>Ga0210400_10000031_pt1 | contig 258939 bp, 204 predicted proteins | sample IncBWH26MmetaG_FD_155456 | JGI IMG/M metagenome (GOLD analysis project Ga0210400, IMG submission 155456) | Forest soil microbial communities from Barre Woods Harvard Forest LTER site, Petersham, Massachusetts, United States - Inc-BW-H-26-M | ecosystem: Environmental > Terrestrial > Soil >... | reverse complement strand
CCGTCCCGTTCGACTTCAGAGAGGAGCATCGAAAACGTGAGCATCACATGTCGTGCCAACCAGCATGACGACCCTCAGGTTAGATAGCCCTCGATTTACTGGCGGCCGAACACGCCCGGCGATAAGTCCGAAAGCCCTGGCCGCCCGCAACGTCACAGCCGTAGTGTCTTTTTTCCGATAAACTGTCCACTTATGGACTTCGATCATTCGCCCAAAGTTCGCGATCTTCAACAACGCCTCAGCGCGTTCATGCAGGAACACATCCAACCCAACGAAAAACTCTACTACGACCAGATCGCCGAGGATCGCTGGCGCCCGGTCCCGATCATCGAAAAACTCAAACCGAAAGCTCACGCCGCCGGTTTGTGGAATTTGTTCCTGCCGGAGTCCGAACACGGCGCCGGGCTAACCAATCTCGAATACGCGCCATTGTGCGAAATCATGGGCCGCTCACCCATGGCTCCTGAGGTGTTCAATTGCTCCGCGCCCGACACCGGCAATATGGAAGTGCTCGCGCGCTACGGATCGAAAGAACATCAGGATCGTTGGCTGAAACCGCTGCTCAAAGGCGAGATCCGTTCGTGCTTCTCGATGACCGAAAAAGACGTGGCCTCGTCAGACGCCACCAACATCCAATCCAGCATCGTGCGCGACGGCAATGACTACGTGATTAACGGCCGCAAATGGTGGTCCAGCGGCGCCGGCGACTCGCGCTGCAAAATCATCATCTTCATGGGCAAGACCGATCCCAGCGCGCCGAAACATAAACAGCAGTCCATGATTTTAGTTCCCATGGAAACGCCCGGCATCAAAATCGAGCGGATGTTGACCGTCTTTGGTTACGATCACGCGCCGCACGGCCATGCCGAGATCACTTTTACAAATGTTCGCGTGCCTGTTTCAAACATTTTGTTGGGAGAAGGTCGCGGCTTCGAGATCGCGCAAGGCCGCCTCGGTCCCGGCCGGATTCATCACTGCATGCGCCTCGTCGGCCAAGCCGAGCGCGCTCTTGAAGCCATGTGCCGGCGCGTCCAGTGCCGCACGGCGTTTGGAAAGAAACTCGCCGAAATGGGAACCATTCGCGCCGACATCGCCCTCTCGCGCATGGAGATCGATCAGGCCCGCTTGCTGGTTCTGAAAGCCGCGCACATGATGGACACCGTAGGCAACAAGGAAGCCCGCGCCGAAATCGCCATGATTAAAGTGATCGCGCCCAACATGGCGCTGCGCGTGATCGATCGCGCCATTCAAGCCCACGGCGGCGGCGGCGTCAGCCAGGAATTCGAGCTCGCGGCCATGTGGGCCAACTCGCGGACGCTGCGCCTTGCCGACGGTCCCGATGAAGTGCACATGGAAGCCATCGCAAAAGGGGAACTGAAAAAGCACGCATGAGCACGCTGACCGTGGTGCGCCACGCGCAGGCACGGCCCTTCGAGAAAAACTCCGATTCACTTTCGGAACTGGGCGAGCAGCAGGCGCGGACGCTGGGCGAATACTGGTCGCGACTCGGCGTGACCTTCGATGAAGTGCTCAGCGGATCGCTCCGGCGCCACTGCCAGACCGCCGCGCTCGCGCTCATGTCTCCGCAAGTGGTTCCCGATTGGAACGAGTACGACGCCGAAGGCATCATGCGAAGCCATCCGCACCCATCCACCTTTCCCGACAATCGGGCGTTTCAAAAAGTCTTCGAGTCCGCCATGGACCAGTGGATGGAAGGCTCCGCCAACGGCGCCGAACCCTACACCGCTTTCCGCGATCGCGTGCTGCGCGGCTTGCGGCGAATTCAGCAAGGTCCGTCCAACCGGCGCGTGGTGCTGTTCACCTCCGGCGGACCGATCGGAATCCTGGTGCAAACCGCATTAAACGCCCCGGAACGCAGCTTCCTCGACGTGAACTGGCGCGTCCGTAACTGCTCCATCAGCGAATTCGTTTTCAGCGCCGACCGTCTTTCGCTGGACTCCTTCAACACCGTCCCACATCTCGACGCCAAGCTCCAAACCTTCCGCTGAAGTGAGGCGCGACAGTTATGGAGCGCGTTCACTTGACGGATCTCAAAAACGCCGCAATCGCACGCAACTCCCCATCGTTGTACGACCCGAGCACATGCTTCCACGAAGCCGATCCATCCACTGTCAGCGCGCTCGACTCGACCGTCCTCAACACTGGCGGCAACACGCTCAAATCGTACAGCGATGTCCGCCGTCCTCCCTGGCTCACGACCAGCGCTGGAAACCGATCGCCATCCTCTATAACGATCCGCACGTGCGACGTCGAAATATCTCGCAGACTCGCCGGCGCATTCACGATCGGCGCGACCGCGATCCCCGTCCCGTCCACCTGATGACACGTCGAGCATCGCGCAAACCCACGTAGAGGATCGGAAAACAAATCACGACCCCGAGCGGCCTCCCCTGACAGCGGCCGAACCGCGGCTTCTGTCGACCGAGCCTCGATCCCATTCAGACTCGCGACGTATGCGACAACGGCGTTGAAATCTGGCCGCGCGAGAATCGTCCCATAACCCTGCATCGCCGTTCCCGGAACCCCCGCGCGCGTTACGCTGACGATCGACGCTTCGTCGAATCCGCGCCCCGCTAGTTTGGGAGCGCCCCCCCCCGCTCCTTTGGTTCCGTGGCAATAACCGGTCGCACACGTTTTTGCGAACACGTCCGCCCCGTGTTCCACCATCGTCTGCGAATACATCAAAGGAACAAACAGCAGCGCCGCGAGGTTCCTCGCGTGTGTGAAAACCCGACTGTTGGACCGCTCCCTATGGTCGCGGCTCGCTGGTCTGCCTGAGTGCACAGGATCGACACTGAGCCGTGACCAAAGGGAGCGGTTCAACACTGATTTCACTGACCCGACTCCGGCAACGCGAATACCATGAGCGTTGAACCGCTGCGGAATGTCTCCGCTTCGGGCCACACCGGTGTCAGCGCATTGCTCACCAGCGATCCCCACCCCGTCGGCGTCGCGACGTATTGCCGTCCGTTCACCGAATACGTCACCGACGATCCGCGATGTCCCGCGCCGGTCTGAAAGCTCCACAGCTTCGCGCCGGTGCGCGCGTCCAGCGCAAAGAAATTTCCTTCGGGATCGCCCGTGAACACCAGGTCGCCCGCGGTCGCGAGCATCGAAGCCAGCAGCGCGTACTTGTATGGAAAACTCCACTGCCGTTTGCCCGTCACCGGATCGTACGCGTCCACGTGACTATGCGCTGGACCCTTGGGAGGCGGCTTCATGATGAAATTCCCGCCGAAAAAACTCGCGCCTTCCTTCACGTCCTGTTTACCCGCGACAAGATCGTTGCAAACCTCCAGGCTCGGCGTATAGATGAATCCCGTGCGCGGCGAAAACGCGATCTGGTTCCAGCTTTTCCCGCCCGCCGCGCCAGGACATATATAGGTAGGCTTGCCCGCCACCGGCTCATTGCGACCGACCAGTTTTCCGTCCTCGGTGACGCCGGTGATCCAGTTGTAGTTGTCAATGATCGGGTACGCGCCGATGAATTCGCCGTTGGTGCGATCCAGCACAAACGCAAATCCGCCCTTGTTGACATGCACCAGCAGTTTGCGCATCCGGCCCCGCACTTCGCGATCGATCAGCACGCTTTCGTAGCTCGAATCGAAGTCCCACACGTCTTTGGGAATCTCCTGATAGTGCCAGCGCAGTTTTCCCGTCTCCGGATCGAGCGCGACCACGCTATTCGTGTAGAGGTTCGTACCCTCGCGATCCGCTGCATAAAAATCTGACGACGCATTGCCGACACCCCAGTACACGAGATTCAAATCCGGATCGTAAGATCCGGTCATCCAAGTGGCCCCGCCGCCGAATTTCCACGAGTCGCCTTTCCATGTCTCGTGACCTTTTTCACCAGGCCCGGGAATGGTGTAGAAACGCCACTTCAAGCGGCCATTTTTCACGTCGAACGCGGTCAAATATCCGCGATGCGCCGAATCGCCACCGGTTCCGCCGACGATCACCGTGTCCTTCACCACCAATGGAGCGGCCGTGATGTTGCACCCGCATTGTTTCGAATCCTCGACGTTGACCTTCCACGCTTCAGCGCCGGTCTTCTGATCGATGGCGACCACGTAGTTGTCGTAGGTCCCCATGAATACTTTCCCTGCCGCGACCGCCACGCCGCGATTCTGCGGGCCGTAGACCACCGCTCCACGCGGCGCGGGATATTTGTATTGCCAGATCAACGCGCCTGTAGCCGCATCCAGCGCGTACACGTTATTGCGCGACGTGGAAACGTACAGAACGCCTCCAACGACGATAGGCGTAGCTTGAAATCCCATCTCGTAATCGCCGGTTTGAAACGCCCACGCAGGCGTCAACCGCTTCACGTTCGACGTGTTGATCTGATCGAGAGCGCTGTAGCGCCAAAACAAAGACGTGCCGCCATGTTGCGGCCAGTCGTTGTGCGTCGCGCCATCTTCCGCGAACGCGCACACCGATAGCACTGCGAAAAGAAACCTCATTCTCTATCCATCATAATAGGAAGTCCCGCATGACTCCCGAAAATCTCGCCGAAGAGCTGCGTACTCTGGCGACGGATCACCGCACGATTCGTCTCGGCGGAACTTTTTCAAAGGACCGGCTAGGAGGCGCGTCCGCTCCCGCCGACGTCACGGTTTCCACCTGCGCCATGCGAAAGCTGTTGCAATATGAGCCGCGCGATTTGACCGTCAGTGTCCAAGCCGGCATGCCCTGGGCCGAACTCGAACGTACGCTGGCTGAGCATCGCCAGATGCTTCCGCTCGATCCCGGTTGGCCCAACTCAACCGTCGGTGGTGTCGTCGCAGCGAACCTAAGCGGCCCGCGCCGCAGGTTGTACGGGACTGCTCGCGACATGATCATCGGCATGACCTTCGCGACGCTCGAAGGAAAACTTGTTCAGAGCGGCGGCATGGTGGTCAAGAATGTCGCGGGACTCGACATGGCGAAACTCTTAGTGGGTTCCTTTGGAACCCTTGCGGCCATCGCGATCGTCAACTTCAAAGTTTTTCCGATGCCCGCGGAATCGCGGACTTTCGAAGTGCGTTTTTCGACCGCCGCCGAAGCCTTCGCCGAGCGCGACCGCATCCTGCGCGGCGTCCTTCAGCCCGCGGCGATCGACATCGTGAATTGGCCCGATGGATTCCGATTGCTGGTCGGCGCAGGTGGATCGCCCGCGGTGCTCGATCGCTACGCGCGCGAACTGCCGCAGGCTCGCGTCATCGAAGAATCGGCGTGGGATGAAATCCGCGGCTTCACGCCGAAGTTTCTGGAGCAGCATCCGAACGGCGCCATGGTGACGCGTTCGATGAAACTCACCGAAATGAATGCTGCGATGACATCGCTAAGAGTCCCGGCCATCGCGCGCGCCGGCAATGGTGTGATCTACGCGCACTACGCCGAGAATCCGCCGCCGGCTACGTGGAACGGCGATTTCGAGACGATGGAAAGAGTGAAGCACATGTTCGATCCCGAGCGGCTGCTCAACCGGGGGCGCCTGTATGGCCGCATCTGACTACGGCCCGAAGGCCGCCGAGCTCGACAAGTGCGTACATTGCGGCCTGTGTCTGAACGCATGCCCCACGTATCGCGAATTACACGTCGAGATGGATTCGCCGCGCGGACGGATTTATCAGATGGTGCAAGTGGCCAACGGCGCGCCGATTACCGATTCGTATCTGGAACACATGGACCTGTGCCTGGCCTGCCGCGCCTGCGAAACCGCCTGCCCATCCGGAGTTCGCTACGGCTACCTGATCGAAGCCGCCCGCGCCGATATCGAGCATCGCACCACGCGGCCGTTTGCGACACGTATGTTGCGCAATTTCGCCTTCGAACGCTTGCTGCCCAGCCGCCGGATGTTACGCTTTGCCGGTTCTCTGATGTACCTGCGGCAAATGGTGAAGATTCGCCTGCCTGGGAAACTCGGCCAACTCGAATCGCTGGCGCCACGCGTCGAAAAACCGTTCTTCGATCGTCACATTGGCCGTGTTTTTCCGGCCATTGGAGAGCAACGCTACCGCGTGGCTTTTCTCTCCGGCTGCATCGCGAATATTTGTTTCGCGCGACTCAACGAAGCCACGGTGCGCGTCCTGCAAGCCAATGGATGCGAAGTTATCATTCCGCAGGATCAGACCTGTTGCGGAGCGCTCCACGTCCATGCCGGCCTGCGCGATTCCGCGCGAAAGCTCGCCGCGCGGAATGTAGCTGCGCTGCTCGGCGGGAATTTCGACGCGATCATTACCAACGCCGGCGGCTGTGGATCGACGCTTAAAGAATACGGCGAGCTTCTCGACGACGATGCTCGAGCGCTCCAGTTCTCGGCGCTGGTGAAAGACGTCAATGAATTCCTCGCATCGATCGAACTGCGAGCTCCGAAAAACCAAGTGCGCGCGACGGTCACGTATCAGGATTCCTGCCATCTGGCCCACGGCCAGCGCGTCCGCTCCGCGCCGCGCGAATTACTGAAGCGCGTGCCCGGACTAGTGCTGAAGGAAATGCGCATGTCCGATCATTGCTGCGGCAGCGCGGGGATTTATAACGTCGTCCACACCGACGTGTCGATGGCGCTGCTCGAAAAGAAAATGGAAGCCGTCAACGCCACCGGCGTCGATCGCATTGTCACCGCGAATCCGGGATGCATGCTGCAACTGCGCGCCGGTGTAGACCGCTGGGGTCGCGGCCAACGCGTGTCGCACGTCGTCGAGATTCTCGACGAAGCCTATCGTTGACCCGAGGTTTGTGACACATCAAGGTCGACCGCTTCCTATGGTCGCGGCTCAGTGTCGAGCTGAGATTGGAAAGCGCCATGAGCCGCGACCAAAGGAAGCGGTCGATTTTGACGTTCAAGAAACGGCGTCGTGCTCGATCAGCCTCGCCGCCGCGCCGGCGTAAATCGCCGCGCACTCGACCACGCGATCCATGGAGACGAATTCGTTGGGACCGTGAGACACCGTCAGTAATCCTGGACCGTAGGCGAATGCCGGGATTCCGCGGCTTGCATAGAAGCGCGTTTCGAGCAACCCAGGACACAATTCGAATTTCGCTTCGCGTCCGGTGACCTGCTGAATTGCATCCGCCAGCGCGCGTCCAGCCGGACAATCTGCCGGCGTCCCCGCTGCCGAGCCCTCCTGCACAATCTCGATCTCGGTTCCGCTCAACAGCTCCAGCAGCCGTCGTTTTTCGACTTCAAAATCTTCTTCCGGATTGATGCGTCGATCGATGGTGAAGGAACACGAGGCCGGCACAACGTTGAACCCGTTGCCGGAAGCGCACTGCCCGCCGAGCATCAGAATCGACCGGCGCAGCGCATCCGGCGCGATCTGGTAGGACGTGGTTCGCATCTCCACTTCGCTCTTCAAATTCATGACCGCTTGTGCCACCGCCAACATCCGTTCGAACGCGTTGACGCCTTCCACTTGCCGTCCCACGTGCGCCGTCTTGCCGCTGACGGTGACTCGCAGAGTGATCGCGCCCCGATTCGCGTTCCAGATCACGCCGCCGGTGGGCTCCGGAGTCAGCATCGCGATTGCGTTTTCTCCAAGCAACCCTTGGGTGTCAAGGTGACGCGATCCTCGCGAGCCCGCGGTTTCTTCATCGGGGACGAACACCAGCCCAATTCTGCCGTTCATCGGAACGCCGCATTCGCGTAGCGCGACGGCCGCATAAGTCATCGCGGCGAGTCCCGCCTTCATGTCCGACGATCCGCGGCCGAACAGGTTCGCGCCTTTCATCGAAGGCTCGAATTGTGCTGGATCCTGCGCTGGGACGACATCGTAGTGGCCGCTGAAATAGACGGTCGGTCCCGGTTCGCCGATGAAGCTCAACACGCAATCCCCAACCGTGCGGGTGTCTTTGAAACCCAGCCTGTGCAGCCGCTGCAAGATTGCTTGCCTGGCCGCGGCGTAGGAATTTCCAGGCGGATTCTCTGTCGGGATCGCGATCAACTCACAGGCGAAATCCAGCATCGCCTGCCGATGCTTCGACACGGCTTCCAGGAAAGGTCGCACGTTTCTATGATCGCGGAAACCCGCAGTGCATCGGTTGAGGCACCAACGCGCTCCAAAACCTGTCGCGCCTCAACTAACAGCCGCGCGGACCGTGGGGCCGCTTCGCTTTTTGAGGCGCGACAGTAATGGAGCGCGTGCAGCAGCTATGCTGAATCGCGCAGCGCTTTCACAGGGTCGGTCCGCGCCGCGCGCCACGCCGGCAGGAAACATGCCGCGAGCGCCGCAATTACCATCACCACGAATGCCACTCCGAACGACCCCGGATCGCGCGGGCTGGTTTTGTACAGCAGATCGCCCATCAGCCGAGTCAATCCCAGCGCGGCCGCCGTGCCCACGCCGATTCCGGCTATGGTCAGGATCATTCCTTTCGACATCACGATGCGCAGCACATCGGAAGCGCCGGCCCCCAGGGCCATCCGCAATCCCATTTCGCGCGTGCTTTGCGAAACCGCATAGGACATCACGCCGTACAGCCCGATTCCGGAAAGGAGCAGCGCGATGCTGCCGAAAATCGCGAGCAGGTCGACCGCGGCGCGCTGGCTCCAGGTTCTTCGATCGACTTGCTCGCGCATGGTGATCACTTCGCCGGGAGCCAGGTTCGCATCGATCGCCTTGATTTCGCGGACCAGTGCATTGGCCATGGCTTCCGGGCCGAGCCGCGTCCGGATCTGGAAGTTCGATCCACCCGGCGCGCCCTGCCGCAGCGGAATGTAGAAAAAGGATTTGGAATTGTCCAGCAAGCTGGAGTATTTGGAATTCTTCGCGACGCCGGCCACTTGGAGCCATCGGCCCTTGACCTGAAGACGTTTTCCCACGGGATTTTCGCCGCGCCAGAAGCGCTGCACCATGGCTTCATTCACCACCACTACGGGCTGCGTGGTTTCGTTGTCGGCGAGCGAGAAGTCGCGGCCCGACGCCAGCGGAGTGCCGGTGGTGGCGAAGTATGCCGGCCCGACCTCGTTGTAATCCACGATCGGCTGCTCCCCCGGCGCGACTTCAAATCCGTCGACGGCGATCGCCGACGAGGGAAAACTGCGATAGCTGAACGGAACCGAGCGCGACCAGACGATCGATTCGACGCCCGCGATTCCTTGCACCCGATTGCTCAACTGGTCCTGGAAATTACGCATCCGCGGCCCGTCATAGCCGGCGGAGACCATGTCGACGTAGCCAAACAGAACGTCTTTGGTTGAAAATCCCAAGTCGGTGTCCTGCATCGCCTGAAGGCTCTTGAGCAGCAGGCCCGCTCCCACCAGCAGGATGAAGCTAAGCGAGACTTGAACCATCACCAGGCCCGACCGGATCCAGCCTTTGCCTCGTCCTCCCACCACTCCACCCGATTCGGACTTCATCGCCGCAGCCAGGTCGATTTTGCTGGCTTGCACTGCCGGAACCAGCCCGAACAGCACCGTCGCCAGTAAGCAAACTGCGGCGCTCAGCGCGAGGACTCTCCAGTCGATTTCCGCGGGAAGACTGATGATGATCCCCGGGGCCGGCGGAGCGAACATCACCTTCATCCCATTGCGGCACCAGTTCGCGACCAGAAATGCGCCGCCGGCTGCCGCAGTCGAGAGCAGCAGTCCCTCGGTAAGGAGCTGCCTCAGCAGGCGCCCGCGTCCCGCGCCGACGGAGAGCCGGACGGTCATCTCATGACGCCGCGCGAACGAGCGGACCAGCAGCAGATTTCCGACGTTGGCGCACGCGATCAGGAGCACCAGGCTAGCGACCACTAATGAAATTCGAAGGGTTGGCCCCAACGTTCCGGCATTGTTGAACGGCGTTTGCGAAAGCGGATACAACTGGAAGTTCCGGCCGCGATTGGTGTCGGGATAAGCTGCATCCAGCCGCTTTCCAATCGCCGAAAGTTCTGCCTGCGCCTGCTCGATGGTGACGCCGGGCTTGAGAATAGCGAAGCCTTCGCTCCAGCGCGCGCCGCGGTTCTCCAGCTTGTAGCCGCCGCCCTCAAAAGCTTCTTCCATCGAAGCCGGAACCCAGAACATCCACGAATAGCCGACGAAGGTTCCATGGAATCCTTCGGGCGTCACGCCGATGATGGTGTACTTGACGCCATTGAGCATTTGCGTTTTCCCGACGATGGCGGGATCGCGTTTGTAGCGATCGGTCCACATCACATGGCTGATCACCGCGACGGGATGAGAATTGCGGCCGATGTCTTCACTCGGATCGAAGGTGCGGCCCAGGATCGGATGGATGCCGAGAGCTTCGAAATAGTTTGACGAGACCACGCTTCCCGTGGCGCGCTGGGCGCGCTCGCCGATGTTGAGCGTCGCGCCTCCGATGTGCTCGGCGATGAAGGTCTCGACCAGCGTGGAGTTTTTCCGCAGGTCCTGGATATCCGGCCAGGAGACGTCCGTGCGGCCGTTGCGATCGATGCCGGTCATGGCCACCATCCGGTCCTGATTGGCGACCAGCGGGAAGGGCCGTAGCAGGATCCCTTCAATCCAACTGAAAACAGAGGTGGTCGCGCCGATTCCCACGGTCAGGCACAGGATCGCCAGGATCGAAAAGCCGGGGCTGCGGCGGAGCATTCTGAATCCGATACGGAGATCTTGGAGCATATCGGCTAATAGACGTCGGAAGCCGGCGTTTTGTCACATGTTAGTTGTGCCGGATCCACTCGTTGCCACTCGTGGTTCTGTGTCGGCCTTTGCCAGCACCGAACCGCGAACACCAGTGAGCGGGTTTTGACCACGCTTGTGTTCCCCGCAACCCGCGCGACCGGCGGCCCTACTATGGCATCCTAGTTCGCAGCATGCTCCCGATCTTTCTTGCCACCTACGGAGCCGTCTTCGTCGCCGAAATTGTCGGCGACAAGCTGCTATACACCACCGGAGTCCTGGCCACGCGCTATCGCACCATGCCGATCATGTTCGGAATGGCCGCGGCGTTCATGTTGAAAATGGCCGTCGCGGTGGCAGTGGGCGAAGCGATCTCGAAATTGCCGCCGCTGCTGGTGGCAGCCGTGACGGCGATCAGTTTCATCGGCGTCGCAATCACGGTATGGCGCAAAGACGAGCGACGAGCCGCTCGCAAGGAAACGTCGGCGCCGAAAGCCGCGATGGTTTCGTTTGCGGCTATCTTCTTTTCCGAATGGGGCGACGTCGGCCAGATCACCGCGGCGGCGATGTCGGCAAAATATCATGTCCCCATGCTCGTTTGGGCGGGAGCCGTCGCGGCGATGGTGACCAAAGGGATCCTGGCGGCGTCCATCGGCGCCGGCGTGCGCGGCTGGATTCAGGAACACGTCCCGCCGAAAATCGTCCGCTATGCAGGCGTCGGTGCGCTGGTGTTGCTGGGCATCCTGTCGGTGGTCGAAACTCTAACGGAGAGCCACGCGTAAAGCATGACTGCCACCGGCAACAAGCGCCGCGCCGCGCTGGGATTCATTGTCTCTCTGGGGATCGTCAGTCTGTTCGCGGACATGACCTATGAAGGCGCGCACAGCGCGATCGGTCCGTACCTGCAGGATCTGGGCGCCAGCGTGTTCTGGATCGGACTGATCAGCGGCTTCGGCGAAATGCTGGCGGCTAGCCTGCGGTATTTTTCGGGCAAGCTGGCTGATCGCACGCATGCCTACTGGCTGATCACCATGCTCGGATATTCGATGAACGTGATCGCGGTTCCAGCGCTGGCCCTGGCAGGAAACTGGAAAGTCGCCGCCGCGCTGGTCATCGCCGAACGCACTGGAAAGGCGCTGCGCGGTCCGGCTCGCGATGTATTGCTCAGCGAAGCGACTGCACAGGTCGGCCACGGTTTCGGCTTCGGCTTGCATTCGATCATGGATCAAACCGGCGCCGTCATCGGACCGCTGGTGATCGCGGCAGGCGTCATGAAGACGCATCACTTTGGACCCGCCTTCGGCTGGCTCATTGTCCCGGCGATCGGCACGCTGCTGGCGCTTCTATCCGCCAGACTCCTGTATCCGGCGCAAGGCTCATCAGCTCGGACAGTGACGCAACAAGTGCTACCCAAAGTTTTCTGGACGTATATCGCCGCAGCCGGATTGCTCGCGTGCGGCTTCATCGATTTCACTGTTCTTGCCGCGCATTTCGAACGGAGCCAGTTCTTTTCGAAAGAAGTGATCCCGCTGTTGTACGCGGGTGCGATGGCGGTGAACGGCATCACGGCGCTGATCTTCGGAAGACTGTTCGACCGCTTCGGAGTATCCGTATTGGTGGTGGGGATTTTCATTTCGATCCTGTCGCTGCCGTTGGGATTCCTCGGCGGACCCGGAGCCGCGATCGCGTCCGTGGCATGTTGGGCAACGGGGCTCGGAGCGCAAGATGGATCGCTTCGCGCCGGAATCGCGCAAGTGGTTTCCATGAATAAACGCGGCAGCGCGTTCGGATATTTCAACGGAGTCTGGGGAGTGTTGTGGTTTCTGGGAACCGCGGCCATGGCTGCCCTGTACGGGTATTCGCTGATGGCGCTGGTCGCGTTCGGCGTAATCGCGCAACTGGCCGCGGCGGTGATGTTCCTTCAACTTCGCGCCCCGCTGGCAGCGGCGCGGCGAGAGTAACCTGAGGTCAGATGCATAGCCCCGAACGCCTCGCCCGGAGCGTTGCAACCGCCAGCATCGTCATCAGCGCGATTCTCGCCGTGGTGAAAATCAGCGTCGGGCTGGCCGCCGGATCTGTGGCGCTGGTTTCGGACGGCTTCGAGTCAGCCGCGGATTTCTTCACTTCAGGGCTGGTGCTGGTCGGCCTGTGGATCGCCGCCAAGCCGGCCGATAAAGACCATCCCTACGGTCATGGACGATTCGAAATTTTGGTCGGACTGGCGATCGGAGTGGTGCTGGTCGCCACCGGCACCGCCATCAGCTTGCGCGCGCTCGAAGAGCGGTACGTCCAACACCATCCCGAATTCTATGCGGTGTGGCCCTTGATCGGGTCGATTGGGATTAAATCGGCGCTGGGATTCTGGAAGTTCCGGCTGGGCCGCCGCAGCGGAAGCTCGGGACTCGCGGCCGATGCCTGGAACGATGCGGTGGATGTGTTGTCCGGCTCCATTGCACTGGTCGCACTGCTACTTTCGATTTATTGGCCGCTCGAATTGACCGCGGCGGATCACTACGGCGGTTTCGTGATCGGACTGATCGTCATCTCCCTCGGCTTCCGCGTCGTTCGCGAAACCGCGCTGCAATTGACGGATACCATGCCCGACGAGAAGCAGATGTCGCAAATTCGAGACGTCGGCATGCACGTCCCGGGAGTGCGCGGCATCGAGAAATGTTTCGCGCGCAAGACCGGCCTGCGCTATCACGTGGATCTGCATCTGGAAGTGGACCCGGAGATGACGGTGCGGGAGTCGCATGAGATCGCCAGCGCCGTGAAGAATCGCATCAAGTCGGATTTGCACTGGGTGGAGGATGTCCTGGTGCATGTGGAGCCGTACGGCATTCTGTAGCGGCTTTCCTGCTCTGACCGCCGCGACCACAGGAAGCGGTCGATAGCCAACGTGTCTCGCAATGACGCTATCGCTCGCGGTTCTTCGCTTTCGCGAGCGTATCCTGCACGTACGCACGCATGAAAACATCCAGGTAAACGTAGATGGTCGACCGTTCTTCTTCCATGCGCTTCAACCACAGATGGAGGTTCTTTTCGTCGTTCAACGCGGCACACAGCTCCAACACCGAGAATGGATCGACGTATTGCTTCTTGCGAATCTGCTCCATCTGATCCAGCACGCGGCGTCCTTCGCTACGGTGTCCGGCATTGACGTCGGCGAGAGCGAAGAAAGCCATCAAGGATGGGTCCTGGTTTAGTTCGGGCGAGGTTTTCTTCATCTCGTCGACGATCCGGTTTGCGCCGGCCACATCTCCCGCACGGTTCAGGGCTGCGACCAATACTAGTCCGATGGTGGGAACTTTCGGGAATAGATCGTACGCTTTCCGCAGATGCCGAACGGCTTCGTCGAACCTGCCCAGACAGATTAATTCATTGCCGATATCCCAGTTGATAGGAATATTCAGCGGATCCAGCGCCAGCGCGGCGCGCATTTCCTTCAGTGCGTCTTCCATCCGGTTCTGCGATTCGAGCGCATGCGCATACCAGTGCCGCGCCCACGCGAAGCCGGGATTCAACTGCATCGCTCGCTGCAATTCGCGCTGCGCTCCTTCGCGATCCCAATCGTAATCGAGCTTCACCGCGCCCAGCGACGTGTGTGCCTCGGCGGAGTTGGGATCGAGTTCGACGGCTTTCTCCGCGGCCGCTTTCGCCTTCGGCATCACTTCACGCGGCGCGACCACGAAATTTTCCGCCAGGTACGCATACGCGTCCGCCATCCCGGCATAAGCCAGCGCGAACTTGGGATCGCGCTGAATGGCCTGCTGATACCGGTCGATCGCTTTGAGGTTCGATTCCGGCGGCAGAAACTGATTGAAGAAGTAGCGCCCTTCCTGATACAGGCGCCAGGCTTCCACGTCGCGAGTCTTCTCATGAAGGGGAATATCGCCTGCCCGAAGCTGCTCGGCGATGGCTTGCGAAATCTCGCGCTGCACCGCGAAAATGTCGCGCATCTGGCGATCGTAAGTGCGCGACCACAAATGGGTCCCGTCGGAGGCGCGATTGAGCTGCGCAGTGATGCGAAGCTGGTCGCCCGCTTTGCGGACACTGCCTTCGAGAACGGCGCTGACGTCCAACTGCTTGCCGATTTCGCGGACGTCGTTGGGCTTACCCTTGAACGCGAACGCCGAGGTCCGTGCCACGACGCGCAAGTTCGGAACGCGGCTCAGCGCGTCGATAATCTCTTCGGTCAGGCCGTCGCTGAAATATTCCTGATCGTGTTGTGGACTGAAATCCACAAACGGCAGCACCACGACGGAAGTCAGGGGAGCGCGGTGCTCCCTCGCATAGAGCCATCCGCCGACCGCAATCAGGATCAGGGCGGCAGTGCTCCCGGCAAGCGCGATCGGTCGTCGCGGGAATTTTTCGACGGGCGCCGTTTTGCGAGCCTCGCGCCAGGCGTCCAGTTCGGATTTGAAGGCGTACACCGAACCCTGCCGCGCGTGTTGCTGGCGATGAATGGGAAGACCTTCGCTTTTTTCCCAAAGCTGGACCGTCCGCACCTCGCGTCCGAGGTAGGCCGCGATCTCTTTCCAGGAGTCCAGACGATCGTCCGCGGGCATCGCGAAACAGTATAACCGGAAACCCTGCGAGCGGATGTTGACGTGTCACGACGACGGCTAAAGCCGCCGCTGCGAGTGCAAGAGACTGTGGAAAACTCAAATCATCTAGACTCTCGCGGCTAATGGGGGGCGGACCCCCTGGTCCGCAGCCGATCCCCCGATCGGCGTTTGGGCGTGTCCGTCGGCCTGATTTTATTGGCGAGACAGCGCGATCAGGGGATCGCGCGCGGACCAGGGGGTCCGCCCCCCATTAGCCGCGGGAGTCTACCTGATTTAAGTTCTGCCACGCACGAAAAAGGACGAAAAACCAGCGTTTTCATATCGTTTCGCTTGAAGCTTTGCGGCGGCCGCCGCACAGTGGACTGGTGCGGCACAAACACCGCACAAGGAGAATAAACCGTGAAGCTCTCAATGCAACTGATCACCTGGGCCGCACTCGGCGCTTTGCTTACTTCCACCGCGTGGGCCGGATGTGGCCGCGCGACGTCCACCAATTTTCCGGTGCTGCTACCCGAGGAAAAAGCCGCGGCGCGGCAGACGCTGGCTAGCGAGGACAATCAAGGCATCGTCGGTCTGTGGCTGACCACGGTTACCGCAGACGGGCAGCCGGTCTTTCAGGCCTTCGAGTCGTTTTCTTCGGATGGCCTGGAGGTGTTGAACGATAACGGCGCACCGCAGGCGGGAAACGTTTGCCTGGGCGTTTGGATCTCGGCCGGCAGGAACATCAAGGTCAATCATCCATCGTGGAACTACGACAGCAATGGCAACCTGATCGGCACGGTAGTCATTCGCGAGCAGGTCGCATTGGACCCGGGCGGCAACTCGTTCAAGGGAACCGTAACGGTTGACGTTTACGATCTGAACGGGAAACAGGTTCAGCCGACGTTTACCGCGCAGCTTTCCGGCAAACGCATTACAGTGAATTGAAAGAGGCGCTCCGATGAAGAACATTGTCGTTGTCACGGCTCTCTGCGGGCTGGCAATCGCACAGCACCAACATCCAGCGGGCGCGGCCGGAGAGAAACCGGTCGCGCTCTACCCGGGCCTGGGGATTTGGAAACACACGATCGCGACCGGGAATCCGGAAGCGCAGAAGTTTTTCGATCAGGGATTGGTCCTGCTGTATGGATTCAACCGGCCTGAAGCGTTGCGCTCGTTTCAGAAAGTGCTGGACCTCGACCCGCATGCGGGGATGGCGCAATGGGGCGTCGCCATGGCCATCGGACCGTACGTCAACATGGACATGGACCCGGACGTGAACGTCAAGAAATCCTGCGAGGCGGCTCAGGCAGGCGTGAAGATGGAAGGAATCGGCGCGACGGATCGGGCCTGGCTCGAAGCCGCCGCCGCGCGCTGTCCCGATTATTCGGATCCTTCGAAATATGTAAACGCGATGCGAGCGCTGGCGGCGGGATTTCCCGACGATCCCGACGCGCAGACCTGGTTCGCCGAAGCGCTGATGGTTCCGGTGCGGTGGCATTGGTACGGCATGGACGGGAAGCCCGCGGATGGCGTCGCCGAGGCCGAGCGCGTGCTTGAAAACGTCTTGCGGCGCTATCCGGATCATCCCGGCGCGAATCATTTTTATATTCACGCGGTGGAATCGTCGCCGACCCCGCAACGCGCCGTTCCGAGCGCGCAAAAATTGATGGGGATCGTCCCGGCGGCCGGGCACATGGTCCACATGCCGGGTCACATCTGGCTGGTGTTGGGCGAGTACAACACCACGGTGGACGTCAACCAGCGCGCCGCGCAAGTGGATCGCGAATATTTCGCCAAGACCGGCATGTTGGGCAGCTATTACCCGTACTACCTGCACAATCTCCAGTTCATTCTTTATGCGCGATCCATGCAGGGACGCGTTGCGGATACCAAGAAAGCCGGGGCGTTGATCCGTGAAGCCGCCAAACCCATGGCCAAGGTGATGCCTGAGATGGACGGCTTGTTTGACGTGTTCGCGACCATGGCCGAGATCCGTAATTGCCAGTGGGACGATCTACTGGCCGGCGCCAAGCCGGAGTCCAAGAATCCGATGGTCGAGGCGATGTGGCATTACTCGCGAGCTGTTGCGATGGTCGGGAAGGGCCGCGCGGCGGACGCTCGAATCGAGCGGCAGGAGTTCGAAAAAGCCCGCAAGCTTCTCGATCCGAACATGCCGTGGGACACGAACAAGCTTGGCGACGTGATGGATATGGCTTCGGTCGCTCTGGATGCGCGCATCGATCCAACGCCCTCAAAGTGGACGCGTGCAGTCGAGATGCAGGACAGGCTGGCCTACGATGAACCGCCCGCATGGTATTACCCGATCCGCGAATCTCTGGGCGCGTGTCTTTTGCTTTCAGGCGATGCAGCAGCGGCCGAGGAAGTATTTCGCGAAGGCCTGCGCCGCAGTCCACACAACGGCCGCATGCTGTTCGGATTGCTGGAAAGCCTGAAAGCGCAGAAGAAAACCGAAGCTGCGGAATGGGTGCAGCGCGAATTTCAAGCGGCTTGGAACGGCGCGGATCTCAAGTTGAAGTTACAGGACATGTAGTACCCGCTAAGTATTTGCTTGCGCGACCCAGTCGGGGTGTATATAATCGGTACACTTCGAGGAGCCAAATCTATGAATATAAAGAACTTCGTTTATCGCGCGAGTAACATTTCAGTAACGTTTTTCGCGTTATGCTTGGCCGTTACTTTCGCGCAGACGTCCACGACTAACGTCTATGTGCAGCACAACATTGTGTCCGACGTCGCTGGGCAGGCCGACATCACGGATCCCAATCTGGTCAATCCATGGGGAATGTCGCAGTCGGCAACCAGCCCATGGTGGACATCGAACCACGATAAGGGCAACACGACCCTTTATACCGGTACCGGCATCGCGGCCGCTTTGGTCGTAGTGATTCCGGCAGCGGGAAGCACGTCCACTCCTGGGACTCCGACCGGCCAAATCAACGGGAATGGCGCAAGCTGGAAATTAGCGTCGAATGGCGGCGCTTCCTCTTTTATCTTCGCGACCGAGGATGGCACGATTTCCGCGTGGAACGGGACTGTTGCACCCGCGGGTATCGCCCAGATCCAAGTGGACAATTCCAAGGCAGGAGCAGTGTATAAGGGACTTGCCTCTAACCCATCCACCACGTCGCCGATGCTGTACGCGGCGAATTTCAACTCCGGAAAGATCGACGTATTCGACGGCAGCTTCGCGCCGATCACCGTTCCGGGAGGATTCACGGATCCGAATCTTCCGGCCGGGCTGGCGCCATTCAACATCCAGAACATCGGCGGCAAGCTGTACGTGACCTACGCCAAACAGGACGCCGCAAAGAAGAACGACGTGTCGGGCGCCGGCAATGGCGTGGTCAACGTATTTGATTTGCAGGGCAACATGCTCCAGCGCATCGCCGCGGGCGGTCCACTGAATTCGCCGTGGGGCGTCGCCATCGCTCCCGCGAACTGGGGTGCATTTGGCGGAGCGCTGCTGGTGGGCAACTTTGGCGACGGAAAAATCAACGCGTTCGATCTGAAGACCGGCAACGCGTTGGGCGCGCTGCAGGATGCAACCGGCAAGCCGATCGTGATTCAGGGTCTGTGGGCGACCATTTTCGGCAACGGCCGCTCGGCAGACAACAACACGCTATATTTCACGGCTGGCCCGTCGTTCGGCGACAACAAGAATCACGGGTTGTATGGCGGGATCGCTCCGCCCAGCCAGATCACCAGCATCGTGAATGCCGCAAGCTTTGCGGGCGGATCGATCGCTCCGGGTGAAATCGTCCAGATCAACGGATTCACCGTGGGGCCTGCGCCACTGGTGGCTTCCGTTATTCCGGCCACGGGCCATCTGGGCACCAGTGTCGGGACGGCCGCGAGCGGCGTCACCAGCGTGACGTTCAACGGAACGGCGGCGCCCATCCTGTTCGCGTCGGCGTCGGCGACCAGCGTGATCGTTCCGTACTCCGTAGCCGGGTCGACGACAGCCAATGTCGTGGTCACTTATAAGAACAACACGACCGCTTCATTCTCGGTGCCGGTGGCGGCCACCGCGCCGGGCCTTTTCACGCTCAACACGACCGGACAGGGCGAAGTGGTGGCGTTCAACTCCGACGGCACGCTGAACAGCGCGACGAATGCCTCACTTCGCGGAGCGCCCATACTCATCTACGCTACCGGCGAAGGCGTGACGAATCCGGGTGGCGACGATGGGTCGATCACTCCCTCGACCGGCGAATTCTTTCATTCTCCGGCCGCAAAGGTATCGGTGAATGTCGAGGGCAAGGACGCGACCGTGGTCTACGCGCTATCCGCTCCGGGAACCGTTGCAGGCGTGCTGCTGATCGAGGCGGTTCTCGCGCCGAATGCACCGGGCGTGACGGCCACTACGGGTCCGTTCCCGATCGTGTTGACGGTCGGATCGGCGTCGAGTCCAACGGGCGCGACGATTTTTCTGAGATAGCAGGCCACTCTATACTGGAGACGGCGCATGCTGGCAAGTCTCCCGAAATCCCGTCCTCCGGTCATGAAAGGACGCCCGCTGCTGGGCGTCCTTCCTGAATTTCGAAAAAATCCCCCCGAAGTTCTGCTTCAAGCGCAGCGCCGCCATGGCGATCTGGTCCATTTGCGGCTGGGTCCGCAGCACGTTTATGCGATCGCGAATCCCGAGTGGATCAAGGACATCCTGGTCACGAATCAATCCAATTTCACCAAGAGCCGCATGCTGCAGCGAGCCAAGGTTTTATTGGGCGAAGGATTGCTGACCAGCGAAGCCGAGTTCCACACGCGCCAGCGGAGGCTGGTACAGCCGGCGTTTCATCGCGACCGGTTGGCGGGCTATGCGGCATCGATGGTCGACTGCGCGGCGCAATGCCGCGACCGCTGGCAGCCTGGCGCGACGTATGACATGGCTCGGGAGATGAATCGGCTGACGCTGGCGATTGTCGCGCGCACGCTGTTCAGCGCGGATGTGTCGTCCGAAGCGGATGAGATCGGCGCGGCGCTGACCGAGGTGCTGGGCTTGTTTGAAACGGTCCTGCTGCCGTTTTCGGAATGGATCGAGAAGCTTCCGTTTCCCGCAGTGCGCCGCTTCGAGCGCGCTCGCGATACGCTGGACCGGATCATTTATAAAATCATTTCCGATCGCCGGGCGAATCCTGGCGATTCGGGCGATCTGCTGTCGATGCTGCTGATGGCGCAAGACGAAGGCTCGGGCATGAGCGACAAACAGGTGCGCGACGAAGCACTGACACTGTTCCTGGCGGGGCACGAGACCACGGCGAATGCGCTCACGTGGACGTGGTACCTGCTTTCGGAGAATCCAGACGTGGAGCGAAAACTTCACGCGGAAATCGGCCAGGTGCTGAGCGATCGACTTCCGGCATTCGAAGATCTGCCGGAGCTGAAATACGTCGAGATGGTATTCGCAGAGGCGATGCGTTTGTATCCGCCGGCGTGGGCGATCGGCCGGCGGGCAATCGACGATTACCAGATTGGGGATTTCCAGATCCCCGCAAAATCGATTCTGTTGATGAGCCCGTACGTGGTGCATCGCGATCCACGCTGGTTCCCTGCCCCGGAATCATTCGATCCGGACCGCTTTCTTCCAGAAGCTGTTGCGGCGCGGCCGAAGTTTTCTTATTTTCCGTTCGGCGGCGGAGCGAGGGTCTGCATCGGGGAACGCTTCGCGTGGATGGAAGGCGTTCTGTTGCTGGCTACGCTGGCACAGCGATGGCGGCTGCGGTTGGTCCCCGGGCATCCAGTGGAGACACGCGCGTTGATTACACTGCGTCCAAAGCATGGGATGCAGATGGTGACATCGTCCAAAAACTGAGGTTGAAGTCAAGAGTCCCGCACGAGGGCGAACGCGGCAACAGAGTGTTCGCGTAACGGCGTCCAACGCGCTCCATGACTGTCGCGCCTCAATGATATGAGGATTTCTGATGGGTTGAGGCGTGACAGTCGTAGGTCAGTTTCGTCTGACCAAATGGTGGCAGAATCGAAAGAGAGGCTCGCGTTTATGAAACCGCTGGTGGCTGTTCTTCTCTCCGCGATGGTTGTGTCGGCCGATGAGGGTATGTGGACCTTCGATAATCCTCCCTCCAAGCTGATTCAGGAGAAGTATCATTTCACGCTGACCAAGCAGTGGCTGGATCACGTGCGGCTGGCTTCGGCGCGACTCAATGACGGCGGCTCGGGATCTTTCGTCAGTGCGCATGGACTATTGCTGACCAATCATCATGTCGCACGCGAGCAGCTCCAGAAAAGCTCCACAGCCGAGCATGACTACATCAAGAACGGGTTCTACGCGCGCACGGCCGCTGAGGAGATCAAGGCTCCGGATCTCGAAGTCAACGTGCTGATTTCGACCGAGGACGTGACTGCGCGCGTGGATGCGGCGGTGAAGGCCAGCCAGGCTCCCGATCAGGAATTTGCAGCGCGCAAGAAAGCCATCGCCGACATCGAAAGCGAGAGCCTGAAGAAAACCGGATTGCGTTCTGACGTGATCACGCTCTACAACGGGGCCGAGTACTGGCTGTATCGCTACAAAAAGTACACCGACATGCGCATCGTGTTCGCACCGGAAGCCCAGGCGGCGTATTTCGGCGGCGATCCGGACAATTTCACCTATCCGCGGTACGACCTGGATATGGCTCTGTTTCGCGTGTACGAAAACGACAAGCCCATCGATACGCCGGATTATTTGAAGTGGAACGCGAAGGGGGCCGCTGACGGCGAGCTGGTGTTCGTCTCGGGCAATCCGGGATCGACCGAGCGGCTGGACACACTGGCGCAGCTCGAAAGCGATCGCGACAGCGTGCTGCCCAACGAGCTGAACGTGATTCGTCATCGCATCGCCGTGCTCGAAACTTTTTCAAAGACCAGCCCGGAGCATGCGCGCCAAGCGGCTTCGGAAATCTTCGGTCTGGAAAACGGCTTGAAGGAACTAGAGGGCGAGTTACGAGGCTTGAAAGATCCGCACGTGATCGATACCAAGCGCCAGGATGAAGAGACATTCAAGTCCGCGGTGAACGCAAAACCAGATCTCAAGTCGAAGTACGGGACCGCATGGGAGGAGATCGCGGCGGCGGAGCGTAAATCGGCGACGCGAATTAAAGAACGCTTCTATCATTCGACCGATTCGCGGCTGGCCGCGATCGCGATGAACATCGTGCAGTACGCCGCCGAAATCAAGAAGCCCGACGGCCAGCGGCTGCCTGGCTATCACGAAGCGCAGCTAGAATCGTTACGTTTCGAGCTGCTTTCGCCTGCGCCGATTTATAAGGACATGGAAATCGCGCGGATCGCCGGAGCGTTGGATCTCGATCTGGAACAGATGGGGCAGAACGATTCGTATCTAAACACTGTCCTCGCCGGAAGAACGCCGCGTCAAACAGCGGAGGACCTGGTGAAGGGCACGCATGTGGACGATCCGGCGGTTCGTAAACAGCTTCTGGAAGGCGGCGAGGCGGCGGTGAACGCGTCCACCGATCCGATGATCGTACTGACGCGCAAGGTGGATCCGATGCGGCGCGAGCTGGTCAAATGGATGGAAGAAAATATTCAGAGTGTGGAGCAGCGCGCCGGCGAAAGCCTGGGGCGTGCGCGCTTTGCGGTGTATGGAAAGTCGACGTATCCGGACGCGACGTTCACGCTGCGCCTTTCCTACGGAACCGTAAAAGGCTACCCGATGAACGGCACGGAAGCTCCACCGAAGACGACGTTCTACGGCCTGTTCGACCGCGCCGCGGGATTCGATTACCAGCCGCCGTTCGATGTGCCGTCGAGGTTTCAAGAGAACCGGTCGAAGCTGGATTTGTCGACAGCGTTGAATTTCGTGACCACTAACGACATCATCGGCGGCAATTCCGGTTCGCCGGTCATCAATAAGAATGGCGAAATCGTGGGACTGATTTTCGATGGCAACATCGAGTCGCTGGTGGGGAATTTCGTGTTCGACATTGAGACGAACCGGGCGGTGGCGGTCCATACCGCGGCGATGACCGAGGCGTTGAAGAAGTTGTATGGGGCGGATAAGCTGCTGGCGGAGATGATGGGGCAGTAGCGTCCGGAGTTCACGCAAAGGGCGCAAAGCTTCGCCGCAAAGAACGCAAAAAGACTTACTGACCTTGGCCGCGAACTAAGCCTAGCGCGCGGATGCGTTTGTGGAGATTGGTCCGCTCCATGCCGAGCACGCGGGCGGCGCTCGAGACATTCCATTTACTTTCTTCGAGCGCACGCAGGATGTGTTCCCGTTCTGCGGATTCCTTGGCTTCGCGCAAATTTCCTTTGGTTCCCGAGGATCGGGCGATGCGGATTTCCACGGGGACGGAATCGGATTCGAGGACGTCGCCACGGGTCAGAATGGCCATGCGCTCGACTGTATTGCGAAGCTCGCGGATGTTGCCGGGCCAGGAATAATCTTCGAGAGCTTCAAACACCGGATCGTCGAAACGTTTGGGCTTGAAATTGTTGCGCGCGCAGAATTCGCCCAGAAAATATTCAGCCAGCGGACGGATATCTTCGCGGCGCTCGCGCAAAGACGGCACGCGCACGGGCACCACGCACAGGCGATAGTACAGGTCCTCACGGAATTTCTGCTGTGCGACCATTTCCGTCAGATCGCGATTGGTGGCCGCGATCACTCGCACGGACACGCGGATCGATTGCTCGCCGCCAACGCGATGGAACTCGCCTTCCTGTAAAACGCGGAGAAGTTTCGCTTGCGAAGACGCATGCAGGTCGCCGACTTCATCCAAGAACAACGTGCCGCCGTCGGCGAGCTCGAACTTTCCGCGGCGGGCTGAAGTGGCTCCGGTGAACGCGCCTTTCTCATGCCCGAAGAGCTCGCTTTCGATCAGTTCGGTTGGAATTGCCGCGCAATTCACTTTGACGAACGGTCCCGCGGCGAAGGGGCTTTCGGCGTGAATGTGCGCGGCCAGCAACTCCTTGCCGGTTCCCGATTCGCCGCTGAGCAGCACACGCGCGTCGCTGCGGGCGGCCATGGTGGCTTGTTCGACCACGCGCTCGAACGCGGTGCCTGCGCCAATCATACGCGCGCCGCCGACCATTTCACGCAGACGTAGATTCTCTTCGCGCAGCTTAGTTTGTTCGAGGGCGTGCTTCAGCGACAACAACACCTTGTCGCGGCTCAGCGGTTTTTCGAGAAAATCGAACGCGCCGGCGCGGGTGGCTTCGACGGCGTCGGTGATGGTGCCGTGGCCGGAGATCATCAGAATGGGCGCGTCGATGGCGTTGGTGCGCATGTAGCGGACCAAGTCGATTCCGCTGCCGTCGGGAAGGCGCACGTCGATCAGGTACGCGTCGGCGCGGTGCGGATGCGCTTTGGCTTCTCCAACACTGGCGCAGGTGGTGACGGCATAGCCTTCGCGTTCCAGGATCAGGCGCAGCGACCGGCCGATGTTTTCTTCGTCGTCAACGATCAGGATGCGGCGTTGGGCCATCTATCGTTTCCTTTGAGGATGGGATTCCATGGGGCGGCGTTTTCGCGCGGCAGGATCGCGCTCCGCATCGCCACCCGCTCCCCTTGGTCGCGGTTCGGTGCCCGCATGCGTAGCAGTCGACGTTTGCACCGAACCGCGAGCGAAGCGACCGGGTCCACCAACGTCATTCAGCCGTTCCGTTGGTCCGCGCCAGCACCACGCGGAAGGCCGCGCCGCCTAGCTCGCCGTCCAGTGTTTCGATATCGCCGCCGCACAATAGCGCGCTGCGGCGCGCGATGGATAATCCCAAACCCATACCGCCTTTCTTGAACGAGATGCTCGGCTCGAACAGCGTCGAGCGAGCCTGCGCGCTCAAGCCGGGACCGGAATCGTGAACTTCGATGCTCAACTTTTCTCCTTCGATAGCGGTGGATGCGAGCACCACGCCGCCGGGGCGCGCTGCTTCGGCGGCATTTTCGAGCAAGTTGGTCAGCACGCCTTTGATCAGGTCGGGATCGGCCACCGCCCGCGGACTTTCCGGAGCGAGACGGAGATTGTAGATCACTTCGGGATGCGCCGACCTCAAGAATGAGATACGTTCTTCGACCAACGCGTTTACATCGATTTCTCCAGGCATCACCGGAGGCTCGGAGGCGAACTCCGAAAATGCCCGGACGCGTTTTTCCAGCGTAGTCACCTCGTCGGCAACGATTTGCCCGGCTTGTTCCAGGAACGCTCGGTCTGGTTCACGACGACTTACGATCTCCTCCATCGTGAGGCGGATGGGTGTGAGCGAGTTTTTCACTTCGTGGGCCATCTTGCGCGCCAGCGCCTGCCAGCTCGCCAGGCGCGTCACGTGAATCAGGCGTTCACGGGCCTGCTGGAGCTGGGAGGCCATGTGATTGAACGCGTCGACGGCTGCGCCGATTTCATCCGATCCTCCGGGCTCGACACGGGCATCCAGATCGCCTGCAGCGACGCGTTTCAATCCCTGGGTGAGCTGCTGGACGGGACGGCTGATGCGATGCGCCAGATAGATCAGCGCTCCGAGCGAGCTGAGCCAGACCGCGGCAACAATCAGCAACAGTGTGGAATTGAATCCGCGGCGGACATCATGCGCGGCGGAATTTCGAAGCGCCTCGCGGGCGGCGGCGTACTGCTCGGTCAGGTCATCCATGGCGACGGCCATGGGCCGCGAATAGACCAAGACCTCAGCGCCGTGGCGCACATATTCGTCGAGGCGATTTTTGCGGTCGCCGGCCAGCTCGCAACGCTCGTCGAGGCCGCTGTCGAGGAACGTCTGCGCCTCGGAAGGAGTGAGACGGCGCGGCTCGATGCGTCCGCCTGCCGCATCACGTCGAAGGGACTCGCAAGAAGATTTGTACAGCTCCCGTCCGGTTTTTTCGAGCGATCGCGACACGGTGTCGAGTTCGGCGAAGGGCGCCAGGCCGAGGCTGCGTTCGATGAGAGCGAGCATGGTCCAGAGAGTCAGGCCGAGAGGTAAGACTGTGGCGGCGACAAAGACGAGGATCAATCGGTTGCGCAGCCGGTTCATCGATGGAGAGGCGGATGACGCCTATTCCTACTCTACGATCCCCGCCGCGGGCTGCGCTTTAATTCATCCAAAGTGAACGGACCGATCTCGTAGGGTCCCCAGTGCGTTTGCTGGGCTTGCGGAGGACGGCTGAAGATTTCGATGAGGCCGGACAGGCTGATTCCAGCGTCTGTCAGCGGGCGTCCGAACAACGGGCCATCCTTGCCGTCTTCGGCGCGAATATCAAGACGCAACCAGAAGGGGTCGGAAGCGCCAAGCGTACTCATTCCCGCCGACGTCTGATCCGAAATCTGATGCCAGCACCACGCCTCGGCGTCCGGAGCCGTAAGATGTTCGGCGAGTCTTCGCGGAGATTGGGTCTTGACGACGCGAAACTTCTCTTCCCACAGATCGTAACTGACCACGAATTGATCGTGGACCTTTTGGAAAACCTGAGTGCGGTCCCGGGACCACATGGTGAGCTGAAAATCGAACGGTACCTGCGCGGCGTTGTGCAGCAGGTCGAGCGGCTTGCCTCCCAGAAAATGCACATGCGGCGCGGTGAGTTCCAGACGGTTATCGCGCCATGAAAGGACAAGCTCCTCCGCGAACATCGCGAGTGCGAAACCCGAGAGAAAGGCCAGAATCAACCACCACGACTTGATGGTTCGCATGTATTGTTTAGAAATTCATGCCAGCGTAAAAAACCGGTTCAGCGTGGCCCGCGCGAAGCGGGAATGCCACGGCGAGTTGAAAACATTCCTTCTTGAATCCTTTGACTCCGACGCCGACCGACTGTTTCTGTTCGCGGTCCTGGGCACGGTCCCACACAGCGCCGGTGTCGTAAAAGATTTGAAAAATGCCGTAGCGATAGTCGATGGATCCGTGAATGACGTGCGATCCACCCAGCGGATCGAGCTCGAATTTGTTCCAGCCCCGGAGTGTCTCCGAGTTTCCCAGCACAAAGCGGTCGTACAGCGGCGCGGCCCCGTTGATCTCTCCGGCCAGAAACGCGATTTCCACGTGGTTGCGCTGATGCCGGAAACGATAACGCGCGCGCGCCAGGTGACGCGTAAATATGCGATCCGATTCGAGCACGCCGGTTCCGGAGGAAAGATCGTAGGACGCCTGGACATCCTGCTCCTGATCATCATGCTCCGATCCCCAACGCTGGTGGTAGCGCAGAGTATTTACCACCGCGTTGGAGGACTCGGTTTTCGACGTTGTCAAAGCCCCCGCAACGGGTACTCGTAAACGTGCGAAGCTGACGCCGAAGCTCCATTCGAGCGACGGGAGGATGACCACCGTTGCCTCCGGCGTAAAAACTTGTCGGGTACGGTAGATGTCGAGTGGCGACGCTTCGAGCAGCGTCGACCGGTTCCACTGTTCGTGATAACTGTCGAATTCGAAAGTAAGCTTCAGCCGGTCGGTCCCTACTTTGGGGCGTTCGTACTTGGCTCGAATACCGGCAAAGCGCTCGACGCTCGAATCGCCATCGCTGAGCAGACCGAAGCTGAACGCGTTGCCGTGAACGCGTGTAGTGACGCCACCGACGCCGGTCCAACCCTCCTTCGAGTTGTACAGAAACTTGGTGACGTTCATGTCGAAGTCCTGGCGGCGGGATTTGGCGACTTCGAAGTTTACGATCACGTGGTCCGGTTCATTGCCGCGGGTGACTTTCACGTCGACGCGGACGGCGGCGAGCTCGGTCTGAATCCGTTCCGCCAGGCGTTTGATTTTGGAATCGTCGAGTTTCTGGCCGACCATCTGGTCGAGATCGGTACGCAGCGGGTCACTAATGCGCAGCTTTAACTTCTCACCGGAAACGTGAACATTCTCGACGGTATAGCGCGAGTTGACGTTGAGTTCCTGGGAGATCTTTTCGTCGTCGTCCGGCACATTGCATCCAGCGAGCGGAGCCGCCAGGACGAGAGCCGTTAGCCACAGCATCTTCATACGTGGTTTCCTTAGACGCACGAGGTGTGCCAATCGGTTGCGTCTTTATTTCCAACTATTTAGGTCCGCGCGTGGTGTGCTGGCGATTCACAGGTGAGCTAGGGGTTGTGCACCGGTGCGGTAGCGATGAGCGTTTGAACGATTGCGGGAAAGGACGCCCCAACCCAAATCGCCTTGTACTCGTTATCGGGACGCCAAGCGACCGACAGGATCCCAGCAGCACCGAGATACAGGAGCGAGATGATAGCGTAAGCGATCCATCCGCTGGGTGGCGGATCAATTTTGGTGGTCGCAACCAAGCGCATGTAGCGAACTACTTCAGGTAGAGCCGCACCGAATAAGCCGAACCAAAACGCCGCGGCCTTACTCATCTGCCTACAAAGAAAAATTGACGCAGGGTTTGGCCGATATTACCGGGCGCGAAAAATGCACCCAATATGCTTCCAACACCGAGCAATAGAGGTAGGAGCCAACCCGTAACGGTTTCCACGCGTGACAGCGTATACTTGGTTCCGTTTGGCCGATTCATACCCTCATTGTAGCTGAACAATCCTGACGATGGCTTCGAGGCTGCGGTCCACATCTGCTTCCGTGGTCGACCAGCACGACACGCTAATGCGCATGGCGGATCGGCCATGCCATTCGGTTCCGCCGCACCAGCAGGTGCCATCGGCGCGCACTTCACGAATCACTCGCTTGGTTTTTTCATCATCTCCGAACGAGACCAGCACCTGGTTGAGGACTACGTCGTTCAGAACTTCGAAACCGGCGCGTTTCAAGCCTTCGGCGAAGCGCGTGGCGAGGCGGCAATTTCCCTCGATCATTTCCGCAAGTCCGCGACGGCCCATCGATCGCAGCGCGGCCCACACTTCGATTCCGCGGGCACGCCGCGACGATTCGGGAGTGTACAGCGCCGGCTCACGGTCGCTGGACATGTGAAGATAGGCGGCGCTGATGGTCATGGCCCCGCGTAAATGGGCGGCGTTGCGGACGAAGGCAAGACCGGAATCGTAAGAGACATTCAGCCATTTGTGGCAGTCGGTGGCCCAGGAATCGGCGTCGGCTACGCCCTTCATGAGATGTGCGCGATGGGGGGCGGCGGCAGCCCACAATCCGAAGGCTCCATCGACGTGGACCCAGGCGCCGGCTTGCTTGGCGCGGGCGCAGATTTCAGTTGCCTGATCAAAGGCACCGGTGTTCACGTTGCCCGCCTGGATGCAGATGAGCGTGCGATCGTCGAGCGGAGGAAGAGTATCGGCGCGCATGCGGCCCTGAGCGTCGGCGGGGACGCTGATCACGCGGGAGCGGCCGAAGCCCAGCATCGACAAAGCCTTGGTCACCGTTACGTGAACCTCCTCGCCGACGATCACCTTAATTTCGGGAGCTCCGAACAAGCCGCGTGCTTCGACGTCCCATCCGGCACGAGCCAGCAGAGCGTGACGCGCCGCGGCGAGCGCCGTGAAATTGGCCATGGTCGCGCCGGTAACGAACGCGAAACCGGAATCGGACGGGAATCCGAAAATCTCGCAAATCCACCCCCCGGCGATCGCTTCCAGCCTGGTTCCGACGGGGGACTGAGCAGTGAGCGCCGCGTTCTGGTCCCACGCACCGGCGAGCCAGTTGGCCGCCATCGCCACGGGCAGCGCGCCCCCGGTGACGAATCCGAAATAGCGCGGACCGGTGGAGGCGACCGTCGCGGGCGAGCCGAGTTCGTCGAGTTGCGCGATCACGTCGGAGGGATCACGAGGATCTTCGTTCAGAGGACCGCCGAGATCATCGAGCCGGGCGATGTCCTCTGTTAAGGGTTCCACACGGCGTTGGCCGATCTCCGCTACATATCGCGCGCCACGTGCGGCGGCCTGGTTCAGAAGTGTATTTGAGTGCACAATCCAGGATGGCATTTCTGAATGAAACTCCGGACGACAGGCTGTCATCTAACGGGACGTCGATATCATTCAAAGGAGTCAACAATGCCCACCATCACCACCAAAGACGGCACCGAGATCTTCTATAAGGACTGGGGTTCGGGCCAACCCATCGTGTTCAGCCATGGCTGGCCTCTATCGGCTGACGATTGGGACGCGCAGATGTTGTTCTTCCTGCATCGCGGCTATCGCGTGATAGCGCATGACCGCCGTGGCCATGGCCGCTCGACGCAGACGGGCGGGGGGCACGATATGGATCATTACGCCGACGACCTGGCGGCTCTTACCACGCATCTCGATCTGAAAAACGCCATCCACGTCGGTCATTCCACCGGCGGCGGCGAGGTGACGCACTACCTGGGCCGGCATGGCGAAAGCCGGGTGAGCAAAGCCGCGCTGATCAGCGCCGTGCCGCCGCTCATGGTGAAGACGCCGGCCAATCTGCTCGGCCTTCCCAAGGATGTGTTCGATGGCCTGCAGGCGCAACTCGCCGCCAATCGTTCGCAATTTTATCGCGACATAGCGTCTGGACCTTTTTATGGCTACAACCGGCCGGGCGCGAAAGCCTCGGAGGCAGTGATCCAAAATTGGTGGCGTCAGGGCATGATGGGCGGCGCCAAGGCGCATTACGACGGCATCGTGGCGTTTTCTCAAACCGATTTCACCGAAGACCTCAAGAAGATCACGGTTCCGGTGCTGGTGATGCATAGCGAAGACGACCAGATCGTGCCCTATGTCGCCTCGGGTCCGCTGTCGGCAAAGCTGCTGAAGAAGGGAACCTTGAAAACCTATAAGGATTTTCCGCACGGCATGCCGACTACGCAAGCGGACACGATCAATGCTGACTTGTTGGCGTTCCTTAAGCTCTAGAAACTCGGGACGGTACTCTTAGAGACCGAATTCGCTGGCCGCAAAGACATGGGCGCCGAAGGCGCCATGGAAATCTGAGAAAGGTCCGTCTGTCCCGCATTCCCGGTTTACGAGAATCGGGAGATTCGTCCGATCGACTTGCGCTTTGGACTGGGGTTTTGGTGTCCTGTCAGCGTTATTTATTCCTGATATTCTGAGGGTCGATCCAACCAATGGCCGCCGCGACACTCATCTCTCTTCGTGACCGTCTCACCGGTTCTGTCGTGGACCTTCTTGATGCGGAAGGCATGGCGTGTTTGCAGACGCAGGAAGGACTCGTGATAACAATCAACGCGCTGTCGTTGTATCGCGAAGAGGGGCGCAAGTTGTTTCCGGAGCTCTTCGTAGTCGACGATTTGAATGTCGTGCTCTCTGCGCTTCCGAGCAGTGAATTCCTTCCAATAGGCTCAGGTCCCCGAGAAGCCGCAACGATGGCTCGTGCGCTTAAGCAATGTGCGCCACTCGCTCAAGGCGGGTGGGCGATTTATGTTCACCGCCAAAATGCGAAATTCAACTATGGGTTGTTCAGGTGCGGCGTTCACATATTATCAGTTCCGATTTCAGACCTGCTCGTAAACAAAGGCGATCCCCAGATTCCCACTTTGATGGTACGCCCGTTGGCGGAAAATGTAGTCGAGTTAAAAGGCGTAGGTGGCTCGGCAATAATTGCATACTTCGGCGCAACAAAGGCAACAAATGTATCGCCCGTGGACGCAATCAACGCGCTCGTTACGGCCATCGTGGCCAATGTTGACGAGAAGATACGGGAACAGACGTTCGCGTTCTTCGAACGAACTATTGCTAATGTATTAAGGGCCAGCCACGGAACGTTGGCTGTCGTCCAGCCTGCTCGTAGGCGCACGTTTCCGCCGACTCTTCGTGACGGCATTCTTCTGCAACAGCCGATGCGAGTTGTAAGCGATATTTCGGACCTCATATCCCGCAGTGAATGCTCGGTGAACACTCGCCTGCAGAACGCTCGCGAGTTGATCACGGGAATGCTGCTATCGGACGGGATTACCGTATTTGGCTCGGATGGATCTGTTCGTGGGTACAACATCTTTGTGAGGCACAAACAGGGTGCAACAAATAGTCGGTCCGGGGGTGCGCGACGGCGGACATTTGAGACCCTTTGTTTACTTTTAGAAAAAGATCTGGATTGCGTTCTCATGCAATCGCAAGACGGCGCCGTCGACTACAGGCGAGGTTAGAGGACAAATGAGCGAAACTGCTGTCACACTTTGGGCGGGCAACGTACCAGTGCGAATCCCACCGCATGCTTCCTCTGCGGAAGAAATCGTGCCGTGTGCGAGACAGCTCACGGCTCGCGACCGTCAGCACATCGTCAACGCTTTCAATCATGAATCATATGAAATGGTAGCGACCTTCGTTTGGAACAAAGCCCTAACGTCGCTGAAGGCTCAATTGGGCCGCCTCGGTGCAACCTTTGTTGCTGAGATGCTCGACCGGCCGGATATGACCGAGGGAACTCCAATCGAGCAAAAACTTACAGATTATGAGGCTCTTCGACTCGCTCAGGAACTGGGTTTCGTAAGAGGCACTGGAGCATTTCGCCTTCGGCAGGCCTTTGAACGTATCACGCATTTTGGGTCGCTGCCGCCGGAGGAAGCTGAAGAAGAACAGTTTACTGCCACCGAAGCGATCGACGTACTTCGTGCCTGCGTAGAGAATGTTCTCGGATTCGAGCGGACCGAGGCTGCGCTAGATTTCAAGCGATTCCGCGATTCTTTAAGCGGTAAGGTTCTCGAACCCAGCGATCCAAGCATTGAGAAACTTCAACAATCTCCGTACTTTTTTCACAGAGCCAGCATTCGCATGTTACTGTCAGTGGTTAAGACGGCAGTCGGAGCTCTTCTGGAGAATGCGCTCGCAAACGCAAATGTTATTATTCCCACGCTTTGGCCCGGCGTTCTCCAACCGGAGAGGTATCAGATTGGACGTGCGTATTCCGAGCTAGTTGCAAACGGCCAGAGTACCGCAGCCGCAGGCCTTCGGAAAGTCTTGCTCAAAGTCAAGGGTTTTGACTTTGTGCCTGAGGATCTCCGCTCGACTTCTTTCGTCAAGGCCGCGCACGAGGTTCTAGCGGCTCACGATGGCAGCAACAACTACTACAATGAGCCTGGGCCGACGCGAACACTCGAACGGATGGGCACGGCCATTCCGATCCCTGCATTTCCAATTTGTATGTCAGCCGTGCTATCCGTTCGACTTGGAAATGCGTGGGGAGATTCTTGGGACGCTCAAACTCCCGCCACTGCGATCCTCAAGAGGCTGTCGCCCGAACGTTGGGTCTACTATCTCGATCAATGCTTACCTACAGACGATCGCATCTTGTACAAGCTCCTCAGCGAGCGGCCGGCGAGCCGATGGTCCACGTTGGTGGAAGAGTTTTCGCTAAGGGATCATCTCGACGACTTACGCACAAAAGAGACGAGGCAATTGCTAGCGGACTCTGCCAAACCCTCATCTGTCAAGTTCAGCCACGCGGTCAAGAGGTTAATTCTAGCGCTAGGATATGCGGCTGGGTAGACCCGATCCGTTCGTTCCTCGATTTCAACGCGGCGGCAGGACAGACGGGGGAAAGCGAGACAGACGGTGGAAACCCAGGACGGACATTTCTCAGATTTCGCTAAACAGAACTCGAGTCCGCTTACCGATACGCCTTGCTCCGATGCCTCACCCGCAGCACCTCTATCGTCTGCGAGTCTACGCGAAGGAACAGCACCCGGTACTCGCCGATGCGAAGGCGGAATTCGCGCCGAGGTGGCTGCAGCTTTTTCACATCGCCGGCGCCCGTCTCCAAATACCGGTCGATTCCCTCCAGGATTTGCCGCGCGGTCTCACGATCGATTGCACGCAACTCGGCCCGCGCCGTGGTCGACCAGACCACAACTCGCCGGGCCATCTACTTCAATCCGAACTCTCGACGGATATCCTCGTGTGGAATGCCTTCGCCGCGTGCGATTGACTGGTGCGCCTCATCAAGTTCCGCGGCTTCGTTGTCCGAAATCGGCTCGGACTCCACCGGCGCGTTCGCCAGCGACCGCGCCACCGGGTCGGTAATGACCTCCAGCAGTTGCCCAACGGCCGCAAGCTGCCCCGCGTCCAACTGGTCCACCAGGTCATGCACGTGCCGGCGAGTGTCGTTCATCGCGTACTCTCCATTCCAGTCTATTCGAAAAAAAGAAGGGAGAAAACCTAGCCACCACTATGCCTGCCGCAGCGACTTTGCGGCGGACGCCGCCCGCTCAAACTCCTGCTCGATCGCCGGTGTCTGGAGCTTGGCCCTTAACCCCTGCAGCCGCTCGATGAAGGCGCCCAATGCTGCATCGATCGACGAGCCATTCGTAGCGAAAATGTCGCGCCAGATTTCGTAGGGACTCATCGCGAGCCGCGTCAGATCGATCGCCGCGGGGCCCGTGACGCGCGCTGCTCCGGGCTCGGCTGCAATCGACGCAGCCAGCGCGGTGGAAATGAGCTGGGGCAGGTGCGAGGTCAAGGCCACCAGGCGATCGTGCTCTTGCGCATCCAGAATTACCACGCGAGCACCGATGCGTTGGATGCACGCTTCCAGCGCGGCGTCATGCGAAGTGAGGACGTAGGGGCGTCCCTGGAACAAACCGGCTTCGGCTTCGGCGACTCCGCGGGTCTGCTTGCCGGCCATGGGGTGGCCGCCGACAAAGCGTCCGCGGCGAATGCTGTTCGCGGCACGCGCGACGATGGCCGCTTTGGTGCTGCCTGCATCGGTGATGAGCGTCCCAGGAGCAACGTACGGATCGATCTGATCGAGCGTCGTAAGAATGCGATCGATGGGTTGTGCAAGATAGATCAAGTCAGACTGGCCGGCGGCGTCGCGCAAGGGAAGCGCCTGGTCGATCACACCGCGGTCGAGCGCGGCACGAACCGTTTCCGGCGAACTGACGCCGATGATTTTTCCTGCGAAACCGGCTTTGCGAAGCGCCAGAGCGAAGGAACCGCCGATGAGCCCGACGCCTACGATGCTCACAACGGTCCACGATTTCGGCTCGGACATTTTACGCGGTCCTGCCCACCGCCGCCGCGATGGCGCGGACCTGTTGCATCATTTCGGCGAACTGTGGGGGCGACAGGGTCTGCGCTCCGTCGCTCATGGCGCGATCGGGATCGGGATGCACTTCGACGATCAAGCCATCGGCTCCGGCGGCGATGGCGGCGCGCGCCATGGGCAAAACCTGGTCGCGGCGGCCGGTGCCGTGCGAAGGATCGCCGATCATGGGCAGATGCGAAAGCTTCTTGATCACCGGAATCGCGGAAATATCCATGGTATTTCGCGTGTAAGTTTCAAAGGTGCGGATGCCGCGCTCGCACAGGATGACGTCATAATTTCCGCCGCTCATGATGTATTCGGCAGCGAGCAGCAATTCTTCGATGGTCGCGGAGTTGCCGCGTTTCAATAAAACCGGCTTGCGAACTTTTCCAACCTCGCGAAGTAGATTGAAATTTTGCATATTCCGCGCGCCGACTTGCAGGATATCGGCGTAAGTCAGCAACATGGGGAGCTGGGTGTGATCCATCACCTCGCTGACGACGAGAAGTCCATGATGATCCGCGGCGGTGCGCATCAACTTCAAGCCTTCTTCGCCCATTCCCTGGAAACTGTAGGGTGACGATCGCGGTTTGAATGCGCCCCCGCGCATGATTTGGGCGCCTTGCGCGGCGACGATCTCGGCGACTTTTTCGATCTGCTCGCGGCTTTCCACGCTGCATGGGCCAGCCATGGTGACCACCTGAGTGCCGCCGATTTCGACCTTGCCGATTTTCACTACGGTCCCTTGCGGCCGCCAGTGTCTGCTCGCCAACTTGTAAGGCGAAACGATGCGATGGCACTCTTTGACGCCTTCCATCGCTTCAAAATCGGCGGGGTCCATCTCATCCACGGGACCGACGCCGCCGAGCACGGTGTGCATCACGCCGGTGGAACGATGCACGGTGAAGCCGAGGCTCACCAGGCGATCGATCACGGCTTGAATCTGTTCGTCGGTGGCGCCCTGCTGCATCACGACCAGCATTTATTTCTCTCCCATTTGTTTCGGCGAGCGCCGCATTTTTTGCAAGCTGCGCATTTCATCGATAATTCGTTCAAAGATTCTTTGTAAGGCGTCGGAGCCGAGCGGCCCTTGATTATTGGTTCGCACGTTGCGGAACACGTCGTCTTCGCGCTTGGGTTCATAAATCGGAAGATTGACGCTCTGTTTGATCCGGCCGATTTCTTCGACGACGCGGGTGCGGCGGTTGAGGGTTTCGAGCAGCTCGCGATCGATCGCGTCGATCTCGTCGCGATACTTGGCCAGCACGGCAAGCGCCTCTTCCAACGTCATCTGTCAATTCCTGTGCGAAGCGAGCGGGCGAAGGATTCAAGGTCGCCATTTTGTTCGATGATCCTTACGAACGCGCTGCCGACCACGACGCCATCGGCAAGCTGTGCGACGTCGTGAGCTTGTTCAGGCGTCGAGATTCCAAATCCGACGGCGAGCGGAAGCTTGGTGACGGCTCGCATGGAATTGACCAGTGGGGCGATGGAATCGGAAAGCGACGAACGCTCGCCAGTGACGCCGGTTCGTGAAACCAGATAGACGAATCCGGTAGAGTACTCGCCCACCAGCTTCAATCGCTGCGCGGTGGACGTTGGCGCGGCGAGAAAAACCGTGTCGAGCCCGGCGTTACGCATCGCGCCGACGTACGGTGACGCCTCTTCGACGCTGAGATCGGTTAACAGGCATCCGTCGATGCCGGCCGCTTTCGCATCGCGCGCGAGCGCATCCAGCCCATAGCGCAGCACGGGATTCAAATATGTAAAAAGCAGCAGCGGGATTTGAGAATGCTCGCGGATTTTGCGAGCCATCTGCAGGACTTTTTTAACGGTCGTTCCGGCCTTGAGCGCGCGCTCGGCTCCGCGCTGAATCACGGGACCGTCGGCGATGGGATCGGAGAACGGCACGCCCAGCTCGATGAGATCGACGCCGGCGCGTTCGAGCGCCGCGACGTATTCACGAGTACGCTCCGGCGTCGGATCGCCCGCGGTGATGTAGGCGATGAGCGCTTTGCGGCCGTTAAATGTGGACTGGATTCTGCTGGTCACCTCTGATCGAGCTCCGGGAGATTCTCACGATAGATATCGGTATCTTTGTCGCCGCGGCCGGAAAGATTGATGACGTAGAGCGCGCCAGGGGCGGCAGGTGCACGGCGGATCGCCTCCGCCACCGCGTGCGCCGATTCGAGCGCGGGGATGATGCCCTCTTTATGCGCCAGCGTCATCGCGGCGTCCAGCGCTTCTTTATCGCCGACCGAAGTGTACTCGGAACGATGCTGGTCGTGCAGCCAGGCATGCTCGGGACCGACCATGGCGTAATCGAGACCGGCGGAAATCGAATGGGTCAACGAGATCTGGCCGTCCTCATTTTGCAAAACGTAACTGTGGGAACCGTGCAGAACGCCAGGCGATCCGCCGGAAAATCGCGCGGCGTGCTCGCCCAGACGATCGCTGTGACCGCCGGCTTCGACTCCGATGAGCTTCACATTCGGGTCGCCGATGAACGCATGAAACATGCCGATGGCGTTGCTGCCTCCGCCGACACAAGCGAACAGCGCGTCCGGCAGGCGGCCTTCGCGACGCAGAATTTCGGCGCGCGTTTCTTCGCCGATCACGCGATGAAAATCGCGAACCATCATCGGATAGGGATGCGCGCCCAGCGCGGAGCCGAGCAGATAATGCGTGGATTGAACATTGGTGACCCAGTCGCGCATGGCCTCGCTGATGGCGTCTTTCAACGTGCGGCTGCCGTTGGTGACGGGGACGACTTTCGCGCCAAGCATACGCATCCGAAACACGTTGAGCTGCTGGCGGCGCATGTCCTCTTCGCCCATGTAGACGATGCAATCGAGGCCGAACAACGCACAGACGGTCGCGCTGGCGACGCCGTGTTGCCCGGCGCCGGTTTCGGCGATGATGCGTTTTTTGCCCATACGCCGCGCGAGCAGCGCCTGGCCCAAGCAGTTGTTGATTTTGTGCGCGCCGGTGTGGAGCAGGTCTTCGCGCTTGAGATAGATTTTCGCGCCGCCCAGCGATTCGCTCAGATGACGCGCGTAATACAGAGGCGTCGGGCGGCCGGCGTAGTTCTTCAACAGATCGGCCAACTCAGCTTGAAATGCGGGATCGGCGGAAGCTTCGCGATAGGCGTGCTCCAGTTCTTCGAGCGGAGCCATCAGCACTTCGGGCACGAAGCGTCCACCGTAAGGACCGAAATGGCCGGTGGCGTCAGGTTGCGAAATCATCATGCTATTTCCCGCGCGGCTTGGACAAATTGCCGCACTTTTTCGTGGTCTTTGATTCCGGGCGAGGATTCGAGACGAGAGCTCGCGTCGACACCCCAGGGTTGGGCGATGCGGATGGCGTCGCGAACGTTGGATGCGTCGAGTCCGCCGGCGATGACGACTCTTTCCGCGGCGGCGCGCGCAATGTTCCAGTCGAATGAAACTCCATTGGAGGAGCTGTCGAGGAACAGTGCTTCGCCGGAAAAGGCAGTTAGGGGAACTGCCCCACTGACGCGCACGGCCTGCCAGACTCGAAGGCCTTGGGGCAACGATCCTCCATAGATTTGTGCAATGTCGAGTTTCGCGGAGCGCACCACTTCTTCAATCGTCGCGGGTGACTCGTCGACGAACACGCCGACTTTCCAGACGTCCAGGCCTGCACCGAGTTCGCTAGCTTTCTCGGGAGTCACATAGCGCGGACTGGGTTTGTAGAAGATGAAGCCCAGCGCGGACGCACCAGCATCTACGGCCGCTTGGGCGTCTTCGCGTCGCGTGATGCCACACACCTTGACCATCATTGGAGCGCTCGCAAGGCCGCGCCAGGATCGGACGATTTCATCAGGTGTTCGCCGACCAGAAACGCCTGAAAACCTGCGGCAGTAAGCTTCTGCACATCCTCGCGCGAATGAATTCCGCTTTCGCTGACTTTCAGAATCGAAGATGGAATCTTTTCGGCGAGCCGCAAAGAAGTCTCCAGGTGGACTTCGAATGTACGCAGATCGCGATTGTTGACTCCAATGATTTCGGCTCCCGAGGCGAGCGCCGCATCCAGCTCGGACGCGTCGTGCACTTCAACCAGCGCGGCCATTCCGAATCGCGCGGCAAGCTCACGGAAACGCCACATTTCGGATTCCTCCAGCACGGCCGCGATCAATAGGATCGCGTCGGCTCCGTGGGCGGCGGCTTCGATCACATGAAATTCGTCGATAGTAAAGTCTTTTCGGAGTACGGGGATCTCGACAGCAGCGCGGGCGGCTTCCATATCGGCAAGACTTCCTTGAAAAAATTCGCGATCGGTCAGAACGCTGAGAGCCGCCGCGGTGCTGTACTTGCGCGCAATCGTGGCCGGATCGAAATCGTCGCGAAAAACACCTTTACTGGGCGACGCTTTTTTGATCTCCGCGATAATCGCGGGAGTGTTCGTTGTTAATGCGCGTCGAAAATCGCGAGCCGCAGGCCGCGCCGCCGCGCGCTGTTCCAGTTCGGCGCGGCGCTCGCGCGCAGAGGAAAGCTCGCGGCGCTTATGGTCGACAATTCGGGCCAGGATGTCGGGAACCACTTTGACCATGCAGGGGAAACATTCATGTTAACACCACCTGCAGCTGGATCCCAGTTGTGGCGTCCATCTCGATGCGGAACGAGCCGCCATGGGCCTCCACGACACGCCGCGCGCCGTGGATGCTCATGGTAGCTCCGGGGCCAAGCGAGGACTCGGAGCGATGGCCGGTCACGCTGCTGGCGAACTCGATCGACGCGCCTTCCGAAGTGCGCGCCGCGCGGAAAACGGCGGGGGCGGAAAACTGGCGGAACAAGATGATCAGATTCTCCAGCATGGCCCGCAAGAGCGCGGGGTCCGCGGTCACGGTGGACAAATCTCTGTCGACTTGCGCGTCGAAGCCGGCCAGGTCGAGATGATCGATCAGTTCCCGTAGTGGAAGCAGTTCGCGGGTCACCTTCAAGGGGTCGGAAAGAAACTGACCGCTGGTCAGCATCCAATTGGATTGCTGGACCAGTTGCTGGATCCGATCCAGTTGCTCGCGAACCTTTTGGTCCTCGGGAAGGATGAGGGTGAGGTAATACGCGATCGATTCGATGGTGCTGAGCGGTTGGCGAAGTTCGTGGGCCAGAAGACGCATCACGTCGGCGGGTGCAGCAACGGCGGTTGAGGCCATGGGTGACTTGTTATACCGCCGCTGAATTGCTCCAGTCAACTCGTGGGGCCGGCTGTCGTGCCGGCGAGCCCGCCTTCAGGCGGGCTTCACTGAATGCAAAGACAAGCCGGCCTGAAAGCCGGCTCGCCGCTAGGATTAGCGGCCCACATAGGTCGATCAACTGAGTTTCGCGCGCACACGATCGCTGAGCGCCTTGCCATCCACGCGCTTACCGGCGAGCTTGGCTTGCGCGGCTTTCATCACGACGCCCATTTGTTTTGCCGACGTGACTCCGGTTTCCGACATCGCACTCGCGATGGCAGCGTCGATTTCGTCATCCGTGGGCGCGGCCGGCATGTAGGACTCGATCAGCTTCAGTTCGGTCTCTTCCTTATCGGCGAGCTCCGGACGGTTGCCTTTGCGAAACATGTCCGCGGCCTCGCGGCGCTGCTTGATCAGCGTGGTCAGGATCTGGAGCTCGGCTTGCTCGTCGACCGGCTTCATGGTATCGACCTTGTACTTCATCAGCGCGGCTTTGATCATGCGGAGCGCATCCAGACGCAGTTGTTCGCTGGCTTTCATCGCGGCGGTCATGTCGCGTTGGATTTGATCGATCAGTGGCATTTCTTCTAGTGTATGTCCTTCCTGGTATTCTGAAGAAAACTCCATGCACATTAAGAAACAACGTCTGCTCACGCCGGGGCCGACCCCGCTTTATCCCAAGGCTCTGTACGCGATGCTGGGATCGGATCTGCACCATCGCACCGACGAGTTTCGCAGCGTCTATAAGGCCGTTCTCACCGATCTCAAGGAATTGATGGGGACGGCGAACGATGTTCTGGTGCTGGTTGCATCCGGGACCGGCGCGATGGAAGCGTCGATTACGAATTGCTTCTCGCCGGGCGATCGGGTGATCGTGTGCTCCGCCGGAAAATTCGGCGAACGCTGGGCCGAAATCACCAAAGCTTATGGACTGAACGTGCTGGTGCTGGAGGAGCCGTACGGAAAGTTCGTGCGCGCCGAAGCATTGGAAAAGGCACTGGCTGCGAATCCGGATACGAAGGGTGTGTTCGTGCAGGCATCGGAAACGTCGACGGGCGCGGCTCACGACGTGCGCGCGATGGGTGAAGCCGTCAAGAAGACGCAGGCCATCTTCGTGGTCGACGCGATCACCGGGCTCGGAACGATGCCGCTCAACATCGATGGATGGGGACTCGACATCGTCATCGGCGGATCGCAGAAAGCGTTCATGGTCCCGCCGGGAATCGCGTTCCTTTCGATCAGTCCCAAGGCGTGGGCCATGACGGAAACGTCGAAGCTGCCGAAGTTTTATTTCAATCTGAAGAAAGAAAAGAAAAATGCGGTCAACGGCGAATCCAGTTGGACTCCGGCGACGTCTCTCATGCTAGGCATGGCTGAGGCGCTGAAGTACATCAAGACGCTGGGCATGGACAAGCTGGTGGACAACGCGCAGCAACTGGCCAGGGCGACTCGCGCGGCAGCGAAGGCGCTCGGGCTGGAACTGTTCTCGCCGGAAAGCCCCAGCGCTTCGGTAACCGCGATCAAAGCGCCGGCGGGCATGGATTCCGGCGTGATCGTCAAGGAATTCAAGAATCGCTTTGGCTCGATCATCGCGAACGGCCAAGGAACCATGAAGGGTCAGATTTTCCGCATCGCGCACCTCGGATATTTCGATTTTGCGGACTTGTTCGCGATGGTCGCGGAGCTGGAGCTGATCCTGCACGCCAACGGGGCGCCGGTGAAACTCGGGGCCGGTGTGGCGGCGGTGCAGCAAGTCTACGCCGAAATCGCGATTGGCAAGAAAGAGACCGTCAACGCTTAAAATGAAGATCCTGGTTGCGGAACCGCTGGCCGATGCGGGGCTCGAATTGTTAAGAGCTCAGAAGGGTTGGGATATTGTTGTCTCGAATCCAGAGGAATTTCAGAAGCACTTGGCCGATGCGGACGCGCTAATCGTCCGCACTGAAGTGAAGGTCGATCGAGGTGTGCTCGCGAAGGCGACGCGCTTGAAGGTTGTGGGACGCGCAGGAATCGGCATCGAAAACGTCGACGTCGATGCAGCCACGGCCGCGGGCGTCCTGGTTATGAACACGCCCGGCGGAAACGCGGTATCGGTGGCCGAACACACCATGGGACTGATGCTCTCCATGGCGCGATCCATTCCGCAGGCGATCGCGTCCACCAAGAGCGGCAAATGGGAAGAGAAGAAATTCCTGGGAACCGAGCTGCGCGGAAAGACGCTGGGTGTGGTGGGACTGGGCAGTATCGGCCGCGAAGTGGTCCGGCGCGCGCGCGGATTCGAGATGCGCATCGTCGCCAGTGACCCTTACGTCAATTCGCGAGCGGCCGCGGACCTCAGTACCACGCTTCTTTCCCTGGATGAGCTGTACGCAGAAAGCGACTACATCACTCTGCACGTCGCGTTGACCACCGAAACCTACGGGATGCTGAACGACGCGGCGTTCGCGCGGATGAAAAAAGGCGTTCGCATCGTCAACTGCGCGCGCGGCGAACTGATCGACGGCGAGGCGCTGCGCAAAGCCATCGAATCTGGAAAAGTCGCTGGGGCCGCTCTGGACGTTTTCCAGACGGAGCCGCCCGTCAGCGAGCCTCTGCTCGCGTTCGAAAATGTTCTCGCTACGCCGCACATCGGCGGATCGACGCACGAGGCGCAGGACGCGGTGGGTTACCGCATCGCGGAGCAAGTGGTCGAATATCTGCGCGATGGAGTCGCATTGAACGCCGTCAACGTCCCGGCCATGACCGCGGAACAGTACCGCACCGTGGGGCCGTATGCCGCGCTGGCGGAACGCTTGGGGACCTTTGCCGCGTATGTCGCGACCGGAAATCCGCGCCTGGTTCGGCTGGTATACAAAGGACGCATTGCCGAACAGAACACGCTGATGATCCGCAACGCCGGACTCGCAGGCGTCCTCAGCCGATCGCTGGCGCGGAAAGCGAACGTAATTAATGCCATCCAGTTCGCGGCGGATCGAGGTGTGGGATTCGCCGAACGCCACGAGATCAGCGACGTGGCGGGACAAGCCGATTCTGTGCGGCTCGAATTGGAGACCGACTCCGGCGTAACCACCGTGGAGGGATCGGTGGTGCTGGATCGGCCCAGGCTGCTGCGCGTGGATGGAATTTACTGCGAAGCTCCCCTGACGGGGCATCTCATGTTTTTGAAAAACGCCGACGTGCCCGGTGTCATCGGATATGTGGGATCGGTCACGGGCAAGCACAACATCAACATCGCGAGTTTCTCGCTGGGCCGGCAGGAACAGGCCAGCAACAATGGACCGCTGCAGGCGGTCGCGGTGGTCGAGACGGACGGCCCCGTTCCTGAAAGCGTGCTGAAGCAACTGCTCGAGAACAAGGCCGTGACGGTGGCGCGAGCGGTCGAATTCCGCGCGTAGCTGTAGGCGACTGGGGGCAGCGCGCTCCATGACTGTCGCGCCTCAACCTGAGTCCGGAATGATTTGAGGCGCGACAGTGATGGAGTGCGTACTAAACTAAACCTGTCCGGAAGCGCACACAAAGTGTTCGATTTGACCGATTTTGGAATCGGGAGTAGACTAGCGAGAACGAATCGAAGGAAGTTGGCCTCCGTGCGGGGGTTTGTTGTTGGGGAAAGGGTTCCGCACGGAGGCTAGCTGCTTTGCTTAATTAGACGTACGACCGTGCCGCATGGTTTGTTCCCACTAATGATTTTTTTCTGAAATCCACACAGGGCCGGATCAGATTAGCCAGTTAGTTGTAACCGCAGCGCGTTTCCTCAGTAATTCACTTCAAACCAGCTTGAGCCAGGAAATCTGCGGCCACTTGGCTGGGTTGACGGTGATCCACGTCCACGGCGGCGTCGAGCTTGCGCATCACTTCATTGGTGAACTTGCCGGATAGCTCGGCTAGTGCAGGTTTCAAGCGCGGCTCGTCGGCCAGCACGTCCTGGCGGACCATAACGCACGCCTGGTAGGACCCGAAGACCTTCTTATCATCTCGAAGCGTGGTCCAGTCGTGGGCGGTGAGCGGTCCATCCGTGGCATTGGCCGCGATCATGGTCACTTGTCCTTCGTCCAGCGCTTTGTACAACAGGCCCAGGTCCATACTCCGCGGCGCCGCACTGAAAGGCAGATGGTACTGATTGAGCGCGGTCATTCCGTCGATGCGCTGCTCGAACTCGTAACCCATGCCGAGCTTCCAGCCGTCCTTCACCAGAGCGGCGTCGCTCAGCGTGGCGACGTTTCGCTTTCTGGCGTCCGCACCACGGATGACCATCACGAAAGTATTATCGACACCCAGAGGGCTGAGCAGATCGATCTGCGCGAGGCGCGCGAGTTCCAGGCGCGACCGCTCGTAAACCTGCAACGGATCGGCGGACGGCGTCTCTTTCAGAATCTCAGCTTCGATGGTGCCGGTGTATTCGGGGTACAGCGAAATCTGCCCACTCTGCAGAGCCTGATAGGTAAGGAGCGTGCCGCCCAGGTTCAGTTGGCGTTTCACCGGGCGTCCCAGCCGGTGTTCGAGGTGCCGGGAGATGATCTCCGCCAGCACCACCTGTTCCGTGAAATTCTTCGAACCCACGACGATCTGCTTCTGTTTCGAGCCACATCCCGTGGTTACCCCAGCGGCCAACCCGAGAGCAACCGCGAACGTTACGCCGAGAGCCTGCGTTCGATCCATCCCAATCCTCCATCCGATAAAAGCGCGATCAGCGCGGCCGGCACGGCGCCGGCCAGAATCTGAACTGTATCCACCGAAGCCACGCCGCGGAAAATGAACAACCCGAGCCCGCCTCCGCCGATTGCCGCGGCGATGGTGGCCGTTCCGATGGTGGTCACGGTGGCGACGCGAATTCCGGCAAGAATGGTGCGCGAAGCCAGCGGCAGCTCAACCCTCCGCAGGACCTGCATGGCCGTCATGCCCATGGCGACCGCCGATTCGCGAACCGCCGCATCCACACCCAGGATCCCCGCCAGCGTATTGCGCAGGATCGGCAGCAGCGCATAAACGATCAGCGCGACAATCGCGGTTCGCGGCCCGATTCCGCCGATCAGCGGCAGCGGAATCAGGAACCCGAACAGCGCGAGACTCGGAATGGTTTGCAAGATATTGGCCAGACCGAGCACCGGAGTCCTCCAGCGCGGCCGCCTGGTAAGAACGATACCCAGCGGCACGCCGATCGCGATGGCGATGCCCATCGCGGTCAGAACCAGAACCAAGTGCTCCGAGGTAAGTTCGAGAATGTCGTGGATGAGTCCAGGGCGCACGATCCCTTCAATGATCGCTCAAACGGGACGGGTTCATGAAGAGATGAGGATTAACCGGAAACCCGGCTCTCTGCCGTCTCCAGCGGGACCGGCGCCCGCCGCCGCGATCGCAGCTGGTCGAGATACAGATACATGACCGGCGTGGTGTACATAGTCAGCAACTGGCTGAAGATCAGCCCGCCGACGATCGCGATTCCCAAGGGCCGGCGCAATTCCGCGCCGACTCCGGTGCCCAGAGCGAGCGGCAATCCGCCCAGCAGTGCGGCCATGGTGGTCATCAAAATTGGCCGGAAGCGCAACAGGCACGCTTGAAAGATCGCAGTCTCCGGGCTTCCCGCGCCGCGGCGCTCGGCTTCCAAAGCGAAATCGATCATCATAATGGCGTTCTTTTTCACGATGCCGATCAGCAGAATGATTCCGATGAACGAGATCACATTCAGATCGTTGTGCGTGATCACCAGCGCCAGCAAAGCGCCAACGCCGGCGGACGGGAGCGTCGACAGGATGGTGATCGGATGGATCAGGCTTTCATACAGCATCCCCAGCACGATGTACACGGTGACCAAAGCGGCGGCGATGAGGATCGGCTCGTTGGCGAGCGATTCCTGATAGGCTTGCGCGGTTCCGGCGAAACTTCCATGAATGCTCGAAGGCAATCCGATTTGCCGTTCGGCTTCTTCGATCACCGGCACCGCTTCCCCCAACGGCGTGCCGACCGGAAGATTGAAGGAGATGGTCACAGAGGGAAAAAGGCCCTGATGGTTGACGGAAAGCGGAGCGTTCGACGGCTCGTAGCGCGTGAACGCACTCAAGGGAACCTGCCTGCTGCCGGATCCATTCAGGTAAATGAATTTCAACCCGTCGGGAGTCTGCCAGAAGCTCGGATCGACCTCCATGACGACGTGATACTGGTTGCGTTCCGAATATAGCGTCGACACCTGGCGCTGGCCGAAGGCGTCGTACAGCGTGTCGTCGATTCTTTGCGAGGTGATCCCGAAGCGCGACGCAGTGCCGCGATCGATCACCAGCGAGGATTGTAGTCCCCGGTCCTGCTGATCTGTGTTGACGTCGGCGAGCTGCGGAAGCGTGCGCAGCTTACGGAATACCTTGGGCGCCCATTCGTTCAGCTCCGGCACGCTATCGCTTTGCAGCGTGTACTGATATTGCGCGCCGACAATGCGCGTGCCGATGCGCAGCGCCTGGATCGCTTGCAGGAAGACGCTTACTCCGGCCGCCCGGCCCACACGCGGACGTAATCGCGCGATCACCTGGTCCGCGCTCACTTTGCGAACGGCGAGCGGCTTTAAGGTGATGAACATGCGGCCGGTGTTGAGCGCGCCTCCGCCGCCACCGCCTTCGAACGCGACCACGTTCTCAACTGCTGGATCCTGGCGCACGATATCGGCGACTTGAATCACGCGCTCGCGCATGGCTTGAAAGGAAGTCGACTGATCGGCTTGCATTTGTCCGGTAATGGTTCCGACGTCCTGTTGGGGAAAGAATCCCTTGGGCACGATGATGTACAAATACACGCTCAGGCCGATGGTGGCGAGCGTCACCGCGAAAGTCAGCGCCTGGTGCCTGAGCACCCATCCAAGAGATCGCTCGTATCCGCGAAGAACCCACTGGAACGCGCGTTCGCCGGCGTGATATAGCTTCCCATGCCGTTCTTCATCGTGACGCGGAAGCCTGGCGCACATCATCGGCGTCAGCGTGAGAGAGATGAACAGCGACAGAACGATCGCGGCCGAAAGGGTGATTGCGAATTCGCGGAACAGCCTCCCCACGAATCCGTCCATCAGCAGAATGGGAATGAAGACGGCGATCAGGGACATGCTGATGGAAAAAACCGTGAAGCCGATTTCACGCGCGCCGCGGACGGCGGCTTCCAGCGGGGCCGCGCCTTGTTCGATATAGCGCGTGATGTTTTCGATGACCACGATCGCGTCATCGACCACGAATCCGGTGGCGATGGTCAACGCCATCAGGGAAAGATTGTCGACACTGTATCCGAACAGGTACAGCACGCCGAACGTCCCCACCAGCGAAAGCGGCACCGTCACGCTGGGGATCAACGTAGCGCGCGCGTTGCGCAAGAACAGGAACACCACCAGGATCACCAGCCCGACGGAGATGCACATCGTAAGCTGGACGTCTTTTACGGAGGCGCGGATGTAGATGGTCGAATCGAGCATCACCGCCATGTGAATCGCGGGCGGCACAGAAGCCTGCAACTGCGGCAGCGTGGCGCGGATCAGGTCACAGGTCTCGATTACGTTGGCTCTGGGCTGGCGAAAAACCAGCAGTACCAGCCCCGGCCTTCCGTTGGCGAATCCCGCGGTACGGATGTCTTCGACGGAATCGCTGAGTTTGGCGACATCGGAAAGCTTCACCGGCGCGCCGTTCCGGTAGGCGACCACGAGCTGGCGATATTCGTCGGCAGTCATCATCTGATCGTTGGCGCTCAGCGACCAGGATCGAGTGGAATTGCTGAACTCACCTTTCGGCCGGTTCGCGTTGGCTGCCGACAGAAAGGTGCGGACGTCCTCCAGGCCGATGCCGGAATTATTCAGCAGCGTCGGGTTCACGTCGATGCGCACACCCGGTGAAGAGCTGCCCACGATCACCACCTGGCCGACGCCCTTCAACTGCGACAGGCGTTGCTGCAGAATGGTCGCGGCGACGTCGTAGATCTGGCCGGGCCGCATGGTTTCCGAAGTCAGCGCGAGAAATACGATGGGGTTGTCGGCGGGATTGACTTTTCTCCAGCTCGGATTCTGGGGAAGATTAGCGGGCAATTGGCCGCGTGCGGCGTTGATCGCCGCCTGCACGTCGCGCGCGGCTGCATCGATGTTGCGATTCAGTTCGAATTGCAGGGTGATGCCGGTGACGCCCAGAGAACTGGACGAAGTCATCTCATTGATGCCGGCGATGCGGCCGAACTGGCGTTCGAGCGGCGTGGCAACCGAGGAAGCCATGGTCTCGGGGCTCGCGCCGGGCAGTGCGGCGGCGATTGAAATCGCCGGAAAATCTACTTGCGGCAGCGGTCCGACGGGAAGGAACCGATAGGCGACAGCGCCGGATAATCCGAGGGCTACACTGAGCAGAGTCGTCGCGACGGGACGGTGGATAAACGGCTCCGAGATACCCATGGGAGACGAGACCAGTGTATATACACGTAATCGGCCCCGTCAAGTCAAAAGGTGCCGCGGAACAGATGGATCAGTTCGATCACTAGAATGGCCACCACCATCGCCTCCAGCAAGAACGACCGTGCCTGATGATATTCGTTCACCATGGACTGGTACAGATCCGCGGCGATGCGAAGCTTGCGGTCCACCAGATTTCTGTAGTCGGTCACGCCCACTCTGCCGGCAGCCATCCGATAGGCGCGGGCGTAGAACATATCGCCGATGAACTTGATCGCATTGTCAGTTCGTTCTGACAGGTCCGTCACTTCGAGCCGGACGGCGTTGAGTTTTCCGGCTTGCCGAGCCATGCGCCAGTGGCGGAACGCGCCGCCGTTTCGCTCGACCACTTTGTATACGTTTTCGAGCATGCGGGTGAGCACATCGTCGTAGTGGCGGTATTCCAGCAACTGCGTGTTGGCGTATTCCAGCAACTGAATCGCGGGCGCAGCGCCTTCGGGAGTGTCGTAGACGAGCGCCGCGACCCAACCGGCTACCAGCAGGTCGGTGGGGTAATAGGACATGCACGCCTGCAATGCGTCGACGCGCTCGGTTTCGGCGAGTGGCCCGGATTCGCCGCGAACAATACGGGCGATTTCATCGCCGTGGGTTGCAAGCAACGTGGCCGCCGCCAGGGGATTCGCATGTTCATCCAGCGCTTCCCGGAGGTTGATGATGTAGTAATCTTCGCTGAGCCACGACGAGTACGGCTGCACCAGCGCCGCAGCTACGTGAGCCAGGCGAGCGCGGATCAGTTCCAGCGCGCATTTCTCAATCTCAGGTTCGGCGATGAAGCGGCTGGAGAGCCGCACCAGGTCGTCCCAGCCGGCCTCAAAGGGCAATTCCAGTTCGACGCTGACGACGCCATAGGCGAAATACTTCACGCGGCTCATGAAATGCTCGCCCGGATCGATCGAAACCGGATCCAGGTACTCAACCACGGGTGGACGTTCGAAGCGCACATAGTCCGGCGCGGGATGCTTGAAACTGGGCTCGCGCTGGGGCGGCTCCGCGCCAAGAATTCCGCGCAGCCGGACCAGGTCGATCTGCTCCGCCACATCGTACAGCACCAACACCGAAAAAGAGCCTCGCAGCGGTTGCATACCTGTATTCTGACGGGTCGCGCGCCGGAACATTTCACCCCATCGATCCACGGGGGCAAGCCGCTCTTGGGGATCTGCCGGTAGCGATTTCGCATGCGATCGTCTACGCACGGCGGCCGCGATCAAAAACGGCGAAGTTCGGTTCGTCGATGCCGAATCCGATTTCGACGCACACTGCGGATCCGCGCCGGGTGAACAGGTCCGTTTTCGGCCAGTTATTCTCGGGCGCTCGTGCTAGGCTCGGAGGCGATAGGTCATAAAAACCATGTCTACGAACGCTGTCTTGTCTTCCGATCTCGAAACCTTGGTCCAGCTCAACCAGGATTACATCCATTCGGTACAGACGTCGGATGTTCGTCGATTCGAGGAAATCCTGGCCGACGATTTTCTGTGCTCGCTTCCGGAAGGATCGCTGATCGACCGGCAACGGTTTCTCGAGCACACCGCGTTGCCCGTGAAAATCTCGGATCTGCAGGTCCATGACGTGAAGGTCAGGCTGATGGAGGACTTCGCGATCATTCACGCGCGCACCACCTACATCCTGGCCGATGGACGCCGTGGGTCGGGCCGCTACACCGATGTGTGGGCTCGCCGGGATGGACGATGGCTGGCCGTCTCCGCACACGTCACGCGAAATTGAAGATTGGGTCCCTGTCCGGCAGCGAGGCTCTCTTATTTACGGCGCGTATTGGTGCCGCTCATCTGGTGGAGGACTTTACCGTCCGCGCCAGTGGCGACCATGTTCCATTTTTCGACGCCGGGTTCGGCGAAGCTGCCGGTCATGGTGGTAGTGACTCCGGGATCGCGGAAAACTTGGGTCATGGTCTTGGTCGCCGGGTCCCAGGTAGCTTCGGCTTCACCGATCATGCCGTTCGACATGAAGGAGATCATCCGGTAGACTTTGCGGCGCTGATCGTAGGTCAGGAACGTGGTCACGTTGGAAATCGACCCGTCGGCGTTCTTGAGAAATCCGGTTTGTTCGACGAAGCGGTCCTTGAGCACCCAATTCGCGTTGATCTCGCCGGTGGTCTGTGTGGCGGGAACGGACGCGTCCCACACGCCGACGTAGTTTGCGAGGACCTGCAGTTCTTCGCTCATGCGGCAACACCCTCCAGCAGCCTCTCGAGTTTGTTGAAGGCGGCGGTGAAGCCTTCCGAAACGATAGGACAGAGGTCCTTACTGGGGAATCCTTCCTGCGTGAGGACCAGTTTGGTCTGGTTTCCGAGTGCGATGAACTCCACCGTGACTCGAGACGTCAGGGGCCCGAACTGCGCGCTCCAGGAAATCTTTTCGGGTTCGATGATCTGGTCGAACTGGCCGGTGTAGGTCATCTCGCCGGCGGTGGTGATTTGTATCTTGTGGGAGAACGTGCCGCGCGGGCGGAAGTCGATGACGGAGTCGACGTGGGTGGTGTCCTTGCAACCCCACCATTGACTGGTGAGCTGGGATTCTTTCCAGGCCGCGAACACGCGCTCGCGGGGAGCGTTGAAGATGCGGGTCATTTGCAGGCGGTTGTCGCCGATGTTCACTTCGGATTTCATGGAGTGTTTTCCTTTCGTTCTTGGAGCCACCGATCGATGGCGTCAAAACGGGTTTCCCAGATGGCCGCGCATTGGGCGATCCATTGTTGAGCTTCCTTGAATCCAGCGTCGTGGGCGCGGATGATGTGCAGGCGTCCATCGCGCTGTCGTCGGACCAGGCGAGCTTTTTCCAGAACGCGGAGATGCCGGGAGATGGCTGGGAGGGACATGCGAAACGGCTTGGCCAGCGCCGTGACCCGGCTCTCGCCTTCGGTCGAGAGGCGTTCGAGGATGCGGCGGCGGGTGGGGTCGGCCAAGGCCGCGAAGACCGCGGTCACATGTTTTTGTTTGTTAACCACTGTGTTAAGTATCGGCCTAGACGAACAGCGCGTCAAGAGAAATGATTAACGTTTATGTTAAATATTCAGTGATTCGTTGCGCCGGTTGCGAACTGGCGCGCAGGCTGCCCCGCTTGCGGGTTCAAGGAAAAGCCTGCCCCACTTAGTTGCTGCGCTGTTTGGCGAACCAGGCGTCCAGGAAATCGAGTGCGGCTTTGTGGGGGACCTCGGTGGGAGCAATGCGATCGCCCAGGCCCATCGCGAAATCGGTTTTAGTGTTATACGCGGGCCACTTGGGGACGTTCTTGCCGTTGGGATCGCCGGTGGTGGCGAAGTTGACCCAATAGGATGACATCGTATCGGAGAGCTTCTGGTCGGCATCCTGCGCGCTCTTCATGTTGTCGAAGGCGTAGGCGATTTCGGAGGCGTGATAGGCGCCGAGTTTCGCGCCCACCGGTCCAGGAGGGACGCGGCTGAAGTAATACACGTAGACCTTCGATTTGCCGGTCTTGGTTTGCATGCGCGCCCAGGTGCGCATCTCCCATCCGAAAGTTTGATCGCGCATGGAGGCTGCGGCGGAGGCGTGAGCCTCCTCATCTGAACTGGCGGGATACAGCTTCAAATAGGCATCGGCCTGATCGCCAAAGCGGGTCTTGGCGAGGTTCTTGAAGCCGTCGGCTTTCACCGAAGCGGGGGTGAAGGCGGTGCCTTCATCGGCATTGGAGCCGATCAGAGTGGGAACATCGTTTTGCTTGCCGGCAGCGAAGATGGCGTAGACCTGATCGGGAAGCATCCAGCCATCGACGTTCGCGCGGGCGAGATCGCCATTGACTCTCAGAAGATCGGTGGCGGGTTTGGCGCGAAGATCGGCGATGGAAGCGGCGTTCTGTTGTTTGGCGATACGTTCGCCCGCCTTTTCGGCTTCGGCGAGTTTGGGCAGGGACGCGAAAAATGCCCCGCTTTCTCCGATCGCGCGTTGGAACAATCCTTTGGCGAGCGGCGTGGCGACTAGAGTATTGATGCTCCACGATCCGGCGGATTCGCCGAAAATCGTGACGCGCTTGGGGTCGCCGCCGAAAGCTTCGATGTTCTTGTGGACCCATTCGAGCGCCTGGATCTGATCGAGGAATCCGTATTCGCCGGACGAGTTTCGGTCGGATTCCTTGGTGAGCTCGGGATGCGCGAAGAATCCGAAAATACCCAGGCGGTAATTGATGGTGACCAGCACCACGCCTTTCTTCGCGAGCGCTTCCCCGTCATAGGTGGGGAGGGAACCGGCGCCGCGGGTGAGGGCTCCGCCGTGAATCCAGACCATGACGGGGCGCCGCTCTTTTGCGGATTTGGCGCCAGTCCAGACGTTCAGATAGAGGCAATCTTCGCTGACGGCCGCCGGCGGCTGGCGGTACGGCGATCCCTCCGCGTAGTTGGTCTGCATGCAGGTGGCAGAAAACTGGTCCGCTTTACGAACGCCGTCCCATTTCGCGGGACCTTTCGGGGCGCGCCACCGGAGATCGCCTACTGGAGGCGCAGCGTAGGGAACACCTTTGTAGACGGTGATTTCGGGATTGGCGCCCGGGACTCCCTGGAGCAGTCCAGTGTCTAAGCGGACGGGTTCGTTCGCGGCGATCGCACTACAGGCTAGGGGAAGTGCGGCGAGGCACAAGGCACGTATGACAGAGTGGCGCATCGAACCATCATAAAACGATCTGTGGTTACGCGGATATGATGGCTGATGCGATGCCGGCGATCAGCTATTGGAGCCGGGGAAGCCGGCGCTCGACAGCGTTTTCTGGATAATCGCGAGCGGGTTCAGCGCTTCGCTCGGCGGCGATAGAAGTTGATTGACTGTCTGATTCGCGCCACCGCCTCCCGAAGTGCTGCCGGTGGAACTGCTATCTGAAGCGGCTGGGGCGGCGTGGTGATGATGATGGTGATGGCCCGCCACCGCCTGTGCCAGATCCTGGAAGTTGGGGAGTTGGCCGGTCTTGGAGGCGGTCAAAAAGTCGGTTACAAGCTGCTTAAGCTGGCTCGCGGCTGTCGAATTCCCGCTCGACGGGGCCGCCTGGGCCGCACTTTGCAGATTGGTGGCTATTTGTTGCGTGACCTGCTGATACTTCGGTGGGTCCGATTCCTGAAGCTGCTGCAGCGTGCCGACGGATTGGGCGAACGAAGAAAGCTGGCTCGTGTCGGAACGCGTGAGGATGCCGCTTGGGTCGTTCCCGGTTTTGGAGGTGGCATCGGACGCTCCACCGGGGTTCTGGTAAAGGGGATCGAGAATCAGCTGTGAATAGTTGCTGGTGAGATTGTTGATGGGACCCATGCCTTCTTATCGGCACTTTTGTCTCCGCAGCATGGATTGTCGTAAGGCATTGAAAAGATAGACTCCGGGATCTGGCGCATGGTCAAAATCCCCACAGAGCGACGAAGTCTTGCCACCGGAGTGCCTGTGTATCCGTGGATAATACGGAGGTGCCGACCCTCATCTATGACGGTCATTGCGGATTCTGCAAGATCTGGATCGAGTATTGGAAGCAGCTGACGGGAGATCGGATCGAGTATGCCGCATCGCAGGAGGTGGGCGGCCAGTATCCGCAGATTCCGGCGAAGGCGTACTCGGAGTCGGTGCAGTTGGTCCGCGACGACGGCAGTGTCGGGAGCGGGGCTCGCGCGGTGTTCGAAACGCTGAGACTGGAAAAGGCCTACGAACGTGCGCCTGTGCTCGCATGGATCAGCGAAGCGATGTATCGGTTTATTGCGCGGCATCGGGATTTGTTTTATTGGGTGACGCGGCTGACCTTTGGGACGAAGATTGAGCCAACTCGATTCGCGGCGACACAGTGGATTTTCCTCAGGGCGCTGGCAGTGATCTATGCCGTCGCGTTCGGGTCGCTGGCGACGCAGATCACCGGCCTGATCGGCTCGCGGGGGATTTTGCCTCTTCACGATTTCATGGAAGTGGTGCAGAAGACCCTGGGGCCGGCTCGATTTTTCGCGATGCCGACCGTGTTCTGGTGGAATTCGAGCGACGTTGCCCTTTCCAGCGTGTGTTTCGCGGGAATCGCGTTCTCGATACTTTTGTTCCTGGGACGCCTGGAAAAACTGATGCTGGTCCTGTTGTTCGTTATGTACCTGTCGCTCAGTTCGGCGGGACAGGATTTTCTATCGTTTCAATGGGACTCACTGTTGCTGGAGGCGGGATTTCTCGCGATCTTTCTAGGCGACGCGGCTATCTTCCCGTGGCTGTTCCGATGGCTGGTGTTCCGCTTGAATTTCCTGTCGGGCAGCATGAAACTGCTGAGCCACGATCCAGCATGGAGGAACCTGACGGCGCTCGACTATCACTACCACACGCAACCGCTTCCGAACGTGATTTCGTGGTACGCGGACAAGCTGCCGCGATTGTTCCAGCATATTGCAACCAGCGCCGTTCTGGGCATCGAGATCGGGATCCCGTTCCTGATTTTCCTGCCGCGCCGCCTCCGGATGTTCGGGGCGGCGTGCATGATCGGACTGCAGGTGTTGATCCTGCTCACCGGGAATTATGCCTTTTTCAACTGGCTGACCCTCGTGCTGTGTGTGTTTCTGTTCGACGATCAGGCCTTGAGGCGATTTGCTCCGCGCCGGGTTCGCGAGCGCGCAGTGCGACGACTGGGACCGGTGGCACGGACCTTTGCGGGTGTGTTGGCGGGAATCGTGTTCCTGCTGGGAGCGACGCGCATTCTGGAGGCGTACGGCAGCGCCCCGGAGCCGCTGATGGCGGCGGCCAAGACCTTCGCGCCGTTTCAGATCGTCAATTCCTACGGGCTGTTCGCGGTGATGACCACCACGCGTCCGGAAATTATCGTCGAGGGATCGAACGACGGCGAGACGTGGACGCCCTACGAGTTTCGCTATAAACCCGGAGCGCTGGATCGTGGGCCGCGGTGGATCGCGCCATTTCAGCCCCGGCTGGATTGGCAGATGTGGTTCGCGGCTCTGGGAAATTACCGGCAGAACCTGTGGTTCGTGGGCTTCGTTGCGAAGCTGCTGCAAGGGTCGCCGGAGGTGAATGGGCTTCTGGAAAAGAATCCATTCCCGGATCGTCCACCGAGGTATATCCGCGCCATGGTGTTCGAGTATACGTTCACGGGCTGGGGATCGAAGGACTGGTGGAAACGGGAGCCGCTGGGGACTTATTTGCCGCCGGTGGGGATGAAGGCGGCGCAGTGAATTGCGGAAGACTCAGCATCGACCGCTCCCTATGGTCGCGGCTCAGGGTCAAGATGGCAGATCAGCGACACTAAGCCGCGACCAAGCAAGCGGTCGATGTCGACGTGTCACGAAACGTCGGCTAAACGACGTTGCAAGCTAAAGAGTCTGCGGAAAAACTCTCAACACGCAGACTCTTGCCAACGCTGGGGGGCGGACCCCTGGTCCGCGGCCGATCCCCCGATCGGCCTTTCCGCGTGTCTGTCGACCTGATTTTATGGCAGAGAAAGCGCGATCAGGGGATCGCGCGCGGACCAGGGGGGTCCGCCCCCCATAGCCGCGAAAGTCTACCTGATTTGAGTTTTTCTGCACCTCTAGAGCTCGCTCCACACACATACCTCTAGTCATTAGCGTGACGTAGCTGGTCTAGTTCGGAGAGGGTTTTTTCCGAGAATGCTGCACGATCGGCTTGAGCGAAGAAGTCGAGGATGTTTTTGCGAAGATTGGGCGTCGTCTCGTGTCCCGCGAGTTTGTCGAGGAGCAGCGCGTAGGATTTATCGGCAAGTCTATACTCGCCGGGCTTCACCGGTGCGCCTGTATCCAGGTTATAGTTGGCGATTTTGAGCGTGCCTTGACGTTCATTGTTGAGTTCGGTCCGATACGCGGCGACGGTTTCTTCGAAGCTACGCAGAAAATCGCGCTCGGCGCGATCCGGAACCGGCTTGAATGAGAGGACCTTGAACGGGCCGAGCGTGGGAATCGCGCGAAAAATGAAGGCCAGGAATCGGGTCCACAGGCCTGGCTCTTTGTAGCCGGTGGCCCATTCCTTACGGTACTGCCGGCGCGGCATCGAGTAGACGAATTTCGCGCGAGTGAGGCCGGGCGAGAGTTTCTGAATATCCGACCGCTTCGAGTCCCAGGCGACCTTGGTCATCTCGGGAATCAGCTTGCCCATGGTGAAGCGATAGGTCCCGATGCCCAGATCGAGCGTACCGAAGATCTCCTTGAGATCGATGCCGTAGGTATCTTTGAAGGCGCTTTCGAGCGCGGGCTTGGAGACTTGGAATCCGATGAAGTCGTGATAGTTGTCGGGTGCGTAGAGGCCCCGCGCGACCTGTACGACATCGAAAGAAAACTCGACCTTGAGATGATCGGCCGGGTTGTCTTCGTAAGTCACCACGGGACCGTACTTATGCTGCAGCTTCGGATAGATCATCGCGGTGGCGCGATTGATGGTGGGGTGGGCGGTGCGATCGGCGGTGTAGTGCGCCAGCGCGCCGAGCGCGAACGCGTACTCGTCGATGGTCAGGGCGTCGCGCAGCATGGCGGTGACGAAATCGCCGCTGCGGATGTAGTGAGTGAAGTCGCTGAACGCGTGCGAAGCAAAGGGGAAATATCCAAGGTCCTGAATCTGGCAGCCGCCGTAGACGTAGGCGTGGGCTTCCTTGATTTCGTCGGGTGTGGCGTTCGGGAACTTGTTCAGGAGTAGAGGCCGGATGTGAGACTCCCAGACCGAATCAATAATCGCTTCGTGGGAGAGAGCCGAGTAGGCGGAGCACAGAGACGCAGTCAGGACGAACAGAACACGTTTCATTTCTGGCTGAGGCCTCCATCGATAGCGAGAATCTGGCCGGTAACGAAGTTCGACGCCGCAAGAAAATAGACCACGGCGTCCGCGATTTCTTCGGGTGTGCCGCCGCGGCAAGCGGGAGTGCGGGAGATCAAGTGGCGTGAGCGATCGTCGGGCTCTCCGATCGGGATAACGCCCGGCGCGACCGAGTTGACCGTGACTTTGGGCGCAAACGCCTTCGCCAGGGCGCGGGTCAACATGATGACGCCGGCCTTCGAGGCGCAGTAATGCGCGTTGCGCGACCACGGCCGGATGCCGCCCAGCGAGCTGATGTTGACGATGCGGCCGCCAGCGCCCGCGATCATCCGGCGCGCGGCCTGCTGGCAACAGAAAAACGTGGCTTTGAGATTGACGGAGTGGATCGAGTCCCAATCGGCCTCGGTGACGTTCAAGGGATCGATGGTGGTGAACCGGGCAGCGTTATTCACGAGACCATCAATGGGACCGGCTTCGGAAAACAGACGCTCGATTTCGGAGACCTTTTCGAGATTGGCGCGGATGAGCCGGGCGTTTCCGCACTCGGCGGAGGTTTGGCGCGCCTCGGCTTCGGATCCATGGTAGTGAATGATGACTTGCGCGCCTTCACGGGCGAGGCGCAAGGCTATGCCGCGTCCGATCCGCTTGGCGGCTCCGGTTACCAGGATCACGCGTCCGTCGAGTGCGGGCATACGAATCTATTGTCTACGATGTTGCGGAGGCGACGAACGCTACAAAAAGCTGGTGTTCGCAGTAGTGCGAACACGGCACGCCTGGGGCGTGCGCCACAGTTATAGGGCGAAACAATTTAGAGAGAGGGCAGTCTACTTCTTGGGCGCTTCCGATTCCATCTTGCGAGCGCCGCCGAGAATGTCGGGCATCGCGTAGTTGCCCTCATGGCACGCGTATTCGTAGACCGGACCCGCCGTCGCGTTGAACGGATACTCCATGGTGAATTGCTTGGACCAGGTGCTCGGATCGTCGATGGTCACGCGATACAGAATCGTCTTCGCGTCGACGCGTTTGAAGTGTTCGATCACGTGAAGATCGGAACCTGCGCCGCGGAACAGGGTGTCGTCGCGGAAGTTGATGGTGTCGACCACCAGAGTGTCGCCATCCCAGTGCCCGATAGAGTCGCCCAGCCACTTTCTGATGTTCGACGGATCGTGTTTCGCATTCATGCGGATGATGCGTGTGTCGTGCACCATTTCGACCAGGATCATCACGGCATCCGGGGTCTGCACGATTTCGTAGTTGTTGTTGTACAGAACCGGCATCATGGGCGGTCCGGAGGTGGAACCGAAGCCGATCAGGCAGCGCTCCGACGTAGGACGGTCTTTCACGCTGTCGTACCGGTTGAATCCGCCGCCCCGGCGCATGCGATCCATATTGCGCTGGCGTGCTTCGGGCAGCATCGGAGGAACTTTTCCGTCGGGCGGATCGATGACCAGCGAGGTCCGCTTGGTGCCGTCCACGCGGGCGAGTTCCGTGCCGCGATCGACGAACAAAACGTTATAGCCTCCCGTGCCCGAGGAACCGGCGGCGGCGATCAGCGGACCATCCGACTGGCCGTCCTGGGCGTTGAGTTCCTTGGCTTGCTTCTGCTCCCACTCGGTTGCCTCCGCGTCGGACACGGTGGACTTACTGGCGAAGGTGGAGGGGCGCTCCATCGGGGTGATGGTTGCGTTGGTCCAGACTCCCTGAAGGTCCGGATGACCGTCCGGAGTCCGGGGGATGGCCCCCGTGGTCTTCGCTTTAGCGGCCGCGTTGGGCGCCTGGGCGGCAATCGGCGCGACGGACAACACAGCCACGGCGCCTATGGATGCGAGGATTCGTTTGGTCATGTGACCTCCCTGGATTACATCGATGGGATACCCCTCTACAATACTGCGTTGCAGATGGTTCTTCAAGGCGCGCGATCCTAGGACAGCGGTTTGATGCTATTTTGATGAGGCCGCATGGGGCAACCTTTAGTGAGTATCGTGACGCCCTCTCTGAATCAGGGCCGGTTCATTCGAGCCACTATCGAGAGCGTCCTGAGGCAGGACTACAGTCCGATCGAATACATCGTCATGGATGGTGGATCGTCCGATGAAACGGCAGCGGTGGTAAAGGATTACGCATCGAGATTGACATGGATTTCGGAACCCGATCGCGGACAATCGCACGCCATCAACAAGGGATTCCGCATGGCGAAAGGCTCAGTTCTTTCCTGGCTGAACTCGGACGACCTAATCCTTCCCGGTGCAGTGCGGCACGCGGTGAATGGACTGGAACAGGACCCTGAAGCCGGGGCGGTTTATGGCGAAGGATACCTGATCGACCGCGAAGGAAACACCACCGGCCGTTTTCCGTGGACGGAACCGTTCCATCTGTGGAAACTGACTCACCTGTCGGACTACATTCTGCAACAGACCGTCTACTTTCGCCGCGAGGCGATCGAACAGGTGGGCTTGTTGCGCGAAGATCTGCATTACGTGATGGACTGGGACATTCTGATTCGCGTGGGGCAGCGCTATGGGCTGCACTACATCCCCGAATATATGGGCTGCCTGCGCGAATATCCCGAGGCGAAATCGTCAGCGGGCGGCCGGGCGCGCATCCGGGAGATCGGGCAATTTATCGGAAAATCGTCACCGGGTTATAAGGTGTACGCGCTGCATACCTACCGGAAACTCTGGTGCGACTGGATCGCCGCGAACATGCCGCGAGCGCTTGCCACGCCGATACGACGCGTTGTTAGCTTCGCCTGCGGCGGATGCGCCGACCGGATTCAGTCCCGCGCCCAGCGCGTGGATTAATTTCCGGGGTGACGCGGGTGCTTCGGATGCGGCGGAAATATGGCTCTCATTTCCATCGCCCTCCGGTCCCGAGCCGGAAACGGAGGGCGACGGATCGAGTTTTCTTAAGACTGCTTACTTACCGTCTTTGCTTTCGTACGGAGCGCCCGTGCCGGTCGAACCCAGGAACAGCTTCTGGCCATTCGGCAGCGTGATGTCACGGCCGTTCATACGCAGCGAGCCATCCTTGGATTGATAGCCGTCCACGATGACCTTGGTTCCGACGGCGATGGTGTTCTTGTTGAATCCACGGCGCAGCAGAACGTTGGGGCTGCCGGCTTCGCACATCCAACTCGTGGTTTTGCCATCCGTGCCCACGACGTCGACGTGGATCCAGGAGTGCGGGTTGATCAGCTCCACCTTGGTTAGAGTGCCTTCCAGATGCAGCGGAGTCTTGGCGTCGAACTCGGCTGCAAACGCATGATGCGCCCAGGCGGGTGCGGCAAGGGCAAGTAAGCCGGCGGCAGCGGCCACAACGGCGATTTTCGTTTTCATTCAGTCTCTCCTTCTTAAAAGTTACTGCTTGGTCGGTTCTTTTTCCATCTGCCTTGCTCCCCCGAGGATATCGGGCATCGCATAATTCCCCTCGTGGCAGGCGTACTCGAAAATTGGACCGGGAGTCGCCAGGAACGGATACTCCAGAGTCCAAGGCGTGGTGAATGTCGTCGGGTCGTCGACGGTCGCCCGGTACAGAATTGTGTCCCCATCGGTGCGCTTGAAGCGCTCGACAATGTGCAGATTCCCGCTCGATCCGCGGAAGCGTGTCTTTTCGGTGAAGTTGGCCGTATCGACCACCAGTGTATCGCCTTCCCAATGTCCGATGGAATCGCCCATCCATTTATGGATGGTGGACGGCAGGTGCTGGGCGTCCATGCGGACGATGCGGACGTCGTGCACCATCTCCACCAGGATCATGATGGCGCCAGGTGTCTGCACGATCTGATAGTTGTTGTTGTACAGCACCGGAAGCATGGGCGGCCCGGAAGTGGAACCGAACCCGAGCAGGCAGCGCTCGCCTAAGGGACGATCCTTGACGCTGTCATAAGAATTCCGGAACCGGCCGGCGTTGCGTTTCTTGGCTTCGTCGGTCAACGCGGGCAGGTGGCCGTCGGGAGGATCGACGATCAGCGAAGTGCGCGCCACGCCGTCCACGCGGGCGAGCTTGTCGCCGCGATCCAGAAACAGGCGGTTATAGGCCTGATCGCGATCCTGCTCCGGCGTCGCGCCGTGACGATCCGCATTGAACGCAGTATCGACGCGGGTTTCGTACGCGACCGCATCCTTTTCAAGCAGGGTTGGCTTGTCTTTCAGATCCGCGGGCCGCTCCATCGTGGTGATGGTGGCGTTGGTCCAGATTCCTTGAAGATCGGGATGATCGTCGGGAGTGCGGGGAAGCGTCCACGTTTTCTTCACACTCGCCGCGCTGTTGACAACCGGCGTCTGCGCGACGACCGGCAGGAGCATCAGCAGAGATGTGAAGAAACGCATGGTGAACGCTATTCCTTGGGTTTCTTGCTGAACTGGCCGTACATCAAGTCTTCCACGAACTCGACGCACTTGAACTCCATGAGCTGCGCGTCTTTCTCGACGTGGCGGTACAGCGGCATGCTGATCTTCCACGGCTTCGTGAAGACTTTAGGATCCTCGACGGTGGCCTCGTACCACAGCGTGTCCGCACTGCGCGGGGTATACCGCTCGATCACGTGCAGCTGATCGCTGTGATAATTTCCAGACCGGTCGAACCAGGTGCGCTCATCGAGGCCGGTCACATCGACTACCAGTGTGTCGCCTTCCCAATGACCGAACGACTGGCCCATCCAGGTATCGATCGGAGCAGGACCGGGGTCCTTCAAAAAGACGTTGCGGAACGCGCCGTCGTACTCATACGCGATGGTGATGGCCTTGCTGCTCTGGAAAATCTGGAAGGGATACGGCATGTAGGTCGCGCGAGGGACGCCGGGGAGATAGCACTTGATCTCCGGATCCAGCTCCACGCGATGCTCGAAATTCGCCTTCTTCTTGGCGAGCGCCTCGGGTTTATAGGGGATGGTTCCGCCTTCGACCACGCCGATCCCGCCGGGTTCGGCACCTTCGGCGCCAAACGCGAGCACGACGCCCTGACGCGCCGCATGCGGCTCCAGATCCCAGTTGGCGGAGTTCATGGTCTGCCAGATCCCGTTCAAGTTGGGATGTCCATCGGGACCATGAGGGGCTTTGTATGCGGCCGTCTGCCCGGCTGCGGGTAACGCCGCCAAAGCCAGAACGCCAGCCGCGACAGCTAGAGAAGATCTAAATAGGGTTCGCATTCGATTCGTTGTTTTAGCAGACGCCGGAGCTTGTGTCAACCGGCAGAAGGCTCTTATCATGATAGACTGCTTCGCGGAGGCTATGGGATGCGGGTTATTGGATTGATCTTTCTCGCGGGAGCGGCGGTCGCGCAGGCACCGACGTTCCAGAATGTGGGAAACATGAGCCAGTTGATGATCAACATCATTTATCCCACATCGGACGCGCTATTTTACATCGAGCGTTCGGCTCCGAAAACGGAGGTCGAGTGGAACCTGATCCGCAACCAGGCGCTGACGCTGGCCGAATCCGGCAACCTGCTGCTGCTGCCAGGGCGCATGCGCGAAGGCGAATGGGCGGCCGATACGAAAGTGATGATCGACGTCGCCACCGCTGCATTCAAGGCGGCCCAGGCCAAGGATATGGATAAGATCGTGGCGCTGAGCGAGGACCTTTCCAACTCCTGCATCAAATGCCACGTGAAGTACCGGCCAGGGTACGGGAAGCGCTGACGGAAAAGTGTCACGCAAAGTCGCCAAGTGAAGACGCAAAGCGCGCTAAGAATCTTAGATCGTGGCGTCCAGACTTTGCGGCCTTTGCGTGAAATCAGGGCATAAAGCTTGCGCGCTTGATGTAGTCTAGCTTTGGAAAATGCTGGACCAGATATTCGTTCGCCTGGCCTTCCACGCGTCCAGCGTCGATTTCCTTCCCTTGCGGGCGTAGGTCTCCATAGCCCGAATAGAATTTATCGACGACCTCCAGTCCTTCGACAATTTTTGCAAACGGCACGAAGCGCTCTTGGTCCAGCGCCGGGTTGTCGGCCAGGTTGATGAAAATTTCGGTTGCGCGCGTATTGGGATCGGACTTCGCGAAACTGAGTGTGCCACGGAGATTCTTTTCCTGGGGAGGATCGTCCAGGATGAAAAACTCGCGCCATTTCTCGTGAACGCGGAAATCGCGGTGTACGCCGAATTGGGCGATGAATCCTTGCACGACGCGGAAGAAGCGCCCCTGGTCGAAATAGTGCAGGCGGACGAGTTCGTGGAAGCGGTCGGCTCCGCGCGGAGCCCAGGCGCGGGAGGCTTCCACCACGAAGTCGCCTTGAGAGGTTTCGAACTTCACGCGATAGACGTCGGGGACCACGATTTTCGGCTCGGGCTTTCGGCAGGAAAGCAGGGCGGCCAAGGTGAGATTTAGGATCGCGAGTGTCCCCGGATGTGACACGTGCATATACACTTGTTACTTAAACCCCCTTGACATTGGAGCGGATCTCGGCTACTTTTCTTAAAACTCGATATGCAGCAGGGACTGCGCTTTAGAATAGCAAACCTCGTCGTTTTGTTGAAAAAGCGCGCTCGATTTGTGAATGGTTAGCGAAGTAAAAAAATTCTCGCTCTAAGGAGTAGTGAATGAGGAAAGCCAGGTTTGCTTATTCGACTCTGTTTGGTCTTATGGCGCTCGTTCTGCCATCGATCGCTTTGGCACAGAGCACCATTTCCGGCGTAGTCAAGGACACCAGCGGCGCGGTCATCCCGAACGCCAAAGTGGAAGCTTCCAGCGAAGTGCTGATCGAAAGAGTCCGCGCCGTCACAACTAACGGCGAAGGGCGCTATGCGATTGTCGACCTCCGGCCTGGCACCTACACGGTGACCGTGTCCGTGGCAGGTTTCGCGACCACCAAGCAACAAATCGAAGTTCCAGCCAACGTCACCGTTCCGGTGGACGCGGAACTTAGAGCAGGCTCAGTTGGGGAAACCGTGACGGTTGAGGCTCGCGTCGCCACTGTCGACGTTGAAAACGCGGCACACCCCACGACTCTTACGCGTTCTGAAATGGACGATCTTCCCACCGGCCGCTACATGCAGTCGATCAATTCGTATGTGCCTGGGGCGCACCTGAACCTGCCCGATATCGGCGGGTCGCAGCAGATCGAACAAAATTATATTTCGGTGCATGGAAACGGATCGGTGCATGACTCCTACTATCTGGATGGCATGAAGGTGAACACCACTTACGCCGACGGCCAGATCCAACAGTACATCGACAACGCGGCCATTCAGGAAACCACGTCGCAGGCGAGCAACGTGACGGCGGAAGCGTCGGGCGGCGGCATGTTCACCAACCTGGTTCCCAAGGACGGCGGAAATCAGTACCACGCCAGTTTCTTTGGAGGCTTGAGCGGCGGCAGCAACTTCTGGCAAGGGAACAACCTGGACTCCTCGACTTTGGCTCGCGGACTCAGTGGCCAGGACAAGACGATTAAGATCGAAGACTTCGACGGTGCCTTCACCGGGCCGATCATCCACGACAAATTATGGTTCGCTCTGACCGGGCGCGACCAGCAGACGTACACCCAAGCCGGAGCGTCGCGATATCCGGACGGGACGCCGGGCATCCAGGACGGGCACCTCTATAACGGAACGTTCCGTCTGACGTATCAGCAGAACGCCAAGAACAAGTTCAGCGCGTTCATCCTGCGCAACTGGAAGTGGAAAGGGCACGAGATCCTCGACGGCGGTCAGGGCGGGTACCTTCCCGCGGATCCCTCGGTCGCCGCCACGCAGCGCAACAAGTGGCCCATGTACTACATCCTCCAGACCAGGTGGACCGGCACTTTGACCCCGAGACTCATTGTTGAGGCTGGCGTTTCCATCAGCCACCTGGACTACAACGACTGGTATCAGGATGGAATTCTCCAGCCCGCGGGCACCGATGCGTTCTATGCAGGTACGAGTCAGGTGGACACCGGCACGTTGCGGCGTTATATCGCCGGAGCCGGGCAGACCTACTATCAGACCACGCGCAATAACTACTCGGGCACCGCAATCTACGTGACCGGTTCGCACCAGATCAAGGTGGGCGCCGAGTTCAACAACGGCCGGAACGATAACAGCACGTTGCTGAACGGCGACGGCTTCTCAGTCTTCACCAACGGCGTGCCGACGAGTTTCACTGCTTACAATACGCCCTACGAGGTCCATACGCACTTGGCCATGGACGCCGGGCTCTTCGCAATGGACACTTGGCATTACAAGCGGCTTTCCATCACCGCAGGCATCCGCTGGGAATACCTGGCCGCGAGAGTCGACCCCGAAAACGAGCCAGCGGGCAGGTTCGCGCCGGCCCGCACAGTCGCGCAGATTGACTGTGGAACGATCAAGGGCATGGGATGCTGGAAGGATTGGACCCCCCGCTTGGGTGTCGTTTACGACTTGTTCGGGAACCACAAGACGGCGCTCAAAGCTGGCTTCGGAAAATACAATTCGCAATACAGCAGCGGCTTCACCGGGACCTTCAATCCGGTGGCGCAGGTGACCGAGAGCCTTTTCTGGAACGTGAACACCGATCCGACCAAGGGCCCAGTGCTGAATCCTGCTATCCCCGGCCAGAATTGCGCGACGACTACGTTCGCCGGCATCGTCGCTCCCAATCCGAACTGCTATCCTGTCGGCGGCTTCGCTCCGCAGGGTACCCCCACCTCAGCAGTTGCGCCGGGGCACCTGGGAGCAAGTCCGAATCCTACGTTCGGCTCCACAGGCTCGACCACCGGTGTCAACCTCGATCCGAACTGGCATCGCGATTACAACTACCAATACACTGCCGGAATCCAGCAAGAACTCCACAAGGGAATCACGCTGAACTTCGGCTGGTTCCGGCGATCGTCATACCAGCAGTTCTTCCTGGTGAACGAAAACGGCATTGATGCATCAAATTGGACTCCGTTCAACATCGTCAACCCGCTCAGTGGAGCCCCAATCACGGTCTTCAACTTGAGTCCGACGGTCAAGAGCCTTCCCACCGCCAGCCTGCTCGAGACCAACGCGCCGCAGAGTTTGACCCGGAACGTCTATACGGGTTTCGAAACGCAAGTGGTCGCGCGCCTGCCTCGCAACATGTTCGTCTCGTTCGGCTGGACCATGGATCGCCAGCTTGACCGGAACTGCGCGGAGAATGTGAGTGTCGGCAAGCCGCTCGCCGATCCGAACACTCTCCGCTACTGCGACACGTTCGGCGATTCCAGCCTGGCGTTCCAGGGGATCAATGTCTCGAGCCTCGGTAAAGTGAGTCCGCCCTGGGCCCAGGCTTTCACGGCGCAGGCAGTCGTGCCCATCTATAAGGGATTCGTCAGCAGCCTTTCGTTCCTAAGCAACAATTACCAGGGCAATTTCACAGGAGCTGGCGGCTCGGGAACGCTCAACAACGGATACTTGGCGCGCACCATCAGCATCGCTTCCGCTGCGGGCTCCGTCTATCCGAATGGCAGCATCGGCGTTGCACCCGCGGGAACCCCATGCTCAGCCGGTCCGGCGGTCGGGTGCCCGATCGATCCAGGGTACAACGCGTTGCAAGGTGGCGAAACGATTAACCTGGTGGCGCCCGGCCAGGTGCGGACGCCTCGGCTCAACCAGCTTGACCTCAGCTTGAAGCGCACATTCAAGTTCCGTGAAAGATTCGTGATCGAGCCGGAGTTTCAAGTCTTCAATCTCCTGAACACGAACGCGGCAGTCGTGCAGGCAACCGCACTGTCTGCTTCCTACCCTTTGGACAAGAACGGCAAGCCGACCTCTGCAGGCGTCGCGCCGTTCCTGACGTCCTCGCAATGTTCCGGTTCAACGGTCGGATCGTTTGCCAACTGCGGTCTGGGCGGCGCGATCACGACTATCACCAACCCGCGCCTCCTCAAAGTCGCGCTGCTGTTCCGGTTCTAGCGAACCATTCGAACTACACAAAGGGGCAGGCCTTCGGGTCTGCCCTTTTTTATTTCTCGAATCCCAGCGCTGGGTCAGGAAAAGCAGCTTCTTTTTCGGCGGGCAAGCAAGACGGCGAGTCGGATAGGGCGATGATATTATGAACGCGTATGAGAATGGTTACCGTTGCGGGAGCGATGCTGTTCGCGCTCGCCGCGCACGCACAGACGGATCTGCCGGCGCCGGGCTTTCATCACCTGCATCTGAACTCGACCAATCCTGACGCTGCCATCGATTTCTACGTCAAACAATTTCCCAGCGCGTCCAAGACCACGTTCGCAGGATCGCCCGCGTTGAAGATCGGGAAGTCCTATATTCTTTTCAACAAGGTCGACAGGGCGCCCGCGGTCGAGCCGCAAACCGCAATTTGGCACTTCGGTTGGCACGTGACCGACGCGCGACAGAATATGGCGCGATATAAAGCGACCGGCGTGAAGCTGCTCCCGCTGATCACGACTCCAGACGGCGGCGAAGTTTTCATCAACAGCGACTCCTGGCCCGGAACCGGCGGGACGCTGGGACGCACCAAGGCGCAGCTCGTCGAAGCGAAGGCGCAAGACATCAAACCCGCCGGCGGCGGAGGCTTTGCCTATCTTCAAGGGCCCGACGGCGCCATCATCGAATACCAGGGCAACATGCCGGTCGAGCGATTCAACCACGTCCACATGTATCAGGAAGATCCCGTGTGCGCGCAGCTCTGGTACGTGAAACACCTAAGTGGACGCGCGGGCGGACGTGGCCCGCAGCGCTCCGAAGCCGATTGCAAGGTGGAACGCGGAGAGCCAAGCTGGCCCGCTCTCGACAAAGAAGGAACCATCCGCACGCCCAGCGGGGGCGTTCTGTTCGACGATGTTTCACTGCTATGGTACGGGCGTCAAGGTAAAGAGCCATTGGCGAGCACGCGCGATCACCTGGCCGATCACGTCGCGCTGAGCGTCACCAACCTGGATGCGTGGGTCGGGAAGTTGCGGAATGCCGGCGTGAAATTCCTGGGCGAGAAACAGGACCTGGGAGCTGGAAACGCCATCGTGATCGATGGATTCCCCACAGTGCATAAACTGGGCGACCTGCGGACGGTCATGATCGAAGGGCCGAGTCGCGAGGCGATCGAATTGGTGGAAGTGAAGTAACTGTGGCGCAAGCTTCAGAGGTCAAGTAAATTTTTGCAGCTTGGGGGGCGGACCCCCTGGTCCGCGCGCGATCCCCGGATCGCGCTGTCTCGCCAACAAAATCAGGCCGACGGACACGCGCAAAGGCCGATCGGGGGATCGGCCGCGGACCAGGGGGTCCGCCCCCCATAGCCGCGAGAGTCTACATGATTTGAGTTTTTCCGCAGTCTCTGAAGATTGCGCCACTATTTCTTTCGCACGGCCAGTTGACGCTGAAATTCCGCGTCATCCAGGTACACGACGTCGAGCCACACCTGCACCATGTCGTCGACGCTGCGTTCGCCGAATCCCACCCACATCGATGGATCCGGATTGCGGCGGTTGGCCGAAGTATTGTCGTGAATCGCGATCATATGCAGAACCGTGCCCGCGGGCAGCAGCGGCGCGGCGTCGTCGGCATACACGTAATTGATATGCCAGTTGAAATCGAAGTGATCCACGGAACTGAGGATGGTGGTGGTGTTGTTGAGATTGATCGCCTCTACGGTCATTCCCCGCCCCCGCATATGCATGTGCGGTTGAAACGCGTCGATTCGCGCGGGCCGCGTCAGGCGGAAATATCCGTCGGTCCGGACCACGGTATTAGGCGGAATTTCCAGCTCGTCATTGGGGATGTTGCGGATCGGAACTGACCGCACCTGATATTTCGGAACGGCGCCCTTGGGATAAAACTTAAACGCGATGGTGGTCTTGTTGTGCTGCTCCGATCCGATAGCGAAATAGTGCATGTCGAACCGCAAGCGCGTTCCGGCTTTCAGCAGACGACCCGTGTTTTCGTTGAAAATATCGCCGTATTTCCCGACCGCGTATTCGTGGAGTTGGATGCCCGTTTCAGGAGTCCCTTCGGGAGCATCTGGTTCGATAGCGTAGATCACTGCGTGATGCACGATCTTCGGATTGCTCGGCTTGATCTCCATCGCCTTGATCCAGCGATCTTCCGTAATTTTGACTTCGGCGTATTGATCGATCCACCAGTCGGGACCGCTCGGGTACATCACGAAGTCCTTCTCTGTGGTGACTGTAAGATCGGGCGTTCCTATAAACCACTCGTTCTCGGGCTTGAACGTGAGCGGAGCGGGCAGATCGCGCGGGTCGCCCTCCGGCGTACCGTTGTCGGCCCAGCGTACGATGGTCGCGATCTCCTGGTCGGTCAGCGACCGGTCGTTCTTGTACTCGCGAATACCGACCGTTTTATCCAGATGCCAGGGCGGCATATCGCGCCGCGCCACACGTTCCTTGATGGACCGCGCCCAGGGCCGGGCTTCTTTGTATGTCATGAGCGGCATCGGAGCCGACGTGCCGGCATGGTGGCAGGACTGGCAGGCCCTCTGAAAAATTGGCGCGACGTCCTTGGTGAACGTCACCTGATGGTTCCCGGAATCCGCGTCACCGGCGAGAACCGGAATCGAAAGGATCGTCGCCAGACTAATGCCGCGCAGCATCATTAGGTCCCCCTAACACTTTGACTTTTACTTCTACGTTGGTCCAACAACAGTGATAGCCGAAATTTCCGGCGATTTCTCCGGAGCCGTCGTCGACCACCGCTTGCAGAATGTATTCCCCCGGAACTTCAAACGTAGCTGTGGCTATGGCTTTCCCGTCGACGATCCGGCCGCTGGCAGGATTGAACACCACCAAGCCGGGCCCGCGATATTTTCCCCACGCGACGGTCATCCCGATTGGTTTTCCCTGCCGCTTCGGCAACCCGTCGTCAGTGGCCAGAACGGTCAGCAGGACCGGGCCGCGCAACGACGTAGTTTGCTCCGGTGGATCGACTTTGACGACCGGAGGAGTGTTCGAATTCACGTTCTCGCTGTTGCCGCCCCGCGTGGTTCGATTCCGGTCGATCATCCACACCGGATTCAGCGTGCCCGTCACCTTTTGCGTCTGCCCATGCGCCGTCAGCGTCCACACCAGCTTGCGATCCCCAAAATCCTTGGGGACAACCACCTTGAAAACGTCCTTGTGGCGGCGGATCAGGAAATGCGCGGGCTGCCCGCGATCGACGCCGGGATCGAAGGAATTCTCAGGCCCGATGGGAATATCCAACGCCTCTTCATAGTTGCGGTTCATGTATCCGAACCACAAGTTAAAGGAGCCGTCGGGATTCGTATCGAAGCCTTCATACACCGGCGCAACGCCCTGCCCCATCCAGTGACGGAGTTGCACATTTTGCGGATGCGCCAGAGTTGCGGAGACGAACAAGGCGAAGAGGGCTCGAAACATGGCTCATGACAATTCTATGGCGGGCGAGCCGGCGAATCAATGGGTAGGGGCGGGGGGCAGGGGCGGAGTTGCCTCCGCCCCACGCGCTATATGCTGCTGCGCCGTCCTAACAGGAAGCTGATCAGGAACAGCACGATGAACACGAAGAACAGAATCTTCGCGATACCTACCGCCGTCGCGGCGATGCCGGCGAAGCCAAAGATCGCGGCGACGATCGCGACCACCAGAAATACCCATGCGTACCAGAGCATGATGGACCTCCCTGTGTTCCATAAGCAAACGCAGTTCCACGCGTTTCTGATTGAAAATACGTGAAATCAGCCGGTAGAGCTTACCGGGCGCGCAGGGAATACTACCGTTACGGTGTGGCGATTGGCGCAACGCGACGCTTGGTCGCCTGCTCAAACGCGAATGCAAGCTCGATCAGCCTCGGCTCGCTACACGCGGTTCCGGTGAACGCGACGCCGAAAGGAGCAGGCTTCGGATCGAACCCTGCTGGGAACACGGATTGCTGGAAACGATTCGGCACCATGCCAAACGGCACGACGATGATGGGATATCCGGCGCGTGCGGCCAGATCGGCCCCGCTTGCTCCAGGCGTCAGGATCGCATCCAGATTATTGGCTTTCAGCGCTGCGTCGATCCCGTTGGTCCGGCTGAGCAGATTATCTTTGCGAACATCTGCGTCGTTGCGGGCGCGGTCGGCTTCCAGATCCATTTCGTCGGAAATATCCAGGCGCGATTGGCCGAACCGGATCGCGCCGCCTTTCACGTGCGCCAGATTCCACTGCCGGAGCTCCGTCAGCGATTTGACCGGCGCGGATGGACCCAGGCTCGCCAGCCAATGGTTGAAATCGCGCTTCATGCCGTATTTGAAATTGACTGAACAGGTTTCGTCCTTGCTCTTGCCCTGCTCGCCTCCGGAACAATAGCTCCACAGCGTGAAATTCTTCTTCGGATCTTTGTCGACGAAACTCGGGATATCCGCGGGATCGACGATCACAGCGCCCTGCTTCTTGAGAATATCGATCGCCTCCGCCATGACTTTGGCTTGTTCGGCATTCAATCCTCCGCGCGGACGATCTTGTCCGGGCGGCGTGTAGCGATCGTAATAGAACGAGCGCGGTATCCCGATGCGAGCTCCCTTGAGCGCGCCGGCTTTCAGAAACTTCGTATAGTCGCGGCCGGGTGGAGGTGTGCAGGTTTTGGTCGCCGCATCGTTCGGATCGGGCGACGCGCTCTCGAGCACGCCCATCAGGATCGCCGCATCCGCCATGGTTCGTGTCATCGGACCCGCCGTATCGTGATCCGCCGTGATCGGAATCACACCGTGGCGGCTGATGCGCCCGATGGTGGGGCGGATGCCAATCAGCATGGTCTGGTTCGACGGATTGATGATCGATCCACCGGTGTCCGAGCCCACATTGGCGGCCCACAAGCTGGACGCGGTTCCGGCGCCGGAACTCGATCCTCCTGGAGAAAGCACCGCACGTCCGTCGCTGAAGCCGTCGCGTGGATCGCGCCGCGGGTCGTACGGATTGAATCCGAATCCAGCCACCGCGTTGTAGGCGGCCATCGGAGTCGGTGCGCCAGCCACCCAGTTCGCGAGCTCGATCAGCGTGGCTTTGGCGATAATGATCGCGCCGGCATCGCGCAGATTTTTCGTAAGCGTCGCTTCATAGGGCGGAACATAGCCGGAAAACGCCAGCGCGCCGCCGGTAGTCGGCATGTCGGTGGTATGGATGTTGTCCTTCAGCGCGATGGGGATTCCGTGCAGAGGTCCGCGTACCCTGCCCTGTGCGCGTTCGCGATCACGCTCGTCGGCTTCTTTAAGGGCGTTCGGATTCACCGTAACCGCGGCGTGAAGCACATCCTCATACATCGCGATGCGAACCAGGTACTGCGTGACCAGCTCGCGCGAAGTGAGACGTCCCTGCTCCATCGCCGTGCGCATTTCGGGGATGGTCGCTTCGACCACGTTGAACTTCTGTGCGTGGAGCAACGAAATGGCGAGCGGAAAAACCAGAGCGATTCGCGTCATTGAGTTATTCTAGCGTGGGGCAGGCTTGCAGCCTGCGGCGGACTTATAGTCCGCCCGACTTGCGCCGGTTACAAACCGGCGCGCGGGCTGCAAGCCCGCCCCACAAGTTTATCGCCCTACGACCAGGATCTGGAAACTGTCCGGAATTGCCTGCGGACGGCCCTTCTTGCCATCCTTGCCTTCCGTGGGAGGACCAAATTCGGCAGCCGGAAGATACAGCTTGTGGCCCTTCTGATCTGCCGCGATGGTGCGCGCGCCGCGCGTGGTCTGAATGGTCGCGACCACCTCAAACTTCCCGGGCGACGTCTCGCCGACCATGGTGATCGTGCCATCGCCGCCGTTGGCGCTGAACGCATAACCGTCGTCGAAAGCCACGCCGTCGGGCGCCGGCCCGATCGCGGGCGTCGCCAGAACCTTACCCGTCGCCGGATCGCTGACGATCATCGTTTTGTTATTGCAAACCGAGTATAGGCGGCCTTTCGGATCAATCGCCAGCCCGCTCGGCTCGTCGCACGGAGCAATCGAGTACCGCTTCGATACCAACGCGTTCTTCGCATCGATCTCGACGATCTCGTTCTTGTCCTCGATATTAACGTAGATGTGTCCTTTGCCGTCGATCTGCGCGAACTCAGGTTTGCCGCCCACTGGAATCGACGCCGTGATCACGTTTCCGGTCTTTGCGTCGATTGCGGTCGCATCGCTGCTGCGGCCGTTGAAGGTGAACACACGATGCGTTACCGGCTCATAAATGATCGCGTCGGGATTCTGGCCCGTTTTGATTTTCGTCTGGACGGCGTTCGTCTTCAGGTCGAATACCGTGACGTCGTTATCGGTGCCGTCGCTGGTGTAGCCCTTTCCAAGATCGTTTGCCACCGCGATTCCGTGCACGCCGTTGGTGCCGGGAATGGTGCCGACCAATTTGTCGTTCGTCGTGTCGATCACTTCGGTCTGGGTGCCGTGCGACACATACAGCCGATGATTGGCGCTATCGAGAAAAGGGTAGTCCCAGCGGACTCCGCCGCCGATCTTGATCTTGCTGACGACTTTATAAGTGGGCGCCGCGGCAAAAGCCAGGGTCGCGAAAAAGATCAGAAAGCGCGTTTTCATGCAATGGATTCCTTTCGGGTACGTGCGATGGACTAGTGTACACGCGCAAGCTGAAGATTTTCTGAAGCGTCCGGTCTGCGCATCGGGAAGGTCACGTGAAACTTGGATCCGGCTCCCTCGGTGGTTTCTACGTTGATGACCGCTCCGTGCGCCCGCGCGATGCTCTCGGCGAGCGCCAGGCCGAGCCCGTGACCGGAGCTGCTTCTGGATCGATCCGCCCGGTAGAAGCGTTTGAAAATGTGCGGAAGATCCGAGGCGCTGATGCCTGCTCCGAAATCCTGGATGTTGACGGCGATTTTCGAATCGATCGTCTGAATCCTCACGACGACTTCCCCACCCGAGTGCGAATACTTCAACGCGTTGTCGATCAGCAACAGGAATAGCCGGTGCAGGGCGGCGGGGTTGCCTGAAATCGAGGCGTGGTCCTCGCCGAGCAACGCCTCGATCCGGATCTGCCGCAACTCGGCCAGGCTACGCATCTCCCCACACGCTTCGCGAACCACATCGCGAACGTCTATCGGCTCCAGCGGCATTTCCACGGATCCGGTATCGCTGCGCGCCAGGACCAGCAGATCCTCGATCAGTTTGGTCATTCGCTCCGCTTCCGACACGACCTCCTGAAGCGATTCGCGATACTCTTCAGTGGGCCGGTCGCGGCGCAAAGCCAGCTCCGCGGTGGTCCGAATCACCGCCACCGGCGTCCGCAATTCGTGCGATGCGTCGGCCGCAAATTGCGAAAGCGTCTTCACGGCGGATTCCAGCCGCCCCAGCATTCCGTTCAAGACCTCGGTGAGCCGGGCGAGCTCATCTCCTGTTTCGGGAACCGGCAGGCGGCCGGAAAGGTTCTCGATGCTGATCGTGTGTGCGGCGGCAGTCAGTTCCTGCACTGGTTTCAGTGCCCGGCCGCTCAGCCAGGCGCCGCCCACCGAGGCGATCGCGATGACTACCGGGAGCAGACTCAAGAGCAGCAAGCCCAGCAAGTCCAGTGTATGAATGACGTCGGCCATGGGTGCGCCGACTTCCAGATCGAATAGTTCGCCCGCCGATGAAAACTGCCTCTGCAGCATCCGGAAATCTTTAGTCGGCTTCGGAACCCCTGCGGGATAGCGGAACACGAATCCACTCGCGCCATGCACGAAAATGTAGTTGGAGGACGGCAAGGCCTGGCAGAATTCGTCCAACTCATCCCGCAACTGGCCCTCCGGGGCCTCCATCGTTTCGCTCTTGAAATAGCTCTCAAACCTCGCGGCGCTGGCCGAAAGTTCGTCGTCCAATTCAGCGATTAATCGGTGGCGCAGGGACAGCCACAGCAGTCCGCCGAACAGTCCGAGCGCCGCGGTGAGAATCACTGCGTACCACAGCGTCAGCCGAAATCGTATGGATCGCCGGTACATCATTTCTAGGATTCCCGCATGATGTAGCCGAACCCGCGCACGGTATGGATCAGCTTGGGCTCGCGCGTATCCACTTTGAGCCGCAGTGCGCGAACGAATACCTCGACCGTGTTCTCGGTGACCTCGGTTTCGAATCCCCACACCGATTCGAGGATCGTGTCCCGACTCACGGCGCGGCCGGCGTTTCGCATCAACAGCTCGAGCAAACGGTACTCGCGCGGGGTCAGGCTCAGCACTTCGCGCCCGCGCGTCACGCGACGGCTGGCTGGATCGAGCGTGACGTTTGCGATCTTCAGACACGTCGGCCGCGGAATCGCGCCTCTGCGGCTGACCGCCCGCACTCGCGCCAGCAGCACGTCGATCGAAAAGGGCTTGACGAGATAGTCGTCAGCGCCGGAATCGAGCCCGTGTATGATGTCCTGAGTCGCGTCGCGCGCGGTGAGCATCAGCACCGGGGTCTGGTTGCTCGATTCACGCAGCCGCCGCGCGACAGTCATGCCATCCATTCCCGGCAGCATCACGTCCAGCACAATCACATCGAACGCCGCGTTGCGGGCGATTTCGAATCCTTCGCGCCCGTCGCGCGAGACGACCACCTGATGACCTTCTTCGTGCAGCGTTTTTTCGAGCAAGTCGGCCATGCGCCGCTCGTCTTCGACCACCAGGATCTGCATCTGTCCCGATGCTATCAGATGAAGCTGAATTTCGGCTGAAAAGATAGAATGATGCTATGCAAAAGCCGAATAGAATCAGCGTCGATCCATTGCTGCGCGACGCGGATGCCCCCTTCCATGAACTGGAGGAACGTGAACGAGCAGGATATGCCCGCACGCCCGCCGATGATTACTCTGAGTGGGAGGCCCAAGCAAGTTGGCCCGTAGAGTCGCGCGAGAAACCCGCGACTGCGCATCCCACTGAGAAGTGACCTAACGTGCATCACACACATCACTGCCTCTCGGACTCGCGCAAAGACGCCAAGAGGCAAAGGATCACACGAAACAGTCTTGCGCTTCGTGTTTCGCGTGAACCGGTTTCGTTTCGGCCCCTTGGTTGTGGTCGAGCCTCGCCCTCAGCCATTCTTAAGGCTAAAGTGGTTCACTGACTATGTTCATGACTGGACGAATTCTCGCCTTACTCGGCGCCTCAGCCGGATGGTCTTTGGCGCAAGTCGCTCCGCCCGCGGAAGCTCCTCCGACGATCAAGCTGGAGGACGCGATCGTCCGCGCCCGCCAGTATAGCGGACAAATCCAGGGCGCGAATCTCACCGCGCAGCAGGCACGGGAGGACACGGTGCAGGCCCGCGCCGGACGGCTGCCGTCGGTGAACGCCTTTAACCAGTTCATCTACACCCAAGGGAACGGGACTACTTCGGGGGTGTTCGTGGCCAACGATGGCGTGCATATCTACAACGAGCAGGCGGTGGTTCACCAGGAACTGCTCTCCATCGTGCGCCATGGCGAAGTAGATCGAGCGCTGGCAGCCGAAGCCGTGGCTCGAGCGAAAATCGATATTGCGTCGCGCGGGCTCACTCAAACCGTGATTCAGGACTACTATGCGATCGTTTCGGCGCAGCGCAGAGGGGTCAACGTGCAACGCAGCGTGCAGGAATCCGAGCGCTTTTTCGATATCACCCAGAAACAGGAAAAAGGAGGCGAGGCCGCGCATGCCGACGTGGTGAAGGCGCAGATCGATCTGCAGCAGCGCCGCCGCGACCTGGCGGAAGCGCAGTTGGGAATTGAAAAAGCCAAGATTGCTCTTGGCGTGATGATTTTCCCAACGTTCAGTGCTGAGTTTTCCGTGGTGGACGATCTACAACAGGCCGCGATTCTTCCTCCCGCCGCTGAAGCGCAGACGCAAGCCGCAGCGTCCAGTCCCGATGTAAAAGCCGCGAACGCGAGTATTCAGCAAGCCGGATTCGATGTCAACGTGGCGCGATACCAATACCTGCCGTCCTTCGCGTTCGATTTTTTCTACGGTATCGACGCGAATCAGTTCGCGATCCGTTCGCACGGACCCAACTTCGAGGTGGACGGACGGAAGAATCTCGGCTATGTCGCGCAGGCGACGTTGAACATTCCAGTGTGGAATTGGGGCGCGACTCGCAGCAAGATCAAGCAGGCTGAGTCCAAACGCGATCAGGCACAGGTCGATCTTTCGGTGGCGCAGCGCACGCTGCAGAGCAATCTTGCGACGGCGTATACAGAAGCGCGCGGCGCGCTCGCGCAGATCGATTCGCTGCGCGGTTCGGTCGATCTTGCCGCGGAAAGTCTCCGCCTCACACTGTTGCGCTATCAGGCGGGCGAGGCGACGGCGCTCGAAGTAGTGGATGCGCAGAACACTTCTACAACATCGCGCAACGCATACGATGACGGACTGGCTCGCTACCGCGTCGCGCTGGCATTGCTGCAGACTCTGACGGGGAATCTATGACCATGCTTCGCACACACGCATCCGTGCTGCTGATCGCGGCGCTCGCTCTGCTGGGCGGATGCGGCAAAGACAATAAGACCGAGAAGGCCGAAGAAGCCCCTACGACGGTCATGGTGGAAACCGCGGTGTTCGGCGCGATCGATCATGTGGTCAGTGCCGACGCGGTGCTGTATCCCATCAATCAGGCCAATGTGACCGCGAAGATCAACTCACCCGTGAAGCGCGTCCTGGTGAACCGCGGCGACCACGTTCGGGCCGGTCAACTGCTGGCCGAGCTCGAAAGCGCCGACCTGGCCGCCGCCGCCAACGAAAGCAAGAGCCAGTATGAGCAGACCGAGGCCGCCTATCAAACGCTGACCGGCGCAACGGTTTTCGACGACAAGACCAAAGCGCAAGCCGACGTCCAATCCGCGGAACAGACTTTCGAAGCTGCGAAGAAACTGTACGACAACCGCGTCGCTCTTCAAAAAGAAGGCGCGCTTGCACAGAAACTGGTGGACGATGCGAAAGTCGCGATGGTTCAAGCACAAAGCCAGATGGAAACCGCGCGCCGTCATCTGGAGGGCTTGAATCAGGTAAGCCAGCGCGAATCGATCCGCGGCGCACAAGCGCAGGTGAACGCATCGAAGGCGCATTTTGAAAACGCTACCGTGCAGGTTTCCTACTCCCAGATCCGCAGTCCGATTTCCGGAGTGGTGGCCGACCGGTCCGTCTATCCCGGCGAAATGCCGCCCAGCGGATCCCCGCTCATCTCGATTGTCGACATCTCGAAAGTCGTGGCCCGCGCCAACGTCCCTGTGAAGGAAGCTACGTCGGTGAAAGTCGGCCGGCCGGCGCGTATCACCGGACCTGACGGCGATCTGCCCGGCGTAGTCACGGTCGTCAGCCCCTCCGTGGATCCCAGCACGACCACGGTCGAAGTGTGGGTGCGGGCAGACAATCCGGGGGAGCGGCTGAAACCCGGCGGCACGGTGCGCGTCGCGATCATCGCGGAGACCATCCAGAACACCATGGTGGTGCCCGCAACAGCATTGCTCAACTCCGACGACGGAACGCCCAAGGTGATGGTGATTACCGCCGATAACGTCGCACATGAGCGTCGCATCTCGCTGGGCGTGCGCCAGGGTGATCGCGTCCAGATCGTTAGCGGCCTGCAACCAGGCGAGCAGGTGGTCGTCTCCGGCGGCCTTGGTCTGGAAGACAAAGCCAAGGTCAAGATCGAACAGCCCAAGCCCGAGGACGAGGACGAGAATCAACCCGAAGAGCCCCAGAAGGACGACGCGAAGAAAGACGGCGCCAAAAAGGACGACAAGGGCAAGAAGTAATGGGCGAACCTCTCACCATCAATCCTCCCGAAGTCGCTTCTGCCGAACATTGGACCGCGCGCTTCTCGCGCCCGATTATTTTCGTCATCATCACGCTGATCGCGATCGGAGCGTATCTCGCGTTCACGATCCCCGTTGCGGTGTTTCCGTCGACCGATTTTCCACTGATTCGAGTCGGCATCGATAACGGGGTCGCGCCCATCAACCAGATGCAGGTCACCGTCACGCGGCCCATCGAAGAAGCCATGAATAGCGTGCAGGGGCTGGAGCAGGTGCGCTCCATTACTAGCCGCGGCTCGGCGGAAATCGCACTTTTCTTCAATTGGAAAGTCGATATGGTCCAGACGCTGCAACAGGTAAATGCGGCGCTGGCCCGCGTGCAGCCGACTCTGCCGCCCACCGCGAAGCTCACGGCCACCCGCATGACGTTCGCTGCCCTCATGCCGATCTTGGCCTACAGTCTGACCTCGGACACCATGCCGCAAACGCAGCTGTGGGAACTGGCGAACTATACCATCAAGCCCCGTCTGAATCGCGTGAACGGAGTCTCCATGGTGGTTCTGCAGGGCGGCAATGTTCCCGAATTTCAGATCGAACCCGATCCGGCCAAGCTGCTTCAAGCGCAGGTCACGGTCCCTGCGATCCTGGACGCCGTCGCGAAATTCAACATCATCGACTCGCCCGGGCTGATCGAAAACAATCACGAGCTTTCGCTCACGCTGGTCACCGGCCAGGCCAAGGATCCGACGCAGATCGCCAACATTGTAGTCCGCACCACGCCCAACGGCGTGCCGATCCGCATCGGCGATATCGCCACGGTGCATCCTTCGATCATGCCGGTCTACACCATCGTGACAGCAAACGGCAAGCCGGCCGTGCTGCTGAACATTTTCCGCCAGCCGGACAGCAACACCGTCGCCGTGGCGGATGCCTCCGCCGCGGAGCTCGATCAGATTCGCGCGACGCTCCCCGGGGGCGTGAAAATCCAGGCGTTCTACGATCAATCGACCCTCGTTCGCGATTCGATCGCCAGCGTTCGCGACGCGATTCTCATCGGGCTGGTTCTTGCCGCCATTATTCTGGTCCTGTTCCTGCGCGACTGGGGAAGCTCGCTGGTGGCTGGTCTGGTCATTCCTGCGACTATAGCTATCACGTTCATCGCTCTGCGCATGCTGGGCCAAAGCTTCAACCTCATGACGCTAGGGGGGTTGGCGGCGGCTGTTGGACTGGTGATCGACGACGCCATCGTCGTGGTCGAGAACATCGTGATGCATCGCGACTCCGGACAGAGCCGTGCCGAGGCGATCCGCAGCGCGCTGCGTGAGATTCGCGTACCGCTGGTCGGATCGACAATCACGCCCATCGTCGTGTTTCTGCCGCTGATCAGCATCACCGGCGTCACGGGAACATTTTTCGGAGCGCTGGCGCTCACGATAGGCATGGCGCTGCTGACGTCGCTCGCCCTGGCGCTCACCTGGACGCCGACCCTGAGCCACTATCTTCTGCGACGGCAGGCCTCGGAAGGCGCTCACCACGATCACGCTCCCACTACTGGATTCATGGGCCGCGTGACGCGCGTTTACGATCGCGGCTTGCGCTTCGTGCTGGCCTATCCATGGGCGCTGGCCGTCGCTTGCGTCGGCCTGATCGTCGCGTCGTATTTCTGCTTTAACGCCCTGGGAACCGATCTGCTACCCGCGATGGATGAGGGCGGGTTCGTTCTCGACTATTTGATGCCGGCCGGATCCTCGCTCGAGGACACGAATCAGGTATTGCTGGGCGTCGACAAAATCCTGAAAGCGACTCCCGAGGTGGACGGCACATCGCGCCGAACCGGAATGCAACTTGGCCTGGCCGCCGTCACCGAAGCCAATAGTGGCGATTTCACGGTCCGCCTGAAATCTGGTTCAAGGCGCCCCATCGACGCCATAATTTCCGATCTGCGTGCTCAGATCACCAAGAAGTATCCGCAGCTCGACATTGATTTCATTCAGTTGCTGCAGGACATGATCGGCGACCTAACCAGCTCCCCCGAACCCATCGAGGTTAAGCTGTTTTCGCAGGATCCGGTTTTGCTCAAGACCTGGGCTACCAAGCTCGGCGAGAAACTGAAGAAGACCAAGAACGTCGTCGACGTAAAAGACGGAATCGAGAACACTATTAGCGGCCCCGCGATTGTGATGAACGTCGACCCAGTGGTGGCCGCGCGCGCCGGGTTCTCGCCGCAGGAGATCGAGCTGGATGCGAGCGCCATCTTGCAGGGCGAGCCGGCCACAACGCCGGTGGTAGTGAACGATCACGCCTATACCATCCGCGTGCGTTTTCCCGATAACGCACGCACCAATCTCGAGCAGATCCGGAACACCATCATCACCAGCAGCGCCACCGGTAAGAATGCGACGCTCGGGTCGCTGGCCGACTTTCAATCCGAGGTCGGGCAAACGGAAATTACCCGTGAAAATCTCCAACGCCGCGTCGCCGTCATCGGACGATTCGAAGGAATCAGCCTCGGCAAGGGCATGGACATCGTCAAGCAGGTGGTTACCGACATGCAGATTCCGCCGTCGATCCGTGTGGTGTACGGCGGCGTCTATGAGCAGCAGCAGAAATCCTTCAAGGATCTTTCGCTGGTGCTGGCGCTCGCGGTCGTCCTTGTGTTCACGGTTCTACTTTTCGAATTTCGTTCATTCGCCGCGCCCACGGCAATCGTCACCTCGGCTGTCTTGTCCACATCGGGCGTGTTGTTGGCGCTACTCATCACGGGGAAGACTTTGAACGACTCCTCATACATGGGATTGATCATGGTGATCGGAATCGTCGCGAAAAACGGAATCCTGCTGCTGGACGCCGATCAGCGCTTCCGGGCCGAAGGATGTTCCGCGCGCGACGCCATGATCCAGGCCGGCGAGCGCCGCCTGCGTCCTATCCTGATGACGGCGCTCGCGACCATCGCCGGAATGATCCCGCTGTCGCTCGCACTGGGCGCGGGGTCGCAGATGCTCCAGCCGCTGGCGATCGGCGTAATCGGAGGACTGCTCGCGTCGATGGTTCTATCGCTGATCGTCACGCCAACGGTGTACTACTATTTGAGCGGCCGCGACTCCAGCTAGCGGTATCCACCGCTTCCTATGGTCGCGGCTCAGGGTCGGCGCTCATCATCTTGACTACGCAATGAACCGCGACCACAGGGAGCGGTCGATAGTGACTCTTCAGCAACCTCCCATAGGCCGTTCAACCTCTACTTCTCGGGATTCATAACTGCGATGCAGCCGAGGTTGCGATAAAGCTGTTTGTAATCGAGCCCGCACCCCACCACGAACCGGTCCGGGATTTCGAAACAGCGGTAGTCGATGGGCACCTGCACGATTCTCCGCACCGTACGATCCAGCAGCGTGCAGATCCCGATGGAACGCGGGGCGCGGCCGGCGAGCGTTTGGAGAAGAAACCGCGTCGTAAATCCGGTATCGACAATATCCTCCACCAGCAGCACGTCCTCGTCTTGAATTGGATCGTCCAGATCCTTCGCAATTCGCACCATTCCCGGAGGAGCGCTGCTGAAGCTTGAAATCGCCAGAAAATCGATTTTTACCGGAATTTCGATCTCCCGGGCCAGCGCCGTCAGAAAAAAAACCGCGCCCTTCAACACCGCGACCAGCTTCAGATCGCGTCCGCGATACTTTTCGCTGATCTCTGCAGCCACTTCGCGGATCCGGGCAGCCACCTGCTCTTCCGAAAACAAGACCCGTTCAATCTCTCGGGACTGGATTGAGTCGAGATTCACTGAGGCCATATTTAAAGATGAGATCCTGAAAATCTTTCTGATAAAAAATTTGGATATTTACGTGCGGATAGATCGCCCGCAGCAATTTGATCTTTCGGTTCTTCCGCGTCACGTTGGCCTGCTTCATGGTTGTCAGTTCCACGTAGATATCGTATTCGGGCAGGTAGAAATCCGGCGTGAACGCTTCCATCACATTCCCGTCCTTGTCCCACTGTAGCGGGAAACTGCGCGGCTCGTAGTTCCACTGGATGCGATAAAAATCGAGCAGGTTGGCGAACAACTCCTCACTGGGATGCCCGAACGCGACCGGCTTCAAATTGGCGCGCCCCGCTGGAACAATCCCGTGCTTGGCCAGTTGCAATCGCATCTGAAACTGGAGCTGCGCTTCGGCGGCCGCCGAGAGCAAGCCTTGCTCCACCAGGCCACGGGCGCAAACCGCGCTGCGCAGGATTTCGGCGATCTCCGACGCGTCCAGGTGCTCGGCGTTGAAAGTGATATCGAACGATTCAGCCAGCGCCCTGGCGCGTCCAAACTTCGCTTTGCGGGAGACGCGCCAAGCCGAATCGAGTTGCGCCAGCATCTTGCGGGCTTCGGGACGTTCCAGGCGTTGCTCCAGCATCAGGTTCCCGACTCGTCGCGCTTCGGGCGCGACCACGCCCGCGCGCAACAGCATCGGCATGGCGCCGAACAGCGCCTCGGCTCCAGGCAGCGCGACCACCAGATGATGTTCGGCGGCCATTCGCGCCAGGATCGAAGCGACCGCGGCTTTCAACGCCCGATCCGGAATCGGCGCGTCGCCGAACTCCTCCACCATCCATTGCTGCAGGCGCGCGTCGGTCACCAGCTCGAAATTCAACAGCTGCGCGGCGCCTTGCGCGACTTCCTCCCATCGCGATGCGGGCTCGCCGGAAATTGTCAACAAGGCCATCCGGTAAAATCCAGGTTTATGATAACGAGAATACCGTGAATGTGATTGGAGTCGATATCGGCGGAACGAAAATCGCCGCCGGTCGGGTGAATGAGAACGCCGCAGTGCTTGCATCTCACACGATTCCCACACGTGCCGACGAAGGCTTCGGCGTTTCGATCGAACAGGTGTGGCGCGCCATCCAGCCCCTGATGACCCCGGAAGTGGAGGCGATCGGCATCTGCGCTCCTGGTCCGTTAAATCCCAAGACCGGCGTCGTGGTGAATCCTCCGAATCTTCCCGGTTGGCGAGACGTGCCGCTCACGCAGTTGGCGCAAGAGAGAGTCGGACTCCCGGTGCGCCTGGAAAACGATTGCAATGCGGCCGGATTGGCCGAAGCTCGGTTCGGCGCGGCACGGGGATTCGCCCATGTGTTTTATGCCGCGATCGGTACCGGGATCGGCTCCGGCATCATTCTCGACGGCAAGATTTATCACGGCAAGAATGGCGCCGCGGGCGAAGCCGGCCACATGACCATCGACTATCGCAGTGATATCGTGTGTGGATGCGGCGTTCACGGCTGTATCGAAGCGCTCGCGTCAGGCCGCGCGGTCAACGGCAACATCGACGAAATCGCGATACGTCTCGCTGCATGGCTCGGTGGGATTGTGAGCCTCCTCGATCCCGACATCATCGTGCTCGGAGGAGGTGTAACTCAGACCGGCGAGGAGTTGTTTGCGCGCTTGCGTACCAAGGTCCCGGACTGGACGGTGAACCCGTATGCCGGCATGACCCCTATCATCCCTGCTCACTACGAGTCCGGCATCGTCGGCGCAGCCGCGCTGTGGCTCTGATTCACGTTCATGGACGTTCATTCGCGCCCAATTGGCGATGCGCCCTGACTACTTGATCTCCAGGATCTCTTTCTCTTTCGCCTTCGACGCCTGATCGATCTTTACGATGTGGCCGTCCGTCATCTTCTGGACATCGTCCAGCGCGCGGCGTTCTTCGTCTTCGCTAATGGCCTTGTCCTTGAGCAGCTTCTTGACGTGCTCATTCGCATCCCGGCGGATGTTGCGCAGCGCCACGCGATGATCCTCGGCAATGTGATGCAGGCGCTTGACGATCTCTTTGCGGCGTTCCTCAGTCAACGGTGGAATCGGCACGCGAACGATCTTCCCATCATTCGCCGGATTCAGCCCCAGGTCCGACGTGCGAATGGCCTTTTCAATGGACGCGATCTGCGTGATATCCCACGGCTGGATGGTGATCAGCGTCGGCTCCGGAACGTGCAGATTGGCGAGCTGGTTGAGCGGCGTCGGCGTGCCGTAGTAGTCCACCTTGATGTTGTCGAAGATGCTCACCGAGGCGCGGCCCGTGCGGATGCTCGCCATATCGTGCTGCAAATCCGTGAGCGCTTTCTCCATCCTGCCCTTGGCATGGGTTTCGACGTCGCGCACGCTGGCAAAGGAGTTCGTAGATTGTTCTGGTTTCATGGTCGTTAGTGAATGAGCGTGCCGATGGGCTCGCCCATGGTCATACGCATTATATTGCCGCGGACGTTCAAATTGAAAACGATGATAGGCAACCGGTTGTCCCGGCACATTGCCACAGCCGAAGCATCCATCACTTTCAGGTTTTTCGAGAGCACGTCGGAGTATCCGATTTCGGGATAGCGGACGGCATCCGAATGTTTCAGCGGGTCTTTGTCATACACGCCGTCGACACGCGTCGCCTTGGCCACCACTTCGGCCTTGATTTCGAGGCCGCGAAGCGTGGCCGCCGTGTCGGTCGAAAAGTAGGGATTGGAAGTCCCCGCCGCGAATACCACGATCCGTCCTTTTTCCAGGTGGCGGATCGCCCGGCGGCGAATGTAGGGCTCGGCAACTTCGTGCATTTCGATGGCGGTCATCACGCGCGTGGGTACGCCTTGTTTCTCGAGCGCGTCCTGCAAAGCCAGCGCATTGATCACCGTGGCGAGCATCCCCATGTGGTCGGCCGTGACCCGATCCATGTTCTGAGCGGCCGCCGCGACGCCGCGAAAGAAATTCCCGCCGCCCACCACCAAGCCGATCTGCACTCCGGTGCGCGCCACTTCCGCGACTTCCGTGGCGAGCGCCGCGACACGCGCCGGCTCGATGCCGAAGGACCCGTCACCAGCCAGCACCTCGCCACTCAGTTTGAGAAGAATGCGTCCGTATTTCGGCATAAGATGGCCGCAGATGAAACGCCCATAAGAGCTTTCTCGATGTGCGTTTATCTGCGGCTATTCTACTCTTCCGCCGGCGCCGTGTCGCCGACCTTGAAGCGCACAAACCTCGACACGGCAATATTCTCGCCCAGCTTCGCGATCTTGGTCTTGATCAGGTCCGCCACTGTCGTGGTGTTCTCTTTGATGAACGGCTGCTCGTAGAGACACACCTCTTCGAAGAATTTCGCCAGGCGCCCTTCGACGATCTTGTCGACCATCTTTTCGGGCTTCCCCTCGGCCAGCGCGCGGGCGCGCTGAATCTCGCGCTCCTGGTCGAGCGCGGCCTGAGTGACCTCTTCCTTACGGATGAACTGCGGATCGGCGGCGGCAATCTGCATTGCCAGATCGTGCACCAGCTCCTGGAAATCTTCGGTGCGAGCCACGAAATCGGATTCGCAGTTCACTTCCAGCATCACGCCGAGCTGCGAGCCCGGATGAACGTACGTCCCGATGACGCCTTGCTTAGTTGTGCGCGCGGACTTCTTCGACGCCGATGCAATTCCGCGCTTGCGTAGGACTACTTCCGCTTCGCCCAGATCGCCTTTCGACTCCACCAGCGCGCTCTTGCACTCCATCATTCCCGCTCCGGTGCGCTCCCGGAGCTGCTTTACGAGTTGTGCGTTGATCTCCATAAAATCCTTTGGGCCGCTAATGAAGTGAATGAACATGAATCAGACATTCACGTTTATTCACGTTCATTAACGGCTGATGACTCTTTACGAATTCCGCGTGGAAACTTCGTCCGCCACGGCTTCGGATGCGACGCTCTTCCGCGGCAGCGACGTGGACGGCAGATCTTCGTCCGGCATGCTTTCCGACATCAGTTGCTCGGCATACTTCGGATCGATGAACTGCGCGTACTCCGGGATCTCTTCCACTGGAGTCTCTTCGCCCGCAACGATCTTTTCCACCACGAAATCCTGCTCGGTCGCTAGCTGGCGTCCCTCGACCACCGCATCGGCGATCTTGTTGGTGAACAACCGGATCGCGCGCAGCGCGTCGTCGTTGCCAGGGATCACGTAGTCGACCTTGTCCGGGTCGCAATTCGTATCCACCACCGCGACCACCGGTATGCCCAGCTTGCGCGCTTCTTCCACCGCGATCGCTTCCTTGTTCGAATCGATCACGAACAGCATGTCGGGCAGACCGTTCATGTCTTTGATGCCCGCCAGGTTCTGATTCAGATGCTTGCGCTCGCGCTCCAAGCGAATGACTTCTTTCTTGGCGCGGCCATCCCAGTTGCCTTCCGCCGCCATCGCGTCCAGTTCTTTCAGACGCTTGATCGACTTTTGCACGGTGGTCATGTTGGTGAGCAGTCCGCCCAGCCAGCGTTGGTTGACGTAATACTGCTGCGAACGTGTGGCCTCTTCGGCAATGGCTTCCTGCGCCTGGCGCTTGGTGCCGACGAACAGCACCGTCTTTCCCGACGCCGCCATCTCGCCGACGAACCGCATCGCGTCTTTGAACAGCTTCAGAGTCTTCTGCAGATCTATGATGTAGATCCCATTGCGTTCGCCAAAGATGTATTCCTTCATCTTTGGATTCCAGCGCTTGGTCTGGTGCCCGAAATGAACGCCTGCTTCGAGCAATTCCTTCATGCTAATCGACGGCAAAAAACCTCCTCGTGGTTGTTGGACTCCAGGTCACGGCCCAAGTCGGAATTTGTGACCCGGAGAGACGGACAATGATTGGCCGTCAATGCACGTACATTAACGTGAATGGACGGCCCAAAAAACTTAGCGTTTCGAGAACTGGAACCGCTTGCGAGCGCCCTTCTGACCGTACTTCTTGCGCTCGTGCTGGCGCGCGTCACGCGTCAGCAGCCCCAATCCCTTCAGCTTCGCGCGCAACTCTGAGTTGAACTCCAGAAGCGCTCGCGCGATGCCGAGCTTCGCGGCCCCGGCTTGTCCCGTGATCCCCCCGCCATCGGTGGTGATCAGAATATCGAACTTGTCGGCGGTCTCGGTCGCGAGCAACGGCTGCCGCACGATGGCGCGCGCCGCTTCACTCGGAAAATAGTGCTCGAACGTGCGGCCATTGACAGTGATGGTGCCCTTGCCCGACCGCAGAAATACTCTGGCCACCGCGGTCTTGCGGCGGCCCGTACCCAAATGTTGAACTAAAGCCACTCTCGTCGAATCTCCTATATCGCCATAGCCACTGGCTTTTGGGCGTCGTGCGGATGCTTGGGACCCGCGTAAACCTGTAATTTCCGGTACATCTGTTTCCCCAGCTTGGATTTCGGAAGCATTCCCTGGACGGCTTCTTCCACCATCCGCTCAGGTCGCGTCGCGCGCACTTTGCGAGCCTGCGTTTCCGTCAAACCACCGGGATAACCCGAGTGCCGGCGATAAAGCTTCTGTTCTTCCTTACGGCCCGTCAGGCGGACCTTGGCGGCGTTCACCACCACCACGTGATCGCCCGTATCGAGGAACGGCGTGTAGCTGGGCTTATGTTTTCCTTGCAGAATCATCGCCGCTTTGCTGGCGATGCGGCCCAACACCACGTCCTCGGCATCGATCAAGTGCCAGTGGCGCTCGATCTCCTCAGGCGATGGGATTGCGGTTTTCATGTAGACAGACCTTCTCCGTGCGAGTTCTTAACTCCCTTAGATTAGCGGATTGCCCGGGAGGGTGTCAAACGGCGGCAGCGATGTCGGTGTGTGCGAAGTCGCCGCCCTTGAAGAGCAGCGGTTCTCCCGTGGTCTTAGCGAGTGCGTAGGCGAAGCAGTCGCCGAAATTCAGCTTTGCGGGATGCCGGCCTCGGCCGAATCTTTTCAGTGCCGTTCGTGCCCATTTCAATTGGGCCATGTCAACCGGCCTGATCTCGATCGGCAGCGGGCGCAAGAACTCGTCCAGAGTGCTCTCGCCGTTTTCGCCCAGTCGCTTTTGTAAGACTATGGCTGATTCGAGTACGGAGGCGACCGAGATGAGCCAGACTCTGTCGCGCTTCATCGCCGCCCTAAATGCGTCCGCATCCGGCTCACCGAGCACGATTGCGACGACGACCGACGTGTCAATCACCATTTAATGCGGCAGGCCCCACTCGTCATAGCCGAGAAGCTCATCCGGGGACCGATCGTCCAGAACAGGCAGCTTCGCCACGCGTTCCTGGATTTCTCTGATCACTTTGTCGAGACTGGCGTTACGCTGACGGAAGGACAGACGCTCACGCAACGCGTTCAGGACCGCGTCCTCGACGCTCTCGCCGGCGTCGGCCGCAAGCTCCTGGGCCAGGCGGATGGCTTCCTCGTTTTCGATGGTCAGCGCCATAATTCAATTCTAATGCTTCAGAAACGCCCAGTGCGAGTCGCGGATGATTTCGTCTTTGGCGATCAGGCGGGCAGCGCCGATGCCTTTGTCCGTCACCGGCGCGGAATACAGCCGGTCGCTTACGCGGTAATAGACGGTGGCATTTTCGACCAGCAGGATTTCGCTGTCGGCTTGGTTGGTGACGATTGTGTAGAGGCGCTCGGTTTCGATGTGGTAGAGGTGAAGACGGCCGGGAAAGATGTTCGTTGAACTGCGGAAGCTGTACGATTGATCAGGGCCATAATCGGTGTTGAAGTTCCGCCATTCGCCGCTCCCAGCGCTTTGTTCATCGTCCATAACATGCTGGTCCGTGTTGACCATGCCGGGGTGGGCGCGCTGCTGCTCTTCAACCGCCTTCTTTAGGCGGATCTCCGTCATCGCAATGAACTTCCCGAACTCCCGGCATAGACATCCACGACCCGGAACGGGAACTGTACGCCACATTCGGTCTGCCTTACGGAAGGCCAATGTTCGCGTGACTTCGCGATTTCCTGTCACTAGCAGGAAGATCTGTTGATTGTTTAGTGCAAAAGCGCTGAAGCCTGCTATTTTCCTCACGTCGGCTGGGAGTTCGCCCAGGTCAAAGTAGACATTCGTTTTGGCCAGGAAGGAAGTGGCTCGCCCATTCGCTGAATTCACGGCGACGGGGAAACCATCCCGCGCGATCAGGTCGCCTACGCCCTCTGCGCCGTGCGCAACCGCATACTTGATGTCGGACACGACAACAGCGGGAAAGCTGTTTTCGCAGGTAATCGAAGGATCGAGGAGCATACCGTGAACTTCAGAAACTTGTTCGGAATTCTCGGTCCATCCGGCTTGGTACCATTCAAACATTGCCCCTCTCACTGGAACATTCGCGAGCCACTCGGAGATGAGTGACCCTTTTCCCGAAGGCAGCGGGCACCGCTTGACGACGGCGGCTCGGGTTAGGTCTAGGACGATCGCGTCTTGTCCGGAGTGCAACACGGCTTTGTTTAATTCGTAAGAAATCCCTAGCCAGTACAGACCCGTGTCGGTTGATACCAGTTGCTCGGGTGGAGTTGCTTTTTCGTCACGAACTTCGACGAGGGTCGCGGCCCAGCTAGCGTTCCATTTCTCGTTTGCTGTGCCCGCGATCAGATAGAGCTGGCCCCACGTAACCGCCGGAACCAACAGCACACACGCTATTCGGATCATTGAGGCAATTATCCTCTACTCGTTCATTGCGCTACAATATTAAAGCAACTGCCCACCGCAGGCGTCTGCCCCTAAGGGCAAATCATGTTTGAGAATTTAAGCGACAAACTCCAGCGGGTCTTTAAAAACCTGCGCGGAGAAGGAAAACTAACGCCGGAAAACATGGAGTCGGCGCTGCGCGAGATCCGCGTCGCGCTGCTCGAGGCCGACGTGCATTTCCGCGTCGCAAAACAGTTCATTGAAGCCGTCAAAGAGAAAGCCATGGGAGCCGAAGTGCTCACGGCTCTCTCCCCCGCCCAGCAAGTCGTCAAAATCGTTCGAGACGAGATGGTCAAGATGCTCGGCCAGCATCAGGCTAAGCTCCGTACTGCCAACGAGCCGCCCAGCGTGATGATGATCGTCGGGCTGCAAGGTTCCGGCAAAACCACCTCGACCGCGAAGCTGGCGCGATGGTTGTCGAAAAACGGGCACTCGCCGATGATGGTCTCGGTGGACGTTTATCGTCCCGCGGCGCGTAAGCAGCTCAGCGTTCTCGCGAAAGATCTCAAGCTGTCGATTTACGAAGGCACGCCCGAAGAAGCCAAGCCTGCGGAACTCGCCCGATCCGCCCGCAAAGACGCCATGCAAACCGGCCGCGACGTGCTGCTGGTCGATACCGCCGGACGCCTGCACATCGACGAAGAGCTCATGACCGAGCTTTCCGAGCTCAAGGAATTGCTCAATCCGACCGAAATCCTGTTCGTCGCCGACGCGATGACCGGTCAGGACGCCGTCAAATCGGCGGACGAATTCAATAAGCGGCTCGCCATCACGGGAACCATCCTTACGAAAATGGACGGCGACGCACGCGGTGGCGCGGCCCTTTCGATTCGGGCCATCACCGGCCAGCCATTGAAATTTGTCGGCGTCGGCGAAAAGCCGGATGCGCTGGAACCGTTCCATCCCGATCGAGTCGCCCAGCGCATTCTCGGCATGGGTGATGTGCTCAGCCTGATTGAAAAAGTCGAGGAGACCATCGATCAGAAGTCGGCGGAAGAAATGCAGCGCAAGCTGCTCGACGACGATTTCACGCTGGCCGATTTTCGGGATCAGATGAAGCAGATCCGCAAACTGGGGCCGCTCGAATCGCTGCTGGGCATGATGCCGCAGATCGGGCCGATGAAAGAACTGAAGAACATGAAGGTCGACGAGAAGGAAATCACGCGGCTGGTGGCGATCGTCGACTCGATGACCGCCCGCGAGCGCGCCAATCATATGATCATCAACGGCGCGCGGCGGCGGCGCATCGCCAAGGGATCGGGGACGTCGGTACAGGAAGTAAACAACCTGCTGAAGCAGTATTCGCAGGCTCGCAAGATGATGAAGAGTTTTACGGGTGGCGGAGGTTTTCTGGGCAAGCGTCTTGGAAAACTGAAGCTTCCCATGGGATTTGGGCCACAGTAAATTTAGCCGCGAATGCACGCGAATGGATTTGCGTTCATTCGCGTCCATTCGCGGCCTATGAGAGGATTGAAGAATGTTGATGATTCGTTTGGCGCGGTTCGGCGCGAAAAAGAAGCCGACCTACCGCGTTGTGGTGATCGAAAAGGAACGGGCTCGCGACAGCCGCTCGGTGGAAGTGGTGGGGACCTATAACCCGGTAGCGCAACCGCACAAGGTGGACTTGAAGCACGAGCGGATCGCCCATTGGCTTAAGAATGGCGCGCAGCCGTCCGACACCGTGGCCCGCTTGCTCAGAAAAAATCCTGCACCCGCATCCGTGTAGCTGCACTGAAGGGCCCGCAAAACGGAGCGCGGCGCGAGAGTGGTTGAATCGACGGAGGTGCCGCCGCGCCCTTTGCAGGCCTTTACTGCTACAATCGGACCCAACAGGAGGGTGAAAACGGGTGAAGGATTTAGTAACGGAGATTGCGAAGGCGTTGGTCGATATTCCGGATGAAGTAACGGTTCGTGAAGTGGAAGGCGAACAGGTTACGGTACTCGAGTTGCGGGTCGCGCCGAGCGATCTAGGTAAGGTGATCGGAAAACAGGGCCGGACCGCCAGGTCGATCCGGACACTGTTAGGCGCAGCGGGTATGAAATTGAACCGCCGGTTTACGCTGGAGATTTTGGAGTAAGCCGCCGCAACGAGCAAATGATAGCGGTCGGAAGATTGATTCGGCCCCGGGGAGTTCGCGGCGAGCTGATTGCCGAGATTTATAGCTCGCAGCCGGGACGCGCGGAACGGCTAAAAGCCGTGACGCTCGAACGGGAAGGCCGGCGGAAGGAATTCGCCGTGGAAGAAGTCTGGTCCCACGACGGCCGTCCGATCTTCAAGCTCGCCGGTATCGATTCGATCGATGACGCGGCGGAATGGGTCGGCGCGGATATGCTGGTTCCGGACTCGGAGCGGGCGCTTCCGGAAGAAGGCGAGTATTCATATGCCGATCTGATCGGATGCCGACTCATCGGCGACCGGCCGATCGGGACGGTGACGGGAGTAGAGGAGTATGGCGGTCCTCCGCAACTGGTGGTCAAAGCGGAGGACGGCCGCGAGATTCTAGTCCCGTTCGCGAAGGCCATTTGCCGGGAGATCGACGTGGAGGCGAAAATCATCCGCGTGGAACTGCCCGAAGGACTGTTGGAGCTTCAATGAAGTTCCATATCGTGACGATTTTCCCGGAGTTTTTCCGGGGACCGTTCGAGCACGGCGTCATTCAGCGCGCGCGGGAAGCCGGGCTGATCGAGATCCACGTGCACGATTTACGCGCCTGGACGTACGACCGGCATCGGACCGTGGACGACCGGCCCTTTGGCGGCGGCGAAGGCATGCTGCTGAAGGCTGGACCGATCTTTGAAGCTGTGGAATCGATCTGGCCGTCCAGAGGAGACGGAAAGAAAGTGGTTCTGCTTTCGGCGCAGGGAAAAAAGTTCGACCAGGCTAAGGCGCGGCAGTATTCCTCGCTCAACGATGAATTGCTGCTGATTTGCGGCCGCTACGAAGGAGTCGACGAGCGTGTGGCGCAGTATCTTGCTGACGAAGAATTATCGATCGGCGATTATGTGCTGAGCGGCGGCGAACTGGCTGCCGCCGTGGTGATCGATGCCGTGGCAAGATTGAAAGAAGGAGTTTTGGGGAACCAGATGTCGGCCGTCGCGGAATCGTTCGAAAACGGCCTGCTGGATTGCCCGCAGTGGACCCGGCCGGCTGAGTTTCGCGGCTGGAAGGTGCCGGAGGTTCTGATCGGGGGAAACCACGAACAGATCCGGCAGTGGAGATTTGAAGCGGCTCGGGAAAAAACGGCCCGGCTGAGACCTGATTTATTGAAGCGCACAGCGTGCGACGCGCACGAGCAGTAATCGTGGATGATCGCGTCGCGCTGCGTTGTGCGCGTAGGAAAATGGAGACTATGTATGCACAACGCGCTGATGACCAAAGTTCTGAATAAGAACAAACGCGGAGTCAATCATCCCGAGTTTCGCCCCGGCGACACCATCCGGGTGCACGTGAAGATCAAGGAAGGCGACAAGGAACGGTTGCAGGCGTTCGAAGGCACCGTCATCGCCAAACACAATACAGGCATGGGCGAGACGATCACCGTGCGCAAAGTCAGCTTCGGGCAGGGGGTCGAGCGCATTTTCCCGGTCCATGCCCCGGTGGTGGATCACATCGACGTGGTCCGCACCGGCCGCGTGCGCCGCGCCAAGCTGTACTATTTGCGCGGCCTCAAGGGCAAAGCTGCGCGACTTCGCGAAAGGGAATAAGGGAGCGCGAGCAACATCGTGCCCAGCAGCCGCTACGAGCGCGCGGCCCGCAAGGCGGGTTACCGGGTCATTGCCGGGCTCGATGAAGCCGGTCGCGGAGCGCTCTTCGGTCCCGTATTTGCCGGAGTCGTGGTGCTCGATCCGGAAAAACCCATTCGTGGCCTGGATGACAGCAAAGCGCTCGAACCGGAACGCCGGGAAGTGCTGGCGGGACGGATTCGCGAACGCGCGGCGGCTTGGGCGGTTGGCGCGGCGGATCCCTTTGAAATCGACCGTTTCAATATCTATCAGGCCTCGCGTCTGGCGATGAAACGCGCCCTCGCGCAACTAAAGATCGTGTGCGACTTTCTACTGGTGGATGCGCTCCATATCGATGTGGACCTGCCCCAGCGGCCCCTGATTCACGGTGACGCGCTCTCGTTTTCGATCGCCGCCGCCTCCATCCTCGCCAAGGTCCATCGCGATGCCGCGCTGACCGAATGGGACCGCGTTTTTCCGGAGTATCGCCTGGCGCACAACAAAGGATATTCGACGCCGGAACACGTGGACGCATTGGGGCGAATAGGCCCCACCACCCTGCATCGGTTCAGCTTCGAGCCGGTCCGCAGCGCCAGCCGATTCCAAAGCTGGACGGGTTATCCGATCCCGCAGCAAGGCGAGTTGTTCGCATGTCCTTGACCTCGGACCAGGTTCCAGACGCCGATCCGCGCGAGACCCCTTCCGCGGCTCTCGATCCCTCCTCCCCGCCAAAGCCACAGGTCAGCTGGCAGACCCGATTGCTAAGAATCTGCTTTGTGATCTTTACCTTCGAAATCGGACTGTTCCTCGTGATCGTTCCATGGATGGATGAGACCTGGAGTCTCAATACCTTCCAGGAAATGCTTCCCGCACTGCAAAACGTATGGATCGATCCGTATTTCCGGGGCGCCATCACCGGCCTGGGTCTGGTCAACATCTACATTGCCTCGAATGAGATGGTTCGTCTTTTCCGGCGCGCTTCTTGAAACACCCCCAGTGAAACACTAGACATCATAAAGGTATCGTATAGGTAAGGTTCCATTCCAGAGCCCAGGGCCGACAGATGTTCGCAAGAGCAACGTCGGCCCTTTTTCGTCTCTAAGTCCATATATTTCAACAACCAAGAGTACTATTTAGTACCTAGGGGAATTCCTAGTTTCGCTTCGGGGAACTACTCAGGTAGCATAAGGCGTTGATCTTAGTGCGTCCCCTAGGGGGAGTACTACAGGAATCGACAACGCCTCTGGAATGGGTGAAATGATGACTAAAGTTCGAGCTTCTGTTCTTACCTGTGCTACAATCTGCACTGTAATTGTTTTGGCGCTCACCATGAGCGCTCGAATTTCTTATGTTGCCTCTGGCCCCGGCCCCGGTTCTGATACGTTCATTACCTCCGGACCTGGACCGGGCTCTGACACGTTCCTGGCATCTGGACCTGGACCGGGCTCTGACACGTTTCTGGCATCCGGACCTGGACCGGGCTCTGACACGTTTCTGGCATCTGGACCTGGACCGGGCTCTGATACGTTCCTGGCATCCGGACCTGGACCGGGTTCTGACACGTTCCTGGCATCTGGACCTGGACCGGGCTCTGACACATTCGCTGTATAGCTTTCTTGGTAAAGTACGAGCTTCACGAGTAGCCGCGGATTTATTCGCGGCTATTTCTTTTCCCCCTGTGCGGTCTCTCGGCAGCGTGGAAAGATGAGCCGCATCTACGATGTTCTAGCGCCAGTCATAAGTGCCTGCATTGCGGTCGAACTGCTTTTGGTACTTATCTTCCTGCTGCTTGGCTCCTTCCGGAAGTATTGGATTGTCTTCGCCTACGCTGCCTGGGAATTGCTCGCGACGGTGGCGTTCACCATAGCGGACCTTCTTTACCACGCCACCGCTCCGGTGACGGCAGCCAATCGAACCCTCGCCCAGTTGTGGTATTCGCGCTTGTATTGGGTCAACGACGTGATCGTCGATCTGCTACGTTTCGTGCTGGTGATCGTGCTGATCTACATGGCTTCCGAAGGCGCGAGGCGAGTTTCGGGGCGCCTTCTCAGTGGCCTGGTGGTGTTGATGGTCGTGCTTCCCTTCGTGCTGTTTCATCCCGGTTACCACCCGGTACAGCTTTCGTCATTCCAACTGCCTTTCCCAAGTGGGAGCTGGTTTAACAGCACCAGCGAACTGCTGAACTTTGGGGCCGCCATTATGAATCTGATGCTGTGGGCGATTCTCCTGCCATCGAACCGCCGCGATCCGCAGCTAGTGCTGGTAAGCCTTGGCTTGGGAGTGGTGGTGACAGGCACGGCCATTGCATATGGTGTGCGGTTCTTCGTAGGCCAGAGGGAATTCGCGGCGATGGGTTTCCTGTTCATGAATCTGACGCAGCTCGCTGGCTGGGCGCTGTGGTGCCGCGCATTCCGACCCGCTCGGAAATCGCGCCAAGTGATCGATAACGCAGTCCCTTCGCCGTGATTACTCCGCGATTACGCACAATTCAGTCGTTCCGATCGTGTATAGTTGGAGAGTTTTTCGGTAATTGATGGAGACTCTGTTACAAGACCTGCGCTTTGGCACGCGAGTTCTGCTGCGAGCGCCGCTGATTGCGATCTCCATCATTCTGGTGCTGGGGCTGGGCATTGGCGCCAACTCGGCCATGTTCAGCATTGTCGATGCCTTGCTGCTGCATGCCGTCCGCTACCCGGATCCACAAACGCTGGTATTCGTATGGAGCCTGGACGCGCAGGGCGCCGTGAACGACGCGTCACCCGCCGATTTCATGGATTGGCGGGAAAAAGCCAAATCATTTTCCGCCCTGGCCGCCTGGATGCCCACCTCTTTCGTGGTCATCGGCGGAGAGCGTGCGCGGCAAATGGGCGGCGCCAGAGTTACCGCGAATTTTTTTAGCATGCTGCGGGTCAAACCCGTCCTGGGCCGTACCTTTCTGCCGGATGAAGATGGCTTGGAGCATCCGGCGAATGCAGCGCGGTCCGTGGTCATCAGTTATCGTCTGTGGCGGGAAGAACTGGGCGGGGATCCGAACGTCCTGTCCCGGACCATCCGGGTGGACGCAATTCCCTACACCATCGTCGGCGTGATGCCGGAGGATTTTCAGTTCTGGTGGCGTCCGCACGACCTATGGGTTCCGGTTTCGATGAACGTGCACGAGCGCGACTTTCGTGATCTGGTGGTGGTCGGCCGCGTGAGCACGCCACGATCGCGCGCGTCTGCGGAGATGGATGTCATCGCCCGATCGCTGGCCGACGCCTACCCGAAGAGCGACAAAGGCTGGACGATCCGGGTCGACGATCTTCAAGAATGGCTGCTGAACAAGACCCTTCGGGCGCGTCTTCTGATCCTGACTGGCGCGGTGGGACTGGTGCTATTGATCGCCTGTACCAACGTGGCGAGCCTGCTGCTGGCCCGCACGTCGGCGCGCGGGCGGGAACTCGCGGTGCGTGTTGCGTTGGGAGCCTCACGATCGCGCATCGCCGCGCAAATGCTCACCGAGAGCGCTCTTCTGGCTTTGGCCGGAGGCGGGCTCGGCCTGGCGATCGCCTGGGCGCTGATTCGGGCGGCGCCCACGATCGTGCCTCGTAACGCCCTTCCCGGCGGACCGGTCGAGCTGAGCTTCCCGGTGATTGTGTTCACACTGGCGATGTGCCTGATCACGTGCCTGCTGTTCGGCCTTGGGCCGGCATTGGCTGCGGCACGAAGCGACGTGCAACCGGCGCTCAAGGATTCCACGCGCGGCTCCACGGCGGGGCGGGGGCGCCTGCAATTCCGTCAAACCATGGTCGCGGCCGAGGTCGCGGTCGCGTTGATGCTTCTGGCCAGCACGTGGCTGATGATTGGCAGCCTGCTGGATCTCACCCGTCTCGACCCGGGGTTCGATCCGAAGAATGTCCTGACACTGCGGTTGTACCTGCCCGGGGCGAAATACGACGCAACACGGGCGCGGGAATTCTATCGACTCGCACTCGAGCGCATGGCCGCGCTGCCGGGCGTGAAAAGCGTCTCTGCCGGAAGCAGTCTGCCGATCCTTAATACGATGAACGTGAGTTTCGATGTCGAAGGCTCGCCTCCGCGCGGAGAAGGGGAACTTCCCATCGTCCCGTACGCCACGGTCGGCGCGGATTATTTCCGCACGCTCGGCATTCGCCTGGAGCGCGGCCGCGTGTTCACCGACGCCGACAACGAGAGGGCCCCGGTGGTGGCGGTCATCAATGACGCGATGGCCGCTCGCTTCTTCCCCAATCAGGAACCGATCGGGAAGCGAATGACCATAAACCGGCCGGTTCGTTTCCAAGGCGAGGAGATGGTCAAACTGGAAGTGGTGGGCGTGGTCGGAAACGTTAAGCTTACCGACCTTTCCCCGTCGCCGAAACCGGTCATCTATGCGCCACTTTCCCAAAACCCCTTCTCGCGCGCCGTGTGGTTTGCAGCGCGCATTGAAGGCGATCCATTGAGCCTGGGCTCCGCGGTTCGCCGCGAATTTATGGCGCTCGATAAAGAGCAGCCGGTGGAACAGTTGGGGAGCCTGGATCAGATGCTGGCTACTCAATTCGCGGAACCGCGATTTCAGGCCGGAGTGATGGCGACGTTCGCGCTGATCGCGCTCCTGCTGGCCGCGGTCGGAATTTACGGCGTGAATGCTTATTCGGTGTCGCAAAAAAGAAACGAGATCGGCATCCGCATGGCTCTGGGGGCCAGCCGTGGCGCGGTGCTGCGCGAAGTTATCCTACAGGGAATGCGGCCCATGGCGATCGGCATCGTGCTGGGCCTGTTGGGAGCCGCGGGCGTTGCCGCCTGGCTAAAGAGCGCGCTGGTCGGCGCCGGCACCGCCGATCCGGTCGCTTTTCTGGGTGCGGCTCTGATCCTGGCGGTAATTGCGGGACTCGCGTGCTATTTTCCGGCGCTCCGGGCGACCCGAATCGATCCAGCCATCGCGCTGCGAATGGAATAGCGCGCCGGTCTCCTATCGCGCTGAGGTAGTGGGTCAGTCTCCGATGCGCGCTTTTCATTCATCTGCCGAGCAACGTCCCACAGCCACCCTGTAACGCCACATGGACAGCCCCCATGCGTCAGCTTGGGGCCGAGCCTGGCATAGCGATAGCCCCCAAGCTGACGCATGGGGCTGAAGCGCGGCAGGATTGGAAGCGACATTGCATCTAGAGTCGGCGCATCGGAAACTGACCCACCACCCGCGCTGAGGATTGAAGTAAACTGAACCGAAGAGGAGCTTTTCATGCCGTCATTCGATCGCAGAGATTTTCTTCGCCAAGCGGGAGCGCTAGGTGCGGCTTTGGGTTCCGCGGGCGCTGCGTTGGCCAAGTCTTCATCCCATGGCAGCGGCCGCACGATTGGAGCGAATGACCGCATCAACATCGGCGTAATCGGAGTCGGCGGACGCGGAACCGGCGACGCGCGCGACTTCGCCCGGATCGGCGCGGAAAATAATTCGTGCCAGGTTGTCGCGGTGGCGGATTGTTATCAGAAGCGCATCAATCGCGCCAAGGAAATGCTGAAGATCGACGCGGGCTATCTCGACTACCGCGAGATCATCAACCGCAAGGACATCGACGCGGTGGTCATCGCGACGCCGGATCATTGGCACGCGCGCATCGCGCTCGAAGCCATGGATCACGGCAAGGATGTCTATCTCGAAAAGCCGATGTGCCACACCATCGACGAGGCGCGGCAACTGGTCAACACAGTGAAAGAAACCGGCCGTGTGCTACAGGTCGGCTCACAGACGACTTCGGCGGATCAGTGGTGGAAGGCCAAGAAAGCCATCGCCGACGGCTTGATCGGAAAGATGATCATGAGCCAGGGCTCGTATCATCGCAACTCGGTGGACGGCGAATGGAACTACAAGATCGATGAAGCCGCGGGCCCGGATGCCAGCGGCGAAGATTTCATCGACTGGAAGATGTGGCTGGGAAACGCGCCCAAGCATCCTTACGATGCCGACCGCTTCTTCCGATTCCGCAAGTACTGGGATTATTCGGGCGGCATTGCGACGGATTTGTTCTATCACGTGGTCGCGCCACTGAACATCTGCTGGGACAAGCCGCAGTTCCCGCATAAAGTTTCGGCATCGGGCGGAATCTACGGCGGTCCTGCGTTCGAAATGAAACGCGAAGTCCCGGACACGTTCCATCTGATGGCCGAATACGCCGAAGGTCATTCACTGGTGTTGAGCTCGTCGATGGCGAACTCGCAGCACATCCCCGGTCTGATCCGCGGCCACGAAGGCACCATCATCATGGTGGAGCATGGCCGCTTCGAAGGAAAGACCGACAATATTATCGTGCGTCCGGAAGCGCGCACGGTTCGCGAGAACGGCCAAGTGGTGCGCAAGCCGATCAATCCGGACTATAAGTTCCCGCTGGACGAACAGAAGATCGCGGTGGATCAGTTCGATTCCATGACCGCGCACATCAACAACTTCCTGGATTCCATGCGGATCCGCAAGAAGCCGCATCTCGACGTCGAAACCGGGGCCTGCGCGCAGGTGCTGATTTCGATGGCGGTTGAATCATACCGGCAGGGCAAAGTCCTGTACTTCGACGAGAAGAAGTGGAAGATGTCGGACAAGCCAGCGAAGGCGTAATAGCCGCAGATGAACGCAGATAAACGCCGATAAGCTGCCATCAGCGTGTTTTATCTGCGTTTATCCGCGTTCATCTGCGGCCATCAGCTCTTCTTGATACTGATCCCCAGCTCTCGCAGATTCCGCTCGGGGACTTCCGACGGCGCATCGCACATCAGATCCGCGCCGCGAGCGGTCTTGGGAAATGGAATCACTTCGCGAATCGACGATTCCCCGGTCAAAACCATGATCAGCCGGTCTAGCCCCAGCGCGATTCCGCCATGTGGCGGAGCGCCGTATTCCAAGGCTTCCAGCAGGAATCCGAAACGGCGCTTAGCTTCGTCGTCGCTGAATCCCAGGGCGGAAAAGACTTTGGCCTGCAAATCGCGGCGATGAATACGGATCGAGCCTGAGCCGAGCTCATTGCCGTTCAAAACCAGGTCGTAGGATTTCGCGCGACAGCGCGCCGGGTCGTTGGTCAGCTTGTTGATGTCCTCATCGTGGACCGAGGTGAATGGATGATGCGCCGCCACCCAGCGTTGGTCTTCCTCATTCCATTCGAACATCGGAAAATCGGTGACCCACAGGAACTGAAAGTTTTGCGGATCGAGCAGTTTGTGCCGCTCGGCGTACTTCTGCGCCGCGTGAAGGCGGAGTTGTCCAGCCGCCTGAAGCACGGTTTCTTCGGGACGATGACCTTTCGGTTCCCCGGCCCAGCCTGCGACCAGCAGAAGGTCGTCCTCTTGAGTTCCGATGCGTTCGCGAACTTTCGCCATTGCTTCCGGATAATCGCGATCCAACCGCTTGGGATCGTCGAACACGCGCAAGCCGCGCTCTTTGCCGAAATCTTTGAGCGCGTCGCGCTCGCTACGCGTGACGGTGCCGACTTTCGGAATGCGAATCGCCACCAGCGGAAGGTTGTGGCTGGTCAATTCGGGAAGCAGATCCTCCACACAATGGAACGGAGGGATGCGCATCTCGGGTTTATCGATCCCATACGATCGCATCGCCTGCGCGTAGGTCAGGCGCGGGAACGGAGTCTTGATGTCGAACCCGGCTACTTTCCACGCCGCGACGATCAGCGGCTCGATCACTCCGAACACGGTCTCCTGTTGTGGAAACGACATTTCCAGGTCGATCTGCGTGAACTCTGCCTGACGATCGGCGCGAAAATCCTCGTCACGGAAACAGCGTACGATTTGAAAATATTTATCGAAGCCGCTGACCATCAGAAGCTGCTTGAAAATCTGCGGCGATTGCGGCAACGCGTAAAACATCCCTGGATAGACGCGTGCCGGGACCAGATAATCGCGCGCGCCTTCCGGAGTGGAGCGCGTCATGAACGGCGTTTCGATCTCCAGAAAGCCCATCCCTGAAAGCGTTTCGCGAATCGCAAACGCCACGCGCGAGCGCAGGATGATGTTGCGCTGCATGTGCGGACGGCGCAGGTCCACATAACGATATTTGAGGCGCGTTTCTTCCTTGACGTCGACCGTCTCTTCCATCGGAAACGGCGGCGTGCGGGACTCGTTCAGAATCCAAAGCTTATCCACCACCAGTTCAACTTCACCAGTGGGAATGGTGGGATTGATGGTCTCCGCCGAACGCAGCGCGACGGTTCCCTCGGCCGCGATCACGTATTCGGCGGCGAGCAGTTCAACCTTCGCGTGCGCTTCCGTATCGCCATGGAACACCAGTTGCGCGACGCCTTCGCGATCGCGCAGGTGGATGAACACCACGCCACCCAGATCGCGCCGGCGATGCACCCAGCCCATCAGAATCGCGCGCTTGCCCGCGTCGGCAGGGCGCAGTTCTCCGCAGGTATGGGTGCGGCGAAGATTGCCTAGAAAGTCTAAAGGTACGGATTCCATATCGTCTCTCTTCTTTTCATTCTTTGGTTTGGAGCCGCGCCGTCCTGGTGTGAACCAAGGGGCGCGATCAATTAGCGTCGTCTTGGTACAGACGCGCCTTCCGGACGTAGTGATCGACGCCTTCGCGAAAACGCGCCTGCTCTTCGGGCGTCACGGCGCGGCGAGGCTTGGCCGGCACTCCCATGACCAGCGTGGACGGCGGCACTTCCATGGATTCGGGAACCAGCGAACCGGCCGCCACCACGGCGCCCTTGCCGATCTTCGCTCCATTGAGGATCGTAGCCCCGATGCCGATCAGCGTATCGTCCTCGACGGTGCAGCCGTGCAGCGTGACGGAGTGGCCCACGGTCACTCGATCGCCGACGGTCAACGGAAATCCCTCGTCCATATGCAGCGCACAGTTGTCCTGAATGCTGGTTTCTGCGCCGATCCGGATTGGTCCGGTGTCGCCGCGCAGCGATGCATTCGGCCAGATGCTGGATCGCTCGCCGACGGTGACGTCGCCGATGACCTGAGCGCTCGGGTCGACGTATGCCGATGCAGCCACCTGCGGCGCGATGCCGCGGAATTTCCGGATCATAGTCGAGGGTATTTTTTATGCTACCAGATGTTCCATTTATCGGCCCGGCGTATACACATCCCGCATGCGGAATGCGCGATACTGCTGGGCGCCGACATGCAGTTCGTAGACGATCCGCGCGAACGGATCGACCTCGGTGGTGAAGCTGGTGTTGTCGCTCAGGAATCCGCTGCAGAAATAGTAGTGGCCGTTGGCGACCTTCTGCGCCGATCCTAGCGCCGATGAGAAGACGCCCAGATCGGCGTTCAGGATCAGCTCAGCCGTCATGTTTTTTTCATCGATACGAAGGGCTTGGCCGCGGCTGTGCGCCTTCGGATCGGACGCCTGGCGAGTGTTTCCGTCGTCATACACGGTAATAGTCGAGTCGCGATCGGAAGTATAGCGCGCATCGTGCTGATGGGAAAACCAGTCCATCGGATCGGACGAGTTCAATTGAAAATCGCCGCCCTTGCCCAGCCGCCAGATCACATGGCCATCGCCGTTTCCGTTTTCGTAGTCGATTTTGTAGATCCAGTCCTGGCTGCGGCTGGAGAGCAGCAGGTTTCCGTCGGGCGTCTGCTGGACCGAGTTCATGTGGGTCCAATCGTTGGCTACCTTAGCCAGCGAGGCGCAACTCACGCACGTTTCGCCCAGCACGGCTTTGCGTTTCACATCCAGATGCTCGAACGCATCCCACACCCACACCACTTGCAGATTCTGATTCAGGACGATGACGGCATCGCCGATGATATCTACCGGTCCAGGCCCCTGCACATCGGCCAGGATTCTTTCTTCACTGCACAGCACCAGAATTTTTCCGTCAGGCAAGCGGGAAACTTCATGATGAAAACCGGTGATCGGGCTCTTGCCCATCGACGTTAGTTGCTCGTTCACTCGCGCGACATTGGTTTCGGTCACTGTCGTCCCCACCAGATCGAATTCGGTGATGGTTTCGCGATCAAGACCGCCGGGTGGAGCGCCAAAGACCGGTCCACCCACGATCGCCCAGAAAAACCCGTCACGTTCCGCTTCCGTCATCAACATCACCGGCTTGGCGTAGTACCACAGCAGATTTCCGCTCAGATCGGTCGCGATCACGTTTTTCACGATGGTCGATTGCAACAGAATCCCGTCGCTATCCTCAGCTTGAATCACGGTTTGCGACGCCGGAACAATGGTTTCCTTGCCAGTGGTGAAGCTGACCGACGGGCCTTCATGGATGGCCGATCCCGTGTCGAGGATGTAAGACGCCCGATAGTGAGTCTGCGGATGCATTCCGGCCAGGTAGAAGTTCATGCTCGAGCCCGGATCGCAAGGCTTGTAGGGAGTAAACTGCGGCTTGCCGCCTGCGGTCTCAAAGCGGACGCGCATGCGGCTTTCCGCCCCGCAAGGCGGCGCGCTGTAGAGAAACACCAGCGGATGAGCGGTCGCATTCACCACAGGCACGCGTCCGGTGACGTTGGAAAGCATCTCGAACTGCGCCTTAACGGCGACGGTTGCGCCCGTGTCGAGATTTCGAACCGAAGCTTCGACCTCGTAATTGCCTTCGTGTTCAGTGGCGGTCCATTCGAAGGAATTCTTAGGTCCGTAGTCGATAATGGTCCGGAAGTTCTGGCCGATGCGGCGTGCGCGGAAGCGATACCACAGAGTCCCGGCTCCCGCGCCTGTAGCGTTCGCGGTCCAGGCGACGATAGTTCCCACTGGCACCGGCGAAGGGGTGGAGGGCTGAAGCGAAACTTGCGCGTTAAGACAACACAAAAATAGCTGCGAAAGCAGTAGTTTGGCGAACACTGTACCCTCTGAAGATCTTCAAACAGTAACAGATCAGTTCAGTAGAGTACAGCGTAATTTCGTCTAAAAACGCATCATTTACGCGGCTTCGCGTTCGGCAAGCACGCTGTTGACCTTGGCTACCCGGACCGCTTTGGCGATTCCGACCGCCCGAAGCAGCTTCAGCGTGAGCCAGGACGGATCGAATTCGTACCAGGCGAGCCCATGCCGCGCCGAGGTCGGATGTGCGTGATGATTGTTGTGCCACCCTTCGCCGAAGGTGATCAGCGCCACCCACCAGGTGTTGCGCGAATCGTCACGTGTGTTAAAGCGCCGCGAACCCCACATGTGCGTGGCGGAATTCACCAGCCAGGTGGCGTGCAGCCCGAACACGACGCGCACGAAAATTCCCCACAGGACCAGCGGCCAGCCGCCGAAGGCGTACAGGATTCCAGCCAACACCACCATGGGGACCCAATGATAGTTGTTCAGCCACACGTAGAAACGATGCTTAGCGAGATCGGGCGCGTACTTGGACATGACGCGCGTGTTGTTGTGCATGGTCTCGCCCCAGATCAGCCAGCCGATATGCGACCACCACGCGCCATCGCGCGGAGAATGCGGGTCGCCGGCGTGATCGGAATTCTGATGATGCAGACGATGCGTCGCGACCCAGGAGATGGGTCCGCCTTCCAGGCACAGCGATCCGCACACTGCGAAGAAATATTCGAGCGGCCGCGGCACCACATACGAACGATGCGTGTGCAGGCGATGATAGCCCAGACTGATTCCGAGTCCGGTGCACATCCAGTAGAGGAGCACGGTGATGCCGAGAATCTTCCAACTGAAAAAAGGAATCGCCGCGAGGGCGCCGATGTGAAAAATGACCATGACGATCGTGGTTGCCCAGTTCAAACCATGGCGCTGGATAGGTATGATGTCGTGACTCATGACGGTACAGTCCAACCCTAACCTGGATTCCGCCCATGGATTGTAAGACTTATGTAATATCGTCCAAGTATAAGTAGAAGTCCGTAGAGTAGGACCGGATTAGTACCCAGGAGGAAGGCTTGGAGACGACCAGAGATCCGATTAGGTATGCCGACCGGCAGAGATGCAACCCAGCAGGCGATCAATTCTCGGTAGGTACGATCACTGAAATCGGCAGTTTGGGCGCTTCCAGCTTGAGGCCGATCTGCAGCATCACAAGCACCTCCGTTGGGGGATCTACCCTCCCTCGATTTGTTCTTGCAACTCGCGAGGATAAAGAGCCATCAGTTCAGGATACTTTTCGGCGAGCCTGATCAGGTCCAGTTCGTCTTTCTTGCGTTTGCTCAATCGCCGCTGCGGATCGCTGTAGGCCCAAAGCTTACCCTGGGTCACGTCTTCCACACAAGCGATTTTGACGCGCACCCCTAAGACCTCGGCTTCCACCGAGCGCGCCAGGAACGCCTGATATCTCTCGTCAGTAGTGAACTGAATCCGAAGCTCGCTTCCTGGGGGGTAGGCATTGAGCGAGTGTGGATGTTCCTCGGTCTTGAACCCCTGCTCCTGAAGGTGCGCCGATAGCGGGGAAAGGCCGGACGCGATTACGACAATATCGGCGTCCAACGTGTAGACGGGTTCAACGTAGCAATTTACAGCCAAGCCGCCGATCAAGCAATAGGGGCCGAAGGCGTCGCACGCTGCGATCAGTCGCGCGAAATCCGTGGCGCCACCGCGCGTCGTCAACTCGTAGGCCTCCACCGCAGTCACAACTCTAATCTATACTGTCGCGGTCACTGCTGGATCGTCGACGTCAAATCCCCCTCCGCCGACCAGTACAGTGCGTTGAACAACAACGGCAGCGTCGCATGCGTCTGCGCGCGATGCTGGGGACGAATTCCGAACAGCACCACTTTTCCCGGATTCATCTCGATCGCGACCACTGCCGCGCGGCCGAGCATGTAATCTTCGCCGCGAAGCCAGCCCGACGCTTTCGCGCCGCTGTTCGGATAACGCGCCACCACGCTCACCTTCTGCGATGCGAAGCCTTCGGTGAGTTGGAAAAATGGCGAATTGATGTAAAACCCGTACGTATCCGCCGCGGAACCGAATCCCATGGGATGCGCAGTGTCGACTTGAAGATTGACGATGGTGCCCGGCGCGTAATGCTGTTCGCGCGTCAAGGTCCGCTTTAATTCCTTTACCGGCAGCGGCATTTTGTCGACCAACAGATTCGACGCTTCGCCCAACGCGACCAGCGTACCGCCGTGATCGACGAAATCCTTCAGCGCCTCGATTCCTTTTTCTTCCAGGCCGCCTTTATATTCGGGAACCGTGCTCGCGAAATTCTGCCCTTCGATGATGTCGCGAGTGCGCTGGTCCGGCAATATGATCGCGTCGAATTTTTCGCGCAGCTTGCCGGCCTGGATGTCTTTGTTGTGGAGCGTGGTGTAGGGGAATTCGTAGCGTTCGAGAATCCAGCGCGTCCAGCCTTCATCCATGTTGCCGGTCCAGGATTGGTACATGCCGACGCGCGGGGCGCGCATCGCGATACCGAGATCGCGCGGCGCTGAAGCCGCCTTCAGCGACACATCGAACCCCGCAGTTGCGCGAGTCCACGATTCCGGTTTCGCCACGACCTGAACCATCGCCGGTTCTGACCCGCGAGGCTTCGAAACACTGATCTTCGCGCCGTCTTTCAGCAATCGATTCACGATCACCGTGCTCTCGGCTCCAGTGTAAGGAAAACTCCACCCGCTCGGAGTCTTCTCCGCCGCAAGCGTGAACTTGGGCTTGCTCCCCACGCGTTCCAGCGCCAGATCCGCGGCGAGGGCCGTCTTGGCGAACACGGTCTTCACTCCGAACTGCATGCCCAACGACCACGCCGACACATCGTACGGCGCTTCCGCCGGGGCGTTGGGAGCGCGATGCACTTCCGGATACGTCTGCTTTTCGAGCAGATCCTTGGCATAGCGCGCGAATACCTGATTGAACGGAATGACGTACGTTCCGGCGGAATACAACTCGCCATCCTGCACGAAATCCTTCTGTGCGCGCGATACTTCCACACCGCCGAGCATCAACTTGTCGATCAACTCGGTTACTTCGTTGGCGTCGTGTTGGCCGGCAACGGGAATCAGAACCGCGAAACTCTTTTGCTTGTCGCCGAATCCCAGCTCGCCTTTTTTGCCGGAGTCGATCGTGTTCGCGTTGATTTCGTAGGTTTCGTGGAGCAGCGTTTCGCGTCGATCGGCCGCGGCATCGAGAAGCGCGAAGGTCGCAGTCAGTTCGTAATCCACGATGTCGCGCAGCCGCCACCATCCGCCCAGCCAGGGACGCGGATATTCGGTCCGCGGTGTAATGTCGCGCGGCGGCGGCAGCGGAGTGTCCGGATTTTCAGCCTGCCTGCGAAACTCAGCTTCATCCGGCCGGCCCGAGGTCGGAGTCGAGGCGCTCGACGGGTCCGCCATGCGCTGCAATACCGGCGTCGCGATGCGCGCGCTGGCCACTTCCGTCAGCAACCCAATCTGGTTATGCCACCACCCGACCCATGCCATCGCGCCCTGCCAGAAATTCGTGTACGTCGCGTTGTAAATGATGCCGGTTTTCCCTTCCGCCTCCAGCGCCGCAGCCTGGGCTTGGCCATAGATCGTGTTCAGGCGATAAATCAGCGGGTGGACGTTGGGATTGATCGGGTCCGTCGCCGGCATGGTGAAAATCCGCGCGCCCGCGTTGCCTTGCTGATGCTCGTCGAGCCAGATGGACGGGAACCAGTCATGCCACAAAACCTGCGCCGTCATCTGACTTTCTTTTTGTGAGAAGAGAAACAAATCGCGATTGTCGTCGTGGCCGACGTACGGATGATACAGGTACGGCAGATTGCTCGCCTCGTACGGAGTGCCCAGGTATTTGTTGTACCAGTCGGTCACCATGATCTGGCCATCGGGATTCGCGGACGGCTCCATCACCAGGATCACGTTGTCGAGAATTTTCTGGATCGCCGGCGAGTTCTCCGTGGCCAGGCGATACACCAGCTCGACTACCATCTGCGATGCGCCGATCTCTGTGGAATGAATGTTGTTGGAAATAAATACGACCGACTTGCCATGAGCGAAAATATCGTCGCGCTCCGCGTCGGTGGGTGCGCCACCCTGGAAATACAGCTTGCGCTGAAGCTGCTTATAACGATCCAGATTTTTGATCGTCTCCGCTGCCGCGATTTCGACGATCACGAACGGATTGCCGTTAGTGGTCGGTCCGAGGTTACGGACGCGCACGCGATCGGAATGGTCCGCGATCTTGTGCAAATATTCGACAACCTTGTCGTATCGCGCGAGCTTCTTATCGGCTCCGATTTTGAATCCGAAATATTGCTCGGGCGTTGGAATGGTTTGCGCCGGAGCGAGCGTCACCAACATGCCGGCCCATGCCAGCAACATCCGCGTGTTCATGCGCCTAGGTTACTAAGCGGCGCAAAGCGGGCGCAAGCTAACTAACCTTATCCAGATCCTGCGCTTCGCCAAACTTCAACGTAGCCGCCGATGGATCGATGTTGCGGATCAATCCAGTCAGCACGCCGCCCGCTCCAACTTCGATGAATCGGGTTACGCCGGAAGCGGACAACAGCCGGATGGTTTCCGTCCATTGCACCGGATTCGGAACCTGGTGATACAAACCGTCGCGCGCTTCGCTGCCCGTGCGAATTTCACGCGCTTGCCAGTTGTTGATCAAGGGGACTTTCAGGTCGCGAAACGTAGCCGCGTCCAGGTCGATTCTCAGCCGTTCCTGCGCAGGCTTCATGAGCGGACAATGAAACGGAGCGCTCACTTGCAACAGCACAGCGCGGCGTGCTCCGCGCGTCTTGGCCAGTTCCACTGCACGATTCACCGCTCCAGCGTGACCCGCGATCACCACTTGCTCAGGGGTATTGAAATTCGCGGCGGTCACCACTTCGCCCTGTGCAGCTTCGGCGAGCACGCCCGCAAGCTGATCTTCGGGAAGCTTGAGCAGCGCGGCCATCGCGCCCACGCCCGGCGGCACGGCTTCCTGCATGTAGCGTCCACGATTGCGAACCATCCGCACAGCGTCCGCGAAATCCAATGCACCCGCCGCGACCAGAGCCGAATATTCGCCAAGGCTGTGGCCGGCCACGTAATCCGGATGGAACCCTTTGCTAGCTAGAACCGCATTCGCCGCGATGGAAACCGTGAGCAGCGCCGGCTGCGTATTTTCGGTGAGCTTGAGCCGATCCTCCGGCCCTTCAAAACACAATTTCGAGATCGGAAATCCGAGCGCAGCGTCGGCGCGTTCGAAGACGTCGGCGGCTTCGGGATACGCGTCGGCCAGCGACTTACCCATCCCTGCGTACTGCGAGCCTTGGCCTGGAAAAACAAAAGCGGTCTTGGACATGAACCTTGCAGAATAACAGCCGGACTGACGAGTTTCTAGTGGGCAGACATAAAAACTCACTATCCACCGCTCCCTTTGGGCGCGGCTCAGGGCGAAGATTACAAATTGCCGACCCTGAGCCGCGACCATAGGAAGCGGTCGATACCGACGTGTCACTACGACGGTCGTAAAGGCGCGTTTTCAAGGTGAAGGACAACGCGCTCCGTGACATACCATAAGGGACCCGATGCTATGCTCAATCGATGAAGCCGAAGAACGTGCTCCAGCCGCATTATTTTGACGCGTTCCACTGCCTCGGTTCCGATTGCGAGGACACTTGCTGCATCGGTTGGAACGTCCACATCGATAAGCGCACTTACGCCAAGTACCAAAACTGTTCCGACTCGCAGCTTGGCTCGTCTCTCCACACTCTCATCACGATTAACGAAAAAGCACCGAATGACGATGATTACGCCAAAATCGTTCTCAATGGCGTCGCGTGCCCGTTCTTGTCCGAAGGGCTGTGTTCCATACAGGTGCGGCTTGGTGAGGAGTATTTGTCGAACATGTGCGCGACTTATCCGCGCGTCACGAACCGGGTGGGCGATGTATTGCATCGGTCGTTGGACCTCTCTTGCCCCGAAGCCGCAAGAGTGCTTCTCCTGAACCCCGAACCTATTGAGTTTGACGAAGCGGAGCTCAGCGACGCGTCCATCCGCCTGACGAATGTTCCTGCGCTCGATACTTCCTGTCAGCAGGAGTCTCCTGACCGATACCGATTCTTTCGCGTGGTAAGGCGCATGGTCATTTCGCTGCTTCAGAACCGCTCGTATCCTCTTTGGAAGCGTCTCTTCTTCCTGGGATGCTTTTGCGCCAAGCTGGACGAAACGGTGGCAGCTAGTGGTTGGGATCATGCGGACGTCCTTCAGGCGTATGTAGACAATCTCAACAACGACGCGTCGGGCGATCTCTTGACTAGCTCGCGTGCGGATCCAACCGTTCAGCTTGAGGCCGTGCTGGAGCTGATTGTGGCCCGAATCAGCACAGACTTTAACCCCCGCCGTTTCCTGGAATGCTATCAGGAGTTCATGAACGGTATCCAGTGGACATCGAAATCGACCATGGACCAGATCGGCGTCCACTACGCCGAAGCATACTCTGCACACTACGCTCCGTTTATGAGCCGTCACGAACACATCCTCGAGCATTACTTGGTAAATTACGCCCACAGAACTCTGTTCCCGTTCGGGCTCCCGGAAAGCAACCAGAGGCTGCGCAATGAGCGTGTCTCATCGCCCATCCTCGCGCAATATATGTTGATGATCGCCAATTACGCGATCACAAACACGGTACTGATCGGTATGGCTGGCTTCCACAAGTCGGCTTTTGGGACCGAACACGTCATCAAGGCGCTACAATCGTGTACCAAGACTTTCGAGCACAGCGCTACTTTTCCAGGGCGAGCGATCGAGATGCTTGCAGAGAAGGCCATGACAACGCCGGCAAGCCTCTGTGTCCTGATTCGGAATTGAGGACCAAGTAAGCTCGCACCAGATCCTCAACAATCCGATAATCAAGAATGCTTCTATGCCATCCCTTCGCCTCATCGCGATTCTGCAGACCGACTGCCCTACCTGCCGTCTGATCACGCCCTACTTAAACACGTTGGCCAACCACTCGGCGCCGGTCACTGCAATCTCGCAAGACGATGAAAGCGCCACCCGCGAGTTCGTGCGTCAGATGGAAATTCGCTTTCCGGTTCAGCGCGATCCTGGATTCGAGATCTCAAAACGTATGGACGTCGTCACGGTACCGACTCTGTACGTTCTGGACGAACACGACGGAATCGTACGGCAGGAGCCTGGATTCGACAAGAATGCCCTCAACGAAATCGCGGCGTTGTTGGGCCATCCACCCGTCGCCAGCCCCTATGACGGCGCACCAGCCTCCAAACCCGGTTGCACGTCGCGGCATCTCGAAATCCATACCGATGATCCGGCGGCGGCCCCGCTCGACCTCCATTCCACCCGAGGCAACCCAGCTTCGGTGATCGACCTTGCAACGGGTGAGGATCCGTTCGAATACTGCTATCGCACCTTCGGCGACGCGCTTCCAGTGATCCCTCCGACGGTCGAGCGGGTCGAGAGGATGCTGCATGCGGCTCATCGCGATCCGCAAGAGGTGATTGCTCGCATTCCGCCATGCTACGGCGAAGCCACGGTGGAAAAGATCGCGGCTAACGCCGTGATGGCCGGCTGTCTGCCTTCGATGATGCGCGTGCTGATTCCACTGACGCGAGCGGTCGCCGACGAGCGCTTAAACGCGCACGGCGTCCAGGCGACCACGCATTTCGCCGCGCCGCTGATCATCGTGAACGGTCCCGTGCGTCAGGTATTGGGATTCCATTGCCGTCAAAACGTATTTAGCAATGTGGCCCGCCCCAACAGCACTCTCGGCCGCGCGCTGCAGTTGATCCTACTGAACCTCGGCGGAGCGCGACCCACCGGTATCGATATGTCGGCGCTCGGTAATCCCGGCAAGTTTTCATACTGCATCGCCGAAAACGAGGAAGAGAATCCATGGGAGCCTTTGCACGTGGAGCAAGGCTTCACGCGGGATCAGAGCGCGATCTCGCTATTCGCCGCCGAAGCGCCGCACGGCGTGAGCGAACACAAATCCCGCACGGCGCGCGGAGTCCTGAAGGCCGTCACTTACGCGCTCGCAACCGTATGGAGCTATCGCAACTGCGTAGGATTCGAAGCCATCGTAGTTCTCTGCCCCGAACACGTGCATACCATTCATCGCGACGGTTTCAGCAAGAGTGACGTGCGCCAGTTTCTGTTCGAAAATACCGGCATCCCGTTGCGTTGTTACGACGGAGAACCCGGCGAAGGCGTGGAGCAGCGTAATATGTACAAAGAGATCGTGATCGATGGCGAGCCGTGTTACCAGAAATTTCGCTCGCCGGAATCGATCAAGATCGTCGTGGCCGGCGGCACAGCGGGCAAGTTCTCAGCGGTATTGGGAAGCTGGTCCGTAGGGCCGCGCGGCAGCCAGATGGTGACGTATCCGATTTAGAGGTGCATGGCCCAATGCAGATGCGAATCGTAAATCCGTTAAATGAGACCGCTCCGCTGGCCGCCTCGGCCGCGCCGCGATTGACCACACTCGAAGGCAAGACCATCGCTCTGCTGGACATCAGCAAGCCCGGCGGCAGTATTTTTCTGGACCGCATCGAGCATCGCTTGAAAACCACGCACCGTGTCGCGGCAGTTATCCGCGAGATGAAGCCGACCTTCGCCAAACCCGCGCCCGCTGGCGTGATCGAGAAGATTCGCACGGCCGATGCGGTGATCGAAGGTCTGGCCGATTGAGGGTCCTGCACCACGTGCAGTTTGCACGACACTTTGAAGCTGGAAAGTATGGGGATCGCAGCGGTGCCGGTGGCCACGCATGAATTCATGACGGCCGCGCGGGCGCAAGCCGCCGCGCTGGGACGACCGGCATTCGATGCCGTTTACGTACCGCATCCGATCCAGGATCAGACCAAGGCCGAGATTGAAGCAAAAGCGGATGCTGCGCTCGACGAACTGATCCGGCGGCTGACGAGTTGATAATCAGAATGTGCCTCCACAATTCGAGGAACCCTTCCGTAAGCATCTAAGAGAGCTTTTCGTTTGGCGGCGGGACGTTCGCCACTTCCTGACTAAGCCCATCCCCCCTGAGGCCATTACTGCACTGATCGAACTCGCGTGCCTGGCGCCCTCGGTGGGTTACAGCCAGCCGTGGCGATTCGTCAAAGTCGACGATCCAGCCAGACGGGACGCGGTGCTCCAGAACTTTGCGAAATGCAATGAGGAGGCTCTTCGCGACTACGCCGGTTCGCAAGCGCAAGCTTACGCGGCACTGAAGCTGGCCGGATTGGCCGAAGCCCCGGTTCACCTCGCGGTCTTTGTCGATCGCTTCACAACGATCGGAAGCGGACTTGGGCGGAAAACCATGCCTGCCACCTTGGATCACTCCGTAGTGATGGCGATTCACACGTTGTGGCTGGCCGCGCGCGCTTATGGGATCGGCGTGGGTTGGGTATCGATTCTGGATCCACCGGAAGTCGAGCGAATCCTGGAAGTGCCGGACGGCTGGTCGCTGATTGCGTATCTATGCTTGGGCTATCCGGTCGAAGAGCAAGCATCGCCTGATCTGGAGCGGCGCGGATGGGAGCGTAGAGCCGAAGTTGCGTCGCTGGTCCTGCAACGGTGACCGGCAATTCCAGGAACCGAATACGTTACTAGGGGAACGCGCTCCATGACTGTCGCGCCTCAACTGACGGCTTTGAGGCGCGACTGTTATGGAGCGCGTTTATTTCTCTGGCAGCTCAGCCCAGCACCGGATGCTCTCGTCCCGGGCAGCTTGACGCCTGGATTTCCTGCATCATCGCGACCAGCTCCAGCTCAGATTGCTGGGTGGCCCATGCCGCGTCGGGAGCATCCAGAAGAAGTTTTTTGCCCACAGAACCGGCCTGCAACAACCGGGTGAATGCTTCCGGTGTCACCGGAGTGCTAGCAAGGTAACCCTGGACCGCATCGCAGTTCTCAGCCCTCAGGAAATTCAATTGATCCTGGTATTCCACTCCTTCGGCGACCACGGACAGGTCCAGGTTGTGAGCCAGACTAATCAATCCCTTTGCAATGGCGCCGGTCCTCTTGTCGCTCACAATGTCGGAGACGAAGCAGCGATCCATCTTGAGGGCGTGGAAGTTATAGCGCCGCAGATAGTTCATGGAGGAATACCCGGTGCCAAAGTCGTCGATCGCGATTCGAATGCCCTGCTTGGTCAACTGGTCGAGCGCGGCGGGCGCCAGCTCGAGAGTATCCATCAATGCGGTTTCAGTCAGCTCGAGTTCCAGCCAGCGCGGGGACAGCCGGGTTTCCTCCAGAATGTTGACCACTCGTGTGGAAAAGTCGGTGTTTTGCAATTGCTTGGCGGATAAATTCACGGCCACGCGCATGGGAGGCAGGCCGGCCTGCTGCCACTCGCTGTTTTGAGCGCACGCGGTGCGCAAAGCCCACTCGCCGATGTCGCCGATGAGTCCCATTTCTTCCGCGACAGAAATGAATTGCCCCGGCAGCAGAACGCGGCCGTCGGCACGTTTCCAGCGGATCAGCGCCTCCGCGCCGCAAATCTTGCCGGATCCAATCGAAACCAAGGGCTGGTAGTGAAGTAACAGCTCGCGCCGGTACAGGGCTCGCGCCAGATCGTTTTGCAGATCGCACAGCTCGGTGGCATGGGCGGTCATTTCCTCGTTGAAGAGCTGAATGTCACCTTTACTATGCGCTTTGGCATGATACATGGCCATGTCGGCGTAGCGCAGATAGTCCTCGGGAAGGGTCGCATTCTGATTGCTGAGGACAATTCCGATGGTGGCGCCGCTGGCCACATCCTTACCGCCGATGTGAAACGGTTCGCTTAGAGCGCGCCTGAAACGCCCCGCGACAGCCATCGCTTCATTGACATCGCGGAGCGGATTCAGCAGAACCACGAACTCGTCGCCGCCGAATCGCGCGACAATGTCTTGCTGGCGGGCGCAATTACGCAGACGCCCGGCCACCGCCACCAGCAACTGGTCGCCTACCAGGTGCCCCAGACTGTCGTTGATCACCTTGAACCGGTCCAGGTCCAGGAACATCACGCCAAACAGCCCGCTCGATTTGCCTGAGCGCTGATCCCGCTCCAGCGCCAGTTCCAGGTGCTTGATAAAGAACTGCCGGTTGGGCAAGGATGTCAGGTTGTCATGGAAAGTATCGTCCAAGACCCGGCTTTCCAAGGCCATGATCGATGAGATGTCGGTGTGGGCTCCGGCAATCGCGATGGGCTTTCCGTCGGATCCGCGGGCCGCCGCGCCGCGCGCGGTAACCCAAATATACGTTCCGTCTTTGCTACGCAGCCGATGCTCGTGATGAAACCGATCCGTGGTCCCAGCCAGATGGCTGGCGATTTCCGTCTGGAGCTCCGCCATGTAGCCCGGGTGAACGCGGCTGAACCATTCATCGACATTCGTCTCCAGCTCGCCCGGCTCATAGCCGAGCAATGCCGCCCAGCCTGGCGAAAAGTGGAAAATTCCCGCCTTCAGATCCCAATACCACAACCCATCCCGCGATCCTTCGATAGCCAGTTCCGTCCGCTGTTGTTTTTCCTGTTCTTGCGCCTTGAGGTTTTCCGCTTCCAGACGAGCTTTCTGCGTGTCGCACTGGCTCCGGAAACGGGCCCGAAATACGATACATGAAAATGCTCCCGTGACGAAGATCGCCAAGGCGGAGAAAGCAGCGGCTTTCGGTGGCAGAGTGCGTGCGCTGACGCACGACCAACCCAACATTGTGGTGGCCATGAACCCGGCAAACCAGGCCTGAGTAAGCAGTGTGCCCCCGGCTGCCATCATCAGCAACAGCAGCACCGGCAGTTGTGATGCGTTCGTCGCCGCAGTCAGATCCGACAGGCAAGTAATCAGGACCAGCATCAGGATCATGAATACCGAGGGTTCTACGAATTGGTCTGAGATGGCATTCTCGCGCGCATGCAGCCAGACCACCACGCCACACATCGCTGCCAGAAAGGCCGGCCACCACGGAAATGCAGCCACACCGCCAAGCCCAATACTTTCAAGCGAATACAAGAGATAGGCAAGGGCGACGACAGGCAGAAAGCGACGGACACGGCTTCGAACCACGGCGCTTAAAGCCCGAGTCAACTCGCGATCGGTGACGGAGCTTGAGCGCAAACCGATGACAGCCATGTAGATCTAGTAAACGGTTTAGTTCTAGTGGTGACAATGGCAATATCGGCCCATCTGTGTGCGGCAGGAGGTACTGTCTGTGGTAAGGCAAAATGCTGAGCGGGATCTCAGTAAACCCTACCTTGGTAACTGGGATACACTGGCGCCATGCGAAGCATCCGAGTCCTCGTCTTTCTGAGCGTCACCCTCGCCGCCGTGGCCCAGTCGATCGACTGGACGAAGGTCAACGACGAAGCCATGCGCCACCTTCAGGCGCTAGTCCAAGTCGATTCGAGCAACGGCAACGAAACCCGGGTGGTCGACTACGTGAAGAAAGTCTTCGATGCCGAGGGCATCCCTTCCGTGGTGGTCTCCAAAGATCCATCGCGGGCGAACCTCATCGCGCGGATCAAGGGCAACGGGTCAAAGAAGCCCCTGCTCATCATGGGCCATAGCGACACGGTGAAAGTCGACCCGGCGAAGTGGACCATTCCGCCGTTTAGCGGCGCGCGCTCGGCAGGATACGTGTACGGCCGCGGCGTCATCGATGACAAGAGCGACCTGTTCGCGGCCATGATGACCACGATTCTCCTGAAACGGACCGGCGTCAAGCTCGACCGTGACGTCATCTTCGTCACCGAGGCCGGGGAAGAAGGCGCGTCGGGATTCGGCATCGGCTATCTGATCAGCGATCACTGGAACGACATCGAGGCCGAATTTTGCCTGGCCGAGGCCGGCGGCGTGACGCGGCGTGGCGGCAAAGCCATTTTCGCGACCATCGAGACCACCGAAAAAGTGCCTCGCGGCGCGCGCCTGGTGGCCACCGGAACGGCGGGGCACGGATCGCGTCCCATGCGTTCCAATGCGATTCTGCATCTTTCGGCCGCAGTGGAGAAGATCGCGATGTGGGACCCGCCGATGCGCTTGAACGACACCACGAGGACGTATTTCGAAAAACTGGCGTCAATCAGCGAACCGGCCGACGCACAGCGCTTCCGCGATCTGCTGGACCCGGCGAAATCGGCGGCCGCCCGCGAGTACCTGGCGGTGAATGAACCGACGTTTTATTCGATGCTGCATACTTCGATTTCACCGAATATCATCCAGGGTGGATTCCAGTCGAACGTGATTCCTTCAGAAGCCACCGCGACGCTGGATATCCGCGCGCTGCCGGATGAAGATATCGATGCGTTCTATGACATGATGCGCAGAGTGATCAACGATCCGGCGGTGCAGGTGGTCGCCGGAGGACGAGGCGGAGGCCGTCCCATCCCGCCGCCTACCAGCATCCATTCCGATGCCTACCGGGCGCTCGAAGCAGCGTTTCGAAACGTCTACGGCGTCCCAGTCCTGCCGCTGATGCAGACCGGTGCCACGGACATGGCCCAATTGCGAGCCAAAGGCGTGCAGTGCTATGGAGTCGGACCGATGGTGGATGAAGAAGACACGCTTAAAGGGTTTGGAATTCACAGCGACCAGGAACGCCTGCTGGAAGAGGCAGTCTATAAGCACCTGCAGCTCTTCTGGCAAGCGGTGACGTCCATAGCCGGCGCGAAATAGCGGCCTTTAGCGCTGTTCCACCCGGAATCAATGGGCCCGAGCGCGGGCTCGCAGCTCTGCCAAGGCACGGAACCAGTCTTCCTGCGACGATCCCTCAGGACACCCTCGCGCCTGCCAGAGTTCCCGAGCACGCTTCGCGATCTCATCGTGACCGAATGTGGTGATGGTATCTCGCGTTGTCGCTGCCTGAGTATATTGATGGGCGTCGCGCGAATGCTCCAGGGCTTGGCGTGAATGCTCGTGCCCAGTCAGGTGATCCTGCTTTCCGTGCTGCTGCTCGGCGGCGCGATGGGCGTGCGCCGCTCCGTCGTGCAGTTCGGCGGCACGCTGGTGGTTCTCATAGTGCGATCCATCGTTATAGCGTGTGGACATTTTTTAGGCTCACGATCTGTCCTGACTTGGTGTGTGCCTCATTGGCAAGTTTGAAGGCGTGATCCGAAAACTCCAGCGCCCGTTCCGAATGCCAGCGTCCGGCTTCGTCATCCCCTCTTTCATTGTGTTCGGCGGCAGTGCGATGGGCCTGGGCCGCAAGTTCGTGCTGCTCGGCGGTTTTTCGGTGTGCTTCGTTCATGATTCCTCCCGCGGAAAGCTGCTCAACCATGGTTTATTGCACGAAGCGGACCAATCGATTCCTTACCGGATTCGTGTGAGGATTGGCCTTGTTGCCCCAGGGTCGGCTGCAGCACAGTTCGTCGTGACCATCGCTGGTCACATGACCATATCTCGTTACTCGCCGCGGCGTTTCCTGCTTCCGACGGGCCTCTGCACTTCGGAGTCGTGGCAGGTAACCACATTGGAATCTTCGGTCCGCTGAGGTCGGCGCTCCTCCTGCTCTGTAGACAGTTTGATCGAACTGGATAAAAGGGGAACCATGAAAAACTTCAAACCGTGTGTGGGCCTGCTGGCGGTGGTGCTGGTGGGGAGCCTGGCGGGGTGCTCAACAGCGCCCACGAAGTCGGCCGATGTCTCGGACGGCATCAAGACAGCGCTGGCCCAGGCCGGCTTCAAAGATGTCTCGATCGCGCAGGATCGTGATCAGGGCGTAGTGACTTTGGGCGGACACGTACCCGCTGAAGCGGACAAATCACAAGCTGAATCGATCGCCAGATCGATGGCTGGGCCCCAGGTCGTTTCCAATCAGATTGCCGTGATTCCTGCGGGCGTCGAGAGCGAGGCCAAGAAGGTGAACTCGGACCTGGACCAGGGGATCGAGAGCAACCTGGATGCGGCGCTCATCAAGGACGACCTTCACGACGGCGTAAAGTACAGCGTCAAGAATCACGTGGTGACGCTCACCGGCGAAGTTAATTCTCAATCCAAGCGCGCGCGGGCTGAACGCATCGCGTTGGAAGTTCCCAACGTGCAGCAGGTGGTGAACGAGCTGCAGGTCAAGAAACAAAAGGCCACCTCGTCGAATTAAACGGCCAGTTGGAAAGACGGAAGGACAAGATGACGAAAATCGAACTGAGCGCGTTCCGGCGGGCGCTGGATAACACCCGGGCCGAATTGGAAAATGGCAACAGAAACCGGGAGGCGCTCGCGATCGAGACCAGTGCGGATGAGCTGGACCGAATCCAGCACGCGAGCGATCGCGACTATGCCATGAGCTCTCTCGAGCGCAACTCCAGCCGGTTACGCGAAGTACGCATGGCTCTTGGCCGCATCGACGCGGGTACCTTCGGAATCTGCTCCGCCTGCGAAGAGAACATCAATCCAAAACGACTTGCCGCAATCCCCTGGGCTTCCGCCTGCACAGCTTGCCAGGAGGCTGCGGATCGCGAGGGGAACATGATCGCCGGCGAGATGGAACCCTCGCTCAGCATAGCGGCCTGAATCGCGCGCAGACTGATTTTGCGTGCCCGGACAAACTTCACAACAGGGCGCTCGAAGTGGGCGCCGGAGAGAAATTTATGCTTTGGACAATTGTCGGTGTGCTGTTGATTCTGTGGCTCCTGGGATTTGGGTTTAGCATTGGCGGGGGCCTGATCCACTTACTCCTGGTGCTGGCTTTAGTGGTTTTCGTCATCAACCTGGTGAGCCGCCGGAGCGCAGTGTAGCGCCCCTGCAGACCGCGGATCGAATTGCCCTTCAGGAAGCGTCGGGTTGGGGGTGAAGGAGTTCGAGAACGTGCTCCACCGCCTCCGCCAGACTGGTGGCCAGGCGATCCGGTTGAGCCCGCTCGAAACGGGCCTTGGCTTTCTGCCGATCGCCGCTGAACCCCCAGACGCACACCACCACCTTGAGCTTGGGGAACCGCTCGCGGATCTGCTTGCACATGGCCCGCGCCGGCGCGAACGCGTAAGGAGGCAATGCCGAAATGCAGACGACATCGTCATGTCCGGAGTCCATCACTGCGATCCATTCATTGGGAGAAGACCCCGCCACGGGAAAGGCCAGAGCCACTAACCCCTCCTGCTCCAGGATCTGGGCCAGCATCGCGGCGGTGACCTCATCGGCGCGATCGTGGGCTGGAAGACACAGGATCCTGCCCGTCGGCTGCCCCGCCCCGACTATCCCAGGTGGTTCCCCGGCTGGGCGGTTCTCCAGTTGATATTCACAAAACTCGGCGATCATTTCATTGATGCTGAGAAACAGAAACTCTTCCCGGGCTGCGTCGATGGCTCCTTTGTGCCGGTCCTGCTCGGCCATGCTCAAAGCCGGGATGATCACCGCGTCATACAACTCCACCAGAGGCTTGTCTTTGAGGAAATGGCCAACAATGGTCTGGGCTTCCAGTTGGTCCATCGCCAGTAAGCGCTGGTAAATCTGGGCTTCCACCGCGAGAACGGGTTCGTCTCCCAGCAGGATATGGAGAAAAGAGAGTTGCGGCACGTAACGCCCCAGAACCACCACGCAGACCGTCAGTGGCGTTGACAGAATCAGGCCCGCGGGTCCCCACAGAACGGTCCAGAAGACGGCGGTAACCAGCAAAGCCAGCGAAGAGATTCCCACGTGGATCCCATATAGCCAGGGTTCGAGGAAATTGGCGACGATCAGTTCGAGGCCGGCAACCAGCAGGAACACGAGCAAGGGCTTGAGCCATCCATCGAAAACCACCAGCGAGAGCGCGATCGGCAGCGTCGCCGCGACCAGGGTTCCGACATAGGGCACAATCCGCAGGATACCGGCCACCACTCCCCACAGCGCTGGATTGGGTACGCCAATCCAGTACAGACCCAAACCAAACACGGCTCCAAAGCCCGCATTGACCAGGAACTGCATCAGCAGGTACCGGCTGACGCGGCCGGCAGCGTCGTCGAGCGCTTGCGTCATCCGGTTCAACTGGCCGAGGCCGGCGAGCCTAAGCAAGCGGTTCCGAAGATCTTCTCTCTGAAACAGCATGAAGACCGTAAAGATGACCACCACGCCGGTCCGTCCCAGTGGCGCAAGCACGGGCGCAGCTAGATCGCGAAGCTCGGTCCACGCGCTGGCGGGGGCCTCGACCATCTGGACCGCCAGAGGCGGCACGGGCACGGCCGGCGCATTCGGCTGCTTCCGATTTTGACGCTGCGGCGAAGCGTCTGCGGATGCCGCGCCGGAACTGCTGAGTTCCTCGACGATCTCCTGGACGCTTTTGGCGGCACGGCCCAGCTGCCCTGTCGACGAAAAGTGGAAAGCTTCAATCTTGGCGTGAACGTTCTGACGATAGAGGGGGAGTTGATTAGCGACGTCCACCAACTGGCTGGCGATGATCCAGCCAATACTGCCGGCTATCGCGATCGAAACCACCACGGTGGTGAGCACCGAGACCACCCGGCCCGTGTGCAGCTTCTGGAGGAGCGCCACGACGGGAGTCAAAAGAAACGTCAGAATCAAGGCAAACGCGAAAGGTACTAAGATCTCGCGCGCAAAGTACAGCGCGGCGATCGCTCCGAACAGGACAATGACTCCCGTGTCGCCCCGCTGCTTGGGTCTTACGTCGAGCCCAGCCGAGGGCAGGTCATGTTTCATGCGGGTCCGCCTCCGCAGGTGCAATCTGGCGTGTTAGCAGTTCAGGCTACCACGAGCCCGATCACACCTGGCCAAGCGGGCGGAACGACCTCCCCATCCGATCCGGCCCGCCTCGATGCTTTTTCAGCTTTGGAATCGTCCCGAACGATCCCATCTCAGTTGTTGCGGCCCTTCTGGTAGCCAGACTCGTAGGCCTTCTGGTCCTCGTCCTTTTTGAAGTGCCTCTTTTTGGAGTGATCCCGGTTGCGCGAATGGTCATCGCGGCCTTCGCGCATCCCTTGCTGGTAGGTCTTGTTTTTCGAGTAATCCGGCTCGCGTTCGCGTTCATGGTCCTGGAACAAAGGAGCCGCCACGGCCTGCACCGCGCCTCCACTCATGCCGACTGCCAACGCCAGAACCCAGGCGCAATGTCTCAAGTTCATTTTCATCGGAATTCATCCCTTCGTCTTTCACCTTGAGTCAGGATCCGGTCTGGTCCTGGCCGCCATCGCTGCGAAATTTCGCCCCAACGCGATCCGCGGCAACTGCGGAAGAGGCACGTCCGGGGCCGTTCTTGCTCTTTCGGCGCGATGGGCTGGCTACAGGTTTCGTGACCCTGCATGGTCAGTTGACCGAATTTGGTCAACTATTTGCGCGACTTGAAATGGCGAATGAGGTGAAGTGGCTCCGTGACGAACGGTATCGCGCCTGCTCTAACATTCCGGACGGTGTAACGCATTCCATCGAACGACTGCGAGCTGGAGGAGAATCATGCGGAACTATTTGACGATCACAGCGAGCGGAGCCGCTCTGGCCCTTCTGGCGTTGTCCGCCTTTGCGCGCGATCACAATAGCCTGAACGGAACCTGGACACTGGTGCCCGCCAAGAGCGAGTTTGCCGGCCAGCCCGTGGTTCAATCCGGTACGGTGACGATCAACGACCGGCAGGGGATCATCGTCGTCTCGCGCAGTTTCGTGTATGAAGGCGCTAGCGAGACGTTCTTCTACACCGACAGCGCCGGCAGCGAGCACAACTCTACCATTCATACGGGCAAAGAGCTCAAGAGCAAGACCAGGTGGGACCATGACGTCCTTAAAGTGACCACCACGCAATCCGGTGCGGTTACGGTGGAAAGCTACACCCTGGCCGCCGACGGCGCCACTATGATGGTCAGCGTCCTAAGGCCGGATCACCAGCCGATCACTCTGGTCTTCCAGCGCAACTAGAGCCGCGCCCGGCGCGTCGAATTAAGAACGCGCTCCATAACTGTCGCGCCTCAGAGCCGTCAGTTGAGGCGCGACAGTTACGGAGCGCGTACCCCCGCTTTGTGGCATAGTAGTTGCGAATATGCAAGCCACGCTACCGTTTCTCGCGCTGGCGGGAGTCGCGCTCGCGCAGGCGCCGACCAGCTGGACTCCCGAATTCTCCATGCAGTTCAAGACTGTTTCGAGCGTGCTCCCGTCGCCCGACGGATCGAAAGTCGTGTGGGCACAGACGCAATCCGTAATGGATGCAGAGCACAGCGAAATGCTGACTCAGCTTTTTTTGGCGAACGTGGACGGCTCGCACCGTATCCAGTTGACGCGCGGGGACAAGAGCGCAACCAGCCCTTCGTTTTCTCCCGACGGCCGCGTCGTTTATTTCCTTTCGTCGCGATCGGGGAAGAGCAACGTGTACCGCATCGCGATCGCCGGTGGGGAAGCGGAGATGCTGACCGATTTCAAAGGGACGCTGGGCGCGTACCGGCTGTCGCCCGACGGAAAGACGGTCGCGTTCGCGGGATACGAGCCGCCGCCGGACGAAGAGAAAAACAAAAAGGAAAAGCGCGACTTTCGAGTGGTGGATTCGAGTCCCGAAAATCAATCCCTCTATTTGATTGCATCCGAGGCCAACGCGGACGGCAAGCGGCCGCAGCGCAAACTCACGGACGGGAAACGCCATGTGACCGAGCTGGCGTGGTCGCCCGATTCATCGAAGATCGCCTTCAGCCACTGGGCTGGGCCGGTTGCCGACAACTGGACCAATTCGGAGTTGGCCGAAGTCGACGTTTCGAGCGGCGCGGTCAAATCCATTTCCGCCGAGCACACCATGTCGTCTCATCCGGTGTACTCGAACGACGGCCGGTATCTGGCGTTCTCAAAATCGTCGACCGAGCCGCCACGTTGGGCGTTTGCCTCGGGAATTGCGCTGGTGACGCGCTCCAGCGGCGAAGTTCGCGCGCTCCCTGCGACTTACGATGCGCAGCCCGATCTGCTCGGATTCGCGGGCGACCGGCTGCTGTTCATCGAATCCAGGCATACCCGCGACGTGCTCTACGAAATGCCGATCGACGGTCCGCCGCGGGCGCTGTTCGAGCCGGCCAAAGGCGTGATCAACTCGGGAGGCACGCACCTGAATGCAACCGGCACATCCCTCGGATTGCCCATGGAGAGCACCGACGAGCCGCCGGAAGCATACGTGATGGCGCTCAATTCGAAAACCCCCACGCGCGTCAGCCGGGCGAACGTGGATTTACCGCGCCTGCCGTTGGGAAAGACGGAAGCGATTCGGTGGAAATCGAAAGACGGTCTCGAAATCGAAGGACTGCTCACCTATCCAGTGAATTACGAATCCGGCAAGAAATATCCGCTGATTCTTAACATTCACGGCGGGCCGACTGGCGTGTTCAACGAATCCTTTATCGGGCGCAGCGGCCTTTATCCTATCGCGGTTTTCGCCGCGCGCGGTTACGCGGTCTTGCGACCTAATCCGCGCGGCTCCGGCGGCTATGGAAAAACGTTCCGCTTCGGCAATTACAACGATTGGGGCGGTAAAGATTACGACGACGATCAAACCGGCGTCGATCAGGTCATCTCAATGGGCATTGCCGATCCCGATCGCATGGCGATCATGGGTTGGAGTTACGGCGGCTTCATGACGTCCTGGACCGTGACGCAGACGCACCGGTTCAAAGCAGCCGTGGTCGGCGCGGGTGTGACCAACCTGTGGAGCTTCACCGGGACTTCCGACGTCATGGGTTTTCTGCCGGACTATTTCGGCGGTGAGCCCTGGCAGCAGTTCGACAACTTCCAAAAACACTCGCCGATCACCTACGTCAAGAACGTGACTACGCCGACGTTGGTCCTTCACGGGGAAGCCGACGTCCGCGTGCCCACGTCGCAAGGCTACGAGTTTTATCATTCGCTCAAACGCGAAGGCGTGATCGCCAAAATGGTGGTCTACCCGCGGCAGCCGCACGGGCCGCAGGAGCCGAAGTTCGTTCTGGACATCATGCAACGACATCTGGATTGGGTGGATAAATATGTTCGCTAAACAGCTTCTGATTTTTGTACCGGCCGTTCTGCTGGCCCAGTGGACGCCGGAGCTGTCGATGAAAGTGAAAACCGTGACGGCAGCCGTGCCGTCTCCCGACGGGAAGCTCGCCGTCTGGACCGAGACCCATCCAGTGATGGACGGCGAAAAAAGCGAATCAAACACGCAGGTGTTTCTGGCGCATTCTGATGGATCGAATCGCGTTCAGCTCACGCGCGGAGAGAAGAGTTCGAGGGCGCCCGTGTTTTCTCCCGACTCGCAGTGGGTGTTCTTCGCTTCCGACCGCAGCGGCAAGCTGAACCTCTATCGCATTCCAGTCGACGGGGGCGAAGCGGAGATGATCGGCAACTGGACTGGAACGATGGGCACATTCTCCGTGTCGCCCAACGGGAAATGGATTGCCTTCGCCGCCCGCGAGGCCGATAACGATGAAGAGCGAGCCAAACGCGAAAAGCGCGATTTTCGCGTGCTCGACGAGAATCCACGCAATCAATCGCTGTGGATCGTCCCCATCGAACCGGACGTGAATGGCAAGCGCGCGGTGAAGAAGGTCGCGGCCGGACCCTACCACGTGGGCCAGTTCGATTGGTCGCCCAACTCGACGCGCCTCGCCTATGAAACGCGGCCGACGCCGGATGCCGACGATGGACGCAAATCCGACATTCTCGAAGTCGATATCGAAACCGGAGACATCCGAAATGTTGCTTCGACACCGGCGGCCGAAGCACAGCCGCGCTACTCGCCCGATGGCCGCTATCTGGCTTTCGTCCGCAGCAACTCAACCGCGAAGCGAATCGACGGCAACCGCATCGTGCTGTTGACGCTGGCCGATCTGAAATCGCGCGAGCTCCCGCCGTCTCCCGACGAATCGCCGGTGCTCGATTCCTGGGCGCGCGATTCCTCGAAGCTCTATTTCACTGAAGGCCTTCACACGCGCGCCGCGTTGTACGCGATGCCGGTGGACGGACCTCCATCGATCGCGTTTCAGACGGCGCGCGGCACTTTCGGACCCGGCGTGGTCTTCAATCGCACTGGAACTTACGCCGGCTTGACCATGCAGACGCCCGATCAGCCGGTAGAAGCCTACGTCATGCAGGTCAGCTCGATGAAACCTGTTCGCGTCAGTGCGGCCAACGTCGATTTGCCGAAACAGCCGCTGGGCGAAACGCGAGTGATTCGCTGGAAGGCGAAAGACGGCAAGGAAATCGAAGGCTTGCTCACGCTGCCCGTGAATTACGACAAGTCGAAGAAGTATCCGCTGATTCTCAACATTCACGGCGGTCCGGCAGGCGCGTTCAACGAGACCTTCATCGGCGCGAGCGGTCTCTATCCGATCGCTGCATTTGCCGCGCGTGGATGGGCAGTGCTGCGCGCGAATCCTCGCGGATCCACCAACTACGGTCTGCCGTTCCGCTCCGCCAACGTCAACGATTGGGGTGGCGGCGATTTCAACGACCTGATGTCCGGCGTCGATTCCGTCATTCAAATGGGCGTGGCGGATCCCAATCGACTCGCGGTGATGGGCTGGAGCTACGGCGGTTACATGACCAACTGGGTGATCACCCAGACCAACCGGTTCAAGTGCGCCGCCGCCGGTGCCGGTCTTTCGAACTTGATTTCCATGTGGGGAACCAACGACATCCCCAGCACATTGGACGATTATTTCGATGGCACATGGTACGAGCAACCGGACCGGTACATAAAAATGTCACCGCTCGCGCACGTAGCCAACGTGACCACGCCCGAACTGATTCTGCATGGAGAGGCGGATATTCGCGTCCCGACCTCGCAGGGGTACGAGATGTATCACGCCTTGAAACGCAAAGGCATTTCGGCGGAAATGGTGGTCTATCCACGAACTCCGCATGGGCCGCAGGAGCCGAAATTCGTGCTGGACATCATGCATCGGCACATCGACTGGGTCGCGAAGTTTCTCGGCGACTAGGCAGAAAGCGCGGCTGGGACCCCTGCCAAGACCGAATGAGTCGAGTGGAGCTCTGCGGCGGTTCGCAATACTGGCATCGACGACTCATAATTAGGAAATGCGTGGAGCCGCCCGACGCGTCGTGCTGTCTCTGGCGTTGGCGACAATGCTCAGCCCCGCGGAGGGCGCGACGAATCGCCTCCGCGTGTACCCGAACACGACCATCCGGGCGTTTGCGCTGGCCCAAGGCCCTGACGGTTTCCTGTGGCTCGCCGCAGCCGACGGGCTGTATCGTTTTGATGGCTTCCATTACCACAAAATCACCGGCTACCCGCTCGCCTCCGCACGCTTCCTGACTTTTACCGGGGATGGATCGCTCTGGGCCGCGGATTTTCAAGGACTCGTGCGGCTGCGTGACGGGCGGTTTGAGACAATTCTCACCGAAGACATTAACGGCTTAACTGCGTATCCGGATCAGATTTTCGTCCAGCCCGGTGGAAGTCTGGCTCGAATCGGACTAGACGGCTCTGTGCGCCGGATGAATTATCGGATCCGACGCGCGATGAGCATCGATTCGAGTGGACGTCTTTGGGGCGTCTGTCTGGCGCCCGTCGAGATCTGCTGGATCGACCCTAAAAACCCGGAGGTGAGACACGCGGCCGGAGACGGGGGTGATTTCTACCAGGCGTCTCCAGACGCGAAAGGCCGGCTCTGGATAGCCGATGGCGAGCACGCGGTGCTACTGGAGAACGGCCGCACGGTTATCCAAATGAAACGGCGAGCCACGCCCGAAGGCAATCGGGCCGGACCGCTGCTCACCGGCCGGAACGGTCGCATCTGGTTTCTCGGAGAAACACCGCGAGAGCTTCTCTCCGGCGCCGAATTTCGCGATCGCGCCGATCACGATCGCTTTGCGCCGCTCGCAGGCGTCGAAGCTTCCGATGGACATCTATGGTTAAGCTCGTCGGGACGGGGCTTAGTCGAATGGATTCGGGACGAAAACTGGGAGCGCTGGTTTCCCGAGGACTTTTCGGGCGAACCCGCGGTTCAAGTCTTGGTCGGCCGGGGAGGAGCCGTCTTGCTCGCCACTCACAAATACATTTACCAGAAGGTCGGCCCTCAGTGGAAACGCCTGACGCGCGACGAGCGTCGCTACGATTCCGTCATCCCGCTCGATGACGGCGGATTCCTGGCCGCCATCCGGGGCTGTTGCGTCGCGAGGCTCTCGGAAGACGGAACCATCGTCGAGCGCCTGCCGGATTTGCAGCCTGGAAGGAATGATTACCGCAAGATCGTGCGAGACCGCAAGAATCGCTATTGGGCCGGAGCGAAAGAGGCATTGCTGAGGATCGAAGGACGTCCGGGATCCTTGCATTTCTCGCGACAGCAGCTGCCGGGTGTGCCCGACTCAGAAACGCAGCAAGCGGTCGATCTTGAAATAGACAAAGATGGGCGGCTGTGGGTCGGCTATGTGGCTGGAGTCGCCTGGCTCGACGAAGAGGACCGTTGGCACAGGATCCGAACATCCGAGCCGGTCACCACGGTCCGATCGATTGCGGTGGACACGAATGAAATCTGGGTGGCCTACCGGAAGCCCGGCGTATTCTCGCGACTCGTCAAGAATGGCGACGGCTGGGACGTGATCCACTACAATTTTTCGCCCCGCGACACATACTTCGTGAAGCGCGATTCGCGCGGCTGGATCTGGCGCGGAACTCCGAATGGCGTTTACGTCGCAGATGGCGTGCACTTTTCCGCCGGAGACTGGCTACACCTCCACATGGGCAACGGCCTTGCCGCGAACGAACTCGACCAGTATGGATTTTTCCAAGACACCGACGGATCGGTCTGGATCGCCGGAGAGGAGGGCGTCACGCATCTGCGGCCCGATTCATCCTGGTTCCGGGCGCCGCGTGACTCTGCGCCGCCTCGTGTCACGCGGATCGAGTCGGACGGGCGGGTGTTCCTCTACACGGCCGGAATTCCGTCTGAGTTGAACGGAAATTTGAAAACTCTTCGTATCGACGTGGGAACTTTGGGAACCTCACCGCTCCGTGACGTCCCCCTGAGATGGCGCCTGCTGCCGAAGAAAGACTGGCAGCCGTCGGCCGACGGGACCCTGGAGTTTCGCGATCTTGCCAACGGCCCGTATTCGCTCGAAGTCGCCTATGCCGGCGGCGAGCCGTTTGCGATTTATTCCTTTCGCGTGGGGGCGGCCTCGCGCTGGCTCTCCTGGCTGTGGTGGTTTGTGCCCGCCGGCCTGATGGCTCCGTTCGCGCTGCGAAGGTCGCTGCTCGCAAAGACCCGGTTTCGGCTCGAAAAAACGATGTTCCTGTTGCGGCGCCGTTTCCATCAATCCGCCGCCGATTCCATCCCTAACGATTGGTCGGGCAAAATCTTGAACGGGCGCTATCGTGCGGATCGTATCGTATCCCGAGGCGGGTTTTCGATCGTCTACGAGGCAGCCGATCTGCGCGCGCCCAGTACGCGCATCGCCGTGAAGGTCCTGAGCCGGACCGAGAAAAAAGACGGCTGGATTCGGGACCGTTTTGCGCACGAGGTGTCCGCGCTCAGGTCCATCGAGCACCCCGGCGTTGTGCGGGTTTTCGATTCCTGGATCAGTCCCGCGGGCGAGCCGTGCCTGGCCATGCCCTTCCTGGAAGGTCAAACCCTGCGCCAAGCCATGGCGCATGCCACGCGCGTCGATCGTGCGCGGGCATCGGCGCTGATTCGCCGGATCGGCGATGCGCTCGGAGAAGTGCACGCTCGCGGAATCGTGCATCGCGATCTGAAGCCCGAAAACATCATGCTGATGGAAGACGATCAGCCCGTGATCGTCGATTTCGGCAGCGCCGGACTGCGCACCGCCGACAACGAGCTCGCCGAGACGACTCTGATCGCCGGCTCGTTCCACTACATGGCGCCGGAGCGTTTAACTGGCCGCTATTCGCCCGCGACCGATGTCTACTCGTTCGCCGTCATCATTCTGGAGCTGGTGAGCGGGAAGCGATTGGCCGATTTGCGCGCAGCCTTTTCGGATGCGCCATTCAGCGATGAAGTATCTACCGCACTCGGAAACGAACTTGCCGGATCGCTGCTCGCGCCCGCATTCGATCCGGACCCCCGGCGCAGGCCGGCTGCGGTGAAGGAATGGGCGGACCGGATCGCATCGTCCATCGCCCGCATGTAGCGGCGATCAGACGTAGCGCCCGAGCTGGCTCGCCATCCACTGCAGACCGAAATCGCAATCGGCGCGGACCCGCCACAGCTCGCGATTTTGAAGACGGCTCATCTCGAGCGCTGTCAGACCCTCTACCGACCGGAGCCAGACGGTCTGGGCCACTTTAGCGTCGAGCGCGCGCAGCTTCTCGAAAACGAGTTTTACCGCGAGAACCGACTCGCCATTGCGATCGCCGGCCGATAGCAGTTCGGCGACATGTTCCAGGGAAACCCTCTTGGCTGGGCGCCTGGAGCGCGCATGATCGATCAGAACCTGGCGCATCGCGCGGGCGGAGACCCGAAAGAAGTGATCTTCGTCCAGGATGCGCGACTCCATGCGCAGCAGCTTCAGGAACAGTTCGCTGACCAGGGCGGTGGGCTGCAGAGTGTGTCCGGCGCGCTCGCGCCGCAACAGAGCGGTCGCGATCCGGCGCAGTCGCTGAAAGGCGAGACGATAAATGGCTTCGCGCGCGATGTCATCGCCTAAGCGGGCTCGTTCGAGGATGTTTGCGAACGCCTCAGCCACGGAACTAGGCGAGTATATCAGATCCAACGTATTGGAAAGAGACCGCTAAGCGCCTTGCGCTCGGCGGACTTGACTTTTTTCGCATTTTTGCGCGCCGCATTCGTATTTAGAGGCATCGGGGCGGATTGTGTCCCCCCTGCAAGCGTCAGACGTGGAGGAAGTTGCGGTGAAAAGATTCGTTCTTCTGTGCACGACGGCTGGCGCAACCTTCGCGCAGCCTGCTATTACTCCCGGCCGCATCCTGAATACGAGCGGAGACCAGGCGAAATTAGCGCCCGGCGTCGTTTGGGTGATTTACGGCAGCGGTCTTGGTCCGGCATCGCTCGCCATCGCGACCGGTCCGAACTATCCGGATTCCGTGGCAGGCACGTCGGTCACGTTCACGCCGACGGCCGGCGGCGCGGCGATTCCGGTGAAGATCTGGTACTCGCTTTCGACGCAGGCCGGCGGATTTCTTCCGTCGTCGATTGTGCCTGGGACTTATAACGTGCGCGTCGCGTATAACGGCCAGACCAGCGCCCCGCAGAGCGTAACAGTCGTCGCGCGCAGCATGGGGATCGGGACGTCGAACGGGGTGGGCACGGGTCCGTCTCAGGCGACCATCGCAAATGTGAACGGCGGCTTGAGTCTGGCGCGCCTCACCAGCGGCAGCGTGGATTTTTCAGGCTACCACTGGCTCCTCACCCCGGCGCATCCGGGAGACGACATCGTATTGTGGGGCACGGGCGGCGGCGCGGACCCTGCGAACGATCCCGGCAGCAGCCCTGGTTCGTCAGGCGATCAGACGGCGGCGGGGAATTTCAAAGTGATCGTGGGGACGCAGCAGATCACGCCTGGCTACGCGGGAGCGGTCGCGGGATATCCCGGTCTGTGGCAGATCAATTTTCACCTGCCTTCTGACGCTCAGCTCGATTGCTTCGCGCCGGTGCAGGTGAGCGCAGGCGGTGAATTGAGCAATCTCACGTCGCTTCCCATCGCCGCGGCGGGCCAGACCGCGTGTTCGGATTTCTTCTTCCCACTTCCGATCCTGACCAAACTGGACGCGCAACAGGACATTATCTTCGGTGCGTTCGCCATCGCGAAGATTGGATCGGCTACCAACGCTGCGCCTCAGCTTTCGGCGAGCGGATTCTTTGGTCAATATACATCGACCCAATACGTGCTCTCCCGAATCGGCGTCAAGTTCAACGGATGTGAGATCTACGATCGCACCTATCCGGCCGGTGGGCAGGATCCCGTGTTTCCGAAAGGCTTCCTCGATGCCGGCCCGCGCCTGCCGCTCACCGGCGGAACGCTGACGGCGGGGACGGCGCTCGCGAACAATCCAACTCCGATCGGGCCGACCTACGTTTTGTTGCCCTCCACTGGAATCGTCGATGGCGCGACCTATACCATGAGCGGAACCGGCGGCGCGATCATCGGGCCTTTCAGTTTCACGACCACTGCCCCCACCGGCTTTCTAGCAACGAACTTTGACTCGATCATCTCGGTCGACCGGTCCAAGCCGCTGACTATTACATGGACCGGAACCGGATTTCCCAGGGTCTATATCCAAGTGAATTCGACGGTGCTAACCGGCTCGAACCGCCGGATCGTGACGATGAACTGCAATGTTCCCGCGGCTCCGGGCAGCTACACGATCCCGCCGGAGGCGCTTGCCTATCTGCCGCCCGTTCCCGCCACGGGAACCAGTTTCGGCGGGATCGCGGTGGAGGCGATGGTGCCCGGCACCCAGGTCGCCGTGCCGCTCCTGGCCGGTGGAACGATCGATAGCGGGGCCCTCGTCATCGATTTCGGATACTCCAAAACGATCGCCGTCCAATAGAGGCACGAGATGAATCATCTATCGCTGAGTTTCGTTTTCGCCGCACTGACGCTCGCCGCCCAGCCGCAGATCCAGTTGAACGCGCTGTACGATTGCAGTCCGAGTCCGCTGCGGATCAAGGTGCTAAGCTGCACCGGTCCCGGCGACGACGCGGTTTGCGAAGTTCAGGGCTACAACCGAACCGAAGCGGGGCCGAAAGCCAAAGACACGCGCAAGTCGGTCTCGAACCTTCTGAAATCCTGCCACGTGCAGACGGGAGCCGAAGCCCAGGTCGATGCGCGGCCCGCCGCGGCTTCGTCGAACGGAATCAAGGTCGGCGATGAGGTCGAAGTGGTTACCGGCATGGGCTGGACTCGCGCCCACGTCGTCGGGATTAACGGAAATAACTATCGCGTCGACGTCAGCGGAATCCAGGTGACGAAGATTTATCCGACCGAGGTGCGCCGCACAGGAGCGTTGACCGCGCAGGATCATGCCGCCGGACAATACGTGGTCGGCGACCGTGTGCAGGTGCTGTTCGAAGGCCGCTGGATCGAGAGCAAAATCGTGACGACGATGGGCCAGGAATATCAGGTGCAGATTCCCGGCGATCGCGTGGCATGGGCCAATCCGCAGAATCTCCGTCCCTCCACTGCTCCACCGCCGCCCGGTCCGCTCAAGGCGGGAACTCCTCCAAAGCCGGGCTTGGTGAGCTGCGGATCGAAGTTTGACGGACGCTGGGCGGCCGGCGGATTTGGAAATTTCAACGTTCGTTTCCATGCCGGCAAGGCGACCGTTTCCTACATCGGTCCGGATGAAGAAGTCGAATGCTGGATGGGCGGCGGGAAAATTATTCTCCACAAGCAGGGTGACGATGCGAACGACATGCCTCTCGACATCAATGATGACGGCTCGCTCGCGACTCCCATGGGAGAAATTCGGAGGAAAGGAAATTAGATGATGCGTGTATTCTTTTATCTTTGCGCGGCAGTTATGTTCTGCAGCGCGCAGACAATTTCGACCATCGCTGGAGGCGGGTTTGGATTTCCCGGCGACGGCGGCAAGGCCACTGCCGCGAATATCCTACAGCCCAGCGGCATTACGGTGGATAGCGCGGGCAACGTTTATTTCGTCGAAGCCGGCGCTTGGAAGGTTCGTAAGATCGATACATCTGGAATCATCACGACGTTTGCAGGGAACGGAACGCTAGGAATCGGCTCGGTCGGCGACGGCGGACCTGCAACCAAAGCCGCGTTCGGCTTCAACGGAACGCACGAAGGAATCGCCGTCGATTCGACCGGCAACGTCTACATTGGCGATAGTTTCAACGGGCGTGTTCGCAAGGTCGACACAACCGGCATGATCAGCACCTTTGCATCCGGCTTTAGCAGACCGACGGGTGTCGCCGTCGATGCGCCGGGGAACGTCTATGTAGCCGAGTCGACCGGGGCGCGGGTTCGCAAAATCAGTCCTTCAGGAACCGTCACCCCATTCGCAGGGAACGGCTCGTTTGGATTCTCGGGCGATGGCGGTCCGGCAACGTCGGCATCCTTGGGCTCACCTACGGGCGTCGCCGTGGACGAAGCGGGAAATGCCTACATCTCCGATCAAAGCGGATATGTTCGCAAGGTTGCAACCGACGGGACCATCAGCACCGTGGCCGGGAATGGCGCCGCCGGATTTTCAGGCGATGGCGGCCCCGGGACGAAGGCGCAGCTTTTCGGCATCGAGGGAGTTGGCGTGGACTCGGCCGGCGTCGTGTACGTGGTCGACAACGGCAACTACCGGGTCCGTAAGATTGCTCTGGACGGCACCATCACGACGTTCGCTGGAAACGGAAATTTCGGAACCGGCGGCGACGGCGGCCTCGCGACGAACGCAACCTTTGAGACTCCGAACGACGTTTTCGTCGACAGCAGTGGGAATGTTTACATCTCAGATCCCGGACAGAGCCCGGCGGGCCGTATCCGGAAAGTAGCGGCGCCTCGGGCCCCGGCACCTGTGGTCACGCTGGTGGCGAACGCATTCGGCGATACGCCGCTGATCGCGCCGAATACATGGGTCGAAATCAAAGGATCTAACCTTGCGCCGGCCGGTGATTCGCGCATCTGGCAAGGCCCCGATTTCGCAGGCAACCGATTGCCCACCCAGCTCGACGGCGTCAGCGCTACCGTCAACGGTAAAGCCGCGTATGTCTACTACATCAGCCAAGGCCAGGTGAATATCCTGACGCCCCCTGACGCTATTTCCGGCCCGGTGCAGCTGCAACTCACTAGTGGAGGCACAAAGAGCAACGTAGCCACAGTCCAGGCGCAAGCGCAGTCTCTTTCATTTTTCGAGTTTGTATCGTCGGACTCCAAACACTATGTATACGGCCGCCATTCGGGCGACAGCAGCCTGATCGGCCCCACCAGCCTGTTCGCGGGTCTGACGACTCCCGTGAAGCCGGGCGAATCGATCTTCATCGCAGCGAACGGATTCGGCGCCACCGACGCTCCGGTAGTAAGTGGATCGCTGACGCAATCGGGATTGCTCCCCACGCCGTTGCCTGTGATCAAAATCGGCGGGATCCAAGCGCAGGTGACCTTCGCCGGACTGGTGGCAGTCGGCACCTACCAGATCAACCTAATCGTTCCGCCGGGAGTTCCCGATGGAGACAACACTATCACCGCGACGTACAACGGCTTAAGTATCCAGCCCAACCTGCTGATTACCCTGCTGCACTGAGCTGACCGGCGGAGGGTCTCGCGCCGGAAAGGTTCATCGAAAGCCACCCGGGTGGTGGTGATCGACTGCCAACCGATCGGCCCTGGTTTGACCGGTTCTCGCCCGTAGGTCAGGAAAGGCGAACGGTCGGACCGGCGCGCCTATCGCTTACGTAAGTTTCGTCCGATTGAATCACTTACGGCTCATTCGACAGAGTTCGTGAGAGGAGAACGGTGATGGATACTTCGACGGTTCGCTTAGTTTGCATCGCGGCGGCAGTCGTGTTGCTCGCGGTGATCATTTTGCGCCGCAAGAAAAAAGAGGAATAGCCCGCTGGAGGCGCAGAACCTCCTATGCGAACAATGTGCTTCATTTGCGAACCACGGCTCCTTCGAGCGTACGCGCCAGAGCTGATGCGGCGGAAAGCAGCAGGCGAAGATCGTCTTTCGCAAACGCGTCGCGGTCGCGCCGATACAGCGACAGGACGCCCGTGACGCCCCCAGCGAATTCGAGCGGCACAGCCAGGGCCGATCGCAGGACGCTGAACTTGGTTGGGTCGTTCAGGTAGCCCGGCTCAACCGAAGGATTTCCGTTCAGGATCGACTTGGCGTTTTCTGCGACCCATCCGGAGAGTCCGCTGCCGAGAGGAATTTCAAGCGAGGCGAATAGCCGGTAGTCTTCGCCGTCAATGTATTCCGGCTTGAGCGCGTCGCCGTCGCGCCGATACACAGCCATCGCGTCATAGGGGAGGACACTGCACAGCGCGGCGCGAACCGCCTCAAATGCGGCGGCTCTATCCCCGCATCGATCGAGCGTGGTGAAAAGTTCGGCCAGCGCGTCGCGGTCGGCTTGCGCGATTGCTTCGTGGATTTTAGCCAGATCATCGTTGACCCCAGCGGATTCGAATCCGGCGGCCGGGCCCTCGCCGCGGTGAATCTTCAGGCCGGTGGAGAGCTTGGTCTTTTCAGCTTGAGCGACCAGCTTCGCCATCTTCTCGAGTTCGATGCAACGACGCCCGAGCACTTCGACGACGCGTGGATCGAAAGCTCTGCCGGCGTCTTGAAGCACCACTTCGATGGCTTCATCGAGTGGAAGGGCGCGCCGATACTGCCGATCCGAGGCGAGCGCGTCGAGGCAGTCCACTGCCGCAAGAATACGCGCGCCAATCGGAATGTTTTCACCGGCAAGACCGTCGGGGTAGCCGGCGCCATCCCATTTCTCATGGTGCGATCGCACGATGGGTGCGACTTCATAAGGAAAACGCACTTGCTCGACAATCTCGGCGCCGACGACGGTGTGAGTCTTCATTTTTTCGAATTCTTCCGGCGTCAGGCGGCCTGGTTTCGAAATGATGTATTCCGGAATCGCGAGCTTGCCGATGTCGTGCAACAGCGCAGAGGCTCGTAGAGCTTCGAGTTCGGAAGCGCTCAATCCCAATTCCTTGCCGACCTCGACTGCGTAAACTTCGACGCGAGCCAGATGGTCGCTGGTGGTCTGATCTTTGGCTTCGATCGCGAGAGCCAGGGTCTTGATAGTTCGACGATGAAGGGCGGCGACTTCCTCGGCGTGCTTGCGTTCGTCCTCGGCGCGTCTTTTGGCTTCCTCCAGGCGGTTCACATACAGCGTGTGGGACCGGTAGAGAACGTAAAGGACCGGCAGCAGCAACAGCGAGGTCTGCCATCCAAAGCGATGACTGGTCGCGTGAAAAATCCAGGCGACAGCCGCACCCACCAGGTAATTCGGAAACGTCCAGAAGTAATTGTCCCGCCACACAGACCACACGTTGCGCGACTCGGTAAGTGCGATCACCGCCGCGATTGAGAATGTGTTGGTGACAAAATAGACCGCGGCGGCGGCCAGCAATATTACGGGAATATCCAGACGTCCCGCTGGGAGCGAATGATATACCGAGTACGCGGCGGCGATGGAGCAGGCGATGCTTCCGAGATTGAACGAAACCTGCAACGCCTTCGCGCGTTTGGCGAAAAAGACGCTTTGAAACAGCATGCCCAGGCATCCCAGCACCAAGGTCTCGCCACGGCTCAGCGCGGCTACGCTGATCAGGACGAATAGGAAATTCATCGAAACAGTACCAGTGACTCCCGGCAATTTGACCTTCATGCGGGAGGCAACTAAAGCGATGGCGCAGAAGGAGAGAAAGCGCGGCCAGTCCTCTGTGGTCCAGTTCCACAAAGCCGTGCTGAACAACGCCACACCCGTGGCGATCACCAGCGCGATATAGGCATTGGCTCGGTGGTTGGTCATGGCTCTCGACGGCGTCCCTACGCGTTCAGGCCATGCAAGTCTTGGGCCACGCAAGAGTCAACCTCATCTATCTATCGGTGCAATTCTTCAATACTTGAGTCGCCAGAGTACCAGGGACACAGTGGCTCAATTCGCGACCATTTGTCTGGTACGTCACCCTGGAAACGTAAGTGCGTTGTCGTGTTTTTTATCACTTCCGGGCCGCGTGCTTTTGGAAGACGGCATGCATTTGGAATCGCGCTTATGAAACAAGTTCGCAAACACCTCCTCCTCTGGTCTTTCCTCTTTCTGAGTACCAGTGCTTCCTTCGCTCAAACTTCGAAACTCGCACCCGATCTTCTCGGCCTTTTATTAGGAGCCTTGGCACCGGTCAAGGTTGTCATTCAGTACAACGCCGCTCCCGGATTGCTGGACATTACCAAGCTTCTGTCGCTCGGGGGCGTCATCACGCAACAGTACACGGTGATCCCCGGTATAGCGGTCACTCTACCCGGCGCGGTCGTCTCGCTGCTCGCACTCGATCCCGCGATAGCTTACATTTCCCCCGATAGGCAACTAGCTGGAACGCTCGACTACACGGCGGCCGCGGTGAACGCCCAGGTCGCTTATCAGTCGGGATTGACCGGAGCCGGAGTGGGCGTGGCGATCGTTGACAGTGGAATCTACAATCATCCTGATCTGGCCTCTCGCGTGGTTTACCGGCAGAGCTTCGTGGCGAAGACCAACTATGACGATTACGGTCACGGCACACATGTCGCCGGAATCGTCGCCGGCAGCGGGGCGTCCTCGTCGGGTCCGCAATTTACGCGAACCTTCAAAGGAATTGCTCCAGGTGCAAATCTGATCGACTTGCGCGTTTTGGATGCCAACGGCATGAGCAATGATAGTGTCGTGGTGGCCGCGCTGGATCGCGCGGTGGCCTTGAAATCGCGCTACAACATACGGGTCATCAATCTTTCGATTGGGCGGCCGATTTACGAAAGCTACAACCAGGATCCAATTTGCAAAGCGGTGGCGGCGGCGTGGAGAAACGGAATTGTTGTCGTCGTAGCGGCGGGCAACCTGGGACGTAACGGATACTCGACGGTCACGTCGCCGGGCAACAGCCCTTGGGCGATCACCGTGGGTGCGATGAAGACCGAAGCGACGTACCAGCGCAGCGACGATCAGATCGCCAGCTACAGCTCGAAGGGTCCCACCTGGATCGACTTCGGCGCGAAGCCCGATGTGGTGGCGCCGGGCAACCTGGTCGATTCATTGTTAGCGCCGGGCTCGACGCTGTCCAGAACTTTTCCGGGAAACGTGGTGGCTCCTTCATCGTATATGCGCACAGGATCCGCGGCTGCGCCGGTCTATTTCCAGCTCAGCGGAACCAGCATGGCGACGCCCGTGGTGAGCGCCGCGGCGGCAATCCTGATCCAGCGCGAACCGGGTCTTTCGCCGGATACCGTGAAGGCGCGGTTAATGAAGACGGCGTCTAAAAACTTCCCGCTGACGAGCATCGCCGTGGATCCGCAAACCGGCGCGGTTTATCCGAGTACGTACGACGTTTTCACAGTCGGTGCGGGTTATCTTGATATCGCCGCGGCCCTGGGCAATCATGATTCGACTAACGGAACCGCCGTGTCGCCGACGCTGGTATGGATGCCGTCGCTTTCGGCGGCACTGATGTTTAAGGCCTTGGGGTCCACTTGGGACAACAACACGTGGAGCCTGGTAAATGTTTGGGGAACGCAGGTAGTACGGCCGGTGATCGGCGGAACCTCCGCCGCGTGGGGTGAGGGGACGGCATGGGGCAGCTCGGCGGCATGGGGCGAATCCGGAAAATGGGGAACTTCCGCTGCCTGGGGCGAATCCTGGGGATCGTCCGCTGCGTGGGGCGAAGGCACGCTAGGGGAGAAGTAGGTAAGCGCTTCTCGAATGTCGAGAACGGCCGTAGTTTACTTCGGTTGCGTGGTCGCCCTCGCGTGTTTCGTACTCGCGAGGGCGATTTCCCATTGGGAAACCGAGGATCCTGCCCGATTCTTCGTTTATCTCGCTTTCGCGTTCCTGGCGGGTACGCTCAAAGTCCGGCTGCCGGGCATCACCGGAACCTTCTCGTTGAACTTTCTGTTCGTGCTGATCGGAGTGGCGAACCTGACATCGCCCGAGACCCTGGTCATTGCGGGCACCTCGATGGCAGTCCAGTCCGTGTGGCGATCTTCAAACCCAGCGAAATGGATTCATCTGCTGTTCAATGTGAGCGCGATTACGATTTGCGTGCAACTCGCCTTTACAGCAGCTCGATCCTTCCCGCTCCCTTTCCTGCTCCAGCTTGCGGTCGCATCAGGTGTCTATTTCTTGACAAACACCATCCTGGTTTCGGGGATCTTGACCCTCGCCGAAGACAAATCTTTTCTCGCCGTTTGGAGTCGATGGTTCCGATGGTTCCTGGCATATTACGGAATTGGCGTGACTACGACGGCCCTGATTCTTATCGTGAATCGTCAGACAGGTTGGGGCTACGCTCTGCTCATTCTTCCAATCATGTATCTGGAATACATGTGCTTGTGCTACGACATCAAAGAGGTTCCCGGCGCCTGACGTGAGAGAACAGAGCGCTGCCAAGATCACTGAGCGGGAACCCTGCTCCCGCTATGCAGCATTGTCGCTAGCCGCTGTCTCTGGAATCGGGTAGGCGTTATAGAGTCGCTCGCCCCTGCGCGCTGTCTAAAATCCGGTTTGGATGATCCGCCGGAGTGGAGCAAGTACCCTGAACGTGATCCGACCATGGTATGCTGCGCTACTATGACGGGCCCTAAACTTCAGCGGCGGGCATTCCTGGCGCTGGGAGCGTCGGCCTTCGTCGCTCGCCGATCCCTCTTCGCGGGGCCCGACACTGGTGCGCTCGATCCATTTATCGCGCGCTACATGAAAGCGATGAACGCGCCCGGTATGACCCTGGCGCTGGCGCGGCGCGAAGGAGCGAACCGTATCGCCACGTTCGGTTACTCAGACCTCGAATCGAAGGAAGCGGTGACGCCTGATCATCTGTTCCAGGTTGGGTCCATCACCAAATCCTTTGTTGCCTTGACCTGTCTCCAACTACATGACGAAGGAAAACTGGACCTGGATCGCCCCGTCTTGGAGTACCTTCCCTGGCTGCCGATCGTGGCCAAGCAGGGCGCGATTACACCTCACCATTTGCTCACCCATACTTCAGGTTTGCCGAATGCTCTGGGCTTTCTCATAAGCGATCCGAGCGCTCGTTACGTCCAGGCGTATCGTCCAGGCGAGCATTTTCACTACTGCAATCTTGGCTATTGCATCCTGGGCCACTTAATCGCCAGCATCGATCGGAGGCCGTGGTCCGAATCGGTCCGCCGGCGTATTTTTGAACCGATCGGCATGAAAGCGTCCTCGGCTGTCATTGGCGGCGAGACACAACTGCGGATGGCGCGCAGTTATTTACCCAAGTTCGACGACCGCCTGAATCCGCGGCTCGGGGAGATCGCGCCCACCGGTTACCTGGTCTTCGACAACGCCGCCGGAAGCGTGTCGTCGACGCCCGGCGACATGGCGCTCTATATGCAAATGCTGATGAACGGTGGCGCCGGTGTGATCTCGAAGGAAAGTTTTGCCAGGTTCACCAAGCCCTACATCGATGCCCCTGAACTCGGGCCAACGTCGAAATACGGCTACGGAATTGGCGTCGATCACTTCGATGGCCACCTCGTTCTGCGACACACCGGAGGAATGGCATCCTTCATGTCGTCGATCACGGTGGATTTGGACGGTGGAGTAGCGGCATTCGCGTCGATCAACGCGATGCTCGGTTATCGGCCAGTTCCGGTGACACAGTTCGCCGTCCAGTTGATGAACGCCGAGAAACAAAGCAAGGCTGCGCCTTCGGCGCCCGAGTTGAACGACCCGCGTCAGGTGAAAAATGCTTCCGATTTCGCTGGAATTTTCGAAACTCCCTCAGGACGAAAGCTCCAGGTGGTGGCGAACGGCTCCGCGCTGAACATCGTTGACGGAGACAGGAAGATCCCTCTGGAACAACTCGGTGAGAATAGTTTCTTGGCCGATGAGTATTCCTGGCGGCGCTTCCCGCTGGTCTTCGGCCGCAGTAACGGAAAAGTCGTGGAGGTGTCGCACGGTTCGGGCTGGTATGTGAACGAGCACTATACCGGGGCGAAAGCATTTGCCGCGCCTCCCCACTACGAAGCATTCGTCGGGCACTACCGGTCCGACAGTCCTTGGTTTCGCTCCACGCGCATCGTGCTCAGAAAAGGCAAACTTTGGGCTGGCGGAACCACGCCGCTGGAGCCCATCGGCCAAGCCATGTTCCGCATGGGCAGCGAAACCTTCAGTCCTGATGTCGCGGAGTTCCTTCACGTCGACGGCGGCAAGGCTCTCCTGCTCAAGACCAATGGCAGCGACCACTGGCGCGTGGAAACACCGTAGCGCCCCAGTGCGGACGAAAGCTTCCTCTAACCATGGATGCGAGGGGCCGGCTTTCATCAGAGAGGTCTCGATGTATATCGGTAGTTCAACGAGAAGGGCGTCAATCGCCAAAGTGCGGGCGCACCTCGTGTCGCCTACTTGCCGACCGATTTAAGCGCCGCTCCGCTCTTCTCGATACCGGATCCGGTCCCTAAAGCGATCTTCCTGGCGCCCCATTTAATCCCTCGGCCCGTGGCTTTGACGCCCTTGAAGGTAACTTTACCCGTAGCGGTGCCAGTCTTGACTGCCGCAGTCTTGGCAGACCCACCGGCCGTCCTAATGTCTTGTCCGGCGCCGTCCTGACTGAAGGCGGCCGGGACCGGCACAATAAAACAGATCGACAGGAAAATGTTTCTTGCAGCGCGCATGGTTCTACTGTAGCGCAAAATTCATCGCCTGGTTAGCGCTCTTCGCGATGCGCGCACAACTCTTTTGAAATATCGCGGTATTTCTGGCACGGCCGGCTAAGGCTCGGGCCAACTCCCGCTGAGTCGCAACCACGATTCCGCGGGAGTTCAATGCGCGGGTCTTCTACCTGTCATTGTAGAGATCATTTTCCTTTCAAACCCCCGCTCCAATCAACCACGATGGTGATGGTCCCCTGCCCGTGGTTACTCACTATCGGCTCGTACAAAGCGCGCTACCAGGTAGCGGCGTATCCGGAAGTTATCGTGGTTTTGATCGCTGTCCCGACACTGAGGACATCTGACGGATTTGCTGAGGAAAAGACTCTAAGGCGAGTGCGTTCGCTGTGAACACTCAAAGACTCGCTCCAGCTCGATTTCACAAGGGCACTCGAAGAAAATCTCGGGCGGGCATTCTGACGTGTGCCGGCTCGAGAAGTCTCACTTATTGCCGCGTTCCAGCGCCGCTAACGTCGGACCCGGTTTGCCGGCTGGCAGCAAGCTCGGACCGGAATCGAGAGCCAGTTTCTTGGGATCGAGATTGGAATCAAAAACCAAACCCATGAAACAGTTGCTCATCTCTTCCCAATTCTGAAACCCCCAATGGACTTCTTTCGCATGGTCCGGATTGAACAGATTGTTCGGCGAGTTGTCGAAATGAGAGATTCCAACCAATCGTGTGCCCTTCGTCATCAAAATCGGATCGGCATAGTTGTAGCTGATCTGCCAATTGAAATCGAACTTGCCTTTGAAGACCGTCCGCGTCTCGCCGCTCGGGAAAATCAATCGAAGCTCATAGTCTTTGCCGCGCACATGCATGTGGGGCTGCACGTTCACTAGTTTCGCATCGGCGGTCAACGTCATTTCACTCACTACTTCACCATTGTTGTCACCTGGCGCAATCACGAGGTTACGAGCTTGCGGGCCGTAGGAAGTAACGTAGCGCGTGCGGTGCGGACCCTTTGCGAACACCATTCCGACCTTGGTCCGGTCGGTCGTTGGTTTCCCGACTGCCGTGTAGTGAATTTCGAACACCAGATCGGAGCCCTTGGGAACAAACTTGGCCGAGTCGCCGAAAACGAAGGTCTGAGCGCCTACTCCCGGATTGAATTTGCCCAGAATGTCGATCTGATCCTCCGGCTGCTTCTTCATTCTTGTCTGTGGATACGCGACCCCTGGCACTGCGTCCGCCATCCACTTTGCCCCTGGTGGGAGCACCCACACTTCCCCGTGATGCACGACTTGAGCATTGCCGGGCCGCATCTCGGCCTCACTGACCCAAACGTCCTCGGGGAAATTGGCCCTAACCTTCATATACTGATATTCCACCGCGCCCGTGGCGGGCACCTGAAATTCGGTGGGCATCTCGACAATCAGGTCAGGCTTGAGATTCCAGCCATCCACGAACGCAATCGGTACGGGCTTACCCTGCGCGTCACCTTCAGGAGCTCCGTTGTCGGCCCAGGACGCCAGCGTGGCTATTTGAGCGTCGGTCAAGTTGCGTTCATTGGCGAAGTGCCCGTAGCGAGGATCGGCGTACCACGGTGGCATCTTTCGGGTGACTGCGACCGCTTTGATCGCCTTCGCCCAGGGCCGTGCATCCTTGTAAGTGATGAGAGACATCGGCGCGACTTCGCCGGGCCGATGGCAGGCTTGGCAATTCTTCTGCAGGATGGGGAGGACGTCTCTATTGAAGGTGACTCCCGGTGTGGAGGCTGCGCAAGCGGCCGCTGCCAATATTCCAGTGAGATAACCGTGGTTCAAAGTGCCACCTCCCCGGTCACTATAACAGGTCGGTAAGCTGCTAAAGCCGGAAAAGCGATTCGACGTGTCGACAAACGGACAGCACAGCTCCTTCAGCCCTATCACTGGCCGGGCAACATCCGCGAACTACAAAATGGGATAAAACGCGCCATGATCCTTAGGGATGCGGGGGCATTTTCGGTGGACGAGGCATGGGTGCAGCTGGAATCAAGCGCTGACTCGGCCTGCGGCCGTCCCTGATGAATCAGGAACGAGAGCTGATTGAAGCCGCTTTGGAGGAAACTCGTGGTCGCGTTTTGGCCACAGGGAGCCGCGAGAGGGCTCGGGATTCCGCGCACAACGTTGGAATTGAAAATCAAGACCCGATTATTAAGAAAACCGGTATGGGTTTGACCAGCGCGAGACCACTTCGAAGTTCTAAGTGCTCGAGAAGGCAGCCCAAGCTTGCTGAAACTCCAACCGCAACGCTGGGCCGCGCAACTTCGCCGGACGCGCGGATTATCCTCGCATTGCAGCACGCCTCGCCTTGGAATCGGGAACTCAACTTAAGTACCGGGACGGCGCGGACCGCGCAGTCTGGCATGTTATCGCCCCATCAAACAAACGCATTGGCGCGGCTCTCTCTACTTGAGAAGTGCGATCAGGAAGGCGACGCGAATGCGGGTCGAGAAGCTTGCAGCGGCGACAGCGATTGCGATCACCCAAACTGGCCCAACAAGAGCTCCCTTCCCGCGCTCCTTAGTCGAGACAACGCACCAGTAGAAGAAGGGAGAATTATGAACGAACAGAAAGTGTCCCGAACCGGTAATGGGTCGCCGGCCGCTAATAAGTCCAACAGCATTCAAGATGGAATTCCGCACGCCCCAGGCGGCGGTGACGCGCTCATGCGGCTCGATGACGTGGTCATGTTGCTACTCGACCACCAGTCGGGCCTGTTTCAGGTGGTGAAAGACATTCCCGTGGCAGAGCTGCGAGCCAATACAATCATGCTCGCAAAGCTGGCCACCCAGTTCAAGATTCCGTTGATTACCACGGCTTCTGAGCCAGGAGGGCCAAATGGTCCGCTGATGCCGGAGATTCACCAGGTCGCGCCGCACTTTATCCATGTACCCCGCAGGGGCGAGGTCAACGCCTGGGACAATGAGCTCTTCGTCAAGACCGTCCGCGAAACTGGCCGCAAGACGCTGATCATGGCTGGCGTGTGGACCAGCGTCTGTGTCATGTTTCCGGCGCTCGATGCGACTGCCGCGGGCTACAAGGTCTACGCGGTCATCGACGCTTCCGGCGACCCGAGTGAGATGGCTTCGCGCACAACGCTCGCCCGCTTTACGCAGGCAGGCGTCGTGCCCATCAGTGCCAATGCCGTTCTATGCGAACTGCAGCGCACCTGGAACCGGCCGGACGCAGCCGAAATCGAAAAGCTCTACGAGATGGTGGCACCGAACTACGCGGCCGTGAGGGAGAGCTACAACCGTGCTCAGGACGTGGCGTTGCACCCGAACAAGCCGCAGCCCGAGCTGACCCACGTGTAGCCAAATGTGAACCCGGGAGGCACGCCATGAATCAACAGACGGCAGACCTGATTCTTCAGAACGGTAAGATTGCGACGCAGGACGATCGCCGCTCCGTAGTAGAGGCGGCGGCGATTCGGGACGGGAAGTTTGTCGCGGTTGGAAGCGATCGAGAAGTAATGCGGTTCTCCGATGGGCGCACCAAACTGATCGATCTGAATAAGCGAACCGTCATCCCGGGATTAAACGACTCGCACCTTCACCTGATCCGCGGCGGCTTAAATTACAACCTGGAGCTTCGATGGGACGGCGTCCCGTCCCTAGCCGACGGTTTGCGGATGCTTCGTGAGCAGGCGCAAAGGACGCCGCCCGGGCAATGGGTGCGGGTGGTTGGAGGCTGGTCCGAATTTCAGTTCGCCGAGCGCCGGATGCCGACGCTCGACGAACTGAATAAGGCGGCGCCGGATACGCCCGTTTTCGTTCTCCATCTTTACGACCGCGCGCTGCTGAATCGCGCCGCGTTGCGCGCCGTGGGATACACCAAGGATTCGCCCAATCCGCCAGCTGGTGAAATCGTCCGAGACACGAGCGGCAATCCCACGGGAATTCTCATCGCCCGGCCGAACGCGATGATCCTTTACGCCACGCTCGCGAAAGGTCCCAAACTGCCCGCAGAGTATCAGTCCAATTCGACTCGTCACTTCATGCGCGAACTCAACCGGCTGGGGATCACGAGTGCGATTGATGCTGGCGGCGGCTTCCAGAACTATCCGGAGGACTACCAAGTCATCGATGACCTTCACAAAAATGGCGAGTTGACTGTCCGGATCGCCTACAACCTGTTCACACAGAAACCCCAGGCGGAGATCTCTGACTTCCGAAATTGGACTGCGATGCTCGCGCCGCGTCAAGGCGACGATTACCTTCGTCACAACGGCGCGGGGGAAATGTTAGTCTTCTCGGCCGCGGATTTCGAGGACTTTCTCGAACCGCGCCCCGACCTGCCTGGCGGGATGGAACTGGAACTGAAACCTGTCGTCAGGCTCCTGGCGCAGAATCGATGGCCATTCCGTCTCCACGCGACCTACGACGAGTCGATCACGCGGGCGTTGAACGTCTACGAAGAGGTGAATCGGGAGATTCCGCTTCAGGGCTTGCACTGGTTCATCGACCACGCAGAAACGATCTCGCAACGCAACATGGATCGAATCGCAGCATTGGGCGGTGGAATCGCGATTCAGAATCGTATGGCGTTCCAGGGCGAGTATTTCCGGGATCGATACGGAAGCGCCGAAACGAAGCGAACTCCGCCGATACGGGAGATGCTGCGGACCGGACTGCCCGTGGGAGCCGGGACTGACGCCACGCGAGTATCCAGCTACAACCCGTTTGTCTCGCTGTTTTGGCTGGTGACCGGGAAAACAGTGGGCGGGTTGTCCATGTACGACGAGGAACACCGGCTCGATCGAATGGAAGCTCTGCGGCTGTGGACCGTGGGAAGCAGTTGGTTCTCCACCGAACATGAAAGGAAGGGCTCAATCGTTCCGGGACAATTAGCGGACCTCGCTGTGCTTTCCGCCGATTACTTTTCGATCGCCGATGAGGCGATTAAAAATCTGGAATCGGTGCTGACCATTGTTGGCGGGAAACCGGTGTATGCCGCTGAGGAGTTCTCGGACCTGGCCCCACCGGTTCCACCTGTACTGCCGGATTGGTCACCCGTTGCGGCGTATGGCGGCTATTTCAAGCCGACGACAGCACCGGTTGCGGCGCGTTCGGTGTTAGAGCACTCACACTCAAGGGGACATCGTTGCCATGACCGTCAACTGACAGGCGGAATGGGATGCCTCTGCTGGGCGTTCTAGCATGGTCCGCAGTTCCAGAAAGGAAAATCCAAACGCTTATGAAGCGGTTTTTGATGACAGTCATTGCCGTGTTTTTGATAGCGGTCGCCTACGCTGGGCCGGCCGATTCCAACTTCGGCGTCGGCCCGCAGTACGACACCACTCACGTTTATGTCCGGCCAGAGGATTTCGACGGCTTCGTCGCAAGCCTCGTGGCGACTTTTGGCGGAACCACGACGAAACAGGGCGTCTTTACGGTAACTCCGACTCCAAGTAAGACAATGTCGCAACTGGTGCTGACGCCCGTCGGTACTCTGTCGGTTTTCGGATTCAAGACACCCGTTCCGTACCCGTTTGGAGGGGAGCGGACCGGTTACCTTGTCACCGATTTGGATGCCGCCGTCCGGGCGGCGCAGACAGACGGTGCGGACGTCCTCGTCAATCCGTTCGACGATCCCATCGGCAAGGATGTCGTGATTCAGTGGCCCGGCGGCTTGAATATGCAACTCTATTGGCACACAACGCCGCCCTCGTACCCTGAACTGCAAACGATTCCGGAGAACCGCGTGTACGTGTCCTTAGAAAGAGCGTCAGCGTTCGTTCGCAGCTTTCTCGCATTTTCGAACGGGAAGGTTATTTCGGACGATGCCCATGCGCCGGGCATCGAGATAGGCCGAGGTGCCGATACGTATCGTCGAATTCGGATTTCATCCGTCTTCGGCACAATGGCAGTGCTCGTGACTGACGGGCATCTTCCATATCCCTATGGCCGCGAGATGACCGGATATGAGGTCGCGAATCTAGCCGAGACTCTTACGAAAGCTAAGTCTGCGGGTGTCTCGGTTTTGGTCGAGCCCTATTCAGCCGACGGACGAAACTCAGCGATTGTGCGGTTTCCAGGTGGGTACATCGCCGAGATCCATTCCACAGCCTCGGAAAAGTAGGACGGTGTGCGAACCGCCGCCACATGGATTCTGCTGGCAACCGCGATTACTGTTGTGCGAGCGCAATCAGACCAGACCGCTCCGGTTCGCACTTACGACATCTTGCGCGAAAACGAAGATTGGAGCTTTCTGAAGGACCCATCACTACGACAGGATCTTTGGGATCGCTGGAAATACATACCGCTGAGACGTGAAGGCTGGTATCTCACAATCGGCGGGGAGGCGCGAGAAGTCTTCGAGCAGGCCGGCAACGACAACTGGGGCAAGCAGGCATATACGAATACTTTTTTCCTCCAAAGATACATGCTGCACACGGACTGGCATTTCGGAAAGTATGTCCGCGCGTTCGTGCAACTCAAGAGCGGGCTGGAATCGTTCCGGCAGGGTGGGCCTCGGCCGATTGACGAGAAGAAGCTTGACTTCGAGGCGGCATTCGTGGAAATTGGCACAACCCAAGGCGATCACTGGGTCGCTCTTCAGGCCGGCAGGCAGGAGCTTAACTATGGCTCAGGCCGGCTTGTCTCAGTTCGAGAAGGACCTAATGTACGACAAAGCTTCGATGGAGTGAAACTGAAGAGCCAGTCCGGCGCATGGCGAATCGACGCCTTCGCCGCTCGTCCGGACCTTGACAAGCCGGGTTCTTTCGATAACGTACCCGATCACCGGACGTCATTTTGGGGCATCTATGCGACGCGTCCGTTGCGGCGTCGATTCTCGTTCGATAGCTACTACTTGGGGTTAGATCGAAAATCCGCAACGTTTAATCGCGGAACGGCGCCGGAAACTCGACACACCATGGGCGTACGCCTCTGGCGTCCACCGGCGGCAAAGGAGTCGGTTTGGGATTTCGACTATGAAGGGGCGTGGCAGTTCGGCAGTTTCGGCGCGGGTGGCATACGGGCGTGGACGTTTGCATCCGATACGGGCTACAGTTTCCTTTCAACGCCGCTGCGGCCGCGCCTCAGCGTGAAGGCCGATATTTCCAGCGGAGACGACCCGCGGAAGGGTTCGCTCGGCACTTTTAATCCGCTGTTTCCAATTGGAAACTATTTCGGCGTATTAGCCGATACGGGTCCCGGCCCAGTGAATTTCATCGACGTGCACCCCCGGCTGCAGACTTGGCTTCCACACGCCGTATCGATTTCGACAGATCTGGTCGCGCAATGGCGAGAGAGCTTGAAAGACGGCGTGTATGCCGTTCCGGGGTTTCTGCTCGTCCCGGCCGGCAGCAGCCGTGCACGGTTCGTCGGCTACAGGCCGGGCGTCGAGGTGCGGTGGCAGATCGACCGGCATGTGTACCTGCAAGCCGACTATGGAGTCTTCTTTGCGGGCGAATTTCTCAAACAGGCCTCGCCGGGGCGGAATATCAATTACATCGCGTGCTGGGCGGGGTACAAATTCTAGTTGAACTTTATTGGACAATCTATTCGTGTCGCGCGTGTTCTGATTGCGATTGTTTTCGTGCTCAACGCGATTGGTGTCGTCGATCAGACCATTCCACCCAAGGAAATGATGGGACGCGGAGTACCCGCGGCGATCGTTCCCTGGTTCATGCTCGCCGGTCGAACGCTGGAGTTTATTACTGGATTCGCACTCGTGCTTGGAGTTTTTCGCCTGTCAAGGGGCGATGACCGGCCGAGGCGAATGCCGAAGTAGAGTAAAGCGAGGCCCAATGCGTGCGGGGCTTGGTCAGTTCGACCACATCGCGGATCATCTCGTTAACCGCCCTCCGGGCGGGCGCTTCCCCGTTTGCGGCGGATCAGGCGATGGCGGATCATGAAGAGACCGATTGTGACGGGCGGGACGGCGAAGCAGGTTAGGTACGAAGATCGTTCTTCCGGCGAAGACACTACTTCGAGCGTCCCGGAGACATCCACTTTATGACCGTTGCGATCGACAACGACTGTCATGTTCCATATGCCGGATTTCGCGATGGTTACTGGCGCCGCGTACAGCAACTTGTTTCGAGCGAAATTATGGGTTGGGCGCGCTGTCATGACCGCGCCTGAGGAATCTTCGAGAGTGAGCAGGACATTCGCATCGAGCTCAGGATCGAGTCCGTCGCGATTTTGCACAAGGACACTGAAGTCAGTCGCGCCTTGCGGCCCGGGCGCTGTGAAAACGGTGATCACCAATTCGCTGGTTTCTTTCCGTAAACGGACAACGCCTCCGTCGGCGAGCAGGACGCACGGTGCCAGAATCGCCAGGACGGGTAGCAGGAATTCGAGTCGTCTCATGCTGCGCTCCTACATCGCCATTCCGCGCATTTGCATAGGCTGAAGAACGATCCAGACGCCACTTGAATACAACGCGGCTGCCAGGACTGCCCATGGCGACATGACCGCCAGAGCGCGAGTGTCGCTGCTCGCGATGCGCCGGGCGACTCGCCAAAGCGTATAGAGCGTGAGGTGCAAGCCGAAATCCAGAAGATACAGTTCGAGTGATGGGATCCATGGCGGGATCGAGCCTGACGCTGTGGACGAGGCGCCGGAAAAGAATCGTTGGACCGCCGGGATGATGGTGCTCCAGCCGGACAAGAAGTGGTTTGAGAAATGCGCGAGCCACATGCTGAAGCCAATCGGAACCAGCGCGAGCGTAAAGCTGCAAGTCAGGTCTCTCCAAGACAGTCCGTTCCAAGACCTTTTCGCGGCGATGCGGCTGATCCAACTGCTCACTGCGATGACGATTGCGGGAGCGATGAGCAGTCCGACGGCGTACATTGCCGTCACAACCGGGATCATCGAGCCGATACGAGCGTGCCATCGATGCATCCACATCATGACCGGCTCGGTCATTCCGGCGGCATTCACAAATGCCCCGAAGACTAGAATCAGCGCCAGGGCCGCGACGTCGGGACGGCGAGTCAGGTGGCCGATGCCCGAACCGTGACGATCGTCGCGCAACGCCTGGGCGGGAACGGAAGGGAGAATCCCGATATTTTGAGACGGACACGCCTGCACGCAGTCCAGGCACATGGTGCAATCGAAATTTCCACGCTTTTTCGGCTGGAACAACCGCATCTCGCATCCACGCTGGCGGGGCTGATGCTGGTTTCCGCGGATGCAATCGTGGGTCCTGCACGATTCGCAGACCTCCGGACGGCGGACAGCAACTTGCAGTGGCGAGATAAGCGAGTGCATGAAATGAAATTGTCCGATGGGGCACACGTATTTACAGAAGCTGGCGCCTCGGAAGACGGTATCGATGGTGAAGGCGGCGGCAAAATAGCCGACGATGATCCAGGCCGTGGCGCTGGGACGATCCCAAAGTGACAAGGCTTCGTACGCCCATAGATAGACCAGCAGCAGAGCTACCGCGATCCATTTCGAGCGCAGGCGGGCCGGCCAGTTGAAGCGTGGGGTGATGAATTTTCGCGCCAGGTCGCGGGGCAGTGTGAAGGGGCACGCCATGCAAAAGAGATTTCCGGCAAGGAGCAGCGCGATGACCGCGAGCCCGCGCCAATGCGTCCAGGGGAGAACGCCCGCGAGATTGATCGGGGCGACTTGCGGCCCGCGGAATCCGTCGAAGGCGACCAAGGCTGCAATGACAAGCATCGTGACTTGCATCGACCGGCGAAAGTAGCGATAGCGAAGAATGCTTCCCAGAACCGGCGTTCGGAGGAGATCGAATTGCTGCGGCGGATTTAAGACGCGCGGAAGAGCAGCAGAACGCCGCCGGCGGCGCGGCTGGAGGCATTGCATCCCGATGATCGCCGCGGGGATCAGCATCGTGATGGACCCAGGGACCCACATGATTCCTCCGGCTGCGGCCTGATCGTTGAGCGCCGAGATGCCCCAAAGCCGCGGTGCGAGCCGGTAGGTCGTGTAAATGACGTGATCGGAGAAGCTGAGGACCGCGGAGAGCCCCATGTTGACCATTCCGGCTAAGAGCAGATACGGGAGCATCGCCCATTTCGGCCAGATCGGCTCGCCGGGCCACACTCCGATCACGGGCCACCAGAAAAGCATCGCCGTCCAGAAGAAGCAGGCGTGCTCGACTTCGTGCCAGGGAGGAGACTGAAGAGCCAGATCGTAAAGCTTAGGCAGGTGCCACACGACGAGTGCGGCGGAGAACGCGGTCCATGTGAACAGGGGATGCACGATCGCGCGGCCGGCGAACTTCAGTTCCGGTGACGAAAGAAATGGACCGAGAGCGTCTTTGAGGACCGGTCGCGGCACGCCTCGCATAAGCGGGAGCACCGGTTGCGCGAGCAGCAATAGAGGAGGCGCGACACCGATCAGCAGCAGGTGCTGGATCATGTGAGCCTGCAGAAGGAGTGACCCGAAAGCGTCGAGCGGAGATTCCAGAGCGACTAAGATTGTCGTGAGACCGGCGACGAAGCAGCCGAGCTTCGCGGGAGTGTATTTATGCGGCAACTCGCCGTGGAGACGATGCCAGCCTCGAAAATAGAGCGCGCAAATCGCGAGCAGCATACAGAGCGTCCATCCATCGAGGGACCACGACGCGAAGACGGCTGCTGCGGTGGGATCCATCGCGCGTCACTACTTAATCGAACCGTGTTCGCTCGAATCGCGAGCGGCGGGCTGATAGGAGTGCTTCAGGGTTCCCATGAACGCGACAAGCGCGGTCACCTCGGCCGGCCGAAGATTCTTGCCATAGGCAGGCATGTTCCCGCTGCCTTGGATGATCTGCCGAATGAGCTGATCCCTGGTGAGCCGCGTGGCGACGGTGTCGAGCGCGGGGCCGCGCAGTCCGCCTTCGCCGCCGAGCGCGTGGCAATTACGGCACTGCTTGCCTTGGATAAGGATCGCTCCCTGGAGCTCGAGCGGAGTGCGGGCTTTGAGCTGATCGCGAGGCGTCGGCGCGCTGCTCCACGCTTCCATGTGAGGCGACCAAGGCTCGAACGTTCCTTCGTACGCCAGAACTCCAACGGTGAGAAACGCCAACAGCACAATGACGACCGCCACGGGACGCCGGCGAAAACTCTTCTCGCCGGTTCCGGAATAGAAGGGAAGCAAAATCAGAGCCGCAATCAGGATGACCGGGAGAACCAGCACCAGGAACGTCTCCATCTCCGCGGGCAGCAGCGAGAGAGCCGCGAAGACAGGCAGGAAGTAGAAGTCGGGCTTCGGCGATGTGTGAATCAACGTCGGATTGGGAGGGCCTGAAGGGCCCATGGGTCCGAAGAAAAGCGAACAGGCCAGGATCGCGCAGATCAGGAATGCGCTGAAAATCATGTCCTTGCCGATGACGTTCGGTACGAAGGGGACGCCGGTCTTCTCGATAAGCTGCTCGTACTCGGTAGCGTAGGTTTCCTTGTTAACAACGTGGCCGGGTTGCGGATATTCGTTGATGCCCTTGGTCAGGACCAGGCGAAGATGCAGGCTCAGCAGCGCGATAATCGTGCCGGGGATCACGAATACGTGCAGGGAGAAGAATCGCGAGAGCGTTTCGCCAGCAATGATGGATCCGGCCAGCATGAGATGCACGAGCTGCGCCCCGACGAACGGAACGCGCCCCATGATCGACGCGCCGATTCCGAGTCCCCAGTACGCGTCCTGATCGAAACGCAGAATCTGCCCGGTGAATGCCATGCCGAGCGTGCATAGGAACAGCACGCATCCGCTGACCCAGGTCAGCTCACGCGGATATTTGAAAGCTCCGAATAGAAATGTCTGGACCAGGTGCGCGGACATGATCGCAACCATGAAGATGGAGCCCCAGTTGTGGATCGCGCGCAGAAACCATCCAAGAAATGCCTGGTTGTTGAGATATTGGAGGCTGTTCCAGGCCTCACCGGCGGAAGGCTGATAGACGAACGCCAGCAGAGTTCCGGTGACGATCTGCAAAATGAAGCACACCAGCGTCCCGCTGCCAAAAACGTAAAACCAACTATTTGTATTCGACGGGACGTGATGGCCCGCGGTCGCTTGGAATAGCTTGGCAAGGTGCAGACGTTCGTCGAGCCAGAGCGCGATGGACCGCATCATGCTTTGTCTTCCTTCTTGAGGGGCTCCGCGAGTGTGGGGACATAGCCGCCCAGGATTTTCAACTCGTCGTTTTCGATTTTGTGCTCGTACTCGAACAATCCGCGCGGCGGCGGACCGGAAGCGTGGGAGCCGTCCTCGTAAAAAACGCCGCCGTGGCAGGGGCACATGAACAGCCGCGATTCCTGGAACCATCGGACGGGGCATCCCAGATGCGTGCAGTTGATCGCGAAAACCTGAAAGGATTCGGCATCGACGCGGCGAACCCAGCAGGGGATGTCTGCGGTCTCGCCGTCCCAAGGTTTGCTGTTCGGATTGCGATACGTCGCGAGACGGGTTTCACCTTCCGGAAAATTGTGGAGAGCGCCGAGCGAGACCCAACTGGTTTTCGATCCTCGAGTGAACGTCGACATGGCGTAACCGAGCAGGGGCACGCCCACCAACCCGGCGGCGAGGGCGTTCATCCCGGCGCCGATTTTGACGAGAACGTTGCGGCGCGAAAGATCTTTCTTACACGGGCAATCGGGGAGTTGTTCGCTCATGGGAGTCCTCTCATGGTCAGATTTACCGGCATCGCGCGGTGCGAAGCAATCCAGGCAACCAAGCCGGAGATTTCGTCGTTTGTTAGAGGATGAGAATGGCGACGCCAGTCCGGCATTCCACGATCGCTACGGCCGGCGACGATCGAAGTTCGCAAGGATTGATCGCTGACCAGGGCCAGGAATGAAGGATCAGTGATGATTCCGCCCGGGCCTTTTTCTCGATGGCAGCCGGCGCATTCGCGGCGGAAGATCTGTTCGCCGATTCCCGGGTCGCCGAGATCTCCCCGGTATGGCGGGAGATCGATGCCACTGAAATCCTGGGGCCGTGACCATCGCGATTCCATCTGATCCGTGAGGATCGCGATCTGTTGTTCCGTCAGCGAGCCGCCGGCGCTTTTTGCAAATATAGGCATCGCTGTTCCGGGCCGGCCCTGCGCGATAGTGTCGTGAATCGTGTGGTTATCGATGACGGCAAGAAATACAGGATCGTTCAGTGGGCGCGCGGCGCCGTGGCGGCCTTCGTTGCCATGGCATCCGGAACAGTTGCTTTCATACAGGGCTTTGAAATCGGCAACCTGATCGGGCATCGTGAAATGCTCGACGCGATCGCCGCAAGCGACGAGAAACATTGCAGGAAGGATCGGCAACAGGCGCTTCATTTGTGATCCGGTCCCTTCTGCGCTTCTACGCCGATTCGTTCGATCATCGGCCAATCCTGCATTGTGGAGATTTTCGTGGTGCGCGCAATGACGCGCGAGGCAGCCAGTCCGAACGCAATCTGCGAGCCGACGAACCATCCCCAATCGATTCGCGCGTTCAGTGTGGGATTGATAATGGCCAGAGTGGAGGCCACCAGGCCGGACCAGAGAATCGGGGTCAGAAGTCCGCTGCGCCAACTCGCGCCGCGTGGAAACATCGGCAGAGAGACCGCGTAGAGAAGTCCGACCATGATCGAAATGAAGCCGTGAATGAAGATCCCGGCGATCAGGCCCGCCGTGCTGAATTGCCTGAGTTGCTCAACCGGCGCTTCAGCGAGAGATCGCAAAACACCGGCGGCCAGGAGATTGATGGGATACCAAATACTGCCTTGCGAAATGAGGCCGAACAGCATGGCGACCAGAGCCATCGCCACGCCGCCCGCTAGTCCGCCGCGGAATCCCGAGGAATAAGGATGCACTTCTTCCGGGACCTGCGTGCGGAAGCCCGCGCCCACGTAATCGACCGCGGCCGAGCTTACTGCAACCGGTTCGGCCGGCGTCACGGAGACCGCTTCCTCTTTTTGCTCGGGCAGTACATCGAACCACCAGCCAATCGCTGCGCGCAGCAGAACGCAGGCTCCCACGATGCTGACAACGGCGTGCGTCACGAGTCCAGCGCCGATCAGCGAGAGGCCAAGCGCAGTCATGAACGGCCACGCGGTAGGTGCGGGAACCAGAATCGAAGTGGAGTTTTTGTCGTTCATTGCATTACCGTCCAATCACGTAAACCACGGTGAACACCGCCACCCACACCGCATCGACGAAATGCCAGTACCACGACAACAGCTCGAAGCGGCGACTCTGGCCGCGCATGCTGCCCCGAAAGCCGAGCACCAGGGCGATCATCAACATCGACAGGCCGATCACGACGTGACTCGCGTGAAGGCCGACCAGCGAATAAAAAGTCGTTCCGAAAAGATTGGTTGTGATGGTGAGGTGAAAGTCGTTGATCAGATGCCGCCACTCGAGCGCGGTCTGGCGCAGAAATTCCAGGCCAAGCAGAATCGTGGCTCCGGTCCAGATCGTGAATCGCTGGATCCGGTTGCTTTTCAGCGCGCGCTCGGCAATAGCGACCGTGACGCTGCTCGAGAGCAGGCAGATCGTCGCCCAGATGGGAAGTTCCAGCGTTTCGGCCGGCGTCGGGCCCGTGAGACTCTTGCCGATGTAGAAGATGTAGGCGACGACGAAGATCGAGAAAAGCGAGAATTCCGTCATGAACAGGCACAGCACCGCCACTTTTCCACGATCTGGCAGCGCCCATGCCGTGATCTGCTCGGCCTCTTCGCCGTTCGCTACCGTGTCGCCTTGGAGCGTGCGTGGAAGTGTGCTGCTCGGGCTCATTCGTATCTCCAATCCGGATCTTCGGGATGTTTCAGGTCCCACAGCGGGCGGCTGCTGCGGACCACAGGCTCGACCGCGAAGTTGTACTCAGGCGGGGGCGACGATGTGGACCACTCCAGCGTCCAGCCATCCCAGGGATCTTTACCAGCCGGCTTGCCCTTTCGCAGAGAGCTGATAATATTCCAAACCAGGCACAGCGTCGCGGCGGCCTGGAAGATCACGCCGACGGAGGCGATCAGGTTGTAGATTTCCCAGCCGCGTCCCGGAGCGTAGGTGTAAATGCGCCGCGGCATCCCCAGCATTCCAGGGAAATGCAGTGTGTCGAACGTCAGATGAAAGCCGATGACGAGCAGCCAGAAATGCCATTTCCCGAGCCGTTCGCTGAGCATTTTGCCCGTCGCCTTCGGGAACCAGTAATATAAAGCGCCGAAAAGAGTGAACAGCAATCCGCCGAGCAGCACGTAATGGAAATGTGCGACCACGAAATAAGAATCGGTGACTTGCCAATCGAACGGCGCGACGGCAAGCATGATTCCTGTAAGACCAGCGATCAGAAACTGGAACAAAAATGCGATGCAGAACAACATCGGCGTATCAAAACGGATTTTCCCGCCGAACATCGTTCCCAGCCAGTTAAAGATTTTTACTCCAGTGGGAATACCGACGGCCATCGACGCGACCGCGAAATAGATATTCGAGGCGGGGGACATTCCTACGGTGAACATGTGATGCGCCCAGACGCCGGACGAAACCATGCCGATTCCGATGGTGGCTCCGATCATTGCAGCGCGTCCGAAGATCGGTTTGCGCGAGAAGACCGGAATAATTTCGGAAGCGCACGCGAATCCCGGCAGCATCAGGACGTAAACTTCGGGATGCCCAAACAGCCAGAAGAAGTGTTGCCACAAGATGGCCGATCCGCCGGCTTGGGTATCGAAGAAATGCGCGCCCAGGAATCGATCGAGCAGCAGCATGATTTGTCCGGCGGTCAGCGGCGGCAGAATGAACAGCACCATCGACGAAGTGACCAGCATGATCCATACAAACAACGGCATGCGAGCCAGCGTCATGCCCTTGCAACGCATGCTGATGATGGTGGCGATGGTGTTGATCGCGCTGGCGGTCGTGCCGATCCCTGTGAGGATTATGCTGAGGATCCAGTAGTCCGTGCTCGTGCCTCGCGAGAACGCTTTTTCGGTCAACGGGGCATACGCGAACCAGCCGACATCGGGAGCGGAGCCGTGTCCGGCGAGTCCTGGTCCCGCGATGTAGCTGAAGTACAACAGAATTCCACCGAAGAGGAAAATCCAGAAGCCGAAAGCGTTCAATCGGGGAAACGCCATGTCGCGCGCGCCGATCATGAGCGGAGTGAGATAGTTCGCAAGCCCGGCGAAAAACGGCATCCCAACGAGAAACACCATGGAAGTTCCGTGCATGGTGAAGAGGCGATTAAAAACATCCGGCTCCAGGAAGTGGAGATTCGGATACGCGAGTTGCGCGCGCATGAGCGCGGCCAGAACGCCGGCCACCGCGAAAAAGAACAGCGCGGAGCCAATATAAAGGATTCCGAGCCGTTTGTGATCCACTGTGACAACCCACTCGTGAAGTTTCGAGGTCACGCCGCTGGATGCAGGAGATGCAGGGGATGTAGGCGCGATGGTCTGCGGATTATAGGTGGTGGTTGCCATGGTTACTTCAGAGACGAGAGGTAGTTCACGACCTCGTCCAGCTCCCGCGCGTTCAATTGCATGTTTGGCATCAGATTTCCCTTTTTGATCTGCTGCGGATCTTTCATCCATGCACGAAGATTTTCGGGCGTATTGGGAATCATCCCCGAGCCGAGCGTCGTCCGGCTCATCAGATGGGTAAGATCCGGACCGAAGGTTCCCGCCGCGCTTGTTCCGGTCACGGTGTGGCAATTCACGCAGGAAAGTGACAAAAGTGTTGCGCGCCCGCGCTCCAAGCCTGGATAGGTCATCGCGGGCTGCTTTTGCGCGGAAACCCATTTGTCAAAATCGGCGGGCGATTCCACTACGACGCGCAGCAGCATATTGGCGTGCTGGGTCCCGCAATATTCAGCGCAATTCCCGAGAAAAATGCCGTCCTGACGCGGATCGATCCACATCGTGTTCGTGATTCCAGGAATGAGGTCGGTTTTGCCGGCAAGCTGCGGAATCCAGAAACTGTGGGCGACGTCCGCCGACTCCAATCGCAGAGCGGTCACCCTGGGTTTTGCGACCGTGCTGACCGGCACGTGCAGTTCGTTTGCCGTAACGATGCCAAACTCGGGATATCGATATTCCCACCACCATTGGTGACCAATCACCGTGACTTTCAGAGTATCGGCTGGCAGTCGCTTGTTCTGCACTTCGATGACCGTGCGTGCAGTAGCCATGCTGAGCACCACGACGATCAGGATCGGAAGCACGGTCCAGGCGATTTCGATTCGCGTGCTTCCATAAACCTGCGCCGGTTCGCGTCCGTGATCGGCGTTGCGGCGGCGGAAGCGGATGATCGCGAATGTGAGTAGCCCGGCGACAACGACGAAGATCGCGGCGCAGACCGCCAGCATGAGCAAGGAGATGTTGTAGACCGAATCGGCCGGAGTTGCGCGCGGCTTAAATATGTTTCCAATCGGATGCACGGTCTGTGCCATCGCGGCGACCGCTGTCGCGCACAAAAAGGCCGCGGATCTAGAGGATAGATGCATGTCTGGCTCGTCACTTGATAGGGAGTGGCGCGCTCAGGCATTTGTTGGATCGAAACGCGCCAAACAAAGGCGGGAGCTTCGCTCTCCGCATTTGAAGGCTGCCAGACGGGACTCTTGCACAAATTGAACTTGCCGACCAGAGCAAGAGGTCCAGTTCCAACGGCTTCCAACTCTGCGAGATCGCCGCGAGCTGTTGAGAATTGTAGATGTCTGTTGAAGCTGGAGACTTCCACCTGCTACATTTTGACTACAGTTGGTATTCCTGCAGAATCTTGTCGGCCCAAGATTTTGTGATGCTATCCGATGGCTATAGATTTCTGGTACGGTTTGACAGACCTGTCAGTTATGAACGATGTTGTCGTGTGTGCTAGACCATCTAACATCGTCGGTTTTTTACACGTTATCGACTGCAGGATGCTAGGGCGATCGCAGAGAATACAATTCGACGTTTTCCGCTCATGGTGCTCTCCTGGGAAGATCGTAGGAGCCTCGCCAGATTCCTCGAGAGATACAATACATCGTAATGTATACAGGACACAACTATGGCGGCCTGCCGGGGCTTCCTGTTACCGATTGTCCGCTTCCCTTGCCGATTCAATGAAGCACGCTCAGAATGGTGTGATAACATAACAGCGTCGTATAAGAACTACGATCTTCAAGGGGTCTTGTGTGATCAAGCGTTGCTTCTTTTTTTCACTTGCTTTGACCTTCCTGCCGACCTTCTGCTTTGGACAGGCAGGTCGGGCGGAACTTCTCGGGACCATTCTCGACCCTTCGGGACTCGGCGTGCCGAAGGCCAGGGTCGTCGCCGAGGATCAGGCCACTAAGGTTCGCTATGCGGCCGTTTCCGACGAGACCGGCGAATATCACATTCTCGGTCTGCCGGCCGCGCAGTACGTTCTGACAGTGGAACAGCCTGGGTTTCACACGTATAACCAGGCTGGTATCGTACTCCGGCTTGCCGACCGAACAACGCTGGACGTGAAACTGGAAGTGGGCCAGCCCTCGCAATCGGTAAATGTGACGGCCGCGGCTCCATTGCTGCAGGCGACCAGCGGTGAAGTTGGGACGAACGTTGACGAGCAGAAGATCGACACCTTGCCCCTCGACGGGCGCAATTTCATTCCGCTGGTGACGATGGCTCCGGGCGTGGCGCTTCCGAATGGTCAGCTTCTGCCGCGCATCAATGGGAGCCGGCCGCGCACGAATGAATACATTTATGACGGGATCAGCGTCCTTCAGCCGGAGCCGGGCCAGGTGGTGTATTACCCGATCATTGATGGGATGGCCGAGTTCAAGCTGAACATCAATTCGTACTCACCCGAGTACGGGCGCTCGAACGGCGGCACCATCATGGTGATCGGAAAGTCCGGCAGCAACGATTTTCATGGCAGCCTTTTTGAATTTTTCCGCAATGAAGATCTGAACGCGCGGAACTTGTTCGCCCAGCCTGGACCGACGCCTGAATTCCGCCGCAACCAATATGGAGTGACCATCGGGGGGCCGATCCAGAAGAACAAGACATTCTTCTTTGCGGATTGGCAGGGGACCCGTCTGCGCACAGGCATCACGCGATTCAGCGTGGTCCCCACGCTAGCGCAGCGAAACGGCATTTTCACACAGACCCTCTTCGATCCAACCACGCACACCCCGATTTCCGGCAATATGATCCAACCGACCCAATTCGATTCGGTCGGCGCCCAGGTCTTGTCGCACTATCCGACACCTAATGTTACCGGAGCAAATAATTACGTGCGCACCGCAACCGAGCCCGTCAACCAGGATCAGGCCGATTTCAGAGTGGACCGTTACTTCGGCGAAAAGCATCGCGTGTTCGGCAGGTATACGATCTTTCACGACGACGATACGCCAGTCACGCCGCTGCCCGATGGCAGCGGTAGCCTCACTTCGGGCGTAATCGGCCACGCGATCACCCGCGGGGACGCGTTCGTCGGTGATTACAACTGGACGCTGTCGCCTACCGCCCTGAATCAATTTCGAGTGGGCTATTCGCGGCGCGATCTGAATCAAACCTCGCTCCAAAACGGCGGCATCACTGTGCCGGGGTTGCCCGCGAACTCGTTCAGCTCCGTGCTGCCGATTTTCACCATCGCCGGATTTCAGCAGATCGGGCCAACCACCGCGGCGAATTCCAACTTCACCACGTCGGTTACAGAGTTCCTCGATACGTTTTCAATGATTCGCGGCCGGCATACTCTCAAATTTGGCGTTGACCTGCGCCGCGAGGCTCTGGATGTGTTGAACCCCCCCAATCCCACCGGATCGTTCTCGTTCACGACCACCGGGACGAACAGCTCGTCTGTGGCTGGCAGTGGAAACGCGCTGGCTTCGCTACTGCTCGGGCAAGTCAACGCGTTCACAATCGACGTCCAGAAGAACGTGATCCAGCCTCGCGCCCACATCGCGGAGTTCTTCGTCGCCGACGACTGGCGAGTGACGCCGCGTCTCACCCTGAACATCGGAACCCGGTACACGCTCAACTTTCCATCTACGGAAGTCCACGATCAAGGCGCGATCTTCAATCTGAAGACCCAGGTTCTGGATTTTCCACATACTGCTCGCGAACTCGAATGCTGCGACTTTGGCCCGCGTGTCGGACTCGCCTACCGGCTGAGCGACACATGGGTGATCCGGTCTGGCTACGGAATGGTTTATTTCGAGCAGTCGGGGATTACTACGCCGTTCACCATTCCGCAGTTCCCGTTTGTGCAGACGCTCGGCCAACAGTCGCAGGACAACGTGAACGCGGCGTTCGTTCTTTCAAAGGGCCCGACGGTTCAAGTAACGGCTCCGAATCCGAACTCCGGGCTTGGTCAGGGAGTGTTCGGCACGGACCGCAACAACGGATCGGGATATTCGCAGCAATGGAATTTCACCGTCGAGAAAACCGTCGGCCAGAACTGGAATTTCGAAGTCTCCTACCTCGGGTCGAAGAACACGCGCCTTGGAATTCCGGATGCGAATATCAATCAGCTCCCTTCCCAGGATCTGGCGATGGGCACCGCTTTGCTCGCAAAGGTAACGAACCCGTATTTCAACGTGATTCCGGCTTCGTCGTCTCTTGGCGCCGCGACGATTGCGCAGCAACAGTTACTGCGACCGTACCCGAAGTTCACGACGGTCGCGCTGTTCCGGGACAATGTCGGCAATTCATCTTATGAAGCCGTCGCCGCCAGGCTGGAAAAACGGCTTTCGCATGGCTTGACGATCAACGCTGCTTACACGTTCTCCAAGCTGATCGACGATGCATCGAGCGTGTTCTCGCAGACCATTTTTACAGGTCCGGTTCTCAACAGCACCGGCGCGGCGGATGCCTACAATCGTCATCTGGAACGCGACCTTTCGAGCGGCGATATTCCGCGTGTGTTCTCGCTCGGGTGGGTGTACGACATTCCGCGCTTGTGGAAGATTTCAGGTTGGCAAATCGCCGGTCTGATTCGAGTTCAGTCGGGCGACATGGTGCCGGTAACGCAGTTAACGAACAACAATTCGAGCCTCGGTTTCGCTGTTCAGAGGCCCAACCGGCTTACGGATCCGAACGAATTCGATGGACGCACGGTCGCGAAGTATTTCAACACGGCCGCGTTTGTGACGGTGCCGCAATTCATCATTGGGAACAGCTCCCGGAATCCCGTTCGTGGGCCTGGTCTCCAGGACGCGGATCTCATGATCGGCAAGACCTTCCGGGTCACGGAGAGGTACCGTCTCGAGTTCCGCGCGGAAGCATTCAACGTCTCTAACACGCCACCGCTGAACGATCCTAACGGGATCGCCGGAAACAGCGCTTTCGGCTCGATCATCGGCGCTGGAAACCCCCGGGATTTCGAGTTCGTGATGAAGCTTCACTTCTGAGCCCGGCTACAATATGGGGTGACTATGGGAACACGGCGATCATGGATTCTCGGATGTTTCGCGGCCGGGTTCATGGCTGCCCAGGACACACCGGCGACGCTTCAAATCATCGGCGCAGTGAAACAGACACTGTCGCTTTCACCCGACGACTTGGCGAAAATGCCGCGTGCGACCGTCAAGACGACCAACAACGGTATGGAGACGGTCTATGAAGGCGTCTGGCTCCACGAGGTTTTAAAGAAGGCCGGCGTTCCCCAAGGCGGCGAGCTACGCGGCAAGGCACTCGCCGGCTACATCCTCGCGAAGGCGCAGGATGGATACGAAGTCGTTTTTTCGCTTGCCGAAACCGATCCCGCGTTCATCGACAATGAAATGCTGGTCGCCGATACTGCCAATGGCAGGCCGCTGTTCGGCGCTCAAGGGAGGTTCCGGCTCGTCGTCCCCAAGGACAAACCGGGCGCGCGATCCGTACGCATGCTGACCACACTCGAAGTGGTCCAATTGAGGAAATAGTGAAGCCACACATCCAGAATCGGCTCGCCCAAGTCCGGAAAAGCCGAGGACTCGGCGCATCCGATCTGGCCCGCCGTGTTCACGTGAGCCGTCAGACCATCTATGCGATCGAGGCGGGAACGTACGTGCCGAATACCGAAGTCGCGCTCCATCTTGCGCGGGAGTTGGAAGTAACGGTGGATGAGCTGTTCTGCCTCCAAGAGGGATCGCGAGCCTCGCCGGAATCGATCACCGCAGAAGTTCTGAGCGTGGCAGCCACCGCCAAGGGTCAGCCGGTGCGGATTTGTCAGATCGGATCGCGATGGGTGAGCGTGCCTGTAAGCGCTTCGCCGTATTACATGCCGGAGGCGGACGGGATCATCAAGCAGGCGCGCCGCAGTGACCAAAAGGCGAATCTGGTTGTTTTCGCGAAGGAAGAGGCGTCGCAAAAGCGCTTAGTCCTCGCTGGATGCGATCCAGCGACAGGATTGCTTTCGCACATGGTGGAAAGAATCAGCGGTGTTGAAATCGTTTCTGCCGCGGCATCGAGCAAGCTCGCACTGACTTGGCTGAAGCAGGGCAAGGTCCATATTGCTGGATCGCACCTCGAAGATCCCAAGACGGGCGAATTCAATCTGCCGTACATCCGTCGCGAGTTTCCCGGCGAAGATTTCACCGTCGTGACGTTCGCCCGATGGGAAGAAGGACTAGTCGTTGCGCCCGGAAATCCCAAGAAAGTAGGCAAAGTCGAGGACCTGACCCGCAAGAATGTCAAATTCGTAAACCGCGAATCGGGATCGGGAAGCCGAGCCTTGCTTGACAATCTCTTGGAAAAGGCTGGAATGGACGCTCAGCACATCCAGGGTTACGATCGTGTCGCCTACGGGCACCTCGCCGCCGCCTATTGCGTCGTGTCACACGAAGCTGACGCGTGCCTCGCTACTCGCTCTGCAGCCAAGACGTTTGGTCTGGATTTTGTTCCGCTACACAGCGAACGCTACGATCTCGTCATGCGGCGTCGAACTGCCGACCTTCCTGCTGTCCGGGCGTTTCTCGATGTTCTGCAGCGAGCCACGCTGCGCCGCAAGCTCGAAGTATTGGCCGGCTACGATACGTCGCAAACCGGCTCGGTCGTTGCGTAACCATGTTTAAGAACGTGGCCATCGGGATTCTCACGGCGCGCGTTTTGATTTGTGCCGACTTCGATTGGAATCTGCCCGAGGGCTTTCCGAGGCCGCCGGTACCCGTCGACAACCCGATGACCGCCGCGAAGGTCGAGTTGGGCCGATATCTCTTTTATGACAAGCGGATATCGGTGAATCGAAAGGAATCCTGCGGGAGTTGTCATCGGCAGGAACTCGCCTTTACCGATGGCCGCGCCCACGCGGAAGGAACCACAGGCGAACTCCATCCCAGAAGCAGCATGAGCCTGGCGAATGTCGCGTACGTTCCTTTCCTGACCTGGGCGAATCCGAAACTAACGTCGCTTGAAGAGCAGGCCCTGATTCCGATGCTGGGCGACGCTCCGGTCGAACTGGGACTGAAGGGCCGAGAGCAGGAATTTCTCGGTGTGTTGCGCGGAGATCCCATCTATCAGCGCTTGTTCCCGCGAGCCTTCGCGGAAGATTCAGAGCGCTACACACTCGGCCAGGTCACAAAGGCGATCGCCGCTTTCGAGCGAACCATAATATCCATGCGCTCGCCCTATGACCGTTATCGCTGGGGCGGCGAGTCATCGGCGGTTTCCGATGCAGCCAAACGCGGAGAGATAATTTTCTTTTCCAGCGAACGCGGCGGATGTTTCCAGTGCCATGCCGGTTGGAACTTTGGCAGTGCGATCCGGTTTGCAGGCGGCAAGGATGGCGACAATGTCAGCGGTTTCTTCAACACGGGAGTATCCACCTACGAAGAACCGAACCGCGGTCTCTATGAGCAGACCAAGCGAATGGAAGACATCGGAAAATTTAGAGCCCCGTCGCTCAGGAACATTGCGGTAACGGCGCCCTACATGCACGACGGGGGCCTCACCACGCTGGACGAGGTAGTTGATCATTATGCGTCCGGCGGAAAGAAGCAACATCCCAACAAATCCCGCATCCTGCGTCCGCTCAGCCTGACCTCTGAAGACAAACGAGACCTGATCGACTTCCTGAAGTCTCTCACGGATGACGCCCTGCTCCACGATCCGCGCTGGAGCGACCCCTGGCCACCCAAGGCCCACTAGTCCCTTTCGAGCCCCACCCCCGCGGTCGACTTGACAATGACCTTCACTTTGTCTTTCAGACGGACTTGATTTCATATAGCAGCTGTGATATTAGTATCTCATAGCATGTCGCAGCAGCAATATAATCGATGGCTCCTGCTGTTGCACCAAGTTCCGCCCAGTCCTCCCTATCTCCGTGCAAAGGTCCTCCGAAGGCTGAATCAACTTGGAGCCCTTCCCATTAAGAACTCGGCTTATCTGCTACCCGAAAGTGCAGACCATCTCGAAGATTTTCAATGGCTTAAGTCCGAGATCGTGGGTGGAGGGGGCGAGGCTTGGATCTTCAGGGTTTCACCTGCAACTGTATCCGATGCCGAGATCGAAGAACGCTTTCGCGAGCTTCGCACGCATGACTACAAACAACTGTTAGATACGCTTAACGCCAATCGCGACGATTGGCAGAAGACGAAGCGCAAATTCAAAGACGTCCAGGCAATCGATTTCTTCGGAGCTCCAGGTCGTGAGGAGGTGAGATCAATGATCGCATCACTTGAAAACCAATCGCGAATGCCAGAATCCACAGCGGCGGTGAAACCCGATCTCAAGTCGGTGACGGGTAGAACGTGGGTAACCCGCAGAGGCGCCAAGGTTGATCGCATCGCCACTGCTTGGCTCATCCGTCGCTTTATCGACCCGACCGCCCGGTTCGTATTTGTGGATGAAGCCGAATTCGTCCATCAGCCTGAACAAATCCGCTTCGACACGTTCGCCGGGGAATTCACTCACGAAGGAGAACAGTGCACATTCGAGGTGCTCCTGGGGCATTCCTCCTTGCGAGATGCCGCGCTCGATGCCATTGCACAACTGGTGCATGACATAGACATTAAGGATGAGAAATTTCAGCGTCCCGAGACGAGTGGTTTCGCTGCGATGATCGCCGGCATCGTCGCCTTGCATACCTCCGATGATGAGCGGATCACCGAAGGCGCCAAGCTTCTCGAAGCTGTTTACGCAGCCTTCAAAGCCGGAAAAGTCTAGAAAGGACGGAGTATGAGTTCAAAAGCATTTTTTGGAAATATCGCCGTCGTGGTGGTCATGATGGCGATCGCATCGGCTATTGAAGCGTTCGCGCCACTGTTCTCGCGCGGAGAATCCAGCAAGGGGCGTGTGGGAGTCAATCTTTCGATGACCGGTGTGAACTTTGGGTTCAATTGGGTCCTCACGTCTGTCACCGCCATCCTGGCTCTCACGTTGAGGCCCACAGGCCTTCTGGCAAAAACATCGTTCCCCTTCGCCGTGCAAGTTGTCATCACCGTTCTTGTCCTCGATTTCATGTACGGCTATGCGTCACACGCGTTGTTGCACAAAATCCCGTTGCTATGGCGTTTTCATCGCATCCATCACAGCGATCCGTTTGTGGACGTGACCACTTCGTTCCGGACTCATCCCATCGAAGGAATGTGGCGATTTTTGTTCATGACGATTCCTGTTTGGATCCTTGGGCTGCCCGCCGCCGGAATCGTTATCTACCGGCTGATCTCGACCATAAACGGTGTCCTTGAACACGCAAACATCCGGCTATGGGAGCGTTTCGACCAGATCGGCGCGCTCCTCTGGTGCACCCCAAATATGCACAAAGTGCACCATTCAAACGAGCGGACCGAGACCGATTCGAACTATGGAAACATCCTGTCGATCTACGATCGTGCGCTCGGGACATTCACGCGAACCGATCGGGCCCGCCATGTCGTTTACGGGCTGAAGGACACGGATTCGGCTGAGGTACGGTCGTTCACCGGCCTTCTGGCGCAACCGTTCGTGGCGGAGAGACGCGAACAAAAGCAAACAGCGGTAGCACAAGATTCCCGATGAAGGACGGGTATCTCGATCGATCGGTCGCTACCCAAGACGAAGTTTCGCGAGTAGCGCGGCAAATCGAGGATAACCCCGAAGATCGTCGAGGAGCGGGTCCATTTTTAGATTCGAAAGAGCCGGCGCGCATTCGGCGAAAGCTTCTCCAGCCATTTGAAAGCATTCTCGCGATCCCTCAGTCCGATATAGATGAGCGCAAACGAGTAGGGCGACACATATCGTTCCTTGGAGATTTTCCGCAATTGATCGAGGACTTTGAGCGCCTCGGCGCTGGATCCGCTACGCGCGTAGGCATGCGCCAGAGACGCAAGATAGCGCGATGACGGAGTTGCGATGTTTAATGAGTCATTTGTGCTTCCGAACCCGGTGGTCGCCTCCGACGATGGTCTAACACTGCAACCCTACAGTGGTCCGGCGCTTACGGTCGGCGGAGAATTGAACAAGCTGGCGTCGGACATTTCCTTGGGCAGGCTTGCGGGCGGGGTTCAGTATCATTCGGACGGGAGCGAAGCGTTGAAGTTGGGAGAAGCGGTCGCCCTATCGATTCTTCGCGATCTGGCGACGGTCTATCACGAGGATTTTTCTGGATTCACGCTCACGCGCTTTGATGGACGGTCGGTCACCATCTGTCCGGAATGCTGATCGTCGGGATATCGGCTTGGCGGGTTCGCTCCGCCGTATTCGCAGTGTACGGTACGATTATCCGGCTCAACGCCCTTGCTGCGGGTTTCACGTTCCGAGCGGCCGGGAACGGTTGATCGGGCAGCGTCGGACGCATAGGAAATGAAGTCGGCGCAGACTGCGGCTCGTTAACCACCATTGCCGGCTCTTGACCGGTTCAACACCAAGCGAGGTCGGTCCAACGCGCGGTGGGCCAAAACGAAAGATGGAAATTGCTATTGATACCCGTGTTGATCTGTCGCCATTTCGGCGCCACACGCGGGACAATGATGTCATGATTCATCTGGCAACTCGCTTCATCTTCATCGTCGCAGCCGTTGCGGTTTCAGCTCTCGGCCAGAACACCAGCCCCAACACGATTGTCGGAGCCGGATATCTGTATCCCGCTCCCATCAGCGTCGCTCCCGGGCAGGTCATTACCCTATTCGCAATGGGAGTGGGCAGCACCCTCGCGCGGCCGGTCTCGGCCGGAGCGGGTAACTTGCCTACTTCGCTCGGTGGCATTAGCGTCACCATCCAGCAGGGGGCGACGATCGCTGCGCCGATTCTCCAAGCGACCCCGGCCACCACCCTTTGTGGACCAAGTTGCGTGACGGCGATCACTATCCAAATCCCCTACGAGCTCTACCAGGTGCCGCCAAACGGCGGGTTGACGCAAGGCATTGAGTTGTTCGTGACCGAGAACGGCATGGCTGGGAATTGGAAGGACTTGAATTCCGTGCCCGATCAGGTGCATATCTTAACGGATTGCGACACGGTCATCGGCGGCTCGGGATCCTGGAGCGGCAGGTGCCCCTGGGAGGTGACGCACGCAAACGGCAGGCTGGTTTCGACTGCAAACCCGGCCCTGGTGGGCGAGGAACTGGTTGCATATGCCGTTGGCTTGGGCGCGACGAATCCCACGGTGCAAACCGGTCAACCGGCCACTCAGCCTACGCCCACGGCGGAGACGTTCAGATTAAGCTTCAATTTCGAAGCCAATGCTCTACCTTCCGCGCCACCGCTCTCGCAGGTGAATCCAGCCCCGATTCCGTTGTTCACTGGCTTGACTCCCGGATATCCCGGCTTGTATCAGATCAACTTCGTCGTGCCCAATATGCCAGCCGGGTCGCGCGCCTGTGGTTCCGGCCAGGGTCTAGATCTGGTCAACACGAATCTGACAGTCAACGTGGGAGGTCGAACCTCGTTCGATGGCGCGGCCATCTGCGTTTCGCTTCCGTGACCTACTCCGAAGTCATTTCATCGCCAGCTTGGGATGAGATGTCCGGGCTTGTGGCTCATCCTACCGTTCGCGCCGACGGCTTTCAAGAAGGAATGCATGTGTCTAAAGAAGTGCTGGCGCTACTCGTCCATAATTCCATGCCGTTCACCGATTCAAAGATGTGGGGATCTCACCGGACAAAGTATTCTAGACCACGGGGAGGGAGATGGAATGCGTAATCAATTGAAAGCGAAGTCCGTTTTGCGATTGGCGCTTATCACTGTAGCCGTCGCGAATGTAATTCCTGCAGCCGACAAACCTAACTTTTCCGGAAGTTGGAAAATGGACTTGACGAAGAGCGACTTCGGCGGAGCACCCCCTCCGGACTCTTTCTCCCGCAAGATCGAGCACAACGAGCCGGTGGTAATCCTGACCGACGATCAAACGAGCGCTCTAGGCCCTGAACAGGCGGTCCGCAAGTACACCACGGACGGCCAGGAAACCACCTATCAGTGGATGGGCAGCGATGTAAAAAGCGCCGCACATTGGGAAGACAACTCTCTGGTGATCATCGGGAAGGTCAATGCTGGCGGAACCGACCTAATCGTGACTAGTACACTCACGATTTCCGCCGACGGCAAGACGCTAACGGAAAGGGATAAGATAGCGGCGGCAGGAAACGAGGTTGGCGCCTTCAAAATCGTCCTGGTCAAGGAATGAACTCTTCGATGGTGACCCGATCAAATCGCTTTCCACCGTGTCACCTCTGCGCCGGCTGCTGGCTGGACAGTAGGCCGCGACTACATCAAAACCTCTCATCCAGTTAACAGCCGCCCGGTCCAAGGATCGCAAAGTCTGGCCCGATAAGGTTTCATTATCGGCACCCTGGCCGACAGAGATGCTGGCAGGGGAGGCGTGATCCCTCTGAACGGCAATACGATGGCTGCGTTACGGACGCACGCGGCCTGGTAACTCATTCAACCTGATCCATTACACTACAACGCCGACCAAAGATTCATTTTGTTACGATTTGTCGACGCGCGGAGTAGGCGTCCGTTAACGGTTTCAAAATGTAATAGGCGTAATGGAACCAAGTGTCAAAAAAAGTTCGCTTTCAACGGCTCCATAAGAGGAGACCGGTGTTATACTTTCAAGTGCCCGGAGGCCAAAATGGAAATACCAGCTATACTTTTGGTCTCTTCAGAGATCCAAAGGTGATGATCCTGATTGGAAGGCCCAAGGGCTACTGAACCGAGGAGGCTCCCGTGAGACAACGTTCATCTATTTTGGTCATTATCATCGCCGGTGTTCTTAGCTTCGCCCCGTTGGCGAGCGCCACCGTTTACACCAGCGACTCGAATCTCAGTGATTTCAATACCGGGGGGTACGCGACCTTCAGCCATTTCACGAGTGGTGACGCGAGCTCGCCCTATACGCCCACGATGGCCAACGTAGCGGGCGGTCTGCGCATCTTCGGTGGGAACCTCACCGGCACAGGTTTGGACCCCACCAACAACTGGATTCTGGCAACATTCGCCAGTGCAGTATCCTCGATCGAAGTGCTCCCTAATATCGACCACTTCGGAGCCTCGTACGATGGTTATCAGTACCAGATTGAGGGGAGCAATGATGGGATTACGTTTACGCCTTTGTTCGACGCACTTACGGTAACTGGGGCGGGTGAACCATTTACGCTCGGCACCTTCACGGGTACCGCACCGACGCGCGTGAATAACGTGTTGACTCCGGGTGCTGGCTCAGGCGGCACGGTTGGCTATGAGGCGTTCTTCACCTTCGGCGCGGCTTATAGATACTACGCCTTCGGGGCAAGCACCGCCGGGATTAGAGCCGGGAACACTGACCAGGAGTTGACCGCGGTGGCAGCAATTCCGGAACCATCCTCCCTCGTACTTCTTGGTTTTGGCCTGCTCGGATTGGTTGCACGGCGACGAAGCAAGAGACAATAGGCGCGGCTGCGGCAAACTCGCCTCGTTTATCTCTCGAAGGCAACGACGCACTGGATTGTCGTACGCTCGGCTTTCGCTGCAACATCTGAATCCAAAATCTCAAAGGGCGGCTGTGGCCGGGTTTCCCATATGGACACCAGCAACAGACCTCTCGAAGGCTGCCGGCGGAATCTGGCACGGTACGATGCCCGGCGAAAAACTGCTCTCCCACCGTGCATTTCCCGCACACCTGGGAACAGGTGATTCAGCCCCAGCAGTTCGACGGATCTCAAAGTCCAAGGCATTGGTGCTTCGCGGGTTTGCTTTAGGAGTCGACGTGTTGGAACGCGTCGCGCAAGTGTGAGCCGTGGCGGCGGGTGTACGAATGCTTGTTCAGTGTCCTTGCGCTGGATAGTGAACCCGCCGATCCGCCGGTTGGGGCGCCTGATAACGGTCGTTATCGGCGACTACTCTTGAGGTGCTGGTACGGCGATCTCGAAGCCTCACTGCCGCTCATCGCGATGCAGTAGAATAGCGGCAATTCCAACTCTGGAGACAGCACATGCCGAATCGCAACAAGCTCGCCGCTCGGATTCTCTCTTGCTCCGTTCACTGCCTTGGACTTGGTCGCTTTTGGGGCACCGGCGCCACTGTCGCGGCCAGCCCCGCTGCGGCGCGAACGACCACTCGGGCAAGGAAAGACGTGTGGAGGAAAGCTATAACCCGGGTGGCACTCGCGGTTGCCGCGGTCGCCTTGTGTGGTTCGATCACACAGGCCGCGCCGATCACTTACACACTCACAACAACGGCATCCGGCACGCTCGGCGCATCGACGTTTACGAACGCGACGGTGACCGTGACGTTCTCGGCAGACACGTCAGGAATCACCGCCGGTACCGGCTCCTTCAGTGGCGCCTTGATAAACACTGGAAGCGCGACGGTGACCATCGGCGGCTTGGGGACAGCAACATTTACCGACCCGATTGTAATGATATCGACCTACAATGCCTCCATTGCGGCACTTGGCGGCATGAGCGCCGTGATTGTCCTGGATAATGCTACCGGCACCGGTATATTGCTGCAAGCGGGCCCCATCTTCTCCGGCTATGGACTTGGTCCGATGGCGCCCGTTACGGGCACCGGAGGCGTGGCGAGTGGATCGCATGCGGTGCAAGTTTTTCCGACGACGAAGGGCAACATGACTTGGGCCGTCGGCCAAGATTTGGGAACCTCGACCTTTACTGCGTCAACGACCACGACGACGGCTCCTGGGACCACAACGAACATCACGCTGAACCTCACGCAGACGAACCAGACGCACAGCGTGCCGAATTCGTTCAGCGTCGTCGAAACGGGCTCAGCCGGTCCGCTCGGTCCCGCGACTCTCTCCATGAGCAGCACTCCGACGATCACCAGCAGTGCGCAACTGGTCGCTCCGATCCTGTTCACCGCCACGTTGTCCTTCAACCAAACCGATAGCATCGTCGCCGTTTTCATGAATAGCGACCTGAACGTTTTCAACGAGTCGCCATTGACCCTTTCGGGAGGAACCATCACGGACGGTACGGGAGCGTACGCGGGAGCGTTCGGATCGCTGAATCTCAACTTCACGATGGGCGCCAACAACGTCTACACGACTACCGGCTCGGGAAGCGTGACCGTGGGAAGCAAGACGACGGCGCTGAACCTCACGAATTTTCGCGGGGGCGCGTTTTGCTTGCCGTGCACGGAGGAATTTAACAGCACCACCGTATCAGGCACCATCACGCCGTTCGGAAACGTGACGATAGCTCTTACAACCGACGTCACCAACTCTCCTCCACAACCGAAGGTGATGTTTGGCACGGTTCCCGTGAACGCGATGGACAGCTTTAATATCTTCTCTCCCACGGGCTTCAACAGCTCTGACACGATTACGGTGGCGATCGCCGGAGGCACCGGTGCCTACGCGGGCGCCACGGGATCATTTAACCTCACGATTGGTCAAAATAGCGCCGGAGCGGCTATGGTTCAAGGCTCCGGCACCATCACCACGGCGGTGAAGGGCGCGCCGGTCATTACTTCAGTGAAGACGGCGTTTGGAGCATCGTCGATCGCGGATAACACCTGGCTTCAGATCAACGGGACCAATCTCGCGCCCTCCAACACTCCGGCCGCCGGCGTCAACATGGAGCACCGCGGCAAGTTTCAATCAGGGCATGATGCCGACGCAGCTCGGCCCGATCAGCGTCACCGTTGACGGCCAGCCAGGATACATTTACTTCTATTGCAGCGCGGCCACCGATTCCGGCTGCACGAGCGATCAGATCAACGTGCTCTCTCCGGTGAACACTTCATCGTCACTGTACCCAGTGCAGGTAGTGGTTACCAACAACGGAGTTTCGAGCGCTCCGTACACCGTTCTGAACGGCGGCCTGTCGCCGACGTTCCCGTTGTTCGATGTCACCGGGCACGTGGTGGCGCGGCATCTGGATTTCAGCCTGCTAGGCCCAACGAATCTGTTTCCCGGAGCGTCCACGCCCGCCAAAGCCGGGGAGACGATCATCCTGGTGCTGTATGGGCTAGGTCTGCCGAGCGGCACGCCTCCTGCGGCCGGGTCGGCGACGCAGAGCGGCTCGCTGCCCGCTACGCCGCAGTGTTGGGTTTCCGGAGCTGCGGCGAAGGTGGTAGGCGTCGCGCTGATCAGCCCCGGATTGTACCAGTTGAACCTCACACTTCCTTCGCCGCTGAGCACGGGCGACAACCCGATCAACTGCAGCTATCAAGGGTATCCGACCGCCCCGGGAACCCTGATCGCGGTGCAGTAGTTCGAGCGGTCTCGGAACAATAGAAGGTCCTAACGATCGAGACTCCTACGCAGCCACGCGTGGGCCAGGCGCAGATCGTGCCTCACGACATGAACCGACTGGCCGAGCGCTTCCGCCATCTCCTCCGCAGTCATCCCTCCGAAATACCGCATTTCAATCAGGTGCGCCAGAGACTGGTCCTCTTGCGCGAGTGCGTCAAGCGCCGAGTCTAGATCCAAGAGCTCCATTGGCTCGATCGTCGGATCGCCGTCTAGCGCGACGCCCGCGTTCCAAGCCGGATCGCCAGCACGCTTCTTGGTCCCGCGGGCTCGCGCATAGTCGACCAGCACCTGTCGCATCACCCTGGATGCCACTGCGAGAAAATGAACTCTGTCGGCGAACTCCCGCCGATCGTCCCCAATGAGTTTCAGATAGGCTTCGTGGACTAGCGCGGTCGCCTGCAGCGTGTGCGCGGGCCGTTCCCCACGTAAGTGCCGCGCAGCGATCCGGTGCAATTCATCGTACAGCGCCTTCACCAAATCGTCGAGGGCAGATCCATCGCCCGCGCGCAGCCTCTCGAACAGTTGGGGCACACGCGTCACGGCAACCAGCATACTTCTTTTTGACATCCGGTTGAACTATAATTCAGTCCTGGAAAAGCCATGAATCGCGAGGTGCGGCGACTGTTTCACGAGCTTGCCAACCTCTCGCCGGGCGAGCGCGAACGCGAGCTGGCGAAAGCGCAGATCGGACCGGAGCTGCGCGCGGAAGTACAATCCCTGCTCAGTTTCGATTCAACCAGTATTGAGGGACTCACCGATTGTGTTTCGGTCGCGGCGGCGGACGTGCTGCACTCGTCTGAAAACCGCGAACTCGGTTACTGCGGGCGATACCGTCTGGTTCGGCTGCTCGGATCAGGGGGCATGGGCGCTGTGTATCTGGGTGAGCGTACCGACGGCGAAATTCAACAGAAGGTCGCTGTAAAACTCCTAAGCGCCATCGGCGATCAGCGCGTGTGGCGCGATCGTTTTCTTAAAGAGCGTCAGCTCCTCGCATCCCTGAATCATCCTTCGATTGTGCACGCCATCGATGCCGGCCACACCGACGACGGCCGGCCGTATCTCGTGATGGAGTACGTCGAAGGGACGCCCATCGATGTTTACGCGGCGAGCATCGAAGTGCTCGACCGGCTCAGATTGTTCTTGCAGGTGTGCGAGGGAGTTTCGCACGCGCACAGCCATCTCATCATTCACCGCGATCTGAAGCCCTCGAATATTCTGGTGGATGCCTCGGGCCTCCCAAAGCTGCTCGATTTTGGGATCGCCAAGCTGCTCGACGAGACCGGGGACCCAACCCAGACAGTGGAACGTCTCCTCACGCCAAACTATGCCAGTCCGGAACAGCTACGCGGCGCGATCCAGACCACCGCCACGGACGTGTATTCTCTCGGCGCCGTTTTATACCGGCTCCTGACAGGCCGCTCCCCGCACGAGTCGGATACCGGCACATCGCAAGCCATGAAAGTCATCGCGGGCACGAGAGAGGTGCCGTCGGCGACCCGCTTGAACCCGAAACTCCCCAGGGATATCGACTACATCTTGAAAAAGGCGCTTCGCGATGAACCGAAAGAGCGTTACGCTTCGGTGGAAACATTCGCCATTGACATTCGAGCCTTGCTCGAATCGCGTCCCGTGGCGGCGCGTTCCGGCGACGCCTGGTATCGGACTCGAAAATTCCTGCGGCGTTACTGGGTGCCCGTGAGTGCCGCCGCACTCGTGATCGCCAGCCTTTCGGCGGGCCTGTATGTCGCCAATCGCGAGCGCACGCTAGCCCAACGGCGATTTGTAGATGTCCGCCAACTCGCCAACAAGCTCTTCGACATCGATACGCAGGTTCGCCAGCTACCGGGCGGTTCAAAAACCAGGCAGTTCATTGTGGACACATCCCTGGAGTACTTGCGGCGGCTGGCCGCGGACGTCGCGGGAGATCCCGAGCTCTCGTTGGAGGTCGGCACTGCGTACCTGCGCGTGGCGCGCGTGCAGGGCATACCCATCTCGCCCAATCTCGGTCAGATGAATCAGGCTGAGCAGAGCCTGGGGAGGGCCGAGGCGCTGATCCACTCCGTAATCGTCGCGCAGCCCGGGAATCGAACGGCGTTTCTCCGAATGGCGCAGATCGCCCATGATCGGATGCTCATGGCCTGGTTTAACGGCCATCCCGATCAGGGCTTGCAGTTTGCACGACAGTCCGCGGAGTGGCTTGAACAGTTTAAGGCCGGGAAGAATGATAGCTCCGAAGCCCCGGCCATACTGGTCACCTATTTGAACATCGCGGATGAGTATGGGCGCTCGCAACAGTTCGATGAGGCTCTCCGGATGTGCCGGCAGGGCATAGAGATTGCACGCTCTTTTGGCGCGCAGTCGTACGTCGGCAACTTCCTGTGGGCCGAGGCGGAGATCTTTCGAAGCCGTGGCGACCTGGATGAAGCTCTCAAAACCGTTCGGGAATCGGAAACGGTGTTGGATCCCGGCCCCGGGAAGACAGGGCAAGGGCAGCAAACCTTGAGTTTTGTGATAGCTCTTGACAAAGAGGGTAAAATTCTCGCCGAAGATGATGCGATTAGCATGGGGCGGTACGAAGAAGCGGTGCCAATCTTGGAGCGTGCCTTTCGAATCGACGATGAGTTGGTTCATCAGGATGCCAACGATCAATTGAGTAGAAACCGGCTTGCTGACGCCGGAGTGAACCTCGCTGACGCACTTCGTCACTCAGACGCCCGCCGTGCGCTGGACGTCTACGACCACACGCTTCGCCACCTGGCCGAAGTCAAGAACAATTCGAGCTTTCGGCGATTTGAAGTGAGCGCGCTGGTTGGATCCAGCTATGCATTGCAGCACCTTGGTCGTCTGGTTGAAGCGCGACAGCGGCTCGACGCGGCCTTCGACCGCTTGCGCCAGCTCAAACTTTATCCATCAGAGAAAATCAAAGCGGGCTCGGAAGCAGAAGACGGTCTCCGCGCGCTCGCGGAATACGAAGCAGGCACGGGCAACCTGCACGGCGCAATTGGGACCTACCAGAAGCTGCTCGAGCAGATCCAGGCATCCGGGCCCAACCCGGAGGTCAACCTTTTCGAAGCCGTGCGCCTATCCAACCTCTACGGGGCCGAGGCGGCCCTCCAGCGCCGGGCCGGCTGACTTGGCTGCCGGCTTAGAAGCACGCCGTCTTGAAGTTTGGCGTCACTGGGATAGCAAACTTCCGAACAACCCCTTTGTCCGTCGCCAACTGGCAGCGGTGCGTCTGCCGTAAGGCCCGAACGATCCATATTTTTTGCCAATTCTTGCTCCCAATCTCGCTTCATCGATTGGAGGGCCAGATGAAAGTCAATGTAACGCAGGTGCTGGTGGTCGCGATCGGGGCCGGGTTCAGCGGTTTAGATGCAAACGGGCAGTCGCTGCCCAATCTATTCCCCTTTCCCAATGGGGCGGGAATACTCGAGACCTACAATGCGGGCGGCCAGGCCATTGATCTGACCGGGCCGTTCTTCCAGTCATTGGGGACTAACGGCCGCAGTTGTGGGTCCTGTCATCGGCCGGCGCAAGGCTGGGGAATATCGTCGGACGAAGTGAAGCTCCGCTTCGAATTGACGCAGGGCCTGGATCCGATTTTCAGAACCAACGACGGCTCCAACTGCGACCACAACATCGATACGTCAACCGTCGGTGGACGTCGCAAAGCTTATAGCCTTCTCATCAACAAGGGATTGATTCGCATTGCGCTACAGGTTCCGGCGACTGCGGAGTTCAATGTCATCAGTGTGGTGAACCCCTACGGTTGCGGCGACCCATCGACGCTATCCATGTATCGGCGTCCTCTGCCCTCGACCAATCTGCGGTTCCTGAGCACCGCTATGTGGGACGGGCGCGAATCGTCCACGCAGACCGGTACCCAGCGGATTACGTTTGCGACCAACCCGGGCGACTTGCTGGCGGATCTGGCTCACCAGGCTCTGGATGCGACCAACAACCACGCCCAGGCATCCGTAGCCCTGACGGCGCAACAGCAACAGGCGATCGTAAATTTCGAGATGGCGCTGTCTACTGCGCAGGCGTTTGACTACCAGGCCGGCGCTTTAAATGCCAACGGCGCCACGGGTGGGCCGACCATCCTCGGCACGCAAACTACGCAGGCGTTCTTCGTCGGTATCAACGATCCTCTGGGCGGAAACCCGCACGGCACGCCGTTTACGCCTGTGATCTTCAACCTGTATGATGCCTGGAGCGAAGACGCGAATAATCGCCGGGCCAGCATCCTCAGGGGTCAAACCTTATTCAATTCGAAGCCAATCAACATCACCGGCGTCGCTGGACTCAACGACGACTTGAATCTGGCCTCCATTCCGGGCACCTGCGGCACTTGTCACGACTCTCCCAATGTCGGCAACCATTCCGTATCGGCGCCCCTAAACATCGGCGTGGGCGATGTGAATAGTCCTTTGGATGTGACCTATCTCCCCGTCATTACGCTGCAGAACAAGACCACTCATGAGATCAAGACGACTACTGATCCGGGGCGCGCCCTCATCACTGGACTGTGGAAGGACGTTGGAAGGCTCAAAGGGCCAATTCTGCGCGGGCTTCCGAGCCGCGCACCCTATTTCCACAATGGCTCAGCCGACTCACTTAGGGACGCTTTGGATTTCTACGACAAGCGCTTCAATATCGGCTTTACCGATCAAGAAAAGAAGGACCTGATCGCGTTCCTGAGCACGCTATGAGGATTCTCGTCCGTCGTGGCGCGGGATCTATGAAGTTCGGTCCTGTGCCGATCGCTCCGTTGGCAACCACTTTGTACAGGTTGAGTCCTGTTGCCGGGCATAATGGCACCGCGCACCCGCCGACACTCTCATACACGATTCCTTCCATGCGTTGCGCATTGACGACAGTTGGAAAAAACGCTCCCAAGTTTCACTTCCCTCCGTTGGACGGCGTCGTCGTAACCGCCGCCAGTAGTTGCACGCCATCCACTGCTTGAAACGCGCCAGTGCCGTCGTTTAGGAAAAGTGTTGCGCCCCTCTGTGGCGGAACGCCAGCGTAAAAATCTGTCTGATAGAGTCCGAGGACCTCGAGTACGTAATAGTACGGCTAAGCTGTGAATGCAATTCGAAGTCGTTGAAATGAGTCGGCCTCGCGCCAGATAAACAACGGTTTTCGGTAGCCCCCTGACTCGATCCGAGCGGGAGAATCGCTCTCCGCCGCTCACTCTGAATCTGGCTCGGTCAGGAAGTACGGTCTTCACGATCCATGGAAACCGTGAACGCCATGGTTTCTTGAGCAGGCTGGCCAGATGCCGCGCCGGCGGTGGAGATCGCGAGCTAGGGGACGTGTGTCCCCTTGCAATGTGTCGATTCGCGATTGACACTCGCCATCCCTTCTAATACAATCGGCGGACGTTACCTTGGGGAGGGTTCATGATTCGTCTTGGAATCGCGCTGCTAATTTCGAACTTCGCGTTCACCGCTGCTCACGCCCAAACCGCCTCGACGGGCCAGTTGGTCGGCGAGGTCACTGATCCCTCCGGCGCCGCCATTCCTAGCGCCAGCGTCACTGTGAAGGAGACCGGCACCGGCGCAACCCGCACGGTAACTACCGACCGCGTTGGCCACTACGTCGTGGCGCTGCTCCCTCCCGGCACGTACTCGCTCACGGCCGTTGGCACTGGCTTCGCCACGAGCGCCGCGAACAATATCACCGTCCCCGCTGCCACTTCGACAACCGTTAACCTCCAACTTGCAGTCGGAACCGCGCAACAGACCGTCACGGTGAACTCCAACTCGGAGATGCTTCAGACCGAAAACTCTGCACTGGGCCAGACCACGGACACGACGACGGTCACCTCGCTCCCGCTCACCAGCCGCAACTTCACGGAAATTCTCCAGCTCAATCCCGGCGTCGCCAGCAGCCTCCCGAACGCCGCGTCTCTCGGCAAAGGCACCGTCGATGTCAACGTCAACGGCGCCCGCGTTTCCGATAACGGCTATCAACTCGACGGCCAAGATGCCCTGAATCTCCAGGTGCAGGGCTCGGCCGGCATCCTCGCCGAATCCGGCGTCTCTATCCCCAATCCGGACGCGATCGCGGAGTTTCGCGTGCAAACCGGTGTTTACGATGCCTCCTACGGCCGCTCCGCCGGCGGCAACGTCGATCTGGTCACCAAGTCCGGAACGAATCAGTTTCATGGCGCCATTTTCGAATTTCTCCGCAACACGGACCTCAACGCCAATGATTTTTTCCGCAACTCCACCGGACAATCGCGGCCGGTTCTCCGGCAGAACCAGTTCGGCGGCACGTTCGGCGGACCCATCCTCAAAAACAAGCTGTTCTTCTTCGTGTCCTATCAAGGTACCCGGCAGACCAACGGGCTCGGCAGCACGTCGCTACAATCGGTTCGGATGCCGCTTCTATCGGCCGACGCCTCCGGGCGCACAGCGGCAGCCCTCGGGGCCGAATTCGGCGGTCAGGCCGGCCAGCAAGGGGGTGCTAAGATCGCGCCCGACGGATCGAACATCAATCCAGTAGCACTCACTCTTCTCAATACCAAACTGCCCGGCGGCTCCTATCTGATTCCAGCGCCGCAGGTCGTCCTCCAGCCCAACAACGCAAATACCGGCGGATTCTCTTCCTTCTCTCTCCCCTCCACCTTCAACGAGGACCAAGCGCTCGGAAATGTCGACTACACGCCTACTCCCAAGCAGAAGTTTAGCGAGCGCTACTTCTGGGCCCGCGATTACACCTATTCGGCCTTCAGCACAGCCGACCTGCCCGGCGCTCCGGCCACCAACCTCAACGAAAACACTAATGTCGCCGTGAAGTATAGCTACATCTTCTCGCCCAACATGATCGATCAGGTCAGCGCGGGCTACCATCGGATCTATGGACTGGTATCGAGCCTCTATCCGATCACGAATGCGCAACTCGGCATGGTACCCTCTTGCAGCTCGCAGCTCATTTCGCCCATCGTCTCCGTTTCCGGAACCTTCGCCCTCGGCGGAACTTTCAATGACGGCCAATGGGCGAACACGAAAGGCTACCAGCTCGGCGATCAGTTCACCTGGATTCACGGCATGCACAACATCAAAATGGGATTCGATATCGAAAGAACCACCCTACCTTTTGCCGATCCCGAAACCACGCGCGGCACCATCGGCTTTTCCACGTTCCCCGATTTCCTGCTGGGTATGAGCGCCGCGCAAAACGGCAGCGCTTTCAGCAATCTCTCCAGCGCGCGCAGCCTCTGCGGGGACGCCGAAAAGGAATTTAGAGAGACCGATTACGCCTTCTATTTCCAGGACGATATCCACGTAAGCCGCACGCTGACGATCAACGCCGGCCTGCGCTGGGATGCTTACGGCCAGATCTCGGATGACAAAGGAAAGTTCGCCGCTTTCTGGCCGCAACTGGCCACGAATGATTTCCCGGCCAGCGGCAATCTATACACCGGGTTTGTCGTCCCGGCGAATTATGTTTCTCGTTACGGGCAGCCGCCGGCCGGCATTGCCGTGAATGGCAACAATACTTTCGCCCAAAATCCCGTCTCTTACCGTAACGTCGGGCCGCGCGTCGGCTTTAGCTGGAATCCCAAGTCCCACCTGGTGATCCGCGGCGGCTACGGCATCTATTACGCGCGAACCTCCGCTAACGACGCCTATCAATTCGTCGGCGATCCACCTTTTGAGATTTCGCAATCGAACTCGGCTACACTCGCCGCGGCGGGCACTTTCCAGAATCCATGGCCGCCATCGGCGCCGCCGAGGGCATCCGATTATCCGACTTTCCTCCCTCGAACCCAAAGCTCGCAGTTGACCCTCAATCTGCCCGGTCCTGTGTTCACCCCTCCCACGGTGCAGCAGTACAGCGGCAATGTGCAGTATCAGGTGAGTCCGTCCACCATGGTTCAGGTCGGATATGTGGGGACGAAAAGCACGCATCTCGAAGGTACGCAAAACATCAATCAGGCTGGCTTGTCGGTCAACCCCGCGTCTTCTCTCGCGCCGACCTTCACGGGACCGACCACGGCCGCCGCCAACATCAATGCCCGCCGGTCCTATCTCGGCTTTTCCACCATCAGCCTGGCGCAGGAAATCTTCATCTCTAACTACAACGGCCTGCAAGTGGTGGTGCAGCGGCGCATGAGCCGCGGCCTCCAAGGCCAGATCGCCTACACCTTCAGCAGGACGCTCACAGACGATACCGGCAATGGAACCTTCCCCGGCACCGGCGGCGTTTCCGGGGACGCGCTCCATCCGCTGAACGGTTACGGCCCCGCGTCTTACGAAACGCCGCATCGCATCGTCGGCAATTTCGTCTGGCAAGCGCCTTCGGGCGGAAAGGGTTTCACTGGGGCGCTCCGAAACGGATGGATGCTTTCAGGCGTGGTCACCGTGCAATCCGGCAATCCGCTGACCTTCACCAACGGCGCTTTCACGAACATCTTTGGTGGTACATCGCGAGCGCAAATGTGCCCTGGCTTCACCTACGGAAGCATCGTTACGTCCGGCGCCGTCGATACCAAGCTCAACAGCTACTTCAACATCAACTCCCTCAACTGCGCTCCCGTCGCGATCGGCAACGGTTATGGATGGGGCTCGAGCGGCGTCGGCATCGTGCTCGGCCCACCTGAAAGCGCCGCGGACTTTTCGGTCGGCCGCACCTTTAAAACGCCCGGCCCGACGGAAGTTTCAAACGTCCAGTTCCGCGCCGAGTTCTACAACGCATTTAATCACCCGAACTTCAGCAACCCCGGCACTACCGTGAACAGTAGCTCCTTCGGCCAAATCACTTCGATGAGCGTCGCGCCGCGCCTCGTTCAATTTGGACTCAAGTTTGTCTTCTAAACCCTATTCCCTGGCAGCGATGCGGAAAAACGAGGCACTGAACGCGGCCCTACCATTGAGGGTCACCAGCGCCTCAGAGGTCTAGCCAAGTACTATGCCAGAGCCGAATGAAGAATTTTGACCAAACGCGTTCGCGGATCGGAATGAAGTAGTCCAAGCACTCTCGTTGGAGGGTCGCGACGAGGCGATCGCAATATACATTCGCCCTGGGTACTCGGATTGGCGTTTTAATCGCCCACCAACTCACGTTGTTACCTATGCAAGCGATCAGGACGATCGAACTGCGCGTATCGGTGCGCGTCATTCGCCGCTCGCATCACTGGTGTGCTGCGTGCGGTGGCGAGTCCCCCAGGCCACCAGTTCCAATCGCCTGCAACACGAAGAAGCGCAGGGCCGATCACAATGCGAACCAGTGTCGCGTCAATAAACACAGCGACCGCCAATGTAAATCCGATCATCTTAACCACCAGGAAGTTACCGAAGGTGAATGCCGCGAATACCACAATCATGATCGCGGCGGCGCTCGTAATCAGGCCTGCGGTTCGGGCTAGCCCCTCGGGGATTGCATCCATTTCACTCAGTCCGCACCTCCTCGCTTCGAGGACTCGGGCCACCAAAAACACTTCGTAATCCATACTCAGTCCGAACACGATGGCAAAGGCGACGATAGGCACGATGGGGAACACGCTGCCCGTTCCCCCACGAACTCCCAGGAAGCTACTTCCGTGTCCATCCTGAAAGACCAAAACCAAGGCTCCGAAGGAGGCGGCAACCGAGAGCAAGTTCAGAACGATGGCCTTCACGGCGGCGAAGAGCGATCGGAACCCGAGCAGAAGCGCCAGGAGCGTGCCGACCACTACCAGCGCCATTACCGAAGCAAACCGATCTCCGACAATAGTCTGATAATCGGCGTTGAGCGCCGGGATGCCTCCAATGCGTAACGTGGCCCCGGGTACTCCGGTGAGAACTTCCGCGCCGGTCTTCCGCAGTTCCCGCACCCAATTGACCTGATCGCGCAGGGAAACGGTAGCCGCGGGTAAAACCTCAAGCAGGGCTGCCCGTCCGTCGCGACTGAGGAACGTTCGCTGCGTCTCACGCGAGAGGTTGCCGAGGGAAGAGCGCTTGCTATCCGCCAGCGTTGTGATAGAGAGCACGCGGTCGGCACGAGGGTCGCTCGCCATCCGCTTGGTGAAACGCTCGAGTGTATTCCATCCCGAATCCGTTTGCGCGATGGAATCCTTTGGAAGTTCGAGAATCACGCGTAACGATTGAACAACGCCGCCGCGGTCCATTTGTTCCAGCGTGTGAAGCGCGTGCACCGATTCCGCGGCTGGCGGAAGCCAATTTCCTCTGGGAAGACTGGTATCGAGCCGCGCAGCCTGCGAGGCCAGCAGAAGTAAGGGGCCGCCGGCCAGAAACATGGCTAGCCAAGGATGGGCGACGACCACCCGCCCCCACTGCCTCCAGCGGTTTCCCGTGCGTGCGGCCCGATGCGAATCCAACCTCGCAGTAAAGGGTAACCGGCCAGCATTAATCCGCGGACCGAGAACCACCAGCACCGCCGGAACGAGCGTATTTGTGAGCAACACGCTCATTCCCGCCACCAGAAACCCCGCCACACCGATGGAACGGACTTCACTGATGGGAACCGTCAGGAGAGCTAGAAACCCGATGGCTACCGTCGAGGCTGAAATCAGAAGGGTGGAACCAGCCTGACGCGCCGCGATGACCGAGGCCTGGAGTCCGTTGTACCCGGCGGAAATCGCTTCCCGAAAGCGGCTGACCATGAGGAGCCCGTAGTCGATCCCCAAGCCTAGCCCAAGCATCGTGGCCATATTCTGAACCAGAATGGACAAGTGCCAATGCAGGGCCAAGAGCCCTGAAATCGCCAGAGTGGTCGCGATCGCAAGCTGGCCAACGGCCAAGGGAATCAGGGCCGCCACCACGCTTCCGAAAGCCACTAGCAGAAGGGCGAGGGTTGCGGGAATCACCAGACTTTCGGCGTGTTGCACATCATCGGCGCTAGCTTTCCGAATGTCGAAATTCAGTGGCGTCTCACCCGTCAGTTCGATCTTCAGCGCCGGATAACGGCGCTGCAATTGATTTTGAAGGGACCTCGCCCGCTGGTGAAGTCCGGGGACCAGCGACTCGACGGGACCTTCGGTCGACGCCAGTCCCACTAGAACAAAGGTTCCTCCGCCCCTGCCCAGGAAAATCGGATCGCGCAAATCGAGACGGGAAACGATTCCGGATACGCCGGGTTCCTCTCTCAGTCCCTCGACGATGGTTGCCAACGCTTGCTCGCCCTCATCCGAATCTGCAGGTGGGAGTCCCTGAATCACCAGGACCACGCGGTCAACGAAAGGCGAACGAAAACGACTGGCCAACTCCTGCGCGACGGTCTCTGCTTCGCTACCTTCGACCCGGGTTGCAGTCTCCAGATGGCGCTCAGCGTGAAAGGAAAATGGAAGAAGCCCAAGGACGGCGGCGAGGACAACCCCGGCCAGCCAGAAATGCCGCATACGCATTAGATTCATGATTTATGCAAAATGGGTACCAGTAGAACCGGTTCGTATAGTGGCAAGGATACACTTTACAAGGGCTCGCCTGCCGGTCCATCTGAATCTGCGAAGATTGGTTGACGCTGGTAAATTTAGGAGGATCATTGCGCACCCTCGCGTTGCTCGTAGTGGTTTCCGGCGTTCGAATGGTCGCCGCAGACCCCCGTATTGGCTCCTGGACGGTCATCTCTGCGGAGTCTGCCCTGGATCCGCCCAACAAAATCTCCATCACAGCCGTGCACGATGGAGTGCACGTCGTGAGTTCAGGCGACACCCACCTTGATTTCACGGCGAAGTGGCACGGAGATGACGCGTCGGTACAAGGCAATCCAGCGTTCAATCAAATCGAGGTGCGCAGGATCGATAAGAATCAAGCCCAGGTCAGAGAGAAGAAGGACGGAGTCGTGGTTGCGACCGTTCGTCACAAACTCTCGAGTGATGGTAACGAGTTAACGATGACGACTGCAGAGAAAGGCCGTGCCAATCAGATCACCGTGTGGACGCGGAGCGGAGGCACGAAGGTCGCCGATAACCGATTCGCTGGCGAGTGGACCGAGGATCTCAGTAAGACTCGCTTGCGGCAAGGCTTGGGGCTCAAGATCGATCCAGACGGAACGGAAGGGGTCCGTTTTTCGGGTGAGTTCAGCTATACCGCCCGTTTTGACGGCAAGGAATACAATCTGAAAAACTCTCACAACGACACCGTGACGCTCCAACTTGTCGATGCTCACACCGTCGATTCGATTTACCGGCGAGACAATCAAGTCGCTCAAAGGGATCGGTGGGTGGTTTCCGCCGACGGACAACAGATGACGCTAACCACGACGGGCGTGTTGGAAACCGGTCAGCAAGTAAGGGAGAAAATAGTTTTTCGGAAGCAGTAACGTTCGCTGCGCCGCGGATGATCCATCCGCCGGGTCAAATGCCTAGCGGCAAGTGACCACGGCTTTGACCTCGCGAGCTGCAACCGAGATGATTCCCTTGCGCTGCATGAATCTCAGGATGCCGTTGACCGTATCTTCGAGAGACGGATCCGCCTTGCCCCACGCGGAAGCGTTCCGCGCCGCTTGATAACAGGAACTGTCATAGCGTTTGAACTCCATCGCCGAAATGTTTTCCACGGAGCCCACCAGAAAGTCCAGCAGCGGGAAGAGCAGATCTTCCTTCCCGCATCTTCTGATCAGCTCGGGAACGAAGTCGGGAAGGCTAAAGATCTCAAATTGCCGCCCGGTCGCCTTGGTAATCAATCCGGTAATATCCAGCATATTCGCATAATCGTCCCGGGTAACATGATAAGTAGTATTGGCCGTGCCGGGAGTGGTGGAGATCGCAACGATATTGTTAGCCACGATGTCCGCGGGCACAAAACTGACCTGGTTCAGAGCATCAACTCCTATGCCGTGATTCACCATGAACGCAATTAGACGAACAGCTATATCGAAGTTATTGCCTCCGCCTGTAACGGAGGGACTAACCAGTGCCGGCCGGAAAATCCGCGTTTCAAGTCCCCGGCTGCGCGCGTCCATAACCACTTGTTCCGCTACCCACTTGGACTGGCTGTATCCAAAATCGAGAAGCTCCATATTCTCGTTCATGTCGGTCTCGTACAGGACTTTCTTAACCGCCCAGCCAAACACGAAGGTAGTCGAGACGTAATTGAAGCTTTTGGGCCGTGCTTCGAACGCCAGTCTTAAGACCTCGTTCGTTCCCAGCACGTTAGCATCACGCATGCGGTCGTAGTTGAACAGGTAGTTTACGGTTGCGCCGTTATGGAACACCGTGTCGATTTCATTTGCGAGGAAATCCCAGGCTTCTTGGGTCAGGCCCAGATTTGCCTGCCCGAGATCTCCGCAAACGGGGATCACGCGAGCCTCGAACATCTGCATCAGCCCGGCCGCGCAAGGCCCCATCGTTTCCATCGCGACCCTCAGCCTCTCCCTGCCCTGCTGCTCGTCCGAAGACCGGACGAGAACATAGATCTTCGCGGGCGTCTGTTCCAGCAGACTTTTCACCAGGAACGGTCCGATGAAGCCGGTGCCACCTGTGAGCAGCACTTGATTCAGGATCGGTACCTCGGGCAACAACGCGGGCGTCCGAGGTTCGAAGACGACCTTACGGTCGTTGTCCATCATCAGCTTTTCCGACGCTCGTTGCTCTTCACGGAAAGCCGCCAGGGAATGCCGCAGTAGAATCAGTGCTTCTTCGGGAGCACGCTCCAACTGTTCGGCCAATCGAAACAGATCGGCTACACTGACACGCTGAATGAGGCCGATATCGACCTGCCTCGCGAGCATATCGGCGCCTTTGTCCTTTAAAAGCTCCTTGATCTCGTGCATGAACGAAACAAGATCCAGGGAGTCCAGCCCGGCTTCGACCAGGTTGTAGGATTCCGTGCCGGTCAGGTTGTAGCGGGCCTTCAATATATCGAAAGACGACTGGCCTTCAGAACCGGACGTTGAGGATCCGGCGTCTTTTTCCCGCGAAAATTCAGAGAGAACGGTGAACTGACCATCCAGCCACATCTGCTTGGTTTTGTGGCGCATTATCTTGCCCGAACTGGTTCTCGGAATCGCACGGGGCGCGATGAAGGTAATCCGCGCCACTTCCACGTTCAAATAATTCCGCACTGCGGTGGCAGTCTTCCGCGCTTCTGGAAGCGCCTTGGGATTCTTTACTTCGGCAACCACCGCCAAAGCCGGCTCGCTGTCTTCGTGAATCTGGAAGGCAACAACGCAATTGGTGCGGATCAGGCCGGATGCTTTCTCCACCACTTCCTCGATATCCTGCGGATAATAGTTTTGCCCGCGGACGATAATCATGTCCTTGATACGGCCGCAAACGAAGAGTTCGCCTTCGTGGATGAAACCCATGTCGCCCGTCCGGAGGTATCCATCTTCGTAGGGGCTGTCGTCCGCCAGCCGGGCATGAAACATCTTCAGCGCCAGTTGGGGGTTGTTCCAGTAACCCAGACACTTACTGCCTCCTGCAACCCAAATCTCGCCGATATGACCTGGCGCCAGAACGAAGTGCTTCTCCGGATCCACGATCTTAACGGTCAGGCCCGGTAGTGGAGTTCCACAACTGACAATCTGAGTGGCCGAGTCGATTTCGGAAACCTCGGTGGTCATGCGCGCTTTCCCCAGCGCGATCGCGTTCTTGTTGACTGAAATGATATTGCGGCCACCGTGCGAAACGGCCAGAGTATTCTCGGCCAGCCCATACGCGACGAAAAAGCTCTCCGATTTCAGCCCATACGGCTGAAACTTCTGGAGAAACCGTGTGTAAGTTCCGGGTTTGATGGGTTCCGCGGCAGCCAGCAGCAACCTGAGCGAGCTGAGATCGCACTTCTCCAGACTCTCCTTCGAGATCCGCCCGGCGCGCAGGCAATAGTCGTAGGCGAAATTGGGCGCCGCGGAGGCGCTGGCCCCGTACGTTTTTATCGTGTCGAACCACAGGGCCGGGCGCTGAATGAAGTCCGTGGGAGCGAAGCCGTAAGTCGTGCCGCCTTTCAACGCTGGAAAAAGGTAGCACCCGATAAGCCCCATATCGTGATACTGCGGAAGCCAGGATACAACGATCGGCGCGTGATGGTCGATTACGAGTGGACAGTTATGCAGTATGTTTTCGTGTGTGACCATCACGCCTTTGGGATCTCTGGTCGAGCCCGACGTGTACTGGAGAAACAAAAGCTTCGATGCGCCGTTGTTCGAAGCACCGTTGAAGGTTTCGTCCGAAATCGTATCGACGAAGTCCTCCGTCGCGATCCAACGAAGACCGGAAATGTAGTCGACGTCGACACCGGATGCCGAGACTCCGCTCCTGGCGAGATTCGTCCTCAGAGACCCCTGGTAGTCTTTGCTGGTCAAGACGCCCGCCGCCTGGCAGTCCTTTGCGATGTGGACCATTTTGTACAGAGCGCCCTGGAAGCCATGAGAACTGGGGGGATAGACGGGAACGGGGATCAGTCCCGCGCGGACGCAGCCAAAAAACGCGCAGATCATTTCAAGGCCCGGCGGGTAGGCGAGCAGAAGCCGGTCCTGAGCCGCGAAACGATGCTCTTTCCGCAAATGTCCGGCGATCGCCTTCGTCCGCTGGAGAAACGACTCGTACGAGTAGCCTTCGATCTGACTGCCGTTTAGATCCAGGTAGGAAAAGAGAAGTTTGTGCGGGTGTTCATCCCCGAGACGATCGAGCTCGTCTAAAATCGACGCTTTCATAGATCAGCTTTGTACTCGTGGCGGTGGCACCGCCATTCGCCCCCCTCCATGCAAGAAAACAACTGGGTCTCGGACTGCGAAATTATAGTGTTGGGCAATTTTGTGAACCGGGGTATGGCCGTTCTGCACCTATGCATCGTCGCGTCCGGTCAGGACTTCGACGGCGAACCTGGGCGTGCGATGGTCTAGAACAGTACCGCTGCCATTTGCGGGGCTTGTTGCTTTCACCGGAAACGGGGCGGGGCCCGTTCCCGTATGGGCTAAATCGCCGGGGTCGCCGGAGTTGGTGCCTGCTATGGGCGAAAATACGTCCGCCGATTCTGTTACAACTTTCGTCGCCACGCGACCGCCCGAGACGAGCAGGTTCCGCAGGGCCCAGCCGGGGGTCTGATCACCCGACTCGAAATCTCGTCGTTGCGCAACAACCATCGGTCCATGTTAACAGACGTTTTGCAACCTTGGGAAGAAGCGCCCACCGGTCAAAACTTCCGTGAACACGCGCCCCACGCCGGATCCGAATCTCCTTGATTTGCTTAAGATTTCGGGCTAACATGAGCCTTTGAAGGTGCCAGTAGCGGCGATGGCAACAAATCTCGCTGATGGCCTGGTTCACTGAACATTCCTCGGCCATCACAGTGCGCAAGCGCCAGTGGCGTCCGAAACAGAGGCGGTTATCAGTCTGAAACCGGAAATTGACGATCTTGTACCGTCTGAGGCGTCGCTACGGCTCTACCCTGGCGACCCGGCGAATGTGTCTTCATTTCCGAAAGTGTTACGCCGCCGCCTCGACAACTACTTTTCCGACGGCAACATTTCTCCCAAAGCCGACGGCACGATGTGGATCAAAATCGCCTTGGGTCTTGCAGTGCTTACGGGCAGCTGGATTGCTCTCTACGCGCTCCATCCGGATTCGTGGAAGTTTGTCGCCCTCTACCTTTTGAACGCTCTCGCCCAGACATTCCTTTTGCTGAACATCGCGCACGACAGCAACCACAACGCCATCTCGTCGGTGCCGTCGGTAAACAAGGTCCTGAACTATGTGTTCGATGTTTGTGGTATCAGCTCCTACATGTGGCGGATCCTCCATCATCGAGGACACCACTCCTGCATCAATCTTCACGGTGAAGACGATGCGCTTACGGGACGACGCATCTTTCGGTTTACGCCTCACGAACCCCGCTTGCGCATGCAACGATTCCAGCACCTCTACGCACTGTTCTTTTACGCGCTGACTTCTCTCGATTTTGTCCTGCTAAGGGACTTTGAGTGTTTTTTCTTCCCATCCCATGGATATCTGAAACGCACCAAGCATCCGCTGCGAGAATACGTCATCCTCTTCGCGGGAAAAGGATTCTACCTCACCTACATGCTCATTTTGCCAGTCGTGTTATTGGGGAAATCGCCTCTACTGGTCGCTTTGGCTTTCGTGCTGACCCACATGATCATCGGTTTGACGGTAGCGCTCGTCTTCCAGACCACCCACACAGTCGACAGCACTTACTTTCCGTCCAGCCGCACCGAGTTTGACAACGGCGTGTATCACATTTTCGCCACAACTGCAGATTATGCGACGACCGGCCCGCTGGTAGGTTGGCTTGCGGGCGGCCTCAACTATCACATAGTCCATCATCTGTGCCCTTATGTGTGCCACACTCACTATGCTTCGCTGACCCGGATTGTAAAGCAGACCGCCCAGGAGTTTGGCGTTCCGTATCGTCAACATCCCACAATGCGCCAGGCGATAGTGCATCATCTGAACCTTTTGAAACAATTGGGAAATGGAAATTCATTTTCGATTACGTAGCCCAATACATCTGGCGAAGAAACGGGCGCACAGGACCTTATGGCAGGCGATGGCACGGCATATTTCTCTCCTGAAGCGCCTGGGCGGCGTGGCGTGACCCTGCCGCAAACCGTGCCCGTCGTTTCCCGATTCCGCTCATTCTCGGATTCGCGCGGGATGGCGCTCAATCCCGTACAGGTTTTGTCGAAGTACGCTGAACTCCTCGGGGACACCTTCCGGTTCTATTTTGGCGGCGTCAAAGAAGCTATTGTAACCACCGATCCCGTGGTCATTCAGCATGTGCTGAAGACCAATTCGGAAAATTACCAGAAATCCGAAATTCAGGTGAAGCGGATGGGCCACTTCCTGGGCAAGGGTCTGCTCACCAGCCACGGGGAAGTCTGGCGCACGCAACGGCGCCTCATCCAGAAGGGTTTCGATCGAAAACAGCTGGACGTTCTGTCCTCAACCATGCAGGACTCCCTCGCGGCGTCGCTGCGGGATTTTGAGAGACAAGCCAGTATCGGCCCCATCGATGTCTACCCCCACCTGATGAAAATTACCTTCGAGATGGTCGGCAGGTCGCTGTTTGGCGCCCACCTGAAGGACGAAGACATCGCCCTCATCAGCCGGACCATCGCGACCGTCCAGGAATTTCTGGTTCGTCAAACCATTCAGCCATACCTGAATCCCTGGTTTGCCATCGCCGGCGAACTGCGCAGACACGAAGAAATGCGAGCCCGCGCCGACGGGATTTTGCTCGACTACATCAGGAGGCGACGCCAGGAGGCGCCCGGCCACGATTTGCTGCAGATCTTAATGGATGCTCGCTACAGCGACGGCGAAGGGATGAGCGATGAGCTGGTTCTGAGCGAGAGCATGCAGCTTCTGGTCGCGGGCCATGAAACATCGTCGAATGCTCTATCGTGGCTTCTCTACCTGCTAAGCTCGCGTCCGGATTGTCTCGAAAGGTTACGGCAGGAGTTCGATTCTGTGCTGGGCGGAGCGCCTCTGAGTTACTCCGACGTTCCGAAGTTCGAGTTTGCCGCTCAGGTTATCCAGGAGGCCTTGCGTCTTTACCCGCCGTTTTGGATGGTCGACCGAACGGCTCTCTCCGACGATCGCGCAGGGGATGTCGCCATACCCCGAGGGTCGACGGTCGTGGTGTTCATTTACGGCGCGCACCATTCTCCTCAGCACTGGGAGAACCCGGAGACCTTCGACCCGGAGCGCTTCAGCAAAGCGAATGAGAAGCTTCACACGCCCTTCACCTATCTACCCTTCGGAGTTGGGCCGCGGGGCTGTATCGGCGGTAACTACGCCATGCTGCAGATCCTCATGATTCTGAGCGTTCTGCTCAGAAAATACGATCTTCAGCTGGTTCCGGGTCAGACGATCGAAGCGCGCCCGATGGTCATCCTACGACCGAAGAACGGAATCCGCATCACTTTCACCGAGGCAATCACACGTGTCCATGGCGAATTCCAAAATTGACGAAATCAGGGCGTTGGCAGACCTTATTACGATTGCGGGGATGCGCGATCTCTCGTTCTTTTGCTTCGATTGAGCGCTCTGTCGCTGGCACATTGGCCGCACTACGCCAGGAATTGATCTACTGGAGGTATGCTTTTTTGATCGGTGGAAGGAATGAGTCAAGTGCCAATCTGGTTTGAACGCAGGTTTGAGTTTTCGTTTCCGGTGGAACTGCATCCCAATCTGTGCACGCGTTTGCGCGGTGCGCCAGCCAGGCTTGAAGAAGCGCTTCGTGGCCGTTCTCACGAGACCCTGATCTGGAAAGCGCGGGGAAAGTGGTCGGCTCAGGAGCACGCCGGTCATTTGTTTGATCTCGAAGTACTCTGGCTGGCGCGAGTGGACGATTACGTGGCGGCTAGCGACCAGCTCACTGCGGCGGACTTGAAGAACAGAAAGACCGACGAAGCTAACCACAACTCGCGCCCATTGGGACAGATTCTGAACGACTTTCGCGATTCACGAGAACGACTCCTGAAACGTGTGGACGAATTGGATACATCGCTATTTGCTCGGGCCATTCCCCACCCGCGTTTGAAGACGCCGATGCGACTGGTGGACCATTTGTATTTTGTCGCCGAACACGACGATCATCATCTTGCACGAATATGGGAGCTGGTCAACCCGGTCCCCTAGCGTGTTGGGCCAGCTTGCAGAGTGCCCGCAGTTGTGGAGGAGGCATGTCGCCTGATAACGCGCATTATCGGGCCGATCCGGAAAAACATTCGGGACTTATGAATCTAAACTCAACGGATTCGCGGCGAGGTCAGACTCGGCTGAGGTGTCTTCCTCGCGACATCCCCGACCGCAGATACCATTTTCGCGTGCTGCTCGATGAAATCAGAACTGTCCAGAATGTAGCCACTGGCGGGCGGCGCCTCCCGTTCGAGAGTTGCTCGCATATCGAGCAGATCCTCCGAATGAAGCGCCTTTCCCCACCTTGGATTCTCGTAGGCCAGCTTTGAAAGAATTTCCAGGGCCGCGAGGGGATCGTAGTTCGCCAGTTTCGTGTAGAGGACCGCATCCGCGGTCGCCAGGACCTCTTCGTCATGCATCTCACTGGTCCGAATCATCGGCGTGAGCGAAGAACCGAGAACGCATTGCGGCAACAGAACGTCGATGCCCCCGGTTGGAGCCGCGCGGCTGCCGTGTTGTGAGTGGGCGAGCTCGTGCGCCAACATGCCCGCGAGCTCCGATTCACTCTCGATTCTTGCAAGCATACCGCTGCTTAGATAAAGTACTCGGTTCGGCAAAAGTGTGGCTAACAGCTCTGACGACGCCGTGACCCGAACCTCCATGGGATTTGCGCCGATCGCACCTGCAACCCGAACCTCGATTCGCTGTACGTAATCAAGGAGCGGCACATCGTAGACTAGGCCGGCCCGCTGGTCGAGATCCCGCGCCAGGTGTTCGCCCAGGACCCACTGCTTTCGAATCTCAGACGAGCCAGCATCTCGTATCTGAGCGCGCCCCGAATTTGCGAGATTGGCGACCAGCACCGCGACCAGGTAGCCCGTACGCATGAGAGATTCCTATCCGCAGTGTATTCCAATTTAAGCCGAACGGACCATCGCCGCCGACCCTGAAAACCAACGAGCGCCCCGGGTGTTGCTAGCGAATTTCACGCCCGTTATGTGGGGGTATCGGTAAGCCCGTCGACGTTGATCAGTGGATTGCAGATCGCTCGGCGGCTGATCGCCCGATAGGATTTCTGGTCGGGCTGACTTTTGGACGCGCGCCGTTGACGAACACTGACATGTCAACTTCCCTTTCCGGCGAGCTTCGACAGAAAGCCACGCTGCCGGGAACTGCATTCGAATCGGTAAGCGAACCCACATCGTTCCCTGTCTGTTATTGCGAATCCGGTCGGTGGCGATATGGCTTGCGAGCAAGCTTCCCTGCCTTTTGCGAAGCTGAGGGCCGAATCAGTCGACGGGTACGATGCGGTTTTTAGGTCCGGGCGAAACGGGCGAGTGCGTTGCGAAATACTCGACTAAAGCGTCGATGTCAGTGGGGCCGATGATTGCGTTTCGACCTTCGCTCAACGCCGGATAACCGCCTCCTCCGGAGATCAGGAAATCGCTGGCTATGACGCGTACTTCGTCAGCCGCGCCGATGGGTTTTGAATTCAGCGTGATTGATCCAGGAACGACGTGAGATCGTTCCGCAGCGTTGAGTTTGTACTCGTAACGGAATCCTTCTGAGACCTGCAGGATCATCTTTCTTCCGCCGGGCCGGAACTGCTCTTCAAGAAGGCGGCGAAGCGATTCGCCGGTCATGGTGACCACCATCAGTCGATTTCCGAACGGCTGCACGGCGTAGAGATCGCCAAAGGAGACGGTGCGCCCGGTGGCGGCCGTAGAATCGATATCGGCGCGGATTCCGCCTGAGTTCATGAAAGCGATCTGCCCGCCGCCTTTTTCCGGCGCGCGCATACTGGCAAGTTGCGCATCGGCGATCACGTCGCCCAGTGCGGATTCTCCGGCTGCATTATCAGTACTGAGGATTGCGGCCGCAATCGATCCCGTCATGCGACGGGTAAGACGCTCGGCTTCCGGCAGGAACCGCGCGATGATTGCGGTTTGTTCGGGACTTTTCGGCACATCGCGGGAAACAATTTCGTTTTTTGCGGCGGCGTTCAGGACCGCGCCGGTCGCCGCGTCGATGGTCAGGCGGACGCGTGTGTACATCCGGCCGTAGGAACTGGCACTAGTCACAATGTGGCCCGCGATGTTGCAGTTGTAGAACTGATGCGAATGACCGCTGATCACGACTTTAATCGATGGCGACAGTCTTTCCGCAATGCCGATAATCGGGCCGCTGAAGTTGGCGCATCCGTTCGGATCGGCTGGGGCGTCGCTGGGACCTTGCCTTCCGCCTTGATGAATCAGCAGTACGATGGCGCGAACGCCTTCCTTTTCGAGCTTCGCGGCCGCGGCATTGGCCGCTGCGCTTTCCTCCAGAAACCGCAGCCCGCGCGTGGAGGATGCCGTAAGCATTTGAGGCGTTCCCAGCAGGGTCTCGCCAATAAACCCGATCTTGACGCCGCCAGTCGTTCGCACTTCGATGGCGGGAAGCACAAGTTCACCTGTCCCTTCGCGGACCATGTTCGCGGCCAGATAACGGAAACGTGCGGCCGCTGATATTTCGCCATCAGCACAGCTATTCTCTTTGAGGCAGCCGCCCTCGAGGACTCGCGTAAACTGCGAGATCCCATGATCGAGTTCGTGATTGCCTATCGAGGTGAGGGCGAGCCCCATCGCGTTCGCGGCCTCGATGGTTGGGCCGTCGTGGAACAGGCCGGAAAGCAAAGGTGACGCTCCAATCAGATCGCCTGCGGCGACGACGATGGAGTTAGGATTTTCGCGAACCGCGTTTTTCAGATGCGTCGCGAGGTATTCCGCTCCGCCCGCTAACGTTGTGTTGATCAGGCCGTTCGTCCCGCCGGGAGGTTCCAGATTTCCGTGAAAATCGTTTATGGCAAGCACCTGGACCTCGACCGGCTGCGGCGCCTGTGCATCCCCGCGTTGCAGAACGGCTGATGCGAGGGCGAACGTGAGAAGTGCGACGGAGCATTTTCGAAATGTCATGGGTTCAACCAGCCGCGGCCCGACGGATCCTGATGCGCAGGATCGGGAAAAACTTTCAAGCGACATCGCGACCGAGGCGCGCATCGCGGTCGACCTCATCCATCCCGCCGGCTCCAACGGGAGCCACGATTTCGTGGGGTCCCGAATTTCGTTCCGGGCAAAATGGCATCGCGTTCGAATCAGCTTATCGCAACCGCAGCCGGCGGGGCAAAAAGATTCAAGTCCGGGGACCGTTATCGGTCATTATCGGTAGCTACTCCACTCAGCCACGATTCGTCCCGAAGTGCGCGCCACGAATGGCTTCTGCCCCCGGAACCTTGCGAATACTTCCGACGGAATAGGTTCGGCAAGACGATATCCCGGACTCGTCCGTCGGGCCTGGACTCGGTATATGCCCCCTGATAAGCTGACTCCCCTTGCCTCATCAAAGGGGATGGCGTCTCGCTTGGCGATTACCCAGTTCACGCTGGAGAGAAAGACAAAGGAGCGTTTTGAGAGATGAAACAGAAACTGATTGCGCACATGCTGATCGCAGTAGCGGTTCTGGCTCTTTCTCGGCCAAGGAATCAGATCACCTACCAACAGGTAGCCACGATTCCCCTCCCCGGAGGCTTGCCAAGTTTCGACATCAGTTGGGTCGATCCCGCCAGCCAGCGGTTCTACCCTGCAGACCGGACCTCTAAAAAAGGAGGCGGCCGCATTGATATGATCGATACGTAAGCCAATAAGCTTCTATACACCATCCCCAGCACCAAGTCGGAGATCGGCTTCGTGGGAACCGTGCCAACCTTTTTGAGGGCAGGTCGTTGCACTTGCAGACCTTTGGCGTCCCGGATAGAATGGAGAGCTTCAATGCGACCGCCCCCCCCATCGGTGCCAGGGGAAATGACCGTCCTTCTCGGGCGGATCCACGAAGGTGACCGGAAAGCAGTTTCCGATCTGGCGTCGCTTGCGTTTCCCGAGCTGCGCCGGCTGGCCGTCGCCTGCCTTCGCGAACAGGGCCCGGCCCACACTTGGCTGCCAACCGATCTGGTGAATGAACTGTGGGTACGGCTGCTTCGTCGGGAGAAAATCGAATACCAGAACCGTGCCCATTTCCTCGGCGCCGCCGTCCATCTCATGCGAGCCCTCGTCATCGACCACGCGCGGATTCGCGGCGCCGATAAGCGAACTCCTCCGGCCGGCGGCCTATTCCTCCATGGCTTCGATCCGCATCTCGAGTTTTCCGAGACCGAAGCTGCGGAACTCATGGCATTGGACGAGGCGCTGGACCGGCTCGCCGCCATGAGCGGGCGGCAGGCGCAAGTCGTGGAAATGCGCTACTTCGCGGGATTCACGGTGGAGGAAACGGCGGAGGCGATGGACCTCTCGCCCAAGACGGTCAAGCGTGAATGGGCCGCCGCAAGAGCGTGGCTGCATGGCGAGCTGCGGTCCGGCGCTTCGTCACCTACTGAACCGTGATCAGATTGCCGACTGGGGTATGCCCGCTGCTTCCGTCTGGGAACCCTCCTGCGCAGAAGATCAGGTTGTCGCCGCTCGGCGTTCCCGCCGGGATCGTCAGGTTCAACTGCGCCAAGCCCGGCGAAATAATGTTGGTCGGCACACTCGGTACGCCGTTATTTCCAATCCTGCAATTCACGCCGCCCTGAACAGGGCCGGCTTGAGTTGCAGATCCCTGCGTCGCTCCACCTTTTGGGATGCCGTATCCGATCGCGAACAGGAGAACCGTCTCTCCCGCTTTCGCCGGAGTCGACAGGCCGGGATAGAGCGTGGTCGGCCCGAGTAGTGTCCCATCTGTGTGCACTCCGACCACGTGGCCTTTCGTGCTGAACAGGAGGAAAGAGGGCTCCGCGAACGCAATCTCGTTGACGATGAATGGTGGGCTCGATGCCGAACCGTTGCTCACCACCACCGCCGCAGGAACATGGTCGCCGATCGCGTCGAGCGGCGTCAGCACGTTGATCTGGTCGGTCGCGCAGTCTTTATCCGTCGCGGCGCTGCAATAGAAGTACACATACGCAGGGACGCCGTTTACGGCGACGCTGATGCCCTGAAGATTTGTGGGCATCTTGCCCGACGCGAATTCGGGAGCGAGGCTCCAATCCACTCCCGCCGCCGGCGTATTCGCAGGAACAAGGTTGTTGCCCTTGATCACGGTCCACGAGTTGGGAGCGATCTCGCCGGGGCCGAATGCGGTTGTGACCTCGGTGATGACGGGAAGACCCGTGGCGCCCGTGGTGACCGCGCCGCTTCCCGTGAAGGTAACCGATTTGCCATCCGGCGTGATAGCGATATTTACCGTGACCGAACCGGTGGCCCCTGCGTATGCTCCCGTGCCTCCAGTGATCACCTCGTTAAGAGTAGGGGGCGGATTGTCTCCGATGAAATTTAGAAAGAAGGAGATGCTGTCATTCGCATTGAACTTGAGTGTAGCGACCCCCGTTTGTCGCGTGTTGTTGTCTCCGCCAGACCCGGCGACGGTTAGAGCCGCATTTCCCAACGGACTCACGTTGATAGTGCCGGTGTTGGTATCCAGGAAGATGTCGCGTGAGCCAGCCGAAACCATGTTGGCGCTGCTGAGAGTCAAAGCCGTCGTTTTCCCCCCGACTGTGATATTGCCGTTTCCGGCGAGCGCATAGCTCACGGATTTGAGAGCCTGCGACCTGGGGCCGCTCGGGGGCAGGCCCGCGGATGTGAACCCCATGGAGCCTGTAGCGCCCTGGTAAGCTCCTTTGCCGCCTGTGATATTTCCGATCACCGATGCGAAATTCCCGGTTCCGTTCGGAATCGTGATCGCCACATCGAAGCTGTCGAGGCGATTGAACGCGAAACTGATCGTCCCTTTATAGTCGTCAAGCGCATTACCTGTGTTGCTGATGTCGACTGGCTGCGTCAGGTCGAGGCTGATCGCCACGGGGCCGAGCGCCCCAATATTTCCGAAGCCCGAACCGACGGCGTGTCCCGTGGCGGTGTTGGATTCCCCGGTGAGGCCCCCCGTAAAAGTGAAGTTCGTCGTTTTCTGGGCGAAGAGGGCAGAGGCGGTGAGGAAGGCGGCTACCCAGGCGTGTCTGGAGCGATTGGACATGTCGATCTCCTTTGAAGGTCCGCTAATCTCTATAAACGCAAAGCGGCGCCAAACGGGGTCATTTCGGCTTGTATAATCTCCTGAGAGCCGGGCGATGACTCCCACCCAATGGAAACGCGTTAGCGATTTATTCGCGACCGCGCTGGAACTCGACGGCGACGGCTGCGCACAGCTCCTTCAGCACGAACAGGAAAGTGTCCGTGCCGAGCTCGAGCGTTTGCTGCGCGAACACCAGCGGATCGGCTTGCTCGACCGGCAGATTCTAAAGAACACCACGGAGGACCACTGGACCGGAAAGACCCTCAATGGGCGATACCGGATCGATCGCTTCCTCGCGCGCGGTGGCGCAGGCGCCGTCTACGTCGCCAGCGACGAACAGATCGCAGGCCGCGCCGTAGTCGTGAAATTCCTCGAACGGCAAGATCCGTGGCTGAAGAACAAGTTCCACGAGGAAATGGAAGCGCTCGCCCGCATTGAACACCATGGCGTCGTCGGCATCCTCGACGCCGGCGAAACCGCTGACGGCCTTCCGTTCTTGGTCATTGAATACATCGACGGCGTTACGCTCCGTTCAGAGATCCAGAACGGACCGATGCAGGTCGCGCGCGTCGCCCGGCTGATCCGTGAAATCGGCAGCGCCGTGTCCGCCGCGCATGACAAAGGCGTTCTGCATCGCGACCTGAAGCCCGAAAACATTATGTTGGAGCACGCGGGGACACCCGCGGAGGCGGTTCGGCTGATCGACTTCGGTATCGCCCGCGTGGATCGCCCGGACCAGGAGACGCTCACCCATACCACGCGATTCGCCGGAACTACTCCGTACATGGCGCCGGAGCAGTTGGCGGGAAGACCGCAACCCTCCAGCGACATCTACGCCATGGGTGTTCTCGCCTACGAGATGCTCAGCGGGCGGCGTCCCTTCATCGCTGCAAGCCCGGTGGAACTCTACGAGCAGCAGCGTGCCGGTGTAAAGAGCGACCTGCATCGTCTCCGTCCGGAAATTCCGGCGGCTGCCGGTCGAATGATTCTGAAACAGCTTTCTTTCCGGCCGGAAACCAGGAGCGCAACCGCACTCGAAGCAGGGGAGCAGATTGCCGCAGCCATTGAAGGACAACTCCGCGAGGGTTGGTCACGACGTCGTGCAATCTCACTGCTGGCAGGAGCGGGAGCCGCCGGCGTCGCCGGATTCGTTTGGTCCCGCGCCTCGCGCCCTTTCGATCCAGCCGATCGCGTTATCGAGGTCGTCATGGGCACGGAGCTGGTGGAACATGGCTTCATCAGGGACCACGATATCGACTACCGCGTCCAATACAACTCGGATGGCTCCGCGCTCGATTCCATTCGTCTCATGTCCGCGGATCAGGGCTATTACTGGCGCCCTTTCACCAAAGCCCAGGCTCGTGAAGCGCAGCTTAAGGGATGGAAGTTGACAATGGAAGGAGCCGTCGAAGCGGGCAATCTTTGGGCTCTGGTCGACAACCCTCGCGCCTCATGCCGATATATGGCGGTCCTGACGCGCAATCCCGATCAAACCGACAACGCGGCGTGCCTTGTTCATGTCGCACCAGTCAGACAAGGGGTCGAGCGTGTCCTGCCGGGCCCTGGGGGCGCCCGCCACCAACTCGTATTGGCTTGGACGCCTGCGACACAAGGCGAGCTTTGGGTGGACGGCACGAAACTAATCACCCGGTATGCGGGCGAAGCCCATTTTCGCTATGGTCACGGCCTGGAGTTCGGCACGGCGCGGAACCACAGCCAAAGGGCTGAGGGCGTTTTCTGGAAAATTCGACTGGAGATTGGGTAATTTCTCAATCTCGTTGTTGTCCGATTCCGATGCTGATACCGATTCGCCCCCGGGGCTCTCAATGGAACCGCTCTTTAATCATGTGCCTGATGTGGTTCGTTACCGGCAGCGTGTTCGCGTGACCTCTTAGGATAGTTTCCGGGGAGCGGACGATCCGGACGCTGTCCGCGAAGTGTCACTTCAACGAATAGCGGTTTCCGTCAACTTACGGTGCTACGTAAATTCAGAATGGCGCGTTATTGTGCCGTCGGAAAACGCAAAGCATGTGGGCTGAACCAGCGTGACATCAAGCGGTACTCAGTTTGCTGCGGGACGGACTGACAACATTCGTTCGCAGCAGCATTCGAAACGCCAAGCCATGCGTTATGAAAAGAAGAGGCACGTAGGCAGTCAGGATAAAATAACCAGCGCCTAACAAGCCTTGCGTATCCGGGAGTGATATGCGGCTTCCCTGGTAAAACGCAAAGAGCAGGTCCGTCATTCCGAAGGTATTGAAAACCCAGGTCACCGCTGTCCCGGCACGGGTTCCCAGGGTAGCCAGAGCGAGCAAAGCCAAGAAGGCGGTGATGAGATCGCCGTAGGCTACTGGTTGAGCAAATGCGGCAGGTAACTCTGGAGACACAACACCCGGCACCACAAATGCCAATCCGAGGAACCTGAACCCATGCAGCAGCAGGATGGGCTTCAGGTTCTCGGGGCTGGGGCGTTCACTTAGCGCCGGCCAAATATAGAGCCACGCCACTGCTCCCCAAGCGACCAGGCCGAACGTTACACTGATTCCGAACAAAGCTGGAAATGGCATGATCGATCCTTTCTTACCGAGCTGGCCCGCTGCCAATCAAGGCGCCGAGCGGCATGAGCGGACCGACGGGAATGTACTCGTGGTCCATCAGGTTCTCTTTCGACAACGGCAGTGTATCCATGATGGCGTGGGCTTCTTCTACGGTCTTCACGTCGAGAAAGAAAATCACGCCTCGGCCGTCGCCCCTTGAGTACCATTGGCGAATCTTACCGTCGAGATAGAGTTTCACCGTTGCCCGGATCTCGTCCGGCATGATGCTCATGATCTGCTGACGCGTCACTCCTTGCTTGACAGTCAGGATGACCATCACTTCCGTAGTCTTAGGCGACGGCACGCCGGAAGGCGGTTGGGGTGAGCCCTGGGTTTGCCCCAGCACAGATGCCGCTGGAAGCATAGTCATAAGGAGGGGGAAGAATAGTTTCATGGTTTACCTCGATTCAGTCGCTGGCGGCGTTTCGCTCGCCTATCTGATATTTGCCCGCCGCACCCGGCCTGTGACACGATTACGAATGATCGATTTCTGACAGGAAGCCGGTCACAAATCCGCCTCGCGCGGCAAAGAGTTTAAGAGTGAGCGAAGGAGATCAGGAACTTCGCGCCTTGATGGTCCGCTATCAGGGCGGATCACTGGAAGCATTTCAGGAGATCTACGCGCAGCTCGCAGCCGCAGTGCGGCGGTACCTGTCACATCTCGCTGGCGGCTCGGAGATCGCTGACGATTTGCTGCAGGAGACGTTTCTTCAGATGCACCGGTCGAGAGCTGCATACAACCCGGCATATGCGGTTAGACCTTGGGTGTTCGGTTTGGCGCGAAACGTTTTTCTGATGAATCGGCGTGCGGCCCGGCGATGGGCAAAGATTCATGAGTCGCGCGAGGATTTGCCTGAATTCCCCGTGCTTCCGGAAGCTGACCGGCTCGGCTCTCAGGACGAGATCCGCAGATGTATCGCGCATTTAGCCCCGGATCAGGTGGAAGCGTTGCTGCTGCACCATGAGTGGGGGTTCAGTTTCGAGGAGATCGCCGGGATGCTGGGCATTAGTGCGGCGGCGGCTCGCGCGCGCGCCAGCCGGGGAATGGCAGACCTGCGCGTGGCGCTGAACAGTCTACAAAGGGCTCGTGCATGATCGATCAGTCTTCTAATAACCAGCCGCAGGCGCTAAAGCCACCGGAAGCGCTGATGCGGGCGATCGCCCATGATCTCAAACCCGTCAGACCATCGCCGCAACCGCTCCACCTGGCGTTGCGAATGGTCCCTCTCGCCCTCCTGGTTTCGTCGGTGATTCTTCTGGCTATCGGCCCCCGTCAGGACTCAGGGATATTAGGACCGCTCTTGACGTGGGGCGCCTCCGCCGCGCAGTTCGTGTTGGCGATCGCGCTCGTCTGGATCGCCGCGCACGAAGGCATACCGGCTGGCAGGCTGCCGAGGCAGATGGTTTACTCCGCGGCAGTCGCGGCGTTTTTGGTGGTTGTATCGATCACCCTACTAACCTTCTCGACAAGCCCTGGGACCGCAGCCCTGCGTGTCCCGCCGCAGATTAACGAGCTCCTGCGTGTTTCGCCATGGATCATGGGCTTCGGCTGCGGGATCGGCAGCACGCTAGCCGGGGGAATCCTAGTCCTGTTCTTCAGTGGGGTGTTTCGAAACTCGCTCGCGACCCAGCCAACTGTGGCGGGCGCCCTGTATGGCGCAGGCGCGGGTCTCGCGATCAATGCCGGTTGGCGCATTGCATGCCCGTTTTCGACCCCGTGGCATGCGCTGGGAGCGCACGGAGCAGCGATCATCGCTACAGCGATCTTAGGAGCACTCATCGGGCGTTTTTTAGGAAATCGCAGATTTCACATCTAGCGGTGCGGCTCATCCACCCGCCGCGCTAGAACAGTGCCCTCGTTTTGAGACATCCAAACTCAATGAAACCGGAACGGTTGACCGAAATTGAGAGTTTGTGCAAGGCGGCATTGGAGCAGGAACCAGAACGCCGCGCCGATTGTTTGCTGCCGCGTGCCAGGACGATGAGGAGCTTCGTCGCGAAGTAACGGCATTGCTGAAAACAGCGTCGGCACCGCAGAATTGTTCGGCGTTAGTCCCGATACGGGATCTGCGGTCGTTGAGCCCCGGGCGACCCTCGCTCCCGGAATCAAGCTGGGGCCGTATCAAATCGTCGGGCCGCTTGGCGCCGGCGGAATGGGTCGGTTTTTCGAGCGTTTGATACACGCCTTGACCGTGCGGTGACGCTCGAGATCTCTTCCGAACAGTTCAGCAAGCGATTCGAGTGGAATCACTAACATCGTCAGAGGCTTCTAAGGTAGAATGCGTTGCGTGAAGGCTCGATGACTACGCGTCGGACGTTCATAAAGACAGCCTACGCGGTGGCTATCACATCAACCGCATCGAGGCCGTCCGTCGGCGTGGGCCAAGCCCAACAAGTTCCGAATTCTTCCGGCACCGAAGCGGCCAAACTGAAAGCGCCGCCCGGTGCCTGCGATTGTCATCACCATATCTACGATGCTGCCCGGTTTCCGCCGCTGAAGATGGGAGCAACATTCACGCCGAACGCCCGCGTAGCGGAGTACCGACTGTTGCAGAGGCGCATCGGAACGACGCGCAATGTCGTCGTGACGCCGTTGCCTTACGTGACGGACAACCGCGTCACGCTGGACGCGATTGCGCAACTGGGGAACGCGGCGCGCGGTGTTGCCGCTATCCACCCTGCCACTACGGACGCCGAGTTGAAGGTGCTGGCGGACCGCGGTATTCGCGGTATCCGGTTCTCGCTCACCGTTCCGGAGGATGCGGTGACCTCCATTGACATGATCGAATCTCTGTCCAAGCGTGTAGACGCCCTCGGCTGGCACGTGCAGCTCAACGTGCCGGCCGATCAAATCGTGGCTGCTGAAGGGTTGTGGAATCGACTACCTTCCGTGATGGTGTTCGACCATATGGGACATGTCCCGCAGCCAGTAGGGTTGCGCCATCCAGTGTTCGGCGTGATTCGCCGGTTGGTAGACAAGGGCCGGACATGGGTCAAGCTGTCAGTGACTGGCGACAACACCGCGGATGGCCCTCCGGGCTATGCTGATATCACAAGGGTGGCGCAAGCCTACGTGAGGGCCGCGCCGGAGCGGATGGTATGGGGGAGCAATTGGCCACATCCCACCGAAGCAAAGAAGCCCGATGACGCTATACTCTTCGATCTGCTGTCCAATTGGGCGCCGGATGAGGCGACACGCAACCGTATCTTGGTGCAAAATCCTGAAGAACTGTACGGATTCCCAAAGCTAGCGTAAAATCCTCCTGTTCGCTCTGCGTCTGCTCATCCGGAAGTTATCCTTTTCGATCCGGAAGTCAGATTCTAGGAATTTGCCCGACATCCTTATCGGCAACGGACGTCCCGATTCAACTTGCTAAGGCGTCTGTCTGGCTAACGTCCGGTTACGGTCCACAATGGCGGCTTAGTTGGTGTAGGGGAAGAACACGCCGGTTTGCGACGATTGACCATCGATCTGAATCGTGATCGGGAAGTTGCCGCCGCTCGGAAGGCTGGGTACTTTAAAGTTGATCTGAAACTCACCCGGAGCTACGAGGCCCGAAAAGTCCGCCGCGAACGTCGCCGGGCCGATGGTCACCGTAACGGGGTGCGTAGTCCCACTTACGGAGACCACTCCCGCGGGCGACGGAGCCAGACTGTTGGCGAAGAGAACCACCGTATCACCAGCCTGCGCGCGTCGCGCACCGGGAAAAACCGTGGGATCTCCCAAGCGAGTGGAATCGGTAAAGACGGCGGACGGAAAGAACGTTCTTCCGCCATCGAGCGTGTAAGAAAAGACTCCGGGCGCGGCCTGCACCGTTTTGGTCGTGAGGATGTTGCTGGCCACGTTGTTGCGCACCACTTGCACCGAAACGTTCCCGCTCAGGTTGGCCGGCGCCTGCACGTTAATCTGCTGCAGCGCACCGTCGATCAGATACCACATCGCTCCGGGCTGGCCATTGAACAAGACTTGCACGCCGTTGAGGATGGTTGGAAGGCCGTTGGAGAAGTCGGACTTGCTCCAGTCTACGGTAACTCCCGGGTCGGTAAACCCTGAGCCCTTGATCGCTACCCAGGACCCGCTCACCACCTGTCCTGGCTGATAGCTCCCGCCGTTGATCACGCCGGCCGCATCCGCGACAATGCTTGGCCCAGCCGAGACGAATGAGGCCTGGAGCGAGTAGCCTGCAACTGTGATGGTGTCATTGCTGGTCGATGCCGTCACGGAGATCGTCACCGATTCTATGAGTGTGCTGACAGGTGAAAAGCTGGCCTGACCGAATACGGCGACTGCGATTCCCGGCGTGGAGGTTTTCGGGCAGTTCAGCGTAGAACTGCCCGTGGGCGTAGTGATCGTCATAGTAGCGGCCGCGTTTCCCGTCACACCGCAAGTGATCGACGCGCGACCGCCGCTAAGCGCGGGTTGGCCGCTGACCGTCGAGAGGTTCAAGGTTCCGTTAAAGGAGGCCTGAACTGGACCGCTCGCCTGCAAAAGTGCATTGGCTCCGGCGACGCTGATGCCCGGGCTCTGGGGGTCATTGATGAACGTGGCGATCGTTTTTCCACCGCCGCCTCCTCCGCCACCGCCGCCGCCTCCTCCCCCGCCGAACAATTGGCCAGTAGCGCTATTCACCAGGAGAGTACCCGCGATCGAGCATGGAAACACGTTCGCGTTCGCGCTGCAGGGAGTGCCGTAATCTAATCCAAACACGAGGCCTATCGTATTCAGGCCACCTGATGGCTTGGTGGGATCGCCAATCACAGTGGCCACCGTCGAAGCGGTTGTGTCGGTAAATGCAACGCCGTCCAGAATTCCCACGACTGGTCCCGTTGAAGCGGACGAGATTATATCGATCAGAAGCCTGCCTGCGGACGGATCGTACGTGAACGGAGTCGAGAAGAGAATCACGATGTCGAAGGAACACGGTCCGGGCGTCGCACAACCGGGAGAGGATCCGGAAAACGGGCCATTGAAAACCACGGTAGCGTCCGGCCCGACATTGTTGGCATACGCCACGCTGGGGAGCGTGCGACCATTAGCGTTGTTGGGAAACGCCTGAGTCGTCGAGAGCGTGATCTGCAAGGTAGTCGTGAACTTGACCTGGCCTTTACCGGGGTACGCGCGGAGGCGAAGTGCCGTGATGGTGATCGGGGCGGTAAACTGGCTAAACTGACCGGATCCGACCGTCTGCTGGATACGGTTGGGGCTACTGGTCGGGCTGAAAAATACGCTGTTGCCTGGCGACGTGGTTTGCGCGTTTGGCACCACCACCGTCCCGCCGAAAGCGGCGACGCAGATCACGATGAGCAACACTGAGATTTTCAGTTGGATTCGTGCCCACGTTCTGGTCGTGACTGACGCCGTTCGATTGGTTCGCACCGCGGTTTCTAACATGGCTTTTGCTCCTGCCTGCAAAGAATTTGGAAGTTCCTCATCCTTTACAGGCGACACTTTGCGCCCAGACCTGTCATCGCGGAACTGTGATATTCTCAAAAGCTCCTAGAATCTGGTAGCTACGGGTATTCAGGATGTCTGATCCAGGCGAGATCACGCGGCTCCTTTCCGAATGGAACGGCGGGAATCCAGCCGCGCTCGACAGCCTGGTAAGGATTGTTTACGACGAGCTGCGGCGCCTGGCCTCCAATTACATGCGCAGGGAGCGCCCGGATCATCTGCTCCAGACAACCGCGCTGGTAAATGAAGCGTATTTGCGCCTCGTCGATCGGCACCATGTGAGTTGTCAGACGCGAACTCAGTTCTTCGCCGTTGCCGCTCAGGTAATGCGCCGCGTGCTGGTGGATTACGCCCGCGGCCGGAATCGCGTAAAACGTGGCGACGGGATCGCGCCTGTATCCCTGGACGATGTCGCTGTTCTCTCGGCTGATCGCGCCGAAGAGCTCATTGCGATTCATACGGCTCTCGAAAAGTTGACGGCTTTCGACGATCGCAAGGGCAGAGTTTTCGAGTTGCGCTACTTCGGCGGCATGTCCGTCGAAGAGGTGGCGGAAACATTGAATGTGTCGGACGTGACAGTCGCGCGCGACTGGAGAATGGCGAAAATGTGGTTGCGCCGCGAAATTGCTCCGGGATCCCAAAATGCGATCTGAACGCTGGCTGGAGATCGAAGAGATCGTGCAATCGGCGATCGATTGCGCCCCTGGGGAAAGGCCAGCGCTTCTCGATGCGGCTTGCGGCAATGATGTCGAACTGCGGCATGAGGTCGAATCGCTGCTCGCCATGCAGGAAGACGGCGGATTCACCAGGTCCTCCGGCTTTACCGACGCCGTCAAGGTGTTGGAACAGCACACCGCGAAACTGAACGAAGGCCGCAGCATCGGGGCCTACCGGGTTCTGCGCGAGATCGGCCGTGGAGGCATGGGAACCGTATATCTGGCCGCCCGCGCCGACGATACGTTTCAAAAACTCGTAGCCATCAAGCTCCTCCGCCGCGGTCTCGATACCGACGACATCGTTCAGCGTTTTCGCGGCGAACGCCAGATCCTGGCCATGCTCGATCATCCCCATATCGCTCGTCTGCTGGACGGCGGGACAACCGATGACGGGCTGCCCTACTTTGTCATGGAATACATCGAGGGAGAGCCGATCAACCTGTACTGCGACCGGCTCGGGCTCACCGTCACGGAAAAGCTAAAGCTTTTTCAGGGCGTCTGCGCAGCGGTTCGATATGCCCACCAGAACCTGGTTATCCATCGCGACATCAAGCCCGGCAATGTTCTGGTCACAAAGGAAGGCGTGCCGCGGCTTGTGGACTTCGGGATCGCCAAGCTGTTGGTGCCGGGAACCTCGTCGGACGAGATGACGCGGACTGGTCTGCGCCCACTCACGCCGGAGTACGCCAGCCCGGAGCAGATCCGCGGCGAATCAATCACTACCGCGAGCGACGTGTACTCATTGGGTGTGTTGTTGTATGGATTGCTCTCGGGCAAGAAGCCGTATCCGTTGGCGGTGCGAACCGGGGCGGAGCGAGGAGAGCCTGAGCCGCCCAGTTTAGCGGCAGGGTCAATGGCCGGCCGCCGCCTGCGTGGTGACCTCGATAACATCGTCCTGACGGCCATGCGCCACGAGCCGCATCGGCGCTACGGTTCGGTGGAACAATTCTCGGAGGATATCCGCCGGCATCTGGATGGATTGCCGGTTACCGCTCGCCCGGACACGGCCGGCTACCGTGCCGCGAAATTCATGGTGCGTCACAAAGCCGGAGTCGCGGCGGCGGCTTTGCTGGTGGTGACGTTATCGGGGGGGATTATCGCCACCGCGTGGCAAGCCAGAGTGGCAGCGACTCAGCGCGATCGCGCGCGCATCGAAACCGCAAAGGCGGAACGGATCAACGCGTTTCTCCAGGATATGTTGGCATTCTCCAGCCCGTCCTACGATTCCCCGAACGCGACCAAGAACAAGGATGCTAAGGTTTCGGAAGTCCTCGAACAGGCTGTAAAACGCGCGGAAACCGAGCTCGCAGATCAGCCCGAAATCCTCGCTGAGGTGCAGCGCAACATCGGCGGCGTGTACGCAACTCAGGGGCGCATCGATCAAGCGGAGCCGCTGCTTCGATCCGCTCTTGAGAAGTTTACGAAACTGCACCGTGCCGACAGCCCGCAAGCCATCGAAACCGGGAATACGCTCGCAAACTGCCTCCTCGTCAAAGGCGACCACGCGGGCGCGGAGGCATTATTTCGAGGGAACATCGACATCCTCCGCGCTGCGGCGCGGCGCGGGCGTGCTGACGCAAGCTCCATGGCGTATTCGCTGGGAGGCTACGGAGGTATGCTCGACCGCCAGGGCGATAACGCAGCGGAACCCTATCTCCGCGAGTCGCTCCAGTATGCTTCCGCATTCCACGGGAAGGATCGAGCGTTCGTGGCGATGCTCTACAACAATCTCGGTCACGTGGCGTACCGCAAAGGCGACTTGAAGGAATCGGAACGGCTGGGCCGCGCCGCCATCGATGAATATCGCCGGTTGCCTCCCGGCACATACGTCGAAATGGCCGTCAGCCTTTCGAATCTGGGCGCCATCTTGATTCGCCAGGGCAAGTACGCTGAAGCCGAGCCGTTCATACGCGAAGGACTGGATCTCCGCCGAAAGGTGTTGGGCGATGATCATCCGGACACGGCAATGGGTTGGTACCGCCTTTCGGATCTGTTGTACAGCGAGGGCGACTATCGGCGCGCGGAGCAGGCCGCCAGAACGTCTCTTGAGGTCTTCCGGCGGGCCCTCACCAAGCCCGAAGGCGACTTGTCTTTCGCGTCGCCGCTCACCGAGCTCGGCATGATCCTCAATAAATTAAACCGTCCGCATGAGGCCGAAATGCCCCTGCGCCAGGCGCTGGAAATTCGCACGCGACTTCTTGCGCCCGGAAATCAATTGATTGCCTCCACCCAGGCAACGTTAGGCGAGGCTTTGCTTGCGCAGAGACGATACTCGGAGGCCGAGTCGCTTCTGGTCGAGAGCTACCAGATCCTTAAGTCGACTTGGGGCGAGCAGCACCCGCGTACGAAAGAGGCGCGGCAGAGCCTAAAGCTTCTCCATGAGGCATGGCACAAAACCGGATAGACCGCTTGCACCAATTAGAGCAGTGAATGGCAGAGCGCATGTTCTCGACGTTTAATCCTGCCGGATTCCAATACGCTGGCAGCCTGTGAAGAATTTCTCGAGCGCGCTGGAAAATGGACCATCGCTCCCCAGTTGCACGCCCGACGATGCCGGCAAGCACGCTGAGGAGTCGCTCGACGAGCTTGCGCGTCAGCTTCGACCGCAACAATTGAACGCATTTGTCTATGGCGATGCAACGGGTACTCTGATGAGAACGTCAGCCTCGCGCCCCGACGGCAGATCATCAAAAACTGCTTCGGCCAGTACACGGACCGTTGTCACGCCATCTTTCGGGTGCCGAGCGCCAACCCGCCGGTCAAGGATCGCATCAATTGCTTCAATGCGTTGCTGCGCGACTATACGGGCGAGCATCGGATGCCGGTCGATCCTGGGTACAGGCATTTGATTCGGGATCTGGGGCAAGTGTGTTGGAAAGCCGATCCTTATCGGAACCCATAGGCAGAGCTGGATAGATCGGATCCGATGCGGACTCACGTTAAACGACGCACTCGGATATTGTTTGTCCCGTGTATTTCCGCTGTGCTCGCAAAAAGGCGAGCAGCCCGGGCCGGCTATCGTTTAGCGAATCCTCATCCTTAGCTCGGGTTGTCGCGAGCGATCTCGATGATCGGATTCTTTGACTTCTGCCCTGCGATAGCGACATTGCATTCTATGGCCGGGATGGTGGGCATCGAACTCCCGACTCCGTGCGCCCAAGTCGGATTCCGGGCCATTGCCCGAGAACATATTTTCGGACGACATGCTGAAGATTCTGGATTCTGATTGAAGTCGGCGGCTTCGGTATCCTCAAAATCCGATACAGTCCGCCGGTGCCCAGGCAAACCCAAAGCTTGCATACCGCGAATGCACCGTGAAAGGGACTCGGGTTCTCTACGGACCCGATTTTTTGCGGACCACAGGTAGAGAATGGCTACCTATCGTGCAAACTTCCTGCGCGCGCGTGCAGGCTTCGCAGGCTGATGGACATAAACGCATAGGCCGTCAGATGCGTGAATCCAAGCGCCGTAAATACCGGAATATACCCAAGACTCTTGATTACGTGCCCGGTTAGCAACGTTGAAAGGCCGCCTCCCACGGTGCCGCCCATAAGAGTCAGCGCCACCACCCGGGCGACGTTTTGTGGCGGAGTAGATTCGATAATCAGTGTCGTCAGGTTGGTGTTCCAGGAGGCTTGCAAGAACATGATCAGCGTGATCAAGCTGACCGCGAGCGGGGCCGAGGCAACTCGAACAGCCACCAATGTCAACGGCGTCAGACACGCCACGACGAACAGAATGCGGCGTCGGGCAAGGGGCGCATCCGTTCCACGGCGAACCAGCCAGTCGGAGACAGCCCCGCCCGTCAAAGCGCCAAGATCGGCCCCGAGAAATGGAATCCACGCCATCATACCGGTCTGTGTTAAGGAGAACCCGTGCGACGTTTGGAGATAGGCGGGAAGCCAAAAAAGGAAAAAAAAAGTAAAGGGATCCGTGAGGAAACGTGTGAAAAAGAAACTGCGGACTGCGCGCTGGGACAACAGGCCAAAGATCGAGATGTTTTCCTGTGCGGCCGTGTTTGACCCGCGACCATGCAAAATGACGGTCAGCTCGGCGGCGGACAACCCAGGCTGCCGCTCTGGAGAATGGTAAAACCAGAGCCAGACGCCCAAGAGTACGAACCCCGAAGCCCCAGTGATGACAAAGCTGAATTGCCAGTGATAACGCAGTGCCAGCCACGCAACCAGCGGAGGCGCGATCATTGCGCCGACAAAATTCCCGGTGGAAAACACAGCCCAGCAAACTCCCCGTTCACGCGACGGAATCCAATCCCTCAATACCCGGGCGGCGGCAGGCGTATAGAAACTCTCCCCCAATCCCAACGCAACACGCAGAACCAGGAACAAAATCCATCCTGTCGCCAAGGAGTGAGCAACCGCGGCTACAGACCACACCGTCAGAGCGACAGCAAAGCTTGTCCGCACGCCAACCCGGTCAATAATCCCTCCTGCGAATAAATATCCGAGCCCGGTGGCAATCAGGAAACCAATGACGATGTAGGAATACTCGACTGCGGAAAAACCAAGAATCTCCTCCAGCGTTTTTTCCAGGACGGAAAGTGTCTGCCGGTCGAGAAAAGCTATTGTCGAGATGAAAAAGAGCAGCCCTGCTACCAGCCATCGCCGGTGTTCGCGAAACACTGCGATCATACTTAGCAATCTTCCTGGGTTACTGCCAACGTTGCGTGCGGCTATGATAGTCTCGGTTAGTCTTTAAATGCAACCCGCTTTGTCCGATGGCGAATTGAATGAATTGCGGCGGTGGAGCACCGGCGCTGTCTGCAATGGTTGGGAGAAGATCACGCAGCGAGACATCGCCGGGGAGGCGATCAATCTTGAGCCGGTACAAGATTTCATGCCATTTCTCGGACCGATGGTAGGTTACGCGGTCACCGTTGTGATCCAGCCCAGCGACGCTACGCTCAAACAGAAAGCTCCCCACGCCTGGGGAGAATACCGTCGTTATGTGGCCTCAATTCCAGGTCCAAAAATCGTGGTCGTGCAAGACCTCGACAAGCCGCGGCTGCTCGGGGCGTTCTGGGGTGAGGTGACAGCCCACTTTAACCGTTCAGTTGGCTGTGTCGGCACAATCATTGACGGCGGTATCCGCGATGTTGACGAAATGGGACAGGCCGGATTCAAGGCGCTGGCGCGGGGTTTGTGCGCGGGTCGCGCACACTCACATCCGATCCGCTGGGGCGGAGAGGTCGAGGTTTTCGGGCGGCGCATTGTGCCCGGACAATTGATCCATGCCGATAAACACGGGTTCCTTGCCATCCCGCCCGGCGAGGAGCCGGGGCTGCTGGAAGCAACGCGTTTCATGGACGCCAAGGAATGCCAGACGGTAATTGTGGCCGCGCGAGACAGCGTAGGTAAATCGCCTTCGGAGATTTGCGACGCCATGGATCGGGCGGGCGCAGCGTTCCGCGCGGCTGTGCGCGAGAAATTCGGGGTCCAAAAATGAGGCGTGTTCAGCTTTTCGCTGGTGTTCAGCCGTATTCGATGCGTTGAGTCCACAGGATCTCTGAGTGCAAGTGTTACGGTCGCGGGCCGTAGTGCGGCACAGGCTGCCCGGCCTCCAATGCGCCGAGATCGGGCGCTCGGCCAGTGAATCCGTCTGTCACATTGGGAAGGACCACGCCTCGATCAATCGCCGCTGAACCGGATTTTAGGGTGAAATCGAAGTCCTCGGCCTTATAAAGTCTCTGGACCGTATTGATATCCTGCGCGTCCAGCTTCGGAACGCGGACAAAGATATCGTAGTCCAACAAAACGCTGTGCTGGTCCTGGTGTGTTGCCTGGCTATATTGCTCGAGAGTCGCGAATCGGCGCACTTGTAAAGCGCGGTTGGCACCGGGACCGGCATCGCGCCTGACGAGCAGGCCGCTGTAATCCGCTTGAATATTCTCGGGAGGTGAGGTCCATTGGAAGGAGAACTCCGCACCCGGATTCGGGCGAAAGCCATTGTAGTCCGAGGAACTGTAATTCGTATTCGTATTTACGCTGAAGATGGCCGGGGCGGAGTTTTCTCCCAGCATCAGGTTGTTGCGCCAGTGCACATTTGCCGACGATCCGGCGCTGGTTTCCGTCAGGATGGTGTTGTTGTAGAACACCACTCCGGGCGCGCCATTCGTCATCCTGGTCGATCCGCCCGGTGCATGATAGGCGATGTTGCGAATCCAATAAATCGGCCCTCCAATCGCCGGCTGATTGCAAAAAGGTTGCGAAGCCGAATTTACGATCATATTCCGCATCACGCGAACGTTGTGCATGCTGCCGTCGATCTCGAAGGCATTGTCATGAAAGTTCGTCATGTAGTTGTTGTAGTAATCGATGGCAACCGGACGACGGTCCCAGTACTCTCTGGGCGGATAATGCGGACCATCGATCGCATGCGATCCGTCCGGATTTCCATATGTTTCGATATCGATTCCGTCATGGAAATTCGCGACGTAGTTGTAAGCGACCACATGGCCGGGACCATAGAGCCTGACGGCTGTATAGGATGCCAGCAACGGCGGGAACTTCTGACCGTCCACTCCGTCGAACTTGGCCCAGAAGGTTCCAATCCATCCGATAAGATGATTCGGGTCGTCGCGGCCAATGAAATAGTTGTCGGCGATATAGAAGTCGCTCGAACCGGAGTAGTTTGTGAAGACACCCAGATTAATGTTCTCAAACCGGCACTTCTTGACAGTCAAGCCCTTCGATCCCGCGATAAACTGTGTGCCCGCCCAGATCGCGATCTCAGTATTTCGAAAGGTGACACCTTCGAAATAGTTGTAATTTGCGGCCTTCACATTAACGAGGTTGAAGTTCCCGTTCCCGTCAAATATGACTTCTCCGTCTCCGGCTGCTTTGATCGCGATCGGCTTGTCAGGAGTGCCATTCGCTGTCAGATAGTAGGTTCCCTCCACCGGGGTCGTAGCATTGATGCTCCGATCTCCCGTGTAGTATTCCGGATGGTATTTATACAGCCCGGCGTGGACCAGAATCGTATCGCCCGCCTTGACCCGCGGCCTGCCCGCGGTCACCGTATCTCCGCCGCCGCAGTAATAGTTGTAGGCGCACATCAGGGCGTCAAAGGCCGGCTCAATCTTCGCCCCCTTGTAAGCAGTGGGATAAACGTGGAAAACCCGCCCACCGGCATAGGGCTTTGGCTCATTGCGAGTCCGCACGGTGACTGTCTTGGTCACAGTCTTAGAGGTTTGCCCGGCGAATCCGTCCGGATCAGACATCACAAACCGAGCTTCGTATTCGGTGTCCGGCTCCAGATCGAGAATACTGCCCGCAAACATGTTCGGAGAGATAACGTCAAATACGCCCTGGTCTTGATAGATGCGCTCGCCTTGCAAGCGGAGGAGTGGCAGCCCCGGCTTCCACTGAGTCTCACTTTTCCTGCGGTATGAGACGTCCACCTGCGCGTTACGATTGTCGTCCCCTTCGATCAACCACTCAAAGCCGAGATTGATCAGCGTCGGATGGTCCACTACAAGTTCCCCCGGCTTGACCTTGTTGTTCATCTCCGCCGCCTGCGCGCGGTCCCTGCTCAGGCCATGCAAAACGAGAAGAACGGCGAGAACCGCCCATCGTGTATACATGTTCATAAAAAGGTCTCGATCCTTTGCCCGATGCGTTCGTTTTAAACCATTAGGAATCCGCCATTGACTTCGATGACCTGGCCCTGAATGAACCGTGCCTGTTCGCTGCAAAGGAAGACGATGACGTCGGCTATTTCTTCCGGTGCCCCGATCCGCCCTAAGGGAGTGGCCGCTCGGACCGTGCTCAGCATCTGATCGCTCGAGAAATTCCGATGATAATTCGTGTCAACCGTACCGGGGGAGACGGCGTTGATACGGACGCCGAGTGGAGCGAACTCTGTCGCCAGACTTTTGGTCATTGTGGAGAGGGCTCCCTTTGCGGCCGCATAGGCCAGTGCACCCACGCCACCGCCAGTGCGTGCTGCCACGGACGAAATGTTCACCACAAAGCCGCGCTTCCGCGCCACCATGCAGGGCAGGATGGCCTTGGTGAGAAAAAACGCGCTCGACAGATTGAGCGTCATCATTTGTTCCCAGAGTTCCTCGCTGAAGTCCAGCACCGGCGTGCGGCGGATCAAAGAGCCGGCGTTGTTCACAAGAATGTCGATGATTCTCCCGTCCATTTGTCTCGCGAAGCTTCGCACACCGTCCATGGTGCTGAGGTCTGCGTGTATCAACGCTCCGTCACCGCCGGCCTGCCGCAAACGCTTCAGCACATCGGTCGCTGCGTCCTTTTGACGGTTGTAATGTATTTGCACAGCGGCGCCGCGGGAGCCGAGAGCGAGTGCCGTGGCAGCGCCAATCCCACTGCTGGCACCCGTAACGAGCGCGGTCATTTCACGAAAGCAATTGGAGTCGTTCATAAAGTTCTTGTAGTGAATCCGGCTAGCGGCTCCATTGGGGTTCGTAATGGATCAAGGACCGTCCACAACATTAGGGCGCAGCTGGAATCCTGGCCCGATCGGCGCCCTACTTTTTAACCGCGTACGGGCCGACTTCGGGCTTCCCCTGGGTGTCCTTCAGCCCGCCGAGTTCGTCGGCGACCCCGCGGGCAATGGCAGCCGTTTCGCTGCCATTTTGGAAGCAAGTGAAATCCGGCCGGTCACGCCATGCGAACGGACCGCACAGCCGCTTCCCTGCCCCGAGCGCAGCGTCATGCACAATGTTGATCAGACGCTCATAATCGGGTGAGCCTTGTTTATAACCCGAGAAATTGCCCAAGTCTCCGCTGGCCGCGAAGATCGCGGTCACGCCCGGAATCGCTGCGATTTCGCGAGCGTCTCTCGCACCATCCAGTGTCTCGATCATTTCGATCAGCACGACGTTGTCGTTGATCGTGTTGCGATACCCACCGGGAACATCGCCCCAGAAATCGGTTCCAAAGGCTTGGCCGCCACCCTGGCTTCGTTTGCCTAGAGGCGGGAACATGGTCCAATCCCTGGCGGCAGTTCCTTCGGCCACGGAGCGGACCGTCGGAATGACGACCACCAGCGCCCCGAGATCCATCGCGTGCTGGATTTCCCGCTCGTCCGTGTAAGCCACGCGCACGCCCGGGACAGCTTTGGCGTGCGGACACGCTTTCCACATGCGGCCGACTGCCTCCCAGTCGCGCGCATCGTGTTGCATCTCGGTCCAGATGAAGTCGTACCCCGCATTGGCCATGGCGCAATAGGTTTCCGGACTGTCGGTATTGAACACTGTGCCACCGGTCACTTTCTCGCCCTTCATCATCTTGAGCATCACCGGATTCCATATCTTCGAGTTCGGCGGGGCGTCAAAAGCCGTCCCGTATTTCCACTTGGCGGGATCGAGCATTCCTTGATTCACGGCCCCAGGAGGCGCTGTCGTGATTGCGCCGGAGTCCTTGCCGGCTGGTGCCGCAAGCGGGAACTTCAGCTTTCCCGCATCCGGGTTATTCGCGTAGGGATCCGCCGACGATTGGGGCGTTTGCCGCGGCGGCGTTTGCCCTTGCACACCCAACATCACGAATCCGAGCGCTGCCGTAACTGCTAGTGTCGAATACAGTCGATTCATGTCGAACTCCCCTCTGGTGCTCTTGCTCTACTGACCGGGCCGACTCCGCAAGCCAGTCCGACAGTGAGTATAACTCCGGTACGCTCGCTCCGTTCCTGTGCCCGATTCTCCAGTTTCTGCGGATAACCAGATCACAAGTGGCTACTTCAGACCAAACAAGGTCAATGGAATGGCTTCGCCCATTGCTTTGTAACCTGCGTCTCGCGGATGCAATTGGTCCCCGCTGTCGAATAGAGGCAGGATCGAATTTGGTTTCGCCGGATCGCGAACCGCCGTTTCGAAATCGACGTATCCATCGAAGCCTTGACCGGAGCGGATCCATGCATTGACCGCTTCCCGGATTTTGGCTTTTTCCGGCGTCCAGTACCCGCGTTTGAGAGTCCCTTCGCCTTCGAACGGCGTCATCGTGGCACCGATGACCTTGATTCCGTGCTCGTGTGCGCGTTCGATCATCTGGGTGAGTCCGGCGATGATATCGTCCGCACCAACGGCTTCCGCTGCGGGCGCCGAGGATCCGGGATGGCCGATGTCGTTGATGCCCTCAAGGATGAGGACGTACCTGACTCCGGGCTGGGCTAGCACGTCGTGGTCGAAGCGGGCGAGAGCATTGATGCCGAATTGCGGGCGAGCGCCGTGGTGCAAGATGCGATTGCCACCAATACCCATGTTGACAACGCCGAGTTGTGGACCCGATTCGCGGGCGAGCAGGCGCCTCACCAGAAAATCGGGCCAGCGGCGGTTCTCATTGATCGTAGATCCGGAGCCATCCGTGATGGAATCGCCAAAGGCGATGATGGAGCCAGTAGTGGCTGGCGCGAGGACATCGACGCCGCTGAGGAAAACCCACGACGTTATGGTGGCCGGATTATCCAGAGAAGTGGTCCCCGTGGTATCGCCGGAGGCGATGTAGCTGGTCTGTTGGGCGGAATAGTGAATAGCCGCGGCGATCGCGTCTTTCGGAAGATAGATGCTGATGGCGATGTCGGCGGCAGGCGCGACTTTGAGTTGGACGGGGTCGCTGAGGACGATTGCGCCCGCCGGGATTTCGACGTGGCGACGTCCGCTGAAGGTGAGGACGCGATCGGTAGCAGGGGCGACGCCGGAGCCAGAAACGCGGCTCGCGACGTGAGCAGCGCCTATCTCAACGGGCTGCGAGCCAAAGGTATTTGAGAGACGAACTCGAACCGTGTCGCCACCAATGCTGACATGCACGATTTCGCGAAGGGTCTGGTTATGGAAGACTAGTTTCTGTTTTTCCATTTCCGCGGTTTCGAGTTGTGGGGCGGGGGCTGCGCCCCAGGTGCCGACCCAGTGGTTTTGTGCAATTGCCGACGCGGTGAACAGCGCGGCGACAGCAGCCGCCAGAAGAAGGTTTGGGAATCCCATTTGGTTCACTCCGTCCATCGAACTTAACAGATAATACCGGTCGAGGCTCCGACCGCTAGGCGGCGGAGGAGCTGCCTAGATAAGGTCCAGATCGGAAACAGTCTCGCCGAGGCTCATCGCACTTTCTCAGAACTGGTCGGCTGCGGGCGTCGGCACATGCAGCACCAGCACTGTCATGCCTTGCTTCTTGTCGATATTGGTGAAGTAATGGACGGTATTCTCCGGCACCAGGATATAAGTACCCTTCTTCACGCGATGAGTGACCCCGCCCTCCACTCCGTCACCCACCAGGTTGGATGAGTTCTGGCATCTGGGATTGGTCAGTGTCCCACCCAGGATCAGATCGGCCTCACCGTCCACCACTTGGAAGAATTCCGCCATGCGGGTATGCACCATGGGTGGCGTGGACGATCGGCGATATTCCACCGCTGCGTGGTGTAGCGAGCCGACCCTCAGCACCACCTGGCCCTTTGCCATCGCTTGGTCGGGCGTGATGATTTTCTTGGAAACGCCGACGCGGTCGGCAACTTCGGCATCGTCTGACAACATGTGGTTCTGCGCAGCGCCGGCCGGCGACGGCATCACCGCAACCGTGGCGCACATCTGCCCCTGCGAGGTCTCCTGCGCCGATGCCTGCGCGGCGGCGGTCAACAAGGCCAAAGCGACTAGCGAAGATTTCATGTCGATCCTCCTGACTCTGTGGTTGCGACGCAAGGTTGCGCCGCAACCACTCCTCCGTATCAGAACACGAGCTTAAGGCTGACCTGCAACTGTCGCATGCTTACATTGGAGTTGAGGCTGGTAATCGTCCCGAAGCCGCCGCTGCCGGGGATGGGCACACCATTGGCATCCAGATGGTTGGCAGTCAAACCATTGCCCGGGCTGCCAAAGTTGGGATGGTTAAAGGTATTGAAGGCATCGAGCCGCAACTGCAGCTTGAGTCGCTCGGTGAATCTCATATCCTTCGTGAGGGAGGAATCCACACTGAACAATGGCGGGCCGATCACCGTGTTCCGTCCCAGGTTTCCGAACGTGTACTGCGGTTGCAGAGCAAAGGCCTGCACGTTAAACCATTCGTTGGGAGTGGGATTGCTGAGCTTCGCTGACTGGCCTGCCACTGCATTCGGCCGGTCCATACTGCTGCTACCGATATTGGATCGGTCTTGGCCGTCCATGATGTCTACAGGGGAACCGGTGGCCATGGACCAGATCACTCCGAGATCCCACCCGCCGGCGAGGGCGCTGGCCACTCGGCCATTCATGAGCCCGTGGCCTTTTCCGAATGGTAATTGGTACAGCGTCGAAGCCACAAAACGGTGTTTCTGGTCGAAGATCGACAGGCCACGCTCGCATGGGATGCAATACGAATTCTGAGCGCCGATCTGATCGGTGCCGAGTGTGCGCAGCCCGCTGCCGTCGTCGATCGACTTCGAATAGGTATAGCCGAGCAGGTAAGTAAAGCCGCTGGACATGCGCCGCGTCAGCTTAGCGGAGAGCGCGTTGTAGTTGGAGTCCACAATGCCAATGTTCTCCACGGTATTGTTGAAGTTCGGCCAAGCTTCGCGGCTGAGTTGTGAGCCCGGTCCGGGCGCCGCAGCGTTGAAATACACATAACGAGGCAGGCGATGGCCTTGCGTTCCCAGGTAACCGATTTCGAGGGAAGTATTGTTGCCGAATCGCCGTTGGACATTGAACTCGTACGTTGCCACGTAAGGCGTCTTGCGGATGTAATAGGTGTTGACTAGAGTGGGTGTGGGGACACACACCAACGGAGGGGCCAGAGCGCCACAGGGGCTCGTCCCGGCGAAGAAGGGGACTTCGAACGTAAGGTTGTGAGTGGCAATGTTGGCGGTATTCTGCAGTTTCCCGGAAAGACTGCGCGCCATGTCGAATACCGGATTGCCGGTGTCTTGTGTGTAGAAAACGCCCGCGCCCGCGCGGACCGTCCACTTGTCGGTGGGACTCCAGGCAACTCCCAGGCGCGGAGCGAAGTTCTTGTGATCCGAGTTGACTAGATTTGAGCCCAGCCGCCCATCGCGGGCGGTACAAACGCCCCCCTGAGCGACCGTCGGAAAGACCACATTGCCACTATTAAAGTTGCCGGTTCCGTTTTCGATAATGCAGGGTTGGGTGTTCACTGGCTGTGGATTGAGACCCTTGGGGTCGCCCTGGAGGTTGTAACCGGCGGGAAACCAGGTATTGACCAGAGGCACCCTGTCACTCCAAGCCGGCACGTATTCGTAGCGCATGCCATAGCTGATGGTGACGTTACGCCGGACCTTCCAGCTATCCTGGATGTAATAGAACTGGCTCGTTTGACTGAACCGCGCGACCGCCAGCGCGACGGCGTCTGTCGTACTGGCGACATAACCGAGCATGAAGTCGGCAGGAGTATATCCGGTGGCCTGATTCGTGATGCTATATGCCCCGCGGGCGTATTGGTTCCCAGTCTCGTTGAAATTTGTGCGGTCAACCTCGACGCCGAACTTGAATGAGTGGCTCCCGTGGGTCCAGGAAATATTGTCCACTACCTGTACGACGTGATCCGAGGTCGTGTAAGGACCGTCCGTGTTGTTACCAAAACCACTAAAGCCATCTCCCAGGCCGACGTTGGGAACGCCCCAGGCCGGAGGCGCCGGGTCGCTCAAGAGGCCCGGCAAATTCAACTGTTTGACGACGTCCGTTACGTTTGCCAGCTCGGGGGCAAAGTTATTGTAGAAGTTCAGAAAGCCGAAACGGAATTCGTTTAGAAGGTTCGGCGACAGAATGAACGTGTTATTGATCGCCACCTGCTTGGTATTGGTGACCAGGCTCATGCCGTTCTTATCTAAAGCCGGCATCACCCCGCTTTCATTCTGCATGCTATAACGGACAAACCAACTTGATTTCGCGCTTTGCGCAAAGTCCACGCGTTCGGTTATCTGCCATTTGTTTGACGTGACGTTGTCCAGCGCCAGGTAGTTGTTGGACAGGCTTGCGCCTGGGACGTTAGGCGCTGGATAGTACTGCAGGAGCCCTTTGGCGATGGTGTCCAGCTGGGTCGGGAGAATCATATTGCCCTGGAACGGCACGCCGGTGGTTGGATCTTTGATGACGTGCGTCGCGAGCACTGAGGAGAAGTCACCGGTTCGGAATGCGGCGGGGAATGTCGAGTAAACCGTCTGGGTCTGCTGCCGCAGCTTGAAGCCTTCATAGTTGGACATGAAGAACATCCGGTTTTTGCCATTGAAGAGTTTGGGGATCCACACCGGTCCGCCCACCGTGTAGCCATACTGGTTCCACTTAAAGGGCGCGGAAACCGGCGCGACGCTGGTAAAGGCATAAGGGCGGGCGTCAAAATCGTTATTGCGGAGGAAATCGAACAGGGCGCCGTGGAATTGATTGGTTCCACTGAGAGTGGACACGTTTATCTGAGCCTGCAGACGCCCAAACTCGGCGGGGTAAACGCCGGTCTCCACCTTGAATTCCTGCAAGGCATCAATCGAGGGAAGCAAGGCGTAGGTGTTAAAGCCAGGATCCCAGTTTTGGACGCCGTCCAGCGTAAAATTCAAGTACTCGCGGCGCGCGCCGGCGACAAAGATTTCCTGTGTAGTTCGATCGCCGCCCTGACGAGCGCTGGCTTGACCTCCATTGGCGACGCTATTGTAGGAGACGTTGGGGCTAAGAGCGATAAGCGAGGTGAAGCTGCGCCCGTTCAGTGGTAGCCCAACAATGCGGTCATTGTCGATGACCGTCCCCACGGTGGCGCTCTCAGTGGTGAGCAGTGGAGCGCCACCCGTCACTTCCACCGTTTCAGTGACGGCCCCGACTTGCAGGTGAAAGTCAATGCGCGCAGTCTGTTCGACCTCCAGCTCCACGCCTAGGCGGATCCCGCCCTTGAAACCCTGCATCTCCGCTTTCACGTTGTAAACGCCTGGCGGAATCGCTGCGAAATTGTAATCCCCTGCGCTGTTCGTCGTGGTCGTGCGCGCGACATTCGTCTGGGAGTTAGTTACCGTCACGGTGGCGCCCACGACGATGGCATCGCTGGAGTCCGTGACTTGGCCGGTAATCTGGCCGGCCGTTTGAGCGAAACCGGTGCCGCTCAGAACGAACATCGCCCCGACAAAAAAGGCTATGCGCATTTTTTTGACCTCGTTGAAGCTCTGAGTTATTGCAAACGTTTCCAACGCAATGATGGTAACGTACCGTGAGGGCTTTCAGGAGTCAAGGAGATTCTGTGGCCTTAATCAATTACTTATTGTTATGCAATGATAACTTTCATAACTAGACTGACCCGTTCGTGGGCTGGGTACCCGCCCCCATGATTCCATCCTGCTCTAAATATCCGCAATTAAATTAATAGGATGAACGAAGCGCATGACAGAGGGTATTGCCGCCCGCTTTCACGTCGGCCCCACCCTCCAATCTGTTGGTGGGCGACGGAGCGCTACACACCCTTCTGCCGCCTGAGTCAAGTATGTCTCACTTGGCGCTTGACATCGCCAGCTTTCAGCATGCGCCAATGCAAACGATTGCGTCGTGCGGACAGGAAAACATCCTCTCTTCTCTTCAACGCGGCGATCGGGCCGGATCCACGCACACAAAGTTAGCCGCGTCATTGATGCTCCCCGTACCGCGCCATTTCGCAACTTTAGGAAAGGGACACAGCGGTCTGGTGCGATCCGTCACACCGTTGTTGGCGTGCGATGCGATGACCTTCTCGGGTGGTTTTCCATGCTCGACCCATTGATCCAGGGCATCCAGGGCATCGAAGGTATTCGGGCCATTACCTCCCGAGCAATGCCCCATGCCGGGCGCCATGAAGAGACGGAAGAAATCGGTGGTCTGGCCGGGACCTCCCATCGCGCGCGCGACCGCTTCGTAGTAATGGATGGCGTCCTCTGCCGGAACGTTGGCGTCGGCCCAGCCATGATACATGATCAGCTTTCCATGGCGATCCTTAAAAGGCTTCAAATTCGGGTTCACCGCATTGACGACCGCCATTTTCGTATCGGCATAGGCTATATCCTGATCGAAGTCGAACGTGCGCCAGTCCCAGTTGGGATCGTTAAATACCCAGAGTCTCCAGAATTCGTTCCGCCTTGCTTCGGGAGGATCCACAAAGTACGTGCTCCAGCTGGTCTCGGTTCCGCGGGGCCATCCCGCGAAAATCTGTTCGCCCGTGCGTGGGTTGAGGGCTCCGCCGTACACCTTCTTTACTGATTCCACCTGAGACGCGGTGAGACAGTTCTCCCCATCCGCGCCCTTGCACAACAGCGTGGCAGGATCGAACTTGCACCGGCGTGGATCATCGAGGATGCCGTCCGCCACACCGTCGATCGCGTCACACTGAGCCATGACGGCCTTCGTGATCATCGGCAGTTTCGAGGCCGGTAAGGGACTCGACGCATCTTTGTGGATTGCCTCCCAGGCCCACAAAAAACTCGCGATGAGGTGGACCCGGTTGTGGCCCGGATCGCCCGCGACGATGCCGTCGTAATCAGCGGGAAAACGCTGCGCCTCCGAGAGCGCCTGCTGCCCACCGGTCGAGCAGCCGGTGAAATAGGAGTACCGCGGCAGACGGCCGTAGTAATCGCGAACGATCAGCTTCGCCGTGCCGGTCATCACATGAACCGCTCGATAGGCCCAATCGTTGATTTTCTCGGGGTGGCCGACGCCGAAACTCAGATCATCTCCTTCGTGTCCGGTATCCGACGCGGCCGTGGCGTAGCCGCGATTCAGTGCCGCCGCCATGGTGGTGTAGCTCATGACGCCGTTGAACCCGCCGTTTCCGGTGCCTTCGAATTTTCCATTCCATGCCGCTCGCGCCGGCAACCAAAGCTCGACGTGGATTTCAGAGTCGGCGACTGGACGCGACACGATCCCGACGCGGCAGAAGGAAGGCGAGCTGAGGGACGTAGATGTTCCGGGAGGATTGTAGGGCCCGGCGGGCACATCATTGGCGAGCGTGATGGTAGTGTTCGGAATGATCAGATTGGCCAGACTGGAACACGGCGGTGAAGCCGCCATCGCGATCCGGACGATAGTGAAAACGAATGGAACGAATCGCAATGTCAACGTTTAACGCTCCGGCACGATTGCCTTTCGATGAGTTCCACGCCGAGGAGGCGATGCTCGGGCATCTGCTTCCTTTTATCACTTCCGAGCCGCAGCAGGATTTCGATTGCGGCCTGGCCCATCTCGTACTTAGGTTGATGGATGGTCGTCAGGGGCGGATGAATAATGCTGGAGAATTCAAGATTGTCGAAGCCGATCAGCGAGACGTCTTCGGGAATGCGCAACCCACGCTCCAGAATTGCGCGAACGGCCCCGTAAGCCATTACATCGTTCGCCGCGAAGATCGCGGTGATGTTGGGGTGCTCTGCAAGCAGCTTTCGGGTCAGGTCCGTTCCGCCGGTGAAGTTGTATCGACCATGCACTACAATCGCTTGAGCAGGATTCTTTGCGGACCGCAGGGTGCTCACAAACCCCCGGGCCCGGTCGCTGAGATTGCCGTGCTTGCGCGGCCCCGTTATGTGGGCTATCTTGCGATGGCCGTGATCGAGCAGGTACTGCGCAGCCAGAGCGCCTCCCAATTCATTGTCGGCGCAGACCGTGGAAAACATGCGGCCCGAAGCGGAGCGGTTGAGCAACACCACCGGCACACCGGAAGCAGCCAGTTGAGCCTGCTGCTCCCGGCTCAGCACGGCCACGGAATTCATCAGGATGCCGTCGACCCGCTTTTCGAGCAGCGACTGCACATATTGCATTTGTTTATCTGCATCCAGATCGCTGTTGCATAGAATCAGATCGCAGTTCGCTATCCGGGCGGCATCTTCCGCGCCGCGAGCGACCTCGGCAAAGAACGGATTCCGAATATCGCTTACCACCAGCGCCAGAGAGTGGGAACGCCCGGTCACCAGACCGCGCGCGACACGATTCGGCCGATAATTCAGTTTCGCGGCCACCTCGAAAATGTGCTCACGAGTCTGGTCGTTTACACCACTGCCATTGTTGAGCGCTCTCGATACCGTCGAAATGTTCACGCCCGATTCGCGGGCGACGTCTTTGATCGTCACTGGCATCACAAACGTTTTCAATTATCGGCGCTCTTTGAGGGCCTTGTCAATTCCGAGTTCGATAGCCGAAGGATTGCTCGATCATTGCGCAGACGCCTTCCTGGCGACAGACAGGCAACCACGAAGGATGCCTTCCAATGGCTAGTTTATGGCAAACGTTTCCGTTGACACGCTATTATTTGTATGATAGTCTCGCCTTGATTGAGCGGAGCCCGCAGCCAGCCTGAACGCCGTAGCATCGTAAATCTGGTTAATATCAGCGTTCTGCTGGGGCATTCGGTCGGGTTGAGGAGCAGGCGGCCAGAGGGCTGTTCTCGGGATAAATGATGCAAACGATTGCATAATTGTGAGGTCCCATGATTCGGACAATAGAAACCTTGATCAATAGATTCGAATGCGGCACCCTGAATCGCCGCCAACTCGCCCTTTCCCTCGCCGCGTTGCTGGGTAGCGCAAAGGCGGCACCCAAGGACGAGGAACTTAAGGCCATCAGCATAAACCACGTCACGGTGCGGGTCCCCGATCTGCAACGGACGTCCCGGTTTTATCAGGAATTCTTCGGGATGCCGCTCAAGCAACAATCAGCGAAGACTCACATTCTCGGTGTGGGAGACGGCTTCTTCGGCATCGAGCAGGGCGACGGCAAGGCCGCCACCGTGGATCACTACGATTTCGGAATTTCCGCGTTCAACGCCGATGCGGCACGGGCCAAGCTGAAAAAACGGGGCCTGAAGTTTGATGGCGATTCACAGGAATCGTTTAAGTTTCATGACCCCGACGGATTTCTGGTTCAATTGAACGCACCCGATTACGTCGGTCATGTCGGCTGATCGTCTCCAAACCCACTGGATTGGAGGTCCACGTATGACGGTTCCACTGAAGGTAGCGCCAGAAGCGCACGCATTTTTCCTCGATCGCGTAAATCGGAATCAACTTTACCCGCTCGACTCACGTAACCGCGTTGCTCAAAAACTACCTGGAGACAGACCATGCGAATTGCCTTCCCACTGATGGTATTGTGCGCGTTGCTTCCGATCGCCTTCGCGCAAACCGGCGGAGAAATCACCGGCGAAGTGACTGACTCGAGCGGCGCGACAGTGGCAAATGCGGCCGTAACCGCCACCAACAGCACCACCAATGTCGCGCGCTCGTCCACCACCAATACGGCGGGTGTATACAGTTTCCCCGATCTGACACCTGGGACTTATCAGTTGAAGATTATCGCTTCGGGCTTCGACACGGTCATCAAGACCGACATCAACCTCCAGGTGCAGCAAACCGCCCGAGTCGATTTCAGGCTGACGATTGGACAGGCTACGCAAACCATTCAGGTAAGCGCCTCAGGGGAACTGCTGACGACGGAAAATGCCACCGTGGGCACAGTCATTGAAGAAAGGCGAATCAGCGAGCTGCCGTTGAATGGGCGCAGCTTCTTCAGTCTGGTCGCGTTGGCTCCCAATGTGGCGTTCGGATTTTTGCCCGCCCAGCAGGCGAGCGGACGCTTGGGTGGGACGCGTTCCACTCTTACCATCTCCCTGTCCGGCGCACGCGCGACCTGGGCTAATTACACTCTTGACGGCATCGCGAATACCGACGTGGATTTCAATACTTACATCATGCTGCCCTCGGTGGAGGCGATTCAGGAATTCAAGGTACAGTCGGGTATTTACCCGGCGGAGTTCGGCCGCGAAGCTGGGCAGGTGAACGTCTCCACCAAACCCGGCACTAATTCCTACCACGGAACCGCCTTCGAGTTCCTTCGCAATAACATTCTTGACGCCCGGCCCTATGACTTCAGCGCCAGCCTGCGCAGCGCAACCAATCCGTCGCCTCGGAGCCAGCCTTACCGTCAAAATCAATACGGCTTCACTTTGGGAGGGCCGATCCAGATCCCTAAGATCTTCAATGGAAAAAACAAGCTGTTCTTCATGTCGAACTATGAAGGATTCCGATCCCGCCAGGCCCTCACTACCTTCGCAACAACCGTCACGGCGGCAATGCGCACCGGCGATTTCTCAGCCATTCCCACGGTTCTGCTGGATCCGCTCTCACGAAAGGGCACGCCACCCAACGTGACCACCATGCCGTACGGGGGGAATCAGATTCCGCAAGGTAACATCGATAAAACCTCCGCACTTCTGATGAGCAAATTCTTCCCATTGCCCAACCAGCCGGCGCTGCCAGGACTGCCGAACCGCAACTACCAATACGTCGTGGACACTCCGGTCGACAAGGATCAGTTCACCCAGCGCATCGACTTTAACGAACGCTCAAGTTCGCAGTGGTTCGGACGGTACAGTTGGACCGACGAACTGACCATCATGCCAGGACTCACAACGGACGGGCAAACTCTGTACACCCGGGCCAGCCAATGGGTTCTGTCGAATGTGCGGGTGTTTTCTCCGACTAAAGTGAACGAGGCACGGTTCGGCTACAGCTCCCTGTTCAACAACATTACCCAGCAGTTGGCAGGTATAGAGAATGTGGATGCTGAAATCGGAGTGCCGGTCAACATTACGGACAAGAACTCCTGGGGCATTCCCAACATCGCGCTGAGTAATAACCTGACGAGCTTCGGCAACCCGACCAGCAGTCCGTTTCTGATCGATGACAAGATTTTCCAGTTCGTGGATAACTTTTCATGGAACATCGGAAAACATTCGCTCCGGATGGGAGGGGAATACCGGTATAACGAATTTCCTCAGATCGGAAACGAATTCCCGCGCGGACAGTTCTTTTTCACCGGAGCATACACCGGCAATCCGAATACGCAGAGTACCGGCTACTCAGGAGCCGACTTGGTGCAAGGCTATATCAGCAACTCCCTGATTGCGGTCGCTCTGGTTTCGTCCGATTTCCGAAACAGCGAATGGGCAACTTACCTTGATGACACCTGGAAGGTGGCGCCGCACTTAACCATAAGTTACGGTCTTCGCTGGGAAGTGGCGCAGCCGCTCCTCGACGTATCTGGTCACAGCCTCAACGTTCAGCTCAATGACAACGGCTTGCCTAATGTGGCGAATGTCGGCGATATGAGTAAGCATCCGGTGCTGGTTCGCACCGGCAGCGGGGATTTTTACGAAGGAGTCGGATTTCGATACCAGCCTTATTGGGCCAGCACGGGCGTGTCAATCCCCGGGTCGCCGCCTCTCCAGACGGTCAGAGACGGCCGGCTGGGCGATCGTCTGATTGCGACCAACTACCTGAATTTCGCGCCGCGGCTCGGCATCGCGTGGAGCCCTTCGGATAAATGGTCGATCCGAACCGGTTTTGGTTTCTTTTACTCTCAGGAAAGTAAGAACTCCATTTTCGATCTCAACCGGGGTCTGGGGGGTCGAACCGGGAGTATGCCAGTAAATACGTATTCACAGCCGACCATCACCTACACGAATTTTCTCAATACCGCAACGCTTCCCGCCACCATCCCCGTGAATCTTCTTTGGGGCGCGAACTACCGGCTGCCGACCACCTACAGCATGCAGTACGTGCTCAACGTCCAACGCGCGCTCGGGAAATCGACCACCTTGGAGGTCGGCTACTACGGGTCGGAAAGCCGCCACCTGGCTAATCTGCTGAATGCGGGCCAGCCGGTTTCGGGCACGACGCCTGAAGTCACACGTTTGCCCTATCCGGAATTCGGGGCGGCAGGGATACAATTCCTGAAAGCCGACGGGGTCGGGAACTACAACAGCCTAAGTGCGAAGTTCAGCCAGCGCTTCGGGACCAATCTTAGCACTCTACTTAGCTACACCTGGTCCAAAGCGCTCGACGACGGGAGCGCCATTCGCGGCGCACTGGACTTCACCGCCCAGGATTCGCGCTGCCGCGCTTGCGATTACGGCTATTCGACTTTCAACGTTCCCCAGCGTTTTGTCGCCTCGGTCCTTTACACGCTGCCATTCGGAAGGGGCCAGCGCTTCCTGAATCGCGGAGGAGTCGTGAACCAGTTGGTCGGCGGCTGGCAGCTCAGCACTATCGCCACCGCGCAGAGTGGTCAGGCATTGGATACCAGTTCATGGGATTCGCCGGGCACAGGATTCTCGTTGAGCAACAGGCTGAACTGCGTGGCTGGAGCCAATCCCGTGTTCGCCAATCCGACGGCGCAAGCCTGGTTCAATCCGGCGGCGTTCACCAACACCGTGGCCCCGCTCTTCGGGACGTGTGCCCGCAACAATTTGGTGAGTCCCAGACAAGTGAACTTCGATGCGTCGGCGATCAAGGATTTTCAAATCACCGAGCGGCAGGCCCTCCAGTTCCGGATGGAGATGTTTAATGCTCCGAACCACGTCGAGCTGGGCAATCCAAATGTAAGCTGGGGAAGCTCAAACACAGCAGCGCAGGCGACGTTTGGCCAGATTACGTCGACTCGAGCAAACATGCGGCAGATTCAGTTCGCGCTCAAATACAACTTTTGAAGAGTTGGTTAATCTGATCTTCTGAATCCGCACAGAATCGTCGAACCGAGTTGTTCTTGACGTGCTTCCAAACATAGGCGATCAGAAGAGGAATAGCAGATGGCTACGTCTCCTGGCCTACGTTACGCGTCTGTTGCGCCGAATTCTCACCGGGTACAGTCACCACGATCACGGTGAGAGGAACCATCAAGGCAAAGGGAACCGGCTACTCTTTCCGGAAGTGAAGCCACAGAAGAAATCAGTCGACACAATCGATTGAATGTCGTAAGCGACTTGGCGGCTTGCTCAAGTACTATCGGCGCGCCGCATGAATATTGTTACCAAACGGGTGTCGAAGAAATGCTATTCATCATTCTTGCGGAATAATGTTCGAAGATCTTGTCGGCCGCGACCCGATTGCCGGCTGGCGTCAAATGGCAATAGTCGGTGAACGTCTGGACATTCAAACCATCGAACACTGAGGTCAGATCGAGGAAGTGGTATCCCTCGGCCGGAGCATCTTCGGTGAGTTGTTTCGCGATCAACGGATACAACGTCTGGTAAGCGTAGAATTCCACGCGCCCAAGGCGCGTGCACAGAACCAACGTTTCTGGCGTTTGTCACACCAATCTTGTTGTGAGCCGACTTCCCTGCCATGTCCAGTCGCGTAGCTACCGCGAGCTGCATTTTCGCGATCAAACTCCGTTTGGAATTGGCCGGTTTGGGTCAGCGGTACGCAGCCGCCTGGATGGTATAAAGCTCCGAGTAAGGTCCGCCTCGAGCCATCAACTCTTGGTGCGTTCCGAACTCTACCAGACGAGCTCCGTCGAGCACGATAATCAGATGGGCCATGCGCACCGTGGAGAACCGGTGGGAGACCAGAATCGTGATCCGGCCGTTGCCACTCACAGCCGTACCTTGTGCGTGCGCTGCATAGCGCTCAAATAGCGCGTGTTCCGTCTCTGCATCCAATGCGGCAGTCGGCTCATCGAGCACCAGCAGCAACGGTTGATCGCGCATGAAACCGCGCGCAAGCGCCAGTTTCTGCCATTGGCCGAACGAGAGTTCCACACCCCCAGGCCAGGTCGGACCGAGCTGTGTGTCCAGGCCTGACCGCAAGCGCGCAACCACATCGCCTGCGCCGGCGCGGTCGACAGCCGCCGCCACCGCGGGCTCATCGTCGAGCCGCGGCACGTCGCCCAAACCAACCGACTGGCGCGCGCGGAATTCAAAGCGGAAGAAATCTTGGAACGCGCCCGCCAGACGCGCCCGCCACTCTCCGGCTGGAAAGCGAGCGAGCGGTGTTTCATCGACCAGGATGGATCCGGATGATGGCTCATACATCTTCGCCAGCAGCTTGACCAGCGTCGTCTTACCGGCGCCGTTTTCGCCGACGATCGCAACCACGGCTCCCGCGGGCAACGTCACCGACACATCCTCCAGCACCACGCGTGACGTGCCTGGGTAGACGAAGGTCACGTGGTCCAAGCGGATGCCGTGGTGCAACTCCGCCGGCACTGGCAGATCGCCCGACCGCGCAACAGAAGCGGCGTAATCCTCCAGCCAGGCGAGACGCCGCGAGCCGTCCATCCAAAATCCGCGCAGGAATCCAATCTCGCCAACTGTAGCGCCGATGTACGCCGAGAGCCTTGCGCCCGCGGCCAGCACCAGCAGCACTTCCGCGGCCCGCGCGCGGAGACCGGAAGACACGAACACCACCGCGCCGGCGTACGCGCATCCGAATACCGCCCACGCCAGCGCGTGCCAAAACGCGGAGCTCCAACGTGCGCTCGCTACCGGCCCATACCATCGCTCCCAGGCAGCGCGGCGCTCTCGAATCAAGCGCTCTCCGATGCCCGTGACCCGCACTTCCTTGCCGGGAGGCGCGGTCGTGGCGATGTCGAACAAATGCCACGCCAGCCGCTGGGTTTGCGCCCCCCGCTCTTGCGCGTCCCGCTCGACCGTGGGCCGCCACGTAGAGGTGAGAACGGTCGGGACTGCAAACACCGCCAGCAGAATCAGCGCCGGATGAATCGAGGCCAGCAGCGCCATGGTCACGCCTAGCCGCAGAATCCATCCCAGCGTGGAAAACACGGACACGTACATGTGGTCGAGCACGAACACCTGATTCCGCAGCATCGACAGACGATCGAGATATTCCGGGCGCTCCTGATGCGCCACCGTTCCGATGGACGCTTGCAAGTGCGCCACGTGCGACTCGAGCGCGATGGTCACTCGATCGCGGAAGCGGCGCTGCACTCGTGTGCTGACGGTGCGCAAAAACCAGGTGGCGGCCGTCGATGCGCCGAGACCGATCGCCGCACCCTTCAAGAGGCCCGCCCCGTGCTCCAGAACACCTTTGCCGAGCAACGCCAGCCACAAGGCAAGAAGCGCGTCGGGCAGCGCGGCGAGTTGCGACAGCACAAACGACCCCAGCATCAGCCTCGGCTCGTGACGGTACCCCAGCTTGCATAACCGCCACATCGACCGCAGCGCGGGCGGCAGCGGCTCGATCACGCTTGCCTCAGGAGAGAACGTCATACGTGGTGCCTTCCTCTTCCGGAACGTTGAAGCGCTGCGCCTGCAGATCGAACATGGTCCGATAGCGCCCGCCCAGCGCCATCAGGTCATCGTGCGTGCCGAGCTCGATCACCCGCCCATGCTCGAGCACGCAAATCCGATCCGCGCGGCGGACGGTGGAGAACCGGTGCGAGATCAGGATGGTGGTGCAATGCCGTGTGGCTTCCAGCAGGCGGTCGAAAATCTCCGCCTCCCCGCGCACGTCGAGTTGGGCCGTGGGTTCGTCCAGCAACACCACGCCGGCGCCCAGTTTAACCGCAGCCAGCGCCCGCGCCAGAGCCACCCGCTGCCACTGCCCGCCCGAAAGATCGGTGCCGCCCGTGTACCCTCGAGCCAGGACGGTATCCAGTTGTGCCAGATTCTTGGCTCCTGCCGATTCCAGCGCAGCTTTGATCACGTCGTCCGGCGCGCCGGCAGGCCCCACGTTATCGCGCAGCGGCAGCTCCAGCCGTATGAAGTCCTGGAATACGGCCGCAACGCGCGAGCGCCACGACACCAGATCGAACTCGCGAAGATCGGTACCATCGATCTCAATAGCTCCTGTCTGCGGGTCATATAGGCGGCACAGCAGCTTTGCGATGGTGGTTTTGCCCGCGCCGTTCTGCCCGACGATCGCGAGCGACGACCCGGCGGGAATCGTCAGATCGAAGTGCTCGAGCACGTGAGCTCCGGTGCCTGAAGAAGCCGGCGTGTACGCGAACGTGACGTCGCGGAGACGAATCTGGTGTGCAGGCTTCCCCTCCGCCCGCCGCGCGCCGGAATGCAGCGCTCCAGCCGGGCGCATCACCGGGTCCAGGCGCATCACCGCGGCAACCGGGGCCGCGGCGCCATCCAGCGCCCAACTGAATCCGCCGGTCGCGATCATCGACACTCCGATGGCGCATTGCACGTACACGGTGGCCTCTCCCAGCGTGATGCGGCCGGCGAACGCGTCACTCGACATCAGCCAAAACACCGCGATGTTCGCCGAGACAACCAGAAACACGCTCCAGATCACCGGACGCTCCCGCAAACGCGTGGCGGCGTATTGAAGCTCGTGCAGCCGGATGCGCCGGGCAATGAAGCGCTCAATGGTCCATCCTGCCAGACCGAATAGGCGCAGCTCCTTGCTTGCTGGCGGATCCACCGCCAGGCGGTAGGCGTAGTCCGAATCTCTCTGGGCGCCGCGCACCTCCTCCGTATTCCGGTCGTACCAGACAGCACTCTCGCGGAGCAGCCAGTGCGTTGCCATCCAGGCGCCCGCAAGCACGAGGGGCGCCCACCAGGCGTACGCGACCAGGATGACGGCGAAAGCGATCCCACCGATCATCTCGACCATCCCGGACGCGATAAATTCCATGGAGATCGACAGCGGCGGTCCGGTCATACCAAGGTCGAAATCGCGTGCCACTGTAAGGTCGCTGGTGAGGGCCGGATCCTCGAGGTGCGCCATTCCCGGCGGGCGCACGCAGGCCTCGGTGAGCCGGTCGTAGAGCCAAGCTGCGGCGCGGTTGCCGAGGTTCGCGCTGACTGCCTGGTGAATCGGGTTGAGCACCTGGAGCAGCACGAAGATGGCACTCACATACGCCAGCGGAGTGATCAGGGATTCACCGCGCTGCACCGCGCCCACGAGCACACCCATCGCGACAGCGAAGGCTGCCGGCAGAGCGCCTCTCAACAGCAGGGCTGTCCACCACGCAATGGCCAGGCCCCGATCAGCTCTGGGCAGAACAGTGAAGAACTTCCACTCCTTGCGCTCGATCAATCTTCGGAGCACAAAATGCATTCTGTCACAGAAGAGGGCGCCAAGCTTCGGTTTCTCAATTCTCGCCAGGTATTTTTCAGCCACTGGGAAATGGCGGACCTAGGCAGTATGATCCGTCGGCCGATCCTGATGTGGGGGATGAGGCCCTTTCGGATCGCCGCGTAACACGCCTGCTGTCTTACCCCAATCTCGCGCGCGAGATGCTCCATCGAGGGGTACGTTGTCTCATTGTGCGGGTGGGACTTCTGATGGCGTGCCTCTTTGATTTTCTCCGGCGGAGTTTGCATAGGGGCGTCCGTCTGCAGGCGCGGACATCCTAAGCTGAGCTTGCGTAATGAATCTAACTTTGCCGTGCGGAAGGTCAGTCTGGTTATGTCCTGCCTTAGGGGCGTTTAACTTCATGACACGCTCCTGCAGACCTTCCAGAGCGCCTCATTGCACCTGACGGCGGTGTACCGTGTAACGCAGGATTCACCGATCAAAGCGCAGTTAGATCGGATTCTTGGGATCATGAGGGAAGGTATCGCGGAGGGCCGGAGCGCGATTCGGGGATTACGCTCGTCTGACGTTCATACGTCAGACATGGTGCTTGCTTTGTCTCGCGTCCGAAGAACGGGAAGTACAGACGGATATCGACTTTCGCGTTGGCGCCCCCGGCCGCCAGAGACAGCTGGCACAAGAGATCCAACAGGTTTACCGAATCGGCCGAGAGGCGCTGCTCAAAGCGTTCTGTCACTTCGAGGCGAAACTCGTCGAGTTAGCAGTTGAGTATTCAGACGCCGAGCTGCGCATGCGGATTCGCGACAACGGGTGTGGAATCGATCCCCAGATACTCGAGACAGGGCGTGGCGGACACTGGTTCCGGTTCGGTTGGAAATGGAGAAGGCGTTCTCCCGGTAAGGTAAAGGGAGAGAACGCAGAGTCACAATTCGGTTATCAGCGGCGGTGGCCTCCAACAGAAATCGTTTCGGACCTGCTCTTCATCATTGAAGGTAAGCTTTTAGAGCTCTCACTCGGGCCTCGGAATAGTGAGCAATTGAGTGGCTCAAGGGTGACCAGAGAAACGGATTTGTGTGACGTGTCGTGGTGCCCCTCTGTTGGAGGTGGGTCACAACTGATTGTGCCGGGAGATGACCAAGTCGCACAGTCATACAGGGTGTTGCGGCCGGCATCTGAAAACAGGGAACTTCCATTGGTGTGTCAAGTGCATGGCAACGTTCCGAAGCGAAAGTGAAGCGAAATCATACAGGTGTAGCTCACTCGATGGCTGAGATCACATGGCCGGCGCGGACAACCATGACGATTATAGTTCTGACAGTGATGAATCCCGTGTTCGCCCAGTCTCCGCCCATTTCACCTGATCACCCGTGGCATTCATCCGAAGAGCGGAAGATTACAACGGACGCGCGGCGTTTTCATCTACCAGCGCTTCGCGTCGAGTCCGACAAAATCTACTCATTGGCAGAGTTGGTCGATCTGGCTGAAGCACATAATCCGGAAACGCGTGTGGCTTGGGAAAACGCGCGCGCCCAAGCCGCCGCCTTGGGAATCGCCCGTAGCGAACTGTTTCCGATGCTGGCGGCGGTTGCACTAGCCGGCGTAGATCGCACCGAGGCAGGGTTTGGTGTCCACTTTTATCGACAGACGATCCCAGGTTTTCAGCTCTCGCTGGATCTTAACTATACTATCTTCGACTTCGGCGCTCGCCGCGGCCGAATCGACGCCGAAAGTGCGCGCGTGCTGTCCTCGAACTTCGGGTTCAACGACGTTCATCGGCAACTCATCTATGACGTTTCAGAGGCCTACTATCGGCTGCTGAATGCAGCAGGTCAGGAAGAAGCCGCCAGAGCGAGTCTGATGAACGCGGAGGCTGTGCAGCAGGCCGCGGAAGAACGCCAGCGTAACGGCCTGGCGACGCTTCCCGACGTTCTCGAAGCGCGTAGCGCCACCGCCCAGGCGCAATACGATCTACAGTCGGTTTTGGGAACGGCGCAAATCGCGCGCGGCGACCTGGCCACTGCACTGGGAGCTTCTGCTACCACGCGGATTGGCGTCCAGCCACTCAGTGAAGTGCCGACGCCTGAATCGGTCGCGGAGACCGTAGAGCAGGCAATTCAGCGCGCGCTGGAACAACGCCCCGATCTTGAAGCGCAGATCGCTGAGCTCCGCGTGGCGAAAGCGGAGCGGCAACAGGCGCGGGCGCCGTTTTATCCCAACCTGAGCCTGAGCGCCAGCTCAAGCGCACAATCGCTCTATATCATGCAACAGAATCTTCCCTGGGGCCACACGGCCGGTTTGGCTGGGGGCCTGACGGCGAGCCTGAACTGGACGGTGTTTGACGGGGGTGCGCGACGAAGCCGCCTTGCAAAGGCAGAGGCTCATATCCGGGAGGCGGAGGCTCGGGTCAGCGCCACACGCGACCACATTGAAGACCAGGTGTGGACGGCATATTCGAACTTGAACACTGCTTTCCGGCAACGGGAGGCCGCAACCGCATTGGTGAACGCCGCGACGCAATCGTATAGCGCCGCGCTGGAATCCTACAACTACGGTGTGCGTAATCTGCTCGACGTCACCAACGCGCAGAAGGTCCTGGCCCAGGCGCGCTCGACCGACATTCTGGCGCGCACCCAGGTGCTGGCGGCGCTCGCGAATCTCGCATTCCGAACCGGCGATGCGATTCAAGCCAATGCCAGGAGGACTGGCCCATGATCGTCACCAACGGGTTCCGGCGGCTGGCGACTTACGGGTTGTTGCTCGCGGTGATGTCTTGCGCCGGTTGCACCCGAGCCCCGTCGTTTGAGCTTTTCGGCTCATTCTTCCCGGCATGGCTCATCTGCCTGGCGTTGAGCCTCCTGCTCACGGTCGCAACCCGTTGGCTGCTCTTGCGAGCTCGGGTTGTGCTCGCGGTTTCCATATTGACCTATCCAAGCCTGACTGCGCTGTTCACCTTCGCGCTCTGGCTCGCGTTGTTTCGATAGCGAGGAAAGTCCATGGCGCCCACCAGCAATAACAAGATCGGAATTTGGGTTGGCCGCGTTCTCAGCGCTCTGATCGTGACAGGCGCAACGGTATTAGGGCTTGTGGTGCTCCACCGTACGAACCACGATCCGCGCACCGACGACTCCGAGATTCTTGCGAACTATATCGGAATCGCGCCGCAAGTCGAAGGCCCACTCGTCCGCCTAAATGTGCGCGACAACCAGTTCGTGAGGAAAGGAGACCTCCTGTTCGAAATCGACGAGAGACCATACCGGTATGCGCTGGAGAGAGTCATTTCCGACCAAGCGACGCTCGAAGGGCAGATTTCGGACGAGCGCAGAAGAATCGCGGCACTGGTCAGCGGGGTATCCGTTGCAGAATCGAACATCCATAGCACGGAGGCGGATGTAACCCGATGGGCGGCGGCCGTCGATCAGGCCAAGGCCGACGTCGAGAATGCGCGGGAGGCGGTCAGCCGGGCGAGAGCGGAATGGAGTTACGCGAACAACAACCTGCATCGCATTGAGCCGCTGCTGGTCAAGCAGTTTGTCACCGTGGATCAGGTGGATCGGGCTCGGACATCGGAAGTCGCGCAGGCGCAAGCACTAAAGCAGGCAGAATCTCAACTGCTCCAGGCGCAGGCAGGGCTGGAGGTCACGATGGCGCAGGAGCAACGCTCCAAGGTGATGCTGACTCAGAGCAAGGCTCAGCATGAGCAGGCTCAGAACGCGGTGACAACGCTCGAGCCGCTCATCAACCAGCGCGGCGCGAAAACGTCAGCGATAGAGACTGCCCGCTATAACTTCAACAACTGCCGGGTGTACGCGCCCTTCGATGCCCGGGTCACGAATCTCACGATTTCGGAAGGAGCGTACGCGCACATCGGCCAGCAGATGTTCGTGCTCATTGACGCGCGCACGTGGTGGGCGGTGGCTAACTTCCGCGAAGGACAGCTGCCGCACATCGTACCCGGAATGCGGGCCGATGTCTACGTCCTGTCTAAACCGAACGTGCGCTTCTCGGGCGTGGTGGACAGTATAGGATTTGGCGTGACGCCGGACGCAGACGTCATCGGCCGTTTCGACCAGGGTCTGCCGGACGTGCAGAGGACGCTGAACTGGGTGCATCTGGCTTCCCGTTATCCGGTTCGGGTCCGTGTTGAGAATCCTCCGCCTGATGTGTTTCGGGTGAGTGAATCGGCGGTTGTAGTGATTCGCGGGCGCTGAGATGGCGTCAATTGCCCAATCCTTGCCTGATTCGAACCGCCCACTCGCGTGGCTATGGGAGTGGCTCAGAGACGAACTGGCCCCTTACTCTGGCAGAGCGGCTTTGGTTGCGCGGATGGTTATCGCGGCGACTCTAATCGTAGTCATCGGAATGACCTTCCGGATCCCGTACATCTGGCAAGGCGCGATTTACGCGCTTCTGGTTTCACGTGAAAGCCCGCGAGCCACGCTACAATCCGCGGCAACGCTATGCCTCGTAACGGGGATCGGAGCCGGCTACCTTATCCTCTCGATGAAGTTGGTGCTCAATATGGTCCCGCTTCACTTCCTTTGGATCATTGGCACATTCTTTCTGGTGTTTTATGGAATCAGCACGCTGACCAGCTACCTCGCGGCGGTTGCCTTTGTGGTTACAAACGCGGTTGGAATTCCGTTGTGGGACCGGCATGTCTCGGCCGAAACCAATGTGGAGGATACGCTGTGGCTGTGCCTGGCCATATTGATCGGAGTTGTCGTTACGGGGGCGGTGGAACTGGCATTTGCACGGCAACGGCCTGGCGATGAAATCCTCTTACCCATGACCGATCGATTGTCGGGAATCGAAGATGTGCTGAATAGCTACGCAGAGGGCCGTGCTCCGGATGCCGCAACCGATCGGAAAGTACAGCGGCTCGCTATGCTGGGAACATCCCTGATACGGCGAATCTTAAAGCGCTCCAGCGTTCCACCCCAATACTCGGCTGCCGCAGGCGGCGTTGCGGTCCTCATCGGCAGACTCGTCGATCTTGCAGCTACTCTGACCCCGCTCAACTTCGAATATTCCGCCGATAATCGGAAGCGATTCCGCGACTTGGCCGCGGCCTTGGTTCGTATTCGCCATGCACTTACAAATCGGGAAATTCCGGCGCTAATTAGGTTCGATACCGAGACAGAATCCGCGGCTGCGGCTCCGCTACTGGGCGAGATGGAGCGTACCACGAGCTTGATGACGGAGGTGTTTGCGGGTACTCGCTCGGTTGGTGAATACGTGCCTTCACCAGACTATCTAGAGCAGCCGACGTTCCTTGCCCCAGACGCATTTGTTAACCCTGAGCACCTTCGTTTCGCGCTAAAGGGCGGCTTAGCGGCGAGCCTTTGTTACGTGATCTACAGCGCCGTCGCCTGGCAGGGCATCAACACGGCGGTGACCACGTGTCTGCTGACCTCGCTATCCACGATCGGCGCGTCTCGCCAGAAGCAGCTGCTTCGTATCGCGGGAGCGGTCTTTGGCGGGTTTGTGCTCGGGATGGGCGCGCAGATTTTCATTCTGCCGCGGATCGATTCGATTGCCGGCTTTCTGGTTCTCTTCGTGGTGGTCACCGCGCTGTCTTCGTGGATCCTGACATCCAGTCCTCGCTTGTCATATTTCGGGGTGCAGGTCGCTCTGGCTTTCTACCTGGTCAACGTCCAGGAATTCAAAATACAGACATCCCTTGGAATTGCCCGAGATCGCGTGGTTGGGATTCTGCTGGGCCTCTTTATGATGTGGTTCGTCTTCGATCGGCTGGGAAGCTTACCCGCCTCGGTTGAGATGAGGCGAACCTTCATTTCCAATCTCCGGCTAGTCGCGCGGTTTGCAACATTACCGGTTTCCAACGACCTGAAGATTGCGCTCGGCCAGAGCCTTGCTCTTCGTGAGACCATCAACGCAAATCTGGATAAGGTGAGGGCTCTGGCCGATGGTGTACTTTTCGAGTTCGGCCCATCACGTCGCACGGATCTCGAATTAAGGAGTTACATACGCCAGTGGCAACCGCAATTGCGGACGATTTTCGTCATGCGGATCACGTTTCTGAAATACCGCCTCCAGTTGCCCGGCTTCGAATTGCCGGAGAGTGTTCGTCTTCGACAGCAAGCGTACGATGAGCATTCGGCTCGGATGCTGGAGGAAATGGCCGGCCTGATTGAGCAGAAGACGCCGCCCGCGGCAAATAGCGTCGGAGCCTCTCATGAGCTTCTAAACAGGACGGTAGAAGCAATCCAGGGTCAAGACTCTGGACCACTAGCTCCCGGACACGCCCAATCGTTCATCACCCTCCTGCACGGTATAGACGGCCTGACAAACTCTCTCGCATGCGAGATTGCGAGAGAGGTCGCAATTTCGCCCTGTTTAACTTCGTGAGTTGGATTCGATCCGCCACTCGCGTGGCTCGGGGAATAGCTTAGAGGCGAGCTGAGCCCGTATCGCCGCTATCCTCCGATGTATTGAGCGCAAACGCCTCGGACTCCAAGCAACCTGACAACGGTCATTATCGGAACCTTTTCTTCGGACCTTCCACCCTCCTTTGCCAAAAGCGTGAATTCGGCCAGCGCTCGACGCTGCCGTAAAATTGACGCCGCATCGAGAGGTACGAGCGGAAGCCTTCTGCCGTCCAGTTCTCGTATTCGACCATGCCACTGCGGTCGCCGTCGAAACAGCGCACGATTGCGGCAGATGACCGCAGGCCGCTTTCGATCGTCTTGTAGATCCCCAGTCCGGAGAGCGGATCGAAGGCCAGCGCGGCGTCACCGGCGGCAATCCAATTCGGACCGGTCACAGGCTGGCGCAGCACAGACGCCGCAGAGACGATGTGGATATGCGGCAGCTTTTCCATCACGGCTGCGCGTTCTGACGTGAGAGGCGCCTGCTTCAAAAGTTCTCCCCAACTCGAGTTTCTCCATAAGTCGGAGTCCGTCATGTAGGCGAAAACGGTGCGATCTCTAGGGAGCGGCGCTGAATACCACCAGCCGTTTTCAACCGCCTCGATCAAAGTGCACTGTTCTGCCTCGGAACGCGAAAGCACCGCCACCGCGCCGACCAGACGATCCACCGCTTGCACGCCGCATCCGAGTTTACGGGCAAGCGAGGCTTTCCGCCCGGTTGCATCGACGAGCAAGCGACTGCGTAATGTTCGCTTCTTCGCTCCTGCCCCGACGTCGAGGAGCCACTGGCCGTTCACGTCCTCATCAAGCGCGGTTATGCGGGCCGAGATAATCAGCTCTGCTCCAGCATCTGCGGCCGCGCTGGCGAGCATTGCATCAAAGGCGGCGCGTTCCACATGCCAGCCGCAGCCGTAGGGATTGTACAGAAAATCGTGATGGCGCGCGAAAGGATTTTCCCACGCCGATCGGATACCGTGAGACTCGACACGGTCGGTTGCTAGAAATCGCTCCCAGACTCCCAGCTCCGCCAAGAGCCTCCGGATTTCAGGTGGCAACGTCTCGCCAACGCGAAAGTTGTCGTACGCGGACTGCTCAATGAGCGCGACACGGAATCCGCGGCGGCTGAGATCGAGCGCCGTAGCGCTGCCGGCGGGTCCGCCGCCCGCAATCACAACATCGAATGACAGCTTCACGTGCTATCGCTACTGTGTTTTTACTCGAGCCACGCTATAAAGTCCGCTCGGCCTCTATGACGGAATCGCCGCTCTGAACCAGGAACCCGAGACCGCTCCAGAAATTCACCATGTCTGAGAAATTGTTCAGACCTCGGTCCCACGTGACGTAATTGTTGGAGGTGGCCGTAAAGACATCGTCGGGGTGCGCGGCCGGCCACCAGGATAAAGGAGATTGGAAGACGCAGTCGAAAAAGTCCGTCTGCCAAGGTACGGCCTGCTGCTTGCTAAGATCACCGGCCTTCAGTTGGGTCCAATCGAGGCGGAAGGGTTCCACATACGGGTACACATCGCGAGTGAAAAAGCTGGTCTCGATTCCGGGGAAAAACGGACCACCGCTGCAGTTCTCCAAAGCGGCGCGCGTAAGGCCGTCCGGAGTAATGTTTGTGTCGGGCAACGGAGGTCCAACCCAGTCGTTGATGAAATTTCCGGCCGCCCAGTTCTTCATCACGTTGTACTGCGTAGGAGTCAGTGCATGGTTCACCCAATGACCGGTGTTAGGTGATCCGTGACCTCTGATTCCGAAGACGTCGGCGAAAAAATCCGTCCAGATGGCCGGCATCAGATGCGGAGTATCTACAGTGGGTGTAATGGCCGGGTCGCGCAACGCCTGGAAGACCAGATTTCGCTGGTCCGCGGTCGCGGGCGGTGGAATAACGGCCGATAGCGGCTCATGATGGTTGCCGATTTTTGTAGTCACCCACTGATAGCGGATGGCCCGCAGGAGGATAGGATAGACGTCGTTCGTGAATGACGGCGTCGCCGGCACTTTGTAGCCTAGGCGGTCGACAGCGGTCTGCAGCAGCGCGTCGTAGAGAGTAATGATGTGGAAGATCGGCGGCGCGAACCGTGGTGGAGGGCAGATCACCCATGCGCCGCTGGCCGCAACCGGGGTTTGGGTGTGGTTCAGAGTTACTGTCGCGGTCACCGGACCGTCGGAAACGTCGTCGTGCCAGCCGTCGTTGTTAGCGAACGTAGTGAGCGGCGCGTTGGTGGGCGAACTGGAAGCGCCGAATCCGCCCAAGACGAGAAGATGACCGCTCCCATCTGTTTGAATCTCTCCAAGTGGCACCTGAATTCCTTGGAATCGACCGGTGTCGAAAAAGGCGGCACCATTGGGACCGGTTATCGTGCGAGGACCCGGTGTAATCGCGAGGGAGCTGCGATCGGTAACCGATGCGTTTCGGAGAGGGCCAGTATGGCCGATGCCGTGGAATTGGTTGAATGCTGCCTTGGTGTTGGCTAGTTCGACCGTCCACGTGATTTTGGCGACCGCCGAGGTGATCTCACCCATGAAAACACCGTTTTCCCAGCCATAAATCCGGAAACGGGCGGCCTGGCGACGCACCTGGCCACTGGAGTCCTTATAGCCGTTCGGCGGAACGATCACCGTATCCGGAATTTCAGGTCCGACGTAATAATCCTGAGGGGAGCTGCTCGGATTGTTGCCTATCCTCGCCACGCCAATCGAGGGAAAGATTTTGAAAGTCCAGGCCATGGTTCAAATTCCTCCACTATGACAAGGGAGAGTAGGGAGCGAGCTTGTAGATCGAGGCGCCGGTTACCGCGGCCTCAAGACCGCGCCATTCCGAGTCGACGTCGAGCCTGGCCCAGGCCTCCTGGCGAACCGCGAGGTTCTCAAAGGGAACCAGGTAAGTGAATCGCGGTAGGTGTTCTCCGGCGGCGGACGCCGTCAGAATGGGGTCAATGCCAGCGCGCCGAAACGCGTCGCGGGCAGCAGCCGGCGGCCTATCACGCCAGGCTGGCGCATGATACGAACGGAGTTCGAAAATGCCGCCTCGGCGGCAGTCTGGTCCATCGTGGAATTGGGGAGAATCGGTAGCGGTGACCAGGATTTGCGATTCCCCGGATTCCAGATCCGCATGCGCTCGCTGGATACCTTGATGAGCCGCAACCTTGTTGCGGATCTCGATCATCTCATCAAAACTCGGGAATGCAGTCACGACCAGCGCCTGCGGAGTGTGCGGCGCCACAATCGCCTCCAGGAACATCTTAGGACCGCGATGAACCTGAGCAAGGTATGGAAGAAACGTGCCGCCGAGGTAGGAGTGAAGACGCGCCATCTGCTCCGCGTGCCTGACGCGGAAGCTTTCAAGTGAAAGAACCCATGACCGTTTGTTTGCCCGGGAATCTGTGACGGCCGATAGTCCAACCAGGCTGCCAGCGGCCGACAGGCCCAGCGAGGACAACCAATTTCGACGATTCATGCTTGAAGCCCTCCTCTTAGACGTGGCCATCGTATCACAACGACTGAAGACTGAAATAAGCCTCACTGGCTTCAAGCCGGGGTTTTGGGGTTTTCCTCTGCGCGCGCTTCGTGAGCAACATTTCGCCGCGGCGGTTGTTAACCAATGGGACGCCTTTGGAGAGCCCCGGGGAAAGCGGGATCGACGGCCTGGAATTGGTCGCGTGTAGCGCTTTCCAAGGGAGCTTGCGGAGTCGTGGCATTCAAGGAGTTAACCAACGAGGAGAGAGAGAAGCGCCGGAGATTTGCGGGCGTGGTCTGCCTCAATACCTCTGCTCCAATCTTCGGGTGCTCGAGGTGACCGAAATCAAGACTGTTCCGTACGTGCCGCTATCACATCCGTTCGTAGAGCGGCTAATCGGTACAATTCGGCGCGAGCTTCTCGACCGGACCCCTGTTCTGGACGACAGCCGATTTGGAGACAAAACTCATCGATTTCCAACATTATTATAATGCTCATCGGACGCATGCCGGATCGTTGTTTGGATGACAGTCGAAGACGCGGTGGCAGAAACATTGCCGAGGGTTGTACGAGACTCCCCATCGCGGCATAATATATGAAAGTCGCGATGGACAGGATCGAAATTTGGGACACTACGGGACGCGGGTAAAATCGGTCCGGCCCATATGGTGGCCTTGCTACTGTATTTCGATCGCACTCACCAAAGACTGATTGACTACTGAGGTGAACGTAATCACGTAGTCTCCCGTGGAGCTTGCCGGTTGCGTGAACTCTCTGAGGATCGCGACGTTCTTTCCGCCAGCAGCCGCATTGATATCGAAGTTCGTGAGAACGGTGGTTCCGTTGATGCTGACGTTGAACGTGCGGGACCCGGTGGTGCTGAAGTAGGTTTCCGCGAAATGCAGCCGCACGGTGTGAACCGAGCCGGCATTGAAGCCCGGGATCGTGTAGGTAAAGCTTCCGACACGCCCGCTCTGATAAACCGCCATCGGCGCCGGATTGGTGACTTTGCTCAGATCGATCGTATTAGCGTGATTAATCGTTGAGCCGCCGCCGAAATCCGTATCGGCGGAGAACGGGCTCACTGCGGCACCGCCGGCATTGATCTCCACGGTGCCGGTCGACGCGCATGCGCTGGTTGTCGCGCCTGCCTGGTTCGAGGCCACGGAGGCGCCGGCAGAATCGACCGCTTCGACCAGATAGTAATAAGTTGTTCCACACAATGCCGCGGAATCGGTGTAGGCCCCGTCGGTCAATCCGCTGGCAATCTGATTCGTACCCGAAGCAGTGAATCCAGGCGTCGTGCTGCGAAACACGCTGTAGGATACAAGCGTGCAGCCTGTGGGCGCGGCGCTGCCGGTCCAGTTGAGGCTGATCTGGGTCGTCGAACTTGCCTGCGCATTCAGCCCGCTGGGCGCGCCGGGGAGCGTGATGCAGTTGCCCGAATCGGCTGCCGTCACGGTCATCGCGTCGACCCGCGAAACACTTGCGCTCGCGATATTGAACATCTGAACTGTGTTCTTACCTGCATTCAGAGGAACCACGAGACTCGAGTTCTGATATGTAGTAAAGCTCCCGGTAATGGGGAAGGACAGATTGTCAGTGATGACGACACCGTTCACCTTAATTCCCTCAGGCCGGTTTGTGACTCCCGGAAAAAGGCCGGAAGCGAAGGCATAACGGAAAGTCAGAGTGTAATTACCCGCCGCAGGAACCACCACGTTAAAGAACGTCGCCGTGCCCTCTTGGGCATATGCCATGTCTACTACTTGACGATTAGGACTGATCGCGTTGGTGGTCGTGATATAGGACGGAAACCAGGAACTCAACTGCTCGAAACAATCGAACCCTCCGAGCAGGGCGTCTTTGAAGTAGTACTGCGTTCCGCCGGCCACGGGGACTCCGGCAATCATGCCGTCTCCGCGTGAAGTTGGCGGCCCCGGAGGACAGGGGCCTGCCATCGTCGTGCTTATTCCCAGCGATGACAGAAGCAGAAAAAGAGATGCATGTTTCATTTTAATTCCTTTCAGTCGTCAATTTATAGAATGTGCTGCTGTTTCACGTTCCGATTGAAGCTTTGCGATTTTGATCATCCAGGCCGGATGGTCCTGCGAGAGTGAACTCGCGTAGTTGAGAGATTCTCTATCGCCCAGCGCGATCAGAGACTCGACATATTTCTCCAGGCTGAGTGTGCTCCACGGAGAAATTGGACGAATACTGCTGTCAGCAAAATACCACCGCCCAAAGACATCCCAGGGACCGCTTCCTTTAGATGACACGAGTTGCTCGCGCAGAAGTTTTGTTTTTGCCGGATCTAGAACGTGCGATGCATCGTACCTTGTTTGTGTCCCGGCGAACTCTGCTAAATCGGCGAGCCAGCCCGGAGGCGGCTCATACGTGGGCGCGTCGAGGACTTGAACCGAGCTGTCTTTCGACGCGACCAATAGCGAGGATCCACTCGGACTGAAAATAGCGGTCGTCACCTCATCCCGAGTTCGCAGCGGAAGACTGAGCGGTTCACCGGTATTCGCATCCCAGATGCGTGCCGTGTGATCCCGCGAGGCCGTCGCAACGAACCTGCCATCAGGACTGAAAGCCGCCGAAAGAACCGCGTCCGCATGCTGCAGTGGAGGCGTTAGCGGTTTCCCGGTCCGAGTATCCCAAATGCGCGCCGTGTGATCCCAGGATGCCGTAACGACACGTGAGGCATCATGATTAAAAGCGGCCGATAGGGTCCAATATCCATGATGAAGAGGAACACTTTGCGGCGCTCCCGTTTTCGCATCCCAGACTCTCGTCGTACTGTCGGCGGACGCCGTCAGGATCGAATTACCATCTGAGCTGAAAACGGCCGTGAAAATATTATTGTTGTGTTTTATGGGTTCATTTAAGACCCGGTTCCCCTTCAGATCCAGAATGTCAGCTACTCCGTCCGCCGTGCCGGTCACAACTTTTGAGCTATCGGGACTGAAATTAATGCTAAAGACGGTCCCGTGATAGCGGATGACTGGTGAAACAGGCAGTCCGGCCCTGGCGTCCCATATCCGCGCGATGCGATCATCAGAAGCGGTCGCGATCAGCCGGCCGTCGGGACTGAATGTCACATAACGGATGGAATTGCGGGCCTGCATTGGAACTCCAACTGGCTTGCCGGTACGGACATCCCAGACTCTGGCCGTATGATCCTCCGAACTGGTCGCCACAAAGGCCCCATCCGGGCTGAATTCCGTCATGAGGACGTCATCGTCATGCTGTAGCGGGGAGGTAAGCTGCCGGCCGCTGCGAGCATCCCATACACGCGCGGTGTGATCCGCCGACGCCGTGACAATCTTCGTGCCGTCGGCGCTATAGGCTGCGTGCAGAACGGCATCTTTATGTCCCCTTAATAGCAACCGGCTATTTGTCCGTAGCTCCGTGAGCAGCTCGAAGATAAGGGCCGATGCAGGGTTTCCATTCGGCTTGAGCCGGAGGCTATCCGCGAATTCCCGGAGAGCTTCCGGCTTGCTTCCGTCCTGCGCCAGATTTAGCGCATGAAGAAACTTCAAGCGAGCCTGCATGGATTGCAAATCCTCCGCCGCAAGCCTCAGCGGAAGCATCACCAATCCCAGATGAGCGAATATGAGCGGCGATCTCATTGGGCTATAATTTCAATCCCATTGACCTTTGGCAGATCAGCCGAGCCACCGCTGAACACAATCGCGATCTTGCCATTTGCGTCAGCAGTCGCGGTGAAATCCCTGACGACCGCAGCATTTCCGCCACCAGCCGCAAAAATGTCGAAATTAGAGAGTACGGTTGTACCGTTAATTGCGACCTTGAACAGCCGCTTGCCCGCAGCCGTGAAATTCGTCTCGGCAAAGTGGAGCCGTACGGTATAGTTATGGCCAACCGTCAGACTTGGGATCGTGTAAGTGAATCCGCCACTGATACGGTAACTCTGATAGACCCCCATTGGCGCTGCGTTTGCAATTCCGGCAGTTGTGACTGTGTTCGTAACCGTCCTGGTGCCTCCGTTCGTGAAGAACTCGTCGGGCACGAAGGAGCCGACGCCTACGGCACTTCCTGCGTTGATCTGATAAACCACAGTCCCACCCGTCGATGCGGCCGGAGTCGCCGAGACTTCTATCGAAGCGGCGGACGAGCCAACAGAATTCACCGCCTTGACGAAATAGAAGTATTTCGTTCCCGCCGTCACTGCGGAGTCAACGTACGTGGTTCCGGTCAACCCCTGCCCGATCGGAGCAGATCCTTCCGCCCCGGACGCCGTTCCACGAAATACGCCATAAGACGTCGCTCTCGAACTGGCTGACCAACTCAGGCTCACCTGGCCGGTTCCAGGAGTCGCCGTCACGCTGGCCGGCGCCGCGGGAGCGGTCAGCGCAGCATTAATCGTAAGTGTTAGGTTCGCAGAACCCGTGCCGCTCGCATTCGTTGCGGTGATCGTCACATTGCTGGTACCGGAGGTGGTCGGCGTACCGGTGATCACACCCGTCGCAGTGTTCAAACTCAATCCGGCCGGAAGCCCGGTGGCGCCAAAGCTGGTCGGATTCTGCGTAGCCGCGATCTGAAAGCTGAAGGCGGTCCCCACTGTACCGGTCGCAGTAGTTGGATTAGTGACCGATGGAACAGTGCCACCGCTATTTGAAACAGGGATGCCAAAAACCTGGAACTCCCAGATGGAATATCCATAAATTGTCGTCCGCTTCGTGCCCAACACACGCACATAGCGGCCCGACGCATTCAAACCCGAGAACGTCTTAATTCCGCCGCTGGTATTACCCGTGACGTTGATGATCGGTGGCGCCGACCAGTCAACGCCGTCATTGCTGACCTGAATCTGATAGTCCGCTGCCGCCGCATTCTCCCAGTTGACTACGATTTGGTGGATCGCGGCAGGCGCACCCAGATCGACTCGGAGCCAGGACGGGTCGGCCGTCGCTCCCTGGACGCTCTCCCAGCGGGTATTCGGATTATTGTCGAACGCGTTCGCCGCTACATTGGCTCCTGTGACTGAGGAAGCCAAGGCTGGCTGGAAAACAGCCAGATTAGTGTCGGTTTGTGTTCCCAGCGACGTGCCCACTTCGGCGCTAACCAAAGCAACGTCGGAGCTGTTTACGACACCATCAATATTGACATCGTAGAAAGCACTAGTCTGGTTAAGCGATTGCGTGAAGCTGTTTTGGACCGTCGTGACGTCGAGATTATTAACTACTCCATCCCGGTTAACATCTCCCCACAGTATATTGAGAGGAATGTCGGCCGTTCCGTTCCCAGGAGTAATATTCGCCACATGGATATTCAGAGCCTGGAGATTTGTCACACCCGTCAGAGCGATCGTGGCAATTGACTTCGTTGGATCATATGTGATCGAATTGACGCTGCCCACAGCGGTCCCGCCATTCTGCAGCGACAGACTGGCGGTAATGCCCGTCGACACTGGAGCTGCAAAATGAAGCGCGACGCTATAAACTCCGCTGACCGAGCCTTTTCTCGGCTCAGTGACCTGCACATTGGACGGGTACACGACAAGCCCGAACGTGCCGGCCGACGCATGCATTTGGTTCGACACAGCCTCCAGGATCGGCGGCCCGAGCAGGGCCGTTACGCCGTTGGGAGACAGCGCGGCACTGTAGAGGCGAACTTCATCGATAAGACCCTCGTACCCGAGCGCTCCACCTGTGGCCGCTGATTGTCCGATGATGAAATCACCCGCGCCGTCGGCAGCCTCCGCCACACCGGTTGCGACCAGCGCACCATTCACATAAAGGCTGCGAGTTCCGGCGGGGCCATCCTGCACGCCGGCCACATGCGTCCACACGCCTTGAGCCGCAAGGGGCCCGACGAGATCGCCACTGGGACCACGAAATACCCAGTTATTTGTCGAATTGACATAAATGCCGTATTGATTTCCCTGAGTGGCCGACTTCGCGATGATTGGCTGCTCGCTGCCGTTCAGGTTCGCAGGATTCACCCAAGCGGAAACCGTGAAGCTTTGATTCACGGCGAAGTGCATGGACGGCGCATCTACGACAGATATATTCGAAACGACTCTCGTGCCGTGGAAGCTGAACGCTCCATTGATGAAGCCGCCCTGAGTAAATACAACTTCACCATTGGCTGTCCCGTTGTGTCCGTTGTTCGTGACATCGGCGACCGAGTTGTTCGCGCCGAGGCTATCCAGGCTCCAATACGCGACCAGGCCAGTCTGCGTGAAGATGGGGAAAGTGGTCGCGTTCGCCAGATTGCTCGGTGCCGAGGTGCCGCTGGTGCTCGTCGCGACGACTTGATAATAATACGTGGTCTGGGCACCCAACCCGGCATCGGTGAAGCTAGTGATATTTGCGCTTACCGATCCAGCGGGGCTGAACAGTCCCCCAGGCGAGGTAGCACGGTTAATATTAAAGCCTGCTTCATTATTGGAATTATCGGTCCATGTCAAGACCACCGAGCTTGAGCTGGTACTCGAAGCTTCTAGATTCGTGGGTGCCGCAGGTCCGCCCCCGGACCCGCCAGTCAGAAGCCCGGAGACAAAGAGGTATCCGGTATTCGTCGTCGTGTTGAAAGCTGTATAGTATGCTTTACCGTTCGCGACCATGGGCAAACTGAATTTAGTATTCTGTGTGCCGATGTTGCCGTTCGGAACCGTCGAACGCTGCGAAAAGATAGGATTGCCGGAAACATTCGTAGCGTTGTAAGCGTCCACACCTCCGCCGTTAAGAATCCATACAATCCCGTCCGTATTTCCATTCGCCGAGATGAAAACGCCGGAGCCCTTGCCGTTGTATACCTTGGCCGATGTGATTGAATTCGGCGAGATATAGTTGCCTGTAGCAGGATCAAATCCTACCGCGCGCTGCTCCAGCGCGCCGCCCGAAGCTGAATAATAGATATTGCCGTTGAAGTAGGCCGGTGTTACAAAAAGCCAGTGTCCGCCGGATTCCGGAATTTCCTGGATAGCATTGTCTGGATTATTTATCCCCCCGAGATTATCGCGGTCGAGCACGTACAGCACCGCCCCCTTGCCGCCCCCGACCATGATGTGTGGATGCGTGCCGCCCGTCTGATCGGGCAACAGCAGAAATCCGCTCGAGCCTAGATCCAGGTCGCCGTTGTTGAGGGTACTCCAATTATTCGGTGTAAACCAGCTCAGTGTGTTCGAGAAAGACACTTGAATCGATCCTGTTGTGTTGGTCGGCAGCTTCAGGACGCTTTCACCCCAATTGGTTCCACTCGTGAACGGCGAAGCTTTTTGATCAAAAGGTCCATTTGCGACGGGAATAAACATATTCCCTTGACTATCAATCGCAGGGCTCGCCCCAGAGCCCCAGAATCCTCCCTCCAGGCCGTTCGGCGTTGCAATAAACGTTTTCACGAGTGCAAGTGTCTGAGCGTCGTAGCCCAGAAGTTCCCCGTGATATGGCTGCGTGTCGCTGTGTGAGGCGTAGGCGAGGTAAATGACGCCATTGTAGAGGGCCATCGCACACCGGAGATGCTCGCGCCGCGCGTCAAATGAAATAACGCCGTTGGTTCCATCCGACGCGCTTCCCAAAAAAGCGGGATTGATCTCGACGGGGCCGCCAAGTTTCGGTGCACCGGTTTTCAAGTCCAATGCATAAAGATATTGATGGTACGTCGAGTCCGACGTTCTCTTGACTTTGGAAACGATGTATAGCGTGCTGCCGGATACATCGATCACCGGCGTGGTCGTGATCCCCAGCTCGATCTGAATATCGCCGGATCCGACATCGCTCTGCGGAACGGGCACTGTGCCCGCCGGCAGGAGTGAAGCATGCCACAGCGGGACGCTGTTTTGTGCCGTGGAATTATTGTCTGCGTCGAACGCGTAGACACTGCAGTGTTGTGTCGCGACATAAACGACGTTATGAGTGGAACCGTCTGCAAACGCTCCGAGCGACGCTGCACTCACGTACAGAGGCTGGCCGTAAGTTTGACCATCCAACGTCTGGGTAAATAGCAGCCCAAAGCTGCCGGGAGAGCCGACGTTCGACGGCGTAAGAATCGTTTCGTTGCGATTGGTTCCCGTGTGCTGCAGGTCAGCTTGCCAGGTTGTAATGTTGACCTGTCCCACCGCGGTCATTCCCGCCAGAGCAAATAAGAAAACGGGCCGTCCGATCGATTTATTCTTCAAGATCTTTTCTCCAGAAAGACTGTTTTTAGCCACACATACTGATAAAAGAAACTGCAGAGCGAGCCGACGCACTTATAGCTGCGGACAAAACAACTACTTGGGGCCAGATGTCGTGGGAGGAGTTCCCACGACTATCTGGCGGGTTTCCTTGTTAGTGAATGGTCACTTGATCGAAAACGGATGTATTGAGAACGGTTTGCTTCTTCGAGGTGACGGCCAGTCCGGCAGTAACACTCTTGGCCATCGTCATATCGCGAGTCGCAATCTGCGTCCACGTAGCTCCGTCGGTCGATAGATAGCCAGTGAACGTGTTGCCCGTCCTCTGGAGCTTCACCCATACTGGAACCGTCGCCGGTTTCTTTGCAAGGTCCAGGGCGGCGACTCCCGTACTGGTGCGGACAATCATCGCCACGCCGTTACCGGGCGTCGCGAAAACGGCGGCGAATGCCGAATTATCCGCGGTGGCCTCGCGCACCATGACGCCGGCCTTCGCCCAAACATCTGTATTGGTCTCCGCAGCCGCACGAGCGACGATCGTCACGTCTCCGCTCGCGGACTGGTAGGCGTAGTTAAATTGATCGTTCGTGCCCCAGATATCGGCACCCGCGCCCGCTACCGTATAAGTACTGTTGCTGACGACGAGGCCGCCTTTGGCTGCCTGATTACCAATATCCAGATCCGTGAATTGCACGCCGGCGGACTGTACAACTAAAGATACGTTGAATGTGTGACTCAAAGTACCCGATGTTGCGACCACCGGGATAGTGTAGGTCGCCGGCGCCACCGATGCGTTCGTGGAGATCGTCATAATCGACGTCGCCGGCGCGGCGATTGACGCGGGGGCAAATGACGAAGTGATTCCCGCAGGAAGATTCGGAGTTTGCAGAGTGACAGCGCCCGTGAATCCGTTCTGCGGCGCAACGGAGATCGTGAACTGGGCGGAGTTCCCGGCCACCACCGAGGCCGACGTTGGCGTAGTGGACGGAACAAAGTCCGGATTGCCGACGGTGCCCGAGCCCAGATTCAGCATGGTCTGGAAGTCATGTAGTTGAGTTGTGCTGTATGCGGAAATCAATGGGAAGTACACACGCTTGACTGCGGATGCAGCCGTCGAAAAGGTATACGTCGTCTGTGCGCCCGTACCCGCGAGAGTCAACTGCTGCGCGCCAAAGCTTCCGCTGCCTGCGGGCAGTCCGAAAGCAGCCAGAGAGACCACTCCGCTGAAGCCATTTACGGGAGTGAGTGTGATGTTATACACGACAGTCGTGCCGGGCGATACATTCTGCGGCGACGTCGTGGTAACACTGAGCGTGTAGTCCGAAGCCGAAGCGTCCGCGACGGTGAGCGAACCCTCCCAGACATTCTGGATCGCGCCGCTGTCGCCGGTTACTTCGATATTTCCAGTGCTGAGCAGGGGTCTGGGGCTGGTATTCGTCTTCACCGTGAGCGTCACCGGGACCGTCGCGCCCGGAGTCAGAACAACGCTCGGATGGTCGAACGAAGCAGAAGACGCGGCACCGCTGCAGGACACCTTCCCAGCCGTGGTCCACGTGCAAGCTCCGGGAAGGTGCGACGCGGCCAGCTTCACGGTTCCCGAAAATTGCGCGCTCGCGGTCAAGTTCAGGTGATAGGCGACGGAGTTTCCCGGGCTGACCGTCTGAGCCTGTTCCTGAGAAGTTATCGTGAAGGTCGGAACGGCTTCAGGATCGGAGTTCGGCGTGGTATTCGCCGGGCAAAACGTAATTGTGTAGCCCTGCGCCGGAGGCGGGGCCACACCGAAATCGCTGGATGCATCGTCAAACGCGTAGCCATACGCCGTCGGACAGGACTGCTTGACCACCGTGCCGCGATAGTTCGTGTCCCAATTCACGTTGTTGCACGCTTGCGGAGAAGCATAGGGGCCAGCGCAGCAGTAGTTCGGAGTCCCATATTTTCCGCACAGACTGTTGCACGCGACCACATTTCCGGCCTTGTCCAGGATCTGCTGCCCGGCTGGACAAGATGTCCGAAGATCGACCTGGCACGCAGCATTGATCGCGTGCGCGGGGTTCGGGTCATTCAGTTGGACCGACAACGGAAAATCGAATGCGTCCACCAGGCTGATGTCGTAATTGTCGGCGCCGGTTGATGAACCGGTGAGAGTAAATTCGGCGAGACTGGTATTTCCAGCGCCGGCATGTGGACACTGAAGCACTCCGCCGCAGTCGCCGGTCGCACAGGAGCCTTTCCCCGCGCTATCGAACACGCATTCCCGCCGTCCCCAGAAGCGTCCGCCGACCCAGGGTACAGGCACGGAAGTACTGACGGTTGCGCCGGGTAGGAGTTGATATCCGCCGGTCAAGCCATTAAATATGGGGATCGGATTACCAGCTCCGGCCACCCAGACGGTTTCGTTGCAGTCGTTCTTTATGGTAAATTGCCGCGTCTGCGACAGAGCAATGACGGATAAACCATGAATTAATAGCAGAACAGAAGTTATTCTGCGTGTGTACAGCTTATTATGTAAGAGCACGCACACCTCTCCCTAAGAAAAACAACACGGATTTCGTCATTTGACCGAAACAAATTATAGTTTCGTTCTAGAAGTACTGGTACGAGAATACATCAATTCCTAAAGCTCCGTCAAACTAATTCAGAATCGACGGTAGAGACCCTAAGAACTCAAGTATTCTCAACAAAAAGCTGCGGTTAGCTGCGTCGTAGATCGTTGGGACGGGAACAGCCTAAGTTATTTTTGTGCTCCACGCCCTGGGAGTCGTACGTACGACCCGTGTGGTCCAGAAAACTGGAACGGATTGAGTTCGCGAAAGAAGCGCTCGTGATCACGAGAGAGAAACGGTGGTCGGAAGTGCTGCGTACCTTGGGAAACGCTCCAGCACAGCCACCGGGTTGAGGCAGATTCTCAAACTCCTTCCATTCGCCGGAGTTGTCCAGGGCGAATTCCAAAATTGACGCGAAATCGGGGGTTTTGCGGGTCTTGTTACGATTGCAGGGATTTTCGTCGGAAAGGTCGAGCTTCAAGGAGCGAAGCGTTTCTTGGATGTCGCCACCGCCGTTGCTGCGCTGCAGGCTTGAGTGTCATCGGCTCGAGAGCCCGTCGTGATCGGCGTTGAAAACGCGGTGGATTCGTGGCCCTCGCCGCTACTCCAGGGCTACCCTTGCCCAGCGGTTCTGTTGTGATTCATGTCCGAACGAGAAGGTCACGAAAGGCAACGAGCGGGTTCGGGAATCGAGCGGCGCTAGACTACCAAGAGGAGCAACCGGACCGATGGCTTCAAGCTGTTGTAGTTTCGGCGCCACGGCAGAACACAAGTTCAACGCCAAGCGTGCCGCGCACGACCTCGTTCGCTATCGCGCCAAGGGCCCGAATCGGACGACGCTCATGCTTCGCGATGGTTTGACTGAGGCGCACCAGGTGCATGGATCGCTCCTGGATATTGGCGCTGGTGTGGGCGCCTTGACTTTTGAGCTGCTGGGTCTCGGGATGAGCCGAGCAATTGTCGTGGAAGCGTCGACGGCCTATCTCGCCGCCGCTTCCCAAGAGGCGGCGAGGCGTGGCTGCGCCGGCGCGACTCAATTTGTTCATGGCGATTTTCTGAGCATAGCTTCCGGGCTTCCTGATGCGACGGTGGTGACCCTCGACCGTGTGATTTGTTGCTATCCCGCGTATGTTCCGTTACTCGAAGAAGCCCTCCGGCATGCCCAACTCTGTTTCGCATTCTCGTATCCCAGAGACCTATGGCGCGTCCATGCCGCACTGGCGGTTGAAAACGGCGTCCGGCGTTTGGCATCCAACCCGTTTCGAGCTTTTGTTCATCCTGCGGACCAAATGGAGCGCATCATTGAGAATGCCGGGTTCAGGTTGACAAGCCGGCGTCAAACGTGGTCCTGGTGCGTCGACGTCCATGTCAGACAGAGCTACTAGGGAACCGTCCCGTTGATTCGGACAGCGATTTTGCCAAGAATCCATTTAGCGGGGCCTAGGACGCTCGCAGACGCGATTTACGAGATTTCCGCACCCTTGGTATGGCGAGTGCCTCTTGAGCCCGTCGATTTTGGTCTATCGAAGTCGCAAGAAGTTGATTCCGTGAACCTTGGCGAAAACCGGCGCGATTCGCAAGCGACCCGGG
>Ga0210400_10000030_pt1 | contig 259396 bp, 222 predicted proteins | sample IncBWH26MmetaG_FD_155456 | JGI IMG/M metagenome (GOLD analysis project Ga0210400, IMG submission 155456) | Forest soil microbial communities from Barre Woods Harvard Forest LTER site, Petersham, Massachusetts, United States - Inc-BW-H-26-M | ecosystem: Environmental > Terrestrial > Soil >... | reverse complement strand
ATTCCTGGGAAGCTTTCTCGGTGATCGATTTACGCCGTTCGCTCCCGTACTCTTTCGACAGCAGCACGTCCGCGGGAATCTTGCTGAACTTCGGATCGCCGTAGTAGGTATCGCGATCCGCGTAAGCCAGTTTCAGCGCCTCCGCCAGCCGGTGAATGTACTCGGCGGAATTTAGCGGCGCGTTGCGCGGATCGAATCCTTCCATGATGTTCAGCGTTTCGATCATGGACGGCCCCTGGCTCCAGAATCCCGGTTTGTATACCTTGTATCCGCGATACGTGGTGGAGACCGGCTCTTCCGGCTCCAGTTTGAACGCAGCCATGTCTTCGTAGCGCAGCAGGCCGCCATTGGCTTTCATGAACGCGTCGATCTTCCGGGCTACGTCCCCACGATAAAAATAATCGCGAACCGCATCGATCGCGGCTTGCCGGGTCGCGCCAGCCGCCAACGCTTTCTTCTCGGCTTCCGCCATGGATCGCAGCGTGTGCTCCAGATCTGGCTGCCGGAAAATTTCGCCGACGCGCGGACTCTGCCCGTTGGGAAGGAAATGCGCCTTCGATGTCGGCCACAGATCGAAAAACCGGCGGCTCGCAGCGATACTCTGGGCGCGCATTTCATCCAGCGCGAATCCCTCCGCCAGTTCGATCGCCGGGGCGATGATCTCGCTGAACGGCTTGGTCCCGAATTCCCGCAGCGCGACCAGTCCCGCATCCACCATGCCCGGCACCAGCGCCGGCATGATCCCGGCCACTGGCACCATCCCTTTCAGGCCACCCGGTTCCGTCTCCAGAATTTCGCCGATTTTGAGCGGCCGCGTACGAAACATATCCGCGTTGGCGAGCTTCGGCATGGTCCCCACACCCGCGATCGCGAATACTTTTCCCGCCTTCGTGCGGATCAGAATCGGCGCTTCGCCGCCCATGCCGAAATGCGACAGCTCGGTGACCGAAGCCGCGAACATCGCCGTGACACCTGCATCCACCGCGTTCCCGCCCCGATAGTACGTGCGCATGCCCGCTTCGGTGGCGTACTCGCTTCCGGCGGCTACGGCGCCATGCACTCCGCGAACGGCTTGCCGGACCGGATGATCGGATTCGCGGCGCGTTTGAGCCGCGCACAGGCTCGCGATTGTGAGCGCGGTCAGAAGCTTCTTTGGTAACATCGCTGCACTTATTATAATGGTCGCGTGGAACAGCCGGTCGAGCAACAAGCGGCAAGTGACGATCGCGAGCCGATCTTATTCTGTCCCGTCTGCAGCCGGCGCCTTACCGAGCGAAAATGCAAGCTGCTTTGCGAACAGTGCGGCTACTACATGAGCTGCGCGGACTACTATTAAATTCATGAGTGAACTAGCAGATTTGTTGGAGCGATTCCGCCGCGGCGCGGAACTGCTCGCCATGGCCACCACTGGAGCGGCCGGACCCGAACTCGATTTCAAACCCGATGGCAAGTGGAGCGTGCGTCAGTTGGTCTGCCACTTGGCCGACACCGAAGCAGTCGGCGTGATGCGCTTCCGGCAGCTCGTTGCTGAAGATAATCCCACCTTGGCTGCCTGGGACCAGGAGGCCTGGGCGTCGAAACTCGACTACGACAAACGAAAAATTTCCCAGGCCCTGGAAATCTTTCGCGTCCTGCGCTCCGCGAATTTCGACCTGTTGAAGGATCAGCCCGAGACGGCGTTCGCGCGCCAGGGCACCCACACCAAGCGCGGACCGCTTAGCCTGAAGGACCTGCTTCGGATCTACGCCGAGCACATTGAGAATCACGTGAAGCAGATTCAGTCGGTCCGCGCCGCCTACAAAGAGCATCGCGCGAAAACCGTCGTCCATTAACACTACCAGTCGTGTTGTGGAGCGGTGATGCCGAATTGTCCATCACACTCCACTGTTACGATATCCAAGGATGCAGTTCACCTGTAACGTCTGCGGCACGCTGTGCGAGCGTCCGGCCGAGCTCGGACGCGAACTTGAAAATTGTGCCGAGTGCGGATCCACGGTGCGTTTGCGCGCTTTGATCGCGCTTCTCTCGCAGGAAATGTTCGGCGTCCTCATGACGCTTCCCGAATTTCCGGTGCTGAAGCGAATCCGCGGCATCGGTATGAGCGACGCTCCAGGTCTCGCCGATCGCCTCTCCGAAAAATTCGACTACACCAACACGTTCTATCATCAGGCGCCGCAATTCGATGTCACACATCCCGACGAACGCGATCACGAGCGCTACGGTTTCATTCTGTCGAGCGAAGTGATGGAACATGTTCCGCCGCCCGTCGAGCGCGCCTTCGCTGCGCTTCACCGGATGTTGAAGCGCGATGGTCTGCTGCTGCTGACCACGCCTTACAGTCTGGGCGGCCAGACGGCAGAGCATTTTCCGCAACTGCACCAATACACACTCGCCGAGCTTGGCGGCCGCACGATTCTGGTGAATCGCCGTCGCGACGGTTCGATCGAAACGTTCGACAATCTTACGTTTCACGGCGGCCATGGATCGACGCTGGAGGTGCGAGTGTTCACGGAAGATTCCCTGCGCGCGATTCTCGCCGAAGCCGGGTTCGACGCCGCACACTTCGCCGCCGAAAACTATCCAGAGTTCGGTATCGAACATTCCGAGGCGTGGTCCCTTCCCATCGCGGCTCGCAAAGGCAATTTCCGTCCGCCCGCTGGGGAGCTCGCTCTGCAATATCGCGAGGCCTGCCGGTTGGCTGCGCGTAAAATCCACGACCTCAAAGCCATCACCTCGGAATACCAACGCCACATTGCGCATCACCTTTTGGCGCACGACCAATGGGTGCGCGAAACCGAACAGCGCATCGCGTGGACTCACAAAGTGGAAGCCGAGTGGAAAGAGCGCACCGAATGGGCGGTCCAACTCGAGGGCGAAAAGAACGACGCGATCTCCGCATTCAATCTTGCGAAAGCATCCGAGACGGAAGCCTGGCAGGCGGTAGCGGCACTGTCCAAACAGCTTGAGGAGGCGCGTGAGGAACTAGAGCAACTGAAGGCGAGAAAGTGGACCCGGCTCGGCCGCAGGCTCGGGACTGTGGAGTAGATCTTTTGCGTCCTTAGCGTCTTGGCGTCTTTGCGTGAATCCGAAAAACTTAACCCCGCGTCGGCATCCGCACTAACGTATATCCAATACTCAAAAACACCGCCAGCGACAGCCATCCGCCCGCGGTCGCCAGCCACGAAAACTCGTCGGCGCCGGCCAGCAACCTCGTGATCGAGGGTACCCCGCCCAGAAACGTCGCGGCGAGCAGAATACCCACGATCGCCTCCCCCGCGATCAGCCCCGAAGCGATAAATGTCCCCTTGTCCTCGGCCTGTTGTTTCTCTTCCGGCGTCCTGCGGGCCATGACACGGTCCGCCATCCACTTGAGTATCCCGCCCACAAAAATCGCCGACGATGTATCGAACGGAAGATACATCCCCACTGCGAGCAGCATGGGCGCGCGAGCTCCGCACAGGATGAACACCACCCCCAGCGCCAGCCCGATTCCCAAGAGTCCCCAAGCCATCTGACCGCCGACGATTCCCTTCGCAAGTTGCGCCATCAATCCAGCTTGCGGCGCCGGCAGCGCCCGCCCGCCGATACCTCCGGTCGCAAGATTCGCTTCATGCAATGCAATGATCGGCAGCATCAGAAACAGAGCCAACAAAGCCACCGCGAGCATTTCCACCAGTTGCATTTTCCACGGCGTTCCGCCGAGCAGGTGGCCCGCCTTCAAATCCTGAATCAACGATCCCGAAACCGACGCCGCAATCGAGACCACCGCAGCAACGCCTAACACCGCGGCGACGCCGGGAGCGCCCGTCACCCCGATGGTCACCATCAGCAGCGCCGCTAGAATCAGCGCGCCCAATGTCAATCCCGAAAGCGGTTGATTCGAGACTCCCACCAACCCCACCAGGTATCCGCCCACCGCGGTCAGAAAAAATCCGCTGACGGTCATGACGATCGCCGCGCCGATCGCGGCCGCCCATCCGTGCGTAAACGCGTAGTAAATGGAAACGATGGGGACCAACAACACAAAAATCCCGGCGATGACGCCGCGTAGCGGAAGATCTCGCTCGCGCGTTTCTAAATCGACAGAGGCCGCGCCGCTCTTAAATGCCCCGCGCACCGATTCCATCAGCGACTCGCGCATGGAGAACAACGTGTACGCCGCGGAAACCAGCATCGCTCCCACCGCGATCGGCCGTACGATGTTCCGCCACACCGCCAGGGCGTCTTCGGCGCCCGCGTGCGATGGATCAAAAAACTGGATCAGCGGAATCATGATCCACCACGCCATCAATCCGCCCCCAAGAGTCACCGATGAAAGCTTTGGCCCGATGATGTAACCGATCCCGATCAGCGCCGGAGATAGTCCCGGCGTCGACCACGAAATGCCTCCGCCATGTTGGACCGGAGCGGCATTGGGAGCATATTGAATCGAGGAACGGGGGAACGGCAGAAATCCGGAAAGCGAATCCTGAAAGACCTGCAATCCTTTGCTGTCCTTCAAAACCTGAATCAGTCCGCCGAACGCCATCGACCCGAAGATCAGGCGCGAAGCGTTACTGTGTCCCTCATTTACGCCGGCGCGGAGCACTTCCACGCTCGCGACACTTTCAGGCCACGGCAGCGATTTGTCCGCGAACAGCGGACGGCGGATCAGAACAGTGAACAGCACTCCCAGCATCCCGCCCGTCACCAGCAGCATCGATGCCTGCCAGTAATGCTGGCGAAGATTGGCCCACAGCGGATGTCCGTCCATTTCGACCATCAGGAAGGACGGAATCACAAAAATGGCTCCGCTGACCAGCGCTTCGCCCACCGAGCCCGCCGTGCGTGCGATATTCATTTCGAGCAGCCCGCCGCGCAGCGCTGGAATGCGGAACACCGTCATCGCGATCACCGCCGCCGGAATCGTCGCGGCCACGGTCTGACCCGCTTTCATGCCCAGATAAGCGTTCGCGGCTCCGAAAACAAAGGCCAGAAGCAGGCCCAGCAGGATCGCCTTCGGAGTCAATTCGCGTTCCGGGTTGGATGGCGTTTTGGGGGGTGAGTTTGGAGATATCGGAGGCAATGTAGCAGTGTATCCTTTATTCATGCGAACCGCTGTTGCACTCCTGTCCCTGGCTCTGGTGCACGCGCAGGACCTCGTCTCCAAGGCCGACGCCATCGCGAAACAGAACGACTTCATGGGCTCCGTGCTGGCCGCCAGGGGCGGAAACGTGGTGCTGAAGAAAGGCTACGGGATGGCGAACATCGAGCTCGACGTGCCCAACGCGCCCGATACGAAATTCCGCCTCGGCTCCATCACTAAACAGTTCACCGCGACGGCGATTCTGCAACTCGCGGCCCAAGGCAAGCTGAGCGTCGACGACAAAATCTCAAAATACGTCGCCGATTCGCCCGCGGCATGGCAGGACATCACCATCCATCACCTGTTGACCCACACTTCCGGAATCCCGAACTTCACCGGGTTTCCCGATTATCAGAAAACCATGCGTCAGACGGTCACGCCCGTGGAGTTGGTTGCCCGCTTCAAGGATCGGCCGCTCGATTTTCCGCCGGGATCGAAATTCAAATACTCCAATTCCGGATACGAGGTGCTTGGCGTCATCGTCGAAAAGGTTTCGGGTGAGAAATACGAGGACTATCTCAAGAAACATGTCTTCGATCCGCTGGATATGCAGGCTACCGGCTATGATCACGACACCGCCATCCTCAAACGTCGCGCGTCCGGCTACGAGCGCGGCAAAGACGGCAAGATCCGCAACGCCGAATACATCGATATGTCGATCCCTTATTCGGCGGGATCGCTGTATTCCACGGTCGAGGATCTGTACCGCTGGGACCGCGCGCTGTACACCGACAAGGTCCTGACTCAGCAGTGGCGCGACAAGATGTTCACGCCCTTTCTCGACAACTACGCCTATGGCTGGTTCGTGAAAGGCGCCGGCGCGGACAAAACCATTTCGCACAATGGCGGCGTGAACGGATTCGTCACCTCTATCAATCGCTATCCCGCACAAGACTCCTGCGTGATCGTGTTGAGCAACGGACCGGGTCCGGCACTGCTTGCGATGGTGAGCGGCCTGAACGAAGCTCTTCTCAGCAAATAGCTGTGGCGCACGCACTCGTGCGTGCCGCGTCGACACTTGTGTCGACGCCTCCTGGTCTTACAGGCGAACAGGTGTCGAGAAAGTCTCGACACGGCACGCACGAGTGCGCGCGCCACGAGAATAACCCTTGACCGGCGCAATCGGATTGTGTATTCTTCTCCTAGACGTCTAGGAGTCGCATGGGAAAAGCCAACCCCGACGTGCTGCAAGGCACACTCGACCTTCTCATTCTGAAAACTCTGACGCGAGGTCCGCAGCACGGCTACGGGATCGCCGTCCACATCCAGCAGGTCTCGAATGAAGCCCTGCGAGTCGAAGAAGGCTCGCTCTATCCCGCGCTGCATCGTATCGAGCAGGAAGGCTGGATTCGCGCCGAATGGGGTCTTTCGGAAAACAACCGCAAGGCGAAATTTTACGACATCACCGCTGCCGGCCGCCGTCAGCTCGCGGCGGAAGAAAAAAAATGGGCGAGCCTGACCGCCGCCGTCACTTCCGTCCTGAGGTTCGTATGAGGTCGTGGCTGAATCGATTGCTCGCGACCATCCGGACGCGACGCCTGCAAGACGATCTGGACGCCGAACTGCAATTCCACATCGAACAGCGCACCGCCGATCTGATCGCTCAAGGCGTTGCGCCCGCCGAAGCCCGCCGCGAAGCCACAAGCCGTTTCGGCAACCGCACTCTGCTCCAGGAACGCACCCGTGACCGCGATGTACTCGTCTGGCTCGAAACCACGTTGCAAGACATCCGTTATGCCCTGAGGACGTTCCGCCGCAATCCTGTGTTCGCGGCCACCGCGATCGTTTCCTTAGCCCTGGGGATTGGAGCCAACACCGCGCTGTTCAGCCTGCTCGACGCGTTACTGCTGCGATCCATGCCAGTGCGCGAGCCGAACCGCCTGGTCCGTCTGCGCGTGAATATCCCGCCCGATCAGACCACGAGTTTTTCTTATCCGCTGTTCGACCTGATCCGCAAACACGCCCATCTGTATTCCGGCGCGATCGCGGTCGGTCCGCGCGGCGATTCGATTCTCGAACAAGGCGAGAGCGTGCCCGCGTTGGTCGAAGCCGTCTCCGCAGAGTATTTCGAGGTACTGGGCGTCTCGGCTTCGCAGGGACGAATGTTTCGCGATGCTTCCGAATCGGTCGCGGTGATCAGCGATTCCTTCGCGCAGGCGCACTACCATTCGTCGGCCATCGGTGCGCGTTTTCGCGCGAGAGATCGCGATTACACTGTCGTCGGTGTCGCCGATGTGCGCTTCCGCGGCACGCTTCTCGATCGCCCCGCCGACGTATGGATTCCCATCGAGCAGATAGTACCCGCGAATTCTCCGCAGCGGAGCGCGAACTGGAGCTGGCTCGACGTGATCGCGCGGCTGGCGCCGGGCGCATCGGAAAAACAGGCGCTGGATGAAGTCAACGCGCTCCAGGCGCAGTTTCAGCAGGAACTCGTTCCGCAGTCGCGCTTCGATCATCCGCAGCAGCTCGCGAAGTTTCTGGCGCAGCGCATCGAGTCCGAACCAGCGGCGGCGGGAATCTCCAATCTGCGCGAGCGCTACGGCAAGCCGCTGATGGTGATCCAATGCATTGCCGTCATCGTTTTGTTGATCGCCTGCGCGAGTCTGGCCAATCTGCTGCTGTCGCGCGGCACGTCTCGCGAGCGGGAGCTTTCCATTCGTCAGGCCATTGGCGCAGGACGCGTGCGGCTCATCCGGCAGTTGTTGACCGAAACGTTGGTGCTGTCGTTGGCCGGAGCTTGCGTCGCATTTTTGCTGGCGCGGTGGCTCAGCGTCACGCTGTTGCGATTTCTTCCCGAATCCTCGCCGGCGCTCACCAATCTGTCGTTCCGTGTCGACGCTCGTCTACTGCTGTTCATGACCGCGGCCACGCTCGGCGTCTGCCTGCTCGCCGGACTCGCGCCAGCGATTCGCGCGACGCGTAGCGGCTCCGCACGGCGCGCGCTGGGTGGACGAATCCTGATCGTCGCGGAAGTGGCGATGTGTACGCTGCTGGTGGTCGGCGCGGGCTGGTTCCTGCGCACGCTGCTCAACCTGCGCACGTTGGACGCTGGATTCTCGCGCGATCATGTGCTGGTCGGCATCGTGGGACCGCCGCGTGAATATTCGGGCGCGCAGGCGCTCGAGCGCTTCGAACGGCTCCGCACACGCCTTGCGGCGCTGCCGCAGGTTCGCAACGCCGGGTACAGCAATTTCTCATTGATGGTCGGCGATGGAATCACGTCGGACGTCGAAGCCGAAGGCCGCGTCCCACAGGCCAACCAGGATCGGGGTTCGGTCGAGCTTCGCGTCTCGCCTGTATTCTTCTCTTCCATGGGCACGGCGATTCTGGCTGGGCGTGACTTCGACGATCGCGACGATTCAAACGCGCCGAAAGTCGCCATCGTCAATGATGCTTTCGCCCGGAAATTTTTCGGCGGCGACGCGATCGGGAAATATTTCGGACTCGGGGGCCCCAAGTCGAGCCATGACATCGAAATTGTCGGCGTCGTGAGGGATACCAAGTATTTCAATCTTCGCGAAAAGCCGACGGCGATTTTCTACCGCCCGTTCCGGCAGATTCACCAGGATACGGGAATGGTCATCGCGATCCGGGCGTCAGGCGATCTTTCCGGCGTCGCAGCTCTTCTTCGCGACACGGCGCGCGAGGTGGACCCGCGCCTGACTTTGCGCGGGGTGTCGCCCTTCTCCAACCTGATCGACACGTCGCTGACGCCAGAGCGTATGCTCGCGCAGGTTTCCACCGGCTTCGGATTGCTCGCGCTACTGGTCGCGGGAATCGGTCTCTACGGTGTCCAGGCGTACCGCGTGGCACGTAGAACGCGGGAGATCGGCATCCGCATCGCGCTCGGCGCTTCGCGTGCGGGAGTGCAATGGATGATCCTCCGGGAATCGGTCGCGCTGCTGATTGCGGGATTCGCCATCGGCATTCCGTTGGCACTCGCCATGACGCGATTCGTGCGGTCGATGTTGTTCGGCTTGACGCCCAGCGATCCGATCACGATCGGTGCGGCGATCTTCGTCCTCGCAGTGGTCTCGTTGGCTGCCGCCGCTCTCCCGGCCCGTCGGGCATCGAAGGTGGACCCGATGATCTCCCTACGGTGCGACTAAGGTACAGTAGAGGGCCAGGAGCAACCCATGCCCGACCTGTCTGTGCTGCCCATTTTCGTGATCATCATCGTGATCTACCTGCTGTCCAGCATCAAAATCCTCGCCGAATACGAACGCGGCGTGATTTTTCGCATCGGCAGGATTCGTCCCCCTAAGGGACCCGGTGTGATCCTGGTCTTCCGGCCCATCGATAGAATGGTGCGCTTGTCACTCCGCACCGAAGCCCTGGAAGTTCCTGCGCAGGACGTGGTCACTCGCGACAACGTCACCGTCAAGGTCAACGCGGTAATCTATTTCCGCATCATTGATCCCACCAAGGCGGTCATCGAGGTTGCCAACTACCTCTACGCGACGTCGCAGCTTTCGCAGACCACTTTGCGCAGCGTGCTTGGTGAAGTCGAGCTGGACGATCTTCTCAGCCAGCGCGAAAAGCTCAACGTGAAGCTGCAGGCGGCGCTCGATCAGCATACCGGGCCGTGGGGCGTGAAGGTCGCGCTGGTCGAGGTGAAACAGGTGGACCTGCCCGATCAGATGATCCGCGCCATCGGCCGCCAGGCCGAAGCCGAGCGCGAGCGCCGCGCGAAAATCATTCATGCCGAAGGCGAAGCCGGCGCTGCGGCGAACCTGGAGAAAGCCGCGGAAACGCTGGCCCGCCAGCCCGCCGCCATTCAGTTGCGATATCTGCAAACCCTGGTCGAGATCGGGTCGGAAAAGAACACCACTGTCGTGTTCCCCCTGCCGATGGATATACTGGCTTCTGTAAGTCAAGTTTTGAAGAAGTTGGCAGGTCCCGAACCGTCCTAATATGCCCAAGAACGAAGACGGAGAGTTTGAGCTGATTCTGGGGAATCGGCAGCTCCTGAGTGTATTTTTCATCGTGGTGGTTCTGCTCGGCGTGTTCTTTACCATGGGATATATCGTGGGCAGGAACTCGGGACCGCTGGCTCCCGCCGAAGTGGTCGCGACGCGGAAAGAACCGAAACCGATCGTCATCGAATCGCCCGTTCCGGCTGCGGAACCCAAGGTCCAGCCCCCGGTGGAAACCAAACCCCAGGTGCCCGAGACCAAGAAACAGACGGATCCTCCCAAGCCGCAGCCCACCAAAGTTGAACAGGCGAAGCCTGAACCGGTCAAGCCTGGACCGTTCAAGAAATTCGAGCCGGCGACAAAAGCTCCGCCCCCTCGCGTCGAGCGCGCCGAACAACCGGCGACCGGCCAAACTTATTTGCAACTTACCGCGACCTCACAACATGAGGCGGAAGTCTACGCCGACGTCCTCAAGAAGAAGGGGTTTAATGCCATCACCGCCGTGGTCCCGGATAAGCCTGGATTGGTTCGCGTTTTAGTCGGTCCGATGCCGGAGAGCAGCGTCAGCAAGACTAAGGCGGATCTAACGGCTGCCGGATTCCCCGGCGATCAGGCCATCAAGCGAACGTTGTAGATGGACGCATTCGTTCAGCTCGAAACTCCCCAGCCGCGCCTGCCCGAATGGCTGCGCAAGCATCGCACGCACTTCGAATCGGTCCACACGCTGAAAACGGAGCTGCGCCGGCTCAATTTGCATACCGTGTGCGAATCCGCGCGCTGCCCCAACATGCACGAGTGTTTCAACCGCGGCGCGGCGACGTTCATGATACTCGGCAACTTGTGCACGCGCGGCTGCGGATTCTGTTCGGTACCGAAGGCGCGGCATCCTGGTTCACTCGATCCTGACGAGCCTGCCAACGTCGCTCGCATGGCCGCCTCGATGCAGTTGCGCTATGTCGTGATCACCAGCGTCAATCGCGACGATCTGGACGACGGCGGGTCGCATCACTTTGCGGAGACCGTGCGTGAAGTGAAAAGAGCATTGCCCGAAGCCCGTGTCGAAGTCCTGACGCCCGATTTTTGCGGCGATCTGGATGCGGTCGCGCGCGTTCTGGACGCCGGCCCGCACGTGTTCAATCACAACATGGAGACGATTTCGCGATTGTATAAACAAGTTCGACCGCAGGCGAACTATCGCCAGTCGCTCGACGTACTGCGATTTGCCAAACGCTATCGTCCGGGATCGCTCACCAAGTCCGGGGCGATGGCGGGGCTTGGTGAACATCCGCAGGAAGTCGAAGCGCTGCTCCGCGATCTTCGCGACGCTGACGTCGATGTGGCTACCCTCGGCCAATACTTGCAGCCCACGCGGCGGAATCTTCGGGTCGCGGAATACGTCACACCGGAACAGTTCAACGCGTATCGCGACTACGGTCTCTCCATCGGATTCAAGATGGTGTTCAGCGGCCCGCTGGTGCGGAGTTCTTACATGGCCGATCTGGTCAGCGACCAAGCTGCTCATTCGTGATCTACTCTCTGGCGTCGGCGCTGCTTCTGATCGCGATTTTTCCGCGCTTTAATCTGACTTGGCTCGCGCCGATCGCGTTGACTCCGCTGCTCATTGCATGTGCGCGAGAATCGGCCTGGAAGCGCCGTTTCCTGAATGGATGGCTCGCCGGATTCGTGTTCTGGTTCGGCGTGTGCTACTGGATCCAATTCGTCCTCGAAGTCCACGGCGGCCTGGGACGATGGGGCGGCTGGGGCACTTTCGCGCTGTTCGCGGTCCTCAAAGGCCTGCACATGGCGATTTTCGCTACGCTCGCCGGATTTCTGATGAAGCGGTGGTGGGCAATCCCCACGGTAGCCGCGCTGTGGACGGGGCTGGAGCGGACGCACGGCCTGCTCGGCTTCACCTGGCTGCAACTGGGGAACGCAGGAATCGACATGCCGGTGCCGATGCGTATTGCGCCGATTCTAGGCGTCTACGGACTATCGTTCATCTTTGCGATGCTCGCGTGCGCGGTCGCTCTGGTGATCCTGCGCCGCCCGCGTCGCGAACTGACGTGGCTCTTCGTATTGCCGCTCCTGCTGATCCTGCCTGCTGCGCCAGCATCTGAGAAGGGACCCGAGCACGCCTTGCTGGTCCAACCCAACGTCGACACCGAACTCGATTGGACGCAGGCCTCACTTGCCCGCGTCGAGCGCGACCTCACGATTCTTTCCCACTCGCCCGGCGTGCCTCTCATCATCTGGCCTGAAGTGCCAGCGCCGTTCTATCCGAGCGACCCTGCGTTCCGCGTCTTCGTCGAATCGATCGCGCGCAGCGAGCATGCTTATTTTCTGTTCGGCGGCGTCGCGTATAACCCGTCGCGCGCGCCGCTCAATTCTGGATTCCTCTTCGATCCCGACGGACGCCTGCTCGATCGTTACGACAAGATCCACTTGGTCCCCTTCGGCGAATTCGTGCCAGACATTTTCGGTTGGGTGAATCGGATCACTAAAGAAGCCGGCGATTTCGCGCCTGGCGAGCGAGTGGTCGAATTCCCCATCGGCTCGCACAAACTCGGCGCATTCATCTGCTACGAATCCGCATTTCCCGACCTGGTCCGCGAATTCGCGCGCGGCGGCGCCGAGGTGCTGGTGAATCTGTCGAATGACGGATATTTTGGACACACTTCGGCCCGGGAGCAACATTTGTCGCTGGTCCGCATGCGCGCCGCCGAAAACCGCCGCTGGATTCTTCGCGCAACTAATGACGGAATCACCGTGACCGTCGATCCGGCTGGCCGAATCGTTTATCGTTCCGCGCCATATCAGATGCTCGCGGCCGATGTGACTTACCGGTATCTATCGAACCTTACGCCATACACGAAGTACGGCGATTGGTTCGCGTGGACGTGTCTGTTGCTCGGATTGGTCATCGCATTCCTATTTAGGAGGCCTCCAGAGCCGCTCAATTAACCCTCACGGCGAAGAGTCCGGCTGAATGTACCGGCAAAACAACCATCACACGCAAACGTCGCACGGCTGAGTCTAGAACGCCGCGGTCGGTTGAATCGGTTCTCTGATGGCAGAGCACTCAATCTCCTCGGTTGTATTTTCAGGGGGGTGGGGGATGGGGGCCAGAGTTCTGAAATGCTAAGTTGTGGGGAGAATTGGGTGAAGAATTTTGTTAGGCGGTGTGACTCACTTTGGTGGCGCGCGCACTCGTGCGTGCCGCGTCGAGACTCCTCTCGACGCCTTTTCGCGGGAAATGGACCAGGCGTCGGCATGAGTGCCGACGCGGCACGCACGAGTGCGCGCGCCACAATGCACGGCTCAACTTAGATTAGGTTGTTCAGCGGGACCGTTTCGTCTCGCTCGTCTTCTTCGAGGACTTCACGAGCCATTCGGCGGATCACGTCGCGTTTTTCGGCGAAACGGGTTTTCCAGGCGCTTTCGTCGGCTAGGGACGCAAGGATCTGGGACGCAATCGCGTCCTGTTCGTCTTGAGGGGGGCAACGACTCTTTCCAGGGCCTTTTCTAGCAGCGTCGTCATGACTTGATTTTAACAATGCGTGTTGGACTCGAGTGTGAATCGCTCGCTGTGGCCGCGGCTCGGTTTCGGGATTAGTGATTAACGACTCATCTCAGGAACAGAGCCGTTTTAGAGACTCGATGACGCCGTCGTACTGATCCGTGACCAAACCTACTCCGGCGTGGTAGCGGAATCCAGAATGCTCAAGATTGGCAGCAGCCAGGGCCTTCTGAGCGTGTTCCCTCGCGTCGGCGACCTCGCTGCACTCAGCCGCGATCAGAGCCTGCGCCGCATTCCAACGAAAATGGTCGACCGGGAACATCAGTCGCGTCTGATACTTCCCCAAGAGCTCTCTCGCATCCTTGTATCTGTCTCGCACGCGGCGCGTAGCGATGATGTATGGCAAATCCAAAAACGCCATTGTCAGGCTGTTGGGAAACTCAACTTCACGGGCCAAGGCCGCCTTGTACGATTCGATGGCGTCATTCGTGCGCCCCAAACTCAACCAGGCCCTGGCGCGGTCAACGTGCGCCTGGGCATGATCTAATTTGTCGTCCAGTGAGAAATACCTATCCAGGAGTTTGAGCGCGACCTCTGGATGAGACCGAGCTAACATGCCCGCTTGGATGCGAAGGTATTGCGCCTTCCGCCTAGCTCGATGCAGCTTCTCGTTAAAGCGCCGCTCAATCGCCTCGTCCCAGATCCTGTTGCGAAACCAATCTTCGCTCATATTCGTGTGACGTTAACTGTGACGAATCACCAATACATCCCCATCCTTGACGATGTACTCTTTGCCTTCCAGCCGCAACAGGCCTTTTTCTTTGACTCCCGGATAGCCGTCCAAATCGACCAGATTTTTCCAGTTCACGACTTCCGCTCGAATAAACTTCTTTTCGAAATCGCTGTGAATGGCCCCGGCCGCTTTCTGAGCAGTGCTGTTTATGGGAACGGTCCAGGCGCGGACTTCGGTTTCACCGGCCGTCAGGAAACTCATCAAACCTAAAAGAGAATATGTCGCTGAGATCAGACGTTCCAGGCCGGAATCTTTCAGGCCGTAGCTCGACATGTATTCGGCGGCTTCGGCAGGGGACAGTTCGGCGAGTTCGGCTTCGATTTTTCCGCAGATGGCGGTGACTCCGGTGCCGGGACGATCTTTGAAGGTGCCGGTGCGATACTTTTCTTCCACTTCGTGCAGACGAGCGGCATCCTCTTCGCCCAGGTTCAGGACGCACAGCATGGGTTTTTGCGAGAGGAACTGGAAGCCTCGGATGGTCTTTTCTTCTTCGGGGGTGAATTGGAGGCCGCGTATAGCATGGTTGGCTTCGAGCTCGGCTTTGATGCGGACCAGCAGTTCGAATTCTTTGTCGAGCTCCGGGGCGCGGGTTTTCTTGCGGTCGCGATCGACGCGGTCCATGCGTTTTTCAACGACGACCAGGTCGCTGAGGATCAGCTCCATGTCGACGTCTTCGAAGTCGCGCATGGGGTCGACCGATCCTTTTTCGTGCGGGACGGTATCGCTTTCAAAGACACGGATGACGTGGGCCAGGGCGTCGACCACGCGGAGGCTGGCGAGATAGCTGGGATCACGCAAGGATTCCTTGGAGATGCTGGGGAAGTCGAGATACTCGACGGTGGCGTGAGTGATCTTAGGCGGTGCGAAAATCTTCGCGAGCTGGTCAAGACGGCCATCGGGAACCTTGGTCACGCCGACTCGGGCTTCCAGGGTTCCGACGCGGGCGGATTCATGAACACCGGTCAGGATCGTGAACAGACTTGTCTTGCCCACCATCGGCAGGCCAACGATTGCAGTTTTCATTTTTCTTTATTGTCGCGAACGCGCTCCATGACTGTCGCGCCTCGACTGAAGGCCGTCAGTGTTGGTTATAGTGGCACGTCCACCAGTGTGAGGATTTCACCCAGGATTTTCTCGGCAACTTCGGCGGACCTTTGCGAGATCGCGATGCGGGTGTTCACCATTACGCGATGTGCGAACACTGGGACGGCCAGGCGTTTTACGTCGTCCGGCGTGACATAGTCGCGGCCTTCGACTGCCGCCAGCGCCTGCGCCGACCGATATAGGGCTTGTGCGCCGCGTGGACTGACGCCCATGGACAGCGATTCATGTGAGCGCGTCCGTTCCACGATGGCGAGCATGTAATCCACCAGCGCGTCATCCACGGCGATCTGCGCAACCGCATCCTGCAGCGCGATGAGTTCTTCTCCCGAAATCACGGGGCGCACACGGTCGTGCGACGGAGCGCTTTGACGCAGGATTTCCCGCTCCGCGGCCATGTCCGGGTAGCCGATGCGGATGCGCATCAGGAAGCGGTCGAGCTGCGATTCGGGCAGTGGATAGGTTCCGTGATGCTCCACCGGATTCTGCGTGGCGATCACCATGAACGGCTGCGACAGCGCCCAGGACCGCCCGTCGATGGTCACCTGCAATTCGTTCATGGCTTCGAGCAGAGCCGATTGGGTCTTCGGCGTCGCGCGATTAATCTCATCGGCCAGCAGAAAGTTCGTGAAGATCGGACCCTGTTTGAACTCGAATTCCTGGCTGTGGGCGTTGTAAATGGTGACGCCCAGGACGTCGCTGGGCAGCATGTCGGAAGTGAACTGAAGCCGGTGGAAATTGGAGTGGACCGATCGCGCCATGGCCTGGGCGAGCGTGGTTTTTCCGACACCAGGAACGTCTTCGATGAGCAGATGGCCACGCGCCAACAGACACGCCAGCGACAGGCGCAATACTTCCGGCTTGCCGCGGATCGCTTCGCCCAATGCCGATTCGATTTCGGATAACCTGGAGAGCGAAACGGGCGGGGTGTATACCGAGTCCCGCTGGACCATCACTGCCATGATATCGAAAATACTCGTATGTTTCGCGATTGTGACGATTTGCGGCGCGCAGACGCCTGGAGCCGAGGCGCAGATTAAGGCCGTCCTGGATCGCCAGGCCGTCGATTGGAACCGCGGCGACACCGAAGGATTCCTGCTCGGTTACGACGCTAAAACGGTGTTCGTCGGCGAAAAAATCACGCGCGGACTGGAGGAAGTTCGCGTGCGCTACCAGACTCACTATCCGACGCGCGCGTCCATGGGGCACCTGACTTTTTCCGACGTCGAAGTCCACTTGATCGATTTGACGCACGCTTATGTGATCGGCCACTGGAGGCTGGAACGGGACAAAGAAGCCGGCGGCGACACGGGCGGTGTCTACACTTTGTTGTTCCAGAAAACTGTCAAGGGATGGAAGATCATCCTCGACCATACGTCATGAATGAGATTCGCTATGCACTTCGGGGCCTGCCCCGCAATCTGCTCTTAAGCTCGCCTCGGCAAGTCTATGAGGCTTTCGCTTTCTTGACTTCTTCCACCAGCGCCGGCACGACTTCGAACAGATCGCCGATGATGCCGTAGTCGGCGACTTCGAAGATAGGCGCGTTGGCGTCTTTATTAATCGCGACGATGGTCTTCGCGCCTTTCATGCCGACCAGATGCTGGATCGCGCCGGAGATTCCGATGGCCATGTAGACCTTCGGAGCCACGGTCTGGCCGGAACTGCCGACCTGGCGCTCCATGGGCAGCCAGCCTGCGTCGCAGATGGGTCGCGAAGCGGCCAGTTCGGCGCCCAGCACCTTCGCAAGCTCTTCGACCACCGGGATGTTTTCTTTTTCCTTGATGCCCCGGCCGACGGAAACGATGAACTCGGCCGCTGTCAGATCGACCGCGCGCGCGGATTCGCGGAACGGAGCTTCGGGCTTCTGACGGATTTTCGCGGCTTCAAGCGACGGCGCGAATACTTCGACCGGCGAGGAACCGGATTCGAGCGAATCGGCCCTCCATGCCCCGGCTTGGAGCGATGCGAAGCAGGTGCCGCTGCCGGTAACGCGCACGTCGCCGTTCAGTTTGCCCTGGAACAGCAGGCGCACAAACACAGGCGATCCGGAATCGAGCCGTACCGAAATAACGTCGCTGATCAGTACCTGGTTGAAGCGCGTGGCGAGCTTGGGAGCGAAATCGCGGACCTGATAGGTGTGCGGGAACAGAACCAGAGTCGGATTGGTTTTGCGGATGAGGGCTTCGGCGGCGGCCGTGTAGGCGTCAGCCGTATAGTCCTTTAGAAGTTCATGCTCGACGGCGTACACTTTGGCGAGCTTTTTCGTCGCGGCTTCCTGTGCGAGCGCCGCGGACCCGATCACCGCGGCTTCGACGGGCACACCGAGCGCTGCGGCGAATTGCTGACCGGCTGCGAGCGTCTCCCAGGACATGCGGTGCCATTTGCCGCCTTGTTGTTCGAGTATGACTAGTACACTCATTGCGTTTCCTTCTGCGGCCCTCCGCGTACTCTGCGTCTCTGCGTGATTCCCCTGCCCGACTCACGCAGAAACGCAGAGTCCGCAGAGGGGCGCAGATCAGATCACTCGTACTTCGAATTTCAGTTTCTCGACCAGCTTCGCTGCCGCCGTTTTCGCATCGCCTTCGAAAATTTGAGCCTGCTTGGTCTTGTGCGGCACGTAAATCTTTTCGATCACCGCAGTCGATGCCGGAGCGCCGCCCAGCTCGGCGACCGTGACGCGTTTGATTTCTTTCGTCTTGGCCTTCTTGATCCCCATCAGCGTCGCGTAGCGGAGCTTGTTGATGCCGCTCTGGATGGTCAGCACCGCGGGCAGCGGCATGGCGATGTTTTGGAACCAGCCGTCTTCCAGCTCGCGCTTTACGGAAATGTTCGATCCATCGACATTCACTTGCATGATGATGGTCGAGTGCGGCAACCCCAGCAGCTCGGCCACCACGACGCCGGTTTGTCCGTAACCCAGATCGTCCGACTGAAGCCCCGTCAGGAACAGATCCGGATTTTCTGTTTTCGCAGCAGCCGCCAGCAGTTTCGCAACACCCAGCGTATCCAGCGTATTGAGATTTTCTTCTTCGATGTGGATGGCGCGGTCGGCGCCTTTGGCCAGCGCTTCGCGGATGGTTTGGCCGGCGCGCGCAGGTCCGGCGCACAGCGCGATCACTTCGCCGCCGTGCTTCTCCTTCAACTGGAGCGCTTCTTCCAGGGCGTAGGCATCCGGTTCATTAATTTCGAAGCTCAGGTCGGCTTCCTGAATCCATTTGCCGGCCCCATCGACGCGAAGCTGCGAATCGCGGACCGGGACTTGCTTGATCGCAACAATGATCTTCATGGTTTTTTAAAGATGAGGCATCCGTTCGTCCCGCCGAAGCCGAACGAATTGGACAACGCGTAATCGATCTTCATCGGACGCGCGTGGTTGGGGACATAGTCCAGATCGCACTCCGGATCGGGGCACTCGTAGTTGATGGTGGGCGGAGCGATCTGGTCGCGGATCGCCAGCACTGAAATTCCCGCTTCCAGACCGCCCGAGCCGCCCAGCAGATGGCCGGTCATCGATTTGGTCGAGCTGACTGCGACTTTCGCCGCATGCTCGCCAAAGACGCGTTTGATCGCGGTGGTTTCGATGCGATCGCCCAGCGGGGTGGAGGTGCCGTGAGCATTGATGTAATCGATCTGATGCGGCGCGATTCCCGCGTTGTGAATGGCGTTCTTCATCACCCGGTAGGCTCCATCGCCGTCCTCGGACGGCGAGGTGATATGGTAAGCGTCGCCGCTCATGCCATAACCGACGATCTCCGCCAGAATCGGCGCGCCGCGCCGCTGCGCGTGCTCCCGTTCTTCGAGGATCAGAATGCCCGCGCCTTCGCCGATCACAAAACCGTCGCGCATTTTGTCCCAAGGACGGGAGGCGCGCTCCGGATCGTCATTGCGCTGCGAAAGAGCCCGCATGGCGGCGAATCCGCCTACGGCGAGCGGCGTGATGCACGCTTCGGCTCCGCCGCAGATCATCACGTCGGCATCGCCGTACTGAATCATACGGAATGAATCGCCAATGGAGTGTGCGCTGGTGGTGCACGCCGTCGCTGTCGCGGAATTAGGGCCCTTCGCGCCGGTGCGGATGGACACGTAGCCCGATGCGAGATTGATGATGGTGGCCGGAATGAAAAAGGGCGACATGCGGTCGGGCCCCTGTTCCAGCAGGATTTTGTGCTCGCGCTCGATGACTTCAAATCCGCCGATGCCGCTGCCGATATACACGCCGGTGCGCTCGGCTTCATCGGGATTGACTTTGAAGCCGGATGCTTCGAGAGCAAACTCCGCGGCCGCGATGGCGAACTGGATGAAGCGGCCCATCTTTTTGATTTCTTTTTTCTCGATATACAGGGCGGGATCGAAATTCTTCACCTCGCCTGCGATGCGGCACCGGAACCGCGTCGCATCGAACGCGGTGATAGGGCCGATCCCGTGGGCGCCGCTCTTGATGGCCGACCACACCGGTTCCGTGCCGGTTCCAACCGAAGTCAGCAACCCGACTCCGGTAACTACGACTCGACGTTTCAAGCGGAGGCCCTTACGACTTCTTTTTCGACTCGATATAGTCGATCGCGTTCTTCACCGTCTGGATCTTTTCGGCGTCCTCATCGGGGATGTCGAGGTCGAAAGCTTCCTCAAATGCCATCACCAGCTCTACGATGTCCAGCGAGTCTGCACCGAGGTCATCGACGAAGCTGGCGGTGGGATCGACCTGCGCCTCATCGACGCCAAGCTGTTCGACGATAATCTGCTTGACCTTCTGCTCAACAGACATGCATCCTCCACATTTAGTTGGAACGACTGCGATTGGAAACGCTTTGATTCTAGCGAGGATTGAGATCGAATCGCAACTCAAAGTCGCATTCTGACGCTAACCCTCAGACTTTAACGACGTTAACGACGATGCTTGCTACCAGCCCCAGCACCACCAGCAACCCTATGAACTGCATCAGAATCAGATTGCTGGACCGTTCCGGGGCGTCCTTGGTGAACATACGGAACCCGGCGAGTGCGGCCACCAGCAGCAACATCCCGACGTCGGTTGCCAGCCACATCGCTACCGCCACCCCGGCGATGATCCCCCGTTCGCGCCGCGCCAGGGCGCGAAACGCGTGGCTGCCGTCCAGAAACCAGATGGGCGAAAGATTGAACAGGTTGATCCACGCCCCGGTGCGCGCGATCGCTCCCCAGACCGGGCTATGGGTTGCATAGAACACGGCGAGCGCGAACAGCGCAGCGCCGGTTCCCCACAATGGGCCGGCGAGTCCCACAATCGCGTCCTGCTCCGCATTTTTCGCCGCTTCTTTCTGCCAGATCAGCGCGCCGAAGCCGGGGATGAACATAGGAGCGGTGGCTGCGATTCCGAAGCGCCGCAGCGCTGCCACGTGCCCCATTTCATGAATGTAGATCGAGAGCACGAATCCGGCGGCGAACATCCATCCCCAGGCGGTCCAGTAGACGCCGAAGGACAGGAGCATGGTCGCGATCGTGCTGAACTTGGTGAGACCGAGCAGAATAAACTTGCCCTTCGCCACGACCAGCAAGGCGATGGTTTTGAATTTCCACAGCAGGACGCCGAGCGGGCTCAGCTTCCCCAACCGTTTTCCCCAGGCGCGTTTCTGTGAAGTTGCGGCTTCGTGCGCCACGATCTGGGAATCGAGATCGCCAATGCGGCCCTCGATGGTCCGGTATTGCACCGTTTCTTTCGGCAATAACTGGAGCGTTTCGAGCCAATGTTGGCGAGCGGCGAGCGGATCGCCGGCTTGGGTGGCCAGCTTGGCAAGATTCGAAAGCTCCTGCAATCGAGCCGAGTGAAGCAGTTGGCCGCACGACGGGCAACTGAGCGCGTCGTCTGGCAGGCGTGTATCGCATTGGGGGCAGTACATCAACTAAAGTCCTGAGCCGGATTCACGCAAAGACGCCAAGGCGCAAAGGCCGCCAAAAGTTTTGGGTGATTCTTGCATTTGCCGACTGTCGCTAACCTGATTGTACGGAATACGGTCCCACGATTACCGCTTTGCTGACGGCCATAGCGCGCCAGGCTTGAAGCAACCCGATCACGATGATGACGGCGCCGAGGATCCCGGAGCCGCTGGCGATATTCAGGAACGGCGCGGCCAAACATAGCAGTGCCACGCGCGCGACGCTTCTGACCAGGCTTGCCCTGTTCATATCTAAGCCGTCAGGGCCTCGATTCGCCATCGTGCCAGGGTTGCTTCGCGCGATGGATACGACAAGGGGAGCGACGTAGCTCGTCGAGATTGCGGCGTAAGAGAGCAGCACCGCTACGATTTGAAATTTACGTCCACCGGCGCCGCCCGATCCTTTGCGCATGGCACGTCCCACCAGCCATCCGCACGCGATCGCGAGCAGGCTGAACTCGATGCCAGTTGCCATGGCGACCGCTGCGTACAGCGCCCATCCTGCGGCTGCTCCGCCCAAGCCGAATAAGGTCGCACGCATCAGTTGCGCGTGGTTGCCTTCGCGGTTCGCGGCCTCGAATCGCGCGGCGCAGGCGGGACAAACATTGTGGCCTCCGACTTGGTAATAGGAATCGTTCATGACCGATTTGCACAGGGCGCACTTTTTTGCATTGGGGTCTTCGAATTCGGCGCGATGGAATTGCAGATCGTCGGCGTCGGGCATGGCGTCATTTTAGCGGAATCGATGTAAGATCTTCTCTCCGGTTTTGACGCTTGGCGGTCACATTTGGATCTCCCGGGCTCCGTCGGGCGTAAATCCCTATAGAAACAATGATTTAGCTCACGACGACACGGCAACGAAGTTGCTCAAGAACAGGTATGAGCCAACTTTCTGCCTTCTTCAAAGGGTCGGACACGCAGCTCGGAGTGTTCTATCCGGAACACTATATTGTTGCGACGTTCGATTCCATCGATCGGGCCAACAATGCAGCTGCCACGCTGCGACGGGCCGGATTTTCCGAAGACGAAGTGATCGCGGTATCGGGCCAGGATTTGGTCAATCTGATGAATGAGGAGATCACGCCACTGGGCGTAGTGATGACGGCGATTTCGCGCTTCCTCGACACCGAGGCGCATTATTCAGACCGCGACGTGAAAGACGCCAAACACGGCGCCGCGACTCTGGCCGTGTATTGCGCGCATGACCGAACCAAGCGCTCGGCCTGGAAACTGATCGCGCCGACTGCTCCGATTCGGGCGCGCTACTACGCGTTCAGCGGAGTGGAGCATCTGGCGGGAGAGTCTTAGGGCACGAGCTGCGGAAAGATTCTCAATTCGCAGACTCTTGCCATCGCTGGGAGGCGGCCCCCCCGGGTCCGCGGCCGATCCCCCGATCGGCCTTTCCGCGTGTCCGTCGACCTGATTCTATTGGCGAGAAAGCGCGATCAGGGGATCGCGCGCGGACCCGGGGGTCCGCCCCCCATAGCTAGGCCCATTTGGACGACGAATCCGCGCTCACCGCTAAAGTCTCGCGCGGCGATTCCACATTGAAGTAGGACCACGGTCCCTCGATCCACGGATAACGCCAGATGACGCTTTCATCGACGTCGACGCCGAGGCCGGGACCGCGCGGGACAACCAAGTCCCCACGCTCGATGGTCAGCGGCTGTTTGACGATCTCGGACGCCAGCGGGAAGGGATACATGAACGCGCGCGTATCGGTCGAATAGCAGGGGTATTCGAGCCAGCGCACCACGTGCTCGGGCCAGCACACGCCCAGGTGTGCGGCGGCGATCACTTCGAGCGCAGTGCCCCAACAGTGGAACGCAAAACGCAGTCCTGCGCGCGCGATGTCGGGAAACAGGCGGCGGGCGGTGGCATAACTGCCCTGCGAAACCACGTCCATCTGCACGTAATCGACGGCGCGATTCTCGATCAGGTCGAGAAAACGCAGCTCGTTCGGCTCGTGCTCGCCGCTGGCCAGCGGCACGATTTCATGCTGCTTCAGCCGCACATAGGATTCATGATCGTCGGGCGGAAAAGGTTCTTCCAGCCAGCGGATGTTGAATTCGGCCATCTCCCGCGCGATGTGTTCTATGGTCTCGCGCGAATAACCGCGATCGCCCATGCGCCACCAGGTATGGGCGTCGACCATAATGTCGAAATCGGGGCCGACGGCGTTGCGGACCGCGCGCACGGCTGCGACGTCCTCATCCGCGCCTCGGCCGGGCCGCATTTTATAGGCACGAAATCCGGCTTCGCGCACGCGTAACGCCTCGGCTGCGTAACCCTCCGGAGGCATGTACATTCCGGCGCTTCCATACAGACGAATGCGATCGCGCACGCGTCCACCGATCAGTTCGCTCACCGGCAGATCCCGCGCTTTTCCCAGCAAATCGTAGAGCGCGACCTCGACGGCGCAATAGATCCGGCTCACCTCGGCGTCGGCTCCGGGACCCTGTTGGAACAGGACGCGCAACGCATCCGGATCGCCGATGGTACGGCCCGCCAGGAAGGGAGCAATCAAGCGGTCGATGAGTTGTTTCGCCCCCTGGGTGGCTTCTCCGGGCGCGTATCCAATGATTCCTTCGTCGGTGGAAACACGAATCAGCATCGCGTCCCGTTTGACGATGGTCCGCTCCCCACCCAGGTAGCGCAGCCGAAGTGGTTCGGGGAAGGGGAAAGAGAGCAGATACGTTTCAACAGCCGTAATCTTCATTGCCAAGGAAGAAGTCGCTTCAATTCTACAACGAGTCGCTTCGAATGACTATGTGAATGCGAGCGATGGTCGCTTCGATTGGCTCGCCCACTTCGAATAAGGACCCGCCGATTGTGAAAGTACAGTGGGGCAGGCTTGCGGTCCGCTGGGGGGCGGACCCCCTGGTCCGCGGCCGATCCCCCGATCGGCCTTTCCGTGTGTATATCAACCCGATGTTATTGGTGGGAGAGCGCGATCAGGGGATCGCGCGCGGACCAGGGGGTCCGCCCCCCTTAGCTGCGAAAGTCTACCTGATTTGGGTTTTTTCGCAGCCACATCCACTAGTCTCTTCGCAACGCGACTACCGGGTCGATCCGCAACGCACGTCGCGCAGCCAGACCGCAGGCTGCGAGCGATACCAGGGCAAGCAGGATCAGGACGCCTGCAAATGTCGCCGGATCTTCGGGAGAAATCCCGAACAGGAAGCTCGAAAGGACCCGAGTCAGAGCGAACGCGCCCGCGAGACCGATCAATTGACCCGCGCCGATCATCGTAAAGGCCTGGCGCACAATCATCCCCAGGATGTTCGCAGGCTGCGCGCCGAGGGCCATGCGAATCCCGATTTCGTTGGTGCGCTGCGAAACCGACCAGGCCACCACACCGGCGATTCCAATTACGGCGAGAATCAGCGCGAGCGCGGCGAACGCGCCGATCAACATGGTCCGCAAGCGCGGCTGCGAAACGGAGTTGGAGATCACTTCGTCCATGGTGCGGACGGCGGCCACTGGCTGATCGGGATCGATGGAAAGAATTTCGCGGCGCACGGCGGAGGCGATGTTGACGGGTCCGCGAGTGATCAGCCACATGGTGAGGAATGGGCGCTGGCGATACGGGACATAGAATTCTTCATACGAACTTTGGTCCCCGAGGCCGCCGATCTTGACGTCCGCGGCGACCCCCACGATTTCGACGTTGATGGATTCGCGCGCGTAGATCACATGCTGGCCGATGGGATCCTGCTTCGGCCAGAAACGGCGTGCCATCGTCTCGTTAATGATCCCTACCAGCGGGCTGGAGGCGGTATCGGCGGCGGTGAAGCTGCGGCCCTTGAGAATCGGGATCGCCAGGGTTTGAAAATAGCTCGGGCTGATGCTGTGCAGCCAAAAACCCGGGGCCTTAGTCGAATCGAGAGCGGGACGCCCAGCGATGTTGAAAAAATATCCAATGGCACGACTCATGGGAAGAGCATTGGCGACGGCAACCTCGCTGACTCCCGGGAGCGCGGAGGCTTTTTCCAGAACGCGATCGAAGTACGCGCTTCGCTGCGCCGGTTGCGGATAGTGCGCGCCCACCAGTCCGACGCGCATGGTCAACAAGTTTTGCGGCTGAAAGCCGGGATTGACGCTTTCCAGGCGCAGAAAGCTGCGCATCAGCAGGCCAGCGCCGGTCAGCAGGATCATGGCCAGGGCAACTTCGGATACGATCATGACTCCGCGCAGCCGTCCGCCGCCGGCAAGACCGCGGCCGCTGGCTTTGAGAGCGACATTCAAATCCACACGAGACGAGTGCAGCGCGGGGCCCAAGCCGAAGATGATGCCGGTGATCGCTGCGATCGCCATGGTGAAGAGCAGAACGGTGACGTCGACGTGGATTTCATCGACCCGCGGGAGGATATTAGGACCGATACCGGTGATCAGCCGCATGCTCCATAACGCCAGCAGCAGGCCGAGCCCGGCTCCGGTAAGCGCCAACAGGACGCTTTCGGTGAGGAACTGAATGAGCAGCCGCGACCTGCTAGCTCCAAGCGAAGCTCGAATGGCGACTTCTTTCTGACGGGCGATGGCGCGAGCCAGCAGAAGATTGGCGACATTGGCTGAGGCGATCAGCAACACGAACGCGACGGCTCCCAGAAGCACTAGAAGCGTCTGGCGGATATCACCGACCAGCGATTCGCGCAACGGCGTGATGGCCATGGAGCGGCCTACGTCGCCGAAACCCGCGTGCGATTCATCATATTGCTTGGCCAGAGTGGAGACTTCTGCCTGCGCACTGCGGATGTCGACTCCGTCGGCGAGACGGGCATAGTAGACCAGGTAACTTGCGCCGCGCTGGATCTGCAGCGGCGTGATGACGGTGTGCTCGTAGAATTTGGGGGTCCAGATTTCGGCGCGGTCGGGATAATCGAAACCGGCGGGCATCACGCCGACGATGGTTGTGGCGATCCCGTTGATCGTGACGGTGGTCCCGACCGCCCCGGGATCCGAGGCGAAGCGGTTTTGCCACAAGGTATTGCTGATCACGGCGACCGAATCTGCGCCGGGTCTATCTTCATTTGCGAGAAACGTCCGCCCGGATGCCGCCTTCGCGCCCAAGACCTTAAAAAAATCGGCGGACACGCGAGCGCCAAACACGTCGGCGGGCGCAGTGGAAGCCGGCCCGCTGATCTGAAATCCCGCTTGGCCGGTGGCAGTGAAGGCGCTGAAGCTGCGGGCGTGCTCGTGAAAGAAGGTGAACTTGGGATATGACGACGTAATATTGGCGCCGGTGATGTGGATTTGATCGAAGACCTGGACGATGCGGTCGGGTCTGTCGTAGGGCAGCGGCCGCAATAGGACGGAGTTGACCACGCTGAAAATGGTGGTGTTGGCGCCGATCCCCAGCGCGAGCGTCACCAGAGCCAGTGCGGTGAATCCAGGCGATTTGAGAAGTATCCGGATACCGAAGCGGATGTCCTGCCACATGCGCTCAGGATAATTCATGTGGGCCGGCAGTCGTGCCGGCGAGCCGGCTTTCAGGCCGGCTTGACTGGTCAGTTTTCAGGACCGCTTGACGGAGTCAGAAAAACAAGCCGGTCCGAGACCGGCTCGCCGGCACGACTGCCGGCCCCACATGCTGGATCTAGCTGGATCTAGGACCGTTGTTCGTAGGCGGAGCGCTCGGCCAGCTCACCGATGATGGGGAGCTTGTAGTTTTCGTCGTGGGTGATCTTGATGATCATGAAAATCCAGGCGGCGAAGATGAGCAGTTGCAAACCGTGGGCGAAGACGCGGTGCAGGAAGAATCCTTCTCCCCAATCCGAAAAGCGCAGCATAGGCGAGATCACCCATTCCACCATCAGCCACGCGACGAACAGGTACAGTCCCTGGAAAGCATGAAAGCGAACTTGCTGTTCGCGGCGGAACCGGTCGCTCGCCAGAACTACGATCGCGGCCAGCCAGCCCACCATGGGGATGTAGCACAGCAGGGACGCATTGCGATTGCTGATCCCGGTCATCAGGTCGGGCACCGGGCGCGCGGACGCGCCGGGGGCGCCAGGCTGCTGTCTGGAACCGCACTTGCCGCAGTACTGGTCGGAGGTTCCGACATTGTTTCCGCATTGGACGCAGTAGGGCATCTGTCTCTTTGTACGATACGTTAAGGCGGCAGGTTCCCGCCAGTATACGTGACCGGAATAGTCTTAGTACCGGGGTTCTCCGGTTGTGCCGATTCAAGGCTATGGACCGGGTTCTCTCGCAGCAGGAAATCGACAACACCTTCAAGATGGCCCGCGACCGCGTGGGGGAGGATGAAGTCGCCAAAGCGCGGTCCTACGATTTCCGCCGGACCGACCGCATCGCCAAGGACCAGCTCCGGACCATCCACCTGCTGCACGAAAATTTCGCACGCAGCCTGTCGTCCAGCCTGTCGGCTTATCTTCGCTCCTATGTGCTGGTGAACCTGATCGCGGTGGAGCAGCTTTCGTTTCTCGAGTTCACGCAATCCCTTCCGGCGCCCACCAGCCTGATCACGCTGGGGATGAAGCCCTATGACGGAACGGCGGTCCTGGAAATGAATCCATCGCTGGTGTTTCCGATTCTGGAGTCGCTGCTGGGAGGAAATAACAAGGCCCCGACGCCGCTTCTGCGCGAGATCACCGAGATCGAACAGAGCGTGCTCGAAGGACTGATTCGCGTCATCCTGCACGATCTGAGAACTGCCTGGACCGCGGTCGCCGAAATCGAGTTCTCCATAGAGAGCCAGGAGACCGAGCCGCAATTGCTGCAGATTCTGGCCCAAAACGAAGCGGTGGTGGCGATCAGTATCGAAGTGCGCATCGGCGATACTTCGGGAATGATGAACCTGGGGATTCCGTCGATCATCGTGAAGATGCTGCGCCAGAAATTCGATCAGCACCGGACGGCGCGGAAATCGCACGCTTCCGAACACGAGCATGAACGCATGTTCCGGTTGGTGCAGCCGGCGACGCTGCATCTGGATGTTCGTCTGCAAAACCAGAGCGTTGCGGTGGAAAAGCTGCTCGAACTGACCGAAGGCGACATCCTGATGTTCGACTATCCCACAGAGCGGCCTCTGGACCTGCGGATTAATGGGGATCTGAAATATACGGGAGACGTGGTCGCCATCGGCGGCAAGCGGGCGCTCCAAATCACAGGCTCAGCTCTTTAATCAACGGCGTGACTTAGGATGCTGGTGCGGGCGTGATGCGGATCAGGCTCAGTTCCAGAATGTCCGAGTTCGCGGCGCGGACGCTTTCCAGAAGCTGAACAGGCGGCTCGGTCTCCAGATTGATCTGAGCGACCGCAGCTTGGGCGCCTTCGAACACGACATTTTCCATCTCCTGAACGTTGATGCGCGCGGCGCTGATCGCATCGAGCACGCCGGCGAGCACGCCGGGCCGGTCCAGATGGCGCACGATCAGCGAGCAGGTGGCCGGAGTGCTCTTGGCCAGGTTCACCACGTTGGGAACCTTGCCGGTTTCCTTGAAGGTCTTGACGATGCGCACGGTTTCGGCCGCGATCGCGTCCTGGGCCTGGTCGGTAGACGCGCCAATGTGATGCGTCCCATACACCTGCTGGGTGACCGGATCGGCGAATTCGGCCGTACCGCCGGCGGGTTCTTTAGCGTACACGTCGAGCGCGGCTCGGATCTCTCTGCCGTGCACGGCGCTCAGCAGCGCGTCCTGATCGATCACTTCGGCGCGGGCGGTGTTGACGAAAAATGCGCCTTTCTTCATGGATTCGAAAAAGCTGGCACCGAGGATTCCGCGGGTCTGGGGGTTCAATGCCAGATGGACGCTCACCACGTCGGCTGCGGAGGCTACGTCGTTCGGAGACGATTTTCTTTGGACGCCCAGTTCTTGTGCCAATGCGGGCGTCAGGCTGCGGCTCCACGCGATCACGTTCATGCCGAACCCGTGGGCGCGTCTGACCATTTCGTGGCCGATCTGGCCCAGGCCGATTAACCCGAGCGTCCGTCCATACAATCCGCGCGCTTTGGAAAACTCGGTTTTATTCCATTGGCCTGCCCGCAACGTGGCGACGTTATCCGGGATGCGCCGGTCGAGAGCGAGAATCAGTCCGAAGGCCAGCTCGGCGACCGCGATGGAATTTTTGCCTGGGCAGTTCGACACATAAATCCCGCGCCGGGAAGCCGCCGCGACGTCGATGGTGTTGTAGCCGGCACCGGCGCGCACCACCAATTTCAGGGCTCCCGCAGCGAGAATCGGCTCGGTGACGCTCGTGGAGCGAACCACCAGAACGTCGGGCTGAAACTGGTCCACGGCCTTCACCAGTGCCTCATCTTTCGTTCCGGGCTGGTAGGAAACCTCGCAACCCGCCGCGCTCAGGCCGTCACGGCCGGACTGCTCAAATTTGTCTGCGATGAGAACTCGCAAGCGTTGACCTCCGTCAACGTATTGTATGCCTTCGACGCTCCTACGGATCGTTACGCAGCGCTTTTCGAGGCCGATAAAAACTGCCTTTGACGGCGTCGTCGCTGTCGAAGGGGCGCGATCCATGGGCCTGGGGTTCCAGCCGCTCGGCCAGTGGCTCAGCCCCGGTAGCCGGATTCCTGCAACTGGACCATGATGTTGTCGGGATCGCGGAAATACAATTCCTTGACTCCATCGCGATCGCGGATCTGCGGTTTGATGCCGTGCTTTTCGAGCACCCCCGCGGCATTGTCCACGGTGCCGTCGATGCCCAGACAGAAGTGATTGATGGATGGCGCCGGACCCATTTTGTAGAGTCCCAGGAAACTGACGGGCCCCATGGCGATGTTGATCCCGTTGGCCTGCTTGCTCACAATCGGCGAGGTGAATAAGTCCTGATAAAACTGCCGCGATTTTTCGATATCGGTCACACCGAGCGTCACGTGATTGACGGTTTTCACGGTGAGGGTTTCGGCGGCGGCTTGGGCGGGCGCGGCGGCAAGCAACGGCACTAGGGCTGTCATGAGTCCGCGGCGGGAAATGTGGCCTCGATCATAGGCGTCAAGAAGTCGATCCATGGAGGAATTCACGGCTGGTCTCCTCGCGTCAGGGTATCAAAGAACTCTGCACGTCCGGACCGCATTGGTCGTCATAAGGAACGATGCGTGTCTGGGTTGGTTTGTTTGCGGCCGCGGCGATGCATGCCGGAGTAGTGCGCGGCGTAGTGGTCGAGCACGCTTCAGGACTGCCACTGGCGCGGTCCGTGGTGCGGCTCACGCCGATTCCGAACGCACCGGGCAGGCCGTTCACGATGCGTGCCAGCACATCCGGCGCATTCACATTTTCGGGCGTACCCGACGGACTTTACCTATTGATCGCGACGCGCGAAGGATTTTTTCCCGCGGCCTACGGACAGCGCCGGCCGGAAGGGCAGGGGACGCCGGTGGAGGTCACGCAGGATTCCGATCTGTTTACCGACCTTCGGATGTACCGCAAGGGCGCGATCACAGGACGCGTGCTCGACGAAAACGGCGTGGGTATGGAGGGCTTTCCGGTGATCGCCTACCGTGCGCGGCTGCCGTTGCGCTCAGACGGCCGCGCGATTTCGGACGACCGCGGCGTGTACCGGATTCATGGGCTTGCGCCCGGGAAGTACTGGGTTCGTTCGGTCGCACAGACCCTGGATGACGGCTCCGGCCGTTTGCCGATGTTCGGCCGCGAAGCGCCGGAGACGAAAGACGCGTTCACGTATCGCGTAAAGCTGGATGAAGAGACGCCTTATGCCGATGTCCGGCCTGCGCCGGGAAATCTGTTCCATCTGCGCGGAGTCGTCCAGTGTCTGTTGCCGGATCCACCATTCACGGTGACGCTGTCTTCAGAAACCATGCGCCGCACCACGCAGACGCCCTGCATGGGGACGTACAGTTTCGAGGGGCTCGCGCCGGGGGTGTATCAAGTGCTCGCGACGCGGCCCGATTTCGCCGGATATCTGGAGCTGTCTATCGATCACGACACCGATAGCGGCAATGTCCAACCCATCGATCTGCCGCGCGTGGATTATTATGCCGTACGGGCCGGAGCTGGCACGATGCCGAATTTTTCCATGAAGATCTTCGGCCGCCGCCAGGATCTTTCAGACGAGGGCAAGATGGAAGAACTCAAGCCGCGAATGGCAATGTTTCCGGGGCATTGGGAAATGATGGCGACGGTGGGTCCGGATTACTATGTCGAATCGATGGGGAATGATTTCTCCGCGCGCCGCCCGGTGGCGCAATTGCACGCGCCGGATGCGTTCGATGTGTTTGTCGAAATGCGCCAGACGGCTCGCGTGCGGGTCACGATTTCGGACCAGGCCGCGCATCTGGAAGGGTCGGTGACGCGCGAAGGGAAGAGCGTCGCGGGGACTCCGGTATTTCTGTGGCCGGTGACGGATGCGGCGCGCCGGTCGTTGGGCGGATTCCGGCAGATACTGTCCGATGTCGCGGGAAAATTCCGTTTTGATGGCTTGCCGCCCGGCGATTACCGGATTCTGGCGTCGTTCGATTTGAGCGAAGTGGACGAAGAGGCGCTGGAGGAAGCTCGCGCGATGAGCGTGACGATGGAAGCATCGCGAACGTCGACGGTCGACGTGCCGTTGTGGATCGCGCCGTGAGGCAGGTCAATACTTCTATCCAGCAAGGAACGCGCGCAACTCGGCCAAGGTCTGATCCGGGACTTCTTCGGGCAAGAAATGACCGCCGGGCAGCGCTTTTCCAGTGACGTGCTCGGCGCGCTCGCGCCATGTAGCCAGCACGTCGAATAAGCGATTCATCGGGCCGCGCTCGGCCCACAACGCCAGAACCGGGCATGCGATCTTGCGACTCAAGTCGGCATCGTCGTGCTGCAAATCGATAGACGCGGCGGCACGATAATCCTCGCAGGCGGCGTGGATGGTCGCGGGATCGCGGAAGCAGCGCAGGTATTCGGCGTACGCTTCCGGCGTGACCGCGTTCGGCATGAGGGCTCGGAACTGGCGGTTCATAAAGAACTCCACGCTGTTACCGATCAGCGTTTCCGGGAAGGGCGCGGGTTGGGCGAGAAAGAACCAGTGATAGTACGCCGTCGCGAATTCCCGCGTGACGCTGTGATACAGCTTATGCGTCGGCACGACATCGAGTACGGCGAGCTTCGTGACGCGATCCGGATGATCCGCGGCCATGCGATGTGCAACGCGCGCGCCGCGGTCATGGCCGGCGACGGCGAATTTCTCGAATCCGAAGTGGCGCATCACTTCGACTTGATCCTGCGCCATGGCGCGTTTCGAGGAGCCGGCATGATTTTCGCCATCGGCGGGCTTGCTGCTGTCGCCATATCCACGCAGATCGGCGGCGACGACGGTGTAGTTTTCGGCGAGCCTCGGCGCGACCTTGTGCCACAGCACGTGCGTCTCCGGATAGCCGTGCAACAGGAGCAAGGGTGGTCCCTTGCCTCCTGAAACCGCATGGATGTTGGCTCCGGTGGTCTGGATTTTCGAAGTGGTGAATCCTTCAAACAGGGGCGCCGCTGACTGTGCCTGCATAAGCGGAGTCGCAGCTAGCAGCGCCAGAAGATCGCGCCGGCCGATGTTGTCGTGTGGCATGGGACCAAATATACAGCAGGCCGAGCCGCGAGCGGCAGCGACCGGGCCCCCACGGCCACGACATCCGCGGTATATTTTAAGAACCCAGGAGGTTGTATGAGAAAAACACTCGCTTTGTTTGCGCTCAGCGCGATCACGGCGCTCGCCGGCGAAATGACTGGATATATTTCCGACGACAAATGCGCCTCGGCCAGTTCGAAGGCCGCCGCAGCGAAAGAATGGATCAAGCCGGCCGCGTTTGAAGCCTGCGTGAAGAAATGCGTGAAAGAAGGATCCGCGGTCGTATTCGTCACCGAAGACAATAAAATTCTCAAGATCGACGCTGAGTCGATGAAGAAGATCGATCCACACCTGGGCCACAAGGTGGTCATCAACGGCACCGCGGATGGCGGGACGCTGAAGGTCGAGTCGATCCGCTCGATTCCAATGTGAAGGTCCGTCACGCAAATGCCCCGCTCGGGGCTGAAATCTTCGAAGTCGATCTGACGCAACACGTCGATGATGGGACATTCCGTGAAATCGAGGAACTGTTTCACGATCGCGGCGTGATTGTGTTTCGCGGTCAGCGCCTCACAGACGAACAGCAGATCGCGTTCAGCCGCCGCTTCGGCGAACTGGAGATCCATCCGGCGAAGATGTATCTGAAGCCGGGCCATCCCGAGATTCTGGTGGTGTCGAATGTGATCGAAGACGGCCGGCCGATCGGGTTGCAGGACGCCGGCCAGTATTGGCACACCGACCTGTCCTACATGGCGTCGCCGAGCCGTTGTTCGCTGCTGTATGCGCACGAAGTTCCCATGCAGGATGGCAAAGCGCTCGGCGACACTCTGTTCGTCAGCACGACGTACGCCTACGACACGCTGGGGCCCGAGCTTCGCGATCGTATCGAGCCTCTGACCGCGGTTCACGGCTACGCCGATCGCTACCGCATGCAGGCAGCCAAAGGAGGGCGCGCGACGCTGAGCGACGACGATCTGAAAAAAGTCCCCGACGTCGTCCATCGCGTGGCCCGCCTACACCCGTGGACCGGCCGCAAGACGCTGTTCGTCAACGAAGGATTCACCACCTCGATCGAAGGCATGCCGAAGGAAAACAGCGACGCATTGCTTAAGACGCTGTTCGATCACATCACCCGGGCCGAGGCGATTTATCGTCACGTGTGGCGTCCGGGCGATTTGCTGATGTGGGACAACGGATCGACGCAACATCGCGCGGTCGCCAACTATGCGCTGCCGCTCAGGCGACGGATGCAGCGGACCACGGTCCGCGGGCGCTGAGGGGCCGCGGTAAGTCTAAACTAAGCGTACCGCGCGCTCCTACTGGAACAAGAACAACGGCGTAGCGAGCGCAGGAGCCTCATCGCCAGGCGCGCCTACGGGTTGCTCCTGGGGCTGCAATTGGCGGCAGTAGATTCCGCCGTCGCCGAGATACACTTCTAATTCCGACGGCCTCGGAAGCGAGCCTTGGATTAAAGCTTCGCTGAGCGGGTCCTCGATATATTTCTGCAACGCGCGGCGCAGCGGACGAGCGCCGTAGCTGCGGTCCGTGCAGGTTTTTTCGAGGATGTACTTGGCCGCGTCTTCGCCTAGCTTGATCCTGATCTGCTTGGCTTCCAGGTTCTTGTTGATGTGCCCGGTGAGCAAATACATGATCTTCAGCAGATCCTCATCGGTCAGCGACGTAAACAGGATGGTCTCGTCAAGACGATTCAGGAATTCGGGGTTGAAGGCCTTTTTCACTTCGGCCATCACCTGGTCTTCGACCTTTTGCGGCAGACCTTCTACCGGTGTTGCGAAACCCATCGCACTGCGCTTTTCGAGAAAGCGCGCGCCCAGGTTCGAGGTCATGATGATGATGGTGTTCTTGAAGTCGACCGTGTTGCCGAGACCGTCGGTCAACTGGCCGTCTTCGAAAACCTGTAACAGGATGTTGTAAATGTCCGGATGAGCTTTCTCGATTTCGTCCAAAAGGATGATCGAGTAGGGAGCGCGCTTCACGCGCTCGGTCAACTGGCCGCCCTCTTCGTAGCCGACGTAGCCGGGAGGCGAACCGATCAGTTTCGACACGGAGTGCTTTTCCATGAACTCGGACATATCGAAACGGATCAGGGATTTTTCGCTTCCAAATAGAAATTCCGCAAGCGCGCGGGCGACTTCGGTCTTGCCCACGCCGGTCGGGCCCAGGAACAGGAACGAGCCTGCAGGGCGCTTGGGAGATTTGAGTCCGGCACGCGACCGGCGGATGGCGCGGGCCAGCGCGGAAATCGCTTTCTCCTGGCTGATCACGCGGGTATGCAGTTCTTCTTCGATGCGCAGGAGCTTGGCGATTTCCTCCTCGCGAATCGCGGTCATGGGAACGCCGGTCCAGCGCGCGACGACTTCTTCGATATCGTCCTTGGTCACGACGCCGGTTGAAGTATCGTCGAGGTTATATTTTTCGCGAAGCTGGCGAAGGTTCTCGCGTTCCTTGCGCTCTTCGTCCGAATAGAAGCGCGCCTTCTCGAATTCATGATTCGCGATGGCGTTCTCCATGCGATGGACGATGAACTTGATGCGCTTCTGAATTTCGGCGACTTCCCCGGGAAGCGTGGTCTGGCGGAGTTTCACGCGCGCGCCTGCTTCGTCGATTAAATCGATGGCCTTATCCGGAAGGAAGCGGTCAGGGATAAAACGCGTGGAGGTGTAGACAGCGTTCTCGATGGATTCGTCGGTGTAGGCGACCGCGTGGAATTTCTCGTAGCGTTCTTTGATGCCGAACAGGATGCGGATCGCGTCGGTTTCGTTGGGCGGCGGAACTTTTACGGCCTGGAAGCGGCGTTCGAGCGAGCGGTCCTTTTCAATGGATTTACGGTATTCGGACGGCGTGGTGGCGCCGATGCACTGGATTTCGCCGCGCGAAAGAGCGGGCTTCAGGATGTTCGCCGCGTCCAGCGAACCTTCGGCGCTGCCTGCGCCAACCAGCGTGTGCAATTCGTCAATGAAGATGATGGCGTTCTGATTGTCCATCAACTCTTTCATGATGGTCTTCAGGCGTTCTTCGAACTGGCCGCGATATTTCGTTCCGGCGACGATGAGAGACAGATCGAGCGCAAGGATCCTTTTGTCGGCGAGGAACGACGGCACGTCGCCGTCGGCAATGCGCTGGGCCAGCCCTTCGACAATGGCGGTCTTGCCCACGCCCGGCTCGCCGATCAGGACCGGATTATTCTTGGTGCGGCGGCACAGGATTTGCACCACCCGCTCCAATTCATAGTCGCGGCCGATCAGCGGATCGAGCAGGCCATCCATCGCGGCCTGGGTCAGATCACGGCTAAACTCGCTCAGCAGAGAACTTTCTTTGGGACGATTGGATGACATTTTTTCTGAACTCGACCGGGCAATTTCTTCGCGGACCTGGGAGAGGCGCAAGCCGCGCTCGTGCAGAATGTCGGCGGCGAAGCATTTTTCCTCACGCAGCAGTCCTAAAAGAAGATGCTCGGTTCCTATGTGTTTGTGATTCAGCCGTTCGGCCTCTTCGGCGCCGTAAGCCAGCACGCGTTTGCACTCGTGGCTCAACGGCAAGTCGACCGAGGTGGAAACCTTTTCGCGCAACGTGGTATGCGCTTCGATCTGTTTGCGGATCGATTCCACGGACGCGCTGGAGCGCAGGAATCGATTGGCCAGGGCCTTGTCTTCCCGCAACAACCCCAGCAGGAGATGTTCGGTCTCGATGCAGGGACTTCCGAACTGGCTGGCCTCGTAACGGGCAAAAAAGATAACGCGGCGTGCCTTCTCGGTATAACGTTCAAACATATTTCTAACCTTCGTTCATCATGCTAGGAGAATCGGAAGAAACCCCCGTTTTCATCAGGTGCCCGTGTTCCAACCTTACTATCCGATCGGCCCGGCGCGCAAACTGCAGATTGTGGGTGACGTGAATCGAGGTCAGCGGCCGGTCCGTGTTCAGGCGGGATCGATGCAGGTCTTCGATCAGATCCATGATCATCTCGCCGGTCCGGAAGTCCAGGCTTCCGGTGGGCTCATCGGCGAGCAAAACGCTGGGATTTCCCACCAGGGCGCGGGCCAAAACGACACGCTGCTGTTCTCCGCCCGATAACTCTCCCGCCCGATGCGACGCGCGGTTACGCAATCCAACTTCATCCAGCCTTGCCATCGATACGGACTCGGCCTGATCTTTGGATTGGCCCCGTACCAGCAGCGGCATCATCACGTTTTCGAGGGCCGAAAACTCGGCCAGCAACGAGTGAATCTGCCAGACAAACCCCAGCTCGCGATTACGAAACTCAGCGAGCCCGCTCGCGGAGAGCTGACATATGTCATTCTGCCCGAAGTATATCGCACCCTGCGTCGGCCTGTCCAGAGCGCCGATCAGGTGCAGCAGCGTGCTTTTACCGGCGCCGGATTCGCCGATGAGCGCGAGCCTCTCTCCCCGGGCGACTTCCAGATTCAATCCGCTGAAAATGACCAGATCCGCATCGCCGGAACGATAGCGTTTCTCCACACCCACGGCTCGAATCATCGCGTCTGACAGGCGAGCATGCCTCTACCCACGATTCTATCCGATGCGCGCTCGCACGCAAACACTGGAAAAATGTAGATTCGTTTATGTCAAACCTCGCGGTTTACGCGTCCTCAAGACGGTAAAATGATTGCGACGATGAAAAATCACCCGTACTTTGAGCGATTCTGACCGTGGGCGGTCACTCGCTCCCTTCACCGCTGTAATGGAGATACAGTCGCTAACCCTTTCATCCGACATAGTGCAACGTTTCAGTGTCTTGATGGCGCATCAATTGCAAGGCCCGTCATAGCTTGCGTTTGCGAGGCTACATGATCGGAGTAGTGGCTATTTGATGAGAGGAAAGAATATGACTCGACAGAATCGTCGTGGAATTGCGTTATCGGGGGTCTTGCTGGGGTTCGCAGTTCTGAGTTTTTCCGACACAGGGCGGGCGCAGTCGGTCACAGCCGCACCCCAGACTCTGACGTTCACAGTGCCGGCGAATACGGTCAGCCAGGCGCAGCAGATCCAGGTGACGGGAACCGGTGTAGGCACGGTGCAGTTTCAAATCAGCAACCAGTCGCCTTGGATCCGCCTAAATCCGTCTCTTGCTCTGAACCTTCCGGGTGCTCTGAATGTCTCAGTCGATACAACCGGCCTGACGCAAGGCACCACCTCTGGATCCTTCGTCATATATTCCAGCAGCAATTCGACGATCCAAACCACCGTAACGGTGAACCTCACGGTGACCGGCGCATCGCAGCTCTCGGCCTCGCCGACGTCGCTGGCATTCACTGGATCGATTAGTTCAAATGCCGGGACTCCCCAGGGTTGCACCATTCAAAACAGCCAGTTCTCCTGCCAGGTAACCATCAGCAGCAGCGGATCGCAGCTCACCTACAACATTACGCCAAGCACCAATGACGGGCATCCCTGGCTGATATTGGACCGTCTCAGCGGGCAGACCAGCGGAGTCGCACTCAATGTGGGGGTGAATCCATCGGCGGTGCCGGCGGCAGGCACCTTTACCGGATCGATTCTGTTTCAGAGCACCACCACCAGCGATTCAGTCACGGTGAATGTCACCATGACGGTAACATCAACGCCCGCGATCAGCGTCGCGCCAGCTCAACTGAATTTCTTTTACACACTGGGAGGAGCGATCCCAGCGGTGCAGCAGACGACAGTGACTTCCACCTCCGGATCGGTGACGTTCAACGTCACACAAAGCGGGAACTCAAGCTGGCTAGGTGTTTCGCCCATCAGTGGCGCGGCGGGCCCCAATACTCCCGTGACGCTGAACGTGAGCGTTTCGCCGACCACGCCCGTGGCCTTGACCAGCGGGCGGTATACCGCAACCATCACGGTTACACCGGTCAGCGGCGGTACTGCGCAGACTGTCAATGTCGTCCTGATTGTGAGCGCCAGTCCATTTCTGACGGTTTCTACCAACCAACTCACCTTCAGCGCGCCATTTGGAGGCAATCCTCCGCCGGCGACGCAGGCGGTGATCGTCGGCAGCACCGGCGGGTCGCTCAATTTCTCGGCCGCGGCTACATCCGACCAGAACTTCCTGACTGTCACGCCCACCAGCGGTGTTTCCGGCAACACACAAACGGGGACGTTGACCATCGGGGTGAGTCAGGCCGTGCTGGTAGGGCTCGCAGTCGGGACCTACAACGGAACGATCACCATCACGCCTGCGAATGGCGATCCGTATAATCTGCAGATCGCGGTGACGCTCACCATAGGGGCGTCGTCCCAAATCACGGCCGCGCCTCAGGGCATGTTCTTCAGCTACCAGATGGGCCAAGGGGCGCCCTCGGCGCAAACGCTCTCCTTGAACACAACCGGTCCGCCCATCGGATTCTCGATCGCGACCGCGGTCAATGCCGCGAATCCGCCCAGCTGCGGCACATCCAACTGGCTCTCCGCGACCCCTCAGACCAGTCCGACGGTTACACCCAGCCTGCTTACCGTCATGGTGAACATCGCGGGCATGACTGCGGGCAACTGTACGGGCACGATCAAGATCACCTACGCGTCCACCTCCGGGAATGCAGAGCTGGATGTGCCGGTGACGCTGTTCGTCAGTAATAGCACTTCGCCGCTGTTGAACATCAGCCTCCCGACTGGGTTCGGAATCGAGACGGCCACATTGAGTGGGGCCAGTTTCACACGCAATATCGCGATGACCAGCACCGACAACGTGACGGTGATTCAATACCAGGTAGGCTTCCAAAGCGCGTCCTGCCCCTGGCTATTTGCGACGCCGCTCACCGGCGGCAACAGTGGTGCAACGCCGACGCCGGTGCAGGTGAGCATTCAGCCGGCGTGTATCACGAGTCCCGGAACGTATCAGGGCAGTGTAACGCTGACCTCCACGAACCTGCCGCAACCCGTGACGCTCACGATCACGCTCACGGTGACGTCGAACGTGCAGGTGTCGGTAACTCCGCAGTCGTTGACGTTCCAGCAGGCCCAGAACGGTCCGCTCCCGGCGCCGCAGAATCTGACGTTCACGGTATCGGGCGGGAACGCGAACTTCATTGCGTCGGCGAGTACGGATTTGGGCAGTTGGCTGCAGGTCACCCCAGGTTCCGGCAACACCAGTCTCGGGTCGGTAAGCGTGAGCATCCTAACCAACACGCTGCCGCCGAATACGACAGCATACAACGGCCGGATCACGCTCACGTTCCAGAATGCGGCCACGCCTTCGGCGGTGATTCCGGTGAAGTACACGGTCACGCAGCCGCAAACCGTAACGGTCTCGCCGACTGCTCTGACGTTTTCGTATCAGCTCGGGGGCGCGGCTCCGGCTTCTCAGGCCCTGAACGTCAGCAGCACCGGCGGACAGGTGAATTTCACCGTCGGTACGACCAGCACCGGTGGATGGCTGGGCGTCGACGCGGCCAGCGGACAGACCGGCTTGAACGGATTGCCGAAGGCAATTAATGTTTCGATCGATCCGACCAAGATCCCGTCGGGCACACTCGCGGGGACGGCGCTCCAGGGATCGATCACTATCAGTGCGGCCGGTGTCTTGGCGACTCCGATCACCGTGAACGTGACGTTGAGCGTCGGCGCGGCGGCGCTACCGCAGCCCTCCACGATCGTAAACAGCGCGGTGGCGGCCGGTTTTGGGGCCATCGCCGCGGGTGAATTGATTGCGATTAAGGGCACGAATCTCGGGCCCGCGACCGGCACCGTATTCACGGTGAATCAGCAGACAGGTACGGTCAATTCGACGCTGGCCGGCGTGCAGGTGACGTTTGACAATATTCCCGGGACGCCGACGTTTGTCTCCGCGACGCAGATCAACGTAATCGTGCCGTGGGAGATCGCGGGACGCACGACCACCAACATGGTGGTTAGCTTCAACAATGCGCAATCCGCGCCGTTCCAACTTCAGGTCACGTCGGTTTCTCCTGGAATTTACACCCAGAACGCGACCGGAATCGGGCAAGCCGCAGCAGTGAATCTGAGTCCGACGGCGGCCAGTGCGTACAACGGTCCGCTCGGCACCAACTACCCAGGAACGTCCATCCCGCTGGCACCTGCGGCGCAGGGAACGTTCCTATCGCTATTCCTGACGGGCGGCGGCCAGACCAGCCCGGGAAGCGTGACTGGATCGATCAATCCAGCCAACCAGTTGCTGTACCTGAAGAACTGGACGGAAGGATCGAGCGTCGTCACCGCGACTGTCGGCGGCCAGCCCGCGCATGTCTCGTTCGCGGGCGCGGCGCCTACATTAATCAACGGCGTAGTGCAGATCAACCTGCAGATCCCCACTGGCGTCACGGGCAACAATCTGGCCGTCGTGGTCACGATTAATGGAGTGACGACGCTGGGCGCGGCGACGATCGCGGTGCAGTAGTTAGGATTCGAACAGTTCGCTGAGCGGAACTTCGAGGGCGGGATTCTCGGTGGTGAGGATTCCGCTCCTGATCTCACGCAAGCCCTCGGCCGCGGTCGCGCAGTAGGCCGTGCGGGTCTGTGGATCGAGCACCCACACGTAAGGTACGCCCATATCCAGAAAATCTTTCACGCGGTCACGAACGCGGGTCATCCGGTCTTCGGGCGAGAGTATTTCGATGCAGAGGAACGGCGGATTCCTCAGTATTTTCTCGGGTTGTCCTAAAATGACGCACACGTCCGGTATGCGATATCGCGTCGGGCTGACCTACATTCTTTGCTCAACGACCGCCTTGATTCCCCACTGCTTGCGGCGATTCCTAAGGTACGTCACGACCGCGGATTGAAGATTGGCATGATCCCATTCGCCCAAGTTGCGCTCCTCGATGTGCCCATCGATGTAGTCGCAATCCGGGCGATAGCTCGTCGCCAGGTACTCTGCTACGGAAATCTGCTTTCCTGCGGCCATGCTTTCAACGTACGACGATGTTGACTAGCTTTTCCGGAACCACGATCACCTTCACCACTTGCTTGCCGGCGATGAATGGCTGGAGCTTCGCGTCCGCCCGCGCGAGTTTTTCCAGCTCCGCCTGCGGCGTCCCGAACGGCACGAAAATTCTACCGCGGACTCTTCCGTTGATCTGCAGCACCACTTCGGCGGCGTCCTCTTTGGCCAACTCCTCATCGAAAACCGGCCACGCTTCGCGGAACACGGGACCGGTGCGGCCGAGCTGTTCCCACAGTTCCTCGGCGATATACGGCGCGAACGGCCCCAGCAGCAGAACCAAGTTCGGCAGAATCTGCCCAATCGCTTCGCGCGACAGCGCGGCTTCTTCATCGCTCAGCGTGTTCAACAGCTCCATCAAAGCGGCGATGGACGTATTGAAGTGCCAGCGATTGTTGAAGTCCTCGGTCACTTTGCGAATGGTCTGATGCAGCTTGCGCAGCGCGCGCCGGTCGGCTGCTGCATCGGGCGTCATGCTCACGCGATCGACGTTGCGCGTGACGAACTTCCATACGCGTTCCAGGAACCGCCGCTGGCCGGCCACGCTCGCTTCGTTCCACGGCATGTCTTTTTCGGGAGGCGCCGCGAACAGCACGAACAGACGGCACGTATCCGCACCGTACTTTGCGATCATCTCCTCGGGATCGACCGTGTTGCCCCTCGATTTGGACATGGCCGATCCATCGGCGCCCAGGACCATTCCCTGCGTGAACAGATTCTTGGCGGGTTCATCGTGGTTCACCAGCCCGATGTCGCGCATGAACTTGGTAAAGAATCGCGAATACAACAAGTGCAGTATTGCGTGCGTCACGCCACCGATATATTGGTCCATCGGAAACCATTTGTCAGCCGCCTTCGGGTCGAACGGCTGCGACGAATTGTGCGCGTCGCAGTAGCGATAGAAATACCACGAAGAATCGACAAAAGTGTCCATGGTGTCCGTCTCCCGGCGAGCGTCGCCGCCGCATTTTGGACACTTCACGTTGACGAACGACGGTACATCTTCGAGCGGCGATCTTCCTTTGCCGGTGATCTTCACATCAATGGGCAGGATCACCGGCAGATCTTTTTCAGGAACTGGAACCAGCCCGCACTTTGGGCAGTGGATCACCGGAATCGGCGTCCCCCAATAGCGTTGGCGCGAGATTCCCCAGTCCTTCAATCGATAGGTGACCTTGGGTTCGCCGAATCCTTCGCGTTTCGCGCGCTCGCTCATCACCAGGCGCGCCTCCGCGCTGGGCAGGCCGGAATATTCGCCCGAGTTTTCGAGGACTCCATCGTCGGTGAATGCAGTTTTCGGCGTCACTTCCAGCGAGCCATCCACGGGACGAATCACGGGCACGATCGGAAGCTTGTAGGTCGTGCAAAATTCGAAATCGCGCTCATCGTGAGCGGGCACCGCCATGATCGCGCCGGTACCGTAATCCATCAAAACGAAATTGCCGATCCACACCGGCATCCTGGCGCCGCTGAACGGATTCACCGCGTACGCGCCGGTGAAAAAACCTTCTTTTCCGATGTCGCCGGGGCCCTTCTTCGCGCGAGCATCGACCATCTGCTTTGCCCGCGCGCGCCCCTCATCGTCGAGCAGTTTCTGCGCCACCGGATGCTCCGGCGCCGCGATCACGACCGTCGCCCCGAAAATCGTATCGATGCGCGTGGTGAACACGCGAATCGGTTCACCCGACCCTTCCAGCTTGAAATCGACCTCGGCGCCTTCCGAGCGGCCGATCCAGTTGCGCTGCATTGACAGTACGCGCTCCGGCCATTTCCCATCCAGCTTTTCGTCGATGTCGCGCAGCAGTTCTTCGACGTAAGCCGTGATCTTCCAGAACCACTGCTCCATCGCGCGCTGCTCCACCGGCGTCGATTCGTGACGCCAACAGCACCCGTCGACCACTTGTTCGTTCGCCAGCACCGTCGCGCACTCCGGGCACCAGTTCAGCAGCGCCTGCTTGCGATACGCCAGGCCGCGCTCCATCATTTTCAGAAAGAACCACTGGTTCCAGCGATAATATTCCGGCTCGCACGTGGTGACTTCCAGACGCCAGTCATACGCGAACCCCATGCGATTCATCTGGCGTTTCATTTCCGCGATGTTGGTCAGCGTCCATTCGCGCGGATGACGATTGCGCTGTATTGCCGCATTTTCCGCAGGCAACCCGAACGCGTCCCATCCCATCGGGTGCTGGACGTTATAGCCGCGCATCCACATGTAGCGGGCCAGCGCGTCGCCGATGGAATAGTTGCGCACGTGTCCCATGTGCAGACGACCGCTGGGATACGGAAGCATCTCGACCACGTAATACTTGGGCGCGGCGGCGTTCGGATCGGCGCGATAAAGCTCGGCGCGGTTCCAACGCTCGTGCCATTTCAGTTCGATTTGGTTGTGGTCGTAGACGATTTCGGGCATAACGATTTCAGTGTGTCGAGATTCCTCTGGTCGTCGCCTTCCTTTTCCACGGGCGTTTCCAGAATGAAAGCTTTGGAGCGAAGCCGCGGGTGGGCGAGAATCCGGCGGAACCCTTCTAATCCAATATACCCTTGGCCGATATTCTCGTGCCGGTCGAGGTGCGAGCCCAGCGCTCCCTTGGAATCGTTCGCGTGCATCACCCGCACGTGGTCCAGCCCCAGCAGCCGGTCCGCTTCCGCCATGGTCTTCTTCAGACCCTGCGCGCTTGCGACGTCAAATCCCGATGCCAGCAAGTGGCACGTGTCCAGACAAAACCCGATGGGCAGGTCGGTCATCTTCGCTCCGTAGTCGCGAATGACGTGCAGTTCCTCGAACCTGCTGCCCAGTTGTGCGCCCGCTCCGACAGTGTTTTCGACCAGCAGCATCAGCTTTTCGAATTTGAGTCCGGTCGCCGCGGCGGCAACGCCTTCGATGAAGTTCAAGATTCCCTGCTCGATGGTGGAGCCCTTGTAATTTCCGGGATGAGCCACCAGATATTCGGCGCCGATGGCGATGGCGCGCATCAGTTCGCCTCGAAACGCCTCCACCGACAGTTTGCGCACATGCTCATGCGCGGAAGCGAGATTGATCAGGTAGTTATCGTGAATCACTAGCGGCGTCAGGTCGAATTTTTCCCTGGCTCGCTGAAACGCCGCGATGGCGGGCGCGGTCGGCATCGACGCTTTCCACTGCCGTGGGCTGGACGAAAAAATCTGGAAGGTGTTCGCGCCCAGCTCGTGCGCCTTCAACGCCGATTTTTCCAGCGCGCCGGCGATCGAAGTATGATGGCCAATTCGCAAGGGTGGTCGAGCCTACGAATAGTAATTCTTGTCCCAAGCGTGCTTTTTCAAAATCGCTTGCACGTCCGGTGGCAGCGGCCCGGCATCGGACGCGGCGATGTTCGCTTCCACATTGCGTACCCGCCGCATACCTGGAATCACTGTCGACACCGCCGGATTCGATAAGCAGTATCGTAAGGCAATCTGCGGTAGAGATCCGTCAACGCCTTTCAGATCACGCTGGAGCGCGGATACATGTTGTACGACGTCCTTCTTCCGATCGCCGCGAAAATACCGCGCCCGGAAATCGTCTTTTTCAAAATGCGTACTTTCATCGATGGTCCCCGTCAGCGCCCCTTCATCCAGCGGCACCCGGGCCAGCACGCCAATGTTCAGCTCCCGTGCGAGCGGCAACAGGCGAGCCTCCGGCGACTGATCGAAAATGTTGTAAATCACCTGCACCGTGTCGATCAGGCCGGTCCGGATCAGCTCCAGCGCCGAGTCGGGTTGATGGTCGTTGATAGAAACTCCGACGAACCGCGCCTTGCCGGATTTCTTCAGGTCCTCGAACGCTCGGCGCCAGCCGTCATCGCCGATCCATTCCGGATTCCAAACGTGAAGCTGCTGCAAGTCGACGAAATCGCGTTTCAGATTCCGCAAGCTTTGTTCGGTGCAGCTCACGATGTATTCGTAGGGAAAAACGTCTTTGATCCCGATCCCGGGGCGCGCCGGCCACAGAGAATTCTTCGGCGGGACCTTGGTTGCGACGTGAACGGATGGCGGCGCGATCTGTCCCACCAGTTCTTCGCTGTGTCCTTCGCCGTAGGCCAGCGCCGTATCGATGAAGTTCAGACCCAGCTCGAACGCCCGCCGCAGCGTCGCCACAGACTCGTCGTCCGTCGCCCCCTGCCACATCTTTCCGCCGATGCCCCAGGCTCCATAGCCGATTTCGCTCACCTCGATGCCGGTGCGGCCCAATAAACGTTTGCGCATTCTTTCATAATAGAGGCAGATGTTCCGCCGCATCTGTCTGGCTCTGATGTTTGCAGTGACCGCGTTCAGCGCGACCGTTCGCCTGTACCTCAAAGACGGTACCTATCAGTTGACGCGTGAATACCAAGTGCAGAAAGACCGCGTCCGCTACTTCTCCACCGAGCGCGACGACTGGGAGGAAATCCCTCTCGAAATGGTCGATCTGGAGCGCACCAAGAAAGAGATGGCCGCGCGGGAATCCGAGATCAAGGCGGAAGTGAAGGCGCAATCCGAAGAAGATGCGGCCCTGCGCGAAGCCGAAAAGCAGGTAGAGCTGATTCCCGTTGAGGCCGGCGTTTACTACATTCACGACAACAAGCTGGAGCCGATCAAAATCGCCGAATCCAAGATCGTCAACAACAAGCGCCGCAGCGTTCTCAAAGCTTTGTCGCCGATCCCCCTGGTCCCCGGCAAGCAGACGGTGGAAATCGACGGCGACGCAGCAGCCAAGCGCATCGATGAAAAGCGTCCCGAGTTTTTCTTCCGCATGTCGGATGAAGAGCGCCTGGCGATCATCCGGTTGACGCCGAAGAAGGGCGTGCGCGTGGTGGAGAATCTCGAGATCGTCCCAGTGACGAAGGAAGTGGTGGAGCAGCCGGTGGAGATCGCGACCTTTAAGAAAATGGTCGCCGATCAGTTGTTCAAGATATGGCCCGAACAAGATCTGGAGCCGGGTGAATACGCGGTGATCGAGTACACCGACGGCAAGGTGAATCTACAGACCTGGGATTTCGGTATTGGACCCGCATCAACGCCCGGCGAGGTTCCGAAAAAGCGCAAGTGATTGTTCGGCGCACGCGTCCCATTGGAACTGTTGCGCCCGTTGACGTCCCCGTACAATCAAATCCGTCCGGGCCGATTCTGATTCCAGTAGCCGTGTGAGCGCCGTTGCGATCTCCGACCCGCTTTGCGGATCCACCAGCGCCGCCGCGCCGCCGGTGACCTCAGGGAGGCAGGAACTGTTCGACGTTAGCACCGGGACGCCGGCCGCCATCGCCTGCACCACCGGAAATCCGAAGCCCTCGTAGAGCGACGGGTACGCGAACACCGTCGCACCCGCGACTAAGCCCGGTAAATCCGGTTCAGGCACATACCCGAGGTACGTCGCTTCGGATCGAATCCGTGCCAGAGTTTTTTCCGAGCTCCAGCCGCTGGGGCCGGCAACCACCAGTTCGAAACTGCTTCGAAGATCGGGTCTCAACTGCTGCCACGCGTCGAGCAGCGTGTCCAGATTCTTCCGCGGCTCAATGGTTCCGACGTACAGGACGTAGGGCCGCGCGCGGCGCGCCGGCATGGCATGGAAATATTCCTCCGGCACTCCCGAATAGATTGTGTGTATCTTTTCCGGCGCGATGCCCAGCAAGCGGATCGCATCCTGGCGCGTGTTTTCGGACACGGCGATCAATCCGTCGGCGCGCCGCCAGATTTTGTCCGCGAAATTCCGGTCGGCGCGAACATTCCCCTCCGTATGAAATTGTGGCATCAGCCAGCAGGTCAGATCGTGGATCGTCGCGGTCAGTTTTGCTTTGCGAGGCACATTGTGGACCTGGTTCGACGCGTGAAAAATGTCGGTGCCCGCGCACAGCCAGTCTATTGCGGGATTTCCAGGAATATTCACGAAGTACAGAAGGGCGAGCCGGGGCAGCGTTTGCCAGCGGCCGCGCGTCGATGTTTCGTGATCCAGCGCGCCGAAATCGTCGAGAAAGGGAAACGCGCGGATTTCGTCCCCTTTCGCGCTTTGCCGCAGGTGACGGACCCAGTGATAGGTGTAGCTCTTGACGCCCGCGCTGCGGAGGAGGGCGGACGTGGCGTCTATCGTGATCCGCATCTGAGATTTAACGATTCGCGAAGACAACCTTGCCTCCGCTTTCGACCACCGTATGCAGCGCTCCCTTTCCAACCAGGGCGGCGAGTCTTGGCACCTGTGGCTTCTCGATACAGATGTAGTACAGCTCCGGCGACCGCCAGCGCTCGCGGAATCCGTTGTCGTCGATGAAGACGTCACGCGGAGCATCCGGCGCGTACGAGCCGTATTGCAGATTGTTGACGCGACCATTGAGCAAGAGAATGCGCTCGCCGTGGTACGTCTCGGCATAAAACACGACCGAGGAAAACGTATAGTACTGATCGTCCAGAATCAGTTTGCCGTGCGGCGCGCGATTGAGCGCCTCAGCCAGCGGACGCGAGGCGAGATACGGATCGAACACCACCAACGCCAGTCGAGCGGCGTGAAAGAACAGCACCATCATGACCACCACGCCTGCGATTTGGCGCGTCCACGCCGCTACGGCTCCAATCAGAAACGCGATACACGCGACGATCAGCGGTGTTTTCAAATACGCGAACGAAGCCATGGTCAGATCGCCTAAATGACCCAGCGAAAGCGTGTAGGCGTCTGGGTTCTGGGTGAGCGCGCCCGAGATATCGCCGGGCGCCGGCAAATTCCACACATGCGCCAGAATGAACACGATCGCGAGCGTTGCCAACAACGCTACATTTCCCAACAGCGCCGTCCCGTACCGGACCAAGCGAGTCGCCCCTTGGTCCGTCAGGGCGCTCCCCAGGAGTAGCGCGAGCGCCGGATAGCAGGGCATCGAATAGTATTCCTGCGTGGATGAGAACGTGAAAAACGCCAGCAGAAAGCCCGCCCAGCACAAACACAGCAGCCGCATGCGTCCGGCGCGGTCCACAGGCTTGAACGAAAGTTTGGCGACCGCCGGGAAATACACGCTCCAGGGGAACAGCCACACCAGGTGCAACAGCCAGAAGTACAGCCGGGGAACGGTGTTGTAATCGCGCGGATAGCGTAAATTCAGGAATCGCAGCACGTGCTCGTTCAGGAAGTAGAACCAGAAGAATCCTCGATATTCGCCGGGCGCACTGTGCATCGTTACATCGAAATACGGCGGATTCCGCAGCGTGGCGAGTATGTGCCAGGGCGCCGCGATGGCCAGCGCGATCAGCAATCCTCGGACTAAATGCAGGCGTTTCCATGACCCGAATTGTTTGGCGAACGCCAGATACAGCAGAGCCGCCGCCATAGGGAACACCGCCGCGATCAGCCCTTTGAGCAGCAATCCCGTGCCGATCGCGGCCGCCATCACAGCGCTCCACCATCCGTGTTGCTCTTCTTCGAGAGCGCGCAGAAATGCCCACATCGCCAGTGCGATGGTCGCGGTGACGGTCACATCCGGAATCTGAATGCGCGTGAACAGGAACAATCCGACCGAAGTCGCGAGCGCGAGCCCCGCGTACATTCCCGCGCGTATCGAGAACGCCCAAGCCCCGATGCGGAACACCAGCCAGCACAGCACCACCGCCGAAAGCGCGACTGGAAGCCTTGCCACCCAATCATGGACTCCGAACAATTTGAAGGCGATGGCAATGAGCCAGTACTTGAGCGGAGATTTTTCCAGATACGCTACGCCGTCGAGCCGGGCCGTAACCCAATCGCCCGAATCGAGCATGTTGCGCGAGATCTGGGCCTGGACGGCATCTACGTCGTCCATCAACGACGGCGGACTGATGATGCATCCCAGAAAAACGGCTGCGGCGACAGCCAGGACGATTAACTGTGAACGGAAATAATCTCGGGAATCCCCGGAACTGCGCTGGTTTGCGAAGGCGGTTCGATCCCCCACTGTTTCATCCAAAGGAACAGCACCAGAAGACCCCATAGATGATATCCGAGGTTAGCACGCCGGTCGAAATGAGCGAGCAACGCTTCATTCACAGCGTCCCATGAAAAAATTCCAGACTCGCGCACGTTGCGCTCGCTGAGGGTTTCCATGACCAGCGGCTTTAGGATGGTGCGCAGCCAGTCGTGCGCCGGAATATCGAATCCTTCTTTGGGACGGCGGACGACGTTGCGCGGCAGGCGTCCCTTCATCAGATCGCGCAGAATAAACTTCAGACTCCCGCCGCGAATTTTCATGTTCTGCGGCAGCGTCGCCGCAAATTCCACCAGACGATGATCCAGGAACGGCGGCCGGACTTCCAGCGAGTGCGCCATGCTCATCCGGTCGCATTTATACAGGATGTCGTCCGGCAAATAGTACAGCTGATCCAGCCAGATAAAACGGTTCAGGTACCCTGACGTATCGGGCGGAAGCATCAACGGATGAGAGGAGTCGGCGGAACCACACAGGCGGCCCTTGTCGCCATTCGCGAAGGTGCCGTTCCAGAACAGATGCGCGTCCAGAGGCTTCAGCAGCGACCCTTTCAGCATCCGCGTGATCTTATAGTCGAGCCCGATCTTCTCATCGGAAACCGGCAGATACCGCGTCAACCCGGCGGCCATGCTCCGCACACCAAACGGAAGGAATCGCAGCGCCCGCGCGTAGCGATCGGCTAGATACGTCTTATATCCACCGAACAATTCGTCGGCGCCGTCGCCGGAGAGCGCGACAGTGACTTCGTCGCGGCACATTTTCGAGAGATACCAGACTGGAATCGCACCGGCATCGGCGCTCGGCTCGTCGGAATAGTAGGCCAGCTGCTGGACCATGTCGACCAGGTCCTGCTCCGGCTTCAATTCGAATTCGTAATGCTCGGTCTGATACGTCTTCGCAACTTCCCGGAAATAGCGGCTTTCATCGAAACTGCGCCCAGGGAACGAAACCGAAAACGTTTTCAGCCGCGAGGGCGATTGCTCGGCCGCATAGTGCAGGATCGTGGTCGAATCGAGTCCGCCGCTCGACCAGACTCCCAGCGGAACATCGGAAACCAGATGCTCGCGAACCGATATGCGCATCAGGTCGTCCAGCTGGTCCTTCGCTGATTCCAGATCGAGCTTCGGATCCGGGCGGAATTGCAAGTTCCAGTAGCGATCGGACCGTACCGTTCCATTGCGCCATTCGAGCCAATGACCGGGCTGAAGTTTCTCGATGCCGTCCACCAACGTGTGCGGACCAGGAACGTAATTGAGCGACAAATAATGATCCAGACCCGCCGCGTTCATCCGCCGGTCGATTTCCGGATGCAGCAGGATGGCCTTCAGCTCGGAGCCGAAGTAAATGTCGTCGCGCCGGCGAAAATAGTAGAGGGGCTTGATTCCCAGCCGGTCGCGCACCAAGACCAGACGGCGTTGGGATTCGTTCCACACAGCGGCGGCGAACATCCCACGCAGCCGCCGGAATGCGTCCAGGTCCCATTCAAGGAACGCGCGCAGAACGGTTTCGGTGTCGCAGTGCGTCTTGAATTGATGACCGGCGCGTTTCAAGTCGAGGCGCACTTCGCGATCGTTGTAGATTTCGCCGTTGAAGACCAGGACCGTGCGGCCGTCATCGCTCACCATCGGCTGATCGCCGTTTTCCAGGTCGATGATCTTCAAGCGAACGGCGCCGAGCGAGACCGTGTTCGACTCCCAGGTGCCCTGCTGATCGGGTCCGCGATGCGTCAGCGATCGCGTGATCTGTTCGATCCGCTTGCGGTCAGGCTTCGACTTTAGGTGTGTAAAACCGGCAATCCCGCACAAGGTACAAGAACCCTGCACCACCCTCAAAATCCCAAAAGAGGATGTTGCATCCGATACAAAAATCTTATCGCTAGAGCATAGCACAATCGTGCTCGCCTCGCACGCAGATTTTCGAAATTTAAGATTCTAATTGTTCCGGAAAGACGGCGTATCCCTTAGGAGGGGGGAACAGCGCTTCAAGGGCGATCAGACGGCGGCGCAAATAACGGCTGGGTAGCTGGCGCGGCCCGGTATCGACGTCGATATCGCAGCAAATTCCGTGTAAATACAGCGTCAGCGTGTCGATGAACGACTGGCGAGCGTACTCGCGAAACGCCTTTCCTCCGCGCGCGCCGCCTCGTCCTCCCGCACCGCGGCGCAGGGCCTGTTTCAACCGCCAGCTCGGTTCATCGACTTCGCCGTGCGCGTCCGCCGTCAATTCCTCGCGCAAGACGCGCGAGAAAGAGGTTTCGGCGTTTTCATCCCAGTGCTCGCCCATGAGCGTCGCCAGCAGATGATAGAAGCGGTAGTGATACTCGGCCACTTCCTGATCCTTGAGAGCGAAGACCAGCACCGTTTCTTCCCCCAAGCGAAGTTGCGTGGAGGTGGTGGTGCGCCCCTCTGGCGGCTTTTCGATGGAAACGTAGTCGCCGGCGCTCCCTTTAGTCTTGCTGCGTTCGCGCCCGTCGCCGCGCTCGAGATACGGCACCAACAGGATGGATATCTTAGGCAACGCCTTGGAAATTGCGGGCGGCAGAGCCGCAACGGGCTCTTGCAAATACTCCTTCAAGTCCTCTTCCGACATGGGGACAGAGGCGCAGAAGTAAGAAAACGTGTTACTGAGCGGAATCATCTCGCCACGGAATCGTTCAGCGAACTGGCGGACGCTCAGCTTGGAAAGGTCGAATTGGGCTGGCATCAAGAAGGCTGCCTTTATTCTAACCCCATCTCATTTCGGCGACCGGATGGGCGGCAGCCAGCCCGCTTTACTCCTGGCGCAGCGCGACCGCTGGATCTACGCGGGCCGCGCGCATCGCCGGAACCGAGCACGCGACGAGGGCGATCAGCGCCAGCAGTGCGGGTGCGGCGAGGAATGTCACCGGGTCAAGCGGCTTGACTCCGAACAGCAGCGACCCAATCGATCGCGTCAGCACGGCGGCGCCCGCGAGTCCCACGACAATACCTCCCGCGATGATTTTCAACCCGCCCCCGAGCACCAGACGCACGACATCCACAGTCCGGGCGCCCAGCGCCATGCGTACGCCGAATTCGCGGGTCCGCTGGCTCACCGAGAACGCCAGCACTCCGAAAATCCCCACGGCGGCCAGGACTATCGCCAGCGCCGCGAGCGTCCCCACTAGCGCCGCCCGGAATCGCGGCGGGGCGAAGGAAGCCGACGCCACCTGCTCCATGGTTTGAACCTGCGTTACAGGCAGGTCCTTATCGACGTGGGCGATCGCCGCCTTGACCGCACTCGCCAAGGCCCCTGGATCGCCCGCGGCACGCACCAGGACGGATGCTCCATACCAGGGATTCTGCGTGATCGGTACGTAAATCTCCACGCTGTCTTCCGTCGCGGCGAGTCCATCCGCCTTCACCTGACGGACCACGCCGATGATTTCGCGCACTACCGGAATCGGCGCGGTCGGGCCCATCGACTGCACGTTGACGCGGGCGCCAATCGGATCGCGGCCCTTCAGATACCGGCGCACGAATTCTTCATTCACTACGCAGACCTGCGCTGTCGTGCTGGTGTCGTGGTCGGTGAAACCGCGGCCGCGGAGCATCTTAATCCCTAGGACATCGAAATAATTTGCGCCGACGATCTGATAGCTGGCGGCGTGCTGTTGCGCATCCGGAGTCACGCCGTCGCCGACCATGTAAAAACCCATCCCGATGTCGCGTCCCTGCAGCGGCAGCGATCCGCCGAACGCGACCGAGCGAACGCCGGGCACTGACGAAATCTCGCGCTCTGCGGTTTGATAGAACGTGAGCGCTCGATCCTGATTCGGATAGCGGCTGAGCGGCAGGCTAACACGGGCCGTCAGGACGTTTTCCGCATGATAACCGGGATCGACCTGATACATCGATACCAAAGTTCGAAGCAGCAGTCCAGCTCCCGCGACCAGCATCACGGCGACGGCGACTTCTCCGGCTGCAAGGACAGAACGGAACGCGCCCATGCCTTCGGTTGACGTGCGGCTGCCGGAGCGCAACGCCTCGGCGAGCGGGACACGACGAGCATGGAACGCCGGCACAAGACCGAACAACACCCCCGTGACAATTGTCACCGCCGCCGCGAATCCAATCACGCGCAGGTCGAGTTGCATCGCGAGACCGACCGGCAGCGTCCCGGCCGGCAGCAGCGCCGGAGCCGCACGCACGATCGCCCAGGACAACCCAATACCCACCGCACCACCGGTTAGGGCCAGTAGCATGCTCTCGGTCAGTAACTGTACGAAAATTCGCGCCTGGCTTCCGCCTAGCGATGCCCGCACCGCGATCTCACGTGTCCTGCCGGCTCCGCGTACAAGCATCAGGTTCGCCACGTTGGCGCACGCCATCAGCAACACAAATCCGGCGACTCCGGCCAGCGCGAGTGAGGTCGCACGTAATTCCGTCTGGACCAGAGATTGACGCAGCGGATCGATGGTGACGCCCCAGCCTTTATTCGTTTCCGGCGCGACGCGTGCGATGCCCTCGGCGACCACCGTCATATCGGCACGAGCCTGTTCAATCGTAATCCCCAGCTTCAAACGGCCGAGCACGACCAAGTAATGCGGCTTGCGCTGGTCCGGGCTACGGTTCAGGATGAATGGCGTCCAAACGTCGGCTTTGAATTGGAGCTGAAAATCCGCCGGCACCACGCCGACTACGGTAAACGGTCGGCTATCGAGCGGGATCGTGTTTCCGATCAGCTTGGGGTCGCCGCCGAACCGCGATTTCCAGAGCCGTTCGCTGATCACGACCACCCTCGTTCCAGGCTTGGCATCCTCAACAACGAACGTCCGGCCGGCTACCGGCTTCACACCGAGCAGGTCGAAAAATGTGAACGTCACCGATTCTCCCGGGATGCTTTCCGCAACGCCGTTGTTGGTCGACAGGGCGCGGCTAGCAGTCGAAAGTGCCGCCATCGAAACGAAGGAGTGGCTTTGTTCGCTCCAATCGGCATAATTCAGCGGCGCGACCCGATTGTAGGCGTAGCCCGGCGGATGTTCGTACAGCCGGACCAACTCCTGGGGATGCGGAAACGGCAACGGCCGCAACAGCACCGCGTCCACCAGGCTGAAAATGGCGCTGTTGGCTCCGATGCCGATCGCCAGAACGGTTACGGCGGCCATCGTAAAACCTGGAGCCTTCCACAACACACGGGACGCGTAACGAAGATCCTGCCACAGGACTTGCATATGCGTAATACGCGCAACTGGGTTCTCGGTTACCACGGTTAATATAGTACTTGCGCCATTTTTTCACACGTGGGAACCCGCCGTTCACCAAAGTTCTGCTGATCGAGAGCGGAGCGAGGCGCCTGTTCGACGATCTGATCGCCGGCCTGTACGAAACCTACGGCGAGCAGCTCGAAATCGACCTGGTGACCTGCTATGCCGGCGTCCCGCAAGGATTTCGCGGCAAAGTATTTCGTGTGACCGACTATCCGGGCAGCAAGTCACGTAAGCGGCTGTACACAGAGCTGGCAGCAGAGCAGTATCCTATCGCGGGGATCATATGCTCGGGCGAGCCGATCATGACCAAATGGAAATGGGTGCTTGCGGCCAAGGTGCCGGCGAAGTTTTTCGTCTTGAATGAAAACGGCGATTATTTCTGGATCGACTGGGGTCACTGGCGGATGATGGCGAATTTCGCGCTGTATCGCGCGGGGATGACAGGTGCCGCAACGATCCCGACCATCGGGCGGCTGCTGTTTTTTCCAGTCACGCTGACTTACCTTCTGCTGTACGCCGCGTTCGTACATGTGCGCAGAAAGTTGAGAACCCTATGAAGGCTGTGTATATCGAAAAGAACGGCGGTCCCGAAGCGCTGACATACGGCGATATGCCCAAGCCGGAGCCCGGTGCGGGCCAGGCGCTGGTGAAGGTCGCGGCCGCGGGCGTGAATTTCATAGACACGTACCAACGGTCGGGGCTATACAAAATTCCCCTGCCGGCTATCCTCGGATCGGAAGGCGCCGGGACTGTGGAAGCGGTGGGCGAAGGGGTGACGAACGTGAAGCTGGGCGATCGCGTAGCGTGGGGAACTGCGCGCGGGGCGTATGCGGAGTACGCGGCACTTCCGGTAAGCGCGCTCATCGCGATTCCAGGGGCAGTCGCTTTCAAAGAGGCCGCGGCGGTGATGCTGCAGGGCATGACCGCGCATTACTTGACGCATTCGACCTTTCCGTTGAAATCGGGGCACACCGCGCTGGTACACGCTGCAGCGGGCGGCACCGGTAGGCTGATTGTGCAGATGGCGAAGATCGCAGGCACGCGGGTGATTGGAACAGCCGGATCGGCGGAAAAGGCCGAGATCGCGCGCGCTGCGGGCGCGGATGAAGTGATTCTGTATAGTGATCAGGATTTCGCCGCGGAAACGCGCCGAATGACTGGCGGAACGGGTGTGGACGTGGTCTACGATTCGGTGGGCGCGTCGACATTCATGAAGAGTCTCGATTGCCTAAAGCCGCGCGGGATGATGGTGTCGTTCGGCAATTCCAGTGGTCCGGTCCCCGCGATCGAGCCGCTGCTGCTCAGTCAGAAAGGCTCGCTGTTTCTGACGCGCCCAACGCTGTTTCAATACGTTGCCACGCGCGAGGAATTGGAATGGCGCGCGGGCGATATTTTCCGCTGGATCGCGGAGAAGAAGCTTACGCTGAAGATCGACCATCTATATCCGCTCGCCGAAACCGCGCAGGCGCATCGCGATCTGGAGGGTCGCAAGACCACCGGCAAACTGGTGCTGATTCCGTAGCTACTTTTCGATCGTCACGATGGCTTGAGCTTCCGCCGATTTGCCTTCACCGACTGGGCCCACTCGTTCGGCGGTCTTGAATTTCACCGATACGCGATCCACATCGAGTTCGAGCGTGCGCGCCAGCGACTCACGGATCGGGAGGCGATAATCCTTCAGCTTGGGGCGCTCGAGAATCACCGTCGTATCGACATTGACGATCGCGTAGCCCAGATTGCGGACCATCTTCACCGCATGGGCCAGGAATTGGACGCTATCGGCGTCTTTCCAGCGCGGATCGGTGTCGGGGAAATGCATTCCGATATCGCCCAGCGCTGCGGCTCCAAGCAGCGCGTCTGTCACGGCGTGCAAAAGAATGTCGGCATCGGAATGGCCTTCCAACCCGAACTCGCAGGGCACGGTGACCCCACCCAGGATCAATGGCCGGCCGGCAGTCAAGCGATGAACGTCCCAACCCAGTCCAGTGCGGATCACGATGCGGCCAGTTCTTCGGCAAGAAACAGACGCGCCAGGTCCATATCGGTGGGCTTCGTGATTTTTATGTTGCGATCGCTGCCCTGCACTACACTGACTTCGATCTGTTCCAGGCGTTCGACCAGACTTGCTTCGTCGGTTCCCAGGAAACTATCCTGGCGAGCCATTTCGAATGCTCGCTTCAGCAGGTCGAACCGAAAAACCTGGGGAGTCTGCGCCAGCACCAGATGCTCGCGCGGAAGCGTCGCGCGGATTTTATTTTTGTGGACGCGCTTCACGGTATCGACTGGCACGATGCCGACAATCGCCGCGCCGGTGTGGGCGGCCTCGGTGATCACTTTCTCGATGAGTTCGGTGTCGATGAACGGGCGGACGGCGTCGTGTACTGCGACCAGCTCGGTGTCGGGCGCGATGGTCGCGAGGGCGTTCTCGACGGACTGCTGACGCGTCTCGCCTCCTTCGACGAAGCGCACGGGGCGCGAAGGGTGTTCCAGATGAAGCAGACCGCGCGCCCAATCCCCGTCCTCGGGCCTCAAGGCGACGACGATTTCCGTGACCAGCGGGCAGCGCAGAAATTTTCGGACCGTATGGATCAGAATCGGGGCGCCTTCGAGCAACATGAACTGCTTGCGGCTGACACCGGATTTTTCGCGTCCCATGCGGGTGCCGAGACCGGCGGCGGGCAGAATGACTGACACTTTCATCGGGGAATACGATTGTACCTCTACACCCATGCTACGGTGGGCTCATGTTGGAATTGATTGCGGCGCTGGCGCTGTGCGCGGATCTCAGCGCAGAGGCGAAGGGACGCGTGGGTGCCGCGGCGGAGATCCTGGAGAACAAAAAGATCGTCCTTAGTCTGAATCATCGAAAACATCTCCCGATGCAGAGCGTTTACAAGCTGCCCATCGGGATGGCGACGCTAGCAGTGGTGGATCGCGGTACGTTGAAGTTCGATCAAAGAGTTCACGTCGAAAAGAGCGAGTACGTTTCCGCCGGTCAGCATAGTCCTCTGCGGGACGCGCATCCTGAAGGTGCCGATGTTACCCTGCGGGAACTCCTGGATCTGGCCGTTTCCGAAAGCGACGGCAGCGCATCGGACGTGTTGCTGCGTTTGATAGGCGGACCGTCGGCAGTGATGGGGTTCCTGGCGAGCATCGGGGTACGGGATGTGATGGTGCTCGATAGCGAGCAATCGCTGGGGCGCGATTGGATGGTGCAGTATCGAAACTGGGCGACTCCGGATGGAGCGGTCGCGATGCTTCGCGCGCTCCACGAATCGCGCGGGCTGTCGGCTGCGAGCCATGACTTTTTGATGAAGCTCCTGATCGAAACGAAGACATTTCCCAGCCGGATCAAAGGATCGCTGCCTGCGGGAACCGCAGTGGCGCACAAAACCGGATCTTCGGGCACGCGAAATGGAGTCGCGGCGGCGACCAATGATATCGGGATCGTCACGTTGCCGGACGGGCGCCACTTGGCCATCGCCATTTTCGTTTCAGACTCGCGTGGGGATGCGGACACTCGCGATCGAGTGATTGCGAAAATCGCACGAACGGCGTGGGATACTGCGCTGAAAAATTAAATTACCAGCACCGCTGCGCCGCGGATTGCGTCGTTCTTCAGGGCGTTCAAAGCGACATTGGCCTCAGCGAGCGGAAAGGTCTGGAACTGCGCGTGGATCGGGATCTTCGCCGCCAGGTCCAAGAAATCTTCGCCATCTTTACGCGTGTTGTTGGCGACGCTGCGGATGGACCGTTCCCAATACAGGAGATCGTAATCGATCTGGGGAATCGGGCTCATGTGGATCCCGCCACACACGATGGTCCCGCCTCGCTTCAGATTGCGCAATGCGGCGGGAACCAATTCTCCGGCCGGAGCAAACAGAATCGCTGCGTTGAGTTTTTCGGGCGATTCCGCGTCGCCACCGCCCGCGAACGCCGCGCCGAGCTCCAACGCGAGCTTCTGATGGCGCGCGTCGCGCGTGAACGCCAGAACTTTGATGTTCCAATACCGCGCGACTTGAATCGCCACATGCGCGGCGGCTCCGAATCCATACAGGCCCAGCGTATCGCCCGGATTCAGGCCTGCCAGCCGCAGGCAGCGGAAGCCGATGATACCGGCGCACAACAGCGGTGCAGCAGCAAGGTCGTCAAACCCATCCGGAATGCGATACACGAACGCTTCCCGCGCCACGATGTATTCGGCATATCCTCCATCCACGGTGTGGCCGGTAAAGGTGGCGGCTTCGCACAGGTTCTCTTTGCCGCTGCGGCAGTGTTCGCAAGTGCCGTCGGTCGAATGCAGCCAGGGCACGCCGACGCGCGCGCCGATCGGAAAACGCGCTGCGCCGGGACCATTTCTTTCGACCACGCCGACCACTTGATGGCCCGGAATCACCGGCTGCTTGAGCACGGGCAGCTCGCCTTCGATCACGTGAAGATCGGTCCGGCACACTCCACAGGCGTGGACTCGGATCAGAATCTCACCGTCCCGCGGCTCGGGCCTGGCGACGTCGGTGTAGACCAACGGGTTGGTTTCTATGGGAGCGCGTTTAGGAAGGATGACAGCCTTCATCACGTGCGCATGCGTGCCAGGAAATACAATCCCGCGAGTGAAAAAATAACGTCCGGCGCCCAGGCGGCGACTCCTGGAGGCAACTGGTTCAGGTTTCCGACCTGTTCGAAAATCTGGCCGATGGACCAGTAGGCGATCGCGATTCCCAGGCTGAGGCCGACGCCGGCCATGGCGCCCCGATTTCCCGCGATGAAGGCGAACGGAAGCGAAACCATCGCCATGATCAGCGCAAACAGCGGCACCGAAAACTTCTTGTTGAGCTGCACCTGGAGCGGAACTGTATCGAATCCGCTGCGCTGCAGCTCGCCGATGTAGCCTTCCAGCTCCTGAAAATTCATCTGAAACGACTGCTTGACTTCGTGAACGAAGTAGTCCGGCGTTTCTTCGAGTTCGGGAAACATGTGGATGCCGCCCGCGAAATTTTCATAGCGAACCGGCGGGCACGCAGGACACGCCGGGTCCATGTCGCGGCTCCAGCCGTTCTGAAAAACCCACGCTCCCAGCGATGTATCCCATCGGGCGCGCGTCGCCCAAATATGCCGCTTCAAGCGGAAATGCGTGCCATCGATCTCGTATACGTTCACGTCGAACATGGAGTGTTCGGCGGGGTCGAAATATTTGTAGTAAAAAACGCGGTCCTCGTTTTTGCCGTAGATCCACTGGCGATCGGGACGAAGATAGGTCTGAGGGCGTTTGCCTTTGATCTCTGCGCGCAGCGCGTCCTGGCGGCGGTCGGCTTCGGGAACCCAATAATGATCGAAGGCAAACAGGCTGCCGCTGAGAAAGAATCCCGCGACCAGGATCGGCACAGTGAGCCGGTACACGCTGATGCCGCAGGCCTTGAACGCTGTGATCTCGTTATGCTTCGAGAGCACTCCGAATGCGATCAAAACGGCCGCTAGCACGGCAATGGGCGTAAATTCGTAGATCAACCGCGGCGTAAGGAAAAAATGATAGCTGAGGACGCGGGTCATCGCCGGATGATTTTTCAGGATGTCGCTGAGCAGCGAAAAGAATTCGAAGACGTGAAAGATGAGGACGAAGCTGATCACCAGCAGAACGAAATAGAACAAAAAACTGGTGAGGACATAGGTGTCGATGACCTGGGGAAGCATCGCGAATCCGCGCGGCTGGAGACGATTGAGCGCACGCGCTCCACGCTGCGGAGCCCGGCTCACGGACTGCACCAGCGACCGGAAGAAAGCCGCGACGGCGCCGGTTAAATCGTGATCCCCGGGCGCCTCCAGCCGCACAATCATCGCGATCCCGAAAATCGCGAAGAACAGGTTGGGGATCCACATGGCGATTTCAGGCCGCAGCGTTCCCTGGCGCGCCATGCTCACGCAACTGATCAATCCCATGTAGTAAATAAACGCGAGCACCACGGTCAGAACCACGGCCGCTGATTTTCCAGCGCGCCGGCGCGTGATGCCCAGCGGAACTCCCGAAATCGCCAGCAGGATACAAGCGATGGGCAATGCAAAGCGGCGATGCAGCTCGATCCGGTCTTCCAGGCGCTGCTCTTTATCGCGCCCCGGATCTTTGTACGCCGCGCGATAAAGGGGAATCGTGTCCAGTTCGTTGGAAGGATGCGCGTTGCGCTGTTCCTCGCGCTTCTGCGCTTCCAGCACTTGATCGCCAACCGGTGCGCCGGAGACGTGATAGTTGTTGTCTTTGTCGCTTTCGTAAGTGGTGCCGTTGCGAAGCTGAAGCTGGATGCGATTGTGCGCGACATCCGGCAGCGCCGTCGCTTCCGAAGCCAACGTGACGCGTGGGGAATCGCCACGATCGGCCGCACCGGGCTTGCGGTCGCCGGGCGGCGTGATGTCCGCCATGAAGATGCGGCGCAGCCGCGCGGTGGTCCCGGACGTAATATCGCTCACGTACAGAATCGTGTTCGGAAACTGCTCTTCGAAAACGCGCGGCTGAATATCGGCCGTAAGCTGGCGCGCGATCATCAGATTTTCAATCCGGTAAAATTCGCGGATAGACCACGGAGTGAGCCACAGCGAAGACGCGAAGCCGATCAGCATGGCCAGGAACCCAAACGTGAAAATCGGCGGAACGACGCGACGCCCAGGGACACCGGCGGCGCGCATGGCCGTGATTTCTCCGTCGGTCGACATGCGGCTCAAGGTGACCAGAGTGCCGACCAGAACTCCTAAAGGAATGGTGAAAGGAAGCGCCTGCGGCAGCACCAAGGCGAACAGATAGGCCACAGTGGACGGAGCTCCGCTATTGCGCACCAGAAATTCGAACAGCCGTTGCGAGCTTCGTAAAAATAGAATGAAGGTGAACAGCACTGCGCCGAGCATCGAGCTGGCCACGATTTCGCGAAAGATGGTCCGGCTCAGGAGGCGCATGCCAACCTCTATGCTAACCGGGTTACGCGGCTACCGGCTGGTCGGTGGCGGGACGATGGGCGGCTTGGGCAACTGGTCCTGCGGGAGCTCGAATTCGATTTCTTCGAATAGCAGCGCCGGCGAGACCACTGCGGCGGGAGCAAGGTAGCCGCCCGCACCCAGCAGCGCGAGCGGAGCTGCATTGTTGGTGTACTCGAACAATGCAGTCTCCCGCGACGCGGCCAGAATATCGCGAAGGGATCGTGTGGAAACTCCACGGAAGCGCAGGCCGCGGACCAGTTCCTCACGCCCGTCGGCATACACGCGGTAGACCAGCAGCGGCGGACTCACGGGACGAACCGATCCGCCGGATTGTCCAGAGGCTGCCGCGAGTTGGCGAAGCTCGTTCGCGCTGCCGGAAAATGGGAAATCCAGTTTCCGCACCAGCATCCCATAGGGCTTGCCGCGCTCTTTACACATATCCATCAGCTTCTTCTTGAGATCCGCCAGCGGACTCGCCTGGCTGGACTTGACGAACAAATTGCCGATTGCCGCGGATTTCGCGCCATACGATCCGGGCAATCGGGCATGGCCGGTGGATGCGGAAAATCCCTTGACCGGCTGGCGCGTGGCCAGCACATTCTTCAATACGCCCTTCTCGATCACAGACACAGCTTTTGGCGCGACGCCCTCATCGTCGAACGGATAGTTGCCGGGAAGCGGATGGCCGTTCCAGGATGCTTGCGTCGGATCGTCCGTGACGTCGAACCACTCGGGCATAATTCGCGAGCCGACTTTCGTTTCCAACTCGCTGGGCAGGAAATTGACCGCGCGTCCCGGCTCGGCCAGCGGCTTCCGTGGCACCGAAAGATTGTCGCCAATGAGTTGCGCGAGCAGTTGCGCGGCGGCCTGCGGCTCGAACAGCGTGGGTCCGGAAAACGACGCGCCGGCGGGGGCTTGCGACAACGCGCGGACATTCTCGGCCACCGCCGTCAACGCCTTGCGCAGCTCGGCTTCGGCGGGCATCCTTTCGATGTCGTCCTCCTGAAAGCTGACCGCATCGCGGACAACCATTCCATCCGGAGCCTGGCCTTCGGCCTTGGAATGCAGTAGCGATAAATTATCGGCATAGCGGATCGCGGTGCCCTCATTGTTCGCCATGTAGGTGGCGCCTTCGATCTCCTGCAAATCGACGAAGGACGTGAGCACTTCCGGATAGGCGTTGAACACGCCCGACAATTTGACGACACGCGCTTCCCAGCCCGGCTGATCGAATTTCTTATGCGTGAGTTTTCCGATGCTCTTGACCGGATCGGCCTTGGAAAAATCCATGAGCTTCTCAGCCGGCGCATTGGCACTGTTCAAGGCCGCGCGCTTGCGCGCCATGGACTCGAGCGCGGTTTTATAAGCGCGATCGGTGGCGAGCCAGAAGCCTTCGCGAAGGTTCTGATAGGAGTCGTCGAGAGGCCACGCGCCATCCAGGCGCGATCCGGTATAGATGCCGCTGAAGATGTGACCGGTGTTGTCGAAGTCGTAGTTGCCCACCCGAATCTCCACATTCGGCACGCGGCCGTGATTGTGCGAAACGATCACTGGCGCCCCCATCGAGGCGTTGACGCGAAAGCTGTCGATATCGTTCAGCGTGTAGCTGATGAAGTAGGGTATGTCGTCTCCGCCGCCCACCACGCGAAGCTGGCGCGATCGGTCCAGCTCGTCGCGCATCGCGCGGAGGATGACGTCGTCATCCGCGGTTTGGGGCTGTGCGAGGAGCGCGATCAGCGCCAGAATCGCCGTGGCGATGACGGGCCGCATTGTTTTTATCGTCTTTCTAACTGCCCTCATTTCTGGCCCTCCGTCGGACGGCTCAGATAGGGCGGACGATCCTGCGAACGATCCTTGCGCTGGATCTCGATTTCGGAAACCAGGATCGCCGGAGCGATGGCGGACACCGGTACGTCACCCGATTCGGCGCCGCAGATTCCGTTGAAAACTTCCATCCGATTTGAAGTCGCCATGATCTTCGCGAAGCTGGCGAGCGGCGTGCCGACAATATCAACGCCGCGGATCATCTCATCCGGACGTCCGTCGGGATACACGCGATAGACCACCAGCGGAATCACCGTAAACGCCTGCAAGCCGCGCCGCGCGGTAGTGGTGTATCCACCGGTCACCTGATCGAAGTACAGGCCGTAGGGTTTGTTCTGGCGCTTCACTTCCTCGATCAACATTTTCCGTAGATCGGCATCGGACACCTGCTTGGACGACTGAACAAAGAGGTTGGATTGGCGCGAAACAATTTCGGCACCAGGCGCCCGCCGGCCATGGCCGTTGGAAGTCGGGAATCCCTCGATCGGCGACCGCGACATTAGAAACGTTTTCAGGATTCCGTTCTCCACCAGCGTGACTGGACGCCCTTTGACGCCTTCATCGTCGTACAAATAAGAGCCGTTGAGCGCCACACCACCGGACTCCTTGCGGGTCGGATCGAAAACGATGGAAAGGAATTCCGGAAGCACCGGCTTCCCGACGCTCTTGGTGAAGGTCTGGCCTTCGGATTCGTCCTTCTGGCGGTGCCCCTCGATGCGATGACCGAAGATTTCGTGGAAGAAGACCCCGGTGGCGCGTCCCGAAAGGATCGCCGGGCCCACAAACGGGTCGGCTGGCGGAGCGTGCAGCAGGCTGGTGAGATTCGAGCCGGCCTTTTCGACCGCGGCCAGGATCTGGGCGTCCTTGGGAAGCTTCGCGGCTTCGTCGGCTTCAAAGCTTTCCATGGTCGCGAGATCCATCCCGTCGGAAGCTTTTCCGCGAGCCGTGATGAACAGGCGGGCGAACAGGCGTCCATGCTCGATGCGAGTGCCGTCAGTGCTGACCAGCTCCTTGGTGACGCGCTGCGCTTCCACGGAGACGCTCGAATTGATCGCTCCCGGATATTTCACGAATTCGGCTGAAAGTCTACGCAGGCGCTTGGCCCAATCGCCGGCATCGAACTTATACGCGGGAGTCCCGGCGAAAAAGACCTGCGGCTCTTCCGAAGAAAAGTCCGCGGAGGTGTCGCTGACCTGTGCCCGGAGTTTTTCGTCGGTCTTCAGCCGGATCATGCGGGCGGCAGCAGCTCGATACACCTGGTCGGTCGCCATCCATAACACATGGCGGATAGAGACCGGGTTGTCGTCGAGCGCGATGGCATGCGCGGAAGTGAACCGGGGACGATCGCCGTTCACGCGGCGGTAATTGTCGAGCTGCGGGCTTCCAGTCCGCACGGTCACGTCCAGAATGCGCTGACGCGCGTGATTCTGTGCGTCCAAAGATCCACTGCTGGCCGAGACCACGTCGGCCTCCTGGTCCACCACGGAGTACGACATGAAGTACGGAGGCGGATCGCCCTTTTGCTTGAGGACTGTGAAATTTCGATCCAATTCATCGGCCAGGATCTTGACCAGGGGCGTTTGAGCTGTAGCGCAAGCGCACGAAAGCGCGAGGAAGAGAAGGTGACGCACTATGACCAAGCATAGCGCGAGGAGACCGGCGTCAGGAGGCTTTTATTCCGGGTCCTGACGTCCCCCTCCTGCTTTTTTTCATGCCGCTCCGCGATCCCGCCAGCCGTTCAGCGCGAGCCCGTATCTGCCCCGGATCCCGGTTTTTTCAAAGATATGTTTCAGGTGGATTTTGACCGTCCCGGGACGGATGCCGAGTTCCTGCGCGATTTCCTTGTTCTTGCTCCCCTGCTCGACCAGTTCGAGCACCTGCTGTTCCCGGCTGGTCAGCTCGCTGCGGGGATAGCGATCCACCCGTGCCGGATCGCGGAATACGCAGTCCTCCATCCAGCTCCGGCCTGCTGCTACTGTTCGCAGGCACGCCACGACGGAAGCCACCCCGGCGGTCTTGCGCAGGATGCCGCGGGCTCCAGCTTGCAGAAAACGAAGCGCTTCCGCCTCGGTAACCGAGACCCCCCACACCACGATGGCCGTCCGTGCCATGGCTGCGCTCTCGCGTGCGGAGGCGAGCCAGTCGAGCACCGCCTGGATGCCGAACCCCTTATCGAGAATCAGCAGGTCCGGAGGCGATTCGCCGATCAGGGCACTGGCGTGCCCCAGCGAGTCCGCCGATCCCGCATACTCCAGGTCAGGAGACCCTGCCAGTAGCGTTCGGATGCCTTCCGTGGTCACCGGCTGGGTGTCGCAGATCAGGACGGTTCTCGCCGAAACCGTCGGCGGCGGTACGATATGCGTGAACTGTGGGTTCCCTAGGATAGTCGTCACTATGTATATGCCTTTCTACTCTTATAGAGCTATGAGCACCATTACCGGCCTTATCGTCCTGGCCTATCTCTTTCTTAGTTGCGGGAAGCCCCCGAGGCTCTCATGTTATGATCGCTTCTAGTCGAAATACTTCTTTGGGACTAATTCCAAATTGGTTCGCTGATTTCCATGCAGCAACGTGACGGCACTCCTTCATCCTCTCGAAAAGCCGTCATCATCAGCCCTAACTCACGGATGGCGGATGAGTTGGACGGGTTGCTGCGCACCCATCTTGCGGGTATGCCGGTCAACCAGTTGCGGACTTACCCATCCCCTCGCGAAGTAAGCGGCGCGATGGGGGGTGGGGGATCCCATCTGGTTTTCCTGGATGTGGTCTCGGATCCTGACCAGGCCATTCACCTTTTGTCGGAAATGGGCCGCCTGGGCCTGGCGGTGCAAGTGATCGCGCTGCTGGGCGGCAACGATCCCGACTTGATCCTGAAATGCCTTCGTGCCGGCGCCGTGGATTTCCTGACCCCGCCTTTCACCGCCGAGCAGATTGAGGCCGCCATGGCGAAAATGGCGCGCCTGCAGCCCACCGCCGAGGGTGGCAAAGAGCCCGGGAAAATCTACGCCGTCATGCCTGCGAAAGGGGCCTGCGGAGCCACCACCATCGCCTGCAATCTGGCTTTCCAGTGGAAACGGCTCGGCGCCAACCGCGTCCTGCTGGCGGATCTCGATCCGCTTACCGGAACCATGTCGTTCCTGCTGAAGATCAAATCGACGTACAGTTTTCTCGACACCCTGCAACACGCCCACGAACTGGATGTCGACCTGTGGGGCGGGATGATCACCAACGTGAGCGGCGTCGACGTGTTGCTGGCGCCGGAACTTATGGTCGAGGGCGCCCAGGAGTTGCGCGACCCGTCGCCTATTCTCGAATATGCGCGCCATGCCTACGACGTGATCGTGATCGACACGGGCAGCGTGTACGGCGATTGGAACCTGAACACGGCCCGGCTTGCGAATGAGCTCCTCCTGATCACCACCAACGAGCTTCCCGCGCTGCAGGCGGCGCAGCGGGCCTTGTCTTACCTGGATACCAACCGCATCGGTCGCTGGAAGATCCGGCTCCTGGTGAACCGCTATCTCCGCGACGTCGGATTGAGCCGTGAAGTGATCGGTACGGCGCTGCACACCGAGGTTTTCGACATCCTGCCCAGCGATTACGAGGCGGTGCAGAAATCGCTTATGGAAGGCAAACCGGCGCCCACCAGCACTGCGTTCGGGAAAAGCATCATGCAACTTGCCGACCGGCTGGGCGGGCGTACTGAATCGGTCAAAAAAAATACCTCGCTCGGTGGGTTGCTGGGATTATTCAGCAAGACCAAGACGTAGTCTCCCCGTCACGGGCCTCCCCAATACCCTGGTCGAGCCCGCACGATCGCATCCGGCCGCGACGGTACCGCGACCTCCAGCCGGTGAAATCCAACACTGTCCGATTCGGCCGGCGCGAAACTCAACAGATACTGGCCATGGATCTGTTCGCCGGCTCGCGTCAGCGCGGCTTCGAGTCCATGCAGCGTTCCGAATGCGAGATGTTGCCCTCCGGAGGCGCTGGCCAGCGCGTCGGCGGTATTGGTCTTGCCGAGCCTCATCAAGTCCTTCAAGCCTGTCATCAAGTCCCCGCCGGTCGGCGGATTATCCTGGGGCTTCGCAGTCCACGGGGTCAGGTATGCGGAATAGGTCGCGGGATACACGATCACGTTGGCGCGCCCGATCATTTCGATCGCCTGTTCCAGCTTGGTCTGGCTTCCGCGATCGCGGGATTCGCTGAGCACGATCAGAATTCGCCGGTGGTTCTGCGGACGCGTTTCCAGCATCGTCGAGCCCTGTGCCACTGCGTCCAGCATTTTGCCCACGCCGATGGTGCGGCCGTGAATCTTCTGAAATGCAGCGCGAATTTTCGACGCATCCGAAGTGAAATCCTGAAATACACGCACCTCGTCGTCGAACGCAATCACCGCGGCGAATCCGCGCTCGCCGGCAATCAGCGGCTGAATCATGCCGCCCACGCGGTTGATTTTTGCCAACGCCGCCGCCGAAATATCGCTGCATTGCACCGCGACCACCACCGACACCGGCGCAAGCACCGTATCGGACGTATCCATACGAACACTGCGCTTAACACCGTCGTCGGTCACTACAAAATCCTCGACCGCAAGGCCGTCGATCAGCGTGCCTTTTCGATCGGTTACCGTGACCGGCACCAGCACCAGGGGAACATTCGTCTTAATCGTCGGTTGGGGCTGCGCGCTCACAGTGAGCCCGCACAGCACGGTCGCGATGGTGAAAACAAAACGGTCCACAAGGCAGCGACGACTCTCACTGCACTTTCGTTACCGCGGTACCCTAGTCTCTTATGTCGGATCGTCTAGAAGAACTGCGCCGCCGCCACGCCAATGCCGATGCGGGTGGAGGCGAAGAACGCCGCGCGCGGCAGCACCAGGAAGGAAAACTCGATGCGCGCCAACGGATCGATCTGCTTCTCGATGAAGGTACGTTCGAGGAAATGGACAAGCTGGTGCGCCATCGCTGCCACGACTTCGGAATGCAGGAGCAGGTGATCGACGGCGACGGCTTTATCACCGGTTTCGGCCTGGTCCACGGCCGTCCGACCTATGTTTTCGCCCAGGATTTCACGGTTTTCGGCGGATCGCTATCGGAAAGCAATGCGAAAAAGATCGTGAAAATCATGGACCTCGCGTTGAAGACCGGCGCGCCCGTGATCGGATTGAACGATTCCGGCGGCGCGCGGATTCAGGAAGGCGTGCTCTCGCTCGCCGGTTACGCCGACATTTTTCTGCGCAACACGCTTTCGAGCGGCGTAATTCCACAGATCTCCGCCATCATGGGCCCTTGCGCCGGTGGAGCCGTCTACTCTCCGGCGATTACCGATTTTACTTTCATGGTCGACAAGACCAGCTACATGTTCGTCACCGGACCCGACGTCATCAAAACCGTGACGCACGAAGACGTGACCAAGGAGACACTGGGCGGGGCGATGACCCACAACTCCGTTAGCGGAGTCGCGCATTTTCTGGCGCACGACGATGCCGAATGCCTGCGGATGATTCGCGAGCTGCTCGGCTTCCTTCCCCAAAACAATCGCGACGAAACGCCGAGTCGCAACAGCGGTGATCCCATGGATCGGCAGGACGCGGCGCTCGATTCCCTGGTGCCCGACGCGTCGAATCAGCCTTACGACATCAAGGATGTGATCCGCCGCGTGGTCGATCAAGCCGATTTTTTTGAAGTGCACGAGCACTGGGCGCGTAATATCGTCGTTGGGTTCGCGCGCATGGATGGCCGTACCGTGGGCGTGGTGGCGAATCAGCCCGCGTTTCTGGCCGGTTGTCTGGATATCGATTCGTCCACCAAGGGCGCGCGGTTTGTGCGCTTCTGCGATGCGTTCAACATCCCCATCCTGACGTTTGAAGATGTTCCCGGATTCCTGCCCGGAACCGCGCAGGAGTTTGGCGGCATCATTCGCCACGGAGCCAAGCTGCTATACGCTTACGCCGAAGCCACGGTCCCCAAGATCACCGTGATCACGCGCAAGGCTTATGGTGGCGCGTATTGCGTGATGGGATCGAAGCACCTGCGCACGGATGTGAACCTCGCCTGGCCCAGCGCGGAGATCGCAGTGATGGGAGCCGAGGGCGCGGTCAACATCGTCTATCGCCGGGAGCTCGCTGCCGCTCAAGACCAAAACGCCGCACGCCAGGCCAAGACCGACGAACTTCGCGAACGTTTCGCCAATCCGTTTGTTGCCGCCGAGCACGGCTTTCTGGACGACGTGATCGAACCTCGCCAGACCCGCCCGCGCGTCATCCGGGCGCTGCGGATGCTCGAGACCAAGGTCGACACCATGCCTCGCAAGAAGCACGGGAACATCCCCTTGTAAGCGGGTCGAACGAGCTCCATTACTGTCGCGCCTCAAACCATCAGGAGTTTTCAAATGATTGAGGCGCGACAGTTATGGAGCGCGTAACGGATTCGACACCCAACTAGTGCCGGGTGACGACTACACTTCGCCATGCGATGTTACCTGCCGCGTCGCTCGCGCGGACGGTCACTGTATTCGCGCCCACTAGAAGGGGAACAGCCATGCTCCATGTAGCTGTCCCGGATGCCGTTCCTGATGAGCCCGTGTTGGTGGACCACGTAACCGACGTGACGCCCAGGTTGTCGCTGGCCGAACCGCTGAAAGAAATCGAAGCGGCAGAGGTGCCGACCGTCGTCGAGGAGGGCGAGTTGACGGTTAGCGTAGGGGGCGTCGTATCTTTAGTCGGCGGATTCACCGGATTGGACGCCACTTGGCGCGTTACGACCAACGATTGAGAAACGTGCCCCACTGTGTCTGTTGCCGTGACAGCGATCGTGTTCGAACCGGTCCCGAGCGGAATTGCACCGATGCTCCACGACGAGGTCCCCTGCGCGGTTCCCGATTGGCCGCGATCGGTTGACCACGTGACGACGATGGCGCCCTTGCCGCCTGTGGTCGACCCGGACAGATTGATGGTCGCAGCCGTCGTAGTGGAGGCAGGAACATTCACCTGAAGGGCCAGCGGTGCGGGCGTCGGCGGGTTGGGGGGATTCGGGGGATTAGGAGGATTCGGATTCACTGGCGTCACCGGCGTCCCGTTCTGAGCCGCATAAAGTGTCTGCGCTGTGCTGATGTCGAGCGGCGATAGCGACGTGGCCATCTTGTAATACGGGTACATCACTGCCGTCGGACTATCGGCGTGACCCAAACCGAGCGCGTGACCGAGCTCGTGCAGCGCGACGCTGAACAAGTCCGTATTCGCGCCGATGTGCCAGCTTTCCGCGTCGTCGAAATGCATGTCTCCCGCGATCGGCTCGGGATTGGGAGGAGCCGGATAAAACGTGTGTGCCAGCACGCCGCCGGGTCCATCGAAGGGATACCCGTCGCCGTGGTCGCCGGTCGCGAAAAGAATGTTGACGGTCTGCGGCGCAGTCGCGCTCGATCCAGGCTGCCAGGTTATTTTCACGGCCTTCGACCATTCCGCCATCGCACGCAAAATTTCGGCCTGTTCGGCTGATCCGTCCAGTTTGCCGCTCATTTTGCTGAATACGTAGGAAAGCGTTGCCGCTCCCAGACCCGGCCCGTCCCATCCGTTTCCGAAGGTTGGAATGGATTGCGCCGCGGGACCATTGGTGGTGAGTGCGCCCGCGCACGCTCGCGTCGGAACACCGTTCACCAGGGCGTCCGATGCCGGAAATATATAGGCGACTTCGTCGTGCTTCGCCAGCTCGGCCAAATTGGAAAGGTCGGCCTGCACCAGCAGATGATGCGGATTGAGATCGGGGTTTTCGCGCAACTCGATTCCCATGTTCAGTAAGATCCCGCGAGCGTCATTCGCGTCTACATCCGAGTGAAACTCGACCAGGCTGAATCCCGACGCTGCGATCGGGCTGATCTTGTCGCGTGGCGCGATCGACGCAGCAAACCTTACTCCCAGATCGTGAACGGCGACGCGCCCTTCGAGCGACACCAGCAGTCCGTTTTCCGGAACATCGGACAGAACCGACACACCCCTCCGCGTCAATTCGGCCAGAGTGCCGGCAGACGGCGGATTTTCGAACTGAAGTAAAACATGGCCGCGATGCGATAGCCACGGCGTGTGAATCTCGGTTACCGGCGACGTGGATCGAGTCTCGATCCGCCTGGTCTTGAATTGTAACGCCGGTTGCGCCGAGGCAAAAGCGGAAACGAAGAGGGCGATGAAAAAAGTTCTCACACTGTTCTCATCGCCCTGTGGTGAGAGATTTTAGGACCAAACGGCACTCAATACATAAGGTTTATCCCCTATGCGCCTGTTCCTCGTGTCTGTGATTGCCGCGAATCTGGTTGCGGCGGATGTGTCCTACAAGATAGATACCGTCGCAGGAAGCGACTGGGTTGGGGATAACGGCCCGGCAGCTTCTGCCCTTTTGTTTCAGGCCGATGGGATCGCCGGCGATTCCAAGGGCAACCTCTATGTGTCGGATGCCGGGAACCATCGCATCCGAAAAATCGATCGTGCAGGGGTGATCATGACGATTGCGGGCACGGGAATCGCGGGGTTTTCCGGGGACAATGGTCCAGCGAATGCGGCGCAGCTCAATTCGCCATATGGGCTGGCGCTGGATGGCATCGGAAATTTGTACCTTGCCGATCTGGGCAACGCTCGCGTACGGCGAATCGGAATCGATGGAACGATCACCACCATCGCCGGAGGGGGAGCGATTCCTGCGGGAGGAGGGAATGATGGCACGGTGGCGACCCTGCTGTCGCTCGGTTCACCGCGAAATGTAGCGTGGGACGGGCATGGCGCGCTTTTCATTTCCGACTTTACCGGGCACCGCGTGTATCGTCTGGCAGCGGACGGCTCGCTGACCACGGCGGCCGGAAATGGAGTGCAAGGATTCTCCGGTGACGGCGGCCCGGCCACCCGGGCCCAGCTTGCTTATCCAGCGGCGATCGCGTCTGACACGCGCGGGACGCTGTACATCGGCGACAGCCTGAATCATCTTATTCGCAAAGTTGCCGGCGGAACGATTTCTTCGATCGCGCGCGCCGCCACTCCCAGCGGCATGACCATTGATACGTTCGGCACCATTTATGTTGCTGATCCGAGCGCGGGACAGCTCCTCGCGCTGCCGGTAACCGGCGCTCCCGCGGCGTTCCCGATTTCCGCGTTCGACATCTGTTTCGGGGTCGACGGATATCTCTACGCGACCGATGGAAAACTTGTGCGCCGGATCTCGTTCACCGGGCCGAGCACGATGATTGCCGGGGGTGGAAGTCTGGCGTTTGGCGATCACGGCGACGCGAAGCTGGCCCGGTTAAATCATCCTAGCGGCGTGTCCTCAGACGGGATGGGCAACATCTATATTGCCGATCGCGACAATCATCGGATTCGCCGCGTGGCAGCGGACGGAACGATCACGACGGTCGCGGGCACCGGCGATGCGGGTGACAGCGTCGATGGGATCCTGGCGCAACTCGCGACGTTGAACGCGCCGTCGTCAGTCGCGGCGGACGGTCAAGGCAACGTGTACATTGCCGACACCGGTAATCACCGCGTCCGCATGGTCTCACCGAATGGGGCGATTCGCGGAATTGCCGTCGCCGGATTGAATACGCCCTCGTATGTTCTGCCGGACGCGAATGGGAATCTATACGTCGCCGACAGCGGCCATGGGACGATTCTCAAAGTGACTGGGGCTGGCACGACCATCACCATCGCTTCCGGCCTGAAATCGCCGCGCGGCCTGGCTCTCGACGCAAACGGCGCACTCTATTTCACCGAGATCGACGGCAAACATGTGAAGCGACTCGGTCCCTTGGGCGACTTGACCTGGCTGGGCGAAGGAATCTGGAGCATCCCGCGAAGCGTGGCCGTGGATAACGCCGGGATCGTTTTCGTCGCCGACTCGGGGCTACAGGAAATTTTCCGGATCGATCCCTCGGGCGTTATTACCCGTGTCGCCGGAACCGGCAGCGCCGGACTCAGTGGCGACGGTAGAGACGCCCTCTCCGCGCAGATCGGCTCTCCCTGGGACCTCGCGACCGGTCCCGGCGGCGTTCTCTACATAGCCGATCAGGACAACAATCGAATCCGCCGCCTCACTCCTGGACCCGCAAACCTGGTCGGACAACTTGCCGTGATCGCCGCCGTGAACGCCGCAAGTCTTCAGCCCGGTCCGCTTGCGCCGGGTATGCTGCTCTATCTACAAGGCACTGGGATCGCAACCGCGGACAATGCACAGGTGCTTTTTGGAGGAATCGCCGCGACCATTCTTTCGATTGACACTACGCGCATGCTGGTTCGTGTTCCGCCCCAGATCGCCGGCCAGCAGAGCGTGCGGATTCAAGTGCTCAACAATAGCACTCTGATCGGCGAACTTCCCGCGGCTGTGGTGGAGGCCGCACCGGCGTTGTTCGCGAATACCTCCGGGCAATTGATCGCGATCAACGAGGATGGCAGTGCGAATTCACCGGCGACCCCCGTCGCGCGCGGATCGATCGTGGTCTTTTTCGGAACCGGCGAAGGCGTCGCGAGCTCGCCGATTTCTGTGTCCATCGGCGGCTATAGCGCAGACGTGCTGTACGCTGGACCGGTCACCGGATATCCAGGGTTGTTGCAGATCAATGCCCGCGTTCCCGCCGGATACGTCCCTCCCGGAATTCTCGAGGTCTTAGTCTACGCAGGCCTGACGCCGAGCCAGCCTGGCGTGACCCTAGCGGTAAATTGACATGAAAAACAAGAAAACAAATTCTCGCGTTTCTGTTGAAATCGTCCAGCGTCAGATTTTTATGTTGCGTGGCTGCAGAGTCATGCTGAGTTCGGATCTGGCTGAGCTTTATCAGGTCGAACCGCGCGCGATCATGCAGGCGGTGAAGCGAAACGCCGCACGCTTTCCAGGCGACTTCATGTTCCAGATTGAAGATGCCGAGTTGGAGCTGATCTTGAAATCACAGATTGTGATTTCAAGTTGGGGCGGTGCACGGCGCGCCCGTCCATACGCGTTCACGGAACAAGGTGTGGCGATGCTCTCGTCGGTACTCCGCAGCCGTTCCGCTGTGGAGGTGAACATCGCGATCATGCGCGCATTTGTTCGCGTTCGCCGCGTGATAACGGCTCATCCCAGCCTGGCGAAGCGTATTGGAAAACTGGAACGGACGCTCCGTGCGCATGACGCTCAGTTCACCGAGTACAAGGATCTCTTCGAGACCCTGCGAAAATTTCTTGATATGCCGCCCGACCAAGCACCGCTGCGCAAGCCGCGCTACGGATTCCCCACGGCGAAGGCGCTTACGACCACAGCTCGTTGATCGGCCCATACGTCCCTTGGGACGCGAAGGGCACATATTCAAAGCCGCGATGATACGGATCGTCATTGCGAATAGTGGTCCAATCGATGCCCATCGCCGAGTAGATGGTTGCTTCGACGTCTTCCGGACGGACGTAGCGCGGACCCGATCCGCCGGAGCCGTTCCAACCGTAGTCGGCTACGTCAGAGCCGTCCGGTAGCGTGGCCCCGATCACCTTACCGCCCTTCACGCCGGCGCCCGCGAACAGGATGGACTGAATCACATAGTGATCGCGCCCTAGCGCCTCGGTGATCTGCGGCGTGCGGCCGAACTCGCCCACCATGACCACCAGCGTCTCATCCAGAAGTCCGCTGGATTTCAGATCCGTCAGCAGCGCCGACACGCCGTTATCCAGCGCAGGACACATGGTGTACAGGTTGCTGCCCTTGGGATTCTGCTGCCCGTAGATGTCGACGTGCATGTCCCAGCTTCCGTAGCTGATCTGGACGAATCGAGTGCCCTGATTCGACGCCAGGATCTGCTTCGCGGCTAGGCACGCATTGCCGAACTGGCTGGATCCGTAGCGCATGCTGTCCGCCGCCGAAAAACCGAACGCCTGATTGACTGCCGAGTTGTACATCATGCCCTGCGCAGCCTGATAAAACGCATTGTAATCCTCGAGGGGAGTCCCGTAAGGCGAGTTGATGCGAAGACTGTCGTCAAGCTGATGCAGGCGCTGGTACATCGTGTTGAACGTCGATTGTCCGTTCGGATTGGTGACGTTGGGAACTCCCGCGCTGGTGGTGCCCGATGCCTCGTTCACTCGGAATGGAGCATACGTTGCCGGAAAATATCCAGGACCGGCACCCGACGGTGAATTGAGCGCGACAAACGTCGGGAACACTTGCCCGGCTTGCCGCTGGATGTCTTTTTCGATCGCGACGACGCTGCCGATGTTCGGTGCGATGTCGCCCAGCGCAGCCGCGGGGTTTCTGCCGATCTGCGTCCAGGTCTGGGCCAGGGAATGGACCAGCGCCCAAGCACGCATCGAACGCACCAGCGCGACGTTTCCCAACTGCGCGCCGAGCTTCGGGAGCAATCCCATCGGCCAGTTCACGCCATTCGCCATGGTCGGGTTGAAGTTAGACGGCGTGACTCCGTTGGTCACCTTCAGGTCGAACGTATCGACCGTGCTGATCGCGCCGGTGAGCAGAATGAAGATGCAGTTCTTCGCAGTGTTTTTCGTGGGCATCCCTTGCGACGTTTCGATCCCGGCGGCTGGCGCCTTTTGCGCCAGATAGGATCCCACCAGTCCCGCTCCTGCGATTTCGAAAAATCGCCGCCGCGTCCAATGCGGACGGTTGAAGAACGTTTGATGATGGTGCGGATACTTGCGCGCGAATTCCTCTGCTTTATCGTTCCGTGGTTTTAAGGGCTCGTAGGCCCCTTCTTCGTAAGACATGCCGTCCTCCGTCAGTAATTGAATACGAAATCGACCTTGTTATACAGGCTCCACAGCAAATTCTGTGCCTCCTGAGTGCGATTGTTTTTCAGATTCGCCAGTGCCGCGCTCATCTCGGTTGAAGTGGGATAGCGCGAAAGCACGTTCAGGAACAAGGTGTTGACTAGTTGATCGTCAGGCAGGGGCAAGGCCTGCACCAGCAAGCTGGTCGCCGGGCCCTTCGGATTCACCCGGCTCATCACGAAATTGTCGTTCATCAGATCCAACGCCTGCGAGATCGATCCATCCGGCCTGCGTACCTCATCGTCGCGATTTCCGCGCAGGAACGCATCCAAAAACGTCGTGACCGGACCCGTCGCGCCGTCAGGCGTATTGGAAGGCTCAGGCAGCTTCATCGCCCAGTTCACTGGACCCCAGGTTGGATTGTTGTAAGTGGGAACCATGTTGGAGCTTTGCGCGATCGCGTCGTGAACCTCTTCCGACCACAGCCGCCGGACCAATTTGCGTCCAAACAGATTGGCCGTGGTCGAATCCCACGTGCCGTTGTAACGCGAAGAAAGTTGATACGTGTCCGAGTTCGCGATCTCCCGCATCAGCGCCTTCACGTCGTATCCGCTGTTCACGAAATCCTGAGCCAGCGCTTTCAGTAGTTGCGCGTTCGAAGGCTGCAACGTGCATGGATTCGCGGGGTTGGCGCAGTTCGACGGCGGATTGTCCGGATCGAGCCGCGACGGATCGAACTGGTTGGACGGGCTGACGATGCCGATCCCGAAGAAGTATTCCCACATGTAGTTGACAGTTGCTCGCGCGAACTGAAAATCCGATGTGATCTTTTGCGCGAATGCCACCCGGTAGTTCTGGCCGTTGGACGGTCCGGTGCCATCGAAGATGTACGTGGGCGGAACTGTCGCGGTGGGCGTCGAGCCCTGGCGCGGCGGACGATTTCCGCTGGTGGTGTTCAACTGATAGTCGACTTTGTAGCGCGTATTGTCTTCGAGTCCCCAGTAATACGGTTGATTGTTCAGCGCGCCCTGCACAGGCGTATGGCTCGAGTAGGTGTGCGACATGAACGACGCCATGCCCCACGCCTGTTGTCGCGTGATCTGCGACGCCCACATGCTCAAGGCGTCCAGATGGCCGTGCCCGTTGTGGCACAGCAGGCAATTCATGTGCGAAATGCCCAGGAATGTTCCCACCGTGTTCGCCGTCTGCTGGTCGAAGATGTCCTGCACCGGCCCGCCGGTGACTACTCCGCCGACCTCGAAATTGAGTTCCCCTTGTGTATAGCTGTCATTGCCCTGTGCGGAGATGATTTCGCGCGCCATTTGGTCGTACGGCTTGTTGGCGCTCAGCGACGAACGGAGGTACTGGTTGAATCCCATCACGCCCGGAACGTACCGGGGGATCTGCGTGTTCCGTGAATTGTTCTGGTACAGATCCGCGAACCAGATGGTCCACTTATCCACCCAGTTCGGCGAAGAGAGCAGGCTGTCGACCAGGTTCGCGCGCTTGTTAGCCGTTGTGTCGTTCACAAACGCGGTGACCGCCGCAGTGGTGGGAATCCGGCCGGTAAGATCTAGTGTGACGCGGCGGATGAATTCGAAGTCCGTGGTGGGCGGCGCCGGTGCGACGTTGGCGGCGGCCAGCGCCTGGAAGATGTATTTGTCGATAGTGTTCTGGTTCTCCCGGGTCAGCGAGCCAGTGCGCGTTCCGCCGGGGGGTGTTGCCATGGTGGCGCCTGCTGCGCGCATGACCTCGGCGGCAGGGGCCAACTTGCTTACGACGTCCGCGGTCAGCGCCGCTTGCGAAGTGTTCAGCGCCGATACATATTTATTGTGGTCCGGTCCGAAGAACGTGCAGATCGGGTCGGCCACCGGCAGTTGCCGATCGTCGGGGCTTTGGGCCTGTGAGGCGAGGAAGCCGCCCCCAATGAGCAAAGTAGCCGCACCACCCAAAAGCCTGTTTCGTCGGGCCATTTTCGAATTCCTCCGCTATCTCTCAATCGGACTAAACACGGACATTCTTGCGGAGGTTTCTCGGATGAGGCGCTTTTAATCGCAGATCGGCCTTAAACCCTTAGTTGGGGATCAAGATCAACCGCATCTCACTACCCTCGTTGAGCATTCGAGCGTTCAAGCGAATTGTGGGTAGTACCATCGGGCTTTGGGATCTAGCTAGCTCGCCGAGGTCGAGGGCGTCAATGGATTGGTTATTTTCAAGAACCGGAAGCGTAGAAAATCTGCGTCAGCAGTTACAATTTCAGATCTTCATTCCGGTCAAGCACTTCATACAACTGGTCGCGATCCGCCGCCGTTCGTCGATGATTAGGGTGGTCCTGACCATATGATTAATTACGCTTCCGAGGCACACAGGTGCGAAGAGACATACTGGACTTCTTCTTCCAGCTCGATGCCAAACATCTCATGGACGCGGGTTTTCAACGTGGAGATGATCTCACGGAGTTCGCGGGCCGTCCCGCCGCCGTGGTTATAGATCAGGTTGGCGTGGTATTCCGCGACGCGGATTGCGCCGAGCGATATCCCTTTCGCGCCGGCCTGTTCCAGAAAATAGGCCGACGGGACCTTACCCTCGCGCACCACGGATTCCGGGACTTGCGCGCGGGTCGCCTCCGGCAAGTCCGCAAGCAGCAGATTCTTAAAAATGCTCCCGGCGCAGCGCATCGTCGGCGGATATTTTTCGTCGCGGATTTTGCGGATACCGCCGGCAGTCGTACGCAACTCAGTAGGGTCCGCAGGATCGAGACGCAGGATCGCAGACAGAATCACCCAGTTCTTGTGGCGTTTGAAAATGCTTTCGCGATAGCGGAACTCGCAGGCCGCATTGTCGATCTCCTGAATCCCGGATCCATCGAAAAATCGCACGCGTTCGATGCGTTCCTGGATGGAATGCCCGTATGCGCCGGCATTGCCGTAGACCGCACCACCCACCCAGCCCGGAATCCCGGTCATCGTCTCCAACCCGCGCAGGCCGCGATCTATTGAAGCGTCGACCAGATTCTGCAGCATCGCACCGGCCTCTACGTGGGCCGTCGCGCCATCGAACCGAATTCCGCGAGCGGTATAACGCAGGACTGCTCCGGAAAAGCCCGCGTCATCGACAATGAGATTGGTCCCGCCGCCGATCACTGTGCGCGGCCATCCGCTTTCGTTGACGGCGCTCCAGGCTTGGATCAGTGCGGTTTCGTCATCGGCGTCCAGGAGTACTTTGGCCGGCCCCCCGATCTCGAATCGAGTATGACTGGCTAGCGAAGCATTGACGAAGACGTGTAAATTGGGAATCGCCAGAAGGCGAAAGAGCATCTGGTCCGATTATAAAGGAGCGTCTTGTGTTCCCTCCGGAAGCCCTCACATTTTTTCGCGGTCTCGCCAAAAACAATAATCGCGACTGGTTCCAGCCGCGGAAGGACATCTTCGAGACCAAGGTCAAGGTTCCGATGATTGAACTGGTCGAAAGAATGAATGCCGAGCTGGGCAAGTTTGCGCCGGAGTATATCAACGATCCGAAAAAGGCGATCTACCGGATCTATCGCGATACGCGTTTCAGTTCCGACAAAACGCCGTACAAAACCCACCTCGCGGCCATCTTTCCGCGGCGAGGGTCTGAATCGAAGCACGCCGGCCCCGGATTTTTCTTCGCCGTTTCGCACAAGAGCATCGAAATCGCGGGTGGAGTCTACGGGCCGGCGCCCGAAGACCTGCTGAAGATCCGGACCTGGCTCGCTGAGAATCACGCCGCCTTCCGCAAGATCGCGCGCGGTCCGTTCAAGATGATGGGCGAGCTGCGGGGCGGTTCACTCACGCGCGTACCGAAGGGCTTTGACACGGCGCACCCCGCGGCGGACCTGATCAAAATGAAGCAGTGGTATTATGCCGCCGAACTCGACGCGAAGCTGGCAACCACGCCGAAACTGCTTCCGGAACTGGTCAAACGGTTTAAAGCCATGGCCCCCGTGATGGAGGAACTCGCCAAGCCGCTCGCCAGCCGGAAGCAGGCAGCAATATGGTGAGCTATTTCTCCACTTGCAGCTCGTTGGTTACCTTGAATACGCCTGGGACCCCGTTGGCGGCGATCCCCGCCAGATTCTTATCCATCTCGGCGCTGACGACCCCCACCAGCGTGACATTCCCGTTCTTGACGATGATATGGATGGGCGGAACAGCTCCCATGGCATACCGGTACAGGTCGCCCTTCGCGAAGACGGCGCGGTACACCTCGCGCCGAATGCGATCGTCGTTCGGGGAATTCGGCAGGACTTCGATTTCGTTAATTACAGCGGTCACACCCTCGACCTTCTTGACCACGTTCTCCGCATCCGACTTGAGGACGGGCCGGACCACCTGCCCAAACAAGGAAACTCGGGTCCCATCGACGCGGTAGGCGAGGTTGTCGAAAACGCTATAGTACGGAAGCATTACCAGTTCGTGTCTGACTTCTTTAGCGATCCGATCGCTAGGGGCGGCGGCGAGAAGCGCCATCGGGAGCAGGAATGCCAGGGTCTTCATACGATCCTCCCTGGTGTGAGTCTAGCTCAATGAAGAATCGAATGGATTTTCGAAGGATTCTCTGTTTACCACGCTTGCGGACTGTGATACGATGGAGGTGCTTCCATGGAATCCCCCTTGAGGCAATCCCCCTACCTATGGAGTCGAAGATAACCTCCGAATGAGTTTTACCGTCTTTTTGGGCAACCTGCCCGTTTGGGTAACTGCGGACGACATCAGAGGCTGGCTGGCAGCCGAGAACCTGGTGGCGGACGCGATTAAGGTGATCCGCAACCCCGAAACGCAAGAGTCGAAGGGATTCGCGTTCATCGAAGCGCCGAACACGGATGAGATGAATTCCATCATCCGCCGATTCGATCGCGCTCCGCTCGAAGATCGTTTGCTACGTGCCAATCCCGCTCAGCCTCCTAAGCCGAAAGGCCAGGCCAGGCCTATGGGCGGACCCAGCAGCTTCGCACCACATGCGCCCCCGCCGCAGCAGACCAGTGGTCCTCCGCAGGCCGTAGCCGCCGAACAACGCCCGCCGCGCCGGGGTAAGAACAAGCCTGCCGCCAAGAAAAACGGTAACGGCGGCCCAAACAGCGCCTTCGCCGAAGAACTCGCCAAAGCTCTCTAACGCTGTTGGCTCGCCAACTGCGCCCGCCAAAGTGCCTAGTGTTATCGTTTTGTCACGCTGGAACCTTGTCTTCCCCGGCAATGGTGATATACTAGACCGCTAAGAAAATAACAAGGTTGGAATGTAGTGTCTGGGCGATGCCGTGTCCAAAAGACGACGGGCTCCCGGGGGGAGACTCACGTTTGAAAGACCTACTCATCATACGCGTTATATTTGTTGGCCTGTTGAGTTGTGCGGCCTTCTTTCTCCACCCGTTCGACCTCGAAGGACCGATTGCCGCAGCGGTCGGAGCCGCAGCGGGGATCGCCATTGTTATCTTTGAGATCCGCATCAAACAGGTCAGCCTGAAGCGATTGATCGGCGCAGCTTTCGGAAGCGTGCTGGGCATTCTGGGCGCATACCTGATCTCGCTGGTTGTGGGCCAAGTCTCGAATAGCTATAACACAGTACACTTCCTCCAGGTCGCACTCCTCGCGTTCATGACCTACTGCGGACTGGTGGTGGGCGCGGCCAAGGGAGACATGTTGAACCTGGCCGCTCTGGGTGGGTTGTTCGGCGGGGAAAAGGCCACCAAGAACACCTTCAAGATCCTGGATACCAGCGTGATCATCGACGGCCGGGTCGCGGACATTGTCGAGACCGGCTTTGTCGACGGAACCCTGGTGATCCCCCAATTCGTACTGCGCGAACTTCAACTCGTCGCCGATTCCTCGGATTCGATGAAACGCAACCGGGGCCGCCGCGGGCTCGATATCTTACAGCGCATCCAGAAAATGCCGCAGCTCAACATTCAGATTCTAGAGGACGATTTCCCCAATGTCCGCGAGGTCGACATGAAGCTGATTGAGCTGGCCAAAGTTTACGATTGCAAAATCGTCACCAACGATTTCAATCTAAACAAGGTGGCCCAGCTGCACGGTGTCGAGGTGCTGAACATCAACGATCTAGCGAATGCCCTCAAGCCCGTCGTATTACCGGGCGAGACCATGCGGGTGTTCATCCTCAAAGAGGGGAAAGAGTACAACCAGGGCGTCGCGTATCTGGACGACGGGACCATGGTGGTGGTGGACAATGCCCGCAAGATGATTTCGAAGACCATCGACATCGCCGTGACCAGCGTCCTGCAGACTACCGCGGGCAAGATGATTTTCGGCCGGTTTGACGAGCGGACTCACTTGGTCCACGAAAAGGAACGCCCCGAGCGCCGCGCGGAGCCCGCTCCTGCTGCGAATGCAGGGAGTTGAGGCAGCCTAGTTGGGCGGTCTAGCGCCCTCTATACTCCCCGGTGGTGGCGTCTACGAACACCGACCACTCCGCTGCTGAGACGTTCTCGCCCCAGAAAACGCGCCACACCGGATCCGGGAAGCGCGGGATCAACTCGCACATAAAGCTCACCAGCGGCTTGTTCCCGGGTTTCTTCAGATACTCGGAGCTTTTCGAAATTGCGGTTTGAAGCGCATCCGTCGTATCGACCTTCAGAGCCGAGTAAAGAAACGGCTGCTCCTGGCCGCGCGGACCGCCCCAACCCTCTTCGATGCCTCCGAAAACGCCCTTATGCAGGCTCCCGTCGCCTTCGACGGCCGACCAGGTGAAGGATTTCTGGCGGGCCCGCGCCGCCGAGACGTAAACGATCTCCCAGGCTCCGGCCTTGCCGTCATCCGACTTCGGATTCGCCAGATTGAGACTACGGATTCGGAGCGGCTGGGCGTCCGGCGCCCAGGTGCGGGCGGGAGGATAGGTCATCTGGAACGCCTGGCGTCCGGTGATCGGCTCCGTGGGCTTTTCAGGCTCTTTTGCCTTGGTTCCCGAAGGGGATTCCGAGCATCCGGCGAGCAGCACTGCTGCCAGTGCGGGGAGAAGAAGTCGCATCTATTTCCAATGTCGATGTTGGTGGCATTGCATGTCAACCGGCAAGTCGATCACAAACGTCCTATATGCGGGAAATTCTGAGGAGTATAATTTGGGCAGACGGGGAGGTTCCCATGTTGTATCGAGTTCTTGCCGCCACCTTGTTTGCAGCCATCACGCTTTCTGCGCAGGGGCGTGGATCCACAGGAGGGTCGTCCAGCACCGGCGGTAGTACGGGCGCGGGCGCAGGCACGTCGACGGGCGGTAACATTGGCCGTCCAAGTTCCCCGAGCGGCACGACAGGGTCGCTGCCAACAAGCACATATCCCGGCGACGCTCCGCGTCCCATCCTGATCACCGGAAAAATAATGCTGGATGACGGCACTCCTCCACCGAACGGAATTCTGATCGAACGGGTGTGCGCCGGCGGCCGGCCGCGTCCCGAGGGCTATACGGATTCGAAAGGGCATTTCACCTTCACGCTGGGACAGGAGATGGGCGTAATGGCCGACGCGAGTGAAGCTTCCAATCGAAACGAAGCGACAGGCGCCAACCCGATGGGCGGAGTTCGCGAAAGCCAGCTTGCCGGTTGTGAGCTTCGTGCGGTCTTCGCCGGGTTCCGCTCCAATGTGATCTCGCTCGCAGGGAAACAGTATATGGGCGATGCCGACGTCGGCACGATTATCCTCCATCGGATGAACAACGTGGAGGGCCTGACCATCAGTGCCACTTCCGCACTCGCTCCAAAAGATGCCAGGAAGGCCTACGAACGAGGCCTGGACGCGCTAAAGAAGAGCAAGACCGACGATGCCCAGAAGGAATTCGAAAAGGCAGTGGATGGGTATCCGAAGTACGCCTCCGCCTGGTATGAATTGGGGAGGATCTATGAGCGGCGCGATCACATCGACCAGGCTCGCGAGGCTTACAATCATGCGCTGGCGGCGGATTCGAAATACGTCAATCCGTACGAGCGCCTCTACATGCTGGCCGGCACCGAAAGAAAATGGCAGGAAGTCGCGGACACCACCGACAAAGTGCTGCGGCTGAATCCCTACGATTTCCCCGCCGCATACTACTTCAACGGCGTCGCGAATCTGCAGCTCAACAAGCTGGACGTGGCTGAAAAGAGCGCGCGCGAAGCAGTGAAGCTGGATACGAAGCACGAAAATCCGCGCTCGAACTATATTCTGGGAATCATCCTGGCCCAGAAACAGGATTTGACTGGAGCCGCCGATTGCCTGCGCGCGTACTTAAAGGACGTTCCTAACGGCAAGGATTCGGATCTGGTCCGGCGTCAGTTAGCTGATATCGACAAGGTCGCACAGGCGAAGCAGAACTGAATTGGCCTAGACTGATCGACATGCGGCCGATTTTTGTGTTGGCGGCGGCGCTCTCGCTTCCTGCTGCCGATCCCCTGTATGACAGCGCCGTGCGCAAACTCGACGCGATCGAAGCTCGCCAGGTGAAGCGCGGGTCGGCGGTCACGTTTACGCCCGCGGAGATCAATGCCTGGGCGCGCGTGAAGATTCCCGAGATCGTTCCGGAGGGAATCCGCGATCAGCGCGTCGAACTCGCTGCGAACTCAGCGACGGGATCTGCGCTGGTCGATTTGCTGAAAATGCGGCACGCCAAAGGCGAGTCGACCAACTGGTTCGTCTCCAAGTTGATCGAAGGCGAGCGGGCGTTGAAGGTCGGTGTGCGAGTGGAATCCGGCAGCGGCCGGTGCGTGGTCTATCTGACCCGCGTCGAGATCGGCAATGCCGTGGCGAACCAGACCGTCATCGATTTTCTGGTCAGAACATTTTTCGCGCCGCTGTACCCGGAGGCGAAAATAAACGAACCGTTCGATCTGGATTATGACATCGACCGGATCGATATCCGGCCGTCGGGCGCGATGGTCACGATCAAGCACTGATTCAATCGTGAGGTCCCAGCGGATTGATGGTCAACACCTGACGCGCGTCCACGTGATTGAACTGCATGGGGAAGCTGGTTGCACCGTAGTAGGCGCCCCACTGGTCCTTGTAGTGCTTCGACAAAGGCTGGCCCGATTGGCCGATGGTGATGTTCTGAAGTGAATGGTCGAGGTCCGAGAAATCGACGATCATGCGCATGGAGGGGCCCAGACGGCCGGTGGATTGTTTGATGGTGGTAGGCGATCCGCTCATCGGAACCGGGCCGATGTCGAAATATTTTCCGATCAAGGGCAACTGGCCTTCCACGGGATTCGGAATCCTCAATTGATTGAACTGGCCATAGTCCCAGCGCGAGACTTTGGAGCCTTCGATTTTCGCGCCCTCCTGGACGGCGTCGGCCAGACACTTCAGCAGCAGCGCATCGTAATCGGCGAACCAACCGGACGGGCGCTCGCGTAGTAGTCGCTCGATCACGGCGGGCGCCATGGGAAAAGAGTACATATCGCTTACGCCCGGAGCCGCGCGCTCGGCGACGGATTTCTTGAGCTGATCATAGATCAAAGAGACGATCATGGGCGCGGCGGTTCCTTTTTCCATTTGTCCGGTCCAGGAGCGGAGCAGGTCGATCACTTCACGGTTTTGAGCGCTGTTGCGAGCGTCCGACGCGCGAACCACCTGCTGGGCGAGGAAGAAAGAAAGCGCCGAGTACACGTCTTTTTGCACAGTCAGCATTTCCTGCGGCTGCCATTTCGGTTTGCGGTCGAGCAGCGCGCGGATCTCGCTGGACCGGTAATACGCCGCGAAGTCGCCGGCGACGGGGTAACGATAATCTTCCGGAAACGGGTTCTGATTCGCCGTCACGATCATGCCCTTGGAAGGATTGAAAACGTGCGGCAGATCGTCGAAAGGGATGAACCCCTGCCATTCGCAATCGCCGGCCGCGCCGTTGGCCGGGACGTCACCACCGCAGTTAGCCGGACGGATGGGAAGCTTTCCAGTGGCGTGATATCCGATGTTGCCGTCGGCGTCGGCATAGACGAAGTTCTGTCCAGGTCCTGGATAGCGCGCGAGTGCCGCGGTGAACCCGTTCCAGTCGCGGGCTCGATTGAGGTCTAGAAACGGGAACTGGAAGCTGGCGGGTTCCGCGGCGGCCCAGCGCAGCGCGTAGTTTTGATTTTCATCATTGAGGAAAACCGGACCGTGACGTGTGACCCACTGTTCGAAGAGAACCGGTTTGGAGCCCTTTACGCCAATCGCGCTGTGTTCCAGGCGCGCCTGTTCGATCTGGCCGTGAAAAGCATAGCGTCCCGTCTGCGGATCGATCTGTTCGCGATACAGATCCTGTACGTCGAATTGCAGATTCGTGACGCCCCAGGCGATGTGCTGGTTGTGGCCGATGATGATGGCCGGGACGCCGGGCAGCGAAACGCCGGTTACGTCGAGATCGCCGGCACGGAGGTGGATCATGTACCAGGTGGATGGAAGAGAAAACTCCAGATGCGGATCGTTTGCGAGCATCGGTTTGCCGGTGGAGGAGCGCTCGCCCGAAAGAGCCCATGCATTGGAGCCTGGCTGAACTTCGCCGCCGGTTCGAGCGGGAAACAGAAATTCGACCTTATCGCGATCGCCTTTCTGCAACATATGCTCCTTGGCGATTTCGTTCCGCCAACTGGTGGTCAGGGTGCGGTACATATGCAAGCCGGCGAGAATCGAATCGCGAACGCGCCAGGGACGCGGGTCGTAGTTGAGCAGCTTGAATTCGAGCGGCAGCTTGCCGCGGTGCGTTTTCAGATAGAAATTCACGCCTCGCGCGTATGCCGCGAGCACGGCACGATCCGCAACCGGCATGCTTTGCTCGGCATCTTCAGCCAGATGGGCAATCCGCAGCCGGCGTGCCTCCTGATCCGAAGCCAGCGCCTGAGGTCCCACCACCTCCGCCAATTCGCCCGCGGCAAGGCGTCGAAGAGCGTCCATCTGCCACATCCGGTCCTGCGCAGTGACGAAGCCTTGCAGAAAAATCGCGTCTTCCCAGGTGGCCGCGGTGATGTGCGGAACGCCCAGCGCATCGCGCGCGACGGTGGCCTGCGCGCTTACGGGCGCGGCGATCTCGCCCGAGGTTTGCGCCAGTGGCCGCCAAGCGTACCAGTAAACGGCTGCGAGAAGAGCAATCAGCAAAAAGGCTATGCTCAGATTGATCACGCGCAGCAGAGGCGTGGAAAAGAACACTCGCTCGATTGTAGCGAAAAGCAATGTCGCTTCGACTGATTCTGTTAATCGCGATTGTGGTCGTGAACGGATTTTTCGCCGCGGCCGAGGTGGCCCTGGTGTCCGTGCGCCGTTCGCGGCTGCGGCAGCTTTCCGAACAGGGAAGCGCGGCCGCGCGCGCCGCGCTCGATCTGCTGGCCAATCCGGGACGATTGCTGAGTGTGACGCAGGTGGGCGTGACGCTGGCGAGCCTCGGCTTGGGATGGGCTGGCGAGGACACGGTCTATCAAATGCTGCTGAGCGCTTTTCACCCGGTGATCACGAACCGGTCGGAACCTTGGTTTCACGCCGGAGCCTTCGGCGTCGCATTCCTGATCATCAGCTTCGTGCACGTGGTGGTAGGCGAAGTGGTGCCGAAAAATCTTGCGATCGAAAAGGCTGATCGGCTGGCGCTGATCATGGCGCCGGTGCTGCTGCTGTTTCTTCGCGTATCGGCGCCCTTCGTGTTTGTGATCGAACGGTCGGCTGGGGCCCTTTCGCGAGCTTTGGGATTGCACGGCGGGCACGCCGGAGGCGGGCACTCGCCCGAAGAGCTGAAGTTCATCATCGAATGGAGCCGGCGGGAAGGACACCTGGAAGGCTTCGAAGAAGACGCTATCCAGAAAATCCTCGAATTGAGAGACGTGAACGCGCGAGAAATCATGACGCCGCGCATCGACATCGTTTCGGTAGCCGTCGACACGACGCTCGACGAGCTGCTGCGGTTGATCGTGGAGCATAAATATTCCCGGCTTCCGGTGTATCAGGGCAAGCGCGAGAATATCGTCGGCATCGTGCATTACAAGGATCTGACGACGGCGTGGCTGGAACGCAAGCTTGCGGCGGATCGCAGACAGCCCGCACGTCCGTTCCGGTTGCGGCGATTTCTCCGCGATCCGCTGGTGGTCCCCGAAACCAAGCCGTTGAATCAACTAGTGGACGAATTCCGCACGCAGCACACGCATCTGGCGATGGTGGTGGACGAGTTCGGCACCATCACGGGACTGGTGACGATGGAAGACGTGTTGGAACAGATTTTTGGCGAGATCGGCGACGAACACGACGTGCGGCGTCCTTTGCCGGCGGCGGGCGCGCCGGTGATCGAAGTCGACGGTAGCACCAACATTCGCGATCTCTCGACGCAGTATGGAATCGACCTGCCGGGCGACGCGGGATTCGAGACGCTGGCAGGGTTCCTGCTGTTCCGGCTCGGCTATATTCCCTCGCCGGGCGAATCGGTCACTTATGAAAATCGCACGTTCATCGTGCAGGAGATGGATCGCAACCGGATTGTGCGGGTAAAAATCGTGACAGCTCGTCCCGCGGAAACAGTGCATGAAAAGCCTGCTTGAACAGGTTCGGACGGAATTCCGGCGCATAGGCGACGAGGGCGTCAAGAAGTCGCAGGAACGCTTCTTCGCGCCCGATCAAAGAGTGGAGTCGTACGGGATCGCCGCGCCGGCCATTAAACAGATCGCGCAGGAGGTTTATCGCCAGGTGAAGCCATGGCCGGTGGCGGATCGCGATAGGTTTTGCACGGAGCTATTCGCCAGCGGAAGGAGCGAAGAAGGCGCGCTGGTTTGCTACGTGTATCGCCGCTTCGCGAAACAATGCGGCGCGCGCGAGTTCCGGCTGTTCACGCGCTGGCTGGACCGGTACGTGAACAACTGGGGGCACACGGACGGTCTCTCGCTGTGGCTGCTGGGCGGGTCGATTGCGAACGATCCGTCTTTGATCGGCGCTCTCGATGCATGGACGCGATCGAAAAACCGCTGGAAACGACGGGCGGCGGCCGTCGCACTGGTGCCGTCGGCGCGCCGGGGGCTGCATACCCAAGAGATCCTCAAGATCGCGACGCCGTTGATTCCGGATCAGGACGACATGGTGCAGAAAGGCGTCGGTTGGCTGCTGAAGGAGACGTATCCTAAGAAATCCGCCGCAGTCGTGAAGTTCCTGCTGCCGTGGCGCGGAAACGCTCCCCGCTTGGTGTTGAGGTATGCGGCGGAGAAAATGAGCGCGGCGGATCGAGTCAGAGTGCTCGCCGTACCACCTGCTGGGTGACTTTACCAAGAAGCTCGTGTACGGTTCGCGTAGTCACGGGATGGCGCAGATCGGGCGCCAGTTCCGCGAGGGGTTCCAATACAAATCGCCGCTCGATCATGCGCGGATGTGGGATCTCCAATTCAGGTGTAGCTAATACAGAATCGCCAAACAGCAAAATATCGATATCAATGACGCGAGGTCCTTTGGATACGATCCGTTTGCGGCCCATTTCACGTTCGATCTTCTGGATGCGCGAGAGCAGTTGTTTGGGGAATAGATCCGTCTCGACCTCGATGACTTGGTTCAGAAACCACGGTTGCTGGGGAACATCGCGAGGCTCGGTTTCATAGATGGATGAAGTGCGTTTGACGCGCAGATCGGGCGCTTCCAGCCCCATGACGGCTCGCGCGAGATTCGCGCGGCGATCGCCGAGGTTAGAGCCGAGTCCGAGATAGATGGTCTTCAAAACAGTGAGTTTTGCGAATTGCGCATCCGGCGCGGAACCTTGAAGTGGTCCCAGGCCTGATCGGTTGCGATACGGCCGCGCGGCGTGCGGTTGAGAAACCCGAGTTGAATCAGATACGGCTCGTAGACCTCCTCGATGGTGTCGGATTCTTCGTCGATCGAAGCGGCGATGGTGTTGAGTCCCACTGGCCCGCCGCCGTATTTTTCAAGAACGGTCATCATGATTTTCTGGTCGATTTCGTCCAGGCCGAAGCGGTCGACTTCGAGCAGATCCAGCGCGCGGTGCGCGACTTCGAGATCGATGTGACCGGCCGCACGCACCTGGGCGTAATCGCGGACACGGCGCAGCAACCGGTTGGCGATGCGCGGCGTCCCGCGGCTACGGCGGGCTATTTCTTCCGCGCCATCGGTGTCGATCTCCACGGCGAGCAGGCGCGCCGATCGTCTCACGATGCTGCTCAGTTCGGCGACATCGTAGGGATTCAGGCGCAGCACCAATCCGAAGCGGCTCCGCAGCGGCGCGCTGATCAGACCTTGGCGCGTGGTCGCGCCGATGGCGGTGAAGCGCTTGATATCCATCGCCACGGTTCGCGCGCCCGGGCCAGTCCCGATCAGGATGTCCATCCGGAAATCCTCCAGCGCGGAGTAAATCATTTCTTCCACATCCGGCTGGAGGCGGTGAATCTCGTCGATGAAAAAAACTTCGCGCTCATGAATGTTGCTGAGGATTCCGACCAGGTCGAGTTTCTTCTGCAACACCGGTCCCGAGGTTTGCTGAAATCCCACGCCGAGCTCCGCCGCTATGATCCCGGCGAGCGTGGTCTTGCCCAAGCCGGGCGGACCGTACAGCAGGACGTGATCCATCGCCTCGCCACGCCGCTTCGCGGCTTCGATCGCGATCGCGAGGTTTTCCTTGACCTTAGTCTGTCCCGCGAAATCGGCCAGGAGATTCGGACGCAATGCGGCTTCGAACTGACGATCCTCTTCACGGAGAGATGCGGAGACAATTCCTTCGTCACGCATGAAGTTTCAGTGTAGAACCAAAATGGCTACCGCACGAGTTTTAGCGCACGCCGGAACAGCGGATCGAAGTCGTTCGACTCGCTGGCAGATTTCGCTTTGTTCACCGCGGCTTCAGCCGATGCGCGCGTCGCTCCAAAATTCATCAGGGCGGAGATGACGTCTTCTTCGGTCGAGCTGAACGTCGCCTTGGGGGCCGCGTCCGCACGTACCGGAACGCCTAACAGATCGAGCTTGTCGCGAAGCTCCAGGACCATGCGCTCCGCGGTTTTCTTGCCGACACCGGGGATTCGGACGAGTTGTTCGATGGCGCCGGAACGGATCGCCGCGACCAGATCCGCTGCGGTCAACCCGCTGAGCGTGGTTACCGCGAGCTTTGGGCCGATACCACTTACCGTGATCAGTTTCTCGAATAGCGCTTTATCCGCGGCGGAAACGAAACCGAACAGCGCGAGCGCATCTTCGCGTACGTGCGTATGAATATGAAGCTGAACCGGCTGACCTTTTTCCGGAAGTGAAGAGAACGCGGACACCGGAATCGTCACTTCATAACCGACGCCGTGCACGTCAACAATCACCAGGTTAGGATGCTTTTCGAGAAGCGTGCCGCGGAGATGAGCGATCATGAAGAATCAGAATACAGTATGCGGCGGCGATTTTTTGTCGGCGAGGTTCGCAACGGCCACGCCCAGATCGATGGCGATGACGCGCGTCATCTGACTCGCGTGCTTCGAGTGGAGGCAGGGCAGCGCTACGAGATTTCCGACAACCGGAATGTCTACCTCGCTGAAATCGAGACGGCGCGCAAGGAACACGTCGTATTCCGGACGCTCGAAAAGCTGGAATCTCCGGTATCGGGACCGCGGTTGATTCTATGCGTGGCGCTGTTCAAGTTCGATCGTTTTGAGTGGATGATCGAGAAAGCCACCGAGTTGGGCGTTTCAGAAATTGTTCCGGTCGAGACCACGCGCAGCGAGCACGGGCTGGAGCGCGCGGCGCACAAGCGTGTCGAACGCTGGCGCCGTATCGCTCTCGAAGCGAGCCAGCAATCGCGGCGGGCCTTTTTGCCGGTGATCGCGGAGCCGCACTCGTTGCGAGACGCACTCGCGATCGACGCGACGCGTCGTCTGGTCCTGGACGAAGCTTGCTCCGGATCGATCCCGATTCCGTTAGCCGATTCGATTGCCCTGTTGGTGGGACCCGAAGGCGGCTGGACTGACGAAGAACGCGCGCTGTTCGGCTCTTGGACCCCGGTATCGCTCGGTCCGCTCATCTTGCGCGCGGAAACAGCCGCGATTACGGCGCTCGCGATCGTGGGGAACGCTTCGCGACTAAAATGAAACGATGACTCGTCGAGAATTCACAGCGGGGTTGGCTCTTACCGCCAAGAGCTATGCACAGATTCGGGGCGCGAACGAGCGGCTGCGCATCGGAGCGATCGGATGCGGCGGACAGGGAATGGCGAATTTGAACGCGCTGGTCAAGATGCGCGAAACCGACAATATCGACGTCCTTTCGGTGTGCGACGTTTACGACAAACGCGCCGATCAGGCCGCGAAGGTTACGGGAGCGAAGATCGTCAAGGATTATCGCCACGTACTCGACGATAAAGACATCGACTACGTCCTGATCGCGACGCCTGAGCACTGGCACGCCCGGATGACGCTGGACGCGGCGGATGCGCGTAAACACATCTATTGTGAAAAGCCGATGACGCATACGCCCGACGAATCGAAAAAGGTCGCGGCAAAGATCCATGCGACGGGCGTGAAGATGCAGGTCGGCGTGCAGGGCATGTCTGACGATTCCTACGAAACGGCGAACAAATACGTGAAGGATGGCACGCTGGGGAAAGTCGTGCTGGCGCAGATCGACTATTCGAGGAATCACGCGGGAGATTTTTGGGCCTATCCCATTGAACCGGATGCGCGGCCCGGAGAGAACCTCGATTGGAAAGCGTGGTTGGGTCCGGCGCCGAAGCGTCCGTTCGATCCGGCGCGGTTTTTTCGATGGCGGCACTATTGGGACTATTCGGGCGGTATCGCGGCGGATCTGTTCGTCCATCGGGTGACGCGGATCATCAAGGCTCTCGGTTTGACGTTTCCGCAATTCGCCGCAGGTGCGGGCGGTAAATTCGAGTTCACGCAAAGCGCAGCGGAGATTCCGGACACGTTGAATATCCTGCTCGACTATCCTGACGGTTTGACGGTGCAACTCATCTCATCGCAAGCGAACGAACGTCGAGTGCCGCACATTCTGCGCGGCCACAAGGCGACGCTGGAATTCACCAATTCAGGATTCACTATCAAGCCGGAGCGAGAGTTCGCGAGCGAAGTAAAGGAAATCGAGCACAAGAAAACGGGCGCCGAAGAACTCGACTTGCATCACCGCAACCTGATCAACGCCATTCGCGTTAATGAAGCGTTGAGGTGCGACGTGATGCTTGGCTACTACGGCGTAGTGGCGTGCGCAATGGGCAACGAATCCTACCGGCATCGCAAATACATGAAGTGGGACGCGACCAAGGAACGCATGATCGCGGCCTGATCGCTTACACTGAAAAATTGGTCAACCGCCTAGTTTTCGAGAATCTGAAGCACCGTCCGGTGCGAACCCTGCTCAGCGCAATCGCAATTGGCGTGCAGGTGACGCTTATGCTGACGCTGGTCGGCGCGAGCCACGGGATGCTGCACGATACCGTCGTTCGGTCGCGGGGAACCGGCGCAGATATTATGGTTCGTCCTCCGGGAAGCTCGATCCTTGGGTTCTCCGGAGCGGTGATGTCGGAAGGGTTCGTCTCCTTGATTCGCAAGGAACCGCACGTCGCGCTCGCGACGGGCAGCCTGGTCCAGTCAGCGGGCGGGAATTTCAATTCTATTACCGGCATTGACCTCGACCAATTCAACGCGATGAGCGGCGGGTTCAACTATCTCGAAGGTGGGCCATTTAAGGGGCCGGGAGATTTGGTCGTAGACGAAATCTACGCTCGTGGCGAGCACCTTCACGCCGGCGCGACAGTCAATCTCGGCTTGAAGTGGCATCTCACTGGAATTGTCGAGTCGGGAAAGATGTCACGTATGTTCGCGGACCTCAAGTCGGTTCAGGATAAGTACTCCAGCACCGGGAAAGTGAGCATTATCTGGGTTAAGGTCGACGCACCAGACAATGTTCCAACGGTCCTCGCGCAACTGCATAAGGATCTTCCCGAACATCAGATATTGTCGGTCGAAGAATATAGCTCGCTGATCTCCGCAAACAACATTCCGATGCTGAAGGATTTTACGTACGTAGTCATCGGAATCGGCGTCGTAATCGGATTCCTGGTGGTGTTTCTTTCGATGTACACAGTGGTGCTAGAGCGGACGCGGGAAATTGGAATTTTGAAAGCACTGGGAGCGTCGCCCGGATACGTATTAGGAATCCTGCTGCGCGAAACCGTACTGCTTACTATTGCCGGCGTCATTGCCGGAATCGTGATGACCTATGCCGCACACGCTCTTCTGGCCGTTGTCTTTCCGACCTTCATCACCGAAGTCGCATACGACTGGTGGCCCATCGCCGCGGCGATCGCCTTGATCGCAGCCCTGATTGGCGCGATTTATCCGGGGCTCAAGGCCGCGCGCCAGGACGCGATCGAGGCTCTGTCCTATGATTGAGATCCACGATCTCAAGAAGGTCTATCACGTCGGCGAGGTCGACGTGAACGCGCTGCGCGGAGTCGATCTTTCCGTCAAACGTGGAGAATTCGTATGCGTCGTGGGACCCAGCGGGTCCGGCAAATCGACTCTGTTTCATATTTTGGGCGGGCTGACTCCGCCGACCTCAGGCGAGATTCATATCGACGGTCGCGATCTGCTCAAAATGACGGACGCCGAACGAACCAATTTGCGCAAGCGGACGGTTGGGTTCGTTTTTCAGAAATACAACCTGCTGCCGACGCTGACTGCGGAAGAAAACATCGAAATCGCTCGTGACATCGCGGGACGCAAGCAGGAGAAGGACTCGCAGTTCGATGACGTTATAAAACTGCTGGGGATCGAGGGACGGCTGCATCACAAGCCTCGTGCTCTTTCCGGCGGCGAGCAGCAGCGCGTCGCTATCGCTCGCTCCATCGTGAATCATCCCGCGATTCTGCTTGCCGACGAGCCGACCGGCAATCTGGACAGTGAGAATTCTCAAATCGTGCTCAGCTTGCTGCGCGACCTGAATCGCCGGACCGGGCAGACCATTCTGATGATCACTCACGATTTGGACGCCGCATCGTATGGGGACCGCATTGTCCGCATGCGCGACGGACGAATTGTCGAATAGCGTGGGAACTTTCCTGGCTCGATAGTGTCTACATGGGCATGTTCGAGCAATCCATGCTTCTGCCAAATGCAGCGGGAAAGAGAACCAGCGCGCTGGCGGCATCCATCACGATGCAGACCGCGGTCGTCGGCGTGATCCTTCTCATTCCGCTCATCTATAACGATCGTCTGCCGTTCATCGCACACGCGATTCCCGTCAATCTGCCAGTGCGAACGCCTCCGCCTGTTCAGGAGCCTTCGCAACATGCGGTTGCGTCGAGCCATGCGCCAACTGTCATGACAGCCGCTAGCCACGTGTTCCACCTTCCATCACGAGTACCTACAACCAGTCCAACCGCGGCGACCATCGATATCGAGGGGCCGCCAACCAACTGGAGCGATGCACTTGCGACGTCCGTTATTCCAGGATCGACATCAATTCACGTCGAAGCTCTTGCGCCCACCTCCCATGCGGCTACTACGCCAAAGGCTGAAACAATGCGGATTCCCGTCGGCGGCGATGTGCAAGCGGCCAAGCTGATCAAGAAAGTGCTTCCGGTTTACCCGGCGCTAGCAAAGACGGCGCGCGTATCAGGGACCGTTCGGTTAGGTGGCATCATTGCCAGAGACGGCACCATTCAGCAACTGCAAGTAATTGCCGGGAATCCCCTGCTGATCGCGGCGGCGGTCGACGCGGTTCGTCAGTGGATCTACCGCCCGACTACCTTGAACGGTGAAACCGTGGAAGTGGTCGCGCCGATCGACGTGATCTTTACTTTGTCACAATAGGGATGTGCGCTTCTTTTGTGTAATGACTCTACTTGCCGGCGCTGGTTCAGCGCAATCGCTGTACGATCGATTTTTCGACGACTACTACTTTCCGTATAATCCGACGGCGGCGACGTCTGCCGGCATCCACAAGTACGACGATAAGCTCGAGGACTATTCGAGAGCGGGCGTTAATGCGCGCATCGCGGCGCTCAAATCGTTCGAGACACAGTTCGCGAAACTGCCCGCCAGCGCCGATCGCGACCTGGTTCTAAGCAGCATCCGCGCCAGCCTGCTGGATCTCGAAGTGATCCGCACTTGGGAGAAGAATCCCGATACTTATTCGAGCGGAATCTCGGGCAGTGCATTCACGATCATGAGCCGCACGTTCGCTCCGCCTGAAGTGCGTCTGAGATCGCTGATTGAGCGCGAACGGCAAATGCCGAAGGTGCTCGCCGATGCGCGGGCGAATCTCAAGAATCCTCCGAAAATCTACACCGAAGTCGCCATCGAACAGCTTCCCGGCATCGTCGCGTTTTTCGAAAACGACGTGCCCCTCGCATTCAAAGACGTGACTGAGCAGAAGCTGCTCACGCGATTCCGCCAGATGAACGGCGCCGTGATCGCTGCCCTTAAGGATTACGAAAAATTCCTGCGCACGGACATGTTGCCCAAGTCGAGCGGCGATTTTCGTTTGGGCGCGGAGAATTACGCGAAGAAGCTCGCGTACGAAGAGATGGTCGACATTCCACTCGACCGGCTGCTTCAGATCGGCTACGACGATCTGCATGCGAACCAGAAGAAATTCAAAGAAACTGCGGCGAAGATCGATCCGAAGAAAACGCCGCAACAGGTTCTAATCGACCTCGAAAAGGATCACCCGACGCCGGATAAGTTGCTGCAAACTTTTCGCGACGAATGTGTGAAACTGCGCGACTTCATCATCGCGAAGAAGATCATCACGATTCCTTCGCCCGTTTTGCCGATTCTTGAAGAGACGCCTCCGTTTGCGCGCGCGTTGACCTTCGCGTCCATGGACACGCCGGGTCCTTACGAGACCGTCGCGAAAGAAGCGTTCTTCAATGTGACGCTTCCTGAAAAAGACTGGAAGCCCGAGCGCGTGGAGGATTTCATGCGCGGCTTCAATCGTGGAACCATCCTCAGCACTGCGATTCATGAGGCCTATCCCGGACATTATGTGCAATTTCTGTGGATGCAACACGTCGATTCAAGAGTGCGGAAACTAATCGGAGCGAGTTCGAACGCGGAAGGCTGGGCGCACTATTGCGAGCAGATGCTGCTCGACGAAGGCGTATCCACGGATCCGAAAATGCGGCTTGGCCAGTTACAGGACGCCCTTCTTCGCAACGCGCGCTACATCGTCGGAATTGAGATGCATACCGGCAAGCGCACCATGGAGCAGGGCGTGGAGTTTTTCGAAAAGGAAGGGTTTCAGACCCACGAAGTTGCCGATCGCGAGACCAAACGCGGCACCTCTGATCCGACCTATCTCTACTACACACTCGGCAAGCTGCAAATCCTGAAGCTGCGTGAAGACTATCGCAAGATTAAAGGCACACAGTTCTCGCTACAGCAGTTCCACGACGATTTCGTGAAGCAAGGTTTCCCGCCAGTCAAGATCGTGCGGCGGGCGATGCTCGGAAACGATTCGCCGACGCTGTAATCCTGATCGAGCCTTGTGCGCTTAAATAGGTAGATGGCCTTCGAGCACCAGCTCAACCTGCGCGTCACGCGGAAACACAAAGACGGTGTGACCGTCCATTTCGACTTGCTACCGCAGTACTTGAACTCGACCGGAGTGCTGCATGGAGGCGTCACCGCGTCGCTCGCCGATGAAGCAGCTTGGCACGCGATCGAAGATCACTTCGGTTATGGTAAGCGTCAATCGACGACGACCGAACTGAAGGTCAACTATCTGCGTCCCATTGCCGGGAAGAAAGTAGTGGCGCGCGCCTATCTGGTCCGCGCGGGAAAGACCTTGTGCGTATCGCGCGTCGATATTTTTGATGAAACGAAAAAGCTGTCGGCGATCGGGATCGTGACCTACATCCTGCTATAACGTCAGCACGACCCGTCCGATAATCGCGCCGCGCTTCATCTCATCGAAAACGTCATTTACGGAATCCAGAGGCCGTGTTTGGATTTTGCAATGAATCGGATGGCGTTCCATCAGCGCGAACAATTCCCGCAGATCCGCGCGCGTGCCGACCGCTGACGCAACGATCCGGGTTTCGCCGGACACCAGCGACACGGCCGACACTTTGAACGGCTCGTTTGCCATCCCTACTACGGCCAAAGTTCCGCCGCGGCGCAAACAGCGCAGAGCGGTCTCGTAAGCAGCGGGACTCGCCGCGCACACCATCGCGACATGCACTCCGCCCATTGCGCGAAGTTTCTTGTGGACCGGTTCGGCTGCGTTGACGGTCCACTCGGCTCCAAGCGATTTCGCGAATTCCAGCTTATCGTCGGCGATATCCACTGCGCCGACCTGCACGCCCATCGCCTTCGCGATCTGAATTGCAAGATGCCCGAGTCCGCCCGCGCCGAACACCGCCATGCGCTGTCCCGCGGTCACGCCCGCTGCTTTCATCGCTTTGAAAACGGTGAGCCCCGCGCATAGCTGCGGCGCTGCGTCGACGGAACTGAGCGACACCGGTAGCGGAGACGCATGCGTCGCCGGCGCGAGCATGTATTCAGCGAATCCACCGTCCACCATGCAGCCGGTGACTTTCTGTTTCACGCACAACTCTTCTTTGCCTTCTTTGCAGAATTCGCACTCGCCACAAGTGTAATGAATCCACGGCACTCCCACGCGATCGCCCACGCGTACTCCGCTCGCGCCTTCGCCCAAGGCGGCGATCGTTCCTGCCGCTTCATGCCCCAGAATCAGCGGGATCTTCGTGACCGGCCGCAGCAGATCCCAATCGCCCTCAGCCAGATGCAGATCGGAGTGGCACACGCCGCATGCTTCCACGCGAATTAAAACCTGTCCCGGACCCGGCGATGGCGTCGGCACTTCTTCGATCGTCAATGGTTTCCCGATTTCGCGCAGCACAGCAGCCTTCATACGATGGTGACCCCTCCGTCGATCACGATGGTCTGTCCGGTCATCCACGCGCCGGCGCGCGACGCGAGAAAAACGGCCGCGCCCGCGATATCATCCGGCTCGCCGATCCTTCGCAGCGGAGTACGCCGCTCGGTCGATTCCAGCAGCTTCGGATTTTCCCACAACGCTCGAGCGAAATCCGTCCGCACCAACCCCGGCGCGATGCAATTCACGCGGATGTTGTGCGGCCCCCATTCGACCGCCAGGTTCCGCGCGAGCTGCATATCCGCGGCCTTCGAAATGGCGTAGATCCCCAGCGCCTCGGTGCCTTTCAACCCGCCAATACTCGACACGATGATCACCACGCCGTCGCGCCGCGCGGCCATTTCCGGCTGCACCAGATTCGCGAGCCACAGATTGCTGCGGACGTTGGTCTGCATCACTTTGTCGAATGCATCGTCGCCGAGCCCGGTCATCGGTCCATAGTATGGATTCACGGCCGCGTTGCAAACCAGAATGTCGATTTTGCCCCACCGCGCGCGAGCCTTTTCGATCAGCGCTTCACAATCTTCGCGACGTCCTATGTGACACGGAATCGCGACCGCTTCCCGTTTCTCTGTCCTCAATGCCGCGGCCACCTCTTCGGACGCCTCCACCTTGCGGCTCGAGACGACCACCTTCGCTCCCGCGTGCGCCAGCGCCTCAGCAACGGCACGGCCGATTCCTCTCGACGATCCGGTAACGATCGCCACTTTCCCTGTCAGATCAAACACTCGCTCCCTCCATCCAATTCACAATTTTCGACGCGACTTCTTCGCCGGCGTCTTCCTGAATAAAATGACCGGCTTTCTCGATCGTCACGGGCGGCGCGGCGTTCTTAAAAACCGATCGCAAAAACTTCTCCGCCGGCGCCGTGATCGGATCCTCGGAAGCCCAGGGTAACAGGACCGGAAGGTCGAGTGCCTTTAGCCGCTCGATCGCCGCGTGATTTTCATAAACGCCTGGATCTTCCGGGCGGATCGGAACCAATCGTGGAAACACCAACGCGGCTGTCTGATACTCTTTCGACGGAAATGGCGCCTGATATGCCGCGCCTTCCTCCGCGGTCAGCGTGCGACGCCGCAGAGAGTTCTTCATGAGCATCGGCAAATCGAGTGCGTCTACACGCAGCGCAAATCGCCGCCATCTCATGAACGCTTGCCCGCCCGGTGCGCCGAATGGAAGCCCGGTATTCATCGCCACCAGCCGTGCGAATCGATCCGGCATTTGCGATAAGACTCGCAAACCGATTAATCCGCCCCAATCCTGGCACACCAGCGTGATCCGCTCCAGGCCGAGCGCCGCAATGAACCCGCGCACCCAGCGCACATGCGACTTGTAGCTATAAGCATTCGTCGCGACCGGCTTGTCTGATCGCCCGAAGCCGATCAGATCAGGCACGATCACGCGACCGATTTTCGCGAGCGCTGGAATCATGTGGCGATATAGATAGCCCCAAGTCGGCTCGCCGTGCAGCATCAGAATCGGATCGCCGGAGCCGGCCTCGACGTAAGCCATGCGCAGTCCTTCGATTTCGACATACCGCGATTCATACGGATAATCCGGCAGATTGCGGAAACGGGTTTCCGGCGTTCGCAGCACCTTACCCGGCGGCCACGATGGCTTGATTCCGGCATGCTGGGCGACTTTCGACACGTCGGCTGGATTCAACCCGCCCACGCGTGCGAGCCAATCGCACAGCGTCAGCAAATCCGCGTCGATCTCATGCTCCGGCGGGCGCGGCTCGTAGCGATCCCAGTGACCAAGTACCATCGCCATCGATGGCCGTCCACGACCCAAATCCGCGAGTTCCAGCGCATACAGATGATCGTGCGCGCTCCGCCAATACACGCGGCCGGCACGCTTGCCGCAAGCCCGCTCGACTGCTTCGGCGAATTCGGGACGAACGTCGAGTTCCTGTTCCCACAGCAGTGGATCGGGGCGCAATCGGGCGAGTTCTTCTGCAGCCGGATTAATGAAGTCCATTGAGAAATTTCACGATCGCGACGGCGAGATCCGGCCCGCGATCGTCTTGCAGAAAGTGTCGCGCACGATCGAACGTGATGGGTCCCTCGGCATGCGGCAGGAGTTCCTTCAAGCGTACGCCGAACTCGAGCGGAAACACTTCGTCGCCCGGCGCCCACATTAGCAGCACAGGAGTCGAAGCGAGCTCAGGCAGCCGCTGCTCGATCATGCGCATGTCCTGCCATCCCCGATCGCCTTCGCGCATCGGAACCGTGCGGGGCCAAGTGAGGACCACGTGGTCCGAATCCGGCTCGTCGAACACGTGATGATACCCGCGAGCCTCTTCCTCCGTCATTTCCCGCTGGGTCGTTGCCGATGGCCCGTGATGCGAGAGCACTTTGTGCCGCTTCATAAAAAATTGCCCGATCAACGGCGCATGCCATGTCATCCACGGTTTCGGCGACGCGTGGAATTTGCTGATCAATCCCGTGAACAGCCAGGTATTCATCAGCACCAGCGCGCGCAACCGTTCGATCCGTTGCAGCGCTGCGCCGACGCCCTGCGGTCCGCCCCAATCCTGACCGACGATGGTGTACTCACGCAGATCGAGCTGATCGATAAAGCTCACCAGGTCCGCGATGTGATGCGCCAACGTCAGCGCCGCGTCCACGCGCGGATGATCCGAATATCCGGCGCCAATCCAGTCCGGCGCGATGGCTCGATAACCGCCGGCGGTCAACGGTTCAATGAAATCGCGGTACAGAAATCCCCACGTCGGATTCCCCGAAAGCAGCAAAACCGGCCGGCCGCTGCCTTCGTCGATGTATGACATGCGGCGCCCGTTCACAATGACCAACCGCTGCTCGTAAGGAAAAATCTTGTTCAGCCAGTCTGGCTTCACTTCTTCCTCGTCGCGGAAAATGTTCCATTCGGCTGGTAGAACACCAGATCGTCGCCCTTGAACTCGACGCTGTAGCCGGTCAGGCCCTTGATATCGAACTTCGTGCCGCGCACGGGCTCCAGATCGAAAGTGCCCTGGCCAGGGATCGTCACCGTCATCGCGCGATCGCCTTGCATCGCGACGGTCACATTTACCGGTCCGCGCGCGTAACTTCCCGTCAGGGGCTCGAGGAACGTCTTCTCCTTCATCCGCGCTTCTCCCAAACGCGAGAAGACCACTTCCTTAACCGTCGATTCGAGCGGCAGCGACAGGAAATCGATATCGCCTTGCAGGCTGCTATGGAACTGCACCTTCATCTTCGTTTCCGGATTTTTCTCATCCTGTGGAAACTCGAACACATCGTAGTGAAAGTGCGTCATGGGGCCGCCCAACTTGTGAAACCGGAACCGTAGCGCGTCATTGACGTACTCGATTTTCACCACGCCATAGGCAGGATGCTCGTAGTCGCCGGCATAGTCCGCCAGATCGTGCGATGGATGCGTGCCCGGATGCTGCGCCGTGTAGCCTTTCTTTTTGGCTTCTTCTTCGGACGTCTTGGCTTTGGCCAGCCGATCCTTCAAGCGCTTGGTCCATTCGACCTGATCGAGCCCCAGCATGCGGTCGTAAACGTTATAGGAAACTACCGACGGCACCGGGCTGCCATTCTGATTGGTCAGAATCACCATTCCGAGGTTGTCCTGCGGCATGAACGTCACCAGCGCGGAAAATCCGTCGATGTTTCCACCATGATGAACCAGGTAGTGCCCGCGGTAAGTCGTCAGGAAGAAACCCATCCCGTAACTTTGCGCGCCCAATTCTTTGTCCGTGCCCACGCCGGAAATCGACATCTGCGGCGACGTCATCTGCACTTCGTTCTTTTCCGAAATCACGCCCTTGCCCTTGTTCATATGCATGATGACGTACTTCGCCATATCTTCGACGTTCGAATTGATCGATCCCGCAGGACCGATCTGATCGATGTTCTGGAACGGGATTTCCGTGATGTTCTCTTTGACCACCGAGTACGGCAGCGAATAATCGGACGCCTTCTGCGAGTCGTTCACGGAGAAATTCGTGCTCGACATGCCCAGGGGATCGAGAACCACTTTGCGCACGTGGTCTTCCCAACGCATTCCGGAGATGTGCTCCGCAAGAAAACCAGCGGTCATGAACATGAGGTTCTGATATTGAAACGTCGTGCGAAAATCCTTGCTCGGGTCGAGATACCGTAGCCGGCTGAAAATTTCCGCGCGCGAAAACGGCGAGTGATACCACATCAGGTCATGCCGAGGCAAACCCGACCGGTGGGTCACCAGGTCGCGCGGCGTCATGCGCTCCGTCGCGAACTGATCCATCAGTCGAAAATCAGAAAGATAGTCGCGTACCGGCTTGTCCCAATCGAGCTTGCCCTGATCCACCAGCGCGCCCAGCGAAGTCACGGTGAACGACTTGGTGGAACTCCCGATCGCGAACAGCGTCTTGGTGGTGACAGGCTTGTTGTTCTTCACGTCGCGCAGACCGTAGCCTTTCGCGAGGATCACCTTGCCGTCCTGAATCACCGCGATGGAGAGCCCGGCGCATTTCCAATCCTTCAGCGTTTGTTCGGCGAACCCATCCAAGCCGTCTAGCCCAGGTTTTTCGGCGGCGAACGCGAACGCGCCTAGCGCAGAGAGCAGCAAAATTCGTCGAGTCATGAAGGCAATGCTATCAAACGGCGGGCGTTCTGCGACAATGTCCGGAGTGATCCGGATCGTCGCGCGTGTGTTTCTCGCTGAGCTGTTTCTGGTGTGCGTGTATCGCGCGATCACGCAATCCATCACGCATGATGAAGCGCTCACGTGGGAACTGTATCTGCACGGGCCGGCCTCGGCGATGTTCCAGCATTTCGATGCCAATCATCATTTTCTGAATACGATCCTGATGCGAATTTCAGTCTTCATCTTCGGTGTGTCCGAATGGTCGCTTCGATTGCCCGCGCTCGCGGGAGCGGCGTTGTACTTCACCGCCGTGGATCGGCTGGCAAGGTTTTTTGGCGACCGGTGGGCATATCTGATGGCCGTCCTGCTGATGGCGCTCAATCCCTTCGTGCTGGATTTCATGGTCGCCGCGCGGGGATACGGGATGGCCCTCGCGTTGTGGATGTGGGCGCTCGCGCTGATCGCCGAGCAGCAGCCTAAGCGCGCTCTTCTGGCGGGAACCGCGCTGGCGCTTTCGGTGACCGCCAACCTGGTGTTTCTTCCACCCGCGGCAGCGCTGGCCGCGATGGGTATCTACCTCTTGACCAAGCGCGCCCCGGCTCCGGAAGCATCGAAGAAGAAACGCGCTACGCAATCGTCCGGAGTCGCTCCATGGATTCTGTTTTCCGTTCCCTCGGCAGCCATCGCTATTCTGTACGTCTTGCTGGCCCCGGTCGAAAACGCGAGCATGGAAAACTTTTATGTTGGCGCCGCCACCATTGCCGACAGCGTGCGCAGCTTGACAAAAGTTTCGCTGGCCCATTCCGGTCCGTATCGTGACGCGCACTGGAACGAAGTCTGGCAGGATGTTGTCGGATTCGGGATCGCGCCGCTGATCGCGGCCCTAGGGCTGTTGGTGGGCTACCGGCGACGTGATGTTTTGATGCTGCTCTGCGGCGGAACCATGGTGATTTCCGTGGCCGGGCTCATTTCGCTGCACCTTCTTTTCGACCGTCCCTATCCAGCCGACCGCACCGGAATTTACTTTCTGCCGCTGATTGGACTGGTGCTGGCCGGACTCGCGCATCGCGAAAAATACGCTTCTATCGTGTCTTACGCGCTGGGCCTCGCGGTTGTCGCGCAGTTTGCGACTGAATTCAATACGCGCAAATTCCTGCTGTGGGAATACGACGCGGACACCCGCTCGATCGCCCAAGCCATTTCCAGCCATCGCGACACAAACACGCCGGTGGTGCACGCCGGCGCCTCGTGGCAGCTGAGCGAAGCGCTGTACTTCTACGCGTCCAAATACGGCTGGTCCTGGCTGGAGATCACGAACAAACCTTCGCCGGGGCTCGATTTTTACGCGCTGGTGATGGAGGACCGCGGCTTGGAGCCGGGACTCGGCATATCGGAAATCTACGAAGGCCCCGTCTCTCACAGCGTGCTGGCCGTTCCGAAAGGTAGGTGAAGGTTGAGTTACCGAACCAGAATCCTGGCGATCTTCGTCGCGGTGGCGCTGGCCACCAACGCGATTTCGCTCACGCTGATGTACCGGCTTTCGCGCAGCAATTTGTTCAGCGGTTACCAGGACAAGATCGAGGCGGTGGCGTCGTCCGTGGCGGCCATGCTCGACGCCGATGCATTGAAATCGATTCAATCCCGCGCCGATGAACCATCCCCGGCGTATGTTCAGCTCAAAGCGACGCTCCGAAAAACGCTGGACGCCAATCAGAATGAAGATACTAATCTCAAGCGCATCTTCACCGTAACCCGGGCGCCGCAGGACGCGATGGTCCTCCTGATCGGCGTCGATCCGGAAGACAAGCTCCAGCATGCGACTCATCCCGGCGACGTATACCGCGCCGTGGGCGCGCCGGCGATCGACATATCCAAGATGGGCGTGGACCAAAGCTATATTCATGATGAATTCGGAACCTCGCTGCGCGCATGGGCGCCGGTGCGCGACCGGTTGGGTCAAGCCACAGGAGCAGTGATCGTGCAGGCGTCCAATGACTGGGTGGAATCGAAATTGGCCCCTGCGTTTGAAAGCGCGGCATTAGGACTGCTGGTTGCCGTGGCGCTGACCATTCCGGCCGCGTTCTTCATCAGCAGGCGGGCCACGCGGCCGGTGATCGAACTGAGCCGGGCCATTGAAGCCATCGGGAAAGGCGACTTGGAAACACGCGTCGAACTGCGCTCGGCCGACGAATTTGGCCGCATGGCCGCGGCGGTGAATCAAATGGCGGTGGGACTTGGCGAGCGCGATCGCGTGAAGAGCGCGTTTGCGCGATACGTCTCGATCCAGGTGATGGAAAAGATTCTGACATCGGGCAAATCCGTCCACCTTTCAGGCGACCGGAGGCGCATCAGCGTGCTGTTCTGCGATATCCGCGGTTTCTCGACGCTGTCCGAAAACATGCGTCCGGAGAAGGTGGTGGAACTGCTCAACGAATACTTCGAGCGCATGGTCGATGTGGTGTTTCGCAATCACGGCACTCTCGACAAATTCATGGGCGACGGCATGATGGTGATTTTCGGCGCCCCCGAGGACGATCCCTACCAGGAGGAACACGCCCTGAAAACGGCGATCGAGATGCGCGGTGAGTTGCGAATCTTGGCTGAAAAATGGCAACGCGACGGGATCCGGATCGAGATCGGAATCGGGATCAACACGGGGCCCGCGGTGGTGGGCAACATCGGATCGTCAAAGCGGATGGAGTACACCGCCATTGGCGACACGGTGAATCTAGCGTCGCGGCTGGAATCGGCTACCAAGGAACTTGGCGTAGGCATCCTGGTAAGCGAGTACACGTATCACGCCGTGCGTGGGACGTTCCAGTTCAAGCCGATGGGCTCGGTGCAGGTGCGCGGGCGCGTAGAGCCGGTTCTCACCTATTCTTTGGAGGATGAGCCGGCATAGGAGCGTCCCGACGTACTAGTGGCGTGTCCCGGTGATTTCGAAAGCGACAAGACCCGCTCACTCGCGAATCGCGTTTTTCGTCAAGGTTCGCGGAATCAACTTCTTGCGACTTCGATAGACCAAAATCGGCGGGCTCAAGAGGCACTCGCCATACCAAGGGTGCGGAAATTTCGTGGAACGCGTCTGCGAGCGTCCTAGGCCCCGCTAAACGGATTCTTGGCAAAATCGCCGTCCGAATCACCGGGACGGTTCACTAGTTCGAAACAGGAAGCTTGGTAGTGTTGGCCGCGACTCCGTTTTGAGTCACAACCAGGTCCAGGTTCCCAGCGCGGGCATTCGCCGGCACCGTGAAATTGATCTGATACAGCCCCACGCCCGTCGGGGTGAGACCCGCGTACGCCGGCGTCAAGGATTGACCGTCGAGTGTCACGGTGGGCTGCAAGGTTACTGGAACCAGTTGCAAAGGCGTCTGTTGCCGTGACGGAACCGCCGGGTTGGTGGGGCCCATACCGGCGAGGTAAATCGTGAGGCTCTGGCCCGGCTTCGCGGGATTCGTCGCCGTGATCAGCGTGGTGGTGCCTGAGACTTGCGCGATGACTGTGCCATCCGTAAATTGCGCTACACCGGGTTGAACCGCGGTAACGTCGACGGTTTGCGGAAGTGTCAGCGCTCCATTGGCGCTCACGATCGCTGAATATTGGCGATTCGGCGTGAGTTCGAAGGGAACCTGTACGTTGATTACGCCGAACGTGTCGCTCACATAATACAGCGGGGCTTCAACGCCTCCAATCAACATGAACGTTCCGCTGAACTCGAGGGGCAGGGGAACGGAGGTCGACGAGGTGGTGGAAGCGAGCCCGCTCCCATACACTTGGGCGACGTTGCCCGGAGCCAATCCGCCGCCAAGCGCGGCTGCCATGGGAACGTTGAAGAAGATATGCAGAATGCCACCCGGAGCCAGCGAGGGTGCGGGGAACGGGTTCTGATTGACGGCTCCCGTGTACTGCTGCGATGCCGCCGCCAAGCTGGGCGATGTGGCGCGAACCGTGATCGTCATTTCCGGAAAAACGGCCCCTGGCTGCCACGTGGCGGAGTAGGTATTTGAGGTCGAATCGCCGCGCAGCGAAATGGGAGGGTCGCCGTTCGAAAAGGTCGTAACCACCGATCCGTTCGAGACGGAGTTTCCGCAATCGTCATTAAGTTGTACGATGAGCGTCGCCGGCCAACCTGCCGGCACCGCGAAATTGCCGACTAGTCCGGTTTCGGTGATGGCCAGGCGCGATGCGGTGCAGCTGGCGTCCCGGATGCCGGGAGCAGACGTCCCGGACGACGCCAACACAATCAGGACTACGTTCACGCTGCGGAGTACGCCGTTCATGGAAATGTAGATGGTTCCGAAGTAGATTCCGGGTGGCAGCGAGCCTCGCGTCACCGCGACGGAGACTTGTCCCGGGCTCGCCGTGGAAGCGACTCCGGATGCCGGTGTGGCCGTGAGCCAAGCCGCCCCATCACTGGTGTAGGCCGCGGTCTGAAATCCGACCGCGCTCGTGCTGCTGGTGTAAACCAGAATCGTCTGTGCGGGCGTGGAGGATGTGGAGGAGGTGAAGAACAGTCCCCCCGGCGATGGATCGGGAAGCGCCGGCGAAGCGGCTGGCGCAACATCCATAACGACGATCAGATATTGCGGAGAATCGAGCGCATTCGGATCGCTCACCTGGACCAGGGCGTAGTGGCCGCCTGGCGCGAGGTTTGCCGCGCCGGGACCGGGAACCAGCGTCAATATTCCGGGCTTTGACGGGGTCGAGATTCCATTCGGAGTGGGAATCTGCAGCCAATCGACCGCAGGGACGACTTGCGCCTGCCAGGCCGAAGTCGTATTGGGATCGCCGAAATCGAATACGCTGACGGACTGGGACTGCGATGTTCCGGCGCCTTCGCGAACCTGAAACCGCAACCCGGACTGGCTGAGGCCGAGGACTGGACCGGGATCCGAAACAAACAGAGTAATGGGAATGTTGAGAGTCCCCGCCGCCGAAGTGATCGTAAGGATGTCGTGATAGAGGCCCGTCTTGAGGCCCTGTGTGTTCACAAAAATACGCAACGCCGCCGGCGCATTGACGCCTACGCGGCCCGCCGCGGGTGTGAGTCCCGTAACCCACGAGCTCTTTCCGGCAATGGATGCGTTGAAGGCGAAGCCTCCTCCACCGCCGGAATTTCCGATCACAATCATCTGATCCTGCGCCGATGGCGACGCGGAGTGTCCACCGAAGTTCAACGCGGACGGCAGCGCGGTGGGTTGTGCCGGGCCCGCCGACACGTTGAAAACGACGGCGGTGTCGATCGGCGTCTGGCTGGTGTTTCCGGGGACGGTGACGTGGACCGTAGCCAGGAATCTCCCGGCCTGCATTCCGCTCTGATTGACGGTCACCGTGATGGCGGCAGGCACCGGTCCGGCCGTGGTGGTCACGATGATCCAACTGGGCGCGGCTGTTCCGACCGAGCCGCCGTCCACCGTTACGGCGAAGTTTACCGGCGAGCCGCTGGGCGCCGTTACAGCGATGCTCTGTTGCGGCGGCGTGTCGCCACCCAGAAACGCTGTAAAGTTGAGCGTTCTAAGCGAGGTCTGCAACAGGGGGCCGTTGGGTGCGACGGTCAGTTGAAATTGCTTGGTGGCGCTGTATTGAAACTTGTCGATCACCTGAATAGTGAACGCGTAGGTTCCGGTGGCCTTCGGGGCAGCTCCCAAAACACCCGTCGGACTGATGTTCATTCCAGGCGGGGCGTCATTGGGATCGACAATCGAATACGTGTAGGGCGCAGTTCCACCGGACGTGGCGATCTGTTGCGAATACCCGGTATTCAAGGTGCCTGTGGGGAGCGGCGATGGCGTGGTGATGACCATCGGAGGCGCGATCAACAGTTGAAAGGACGCCGTCGCCGTGCTGTTCGCCTGATCCGTTACGGTGATATCGAATCCGAAATTCCCGGCAGTGGTCGGGATGCCGGAGATTAAACCGGTCTGAGTTAGTGTCAGGCCCGGCGGCAGCACGTTCGGTGCGGCGACGGAAGCGGGGAGTGTCCAGCCGTATGGACCGGAGCCTCCGAACGCGGCGAGCTGCAGATTGTAGCCCTGGTTTACGACGCCGTTCGGCAAAATGACGGGAGTCGCAATCGTGATGTTTCCCACGATGGTGACGGTGAAGGATTTCGTCGCGGTGCTTTGAGACTGGCGATCGAACGCCTGAATGGTGAATGCATAGGTACCGCTGAGCGTAGGCGTGCCGCCGATGGTCGCCGTACAGCCTTGGAAGGTCAGACCAAGGCCTATCGGGAGTGTGCCGTTGCTGACAGACCAGACCGTCGCGCCGGTTCCGTTACACGTGAGTTGTCCGTTATACGGCGAGTTGATCCCACCGTTAGGCAACGAGCCAGATATCTGAAAGAAGTTCTGAGCGAATGCAGCCGGCGCGAGGAGCAGCAATCCGGCGATAGTAATGCTACGAAGTAGCGTCACAGTGATCCTCACCATTCTACGCCATAATGGATTGCTTGCTGGAACGAACCAGGCTGCTGACGGTGTTAGCGTGCGTAGGCGGCGCGATCGTGTGCGGGCGGCCGGCGTATGCGCAACAACGCATTCCCCGCCAGACGGCCCAGTCCACGGCGACGGTCCAGGGCGTGCTGCGAAATCCGCTCGGCCTTGGGCTGGGCGGCGTTCAGGTGCGGCTACTGGGCATATCCGGCGGCGCCGGCCGGGAAACGGCGACGTCAGGAGATGGTGTTTTTCGAATTACGGGACTGCGTCCCGGCCGGTACGAGCTGCGGACGGAGTTGGCTGGTTTCGAGCCGGTCACGCGATCGTTCGAACTGAAAGCGGGCGACGCATTCTCGATCGAGGAAACGCTGCGGCCGATTGTGCGCGAGGTTCCCCCACGTCCGCAGCCGGAATCCGGGCCCGGCTATCGATCCGTGCCGGCATCGGATGCGGCAGAGGCTGCGGCCGAAGCTCGGCCGACGGAGCCGCTTCCGCCGGAGGACAAGGTTTTCTCGCCAATGCCGAATCGCTGGAAGTACGATTGGCCGGATTACCGGCGCTACGGGCCTCCCGGCGAGTTTCTCTTCGTGAAAGGGCACTTCTTCGATCCGTTCAACCAAAATCGCTTGAAGGGCGACGCGCCGTTGTTCGGGCGGACCTTCTTGAAACTGGATCTGGTAAGTGACACTTTTGCCGACGGGCGCCGGCTGCCGGTGGGGAGCGGGATCAGCGCGTCGCGTCCCGACAGCGCCGGATTTTTCGGGCGATTCGGACAGTTCGCCATGAGCGAGAACCTGACCTTCTCGGCGGACCTGTTTCACGGCGATACAGCGTTTCGCCCGGTCGACTGGCGTATCAAATTTACTCCCGAAGTGAACATCAACTATTTGGCGGTTCAGGAAACGGGCGTGGTCAATATCGATGTTCGCAAAGGGACCACCCGGCTCGATTCCCACGTCGGGTTGCAGGAAGCCTTCGTCGAAGCGAAGCTCGCGGACCTCTCCCACGCATACGACTTTGTGTCGGCTCGCGCGGGCATCCAGACCTTCAATAGCGATTTCCGCGGCTTCATTTTTTTCGACCAGGAACCGGGGCTGCGGTTGTTTGGAAATCTCGATTCGAACCGCTATCAGTACAATGCGGCGTATTTCGCCATGCTCGAAAAGGACTCCAACAGCGGGCTGAACACGTTTAACTATCGCAATCAGCAGGTGTTCATCGCCAACGTATATCGCCAGGATTTTTTTAAGCCCGGCTATACGATCCAGGCGAGCTTCCACTACGACAAAGACGACGCATCGTTCGAGTTCGACACCAACCATTTTCTGGTGCGTCCCGCGCCCATCGGAGCGGTGAAGCCGCACGCGATCCGTGCGTATTACTACGGCCTGACGGGCGACGGGCACATCGGGCGAATCAACATCACGCACGCGTTCTACCAGGTGCTGGGACACGATTCGCTGAATCCGATTGCCGGAAAGCGGACGGATATCAACGCTCAGATGGCGGCTGCGGAGGTGTCCATCGACAAAGACTGGATCCGATACCGGGTCTCGGGATTTTATTCGTCGGGCGATAAGAATCCTCGCGACGGGACGGCTCGCGGGTTCGATGCGATTTTCGACGATTCCAATTTCGCGGGCGGATTTTTTTCGTTCTGGAATCGTGAAGGAATCCGGTTGACCAGCACCGGTGTCGGGCTGGTGCAAGGCGGAAGTCTGATTCCAAGCCTCCGGTCGAGCAAGATCGAGGGGCAGGCGAATTTCGTGAATCCAGGAATCGCGCTGATCAACGCGGGCGCGGACGTCGACATCACCCCGAAGCTACGCGGATTTCTGAACGTCAACTTCATTCGGTTCGTTCATACGGAGCCGCTAGAGCTGTTGCTGTTCCAGAACAATATTCATGCCGGTGTCGGGGCGGATTCGGGGATCGGCGTTTCGTATCGTCCGCCGTTGTCGGAGAATATCGTCATCACCGGCGTCGTGAACGGATTTGTTCCGTTTCAGGGATTCCGGGATATTTACACGGGTCAGACTTTGTTTTCGGTGGCCGGGAATGTTCGATTTCGATTCTAGGAATTGGCCGCGAATGAACGCGAATACACGCGAATGGAAAACGTTCTTTCGATTCGTGTCCATTCGTGTGCGTTCGTGGCTTTTTCTGGTTGCTTCTCTTTGCGCCGCCCAGCCCAACGGATGCGTATCGTGCCACGGCCTGACCGATTCGCCCACAATGCACTCGACCGGCACAGTGTACATCTCCTGCGTCGAGTGCCACGGCGGCAATGCGGAAATCCAGAAGCCGGCGGACGCGCCGTCCTATCAGAGCGCGAAGAAACGAGCGCATCCGCAACCGAAGCTGCCACGGTTGTGGAGCAGCTCCGCCAATCCCGTACGGCCTTTTTCGGACTGGCTAAAGGAAAGCGCCGAATACATCCGATTCGTTAATCCGGGCGATCTGCGCGTCGCCCAGCAGACCTGCGGGAAGTGCCACGCGAAGGAAGTGCGCGCGGTTTCCACCAGCATGATGACGCACGGCGGGATGCTTTGGCAGGCGGCGCTGTACAACAACGGCGCGTTCCCCTATAAGGACGCCCGCTTCGGCGAAAGTTATGGACGCGACGGCTCGCCACAAAGAATTTCGACATGGCCGCCGCCATCGCAGGATCAGACGCGCGACAAAGGGATTCTGCCGTCTCTGATCCCCCTGGCGCGCTGGGAATTGTCGCAGCCGGGGAATCTCCTGCGGGTGTTCGAGCGCGGCGGCGGACCTCGCGGCGATCTGGGCAGCCCGAATCCGGAAGAAGATCCGGGACGGCCGGATGACAAGCTGAGCGATCGGGGAATCGGCACGCTGCTACGGACCGATCCCGTGTTCCTGGGATTGCAGAAGACGCGGCTGCTCGATCCTATCTTGTCGATGCCGGGCACCAACGACCATCCTGGAGACTACCGGTCCAGCGGCTGCACGGCATGCCACGTGATTTATGCGAACGACCGCTCGCCGATGCATTCCGGTCCGTACGCGACGCATGGAAACGAGGGCCGCACCGCGCAGATCGACCCGACCATCCCCAAGAATGAATCCGGGCATCCGATCAAGCACGAATTCACGCGGTCGATTCCCACCAGCCAGTGCATCGCGTGCCACATTCATCCTGGAACAAACATGGTCGCGTCGTATCTGGGCTACACGTGGTGGGACAACGAAACGGACGGCGCCGCGATGTATCCGAAAAAGCAGCACAATCCTTCCGACGAAGAACGCTACCGGTCCTGGCAGGCGAATCCGGAGGCGGCGGCAGCGCGCGGGCTGTGGTCGGATACTTCGTTCTTGCAGAAGATCGGTTCACCGGAATTCAACGCGCAACTCAAACACACACAGTTCGCCGATTTTCATGGCCACGGCTGGGTGTTTCGAGCGGTGTACAAACGCGATCGCAAAGGGCAGTTGCTGGACGCCGATGACCGCCCCGTCGACGATATCCGCAAATCGGTTCATCTTCAGGACATCCATTTGGAAAAAGGAATGCACTGCTCGGATTGCCACTTTGCCCAGGACGCGCACGGCGACGGCAAGCTCTATGGCGAGACACGCAATGCGGTCGAGATCGATTGCATCGATTGCCACGGAACGATCGCGGCGAAGGCGACGCTGAGGACGTCCGCTGCGGCCGCGCCCAAGGGCGGCAACGATCTCTCGATTCTGCGGACGCCTTTCGGCCAGCGCCGATTCTATCGACAGAACGGCAAGCTGTATCAGCGTTCCGTGATCGATCGCGATCGCGCGCCGTGGGAAGTAGTGCAAGTGGTCGATACGATCACGCCCGGCAATCCGCACTATTCAGAAGCGTCGCGCCTCGCGAAAACGATGCTGAAAGACGGTAAAACGTGGGGATCCGTCGACGACGATTCCAAGCTCGCGCACGCGAATTCCCGGATGACATGCTACACCTGCCATTCGTCCTGGACCACCAGTTGTTTCGGCTGCCATCTTCCCATGACCGCAAATCGTAAAGCGAAAATGCTGCACAACGAAGGGCTCGACACGCGCAACTACACTTCATATAACTTCGAAGTCCTGCGCGACGACGTTTATATGTTGGGGGTCGATGGGACGGTCACCAAGAACCGCATCGCGCCGACGCGATCCACCTGCGCCGTCGTGGTCAGCTCGCAGAACGCGAATCGCGACTGGCTGTACTACATGCAGCAAACCATTTCGGCCGAAGGATTCTCCGGCTTCGGATTTAGCTCGTACTATCCGCACACGGTTCGCGCCAAAGAAACGAAGACGTGTACAGGCTGCCACGTTTCCACCGCAGGCGACAACAACGCATGGATCGCCCAGCTCCTGATGCAGGGGACCAACCTGGTCAACATGATGGGCCGATACATTTACGTCGCTGAAGGATCGAACGGATTCGACGCGGTGACCGTGGCCGAACATGACGATCCGCCCGCGGTCTTCGGCAGCGATCTGCAAAAGATCGCGTATCCCGAGGACTACGCGAAGTTCGTGAAACACGAGCGCGAGCTGGAGGAATCCGATCATCATTCTGGTAATGTTCTGGATCTGCAATTACGCGGCGAGTATCTATACGCGGCGCTCGGCAAGGATGGATTCCGCGTCTACGATGTCGCCAATATCGACAACAAGAATTTTTCAGAGAAAATGAACACGGCTCCTGTGTCGCCGCTCGGTCAGCGATTTTATGTGAAGACGAAGAACGCGACTGCCGTGGGATCTCCGTCGACGCTGGCAATCGATCCGCTGCGCACGCGCGTTCCCGCCAATCAGGAACAGCCCATTGCACTCATGTACGGATTTTTGTACGTGACGGACGCGGAAGAGGGGCTGGTCGTCATCGGAGATCCAAATCTGAAGAGCAAGAGTCCGGGCGTGCTGACGCTGCTGGATGGAAATCCAGCCAACAATTTTCTGAAACGCGCGCTGGCGTTCAATCCCGGGGGCGCACTGAACGGCGCACGCCGGATCACCATCGCCGGCCACTACGCGTACATCTTGTGTGATCGCGGACTAGCGGTGGTGGATATCGAAAATCCGCTCGCACCGAAAATCACCGGCGAATTGTCGCTGCCCGATGCTCGTGGGATAGCGATCCAGTTCCGCTATGCGTTTGTCGTCGATCGCGATGGGTTGAAAGTGCTCGACGTGACATCGCCCGCACAGCCCACGCTCGTCGCGGGCGCGACGCTACCGCTCGAAGATGCGCGCAATCTGTACGTCGCTCGCACGTATGCCTATGTCGCCGGCGGCAAGCAGGGACTGGTCATTGTCGACATTGAAAAATCCGAGCACCCTCGCATCGATAAAATTTTCGGCGGCGAAATCAACGACACGCGCGACGTCAAAATCGGCATGACCGCGGCCAGCGCTTTCGCCTATCTCGCCGACGGCTCGAACGGCATGCGCGTGGTCCAATTGTTCGCGCCCGACGATAATCCCAACTATCTCGGTTTCAGTCCGCGGCCGACCCCGAAGTTGATCGCGACCTATCGAACCAAAGGTCCGGCGCTGGCGATTTCGAAAGGCATCGATCGCGACCGCGCCGTCGATGAAAGCGGTAATCAGTTGACCGTGTTTAATCGCCGCGGCTCGCGTCCGTTCAATCAACACGAAATGGAAAAAATGTACATGCACGACGGCCGGGCGTACACTGTGACGGATCGTCCGCCGGGGCCGCCCCGATGAGCGCTGAACACGAACGTCTGCGCGGCCCTTACACGGGACTGGTGCGTCCGTGGCGCAAGTGGGGGCCGTACTTGAGCGATCGCGCCTGGGGCACGGTGCGCGAAGATTATTCCCCGCACGGCACGGCCTGGGATTTTCTCACGCACGATCTGGCGCGCAGCAAAGCGTATCGATGGGGCGAAGACTCGATCGCCGGGATTTGCGATCGCTACCAAATCCTGTGTTTTGCGCCGGTGTTTTGGAACGGCCGCGATCCGATCCTCAAGGAACGGCTGTTCGGCCTCGCGTCCAGCGAAGGAAATCACGGCGAGGACGTCAAAGAATATTATTTCTATCTCGACAGCACGCCGACGCACAGCTACATGCGGATGCTGTACAAGTATCCCCAGCGCGAATTCCCCTACGCTCAGTTAGTCGAAGAAAATCGACGCCGCGGCGGACGCGGCATGGAGTTCGAACTGCTCGATACCGGCGTGTTCGACGACGATCGCTACTTCGATATTTTCGTCGAGTACGCGAAAGCTACGCCGGAAGACATCGCCATCCGCATTGAGGTCTTCAATCGCGGCTCCGACGATGCCGAGCTGCACGTCCTGCCGCATCTGTGGTTTCGCAATTCGTGGGCCTGGACCGATCCGCCGGGAACGGAGCCGGTCATCAGCGTGCACCGCGGGAGCCTGCGCGCCGACGATCGGACAGCCGCATCGCCGAAAAATCTCCCCATCGAATATCGCGTCGGTGAGCGGTTTCTCCACGGCCCTGCGGGCGGAACGCCACTGTTCACCAATAACGAAACCAACGCGCGACGGTTATATGGCTCGGAGAATCGAAGGCCGTTCGTCAAGGACGCTTTTCATCGCTACCTGGTAAATGGCGAAACGGCCGCCGTGAATCCGGAGATCACCGGCACGAAGGCGTGCCTCGATTACAAGCTGCACGTCAGAGCAGGCGGTTCGGCCGTATTGCTGCTGAGCCTGACTACCGGTACACCTATCGCCGACGTCAACGCCGTCGTCGCAGCCCGCAAGGCCGATGCGGACGAGTTCTACTCCACCGTTCATCCGCCACGCGCCACCGAAGAAGAACGCATGATCCAGCGGCAAGCGCTCGCCGGTTTGCTCTGGTCGAAGCAATTCTATTTTTACGACGTCAATCAGTGGATGGAAGGCGATAATCCGAACGCTCCGCCACCCGAATCGCGCAAGCATGGCCGCAACACCCGCTGGCGGCATCTCAATTCCATGCGAATTCTCTCGATGCCGGACAAATGGGAGTATCCGTGGTTCGCCGCCTGGGATCTCGCGTTTCAATGCATTTCACTGGCGTTGGTCGATCCGGGATTCGCCAAAGACAATTTGTGGTTTCTGCTGTTCGAACAGTTCCAGCACATCAACGGACAGATTCCGGCGTATGAATGGGAGTTTTCGGATCTGAACCCTCCCGTGCACGCCTGGGCTTGCTGGCGCGTGTATGAAATGGAGCGCGGCGCGAAGGACCGGCAGTTTCTCGAAAAGTGTTTTCACAAGTTGTTGATCAATTTCGCCTGGTGGGTGAACAAGGTCGATAGCCAGGGCAACAACGTATTCGAAGGCGGATTCCTGGGCCTGGACAACATCACCGTTGTGGACCGCAGTGAAAAGTTGCCCAACGGCGCGATTCTCGAGCAGTCCGACGGGACTGGCTGGATGGCGTTTTTCTGCCTGTACATGATGCGGATCGCGCTGGAACTCGCCAAGGAAAACAAATCGTACGAGGGTCTCGCGACGAAATTCTTCGAGCATTTCATCTACATCGGTGCCGCGATGAAGAAAATGGGCGGACGCGATTACCAGCTTTGGGATGAGCGGGACGGGTTCTTTTACGACATCCTGCGTTATCCGAACGGCGAGTTCCACAAGTTCCGGGTGCGTTCCCTGGTCGGCCTGATTCCGATGTTTGCGGTTGAGGTACTGCGTACCGAGGAACTGAAGCAGCATCCCGACTTCATGCGCGACGTGAACTGGTTCGTCAAGAACCGGCCTGAACTGGTGGGCCACGCATGCGAGATTTCGCCGGATTCCTATACGCTCTCGATCGTAGATCGTCATCAGCTCGCGCGGATTCTAGAACGCCTGCGCAGTCCGGAGGAGTTTCTTTCCGACGCCGGCATCCGCAGCCTCTCCCGGTTCCATCGCGACCATCCGTTCGTCTTCGGCAACAGCACGGTGCGTTATGAACCGGCCGAGGAAGACATCAAATTAAAAGGCGGCAATTCGAACTGGCGCGGACCGATCTGGTTCCCTACGTCCTATTTGATCGTCGAATCGCTGATGAGATTTGAGCAAACCGTATTTGCAGGTGAGACAGCGGAGCGCTTGATCGGGATCTTCAAACGCGACGCGTCAGGCCGCAGACCCGTGTTCGGCGGCGCGGAAAAGTTCCAGACTGATCCGCACTGGCGCGACTATTTATTGTTCTACGAGCATTTCCACGGCGACAACGGCGCGGGGATCGGCGCGAGCCATCAAACCGGATGGACCGCGCTGGTTGCCAATCTTATCGATGAATGGCGTCGCTGATGGTGCGGCCTTCGGGTCTCTTTTCTTTCGACCAGTCGTGATATGCGTGGCATTCGAAGCAGCGGGATTCGGCCGCGTCGGCTCCGGAGTTGTGGCACTTGCGGCATGTGTCGATCGCGGGCAAAAGCACGTCTGATGTCTCCTTGCTGGTTGCGGCGCGAGGATGACACTCCGCGCATTTCAGCATCTGATGCGCGTCGTGATCGAACCAGGCGTGCTTCATCCAGCGCGCGGGAATCGCGGAGGGCGGGATCTCCGGCAGCTTGCCTGATTCTTTAAACACAACTTGATGGCACTCCTTGCAGCTCTTTCGCCACAACAATTGCTCGGTATCCGCAACACGACGCGAGATCCACTCGGCTGCATCTCTCGCCGGCGGCAGCGGCGGACGCATGATCCGAGGATCGGCGGGATCGGCCAAGTGAACTTCTTCCGGATGACGGGCAATGTACTCCGTGAATCGCTTGGTCACGTAGTCGATCACCACGTCAGGTTTCTTATGAGGAGCGGCTTCGGCGAATCGCTTGTCGAACACCAGCGGATGGCATTCGGCGCAATTCCTCTGATAATCGATGGGAGCCATGTAGTCGCCGGATGAGTTGTGGCAATCGGCGCATTTCAACTGTACGTTGCCGCGCGGACTGCGCAGGTCATTTTTCAAATGAACTTCGTGGTTCAGCTTCACCGTGCCCGGATCCGGCGCGAATTTGAAATCCGGATGGCCGCTCTCAAAACTGGTGATCTTTGCTGCGAAACGGGGGCTGCCGTTCTTCGTCTTCAGGTCGGCATGGCACTGAGTACACGATTCGTCGCGCGTGTTCGCCAAGCGAAACGATCCTTGATGTTCGACGTGGCACTCGGTACACATTGGCGCGAACGTCTGCTGCGCCTGATGCAGCGGCCCGTCATGGCATGAGAGACATGCATCGTCGGTTACCTTTTTCCCGGACGATCCCTTGGCAGCATGGCACGAACTGCAATCGCGACCGAGAAGCGCGTGCGGCTTCGCCAAAGGACCCGCGTTGTAGAGTCGTTCCCGCCCCCACAACAACCACACCAGACCAAGAACGACCAGCACGATCGACAAAATTCTGCGCCACCGGGGGATCGGATATAGGCGCTTGAAATAATTCAGATCGATCCGCTGCGCGAGCTTTTTGGTTGTACGCGTCCGTCCGGCCATCGTTAATAGCGCAGCGCCATCACGGCGTGAACTCCCCCTAAGACCAATAGCGCGATCGACAGCGGCACGTGTACCAGCTGCCATGCGTGCAGCCAGTGATAAAGCCGCACCTGGCGATTCAGTTCCCGCTGTTCTTCGCAGATATTTTCCAGGTCGTCCAACGCCGGAAGCAATGGCGTGGGAATACCGAAACGGAGCGGCTGGAACAACTCCACCGGCCCTTGCTCGAGCACCGGGCGGATCTTCGCCTGGTACATTTCGCGAAACCGGACCTTGTCGTCGTGTTCGACGTCGACCTGTGCCGTCGCTTCCACTAACTGGTCCGCTTCCTCGCGCAACTGCGCGCGCACGTGCGGGATCTCCTCGTAGATCGTTTCCATGGGGACCTGCTGGGTCATCATCCGCGGCAGGTAATGTTGCAGTGCCGCGCCCAGGATTCCGCTCACGATCACGATGAAGAACAGCAGCATCAGAACGGTCGTCAGCGGCCCGCGCCACGCGAATCCGCCGTGGAACAGGATCAACGGAAAACTCAGCATCCCCAACCAGAGATGCCCGCGCATCCAGATTTGCGCTCGTCCGATCCGCAGCATGGGGAGTCTCTTGCGCACGCCGAGAAACCCCGCGTACAGCATCAACGCATAGCCTGCGATTCCGAACGCGAGCCCTAACGCGCTGCCGCCGCGCGGGCCGGAGGAAGAGTACACCTCGAAGGCGAAATAGATTGAAAACGCGATGAGAAATAGAAGTACGGTTGCCGCCGCCCAATAGCGATGGGTTTGATCGATTCTCATCCCCGCCTCATGAAAAACTGATTCGGCTCCACGCGATGTGCCGCATCGTGCGGACATGCGTATACGCAGCTCGGCTCGGCGTGTTCGGTGCACAGATCGCAGGAGGTCGCTTTCTTTTTCACTTCCGCGCCCACTTTGAACGGATGCAGCGTGATGTTCCCGTAGGGACAGTTTTTGGCGCACAGGCCGCAGCCGATGCACCAATCCTCGATGATCACTTCCAGCGAATTGCGCCGGCGGATCGAGCCTACCGGACACCCCACCATGCATAGCGGATCGCGGCACTGCCTGCACGATGTCGCCACCAGGTAGTTTTCAAAACGAAGACCTTCGCGAATCAATCGCGTGATTCCGTCATGCGCGTCGGCGCAGGCGCGAACGCAGTTATCACAGCGCGTGCATTTATCAAGATCCAGAATCAGCAGGCTTTGCGCTTCCATCAACCCTTGCGCCAGGAATTGATTGAGTGGAACGTCCGACGCTTGCTGCAAGCGTTGGCGATTCTCTTCCTGATGCCGGATCGCGACGATTTGCAAACGATCGCGTACATCCGGAAACGCCTCCATCATGCGTTGAAAGTCGTCTTTGAGAATCCGCACCACTTCGACATGATCGAGCGCGGTACACGTTGCAATGCGGCGTCCTTCGCCCAACAATCCGATCTCGCCGAAATATCCGCCGCGGCCCAGATAGGCGAGAATCAGCTCGCCTTCAGGATGATCTTCGGCAACTTTCACGAATCCGATCCGGACCAGATAAAACGCGTCGGCCAAATCACCCTGGCGGCAGATCACGTCCCCCTTGTTGTATCGAATCAGTTCGACCCGCTCGCGCAACGAATCGATAAAGTCCCCGGTGAGGGATGCAAAGATCGGCACGCTCTTCAGATGATCTTCCAGCGCCCGTTTACGATAGTTGTCGTCAAGCTGGGCTCGCAGCGTCTTATTGCGCTGCATGATGTCGAGGACGTTGCGCAACATCTCATACATCACGCAATCGGTCGCGGCCTGCACCGTGGCCGAGCGCGGATACAGGCTCATGCAGGTCATCTCGCCGAACAGATCGCCGGGGCCGAGTTCGGCGATCGGCTGGTCATACGGCAGATCCACCGGCGCGTCGATCGGAATCGTGCGGCGATCGGCTTCGCCTTCGCGGCGATCCTGTTTGCGGCCGGCCAGCGCGCTTCCTAATCGGCTGAAAATCCCCGTGGCGCCGCCACCGGTCTTTACGTGGGCGATCGGCGTCGAAAGATAAACCTGAGCCTTTCCTTGGACGATGTAAAACGCAGTCGAGCCGTACTCGCCTTCGCGACAAATGATCTCGCCTGTGCGAAACTCACGGCGCACGATTGCGTTCTTGTTCAGCTCCAGGAACGTGCCTGAAACCTTTTCGAAATACCGGAGATGCTTGAGTTCTTCCGTTTCCACCGGCTCGCCGTGAAGCTCGGTTTGTACCACCCGGCGGTTCGTCAGCGCGCCCGTAGGGCACGAAACCATGCATTCGCCGCACGAAACGCAGGTCGAATTTCCCATGGGAGCGTTCAGATCGAACGCGATTCCCGTCATGAACCCCTTCCCGCGCCGGCCCAAAACATTGTTGTTGCGAATCTCGTCGCACCCGCGGATGCAGCGGTCGCACAGAATGCAGGCTTCGTGATCGACCGCGATAGAGAGAGACGATTCGTCCTGACCGCGCGGCGAAAGACGCTTGGCGAAGCGAGGCTCGCCGATGCCTTCATCGCGGGCCATCGTCTCCAGTTCGCAATCGCCCGATTGACGCTGCCGCGCGCACGGACTCGGATGATCGGCCATCAACAACTCGACCAGCGTCCTCCGCGCGCTGACTACTTTTTCGGAATTGGTCGCAACGACCATGCCGTTTTCCGCCGGCCGCACACAGGACGCCGTCAGAACGCGTCCGCCTGCCTCCACAACACACACGCGGCAGACACCCACCGGCGTTTCATTCTGCTGATGGCACAACGTAGGAATCGCGATTCCGTTCATGCGCGCCGCATCGAAGACAGTGGTTCCCGCGGGCACCGTGACCGCGACGCCGTCGATGGTGAGTTGGACGCTCATGAGTGCATGGGGCAGACGTCTTCAGGGCAGCGATGCTGAACGATATGTTCTTCGATCTCTTCGCGAAAATGTTTTAAAACGCTGGTGATCGGCGAATGCGCGAATTGCCCCAGGCCGCAAATCGACGCGAGTTTCATCGCCTCCGAAAGTTCGTCGACCAGTTGCAAGTCGCGCGGCGTCCCTTTTCCATGTGTCCACGCGGTCAGAATATCGACCATCTTCTGCGATCCCATGCGGCACGGCACACACTTCCCGCAGGACTCATTGCGGAAAAACGTGCATGCGTTCAATGCCATGTCGAGCATACAGGTTCCTTCCGCGCACACCACGATCGCGCCCGAACCGAGCATCGAGCCAATCGCAGCCAAAGATTTGAAGTCGAGCCGCACATCCACCATTGATGCCGGTAAATACCCTGAGGACGGTCCCGATGGCGCGAACGCCTTCAGCCGCTTTCCGTCGCGAATCCCACCGGCATGTCCGAAAATCACATCCGACATCGGCAGGCCCATGGGGATGATGAAAATTCCAGGCTTCACCACGGCACCGCTGACGCCGACGAACTTCAATCCGGCCGCGCCACCCTGCCCTTGCGACTTGTACCATTCCACTCCGTTGACCAAAATCTGCGGAACGTTCGCGAAGGTCTCGACGTTGTTGAGCGCCGTCGGCTTATTCCACAGACCGCTGATCACGGGAAACGGTGGCTTGTTGCGAGGCTCGGCGCGCTTGCCTTCAATCGCCTCGATCAACGCGGTCTCCTCGCCGCAGATGTATCCGCCGGGACTCACGAAAATCTCCAGGTCGAAAATCAATCCGGAACCGAGAATGTTGCGGCCAAGTAGACCAGCTTCGTAGCAGCGATGTATTTCCGCCTCCAGGATTTTCTCCTGGGCTTCGTACTCGTGCCGGATGTAGAGAATGCCTCGCTCCGCGCCGGCCACAATCCCCGCGATCATCATGCCTTCGATCACCAGGTGCGGCAGATGTTCGAGAATGAACCGGTCCTTGATGGTTCCCGGTTCGCTCTCATCGGCATTACAGACGACATATTTCGTGGGACCCGGCGCGTTGCGAACGGCTTCCCATTTCATGCCAGTCGGAAAGCCCGCGCCTCCGAGCCCCGGCAATCCGCTGGTCTTCAAAAGCGCAATGGTCCCCTCGAAATCACGAGTCTCAACTAGATTTCGAAACGCTCGATAAGGCTCTAGATCAAAGGGGGGTGGACCCCCTGGTCCGCGGGCGATCCCCTGATCGCCCAACTCGGCGTGCGGCAAACTCCCGCCCAAAGCCGAAATCGCCAACGCCTCCACCTGGGCCGGGTTCACGTTACGAAATATCCGGTCGTTAATCGACGCAGCCGGCGCGCCATCGCATTGGCCCAGGCACGAAACTTCGCGCACCGAAACATCGCGGTCGCTCATCGACGCAAAGCGCTGCTTCAATCCAGCCCGCAGCGGATCCGCCCCGCGAAGATGGCACGACATGTCGGAACACACGCTAACCGTTACTTTCGGCGGAGGCGCAAGATGAAAATGCGGATAAAAATCGGCGACGCCGTGCAGGTGATAAAGCGGCACACCGCTCGATTTAGAAAGTGTTTGCAACTCAGCGGCGGGCAAATAGCCGTGCTGGTCCTGAATCTCCCTCAGCCGGTCGAAGATGTTCTCCGTGCCCGTCACTACGTGAGGTTCATTATAGAATAAGGATCTTGCAACGTTTAATTTTCGCCATCGCGGTTACGGCGATCCTGGCTCGCGGTCAAAAAGAACCGCCGAAATATACGGGGCCCGGCTCGTGCGCATCGCCGAGCTGCCACGGCGGTGTCGCGCCCCGAGCCGACACCTCGGTCTGGCAAAACGAGTACAGCACCTGGGTCGTAAAAGACAAACACGCGCAAGCTTATTCGGTTCTGTCGAATCCGGTGGCGACGCGCATGGCGAAAATTCTGGCGTTGCCGTCATCTGCGGACACGGCTCCCAAGTGCCTGGCCTGCCATGCGCTGGACGTTCCCGCCGATCAGCGCGCGCGTACATTCGATGCCGCCGACGGAGTTTCCTGCGAAAGCTGCCACGGGCCGGCGTCGAACTGGCTGGGTCCGCATACGACAAAGGGCTGGACCCATCAACAATCGATTGATGCTGGAATGCGCGACGAGCGCGACTTGATTCATCGTAGCGAGACCTGCCTGTCGTGCCATCTGGGGACGCGCGAAAAATTCGTCGATCACGAAATGATCGCGGCAGGTCATCCGGATCTGTATTTCGAGCTGGCTTCGTTTCAGGCCGTGATGCCGCGGCATTGGAAGCTGACCGCAGATAAAGACCCGTGGCTGGAAGTGCGCGAGCTGGCGACCGGACAAGCGGTCCAATTGCGCGAGCAGCTTCGCCGCGTCGCGCGTAACGCGCAAGGACCCATCTGGCCGGAATACGCCGAGCTCGACTGCTTCGCGTGCCATCACAGCCTGACCGCAGCGAAAGACAGTTGGAGGCAAGAGCGAGGATATGCGGGCCGGCGTCCTGGGAATCCGCCCTGGAATCTTTCCCGCTATGTGGTGTTCAAGCAGGTTATGAATGAAGTGGACCGCCCGGCGGCCCAGCAGCTTGCTGGCGAAATCGAAAGACTGTACGGTTTGGTCACCGCGCTCGCGACAGACCATACGCAGATCGCGTCGCGGGCGAATGCGGCCTCGGAACTTGCCGACGGGCTCGCACAACGGATGACTTCCGCGCAGTTCGATCCGGCGATGACGCTGCGGCTCATGAAGAATATTTCGGGCGACGCCGACTCCATCGCCGGTCAGGGCGAACGGCCGGCGGAACAGGCAGCAATGGTGCTCGACTCCTTGTTCGTCGCTTACACACGGAACGCAAAATTGCAAAATGCCGATCGCGTCCGTGATTCGATTCAGGCGTTGTTCAAGCAATTCGAAGATCCGTCTTCATACAATGGACTCAAATTCGCGCAGGCGTTGCGCGCCGTGAATGAGTTGCTGAAATGAAGGTCGTTGTGACCGCGCTGTTGCTGTCGATGGCCGCGTTCGCGGACGATCCGCCGCCGGTATTGACCGCCGCCGACGTCCAGGCAGTCGTTCAAAGTGCGGCGGCGTCCGTAAACTCTACCGCGCTGGTGATCGCGGTGACCGATCGTGTTGGGAACATCCTGGCCGTCTTCCGGAAACCCGATGCGCCCGCGACGGCGATCGGCAATTTCAGCGCCGTGGTCGACACGAACGAGTTGGCGGTCGCGCTCGCGCGAACCGGAGCTTTCTTTTCGAACAGTCAGGCGCCGCTCTCCTCGCGCACGGTTCGATTCATCAGCGGGACGCATTTTCCAGCGGGCGTCATGTACGTCGACAACGGCGCGTTGTACGGGATCGAAAACACCAATCGCGGCTGCACGTTGACCACGAATTACTTGCCCGGCCAAGCCGTGCCGGCCGCGACCTCGATCGACGGCACGCATCCCGGGCTCGGGCCGATCACCGGCAAAGTGGACCTGTTCGATAGCGACCAGTCCGCTGTGAATCCTGGCGGTGTGCCGCTGTACAAGAACGGCGTGATGGTCGGTGGCGTCGGAGTAGCAGGAGTCGCGCCGAACATCGCCGAATTCGCGGCGTTCACGGGAGCCGTCGGCGCGGGATTCGGACCGACGGCGATCGCGGCGCCTGCCGTCGTGTTCATCAACGGGATCGCCCTGCCGTTCGTGAATCAGACCGCGCAGCCGGAAGGAACCGCGCCGGGATCGTTCGTGGGTTCCTTCATCGTCGGCCCAATTGACGGACCGGGACCTGCCCCGGAAGGCGATCTGGTAGCTGCGCAAGCGGGTTCCATCGGCGGACTGACGCAAGACGAAGTGCAGGGAATGGTCAATCGGGCCATCGCGGCAGCCAATGAAACGCGCGCAGTAATTCGACTTCCTATCGGATCGCGCGCGCGGTTCGCGATCGCGGTGGCCGATCTTGATGGCACTGTACTGGCGCTGAACCGGATGCCGGATGCGACAATTTTCAGCAACGACGTGGCTGTGGCGAAGTCGCGCAACGTCGTCACGTTCACGCGCTCGCTCCCTGGAGTGCCCGCCGGGACCGCGGTGACCAATCGCACCCTCGGCTTCGGCGCGCAGCCCTTTTTTCCGCCGGGGATCGACTACTCATCGCCCGGTCCCTTCTTCGATCTCTACAAATTCGACGTCGCGAATCCGTGCGTGAATCCCATTGTGTTCTTCCCCGGCAGCTTGCCGCTCTACAAAAACGGCGTGTTAGTGGGTGGACTCGGCATCAGCGGCGATGGCGTCGATCAGGACGATTACGTCACAGCGCAGGCCGCGCAAGGTTTCGAGGCTCCGGATTCGATCCGCGCGGATCGTGTCAACGTGGAGGGTGTGCGGATGCCATACTTGAAATTCCCGCGGAACCCGACCAACTGACCTTGGCGCCTTTGCGTCTTTGCGTGAGAAAAGAATAATCACGCAAAGACGCAAAGAGCGCAAAGCTAAAACTGGAATTTCACGCTGAACTGCAATTGCCGCGGAGTCTCATTCAACGGCGCGACCGCCGGAAATCCTGTCGAAAATCCTTGCCGGCCAAACAATGCGATCCCAAAGTTCGGATCGGCCAGGGCCGTTATTGGATTTCCAAGATTCGCATGATTCAAAAGGTTGAACGCCGATGCGCGTGCGCTTAGCCGCATTCCTTCCCGAATCGCGAAAGCGCGTTCGAGCGAGACGTCCAGATTGTAAAACCCCGGACCAATCAGCGCATTCCGCCCGAGATTCCCCAGAACGCCCGCGGCCGGAATGGCAAACGCATTTGCCGTGAGCAGTCGCTTGCCGCCAGCCACGGCGACGTCTTCACCCGGTTTCCCAACCACGTTCGGACGCTGGTTGAGAATATTCTGTCCGAGGATCGCGGCTGTTGGAGTATACGGAAGTCCGGAGCGAAAAGCCGCCAGCCCGGACAGGATAAATCCGCGCGGCAGATTCCAGTAGCCGAGCAAAACTAAATTGTGGCGCTGATCGAAATCCGAGTTGCCGCGATCCGCGTTGGGATTGAACTGTTCGGAAAACGCCGCGCGGCCGTTCGATCCGCCGGAGGTTTGAATGCTGGTGAAGTTCAGGTTGAAGAAGTCGCCAGCAAGGGGTTCGCTTTGATTGTCGATGGTGTGACTCCACGTATAAGTCGCTTGAAGCATCCCACGCGCGGCGCGATACCGCAGCACCGCTGCCAGAGCGTTGTAGTCCGAATATCCCTGGCCGGAGCGGTACGCGACGTCGGGAAGGTTCGCATTGTACCGGCCCGCGGCGGTTGAGAAATCGCGATTTACGATATCGGTGGTGATCAGCCTGCGCCCGTAGGAACCGAGTGCGTTGATTTCCGCCGTGAGATTCTCTGCCACGCGATGCTGAACTCCGGCGAAATAACTCTGCACGCGGCCATTACGCAGCCCAGGGTCGACCAGCGTCACATCGGGAAAATCGCTATTCAAGACGCGGCCGTTCACGTTCTGCAGTTGGCCCCTGATCGGTCCGAGAAAATTCGTTGACGGCGCATTCAAAGCGATCAGCGGGAGGGTCAAATTGTTGTTGCGGACGTTTTCCCAAAGATTGTCGAACGGGCGATCGTAGAAAATCCCGTAACCGCCGCGCAGGAGCGTGCGCGCGTTGCCGAACAGATCGTAAGAGGCGCCGGCGCGCACCGCCCAATCGGCTTTATCCGTGCCGAATAGTTGCGCATCGGGCTTCAGCGCTGCCGATCCAAGCTGCTGCGCGAGAGTCGCGCCCGAGCCGAGATGTACCAGAAGATCCTTGGTGGCTCCATTGTTCCTCGGCGCGCCGAACAACTCATAGCGAAGACCATAGTTCACAGTGAGACGCGAGCTGAGTTTGAACGTATCCTGCGCGAATCCGAAAAATTGTCGATAACCGAAGCTGCGGTTGGAATCGGGCTGTTGCACGGCCGGCAATGCGCCGCGATCGATAGCCGCGCGAAACGCCAGCGGCCGGTCGAGCGCAAAGAACGCGATGTTGGTGAAAAAATACTGGCCGTCGCGCGCAGCGGTGAGAAATGCATCCGAAGATCGGACTAACAGCCCCACACCCGCGGTGATCTGATGACGCCCGCTGGTCCACAGAACATTATCCAGAAATTCCGAGCTTCGATTGGCGTTCTTGTATGCATACGCAGCCGGACTACCAGGAAGGGTCACGCCGTCGGCCGAACTGAGCGTCGGAATCTCCGAGTGCGCGCGATTCCAATGCAGATCGTCGTCGCTGAAGCTGGCGCGCGCTTCGTTGAATAAGTTCGCGTGAATCGTATGCGTATCCGCGGCCGCAATCGCGACCGTGTTCTGATGCAGCGCGGAGATGAAATCGGGATAGGGGCTCCAGATGAAATCGGGTTCGCCGAACAGCGACGCCATCGCTCTCAGCATCACGCGATCCTTCGCTGCGGCGTAGTCGAAACGCTGGATGGCGAGCGTCCGGTCCAACTCGACCGGCGGCGCGATGGACATCTGCGCTGTGATTCCGTTACCTGTCAGCGGTGGCGCAGGGTACTTCTCCAACAGCGCGCGCGATTCGCGGCCTTCCGGCGCAAAGTTGAAGAATCCCGCCGCCGGAAACGTAAACGTCACCGGGTCCTGCCGGCTGCGATTTCGAAAATATTCGTAGGATGAAGAAAAATAAAGGCGATCCCGCAACACCGGTCCGCTGGCGACGAATCCTGGCTCGACCTGTTTCTGTGGCGCGCGAGCCACGCCTAAGCGATTTTCCTGAAATCCGTTGGCATTGAAAAAATCGTTTATCAGATAGAAGTAACCGACGCCGTGAAAATTGTTGGAACCCGTCCGTGTGATCGCGTTCGCCAGTACGCCCGACGTCCGTCCGTACTCCGCGGAAAAATTGTTGGTCGAGATGCGATATTCCTGGATCGCTTCAGGCGCCACGGTTACCAGCGGTCCGGTAATCAGGTAGTTGTTGTTCTCCACGCCATCGAGCAGGAAATTCGATGCCGACGGACGCTGCCCATTGACTGCGAGCCCCAGGCCGCGTCCAGTTGCCGCATCCGAGATGACGCCCGGTTGCGTGACCAGCAACGCGTAGACATCGCGACCTTGCAGCGGAACATCGTTGATTTCGCGCGAATCGATCACCTGCGAAACGGTCGCTTCAAGAGATCCCACGCGGCCTTTTTGCGCATCGAAAGATCCCGACCTGCTGGTGTCGACGTCGGGACCGAAAAACGTGACGATGGTCTTCGATCCCGGCAGGAACACGCTATTGTATTGGCCCGCCTCCCATACGTCGCTCAAGGGACGCAGCCGAAAATCCAGCTCGATTCGCCCCGCCACGGGAAGTTCAAGTTCCTGCACTTCCTGCGATTGATAGCTCGCGGCGGCCACCCGCACGCGGTACGTTCCCGGCGAAAGCAGCGGGAGATAATAGTAGCCCGCAGAATCGCTGGCGGCACTGCCGGAAGCGGATCCCGTCGAATACTCGATGGCTGCCGCGGCAATCGGACGGCCGGTGATGGAGCTCAGAAGCCGGCCGGAAATGGTCCCTTGCGTGGTTTGTGCGTGAAGCGACGCCGCGCCCATCCACGTCAGACAAACCCAGGCCACGCAACCCCAGGCCACGGTGAAAATAGTTTTCGCCACCGTAGTAAGATGCAAGGTTAACATGAAGCGGCGGTGGCGGCACTATGCAATCTGCGCGCTTATCGCAGTGGCGAGCGCCGCGGGAGCGCGTCTGCTCAGCACGCTTCGGTTCTTTCAACTGCTCAATCTGAAGGCGCTCGACGCCCACTTCGTCCTGCGCGGACGCCAGCCGGTCTCGGGAATCGTACTGGTGGTTGCCGATCAGAAGACCCTCGATACGTTTCCAGAATTGCAGATCCTGTGGCATCCGTATTACGCCGAAGCGATTCGCGCGGCGTCGCAATCCGGCGCGAAAGTGATCGGACTCGACCTGGCGTTCGGCGTCCCGGTTGAAAAATGGGAACCTGATTACGACCGCATGTTGAGCGAGGCCGTCAGCACATCGTCCGCTCCAGTGGTGTGCGGCTACGTGTCTTCGATGACGTCGAATCAGCGCAGGCTCCCGGTACCGGTCAATATGCTGGCGGCCGCGCTCGGTTTAGCCGGTTATGCGAACCTCACCAGCGACGGCGACGACTTCGTCCGCCGCCAGGAACTGATGGAGAACGCCGCGGATGGCGCGCGATCGTTCGCGTTTCGTGTGACCGAAAAGTATCTCGGCGCGGATGCTGAATTCAGGAATGGCGCGCTCACACTTGCCGGTCACGCGATTCCGGATCGCACGATTTACATCAACTACGCCGGTCCTCCGGACACGTTTCCGCGGGTTTCGCTGGCGGATGTGATCGCCGCCGCGCGGGCGGGGAACACTACACAACTCCGCCGCTGGTTCGACAGACAGATTGTTCTGGTGGGCTCCGATTCCATCGACGATCGCTACGCGACTCCGTTCTACACGCTGTTCAGCGGACCTCGCTGGACCACGGCGGGCGTCGAGATCCATGCCAACACGATTCGCACCCTGTTGAACGGAAGCTATCTCACACCAGTCTCGGAAGCGATCCGCAACACGGCGCTGGTCGTAGCCGCCGCTGCGACCGTCGGCATCGCGATGTACGCCGCGTCCGGCTGGCTGCTGCTGGAAGCGTTGGTGTTGGTCGCCTTGACGCATCTTCTGTTTCGTGCCGGGTTGATTCTTTCCACCTCCGAAGTGCTGCTAGCGGCAGTGCTGTGCACCATCGCCGCGGTGGTGTATCGATTTTCGACGGCGGAGGAACGCGGAAATCTGTTTCACAAGGCGATCTCGCTGTTCGTGGGCAAGCAACTCGCCGCGGCTCTAGAAGATACGCAAACCATCCGGCTGTCCGGAACCCGCCAGACAGTTACTATTCTCTTTACAGATATCCGTGGATTCACGGCGTTCACTGAAAGGGTTTCCGAAGAACAGGGGCCGGAGGTAGTAGTTCAATTGCTCAATGAATATTTGGCAGCGATGGTCGCGATCATTCTCAAACACGGCGGGCAGGTAAATAAATTCATCGGCGATGGAATCCTCGCCGTGTTTTCAGATGAAGACTCCGTTGGCGACAAAGCCGCGCTGCCCGGCGACCATCCGCTACGCGCGGTGCTATGCGCGACGGAAATGGTTACCGAGCCGGGACGCTTTGAAACCGGCGCAGGACTTCACACTGGGCTGGCGGTAATCGGCAATGTCGGGTCCGCCGATAAGATGGAGTACACCGTTTTGGGAGATACCGTGAACCTGGCGTCGCGCCTGGAAAGCCTCAACAAAGAGCACAAGACCAAGTTGCTGATGACGGAAACGACGCGAACCTTGCTGAATGGCCAGATTGAGACCACGCTTTTGGGAGCGACCGCCGTCCGTGGAAAGGCCGCGCCGATTCCGCTGTACACCGTGACTTCACTCATTGAGGTCCCGGCGAATGCGTAAGCTCGCGCTGCTGTTTCTTGCAATTGCTGCTTTGCGCGCGGATGAACCCGTAGGACTGGTGTTATCAGCCGGCGGCAGTAAGTTACTGCGCTCGAACACGGAGACTTCCCTTGCCGCGCGTCCCGGCGATCTCTTGTTCGCCGGCGACGGCCTGCGCACGGAATCCTCCGCGGCGTCTTTTTTGTTTTGTCCCTCGAAAGCGATCGAGACGCTGGGGCCGTCCGGCGAAGTCCGGTTCGACGCCAAACAGCCCAAGGTGAAGACTGGAAAACTTTCAGAACAGCCGGCGCGTGCCTGCACGCTACCCGAAACGCTGCGCGTCGCTGTCGCCAGCCAGCAGCACTACGGCGTCACCATGACGCGAGGAGATACGAAACCGGAAATCGCGCCCATCCCGCGCGATAAATTACCGGCGGATGTTCTGGCCGAACTCGGTCCGGCGGATGCTGGCGAGCCTTCCGCGCTGGTTGCCGCCGGCACGATTTTCGAAAAGCACAAGCTGATCTCGAACGCACTCGAAGTCTATTACAAACTGCGCGAGCAGTGGCCCGACGCGGTGTGGGTGAAGAGCAAGATTTTCGATCTGGAGCAGCTTCAGGCCGCGCAGGCAGCGGCAACCGCCGCAGCCGGACCAGGAGGGCAAACGTATGCACTGCTGGTCGGTATTTCGAAATACAAGCATACGGAGCTTTCCCTGCAATTTCCCAACGCAGACGCGAGCATTTTCGCTCAGCTTCTGGGTAGCCCGCGCGGTGGCGGGCTTGCGTCGGAAAACATTCTTCTGCTCACCGACGAAAAGGCCACCACCGCCGCCGTGCGCAACGGATTCCAGGATTTTCTGAAACGTCGCGCCGGCAAGAACGATACCGTGATCATCCTGGTGGCCGGACACGGTACCGTGGATGGACGAAACGCATTCGTGCTGACCTATGATGCGGATCCACAGGACCTGGCCAGCACGGCGCTGCCCATGGCGGAGTTGCGCGGGCTGTTTGAGGATCAACTGAAAAAAGTCGGGCGCGTTCTGCTCTTCGCGGATGTGTGCAAAGCAGGCACGATCGGCTCGATTCAAAGCACCTCGGTGAATGCCGACGTTCAGCATTTAGGAGATGTGGAAGGCGATCTGTTCGGCCTGCTAGCCAGCCGTCCGAAAGAGTTGTCCATTGAAGGGCCGCAGTTCGGAGGAGGCCACGGCGTGTTCAGCTATTTCGTGATCAAAGGGATGGAAGGCGCCGCGGACGAAAACAAAGATGGCGTGGTGGATGCGAATGAGCTGATTCAATACGTTTCCGCGCAAGTGCCGCAGGCGACCTCGAACAAACAGCATCCGCGCGAATTCGGCACCTACGACAACAGCATGAAATTGTCCGACACCAGCAAGCCCGGCATCAATGTCGCGCACTATCCGGTAATCTACGATTCACGCCGCGGTGAGCCGCTGTATCTGGCTTCATCGGCGCCGCAACTGGACGATTCCCAGGCAGTCGCGAAATTCACGGCGGCGATCAGCGCGGGACGGCTTCTACCCGATCAGCCCGATAATGCCTTCGACGCCCTGAAGAAACTTCAACCGCAAGTCCGGCTGGACCGCTACATCGAAATTGGCAATCAACTCCGCATCGCTTTGGAAAATCGCGCGCAGGAAGTGCTGCTGCGTTATCTCGCGGGCGATCAGAATCCGCAGACGCAACAGGATTTCGCGTTAGCCGGACGCTACATGGAGGCGGCTCGAACGCTGACCCGCGAATCGCTGTTTCTCGAAGCTCGCTCGGATTTTTTCCAGGGCCGGGCATTGCTTTTCGATAAAAAATATCCCGAGGCCGCAAATCTGCTGGAGCAATCCGTCCGCATCGATCCTGGCGCCGCCTATGGTTATAATGCCCTGGGCATCGCTTACCTGGAACAAGCGCAGTTCGACAAAGCCATCCCCGCGTTTCGCGATGCGTCGCGCCGCGCGCAGCATTGGTCGTATCCACTGCACAACGAAGCGCTGGCGCACGTCGAATCGGGCGAGTATCAAGCCGCGATCCGTCTCTATCAGCAGGCGATTCGCTTGACGCCGCAGTACAGCTACCTTCCGTACAATCTCGGGCTGGTTTATCAGCGCCTGAACCGGCGCAAAGATGCGGAAATGTCGTACAGGAAAGCGATGTCGATCGCTCCGGATTCGGCCGAGCCGTACAATGCGCTCGGCACACTTAAGGCGGCCGAGGGAAAAACCGATGAAGCTGAAAAGCTGTATCGCGACGCTCTGACCCGCAATGCGAATCTGCTGGCGGCGCGCCACAATCTGGCGCTCTTGCTGGCATCCAAGAGCCGGCGCTCCGAAGCGATCGAGCTGTGGCGCGAAAATCTTAAACAGGCGCCAGATCATCTGCCGTCGCGCCTGAGTTTGGCGCAAACGCTGGCCGATTCGGGCGATCGCGCCGGAGCTATCGAGCAGTACCGGCAAGTGCTGAAGGAAAAACCCGGTTATGTAGCCGCGCGCCTCGCGCTTGCCGATCAGCTTGCGAAGAACCGTGATGCCGAGGGCGCGTTGGCCGAACTGCGCGAAGCCTCGAAAGCCGATGCGGAGAACCCGGCTGTTCTCGAACAGATCGGGGACCTAGAATCCGCGCGCGGCCGCAAATCCGAAGCGCAGCAAGCTTACACGTCAGCGTTGGGAGCATCCAGCGATCGCGCGGTGAAAAAACGCATCCAGTCAAAATTAAACAAGCTGTAGTGCTACGCTTTTGCTTATGCGATTGCTGATCCCGATTGCCGCGCTTGCATTTTTCGCGGTCGCGCAGGACGCCGCGCGGCTCGCTGAAGATCTCACGGTGAAATCCGCTCTGGCGGCGATCAAACACAACGAAGGACATTTCATCGAAGAGCAGGTGCGCATCTGTGAAATTCCGGCGCCGCCGTTTCATGAAGAAGTTCGCGGCAGGGAACTGGAGCGTCTGTTCAAGGAAGCCGGCCTGGAGAGTGTGCGCATCGACAAAGCCGGCAACGTGATTGGAGTCCGCCCCGGGGCGTCGGCGCACCCGAACGTCGTGTTCGCGGCGCATCTCGATACAGTGTTTCCGGAAGGCACCGACGTCAAAGTGAAGCGCGACGGTAGCGTTCTGAAGGGCCCCGGTATCGGCGACGATTGCCGCGGCCTGGTAGTGGTCCTCGGCGTCATCAAGGCATTGAATGACGCGAAAGTGAAAACGCCCGGCACGATCACGTTCGTCGCCGATGTCGGCGAAGAAGGGCTCGGCGATCTCCGGGGGACCAAGAATCTTTTCAACGATAGCCTGAAGGGGCAGATCGACAAGTTCATTTCGGTGGATGGAACCGGTCTCAGCGTCACCAACGTCGGAGTGGGCAGCTACCGCTATCGCGTGACGTTCAAAGGACCGGGAGGCCACAGCTTTGGCGCGTTCGGCATGGTGAACCCGATTCAGGCGATGGGTCGGGCGATTGCGAAAATCGACAGCTTCGAAGTTCCCACTACACCGAAAACGACCTTCAACGTCGGCCGCATTGGCGGCGGAACGTCGGTAAATGCGATTCCGTTCGAATGCTGGATGGAAGTCGACATGCGCTCCTCCGACAAAAACTCGCTGGAAAGCGTCAACACGAAATTCAAGAACGCGGTGAAAGAAGCCGTGGACGAGGAAAACGCGCGTTGGAAACGCGGATCGATCGTGGCCAATCCGGAACTGGTCGGACTGCGACCCGCGGGCAGCACGTCGGCCGATTCCGCCATCGTCCTCACCGCGCTGGCGGCTTCGAAACTTTTCGGATTCTCCGGAACGCTCGGCGAAGGGTCCACCGATTCCAATGTTCCAATGAACCTGGGCATTCCCGCGGTTACCATCGGTGGAGGCGGCCGCGGTACCGAGGCGCATGCGCTGACGGAATCGTTCGACACCAAGGATTCGTTCCTCGGCACGCAGCGCGGATTGCTGCTGGTAGTCGCGCTGGCGCGTTAGGTGAGCATGCCTGGCGACGTCATCGGACTACACAACGTCGCCAAGCGTTACGCGCATATCGATGCTCTGAAATCTGTCACGTTGGACGTTCGTGAAGGAGAGATTTTCGGCCTGCTCGGTCCGAACGGCTCGGGTAAGACCACCATGATCCGCTTGCTGACCGGTTCGACCCAGCCGACGGCCGGCGCGGCAAAGGTGCTCGGCGGAAATCCCAAGTCCGCGCGTCACAATATCGGCTATATGCCGCAAGCTCCCGCGCTTTACGAGGATCTTTCGCCGCGCGACAATCTACGCTTCTTCGGCCGCGCGCATGCGATTGAATCGACCGAGCCGCGCATCGACGAGCTATTGAATTTCAGCAATCTGCGGTCTCGGGAACGCGATGCGGTTCACACTTTTTCAGGTGGCATGAAGCAGCGCGTTTCGTTGGCCTGCGCCCTGATCCACAATCCGCGGGTGTTGCTGCTCGATGAGCCTACTGCGGGCGTCGATCCACGACTGCGCGCGGAGTTTTGGAAGCACTTCCGCGAACTGGCACGCCAGGGTGCGACGCTGCTGATCAGCACGCACCAAATGGATGAAGCCTTACTGTGCGATCGCCTGGCCGTGCTGAGCGACGGAGAACTGGTCGCCTGCGATACGCCGAAGAACCTGCTGGATCGGGGCCGCACACGGATTCATATCTGGCGTGGGGAAGAGAAAATCACGGAATCCGTGGAAAATTATTACGAATACCTTCCGCGGCTCCTGTATCGATACGGGCTAGATTCCAGCGTCACTCGCATTGAGATTGAACGCGACACGCTGGAGCAAATCATCTTGAGCTGGATCAAATCATGAACAGGATGCTAGCAGTCGCTCAGAGGGTTCTGCGCCAACTGGCGCGCGACCGCCGGTTTCTGGTGCTTTCCATCGCCGCGCCGCTGATCGTGATTTACATCAGCAAAGCGGCACTCGACAGCTTCAGCGTTCCATTTGTGAACGTCAGTCAATTCGTAGTACCGATCGCCGCGTTCGTGGTGCACTTCGCGACGTACATCCTGTGCGCGATCGTGCTGGTACGCGAACGCGCCGCGGAGACCCTGGCGCGAATGTTTGTGAACGGCTACACCCAGGTGGACATCATCGGCGGATACGTGCTTGCGTACACTTGTGTGGCTACCGTACAGAGCTTGTTGGTGCTCGGAGAACTCTCGCTGCTGTTTCATCTGAACTACACAGTGACCGTGCTGTTGTCGATCTATCTGATCATCTGGCTGTTGGCGATCATCAGCATCTGCCTGGGGATTTTCGTCTCGAATTTCGCCCGCAACGAAGGCCAGGTATTGCCTTTCATTCCGCTAGTGACGCTGCCCGGAGTTTTTCTCTCCGACGTGATTTTTGCCGTAGATCGTTTGCCGCGGTGGGCGCAGTGGCTGAGCCACGCGACGCCGCTGTATTACGCCAATCAGGTGATCCAGGGGTTGATCAAAGACGGAACGCTGGCGGAAAACTGGACCCGGGTCGCACTGCTGGTGCTGTATGGGGCGGTGGTGCTGTTCTTGGCTACCAGAACGCTTCGCGAGTCAGATTAGTGGACGCGTCGGAACCCGGTCGCTATCGCTCGCGGCTCGGTGCACACGGCTAATTCACCACAGGACGCTCTTATCGATACTCGCGAGTGTCGGCCGGCCCATCAGCATCATGGTCATTTCGAATTCGCGCCGCAAAATTTCAACCACGCGCGTGACGCCCGCCGCTCCGGCGATTCCCAGACCCCACAGATAGGGCCGCCCGATCTGCACCGCGGTCGCGCCTCGTGCAAGAGCCTTGATCACATCCGTGCCGCGCCGAATGCCGCCGTCGACCAGAATCGGAATACGTCCCTCGACTTTTTCGGCGACCAGCGGGAGCGCGTCGATCGTCGCGGGCACAGTATCGAGATTGCGCGCGCCGTGGTTCGAGACGATGATCCCAGCCACGCCCGCCTTTACGGCGATGGCAGCATCGTCCGGATTCAAGACGCCTTTGAGCATCACCGGTGTTTTCGCGAAACCGCGCAGCCAGTCGATGTCTTTCCATGACAGCGTCGGGTCCAGATAATCCTTGCCTTTGAGATTCGGCAGTTCGCGCGGCGGTAGCTCGGCACGGGCGCGATCTTCGCGGTTACGTGCCCCGAACGTCGGCGAATCGACGGTCACGCACAGCGCCCGGCAGCCGGCTCCTTCGGCGCGCTGGACCAGTTCACGGGTGAATCCGCGGTCGCGCTGCACGTAAAGCTGGAACCATACCGGACCAGTCGCGGCCTTGGCGACGTCTTCGATCTTCAGCGACGCACTGCTGGAAATACACAGCGTGGCGTTCGCCGCGCCGGCGCCGCGCACCGACGCGAGGTCACCTTCCGGATGCACGAAACTTTGGGCTCCGGTGGGTGCCAGAACGATCGGAAACGGCAGATCCTGCCCGAATAACTTCACGCGCGTGTCCACCTTGGAAACGTCCACCAGAACGCGTGGTTTGAGGCGGATGTGCTCGTAGGCTTCGTGGTTCCAGCGCATGGTGATCTCGTCGGCGGACGCGCCCATGATACGCTCCCACGCCCCATGCGAAATATGTTTTTGCGCTTCCGTCTGAAAATCGAATAGCGAGAGCAGCGAATCGAGCTTGGCCTGTTCCTGTGCGCCCAACCGGAACGCGGAAAGACCCAGCGCCGAGATCAACACGTCGCGCCGCGATGGCATGTTCCGGATTATATCGTGGCGCGTGTCAGTGCGACCCAACGCATCACCTCATCCGAAAGCGTGTTCAGACTATTGGTGATGCGATCCGCTTCCACGTTCACCAGCGCATAGACGCTCGCCGGGTGATCGCCGGAATGGATCAGCGTGTGATGATCCTCGCGCAAGTCGGGCAAGGAACTCAGCTCCACGTGCGAACCACGCAGCGCCGCGGCCAATTGATGCAGCGTCAATTCAACATCGTTGGCGAACCGCGCGAATGCCTCGCGAACGGGCTGGTCAGGGTTCGAGACGATGGCGGCTTCGAGCGACATCAAAGACTGGGCCAGCCTTCGCGAACTGGCCAGAATCGCGTTCAGCAGTGCGATGCTTTCCGCTGATGCGCCCGGTTCCGACGATGCTCGCTCGATGGATGCCTCCAGGTTCGATCGCGCCAGCCTCCCTGCTACGCGGGTCCGCTCGAGCTCCGGATGCGGCGATCGCTCCCGAATCGCCCGGAAGTAATCGCGAAATGCATCCAGCATCTGCGCGGCGATTTCGGCCACGCGGCGTCGCTCCCAGGTGGGCCACAGCCAGTAGGCGAGCAAGGCGATCGCGCCGCCGATCGAGGTGTTCAACGCGCGCGCGCCGATCACATCCTTGGCCGGAACACCAGCCAAGGAGATCAGGAATACCACCAGCCCCGAGATGGCGATGGCCACAATCCCGAAGTTCGCCGGACCGAAACACCGCGCGACGAACATCAGCAGCGCGATCGCGGCAATGTGCATGAAAATCGCCGGGGGCAGGACGTGAGACAGTGCCGTCGCAAGGAGCAGTCCGATGTAGGTTCCCGCCAGGCGCAGGATTCCACGGCTGAAGGTCGCCCCGAAATCGGGTTTCAGCACGATGGCGATGGTCATGGGAATCCAGTAGTGCCGGCCTAACCCGAGCGTGCGCCCCAGCGCGTCACTCATCACGATGCAGACTGCGAGCCGGATCGCATGGCGGAACGCGGTGGATTGCAGATTGAGATTCGCGATGAGCGTCGCAACTTTGCCGCCAATCCGCAGGCGCCATGGCTTGGTGGCATCCTCCACTTGAGAGATGGCTTCGGGTGGTTTTTCCCCCGCCACGTCGATTGCCGCGCGAAGCTGTCCGGCGAGCGCATCAAGTTGAGTCCGCGCGTCGGCGAGTGTTGTGCGGACCTGGGGAGGCCCGCCTGCATCGCGAAGCCGCTCCGCGAGTTCGTCCAGCTTCGCGAGATCCACAAATCCGATCCGGCCGCCGGTGCGCAGCGAATTGCCGACCGCTTCGAGCGCCCCTGCAGCGATTTCGAAGCAGCGATCGAGAAGCTGGCATTGCTCCGGTGGAGGCTCCTCGCGGCCCAGGCGCGTCCGCATTCTGCCCAACGCCAGCACGCTCAGGCGAATCCGTTCGGCTTGGCTCAACAGAAACCGGTATCGGTCTCCCTCGCCGCCGCGATCGCGGCCCAGCGCGTCGAGCGCGGTTCGCGCTTGCAGACTCTGCGCTGTTGCGGGAGGAGGCTGCGATCCGTGTGTGGGAGGCGCTTTCGCCGCGCGCGAAAGCTCCAGGTACAGGTCGCCCAGCGCCCGCCGCTCCGGCTCGTGGCGGCGGAACGGCCACATCGCGATCGACAGGCCGGTCTGTAAGAGCCCTCCTCCGAGAGCGGCCAAGCCCGCGAGCGCGGCCGTGTGCGGTTGCATTGGATTGGCGCCATAGACCACCAGGATCACGACGCTCATGGTCCCTACGTCCGCGGCTGCATCGCCGATGGCGACCAGCATTCCCGCGCCGAACGCGGCGATCCCCGCAATGACCACGCTGGTCACATTGTCGCGACCGGTTAATGCGCCGGCGAAGACCGCAAACCCGGCGATGAAGCTCGCCAGAATCATTTGACGCGCGCGCTGCGGGTAGGGTGCGGTGCTATCGCGAAACGAGACGTTGAGCGCTCCCGTCGCCGCCACCGCTCCTCCCGCCGGATTTCCCAATGCGGCTCCCACTGCGAGCGGAATAGCAACGCCGATCGTGTTGCGTAGCCCGATCCAGGAATTGACCTTCTCCCATCGAAACTGGACCACGCTCTGCCAAAAGGCGTGCCAGGCGTCGGGACGCTTTGTCTCCACCAATTAAGAATAAGAACACACCGGGCCTGCGTGCTACGATGACCACGTGAAAATCGCCTGCGCGCTGGCCGTCTGGCCATTTTTCGCACACGCGCAATCTGGCTACGCCGACGCTCATGCATGCGCGGTGTGTCATCCCGCGATCGCTGCAAGCTACGCCCAAACCGGAATGGCGCGATCGTTCTATCGTCCGGGTCCGGAAAATAAGACCGGGCGCTATTTTCATGCACCCTCCAATACCTGGTTCACGATGCTCGAGCGCGACGGCAAGTATTTCCAGCGCCGCTCTCAGATCGGATTCGGGGGGCTGGAAACAAACATCGACGAAAAGCAGATCGACTTCGTGATGGGCTCCGGAAATCATGTTCGGACATTCTTGCATCGAACCAGCGCCGGCGCGCTGCAGGAGCTTCCCCTGGCCTGGTACGCGGAAAAGGGCGGTTACTTTGCGATGAACCCGGGTTATGACACGCCGGATCAGCCCAATTCGCGCCGCAAGATTACTTACGAATGCATGTTCTGCCACAACGGATATCCGAAAATTCCGGCCGGCAACGAGCAGTTTCGCGCTGAGCCGATCTTCTCGAACCCGCTTCCGGAAGGCATCGATTGCCAAAGATGCCATGGACCGGGCCAGCGTCACGTCGACGTCGCCAGGACCGCGGCAGCCACGCGCGCAGAGATCCGCCACGCCATCGTCAATCCGGCGCGGCTCGCTCCCGATCGACGGATGGAGGTGTGCATGCAATGCCACCTCGAAACTACCAGCTTCCCGTTCCCGCACTCGATTCTCAAGTACGAACGGCACCCGTTTTCGTATCGTCCCGGCGAACCACTCGCCCAATTCATGCTGTTTTTCGACCACCAAAGCCCTAGTGACGACCGCTTTCAGATCGTCAACTCCGCCTACAGGCTGCGCATGTCGCCATGCTTTCTGAAGAGCGGCGGCGCGCTGCGGTGCACCACTTGTCACGATCCGCACAAGACTTCCGAGCCGCAATCGATCAACCGCGCTTGCGCGAAGTGTCACGCGTCGCTGAACAGCGGCCATCCCGCGTCCACAACCTGCGTCGACTGCCATATGCCGAAGCGCCGCACCCAGGACGTGGTGCACGCGATCATGACGGACCACTATATTCAGCGCCGTCCGCCGTCGATCGATCCCGCGGCGGAAATACCCGAGCCGCATGGAGCCGCGACCGTTTATCGCGGCGAAGTGCTTCCGTACTATCCGGCGCCCTTCGAGCGGACGCCCGAAAGCGAAGCGTATCTCGGCCTGGCGCAGGTTCGCGAGAAAAACAATATGGACCGCGGCGTGGAGAGATTCGCCGCCGCGCTGCGCGGGTATCCGCAGGCGCGTGCAGAGTTTTATATCGAACTCGGCGACGCATGGATCGCGCAGGGCCAACTCGCGAACGCGATTCCGCTGTATCGCGAAGCGGCGCGCCGCAATCCCGAATCCCTAGCCGCCGCGCTCGCTTTGGGAAGCGCGCTCGAAAAATCGAACGATCTGGTCAAGGCCGTCGAATCTTTCGAGCGTGCCACGAAGATCGTCCCGCGGGACGCATCCTCATGGCAGCAGCTCGGGCAAGCGTACACCAAGCTTCGGCGGACCACCGACGCCATGGCGGCATTGCGGGAATCGATAAAACTCGATCCGGAAATTCCAGAAACTCAATATGCTTTGGGAATCGTGCTCGCCCAGCAAGCCGCGAATCTTTCGGGTGCGGAAACCTCTTTTCGTGAAGCGATCCGGCTACGTCCGGACGACGCTCCCGCGAACATGAACCTCGCGATTTTATTGTTTGGGCGCGACCGCCCCGATGAAGCCCGTTATCATTTCGAATACGCTCTGCGATTTCAACCCGGCTATGTGTTGGGTCATTTCAACTACGGCCTGATGCTCGAAGGGACCGGCCGTATTGACGAGGCTCGCCGCCAGATGGAGGCGGCGGTCGCTGCGGACCCCAATTACTTTCCGGCGCAATTGCGGCTCGGCGCGATTCTCATGAACCAGGGCCGGAAGGATCAAGCCGTGCCGCACCTGCGTAAAGCCTCCGAAAGCCCCGACCCTGCAATCCGCCGGAAAGCACTGGAGTTACTTGCAAGGTAAATTCACAGGTGGATTTACAGTTCGTTACCAGTGTGATAGACTCATCCCAATTTGTTGGGAATCGAATCGAACCGGCTTTCGGCCGAATTTAGGGGAAATCTTGTTTAGTTCGCTGAAACGAATCTCTTGCCTGTCGGCGATTGCCGCGCGACCGTGCTCCATTCGCTCCACAACAACACACAAGGAGATCCATCCAATGCGTTTTCGCGCGATCGTTTTGTCTCTTCTGACTGCAGTCGCCGTCTGCGGACAGACCATTACCACAGCCGACGTCGTCGGCGTGGTCAGCGACACCAGCGGTGCGGTTGTTCCCGGCGCGACGGTGACCATAAAAGCTGCTGAGACCAATGACACCCGAACCGCCGTCACCAACGATTCCGGCCAGTACCGGTTCCCGCTGATGAGCCCCGGCGTGTATCTGCTTTCGGCGCACACCGCGGGACTCAAATCCAACTCCACGCGATTCACGCTGCTGGTGGGCCAGGAGCAGGCGATGAACATCACGCTGAATCCGCAGGGCACCACTGAAGTGATCGAAGTAACTGCTGAAGCATCCGTGGTGCAGACCGAAAATGCGAACCTGGCGACGTCCTACTCGCAAAAGCAGGTGGCTGAATTGCCGATGGCCGGCGGCGATTTGACGACGCTTGCGATGACGGTGCCGGGCGTCCGCGTCGCGATAAAGGGCGGGTCCGGAAATATGAACGCGAACGGCGTACCAGGGTCGTCCATGCTGTTCACCTTGAATGGCGCCGACGTGATGGATCCGTACAACAACCTGAATAACTCCGGCGCGAGCAACAATCTTCTGGGCGCAAACGAAGTGGCCGAAGCCGCGGTGGTGCTGAACGCCTACAGCGCGCAGTACGGACGAATGGCAGGCGGGCAGGAGAACATCATCGGGAAGTCCGGGTCGAACACGTTCCACGGAAATCTGAACTATAGCTACAACGACGCATTGTTCAACGCAAATTCGTTCTTCAAGAATTCCTCGGGGACGCCGCGTGGACGGGCCGATTCGAACCTGTACGGTGCCTCCGTTGGGGGACCAGTGAAGAGGAATCGAACATTTTTCTTTTTCGACACGGAGGGCCTGCGTTATGCCCTTCCGTCCTCCACCACTGTTTCGATCCCCACCCCGCAGCTTCAGCAGTACATTCTGGCGCACATCCCCAGCATCGCCACACCGCTCTATCAGCAGGCGTTCGCGTTGTACAACGCCGCCCCGGGGTTGAGCCGGGCGCAGGCAATCACCACCGGCACCGGCATCCTGCAAGACAGCAGCGGCAAGCTCGGCTGCTCTGGCAGAGGGACGTTCGCCGGCACGCCGACGGGCGCTGCCGGACAGACGTTCGGCGTGAATGTCCCCTGCGCGGAGTCCTTCGTTTCCGCGAATAATTCGTTGAATACCGAGTCGCTGATCATTGCCCGGGTTGACCAGACCATTAACGACAAGCAAAAAATCAATTTCCGGTACGAATACGATTGGGGCATCCAGGCCACTTCCACCAGCGCCATCAATCCCGCGTTCAGCCAAATCAGCACGCAGCCGCAACACGCGGGACAGATGAATTACACCTACATCATCAATCCGAACCTGGTGAATAATTTCATCGGCGGCGCGAGCTGGTACTCGGCGATCTTCGGCGTCCAGGATTTCGCGAAGGCTCAATCGCTGATGCCGGAGCGGTTCGTCATCAATGACGGCGGTGCACAGGGTGGTGGAATGACAACGCTCGGCGCCAGCTTCCCGAACGGACGTAACGTCGGCCAGTTGCAGTTGATCGACGATCTGTCCTGGACGCACGGCCGCCATGCGGTCAAGGTGGGGATGAACTATCGCTACAATCGCGTCACCGACACCAGCATCGCCAGCGGCGCCTACGAGGGGACTTACACGTTCAATGATCTGGTCGATCTCGCCACCGGGCAGATCAACAGCACAGGTAAGAACAGCACGTTCGGCCAATCCTTCCCGCTGCTGTTTGCCGCGCACATTCGCGTCTATTCCATCAACTTCTACGGGCAGGACGAATGGGCGGTGAAGCCCAATCTGAAGCTGACGTTCGGCATGCGCTTCGAGCGCGACGGCAACCCGTCGTGCGTCGACAACTGCTTCGCGCGCATGAATCAGCAGTTCGGAATGTCCGGCTACCAGGGAGGTGCGAACATTCCCTACAATCAGACCATCACCACCGGGCTCAATACGGCGTATGCGGGTCTGGAAGCGGTGATTTCCGAGCCGCGCTTCGGATTCGTGTACTCTCCGTTCGGCTCGGGCGGCAAGAAGCCTGTAATTCGCGGTGGAATCGGTCTGTTCGCGAATCTTTTCGCGGCCAGCGTCGCCGCCAACGTATTCAACAACTCGCCCAATAAGTTCACGCCTTCGGTGACTTTTGGACAAGTGGGCTTGGCGACGGATCCAAACAGCTCGCTCACTGCGGCGATCGCGTCGTTCAACGGCTTCGAAAGCGGCTTCAAACAGGGGTTTACGCTGGCCCAGATCCAGAGTGCGCTTGGCAAGATCAAGTTCTCGGCTCCCAGCTATTATTCTCCACCGCAGAATTTCGTTGCGCCCAAAATACTCGAATGGAGTTTCGAGATCGAACAGCCGCTCAGTCCGCACAACGTCCTGGCGGCGACCTATTCCGGTAATCACGGATACGACGAATCGGTGATCAACGCCGACGCCAACGCATTCACCGCTGCGACAACTCTCTTCCCGAATGGATTCGGCGGCTTGCCTACGGCGGCTCCCGATCCGCGCTTCCTGACCGTGAACCAGGTGCTGACGTCAGCCAGATCCAATTACGATGCCCTTACCGTTCAGGTCCGGCACGCGTTCAGCTATGGATTCCAGGGCCAGATCGGCTGGGTCTGGAGTCACGCTCTGGGGACTGTGCTGGGAACCAGCAGCGTCGAATTGGGCAATCCGAGCAGCGTGAATTCCGGCTACGGTGCGCTCAATTTCGATACGCGCCATATGCTGACCGCCGATTTTATCTGGACGTCGCCCTGGAAGTTCCAGAACCGGATCCTCAACTGGACCGCGGGTGGATGGAACGTGGGTGGCAAACTATATCTCTACAGCGGACCGCCGTTCTCGGTCACCAATAGCTCGCTCGCGGCGCGGATCAACTCGGGCGGTGGCATTGGCAATACGTTCATCGCGGACTTGCTCGATCCCAAAGCGGCGGGCGTGTACTGCGGTCATAGTGCGATCGGCACGCCGTGTTTGACCGCCTCGCAATTTGCGACCACTACCACACAGCTCGACTTCGGCAACACGGCTCCGGATATGTTCCGCGGCGCCGCCTATTTCGACATTGACACGCAGATCACCAAGGATTTCAAGATCAAGGAGCGCGCGAAGTTCGGCCTGGGGGCGCAGTTCTACAACATTTTGAACCATCCGAATTTCGCCAACGCCAGCGGCACCGTAACCTCCGGATCGCTGGGTCTGATCAGCGGATTGGTCGGGCCGCCCACCAGCCCGTACGGATCCTTCCAGGGCGCCTCGGTATCCGGCCGCGTCATGCTTGTGGCAGCCAAGTTTTCGTTCTGAGGATTAGAGCCCGGGATCGCTAGCTGAAGATCTCTTGAAAGAACGAGTGCATCGCGGACCAGGAACGCTGATCCGCGTTGCGGTTGTAGGCGAGCCCCGCTATGCCTCGCTCGCCTGCCCGTGGATTCGTGAAGCTGTGCTGGACGCCACAGTAGTTGATCACTTGAACGTCGGCTCCCGCGCGCTTCATCTCGTGCATGAATCCCTGGACGTGATCCGCTGGAATAAACGGATCGTCGGCGCCGGTGCAGATCAGGATTTTAGCGGCGACAACGCCGGGTTCGGCGGGATGCGTTGTAGTCAGTCCGCCATGAAAGCTCACGACGCCTGAAATTTCTGCGCCGCTGCGTGCCAGCTCCAGCGCCGTCGTCCCGCCGAAGCAGTAGCCGATCGCAGCAATGCGTTCGCTATCGAGTTGCGGATGCGCCCGCAGAGCGTCATACGCCGCCCTGATACGCGCCCGGAGGAGCGGCACATTCGCGCGCAGAGCTCTGGTCCACTGCAGGCCCTCTTCGCTGCTGGAGGCTTGTTTCGCCTCGCCGAACATATCCACCGCAAACGCCAGATAGCCGAGCTCGGCCAGCTTCTCCGCCCGTTCCTTCACGTGGTCGCCCAATCCCCACGCTTCGTGCACGATCAGAACTCCGGGAAGTTTCGCGGTCCGGGCCGCGTCATGTACCAGGTGGCCCCGAAACGACACGCCATCGTGCTGATACTCGACAGTCTCCGCACGCATCTTGCTCATCTGACTGTATTTTAAGACAGCAAGATCGAGTGGGTGTTCCCGCCCACTCTTGATTGTGCTTACGCGAGCTGCTTGCGAATCGGCAATTCGCGAATCCGCTTGCCGGTGGCAGCGAAAATCGCATTGCAGATCGCCGGAGCGATCGGCGGAACACCCGGCTCGCCCACGCCCGCGGGCGGCTGATCGCTTTGCATGATCGAGACGTGGGTCTCTATCGGCGAATCGTCCATGCGGGCGACCGTGTAGTTGTTGAAGTTCGATTGCACGATGCGGCCGTTTGCGGCCGTGATCTCGCCTGACATCGTGAGGCCTGCTCCGAACACCGCAGCGCCTTCGAACTGCGCCTTCACGCGATCCGGATGGACCACCAAGCCGGCGTCCACAACTGTGTCGACGCGTGGGATCCGCAGCTTTCCGTTCTCCACTTCGACTTCGACCACCGTAGCGATGTAGCTGAAGAAACTGCGGTGAACCGCGACGCCGTACCCGTGTCCGCTGCCCGATTTCTTCTTCGCCCAGCCGGATTGCTCCGCAACTGCTTCCAGGACTCGGCGCGTGCGAGCCGTATCGATCGGATATGGATTCGGCCGGTTCTGCTGCGCCGCTGGACGCGTCTCGATAATGCGATCCTTGCCCAAGATTTCAAGCAGGTACTCGACCCGGTCGCGGCCCGCCAGCGCTCCCAGTTCGTCCACAAAGGAATGCACCGCGAACGCGTGCGGAATATTTGCCACCGAGCGCAGCCATCCGATGCGGATATGCGCTTCCGCCGGCCCGTTTTCCGCGCGGAAATTGGGAATGTCGAACGGCAAGTCGGTCCATCCCATGCTGCCCAGTCCGCCGTTACGGAGCTGGTTCTGCGAAAGCATCGGCGGATAGGACGCGCGGCCCAGCCATGCCGTCGGCCGGCCCTTTTCGTCGAGCGCGGCTTTCATGTACATGGCCGCGCAAAAGTGGAAGTAGTCGAAATGGATGTCGTCCTCGCGGCTCCACACCACCTTCACCGGCTTGTTCAGTTGTTTCGAAAGAATCGCCGCTTCAGCGACGTAGTCCGGCTTCGATTTGCGTCCGAACCCTCCGCCCAGCAGCGTGACGTAGCAAGTCACATCTTCGGGTTTGATCCCGACCGCGGCCGCCACCGTCTGCTGCACCGCCTGCGGATTCTGCGTCGGCGCCCAAGCCGTTACCTTGCCGTTCTTGAACTCCGCGATCGCGGCCGGCGGCTCCATCGGCGCGTGCGACAAGTGGGGCACCCAGTATTCGGCCTCGTGCGTTTTGGTTGCGCCGGCGAACGCCTTATCGACGTCGCCGACATTGCGTTCCGCCGTGCCCGGCTTGCGAACCGTTTCCTGAAGCGTCTTCTTATACTCAACGGTGTCGTAGGTCGCGTTCTGACCCAGGTCCCAATCCAGCTTCAGCTTTTTGCGGCCCTGCAGCGCCGACCACGTATTGTCCGCGATCACCGCTACTCCACCGAGCGCCTGGAACATATACGGCGGCTTGAATGGATCGATGGTGGTGGTCTGGATCACGCCGCCGACTTTCTTTGTTTCCGAGTCGTCGACGCTCTTCAACGTGCCGCCCAGCACGGGCGACCGCTCGATGGAAGCGTACACCATGCCCGGAACTTTGGCGTCCTGCCCGAAAGTTCCCTTGCCGCTTACGATATCGTTCTGATCGGTGATCGGAATATTCTTTCCGATGTAGCGATATTCCGAGGCCGGCTTGAATTTCAGGGTCTCGGGCTTCGGTACAGGCTGCGTGGCCGCGCTGGCAGCCAGTTCGCCGAATCCGAGCTTCTTGCCGCTTGGCGTATGAACGATCTCGTGATTCTTCGCCGCGCACTCGGAAGCCGGCACGCCCCACTTCGCCGCTGCCGCGCTTTCGAGCATGGTGCGCGCCGTCGCGCCCGCCACTCGCATCGGCTGGTAGAATCCCTTGATCGAATTCGACCCGTCCGTATTCTGATCGCCGTACTTTTTATCGCCGATGGCCTGCTGGATCTTCACGCGGCTCCAGTCGGCATCGAGTTCTTCGGCCACCACCATCGGCAGCGCCGTGCGGATACCGGTTCCCATCTCCGACCGGTGTGCGACGATGATGACGCGCCCATCGGGCTCGAATCCAAGATAGACGCTGGGGTGCCATGCGGATTCGTCTACTGTCTCGGCGGCTTGCGCGTTCTCGGGAAGATACCGCGCGGCCAGCACGAAGGCTCCGGCCGAAAACACGCCTTCCAGAAAATTACGGCGGCTGACGTTCGTTATCGGGTTCATGCTTTCACCGCCTTTCCATTGGCCGCCAACTTGATTGCGGCGCGAATCCTCTGATACGTTCCACAGCGGCAGATATTGCCGGCCATGGCCGCGTCGATGTCTTTATCCGTCGGCTTGGGCTTGTCCTTCAGCAGCGCCGCCGCTTGCATGATCTGCCCGGCTTGGCAATAACCGCACTGGGGGACGTTCACTTCTCTCCACGCCTTCTGTAGCGGATGATCCGCCATCGGCGCGAGGCCTTCAATGGTCACCACGGATTTGCCGGCCAGGGTCTTCATCGCGGTCTGGCAGCTCCGCACCGGTTTTCCATCAAGATGGACCGTGCACGCACCGCATTGCGCGATTCCGCAGCCGTATTTGGTTCCGGTCAAGTCGATCACGTCACGGAGATACCACAGCAGGGGCATGTCCGGATCGCCTTCGAACTTGCGGGTGGTTCCGTTAACTTTGAGTTGGATCATCAGAGATCTCCTAAAAGGAAAGCTACCGTTCAAGTTACCACTTAGCGGGGCAGGCGTCCACGGGTTATGTCCTAAACCGCGTTGATCTCATCAGAACGGCCCGAGCATGCGGAGCAGAGACCCTCTGAAGATAGATCCAATTCGCGGTATTTTTCTCGGAGGAACTCCCTCGCCCCATAATCGCCAAGACGGGTTTCCAGGGCGCCAGGCTTTAGGCCGACCGCATGGCAAGCGCGACATTCGTGAAGGAGCTTGATGTACAACGGTTGATCGTTTAACTTAGCTTCTAACGAATCCCGCTTCATATGGGCGAACAACCAGACTATCAGAGCAAGCCATAGCTAAACGCTTGGGAGGAGTACTGGGGGTATTCCTCACTGCACGGTGTCCAACGCGCTCCGGGCCATGTGCCGGAAACTCTCTTCGGGCGTGATCGGGTAGTTCGTCAGAAAAAGATTCAAGGATCCGCTTTCTCGTGCTGCCTCGTACTCCGACTCGTACCAATACGCCTCCTACGATGGACAATGTCGCGAAGGAAGATCTTCAACGCGCCTTAGGACAATACCCGTCCACGGCGGTTCCTCAACTCGAGGGTCACCCGCCGATGGCACACCAGGCACAGCGTCCGGATATTCGCCAGATCGCACTCCCCGCCGCCCTCCACCACCGGAACGATGTGATCCGCGTCCCACAGCGTCTTCCGTGAAATCCGCGTCAATCCCCAGCGTTCCAGCAGCCGCAGCCTGAAGCCGCCACGCGAGCGCTTCAACTCCGCATACGCCGCATGACTATCCACGCCGCATAGCGCGCACACGCCGCGATCTCGCAGAAACACCTGCTCGCGAAGATAACCCGGGTCGGTCCGCAGCCGCCATTCGTTCACGCAGTATTCCGAACAGAAGGTGAAACGGCGCGGCGGCACTTCCAGATTGCACCACCGGCATAAGGGACGGCCGTTGGGTCCTCTTTCCAGAGAATCGCGATCGGCGAAACCGCCCGGCATGGTGCGTGCGGTGCTCACAACAAGTCCCTACTCACAACAAATCCAGAATAGATTGTTTCAGGCGTCCATGAACGAGTAGCAGATCATGTGGCAAATAATGTGATGCGCGTCCTCGATGCGGCCCATGTGCGTCTCCGGCACCTGGATATTCAGCCCGGCCATCGCTCCCAGCCTGCCCCCATCGCGGCCCGTGAGCGCAATGGTCCGGCATCCGATCGAGGTGGCGTACTCCATGGCGCGAATCACGTTGGCCGAATTGCCGGACCCGCTGATCGCCATGTAGAGATCGCCGGGCTGCGCGAAATTCCGGAGTTGCTCCGTCATCGCGTCCGCGTAGCTCACATCGTTGGCGTAAGCCGTCATGGTCGGGACGTTGTCGTGCAGCGTCTGGATCCGGAAGCGCGATGGTTTGCCGAAGCTCGCGCCTTTCACCATGTCGCACACGAAGTGCGAGGCGGTCGCCGCGCTGCCGCCGTTCCCCGCCACGAAGACCGCTTTTCCCTGGGCGCGCGACTCGTCGAACCACTCGATCGCACGTGAAACTTTGTCTACATCGATGGTTCCGACCGTTTCCAGAAGCTGTTCGCGATAGCGCGCGGGGAAAGACATATTTCGACCCCATTGTATACTGGCTCCAATGATGGAACTGCTATTCCGCAACCACCGGAGCGGGGATTGTCTCCCGGTTTTTAAGAGCCTTATCCGATGAACTGCGCTGTACGGTTCCAGCACGTCACCAAAACGTTCGCGCATCACGCCGGCCAGATGTTGCTGCGAGACCGCCTAAAGCAGCTGATCAGCGGCTCCCCCGCCAGCCGGTTCGAAGCGCTCCACGATGTATCGTTCGAACTTCCGGCGGGCGAAAGCCTGGGATTAATCGGATCCAATGGGGCAGGGAAAAGCACCATTTTGAATCTCGCTACTGGACTTGCCGCTCCGGACTCCGGCACAGTGGACGTGAACGGCCACGTCGCGGCCCTGCTCGAACTGGGCGCGGGATTTCATCGCGACCTGACTGGTGCTGAAAACGTCCGCATCAACGCCGCTCTCATGGGTTTGAGCCGCCGCGAAACGGAGGACCGCTTCGAAGACATCGTCGAATTCTCCGGTGTGCGCGAATTCATCAACGAGCCCTTGCGGACCTATTCGTCGGGCATGACCATGCGTCTGGCTTTCTCCGTGGCGGTCGCTTCGGATCCGGATATTCTGCTGGCGGACGAGATCCTGGGCGTCGGAGACGAAGCGTTTTACAAGAAGAGCCTGGAGAAGATTCGCGAGTTCCAGAGAGCCGGCAAAACCATTCTGCTGGCCTCGCATAGCGCCGAGCTGATCCGCACCTTTTGCGATCACGCCTTGTGGCTGGAACACGGGCGCGTAATGGCCGTGGGCGAGGCCAATGAAGTGATAGACGCCTATCGCGGAAGCGTGGTCGCGAGGTGATTTCGTTGAAGAAAGCCGTCTCGCCGCGACAGCGGATCACAGGCTGAAGCCTGTGCCACCTGGAATCAGTGATTGGCATAGATGTGTGGCACAGACTTCAGTCTGTGTGGCTCAGTGTCCGGCGACGCGTTTCTTCGCGTCCGCGTACTACTGCGCAATCATTAACTCGATCCGCGATCCGTCGGAGCCGCCGAAGTAGACACGCTCGGTGGCCTTGACGAAATCCGTCGAAAGCGCTTGCGGAATATCCATGAACTTCTGCGGATTCCGATCCGTCAGCGGAAACCAAGAACTGTGGATCTGCACCATGATCCGGTGCCCCAGCCGGAACGTGTGTGCGACATCCGGCAGACGGAATACGATGCGATCCGGCTTGCCGGGCTCAAATGCGACCGGCTTCTCGAATCCTTTGCGAAATTTTCCGCGAAACGGTTCGCCGCGCACCAGTTGCTGATAGCCGCCCAGCTTGATCGTGTACGCAGGCTCCTGTGGAGGATGCGCATCCGGATAATCACCGGGATATACATCGATGAGCTTGACCACGAAGTCGGAATCGGTGCCGCTGGTCGACACTTTCAGATCGATGTTGATCGGACCGAAAACGGTGACGTCGCGATCGAGCGGCTCGGATTTGTACACCAGCACATCGGTGCGCGTCGATGCGAAGCGCTGGTCTTCAGTCATATAGTCGGCACGCATTCCCATGACGACGTGCGCCACATACGGCACAGGCTTATTGGGATCCGAAACATATTCGTCAAACGCCGCGGCCGCGGGCTGCTGCCAGGAGAGTTTTCCTTTTGCGTCGAGAAACAGCGCGGTGGGCTTGGCCGCTTGGGGAGGCCACGCGTCGAAATGCCGCCACTGATTGGTTCCGGTTTCGAACACCCACGCCCGCGGGAATTTCCCGTCGCCCTTGCCTTTCAACTGATGCAGGAAAAACGGAAACTCGATCTTCTCGCGATAGAACACTCCGGTCTTCGACCCGAACTTGACGTTGCCTACCGCATCGCCGTCGCCGCGCGAGAAGCCTCCATGGGTCCACGGCCCCATCACCAGCATGTCGACCGGCGGCGGCGCGTTTTTCTCCATGAACTCATGCGTGCGCAGCGGGCCTTGCAGATCTTCAGCATCGAACCAGCCGCCCACGGTCATCACCGACGGCTTGATATTTTTCAAGTGTTTCCAGATGGATCGCGATTCCCACTCGCTGTCGTAGGCGCTGTGCTCGATGTTCTGGGTCCAATACGGATTCTTGTGCTTGAAGTATTTCTCGTCGGCATTGGCCAGCGATCCCATGTTGAGGAAAAACTCGTACCCGTCGGGCGTCCCGAAATCGAAAGGCGCAAGCTGCGGGGGTAGCGCAGGACCGCCGTCGCGCGGGAAAAATCCCAAATAGAATCGGAAATTCGCCGCGAGCATGAACGCGCCGTTGTGGAAGTTGTCGTCGCCCAGATAGTAGTCGGTAACCGGCGCCTGAGGCGACGCCGCGACCAAGGCCGGATGCGCGTCGATCATTCCTGCGCTGACGTAGAATCCAGGCTGCGAAATTCCCCACATCCCGACCTTGCCGGTGTTGCCTGGAACATTCTTGATCAGCCAGTCGATCGAGTCGTAGGTGTCCGTGCTTTCATCGGTGTCGCCGGGGCGCTTGTTGGGATTGTGCGGACGAATGTTGACGAACTTGCCCTCGCTCATGTAGCGCCCGCGCACGTCTTGATAGACGAAAATAAACTTCTCGCGCGCGAACAATTCGGACGGGCCCAGGTTGTCACGATACGTGTCTGAGCCGTAAGGTCGAACCGTGTACGGGGTGCGCGACATCATGACGGGATAGGTCTTGCCTTCGCTGAATACGTCCTTGGGCACATAAACCGACGTGAACAGTTTGACGCCGTCGCGCACTGGCACGCGGTATTCGAACTTGGAGTAATTCTCGCGAATGAAATCGGCCAGCGGATTGGGCGCGTTCTGGGCTTGTGCGATCGTTAGAGCAGGCAGCAGAAGCAGGGCCGGGATGGTGCGCATCACTTTACTCTATCCTGTTACTCTGTCGTGTCTCCTGTCTGTTTTCATTGGGAGATAATGGGTACGTTGACATCGCACCCGAAGCTTACATAAGCTTGCCAATGCACAGTAAATAGAAGGGGAAGCCTCATGCGACGCACGCTCTTGCTGCTTGTTCTCTCGATCCCGGCGTTTGCCGATCAACTCCCGTACCAGAAACCGCCCAAGGAAATTCTCGACATCCTGAATGCTCCCGCTACACCGTTGCTGGCCGTAAATCCGACGCGCACCTATGCGACGCTGTCGCAAGCCGAGCGATACCCCGGCATTAACGAAGTCGCCGCGCCGATGCTGCGCCTGGCCGGAATCCGCATTGATCCGCATACCAACGGCCTGCATTTAGCGACCCACAGCGTCGCCATCACTCTGGTGAAATTGCCCGAAGGCACGAAGACCCCGGTCGCGTTGCCGGCCAAGGCGCGAGCGGGCACGCTGCACTGGTCGCCCGATGGGAAGCAGTTCGCGTTCTCCAATACCACCGATACCGGAATCGAGCTGTGGATCGGCGATCCGGCCACGGGAAAGACACGCAAAATCGAGGGCGTGAAGCTCAACGCGGTTCTAGGCGATCCGATCGATTGGCTGTCGGATAGCAAAACACTGCTGGTGAAGACGGTGCCCTCCAATCGCGGACCGGCCCCCGTGGAGCCGCGTGTTCCCAAAGGTCCGGCAGTGCAGGAAAGCGACGGCCACGCGATGGGCGTCGCGACGTTTGAAGACCTGCTCCAGAATCCTCACGATGAGGACCTGTTCGAATACTACGCGACCGCTCAATTGATGAACGTCGATAGCGCGGCGGGCACGTCGGCTCCACTTGGCAAGCCCGGCCTGCTGGATGAAGTGACGCCGTCGCCCGACAGCAAGAACCTGCTGATCACGCGGGAGCATCGTCCGTTCTCGTATCTGCATCCCTACCGCGAATTCCCCAAGGAAGTCGAGATCTGGAGCCCGGCCGGTGCGGTCGTATACAAAGTCGCGAGCCTGCCAATTCCGGCGCGCATTCCGCTGGGCGGCGTGCAGACCGGACCGCGCACCATTCGCTGGATGGCGAACCATCCGGCTTCACTGATGTGGGTGGAGGCGCTCGACGGCGGCAATCCCAAAGAAAAGGTGCCGAATCGCGACAAGCTTATGGTCGTCAACGCTCCGTTCACCGGCCAACCCGCCGAAATGGGTAAGACCGAGGAGCGGTTCGCGGGAATTCAATTCGGGAAAGATTTTGTGCTGGTGGAAGACCAGGCCCGCATCTCGCGGTTGCTGCGGACCTTTGAGGTCAAGCCAGGCTCGGAGCCGAAAATCATTTGGAGCCGCAATTCGCAGGATCGCTATAAAGATCCGGGCCGTCCCGTGGAACATCGTCAGCGCGCCGGACGCGGCGGTGGTGGCGGCGGACCCTTTGGCGGCGGAGGCGGCGGGGATTCCACGCTCCTACAGAACGGATCGACTATTCTTCTGACTGGTGAAGGAGCATCGGCCGCCGGCGATCATCCGTTCCTCGATCGCTTCAACCTCGACACGCTGAAGTCAGAGCGGATTTTCCAATCGGCTGCGGACAAATATGAAGTCGTCGAAGCGGTTCTCGACGATCAGGGCAAGAGCTTCATCACGCGCCGCGAAAGCGCCACCGAGCCTCCCAACTACATCCTGCACAACGGATCGACTGAGAAAGCTCTGACCAATTTCACCGATCCGGCGCCGCAAATCAGGAAAATCAAGAAACAGCTAGTCACGTATAAGCGCGCCGACGGTGTCCCGCTTTCGATGGAGCTGTACACGCCGCCTGACTACAAACCCGGAACGCGGCTCCCCGGAATCATATGGGCCTATCCGCGCGAATACAATGACGCGGATACCGCCGGCCAGATCCAAGGCTCGCCGAATCGATTTACTACCATCACCGGATACTCCGAATTGTTCTTCCTGCTGGACGGCTACGCGGTGCTCGAAAACGCCGCAATGCCGGTGGTCGGCACTATCGACGTGGTCAACAATACTTACGTCGAGCAGATCGTCGCGGACGCGAAAGCCGCCATCGACAAGGCCGCGGATATGGGCATTGTGGATCCCAACCGCGTCGGCGTCGGCGGGCACAGCTATGGCGGATTCATGACCGCAAATCTACTGGCGCATTGCAATCTGTTCCGCGCGGGAATCGCGGAAAGCGGCGCTTACAATCGCACGCTGACTCCCTTCGGATTCCAGAGCGAGCGCCGTTCGTTCTGGGAAGCCACCAGCACTTACACCAACATGTCGCCGTTCTTTTTTGCCGACAAAATCAAAGACCCTATTCTATTGATCCACGGCGCGGCGGACGACAACTCCGGCACTTTCCCCATCCAGAGCGATCGCATGTATCAGGCGATTCGCGGCAATGGCGGAACTGTGCGGCTGGTGTTTCTCCCCTCCGAGGCGCACGGATATCGCGCCAAGGAGACTATCGAACACGTGCTGTGGGAAAAATTCCAGTGGTTCGATAAATACGTGAAGCACGCGACGGCGCAAACATCGCGAGCGGAGTAAAATTGCCGGGCATTCCAGACGTCGCATCTCCGGATGGCCAAGCCAACGCGCTCCATCGCTGTCGCGCCTCCAAGCCGTCAGTTGAGGCGCGACAGTCATGGAGCGCGTTCTTCGGCATCGCTCGTGGCGGCTTACTTCTCCTCGTTGCCAACGTACTATTCGCGCAACAGCCCGGCGATCCTCTCGTAGCCTTACAACAGGCGGTGGAAAAAAAGACTGCGGATTGGGAAACGCTGGCCAAGACGCTTGAATCCAGGGTTGCCCGGATGCTTCCGTGCGACGCTCGCGTCCGAACGTCGATTGAGGACGTCAGCCGCGCGGCCGACACCCGGACTGCCGCGCTCGCACAATATTTGCAGGCAGCCGCCGCGCAGGCCCATGCCGATTCGCAAATGGTGGCGCAAGCGCTGGCCAACCAGGAGGCTGCTGCGCACGAAATGGAGGTCGACCGCGCCGAGGACGAGCAGGAACGCATTGCGATCGACGCGCAACTGGCCGATCTTTCCGAAAGCCTCAAACGGCGTCAGCAGCTTGCAGACGCCCAAAGGTCGCTGGTGGCGATCTCCGCTCTGATCCGCCAACGGGCGTCTGCCGCACAGCAGCAGGTGGCCCAGCGTGCCGCCCTGACTGCCGCTCTCCACGACCTCGCTGCCGCGTATGAGGCGCGGGGCAAGGCGATTCAAGCGGAAGTCGCCGCAGCCGGCGTTGAAGAGGCGCGCTGGAAGGATTACTACGCCGCGCGCATCGCCCGCGCGCAAACCGAGTGCGCCATCACCACCGCCCCTTCGCGCCCGTCTCAGCAGAAAAAGAAATGAAGCGAAGCGTCATCGTCGCGAATGCCGCCACCGTTTGCCTCATTGCGCTGGGCCTGTTCGCGCAATCGAGCCGCGACGCGTACCGCAGTGCGTATCGCGCCTGGCGTCAGGCCGATCCGAACCTGGAGCGCGATGCCGGCACAGCTCCTACGCTGGTCCCGCGGATCGCGACCGTCGCCGCGCAGGCCGCCAGATACGGGGCCGCGCGAAGCTCTTTTCTGCGGCAGATGACGGCCAGCGAGGAACAAGCCTTCCAGGGGCTGGACGCGCCGCTGCCGGATCTTCCCGATATGACCCGTGGAGTGCGCGAAAACGTGACTGCGGAAAGCGCCCTGGTGAAGCACAATCTGGATACGTTCTCGCGCGATTCCGACCGCGCCATCCAGCAGCTCAAGCTGATGCTCGATCGCGAAAATCTCGCGCTTACGGCCCTTTCCACCGCCATCGCGGAACGTCAGGCGGCGGCCGAAGCCGCGAAATCCGCCATCGCCTCCGCCGAGCAGGCACGCGCGAAAGCACTCAATATAGGTCGCGACTTGAACGGCGTCATGGGACCGATTGCCGACCAGGCCGATCGCGAAACCGCTGCGTGGGCCGAATACTACCGCAAGCTCGCCGACGCGGCGCGCCAGCCGGCGGCGATCCCGGTGATCCCCTCGGCTCCCCCTCCGCCAACATCGATCACTCCATTGCCCTTGAGTCGCTATACCGGCGCATGGATCTTCCCGAGCGCAGGACTTTACCATGGCCCCCAGCCCGAGTCCATCGACCTGACGGTTCGCGAAGAAAACGGCCGCGCCGCCGGAACCCTGTTCGTGCGTTACAAGCTTCCTCCCGGCAGCAAGGATGATCCGGCGCTGCGAATCGATTTTTCCGGCGAGTTCAAGAACACACGCAATCAGGTCTTTTCGCTCCAAACCGCCGAGGGAGCCAAGGGGACTCTGGAGCTGATCCCGGGGCCCGCCTTTAACCTTTTGGAAATCAATTTTCAGACCGATCCGAAGCCGGGGAAGATCCAGCAGGGCAACGCGGTCCTCATCAAGAAGTAAGTTTTCTTGGTATTTTCGAAACCGTCCCCGGCTGCGGGCGTATATATCCTGTGGCGACTTACTTCAAAGACATCCGGTACGCCGCGCGGATGCTGTTCAAGAACCCCGGCTTCACGGCGGCAGCAGTGGTATGTTTGGCGCTCGGCATCGGTGCGACTACCGCGATTTTCAGCGTGGTTCACGCGGTCCTGTTGAAGCCGCTCGAGTATCGCGAACCCGATCGGCTGTACCGCGTTTACTCGGAATTTCCTCAATTCCCCAACGGCGGGTTGCGCCGTTTCCCGATTTCTCCGCCCGAATACTATGAGCTTGCGCACGAGCTGCAATCCTGGGAATCGATGGACGCCTGGCAGACTGGCGGCGTGAACCTGGCGGGCGCCGCCGACCCGATTCGCGTGAATAGTTGTTCGCTCACGGGCGGACTGCTGGCGACGCTTGGCGTCTCGCCGGAAATGGGACGGCTGGTCACGCCGCAGGACGATGTGCAGGGCGCCACGCTGGTCGCCGTGATCTCGCACGGGCTGTGGCAACGCGCGTTTGGAGGCGACCGGGCTGTGCTTGGGCGCGGCGTGCAGATCAGCGGACGCAACGCGAATATTGTCGGGGTGATGCCACCCGGATTTTCTTTTCCCCCCGGCGCGCAGCCCGCGCCTGATCTGTGGCAACCCATGCAGCTCGGTCCACCCAATCCGCGGCAGCGTGGCAGTCACGGACTATTTCTGCTTGCCCGGCTCAAATCCGGAGTCTCGCTGGGACAAGCCAAGGACGAAATGGCGCGCCACGTCGAACAATCCGCCAGCCTGCTGGGAGCCCAGCATCCGTTCAGCCCGGATAAGCATCCCCTGGTCACCTATGGCTTGCAGGACGAAGTGGTCCGAACCATCAAACCCGCACTGTGGACGCTGATGGGCGCAGTCGCGTTCGTTCTGTTGATTGCGTGCGTAAACGTCGCGAACCTGCTGCTGGCGCGTGCCGAAGCGCGGCAGCGCGAGATCGCGATCCGCAAAGCATTGGGTGCCGGCATCCCACAGCTCATCCGGCAGTTTACGACCGAAGGCCTGCTGCTTTCCGTGGGCGGAGCCGTGGTCGGATTGGCGCTGGCCTTCGCCGGACTCCGTCTGGTGGTTGCCGCCGCGGAAGCGAGTATTCCACGCGCCGCCGAAATCACCATCGACCCGACAGTGCTGCTCGTCACGCTCGGCGTATCGATCCTGACCGCGCTTTTCTTTGGATTCGCTCCCTTGGCCCAGATCGCCACGGGAACGCTTCACGACGCGCTGAAAGCCGCGGGCGGCCGCACCGCGGGATCGGTCGCGTCCAATCGCTTCCGCTCCGCACTGGCCGCGAGCGAACTCGCGCTGGCGCTGATCCTTCTGATCGGCACCGGCCTGATGATTCGAGCCTTCTGGAAGCTGAGCGAAGTGAATACCGGCTTCGACGCCGATAATCTTCTGACCATGCAAGTGAATCTTCCCGTGACGGTGTATCCGCAGAATCCCAACATCGTCCGCTTTTGGCAAGGCGTGGAAGAAAGAGTCTCGCGAATTCCCGGCGTTAAATCCATGACCATGATGAGCGGCCTGCCTCCACAGCGCTTCATCAACGCGAACGACACGCAAATCGAAAATTTCACGCCAGTGCAGGGCGGACCCGGCCATAACATCGACTACTGGCAAAACACCGGCGACAATTTTTTCGAAGCCATGGGCATCCGGCTGGTCGAAGGCCGTTTCTTCGACGCGCGCGATGCCGAGGGCGCCATGCCCAGCGTGATCATCAATCAGACTATGGCGCGAACTTATTACGGAAATGAGAGCGCCATCGGACGCCGCGTCCGTCCCGCCTTTCAGGACCCGTGGCGCACCATCGTCGGCGTGGTGGCCGATGTGAAAAATGCCCGGCTCGACGCGCCAGCCGGAACGGAACTATTTTTCCCGTACCGCCAGCAAGGCTACACGACGCGGCAGGCGTACATCGTGGTGCGGTCGGCGCAAGACCCGAAATCGCTGGTCTCAGCCGTGCGAGCCGCTGTCCGTGAAATCGATCCTTCGCTGCCCATCGCACAGGTCCTGACGATGGATGAGGTGCTCGACGGCGTGCGCTCGCGTCCGCGTTTCCTGACTACGCTGCTCGGGCTGTTTTCCTCGACCGCGCTGGTGCTCGCCGCAGTGGGCCTGTATGGCGTGATCTCCTACTCGGTGACGCGCCGGACCACCGAATTCGGCATCCGCATGGCGATGGGCGCTGGCGTCGGCGACGTTCTGGGATTAGTGCTGGGCCAGGGATTGCGGCTGGCGCTGATCGGCGTAGCGGCCGGAGCGATCGGCGCTCTGGCGCTGACGCGCCTGATCCGGGGATTGCTGTTCGGGATCAGCTCGTTCGATCCGTCGACATTCGTCGCGATGGCTCTGGTGTTGGTCGCGGTGACAGTGCTCGCGTGCGTGATCCCCGCGCGGCGTGCCACCAAAGTGGACCCGCTAGTGGCGTTGAGGTACGAATAGACACTGCGGGTAAACTGGTATCGACCGCTTCCTTCGGTCGCGGCTCAGTGCGCCGCTGAGATGACAAATCGTCGACACTGAGCCGCGACCAGAGGGAGCGGTCGATCTTGACGTGTCACTTACTTGGGCTGATCCGGCGCAGCGTGCAGGTAATTCCGGATCACCTTGTCGACGTAAGTCTGCGTTTCGCGATATGGCGGGACGCCTTGATAACGGTCGACCGCGCCTTCACCCGCGTTGTATGCCGCCAGCGCCTTAGCCACGTCGCCGTTGTACTTGAGTAGCAGTTCCCGCAGCAGCCGCGTTCCCGCGTCGATGTTCTGTTCGGTGTCGTTGGGATCCGCGGACAGCGCGCGTGCCGTCGCCGGCATCAGTTGCATCACGCCGATTGCGCCTTTAGGAGAAACCGCGCTCGGCTTCATCGACGATTCCGCCTTCGCCACACTTTCGACGAACGCCGGCGGCAGCGCATAGCGGACGGCCGCATTATGCACCAGCGTTTTCGAATCGGGCTTCGGAGCCGGAGGCGCGGGTGTCTCGGCGGTCTTTACCGGCTCGACCGGAGGCGGGACATAATCGTCCAGTTCAAAGGTCGACACCGCCTCGGCGGCCATCTCGACAAAGCTGTCCTGGGTCGTGTACAACCGGACCATTCCTGCCAAATTCTCGTGATGATCGATCCGCAGGCGAAGACCGCTCGAAAGTACGGCGTACTCCCCGGCCATTGCCGGAATCGCTATCAGGATGATAATACAGAATTTTTTCGACACAGCTCGCTACTAACTTAGACGCGAAAAGTCTAGTTGGCGTGCAGGGGGGCGATGGAAATCATTCCCAGGCCGGCCAGGAACAGCACGATCATGCCGAATAACAGCATCTTCACGTTGAAGTTCGCGCCTCGAAATTCGCGCCAAACGAGAAGGCCCCACAAGGCGCTGACCAAGGTCGCTCCCTGGCCCAAGGCATAGCTTATGGCGGGACCCACCTGAACCGACCGGGGAGCGCTCGCAGCGGCGAAATTGCAAATCGCCCCGGCCATCCAGATCAGCCCGCCCAGCAATCCCAGCAGATGCTGTTTGCGGGTGCCTTTGAAGTAATCGCGCACTTCGATCGGCGGCCCATCGACCGGAAAATTGAGGAAAAAAGGAATGTAGAATAGCGAGGAAATCAGCACACCCGCGCCGAACAAAATCGCAATTCCGTAAGGCGCCACGCCGCCGTCCCCTTCGCGGCTCATCTCCACCAGCGGATAGAACATGCCCATTAAAATCCCGCTGACAATACTCAGCAGAATTCCGCGTCCCGCACCCAGCGGCCGTACCGCAGACACTTTCTTGGCTCTCGGATCGGGCCGGAGTGCGTCCTTTTGAGCTTCGTGCTGTTTTGCTTCGAGATAGCTGCTGTACGCGAATCCGTCCACAACGATCGCCATCAACACCAGCAGCACGCCTCCGAACAGCAACATGGGGTTGCCTTGAGGATTCAGCAGATAGTTCCACACCACTCCGACGCTGAGCGCGATCCCGATCGCAATGGGAAACGCCACCGCCATTCCTGAAACTGAGATGGCCGCCACCAGCAGCATGTTCGCCAGGTTGAACACCACACCTGCGCCTACGCCCCAAGCCATTTGCCGCTTGGCCGCGATCAGCAGATTGTCGCTGAAACTCAGCTCTTGGGGAGCCATCTGGCCCAGCGTGAACGCGGCGATCAAAGCGCACAACAGCACCCCGATCGAGTAATCGTAATAGAACAGCTCGAAACGCCATTTCCCCGCCAGTTTCTGCGTGTTGGCCCAGGACCCCCAGCACAGCATCGACGCGATCAGCACTATGAGAGCCGAAAAGTAAGTGGTAGGGAGAATCATACGCGAGTTCGGTTCCGAAATTACGGATAAGGTACTAAAGTTTCAAATGTTCTCATCCGAACAAGGAATAGATATCTTACAACATCCCTGGAAGGAGGCAAATGGTAAAAAGGCTGTTCCCGTTGCTGTGGCTTAGCGCTGCCCTGGTTACAGCTCAGCGCGCCAAGCCGGCCTACGATCCGGAAACCAAGGACGGCCTGTTGATCGAGCACATCCAGCAGGAGACCGACCCTGTGGAGAAACTCCGCTACATGGAGCAGTTCGCCACCCAGTATGCCTCCCATCCAGCCGTGGCCTGGGTTTATGACCAACTCCAGCCGGCCTACTTCCAGTACAAGGAGTGGGACCAGGCGATGCGCGTCGGTGCTCTGCGGCTCGCCATCGAACCGGAGAACCTGGACGCTGCCAAAATCGGGCTTCGCTCCGCCGATGCCAAGCACGATCCGGCGGAAGTCATCAAGTGGTCGGACCGGCTGTGGAAAGTCGCGGCGAGCATCGCTGCCAAGGGCGGGTCCACGGCAGCCGACGCCAAGCAGACGCAGGATTACGCCGAGTTTTGCTTGTATTCGACCGCGATGGCGGCAACCGATCCCAAGGCTCGCCTGGAGCTTCTCCAGCACCTGGAGCAGCAGATGCCCTCGAGCCAATACGTACACGGGTTGACGGCCGAGTATTTTCGGATCTACCGGAAACTTGGCGACGATGCAAAGTCCCTCGAAATCGCGGAAAAAGGTTTGAAGTCCGATCCCACAAACGTGGACATGCTGATGTTTATGGCCGAGGTCAATTTCCGCAAGAACGACCCGCATTCGCGGCAGCTGGTGCTGGCCTACACCACTAAGACGCTGGAAGCGATCGACAAGGCCCAGCGTCCGGCGTCGATCACCGACGAGGAGTGGGCTAAAAAGAAATCGCAGATTTTGGGCCTGGCGAACTACATGGGGGGAATGTCCAACAGCCTGAACAACAATTTCAAGGCTGCCGACACGCTGCTTCGCGCTGCGCTGCCGCTCATCAAGGATAACGACGCCCAGGAGGCCGCTTTGTTGTATCACCTGGGGATGGCAAACTACCGGCTTGCCGAGCGCGGCACGGAACGCAGCCGCCCGGTGGACGCGCTAAAGTTCATGCGCCGCTGCGCAGCCATCAAGAGCCCGTATCAGGAACAGGCGCTCCGCAACGTCGAGTCGATCAAATCCGAATACAGCCTGCCGTAGCGACGAGTCGAGCAGGCAAGTTGCAACAAACGCAGACGACGAAAATCGATCGTCTGCGCTACGTCGTTTTAATGCGCGCCCTCGTGCGGAGCTTCTTCCGCTTTCAACGGAAAATGCGCGCCTGGAGGGATAGGGACCAGCATCTGCTCCTTGCGGTAGATCAGCGTGGATGTGTTGTAACTGGCGATCTCGAATCCATGGCCGTGCGTGATCGCGTCGGTGGGACAGGCTTCCACGCAGTATCCGCAGAAAATGCAGCGATTGTAGTCGATGTTATAAACCTTCGCATAGCGCTCGCCTCCGCTGATGCGAAGCTCTTCGGTGTTTTCCGCGGCTTCGATGTAAATGCAATCGGCCGGACACGCAGCCGCGCACAAGAAGCACGCGACGCATTTCTCCAGCCCGTTTTCGTCACGCTGCAACTCGTGGACCCCGCGATACCGCTCCTGAAACTTCGGCGCGGTTTCGGGATAATCCTCGGTAATCGTGGGGTTGAGCATTTCCTTGAAGGTGATGCTCATGCCCTTGGCGATGGCCGCGGCTCCACCAATCATCTCTGAAATTTTCGCCATGCTGTGATTCCAGGGTACCGCACGGCGGCGCTCAAAGTCAGCGCGGAGATGCGCCCAGCATCAGCTCCGTGCGCGCCAGTTGGTCCGAGGTTCCCCGCACCACGATCGCCCGGCGGCCGCTATGGGTAAACACGCGCGCCATTCCAGTGGATGCTCGAATGCTGATCGCCGATTTCTGGAAATCCGGCCCCGGCATGTTCGGAGACACGTAGTAGACTCCCACTTTTTCATCGCCGCTTGCAGGCAGAGCGTACTGCGACGCATCCCGTGCGCTGTCGGGACGGTCCAGCCGACCCATCAGCCACTGCGCCATCGCCAATTGATCCGCCGTTCCGCGAACGCTAACGGCTCTCCGCTCGTTATAGGTAAACACCCGGCGAATGTCGGCGATCATGCGCATCGACGTGGCCATCTCCTGGAAATCCTGGATCGATTCCGCATACGCCAGCGTGAACACGCGAGTGACATCGTCGCTGCTGGCCGGTTCGCGATACTCCGCCGCTGAATGCCGCAGTGGCGCGTCCAGCGGCTGATCCAGTTGTCCGACCACCCAGGCCGCCAGCGCAATTTGCTCCGGTGTACCCCGCAGGACCATCGCTCTTGGCGCGTTGTAGGTGAACACGCGCCGCACGTCCGCAGTGGTTCGTGTCGCCGTCGCAATCTCCTGGAATTGCTGGATGGTTTCGTTGTGCGTAAGGTAAATCAGCCGGATAACAGTCTCGTTGCGCGGATCAGGCATCCTGGTTTCATTGGAATCCGAGTTCTGCTGATCCGCCAGCGGCCGATCCAGCCGCTTCACCAGCCATTCGACGACGGAGATCTGGTCCGCAGTCCCATGCAGCGTCATGGAGCGCTGTGCGACGTCGACCGAAACGTCCTTGATGTCCGCGATGGTCCGGCAGAGAGTCGCGACTTCCTGGATATTCTGCGGATCGTCGGTGTGGGCGAAGGTGATGGTGCGATCGACCGTTTGTCCTACCGTGGCGATCGCGAAAAGAACAGTTGAAATGCCGAGAGTGAAGCTACGCATGGCGCTTCCTTTCGGTACGGTTGACGGCTGGCGGCAACAAAGTGTGCAGTCCCCAAAATAGAAGCAGGGCAGGCACTGAGTAGATCCTGGTGACCGATGGTCAACCCGGGCGGGGTGTGCAGATCGCCCGCCGTAAAAGATCTCCTCGCAGCCTGCCCTGAAGCCGCCGGGTCGGAGGGTCCGGCGGCTATCCTGGTTACAAGCCCCCTACGGGGCCCGTAAAACCTTACTGCTGTCCCGGTCCAGCCGTTTGCATCTTCCCGGCTGCCGTTTCCGGAACCCACAACTTGACCTCTACCCGGCGATTCTGCTTGCGTCCGTCGCGGGTCTTGTCGTCCGCTACCGGCTGCGCATAACCTTCCCCGAGCATGGTGATGTTCCGAACCGGAATCTTGTACTCGTTGGTCAGATACCGGGCGACCGCTTCCGCCCGACGCTGGCTGAGCTGGTCGTTATACGACGGGTTGCCGGTCTTGTCGGTGAATCCCTGAACCTCGATGACGTAGCGATCGAGACTGGTTGCCTGCTTGGCTACATCGTCCAGCGCTTGCTTGCCATCATCGGTCAGCTTCGAGTCGTTGACTTTGAACAGAACGGTTCCCGACTTGGCCATCTGGAACTTGTTCATGCCGTCCACGGTGCGGCCCAACCGGTCGAGCCCCTGTTCGGCGAACGTCTTGGCATTGTTGGCCGAGGTCATTGCGCCGTCGGCGGCTTGCCGCGCGTCGCCGGCCTTTTGATCGGCAGCCTTGGCGGCTTCGATCCCTTGGTTAGCCTTGTTGTCCGTGTCGCTTAGTTTTTCTTTGGTGCGGGAAAGATCGCGATCCATCTCCTGAATTTCAGTCCCGTGCGTCGCGAGAGTCTTGTCCTGCTCCTGATTCTTGCCTTCGGTGCCGGTGACCCGCTGTTCCACCGGAGCGATTGTCTTGGCCACGTACTTCTTAGTCGCGCAACCCGTCCCCAACAAACTCAACGCGACGGCCCCTGTCATTAGCGCTATGCTCTTCATTTCGATTTGTCCCCTTTCGTTTACCTTTTACGGTGATCCTTACGTGGTCAGAGAGCTGGTCAAGGTGAAACCCAGGATCGTCTCCGCTGCCACCAATATACTCAGAGCGTCTGCGCCACCATTCGCAGCGCCCCATACGTCCTGTAACTCAACTCCAGCCCGCCTCGGGCTACCGGTTAGTGCCACGATCCTGGTGGAAAGGGCATACCAGCGGCCCTCACGCTCATAACCGTCCAGCGTCAAAGCCAGCACCGGATGACCGTTGTGACCTTCAGCCGGTTCGATATGTCCTTCTACCTTCGTGCCTTTCGGCAGAATTTCCAGGCTCCCCGCGACCACCCCGCTCTCCAGAGTACCGCTAAACCGATCTCCGGGACGGCTGCGCCCCGTTTCCAGGGTTTGCTTCAGCCGAACCCGGAGAACGGTGCCCGCGGGAGCAACCACGGGATTTCGGGTCGTACTGGCCTCCACAGAGGCGCTTGAGGTATGACATCCCGCCAGGACTGCTACCAGCAGCCCGACCGGTAGAATCTTCAGAATCGCCATCGGGAAAATCTTCAGATCCCGTGCATAACCTGTTGATTCCAAGATGCTCTGCAACCTCACCGCGTATTGAAATAGCACGTCGCTGGCCGCAGGTCCCCCTCCTGACAAATCATTACAAAATGAACGCGATTTGCATTTTCTCGCGAATCCAGTAAACTGGAGTTAAGTTCCGGGATTAGGCTGACTTAATCGCCGGATTTGAAGGGCTGAACGTCGCGCTTGAGGTTGGAATGACGCGCATTCTGGTTGCGGATGACCATCCGTTACTCCGGAGTGGCCTGAAACAGCTGCTATCACAGGAGCCCGATCTGGAAGTGGTCGGGGAAGCTGAAGATTCCGAACAAGTCCTGCGGCAGGCCGCGGATTCCAAGTGCGACGTCGTCATTTTGGATCTCGCCATGCCCGGCCGGGGCGGTCTGGATGCCCTGCGCGAACTTCGCCGGCAGCATCCCCACCTTCCCGTACTGATTCTTAGCATGCATTCCGAGGATCAATTCGCCGTCCGAGCCATCCGGGCGGGCGCCAGCGGATACGTCAGCAAAGAGACCGCGGGCTCGGAAGTGGTGAAAGCGGTCCGCAAAGTTTTGACCGGCAAGAAATATGTGAGTCCAGGCTTGGCCGAGATGCTGGCGAACGCGCTCGATCAGGATCTTGACCGGCCCCCTCACGAAGCGCTTTCAGACCGGGAATTTCAAATCCTGTCCAAAATCGCTTCCGGCATGACAGTATCCGAGATCGCCGAAGAGATTTCGCTCAGCGTCAAGACGGTCAGCACCTACCGCTCCCGCGTGCTGGAAAAAATGAGCATGCATACCAACGCGGAGCTGACGCGCTACGCGCTCCAGAACGGCCTGGTGTCTTAGGCTGCTCGAAACTGTGAAAAGCTCGAACAATGCGCGATGGCGCGCGATTTAAATAAGCGGAATTGCGTCTCCGTGAGGTGCATTTCCACGCAAATCTGCGCGCGGGGTTGTTCGCGGAGATAGAACCGGACCAAGATTTCGCGATCGCGGGCGGTCAGCCGCTGCAAAAGCTGATCCGCTCGCAACCGGCGGTCTTGCTGATCGACGTGGTTATCGGGAGAATCCCGCCGGGGCGCGCGCGGCTCGGGCGCGTGGATCGAGGCCTGGCGGCGGCGCTGCAATACCGCGGCACGAATATGGGCCACGGCGCGGCGTTGCGCGACGATCTTGACGAATCCCATCAGGCGTGACGGTTCGCGCAGGGCGTCATTGTGGATGGCTTCCAGCACAATCACCATGACTTCATGAATCGCGTCGCCGATTAGCTCCGGACCGACCGTGCACGACAAACGCCCGCGCACCATTGCCGACAGAACCAAGTACAGTTCTTCCGTTGCGCTCCCGTCTCCGTTGGTAATGCGGGTGACCAAACGAACCCATTGCTCGGAATCGCAGTCGGCCGGACCGAATGGCATAGGTGAACAATAGGCCCTTAATCAAAAGTAAACTATCAGACAAAGCCTTAAACAAGTGTAGGACGCCTGTAAGAAAGAGTAATGCTTCGAGAATTATGCGGGCTTACAGGCTGCCGTACAATCAAGGAACCATGTCCTTCCCAATCCACCGCAAACGCCGCCTGCGCGTTTCCGAGGCGATGCGGCGACTCGTGCGTGAAACCCGCCTGGAGCCCTCACAGCTGGTGCTGCCGTTGTTTACGTGCCCGGGGGAAGGCGTCCGGAAAGAGATCGGCTCCATGCCCGGCAATTATCAGCTGTCGATTGACGAGCTGGTCAAGGAATGCGAATCCGTTTACAAACTGGGGATCGGCGGGGTCATTTTGTTCGGGATTCCGGAACATAAAGACGAATCCGCCTCCGAAGCGTACGCCGCGAACGGGATCACCCAGCGGGCGGTTCGAGCAGTAAAACGCGCCGTTCCCGGCCTAGTCGTCATCACCGATGTCTGCAATTGCGAGTACACCAGTCATGGACATTGCGGAAAGATCGTAGATGGCGACGTCGATAATGACGCCACCCTGGCATGGCTGGCCGAAGCCGCGGTTTCACACGCCCAAGCCGGGGCGGATATGGTCGCGCCATCCGACATGATGGACGGACGCGTCGCGGCGATTCGTCATTCGCTGGACGCGCACGGATTCCAGAAGATCCCGATCCTGTCCTATGCCGCGAAGTATGCGTCGGTGTTTTATGGTCCGTTCCGTGAGGCTGCCGAATCGACGCCGCAATTTGGCGACCGGCGCACCTATCAAATGGATCCGGCGAATGGTCGCGAAGCCATGCACGAAATGGAGCTGGACCTGGAAGAGGGCGCCGATATCCTGATGGTCAAGCCGGCGATGCCCTATCTGGACCTGATCCGTCAGGCGCGCGACCGCTTTCCGGTGCCCATCGCCGCGTATCAGGTTTCTGGCGAATTCAGTATGATCGTGGCCGCGGCGCGAAACGGATGGCTGGATCTGGATCGCGCGATGCTCGAATCGCTCACGTGCATTCGACGAGCCGGCGCGGACATCATCCTCACGTATTTCGCGAAAGACGCGGCGCGTGCGCTTGCGTAGCAAGTTGGTCGGCTGGCTCGCGTTGGTGTGCGTGGCGATCAATATCATTCTGCTCGGCAAGCCCGATTTTTCGAACTCGTCGCAGCCGCCGCGTAATATTCCGAGCCCGGTGGTCGCGCTCGAAGTCGCAAGGAATGTGGACGAAGTGGATGCGATCCTGGGCGAGGCTCCCAGTCCGGACCGCGAGGCAATGAGAATCAAGCAGTACATCGACTTCGGGTTCATCGCCTGTTATGCCGGGCTGTACGTCGCTCTGGGGATGATGTTCCGGTCGCGTCTTGCCGTCGCCGCTGCTGTGGCGTGCGTTGCAGCGGCAGTGTTCGACGTCGTCGAAAACTTAGCGATCTTGCGCGTCGTTGAACAGCCCCTGGGCCAGACGACGCAGGCCATGGTCGACGCGATCCGGTATCCGAGCCTTACAAAATGGACCCTGGCGTTCGTGGCGACCGCCTGGTTCGCAGCGTTATTCTGGAACCGTCGCGGCTGGGCGATGCGTCTCATCGCAGCGTTGAATTTTGCGGCCGCGGCCGTCGGCTTTTACGGGATCTATGACAACGCGTTTCTGGTTTGGGCGGGAATTCCGCTCCTGGGCGGACTCATCGCGATGATCGCCGTCTTTCTGCGCTTCCGATGACCATCGCCTGGCCCAAGTCCGTCGCTGCACTTCGAAACTACAACCGTCACCTGTTCGCCTCGGACCTGCTGGCCGGCGTGACCGTGGGACTGGTCGCACTGCCTCTCGCGATGGCCTTTGCCATCTCCTCGGGATTGTCGCCGCAGGATGGATTGTACTGCGCGGTGGTCACCGGCTTCCTGATTTCCGCGCTGGGCGGATCGAAATTCCAGATCGGCGGGCCGACCGGCGCTTTCGTGGTCGTCGTCTACGGCATCGTCGCGAAACACGGCGTCGACGGTCTCCATATAACCACGCTGATGGCGGGTGTGATGCTCGCGGTGCTGGGGCTGACCGGCATGGGATCGGCGGTGAAGTACATTCCGCGGCCGGTGGTGATCGGATTCACCAACGGAATCGCGCTTCTGATTGCGAGCACCCAGCTCAAGGATTTTTTCGGAATCGCGGTGGACAACGTGCCCGGCGAGTTCGTCGCACGGCTGCGCGTGTTGACCGCGAACGCCGCTCATTTTTCTCCACAGGCGACGGCGCTGTCGGCCGGAACGCTGGCGCTGATCGTGCTGGCTATGCGCTTCACGCCGCGCATCCCGGGAGCGATTCTCGCGCTATTCGGCGGGACCATCGTGGCCAGCGTCGTAGGGTTGAATATTGAAACCATCGGCACGAAGTTTGGCGGCATCCCCACCGGCCTGCCGCATTTTTCGTTGCCGCACTTTCGGTTGGACCTTCTACCCGGTTTGTTATCCCCAGCCTTAACCATCACGATGCTGGGCGCGATCGAATCGCTGCTCTCGGCGACGGTCGCCGATCGCATGGGCGGCGATCGACACAATCCCAACGTCGAGCTGTTCGGTCAGGGGATCGCCAACATCTTCTCCCCATTGTTTGGCGGTCTGCCGGCAACCGGCGCAATCGCGCGCACCGCGACCAATATTCGTGCCGGCGGGAAGACCCCGGTGGCCGGGATGATCCATGCGCTGACGATTCTGGCGGTGCTGGTGTGGGCCGCGCCGCTGGCCAAGCATATTCCCCTGAGTGTGCTGGCGGCGATCCTGCTGGTGGTCGCCTACAACATGGGCGAGTGGCGTGAGATTCCAGAGCTGCTCAAACTGACGAGATCGGATATCACGGTCTGGCTGGTGACGTTCACCCTGACCGTGTTCGCCGATCTGACCGTCGCCGTTCAGGCGGGAATGATTCTCGCGGCGCTGCTGTACATCCAGAAGGTCACCAGCACCACTACGGTCAGTCGCGTCACGCCGGAATACATCAAAAGCAGCCACGCGCACATCCTGCAAGACAAACATATCCCCGATTACGCCACCGTATTTCGCATTCACGGTCCATTCCTGTTCGGCGCAACGGACAAAATCTCCGAAGTGTCCGACCGGATCGACACACTGCCGCCGGTGGTGCTGCTGCGGCTGCGCAACATGACCGCGATCGATGCGACCGGACTGCAATCGTTGGAAGACCTGGCGGACGCGATCCGGGCGTCGGGACGTGCGCTGATTCTGTGCGGTGCGCGTGAACAGCCGGCCAGACTGATGCGCGATGCGGAGTTTGAGCAACACGTCGGGGCGGAGAACATTTGCGCGAACATCAGAGACGCTTTGAAGCGCGCGGAGGTGGTTCACCAGGAGATGAAGTTGCAGTAGTCTATCGTTGCGTGGCCCAACGCGCTCCTCCAGGAGATGAGGTTGCCGTATACCTCGTCGCTACGCCAACGCGCTCCATTACTGTCGCGCCTCAAACGAACACTGACTTGAGGCGCGACAGTCATGGAGCGCGTTCTTCACGCGCTGTTGGTTAGACTGGAAATTGGACTTTTCGCTCGCTATGAATCCACTGCTCGAAATCTCTTTTCGCGTCCCCTTCGATAGAATTCAGCCCGCCGACGTCGAGCCGGCTATCGACCAGCTTCTTGCCGACGCGGTCAAGCGGCTGGATGAGACCATCGCCAGCGACCGCCCCCTGCACGCGCTGGATAGCATGACCGAAAAACTCGACTACGCGATGAGCGTGGTGCGGCATCTGGAGAGCGTCGCTACCACACCCGAGCTTCGGGCTGCATTCAATGCGGTTCAACCTAAGGTCAGCGCATTCTATTCCAGCCTGCCGCTGAACGAGGCGCTGTGGAAATCGATCCAGCGCTACGCCGCGACGGACGAAGCGCGCTCCCTCGCCGGCACCATGCGGCGGTACCTGACCAAGACCATCGACGCCTTCAAGCGGCACGGCGCGGAACTGGATCCGGCGGGAAAGGCCCGGTTAAAAGAGATCGACGTGGCGCTCACCGAGGTCACCACGAAATTCTCGGAAAATGTTCTGGATTCGACCAATGCGTGGGACCTGGTGATCACCGATGAATTTAGGCTGGCCGGACTTCCGCCCACAGCCATCGCGGCGGCGCGCGCCTCGGCGGAATCGAAAAGCCGCCCGGGATGGCGATTCACGCTGCAGGCTCCCAGCTACACGGCGGTGATGACGTATCTGGATGACGCGGAGATTCGCCGCGACATGTGGCAAGCCTACAACCGGCGGGCGTCGTTTGGCGAGCACGACAATCGTCCCCTGCTGGCGAAGATCCTGGGCCTGCGTAACGAAAAAGCCCGGCTGCTCGGATTCCGCGATTTCGCGGATCTGGTTCTGGACGATCGCATGGCGCACACCGGCGACCGCGCGCAGCAGTTCATCGAAGATCTCCGCCAGAAGACCGACCAGCGGTTTCGAGGGGAAAATCAGGAGTTGGAAGCGTTCGCGAAACAGACGCTAAAGCCGTGGGACATCGGCTATTGGTCCGAAAAACAGCGCGCCGCTTTGTACGATTTCGACGAAGAAGAGCTGCGCCCGTATTTTCCAGTGGAACGCGTCGTGGCGGGGATGTTCGAGATTTTCGGTAAAGTTCTCGGCATTCGCGTGAGTGAGGAAAAGGGCGTGCCGGCCTGGGACGCGGAAGCCCGCTGCTATGCGATCCACGACACTGCCAGCAATCAGTATCTCGGATCGTTTTACGCCGACTGGTACCCGCGCGAAAACAAGCGCGGCGGGGCGTGGATGGATACGCTGATCACCGGGAATCCGGTGAAGAACGAGCCGCACCTGGGCTTGATCTGCGGCAATCTGACGCCGCCCGTGGATGGCAAGCCGGCGCTGCTGACGCATCGCGAAGTGGAGACGATTTTTCACGAATTCGGCCATCTGCTGCATCATCTGTTGAGCCGCGTGGAAGTGCGCAGCCTTTCCGGAACCAGCGTGGCGTGGGATTTTGTGGAATTGCCGTCGCAGATCATGGAGAACTGGTGCTGGGAACGCCAGTCGCTGGATTTATTGGCGCGGCATTATGAAACCGGCGCAGTGATTCCAGACGATCTGTTCCAGAAGATGCGCCGCGCGAAAACATTCCGCGCCGCGAACGCCCAGATGCGGCAGCTTGGGTTCGGGTTTGTGGATCTGGCGCTGCATCGGGAATGGGAACCTTCGCAAGATGTGCTGGCGTTTTCGCGCGACATTCTGCAGAAATTCGCGGCCGCGCCGCTGCCCGAAGATTACGCCATGATCACCGGCTTCACGCACTTGTTCGCGAGTCCGGTGGGATACGGCGCGGGATATTATTCCTACAAGTGGGCCGAGGTGCTGGATGCGGACGCGTTCACGCGCTTTCGCCAGGAAGGCGTGTTCAACGAAAAGACCGGCCGCGATTATCGCGAAAAGATTCTCGCGCGTGGAGACAGCGAGGATCCGGCGCTGCTGTACCGGTCGTTCATGGGGCGCGATCCCGATCCGGACGCATTGCTGCGGCGTGCTGGGCTGATCACCTGATTCGTTCTTTCTTAAGGCAAACTAGAAAGAAGTGCATACTCGCCGGATCGCTACATTTCTACTGGGCGCATGGATCGCCGGCTGCGCTTTCATGGCAACGGTATCCATCTTGAGCCTGCGGGCTCCCAACATCGTGCTGAGTGTGCCGCATCCGGCGGCGGCCAAGATGGCCAAGGATCTAGGAAACGAAAATATGGAGATGCTGCTGCGCCACGCCGCGGCCGAGCAGAGCCGGTTCCTGCTCAAAAAATGGGAACAGGTCCAGTTGGGCCTGGGCGTCGGGCTCGCGGTTTGCCTTTTTCTGGGAACGCAGCGGCGTCCTCTGCCCATGCTGTTGAGCGTGGTGATGCTGGTGATGGTCGTGTTTCAGTATTCAGGCGTGACCGCGGAACTCGCGTATCGCGGCAAGGAAACGGATTTTCCGCCGGGCAGCACGGCGCTGGGACCGATGACGCGCTATCTCACGCTGCAGCAGGTTTACATCGGCGCCGAAATCATGAAGTACATCGCCGGATTCTTTCTGGCCGGCTTCCTGTTCGCGTTCCGGACCGGGAGGCGCAGGGGCGGGGAGGTCCAGGTGGACGATCCGCTTAAAATACCCCTCGCACCTTCAGCGCCTCATCGATAATCGCCAGCAGTTGTTCCCGGGTCATTTCGATCTTGTCGCTGGGCTCAGGCATATCTTCGGCAGTCATGGGCGCGCCTGGTTCGAAATGATTGCGCGACTTGACGTGATAGCGCGGGCGGGAATCGAACAGCTTTTGCACTTCAACTTTAGGCAGGACTTTTGCGCCGCCCAGCAGCTCCGCCACCAGAGTGATCCGCGCGAAATGCTCCACGGTTTCCATGCGGTGGAACGCCTGGAACACATCCTCGCCGTAGCTCACGGCCCCATGATTCGCCATCAGCAGCGCGTCGTATTTAGGGATGTACGGGAGCATTCCCTCAGTAAGCGCGGGCGTTCCCGGCAATCCATAATCGGCCAGCGGAACGGATCCCAGGCAAATCACCACTTCGGGCAGCAGCGCCATGTCGAGCGCGCGTCCGGCTGCCGCGAATCCGGTGGCCACGGGCGGGTGCGCATGCACCACGCTGCGGACATCCTCGCGCAGTTGATAGATGGTGAGATGCATGGCCAGTTCGCTGGTGCACTCGCGCTGGCCGCACAGCTTTTCGCCCTTGAGATCGCACACGATCAAGTCGTCGGCGTGCATCAACCCTTTGGAAATGCCGGTGGGCGTGGCGAGCACGCGGTCGTCGTCCAGACGGATGGTGATGTTGCCATCGTTGGCGGCGATCCAGCCTTTGTCGAACATGAAACGTCCGACCTGGATAATTTCATCGCGAAGTTGTTGCTCGGACCTCATCGCGCACTGCGCTCTTGATTGTAGCAACGAATCCGGGGTTATATGGGACTACAAGCCGGGCGGCTCCCTGGAGGGCACCCGCTACAATGAAGCCAGTGGATAAGCGCCGCATGTGCCCGCAATGCCGGGCATTCATCACAACAGACGACAAGATTTGCCCCTACTGCAACGCCGAGGTGGCTCCTAAGCCCTACGTGAGCAAGACCCCGTCCGATGCCTTGGGCGGGCTGATCCCGCACGCCCGGTTCGTCACGGTGGTGATCATGCTGATCAACACTGGTTTCTACATCGCCACGGTGTTGCGCGGCGGCGGATCGGATCCGGACATACAGACACTGCTTCTGTTCGGCGCAAAATACACGCCGCGTATCGTGGGCGGCGAGTGGTGGCGGCTGATCACGGCGGGATTTCTGCACGGCGGGATTCTTCACATCCTGATGAACATGTGGGTGCTGTTCGACCTGGGCGCGCAAGTGGAGGAGATGTACGGAACCAGCCGGTTTCTGCTGATGTACTTCGTTTCGAACATCACCGGATTCCTGGCCAGTATGTACCTGCTTCCGGGGACGCCTTCGGTGGGAGCGTCGGCGGCGATTTTCGGCCTGATCGGCGCGATGATCGCGGTCGGCGTCCGCGACCGGTCTTCCTATGGATCGGCGATTCGCTCGTTCTACGTCCGCTGGGCGATCTACGGCCTGGTCCTCAGTCTGATTCCAGGAACGGATTGGGCGGCGCACCTGGGTGGCTTGGCGGGAGGATTCGTGATCGGTGTGATTACAGGCACTCCAGGGATTTCGGCGGCGATGGAGCGCATCTGGCAAGTCGCCGCAGGTTTCGCGGTGGCCATCACCGGACTCGCGTTCTTCAACATGTTCATGGGACTGATCGCGGCCCGATAGTGGCCCAAATGCGGTGAACCCGCTCACTTGCGTTCGCGATTCGGTGTCACGCGATCGGGTTGCAAAGTAGAGCACAGAACCACGAGCGGCAGCGAGTGGATCACCAGGGCCATCGGGGAAAACGGGCGCGACTGTTCGCGCCCGTCAAAGGCTGGAAACTTAGCTCTTCAAGTTCAATTCTCTAAACTCAACGTGCCGCGACCCGCGCCTCCGCCGCGAGAGCAGCGACAGGCCGATCAAGCCGGTCCCCATCATCAGCATGGTGGCGGTCTCCGGCGTGTTGGTGGTGATCTGGTCCAGAATGAACAGATTCTCGAAGCTCGTCTGTGTCGCCACTCCACCGGACTGCGCTTGAAGCGAAACGCCGTCGGTAATCACCCACACTCCGGTTCCACTGGTCGGAACCACATTTCCAACATGATTGGCCGAGGCGTTGTTAGCGCCTTGATCGTTCACGGTGGAGGTGAAGACCGTCCCTCCGGTCTGCAACTGCGCGCCCTTCGTCGCACTAACGCTTCCGGGAGTGGTGTTGTTGAATACGGAATCCATCTGAATGTCACGGAGCACTGCTCCGCTCAGGGTCATCAAATAGTTGAAGCCCATCGCGAATTGCTGCCCGTTGACGTTGACCGTGACGGGAGTGGGTGCGCCGGTCGCATTGAGATAGAGGAAGGTGAGGGTTGGGGCCAGAAGGGTCCCACCCGGGATGACCTGGATTTCGTCGGTGGTCAGGCCGGAAATTCCGAAATTCTGGAAATTGAGGCCGCTAAAGTTGCTGAAGGTGGCGTCGCCGTCAGTACAGCCGGTGGAGCCGAGGGCGACATATGAGGTATAGGTGCCAGTGTTACACGCAGCGGGAAGGGCGAAAGCGCTGATTCCCGCCATCGCCAAGCCCGAAATTAATACAATGGTTCGTCGCATTACAAAATTTCCTCCTGCTTAAAATTGACGTTAAATAAAACGTGGACAATTGCCCGGTGCGCGCACACCCATCCTCCACGCGGAAAACCCGCAAATAATTCGCCGATTAAAATGAAAACCCTCGACCGAAGCCGGTCAGAACGACCGGCTGACGGAACTGCGGTGAATCCGCAAGCCGTAAAACCGCGTCAGGCACCCGGTGCACCGGAACGGACTCAGCAGCCAGCAGGCCGCCACCCCGTCCAGAAATCCCCGGAAACGGGAGCGCTGCACCTTGCGGGCGCCGCATTTCCAGCATCGTGGAATGCGCCGCGCTCGCGCGTAGCAAAGCCCTAAAAAAATCCCCCAAAGCAGCGCCAATAGCGCCAGCGCCGGGGCGACAACCACTAGGTTCTGTCGCATTCATCCTCGCTTATGAAGCCTGTAGTCATATGACTCCGTTTATTAAATTGGAACTACGAGCGAAAAAGTACTGGCAATGCACGTACCATCTGTACTAGGACCGCAATGTAACGTTGCGTCGCGCTAAGTGGATGAGGGTGCGTGCAAGGGGTTCGAAATGACGAATGAGTGTCGGAAAACTTTGCTGAGGTGCCCGGAAATCCCGGAAAAAAATCCTAAGTAATTCTAGCGTACGACGACTTTTGCGAGTCCGGCATTACCAGCAGTGTCATATGCCCGTATTACGACCAGATGTTCGCCCGGCGGAAATCCTCCGAGCCGGATGTTGAAACGTTCCGCGGGGGAATCGGTGACTCCATCGGCGGCTTCTACCGGTGTCCAGGGTCCCGCATCGATGGAATATTCACAGCGCCGCAACGCGGAACCGCGGTCCTCGGCATCGACGTCGATTTCGACGGACGAACCATTCCGGCGCGGTGCGCTGGCGACGACCACCGGGGGCGTGTTGTCAATCAACACAGGCGCGCTCACCAGTTCCGCCTCGCGGGCAAGAGGGATAGGATTCGAGGGCCGGTCCGTCGCGGTCACCTTGAAGAAGTAGCGTCCATCGGCGAACACGTCGCCGTCGAGAAGATAGGTGTTCTCGGTCATGTTGGCGCGCAGGAGTTTCCATTCGCGCTCGTCTTCGCCGCGAAAATACAGCGAGAAAAGCAGCTTGTCGCCATCCGGATCGTCCGCCTGCCAGGCGATCTGGATCTGCTGCCCGGCCGCGCGCGAAAGCGTTTGCGAAGGTGTGCCCGCCGCGCTCGAAGTTTCGCCCGAATCCGTCACAGTGATCGAGTAGCTCGCGTTGGACCCGGATGCAGTCGTCGCCCCGGACTTGGGAGCCTGCGTAGTCACATTGATGCTGCGCACAGTCGGCGGCATGTTTTGTGGAAGGTAGGCCACGGTCACATTGTCGATGGCCGCGGCCGGGCTCGAAAATTCCGCGCGCCATTGGATATAGCGCGCGTTGGGGCTCGCTATGGTGGGGCCGGACAGCGTGGCCCATTCGCTCCAGGTCGCATCCGGACGCGCTGAGTTGCCGGCGCGCGTCTGAAAGGCGACTCCGCTTTGTTCTCCGTGCCAGCTCAGCCGTCCCCACCGCGCGACGCTTCCCGAATCGTGCACCGGCGATTCGAACCATCCGCTGGCGCCGGGGCCCGCGCCAATTCGCAAAACTTTTCCGAGATTTCCGGTGGTCGCGATCAGACCGTTGGACGATGCCATCAGCCGCGTGGCTTCGCCTTCATTGGCCTGTGCGACCAGCGTCGGTTTACGAGCGCGATCCAGCCGGTAGATCCGTCCTTGTGCGTCGGTGATGAACAGCAGCTCGGATCCCGACAGCACCAGATCGTAGGCATTCTCTTCCTTCGAACTCCACAATGTCTCCACTGTGTTATCGGGATGGATTAGATACAGCGCGGATCTCTCGACACCGGCGGTCTCGCCCGTGGTGACGGGAGTCAACGCCGGCACTTGCTGAGTCGCGGCGGGCCGGGGAGCTTCGGGCTTGGGCCCCGGAGCGATGCCCCCCTGCTGGGCGTCGGTGACCGTGATGCTGATGGGCGGCGCGGTGACGGACGGAGTCGCGATCGTCTGCGTCGATCCGGCAGCGCCAACGCGTTTAGCGACGCTGCCGCCCAGGGCAGCCGCGTAAATCGATCCATCGGCCGCAGGCACGATCGCGCGGATCTCGGGCAGATTCGCGTCGTACAGCACGAACGCCTTATGCTGCGCGTTGATGCGGTACAGAATCCCGTTGGGCTCGCTTCCGGCGAGCAGACGCCCTTCGCGATCGATGGCCAGCGCGGTGACGTGCGCCTGGCCGGTCTCGTAGTAAACCTCGCCGCGTCCTTTTTCGGTGACGCGAAAAACTTTGCCCTGGTCTCCGGTCCCCACGAATAACGCGCCGTCAGCGGCGGCTTTGAGCGCCCAGATGTAGCGCGCGCCTGGATCGAAATACTCCACGGCAGCGCCGTTCTCGATCCGATAAACCTTTCCATCCGGCGATGTACCGGCGTACACGACGCCTTTGGAATCGACCGCGACCGCGAAAATTTCAGGCTGGTCGGCGGTCCACACTACGGAACTTTTTCCGGACACGTCCAGTCGGAACAGCCGCCCGCGATTGCCGGTTCCCAGGTACAGCGAGCCATCCGGCGCCGCCGCGACGCTCCAGATTTCGGGTTGATCGGAGGTGAACAGCGTCTCCACTTTCGGACCGAGCACCAGTTGTCCGTCGCGCGTGAGCGAAAGTCCGCTCATCCGGCCGCGAAGAAAATCCTGGTAAGTGTTCATCTCCCAGGTCGTGGTGGTCGCCGCGAAAGCGGTCGCGGAAAAAAGAAAAATTGCTGCACCGAGCGGCGAGCGTAGCGACCGGGTCCCGACGGCAGGCTGCAAGGCCGTCATTCCTTCACCTCGACTTGCACCGTCTTCGATCCGGTGACGACGCTCTCTCGCGCCGGGATCTCGATCTCAGTCACCTTCGATCCGCGCCAATTGAGGCTGGACCCCAATGCCTGAGCGCGGCCCAGGATCATGGCCAGCGAAGGCGGCGGGTCGGGCAAATCGCGTCCTTCGACCGTGTAAGCCGGGTCCATGCGCCACACGCGGACGTAGGTTTTCGTGCTGGTTCGCAGGCTGTTCAGAAAATCGAGCACCTGCGCGGCCGAATGCGCCGGCGTTCCCATCGCCGCCTGCAACTCGAGCATATTAGTGTAGGCGGCATCGGACGCCGTAACATACAACGTCCCTGGCGGAGCTCCGATCGGGACACGATAATGCACCGTTTTCGAACTTTCCGCTCCGTTTTCGCCGGTAAAGCCCACGATGATTTCCAGGTCGGCTCCAGGCCGAACCTGGCGCGGCGCAGCGAGGTCCGCAATCTGAATCTGGTTGCGGCGATCGACCGGCGCGACGTCGACCACCACGTTCTTCAGCTTCAACGCATCGAATCCGCTGGTAAGGCTGTAGGCGAGCGGCGTCGCGACGCCCATCGAGGCGATCGCGCCCACGCCGATGTCGCCTCCATACACGTTGTCGAGACGCACCGTGCCGCCTTCGAAATCGATATGTCCGCGAATCGCGTACGTGGAAGGTCCCACGGAACGTTCCGTGGCGTCAATGGACGAAAAAACCGCCATCTGCGCCAGTAGCGGAGTCATTACGCGATCCTGAATCATGCGCATGCGATAGGTGTTTGTGCCGACGTGAATTTCCATGGGAACCATCGGTGCTCGGCGTCCCATCAGTCCGGAAATGGCCGTGTTCCGATCCTCAGTGATGGTTCCCATCCATTCGCGCGCGGCGGAGATTTTAAACGACGAGGAAAGATTGGGCAGCAGCGCCAGCACTTCGGCGCGCGCGAAAGGCATCGCGGTTGCGCCGGCCGCCAGAAAGCGGTGTCCGAATGCATACACACGATCGCCGTCGATACAGGTGACCGTGCCGTCAGCACCGGCGCTCAAATCGCCCGCCATCAACTGAACGCTAATCATGGAACCGGGTTCAATCTTGCTCGGATCGCCCAGTTTATCGCCGGGATTACCGCCCCCCGAAACGCCCTGGCGCGGGTCAAGGCCCAGATCTTTCAATTTCGAGCCGAAATAATCCAGCGTCGCGGCGGTGAATCCGGAAAAGGAAATGGGCGTGGCGATTTCTTCCAGCCGCGCGTTGCCGGCCCGTGCGCTGCGTCTTCCAGCCGTCTTCACATCCGGCTCGATACGCAGCATCTCTTCGATCGGCCGGATGCCGGCGATGGGCTCTTTCGCCAACGGAAATCCAAGCGCGACCGCCCCAGCCAGCCGTCCCTCGATGTACACGGGAGATCCACTCATTCCCTGCATGACCCCGGTTTGTTCCAGCGGCCCGCCCTTGAGCCGCGCGAGAATGATGGACTGCTTGGGACCGATGTTTTCGAGAACCCCCAGGATCTCCACCTGAAATTCTTCGACTTTGGATCCGGAGAAAACCGTTCGTCCGACGCCGTGCTGCCCGGCGCGGATGTCTTTAAGCGGGAAAATCGAGGGAGCGGCCTGCAGCGCCGCCGCAGCGCACGCGACGGCGATCAAGCGGGACATCTGCACTCTTTCATTGTAGGCCGATTAATTCAATCCCGAACCGGAGGTCTTTTTCGGGCATCAGAGGCGGAAAGCGTGGAACTGCCGCGCCGCCAGTACTATGGAAGCGCCGCTGATTTTCGAAAATCGAAATAAAAACTAAAGAGTGGCTGCCGCCCGCACGATAAAAGGATGTGGCACTCCGTCGAGACCTTCCCATCACTGCCCATGAACCCGTCACGCTGACCGTACTAGGCGATCCACCCCGCCGCGAAATCGAAGGATCCGTCATCGAAATCTCGGGAAGCGCAGTCCGGCTGGAACTCCCGTCCGAACTCGCCGCCGGTTCGCCCGTGATGGTGACCGGCGCCGATATCTTACTGCTCGGGGAAGTCTCCGGGTCCATTGCCACCGCACACGGTTTCGAGGTCGCCGTGGTGGTTTCGCAGTCGCTCACGGCGCTTTCGGAACTGGACCGTTTGAACCGCGCCCTGCTGGGAGCGGAGCGCTCGCCGGCAGTGGAACACGAATACAGTCTACGAAAGCGATGAATCGGCGCGCCGGGACAGCGCAGGTAAGTTCGCGCCGGGACGGCGCCCGTAAGTTTATGTTAGGCTAGGAAATCGCCGTTTCCCCCTAAGAAGTCGTGATCCGGCTCTTCAAAGTTTCCATTCCAAGCGCAATTGTCGCGCTGATCGTTTCCGAAGCGATCCTCATCTTCTCGTGCTACCTGCTGGCGGTGTACGTCACTGTGGATGCCGCTCCAGACATTTATCTGCTGGATGATAACGGCCTGTGGGGCATCCTTCTGATCACCCTGCTGATCCTAATTGTGATGTACTTCGTCGATCTGTATGAGGATTATCGCTCACGTTCCCAGATCGCGCTGGTGCAGCAGTATTGCCTGGTCATCGGAGTAGCGTTTCTGGTACAGGCGCTGCTCAATTATGGGCGGTGGAACACGTTAGTGCTGCCGAAATGGACCATGGTGTATGGCAGCGTCGGCGCGCTGGTGGTGCTTCCGCTGTGGAGGCTCACCTTCACCACGGTTCTTTTGAAAGCGGTGGGCGCGCGGAGACTGCTGTTCCTGGGATCGTCGCGCGCGGTTCAGGACATTATTCAGCGTATTTTCGAGCGCCCGGAGCTCGGTCTGGCAGCGGTCGGATATCTGGATAACGATCCGAGCGGTCCGCTGGAATTGTGCGCAGCGACGCGGCTGGGATCGGTGGCCGATCTGGATACCGTCGTTTCGGAGGAGAAGCCGGACGCCATCGTGGTGGGGATGACGGAGCGGCGCCAGAACCTTCCCGTGGAGCGCTTGCTGGAACTGCGTCTTTCCGGCATTCACGTGGAGGAAGCCAGCACCACCTACGAGGCGGTGTTCGGGCGCGTATCGACGCGCGATTTGCGGCCATCCCAACTGATCTTTTCCGCGGAACTGGGTCCCCGCGGGCAAAGCATCACGATTCAATCCGCGTATTCCTTTGCCATGGCGCTGCTGGTGCTGGTCCCGGCTTTGCCGGTGATGCTCATTGTCGCGATTCTGGTGAGGTTGTCGTCTCCAGGGCCGATTCTTTTGCGGCAGCAACGCGTCGGATTCAACGGCGCGCCGTTCACTATATACAAATTCCGGTCGATGAACGCCAACGCGGAAGCAAAAACCGGAGCGATCTGGGCCGCCAAGGACGATCCGCGGATCACGCCTCTAGGCCGGTGGCTGCGCAAGCTTCGTCTGGACGAGCTGCCGCAATTGTTCAACGTGATTCGCGGCGAAATGTCGGTGGTGGGGCCGCGGCCGGAACGTCCTGAATTCGTGGCCGTCCTGCAGGAGAAAATCCCGTATTACCGCCAGCGGCATTGCGTGAAGCCGGGCATCACCGGTTGGGCCCAGATTAACCATAAGTACGGCGACACCATCGAGGACACCATGATCAAGCTGGAGTACGATCTGTACTACATCAAACACCTGGCATGGTCGCTGGATGCGTACATTATTTTTCATACCGCCAAGACCATGCTGTTCGGCCGCGGCGCTCAATAAATCGCCTGGTGACACGTCAGCATCCACCGCTCCCTGTGGTCGCGGCTCAGTGCCGGCGATCTGTCAATTTAGCTATGAGCCGCGACCACAGGGAGCGGTCGATGTCGACGTGTCCGCACTCGCCCTACTGCCGCAGCACCGCGAAGCGGCTGATCGAATAGCCCAGAGCTCCGCCTACAAACACGTCGGACAGGTAATGCGCATTTAGCGTCAGTCGCGAAAATCCGACCGTGGCCGCCGCGGCGTAGGCCACAAATGGCACCCATCGATGGTTCCTGTACCGCCGCGAAATGATGGTCGCGACAGAAAATGCCGCGATGGCATGACCGGAAGGAAAGCTGTTGTGATCCGCCGAGAAGCGGCTCCCTCCTTCCGCCCAGGTGTCCCTGAAATTCGCGTTGGGAGCGAGCGCACTCGGCCGTACCCGGGCGACCGCGGGCTTCAGGATTTCCGTCACGATTTCGGCATCCGCCACAGCTTCACCCGCGAGCAGGGCGGTGTTCTGCGCCTTGGTATCTTTCCGGATCAGCCCTACCGCGTAGAACGAGACCGGAACGATCAACGTGCCCAGCGACGTGGCAGTGCTGGTAAACACCTGGTTGAAGCCGTGGAATGTGGACGTATTCCGAAAATAATGGGCGGCCGGCGCATCGGCTCCGAACACCAGACCGGCCGTCACTGCACCGAACATCGCGGTGGGAAGCAGGTCGTGGCCTTCGGCGAGGCGCACGGGGTAAGTCCAGATCCGTCGTTGGTCGTTGAGAATGTTGGGGAGTAGCTTTTTCCAGCTCACGTCCCGGTCTTCATCCGCGATTTGAGCGTTGGCGACGCCTCCTATCGCGAGCATCAGAAATGCTATGCAGCCCACTTCGAACACCTCGAGTCTCACCACAAGACACGTTCGAGTGCCTCGCAGAAGAAATATTCGCCCCACATGACGGATTCGTCGACGCCCAGGCCTTTATGCACGTGGTACACGCCGCCGCGCAGGATGCCTTCCCATCTCGGCTCAGACTTGGCCAGGTGCTTTTGGCACAGCGCGCTCAGCATCTGCACGGCGGTGGACCAGTACAGGTGGGCCTTCAGCGAATCGGGTTCCAGCCGGCACAGGCGCAGCAGTCCGGCCGCGCAGATGGCGGCCGAAGATGAATCGAGCAGCGTCCGATTTTCCACCGGCGCGTTGAAATCCCAGGGCGGAATTCCATCCGCCGGCGAATGCGAGATGTAGTAATCCGCGCAGGCCTGCGCCGTTTCCAAGAAATGCGGATCGCGGCTGTATTCGTAGCAGGTGGTGAATCCGTACAGCGCCCAAGTGAGGCCGCGGGACCAGCAGGAATCGCCGCGATAACCCTGGTGCGTGGTCTGTTTCACGAACTCGCCGGTATCGGTGTCGAAAATCCCCTCGTGCGCGGTGGAGCCGTCGCCGCGCACCAGCACGCGGCGCGTGGTCATCGAATGCCGCATGGCGATATCCCGCAGCCGCCGGTCGCCGGTTTCGCGCGCGGCAAGGAAGATGATTCCGACATTCATCATGACGTCGATCATCAGCGAATTGTCCGCCACGAACGAGCGCAGATACTGGCCTTTTTCCTTGTAACTCAGCGCCAGCGTCCTGCCCGCTTCGATCAAAACCTCGCGCACCGCCGGATCCTTCGTCAGCCGGTACCAGCGGTAATACGTCGGCAGGAACAGAAAGCCCAGATCGTGCACTTCGCGATCGTGCTTGCGCGGCTCCAGTGATTTGGAGTACTTGACCGCGTGCTCCAGCCAGAATTTGGAATCGCTGGAATCCGCCGGCGCGTGCTTATGGAACATCCACATCATGCCGGGCAGGAATCCGTCGCACCAGTGGGTCCATGCCGGACCTTCGTGCTTCCAGATTCCGTTCTGCGTGTACAGCGGATAAAAGCCGGGGTTTTTTTCGATCAGCTTGCGTACCTGCTTCTGCGCGAAGCCGAACGCCTGCGCAAACAGATCTCCGGTCTCATTCGACAAATGGATCACGATCTAGGTTCTCCAAAACATGAGCATGCCATGCATCAGGCGCGGCCGTGTGGTGCTGAGTGGAATGAGCCCTTCACCCGGCTTGGGCTCGAGCGCCCCGATCCTTCGAGGCTGCCTCCACAGCGGGTCGGCCCCCACTACTTCTAACAGCTTCGCACGTAATTGCGCGCGCGCGCTGTGCGATTCGATCTCGAAAAACTCCAGGCCCACTTCGATGTAGTTCTCGTGCCGCTCCATCCGCGTGACCCTTCCGAGCACCGTGGCGCCTTTCGAGAACAGCACCTGCCCTTTGTGGCGCAGTTCGTTTTCAAGGCGCGCGCGCACCGGATCGCCTACCGCGGAGAGGTTCGTGTCGACATCGCCGAGCAGCGTCAAGTGCAAGGTCAGATCCGGCGGCAACTCGATCTCCGCGAGCGGCGCCGGTGGCTCTCCCGATGCGGGCGCATCCCCGAACGTCAGGACCGATTCGCCTGAAAATTGCCGGCACCCGGCGAATCGAACGCGATTGCGGCTTTCCGATCCGTTCAGGTTCACCATAGTCAATTCGCTCAACTCGGGAAGCAGAAATTCCCCTTCGCCGATCCGTATGTGGGAATAATCCATACGATCGATGGCCTCCGCCAGCCCTAACCGGACCGGAATATCGTCGGCGATCACTTCAACCCGCATCAGGTCGAGCGAGTCCGGACGCGCCCAAAACGAGCCGTGAAACCCGACGATCGCTTCGCCGTTCTGCGTGCGAAGGTTATAGCCGCTTAGGAACACCGGCACGCGAAAGTCGTAGCGGACCGCATGCGGCTCCACACCGGAGTATTTGATGCTCGCATGATTGCCCGCAAAGATCGACTGCGCGTGCAGCGCGAAATTGCCGTTGCCGATGGCTCCCGTGCTGACCATGTTGCGCAAATCGGTATCTTCGAATTTCTTGGAGCCGGGCCACCCGAACATTTCCTTGCCATCCACCAGCGCGACTTCGAGTCGAATAATGTCCAGCAACTGAAATTTTCGCGTCGCGGCGCTGCGGTGCGAGCGCTCCACTGTTTCTACACAGGTGTAGTTTGGCTGGCGCGCCAGCGTCGAAAGTACCCGCTCGCGAATTCGAGAAAGTTGCAGGACTTCCGGTGAGAGCGGCGGCTGCTGCCCGCAAACCATCGCGGCGCCGGCCAGAGCCACTGCGCACAACCGCATAAGTTTCTCCATTATAGGCGAGTGCGCACAGCGCGAACCTGCTAGCATCGATTTAATGTCAGCGAAAGTCACCATTTTTAATAACGGCTCCATCCGCATTGAAGGCGATTTCACCATCCACGATTCCGACGGCAACACGTTCGGTCTCGCCGGACGAACCGCCATCGGACTGTGCCGCTGCGGACAATCCGCCAACAAGCCTTTCTGCGATGGCTCGCACAAGCGCACCGGGTTCGAATCGGTGTGTCCCGCTCGCGAGTTGCCTCCGCCTCCGCCCAAAGTGGCTTAGCCTTGGCTTCTGGCGGTACAGGATTATCTTGTACCCGATCGACGAGATAAACGTCCCCTTCCGGCTACCAATTTGGAAACAGATTGAAAACCTGATTCGGTATGAAGATTTAGGCGAGTCCAACGCCCGGCCGTGGGCGCCATATGCCCATGGAGGGTACCAAAATGAAGGCTCGCACGTTCATGATTTCCATGTTGGGATGGGCCGGGATGCTCGTTCCCGCTCACGCAACTACGTCGTTCTATAACGGCACCGCCGGCAATGCCCAATTCAGCACAGACACGGTTGGGTACATCTTTCAGACCATAGACTTCACCACAGGAATGCTCGGGTCCCTGCCTTACACCGATGCGCTTACCGGCGTCACATTCGCCGATCAAAACGGCGATTCCAGTCAGTTGGCAATCACGACCAGTTGCGCGAACGGGTGCAGTGCGACCGGAGGACTCAGGGTCAACAGCGGCTTCTTTCTCACTATCGTGGTTCCTGCCAACTTCACTGCGTTTTCCTTCGACCTCGTGACGCTCAACTCCGGCGCAGCAGTCACTGTTTCATCCACCAATCCATCCAGTAACCAGGGCTTCAACACCAACTCGAATCCCAACTTCATCTTCTTCGGCGTCACCAGCGACGTTCAGGTCCTCGGATTCCAAATTTCTGGAGCACCCAACACCATCGAAATCGACAATTTCATGGTTGGCGAGGCCACGCCGGAGGGCCAACCCGCACTTCTTCTGGGAACCGGTCTGGTCCTGCTGGGTTGGCTCAAACGCGGGATGCGTCTGCGAACCGTGGGACGGTCCGCACGATCGTGACCGGCAGCAGCGCGGCTCGGGCGACAGCGGCTCCCGAAAAATCAACCTGACCCAGTGCGCCGCGCTGTGTTTCCGCGCGCTGGAACTGGTCGAAGACCAGATTGCCCAGCGAGTAATAGATCACCCCGGATCCGTAGCGTTCCCACGGCTGGACGACGTGCGGGTGATGGCCTACAACGACGCGCGCTCCCGCGTCGATGGCCGCGTGCGCGAACGCGACCTGCTGCTGATTCGGGCGCGCGGCGTACTCGATGCCGGCGTGCATGGAAACGATCACGACATCGGCGTGGGTCCGCATCGCCGCCACGTCGCGGCGCATGCGTGCGACGTCGAGCACGGCAATCCTTTCATCGAAATCGGTGTAGTTGCCGTTGGATTGATCGAAGGTGTAGGCGAGGAACCCGAAGCGCAAGCCATTGCGTTCGAGCACTACGCCCGAGTGCGCTGCTTCCTCGGACCGGCCGGATCCCGCCGCCGCGATCCCGTGTTTCTCCAACCAGTCCAGGGTGAACTCGATACCGTATTCGCCACCATCCCGCGCATGATTGTTCGCGGTCGAGACCACGTCGATCCCCGCCAATTCCAGACCGCCGATCATTTCCGGCTCGGCTTTGAAGACCATCCCTTTTTCGACCGGCCGCCCGCGATCGGAAAAAGGCGATTCCAGATTGACGAAGGCAATGTCGGCCGCGGCAAAGTATGGCGCCAGGTCGCGCATCGGCAACGCGGGATCGCGCCGCTCACGGGCGAGTCTCCCCACGAAGCGCGAAAGCATCACGTCGCCTCCAAAAACGATGCGCGTCTCCTTAGCGCGGGGGACGATTTCAATGGGCCAGCGCGTCACGGGGATGGCTCCGAACAGCGGCAGGATGGCGCGTCGCGTGAGCATGCTAGAAATCCAGGAACCACGCCGCGTCGCGAGCGTGCCTCGCTACGATTTGCGCAGGGAATTTCAGCGGCTGGTAAATGCCGTGGACCACGGCTTCGAGTGCGGGAGCTTTTTCGGCGCCGGTGACCAGCATGGCAGTGTGCCGCGCGGCGATCAGCACCGCCGGCAGCAGCGTGATCCGCCACTGTTTGAATTTCTCCACCCATACCGCGGCTGCAATTCCCTGGCGATCTTCGATCAGCGGTTCGCCGGGAAATAAACTTGCCGTGTGCCCATCCGGTCCCATGCCCTGATGGATCACGTCGAACTCGGGAATCTTGCCTGGCAGTATCGCGCGGATTTCATCGACGTACAGCTTGGCTGCAGTTGCCGCGTCCAATTCAGCTTGAATCCGGTGCAGATTCGCGGCGGGGAAGCGCGCCGGCGCGAGCCATGCGTCATTGGCCAGCTTGAAATTGCTTTGCGGATCGTCCGGCGGGACGCCGCGCTCGTCCACCCAGAACACATGCAAGCGATCCCACGCGAAGGTGGTTCTCGCAAAGGATTCGAACATCAACTTGGGCGACGATCCGCCGGAAATCGCGAGCGTCGCACGCCCGTTCCGTTCGATCGCCTCGCCCAGCAGCGTCAGGATGCGCTTCCCACAAGCCTCGGCAGCCGCGCGCGCATCGGGGTAGCGGTTCATCTTAGTTCAACTGGCCACGAATGAACACGAATAAGGATTCTCTTTCCCATGCGTGTGTATTCGTGTCCATTCGTGGCTAAGCGTGTTCAGTCAACCAGCACACTCTCGAACACCCGGTCCGCACCCAGGATGGACAATTCCTCGCTCATGAGGGCATCTGGTTCTGAGGGCGGCAGCATCGCTTTGGAGACACATTTCCCGCTTCGAACTTCGAGCGAGCCTCCGCTGGCGGTCACCGTCATCTCCAGTTTGTCGCCCGTCAGCGTCACGCTGTGCAATCCCGGATCGACGGCGGTCGCGTCCATGGACACGCGCGACGCCGGAATAGCTCGCTCGATCCACCGGCCGCAGTACAGAACGGTGGTGGAAAGCGCGCCTCCGAATTGGATGTGCGCCTCGTGGATTAAAGCCGGCCGGTCCGGGCAATCTTCGAACACGTGCGCGAGCGACTCGCGCCACCCGGTGAGCCGCGTCCACGCCAGATCCGCAATGGCATGCCCACGGGAGCGCATTTCCTTAAGGACGGCGATGGCTCCTTTAGCATTCGGGGCCGAGGCCGAATCGACAATGATCTTGTCCGCCAGCGGAAACAGCGGGTCGAAATATCGGGTCGAAAAGAAGCGCGGTCCACGGCACCACAGGACGACGGGAAGATCCGGCACCAGCAGGGGCACCAGCAATTGCGCGACTTCTCCCAGATTGGCCGCGTCGGCGGACATTTCGATGCCCTCGGAACAGATCTGCTGATTCCGGCCGAAAGGCATCCAGCATTCAGCGAACACGCGAGCGTCGAGCGCAGCGCCTTCGGTCGCCCGCAGCACGATGGCGCGGCTGGGATGATGGTGCATCAACACGCCCAGCGTCTGGCGCACGCCTTCGGCATCGGCCTCGTCCTCGGCCAGCACCACCAGGGTCATGGCACACGCGCGTAGCACGCCTCCGGCGCTTTCCTGATCGCGCCCCAGTTCGGCCCACAACTCGCGCAAGTCCTTCAAAACTTTTTCAGGATGAACGGCGACGGCGGTTCCCATTTAACTGTTCCTCCACTGGTGGCCGTGCTTGGCGAGCATGGTGTCGGCTTCCACCGGTCCCCAGGTGCCCGGCTCGTAGTTCGGAAAATCGAATTTCCGCGACGACCAGTTGTCCAGAATCGGCTGCACCACTTTCCAACTGGCTTCCACCATATCCTGGCGCGTGTACAGCGTTGCATCGCCCAACATCGCGTCCACCAGCAACGTTTCGTACGCCGTGGGCGATCGCTCGCCGAAGCTCGATCCGTAGTTGAAATCCATCGATACAGGCCGCAGGCGCATGCCGCTGCCGGGCTGTTTCGAAAGGAACCGCAGCGAAATGCCTTCCTCCGGCTGAATGCGCATGATCAGCAAATTCGGCTGCGTCGGCGGGCCGCCGTTGGTCGGCGTGAACAATGCATGCGGCGCATTGTTGAACTGGATGGCGATATCCGTGGTGCGCTTCGGCAACTTTTTTCCGGTGCGGATGTAGAACGGCACGCCGGCCCAGCGCCAGTTGTCGATAAAGAAAGTCACCGCCGCGTAGGTATCGGTCTGCGATTGCGGATCGACGCCCTGTTCCTGCCGGAATCCACGGTACTGGCCGGACACCGCATTGACCAGCACTTCATCCGAGTGCATGATCTTGACCGACCGCAGCAGCTTCGCGCGTTCATCCCGCACCGCGTTGGGCTCGAACGCAGCGGAGGGTTCCATGGCCATGGTCGAGGTGACCTGCAACAGGTGATTCTGGATCATGTCGCGCAGCGCGCCGGCTTCCTGATAATACCCGCCGCGGCCTTCCACGCCGATCGATTCCGCGGCGGTGATCTGGACATGATTCACGTAACGCCGGTTCCATAGCGGCTCGAAAATTCCGTTGCCGAAGCGGAACGCCAGAATGTTTTGGACCGTTTCCTTGCCCAGATAGTGATCGATCCGGTAGACCTCGTCTTCCGGAATCACGCTGTGAATCGCATCGTTCAATTTGCCGGCGCTGGCCAGATCGTGGCCAAAGGGTTTTTCGATGACTACCCTCCGCCACGCTCCTGCAGGCGCTTTGGCTAAGCCTGCGGCTCCCAGGCACTCGACCACCGGCTCGTAATAGCTGGGCTGCGTGGAGAGATAGAACAGGGCGTTTTTCTGCCCGACCTGCGCCAGCTTCGCGGCGATTTCGGCATACACTTTGGCGTCTTGCAGATCTCCGGCGACGTAGTACAGGTTGCGCGCAAAACTGGTCCACAGGTCTTCGTCGAAAGGGCTGTCTTCCAGGAACTGCTTGACCGACTCGTGCATCTTTTCACGAAACGCGTCGTCGGTAAGAGCCGTTCGCGAATTGCCGATGATGGCGAACGACGAGGCCAGCCGGCGCTCATAGGCCAGCCGGTACAGCGAAGGCATCAGCTTGCGCTTGGTCAGGTCGCCGTTGGCTCCGAAAATAACGACGGCGCATTCAGGGACACGCCGCTCAAAACGTAATGGGTCCGCAAAAGGATTGGTCGCGCTCACTAGCGTCTACGATAACATTACTCCGCTGCCCAACCGGTGAAATGTAAAATTACCAAACGAACCCAAGGATCGAGCGCCGTGACGGAGTCATCACGCCGCATCGCGAAATTGTTTGTGCATTGAATCCAGCTACATACGAATCCCACGTGGCGGCGCTGTGCCAATCGGGTTTTATCCTTGGGCTGAAAGGTTGGTGAGCGGGACCGCTATGGTAACATCGAGTTTATCCACCGCAAGTTGTGTCCGCAATGGATCTATGCCCAACGGGAATCAGAGAATTCTAGCCGTGGTCGAAGACCTGTTCTTCACGGTCAAAATCAACGAATCCGCCAAGCGTGCGGGGATGCCGATCGTGTTTGTGAAGAGCGAGAAGGATGCCATGGATCAGGCCGGCCAGAAACCGGCGCTGATCATCGTCGATCTGAACTGCGGCGCGATCGACCCGCTGCATCTGGTCCGTACGCTGAAAGCGAATGAAGAGACCAAGGGGATCAGCCTGATCGGGTACCTATCGCACGTGCAGGGCGAACTGAAGCAGCAGGCCCAGGAAGCCGGGTGCGACATGGTGCTGGCTCGTTCGGCTTTTTCGCAGAACCTGCCACAGATTCTGAAGCGGCACTCAACGGTGCTCTAAGTTGAGAAGCGTTGCAGTTACGAGCTGCTGCCGAAGAGAGCGAGCGACATCCGGCCGCGGCCGTAGCCTTGGATGTCGACTTCCACCTGCATGCGCATCGGCGTCTTTGCCAGGCTCTCTTGCAGCGCTTGCGGCGCTTCCTGAAATGGGCAGACCGACGCGAGCGAGACATGCACGGGGCTGGTCGCATTGATCAGTTGAGTACAGATATTGAAGACCTCATGCAGATTTTCCAGAAGATCCTCTTCCAGACGGCCATCCTTAATACTGTCGGCCGCGCGACTGGGCGGGAAGACCTGCAACGCCGCGGCGGCGTGGGCGCCCAGCGCCAGTTCGCACACAAAGGCGGCCCGCATGTGCTGATCGTGAGTGTAAACCGCGACCAGATCGGCGGGCTTGATTTCGCGTTTCGACACAGGTGCGGTCTTCACGGGCCGGCCTAACGTCGAGCCGAGCAGGGCTCCCAGCGATTCGTGGCTGGTCCAGGCGTTCATGTGTTTAGAATGGGGTCCAGAGCAGTTTGCAGCGTTTCGGGCGTGAACGGTTTGGAAACAAAGAAGTCCGCGCCGGCGCTCACGGCGCGCGAATGCATGTCGTCGCTGGATTCCGAGGTGACGAAACCGAACTTGGTGGACACGCCTTTCCCGCGCAGCGTGGTGAGCACATCGATCCCCGACATCTCCGGCATGTTCCAGTCGCATAGAACCACGTCGGGGCTGGACTCGCGGATGGTGCTGAGGGCTTCCACTCCGTTGGAGGCCTCAAATACGGTGTGGTGGTCGTAACCAGCCTGGCGTAAGGTTCGGCGGATGATCATTCGCATTGTCCGGCTATCGTCGACAATGAGTATTTTCATGAATATGCGCGCCGCACGAATGTTTCTTAGCGTGCGAACAACATAATATCGATGTAATTCTGGATTTGTAGAGGATATTGGTTCTTAGTACGGCACGGGACGCAGTCCCAGTATAATGATGGGTCTTGCGTGAACATCTTTTTTCTCACTGAAACCGAGAGCGGCTGCTTTAAATGGAGGGCCGCGATTCCGGCCAAGTACTTGCGGCAGCGCGGACATACCGTGCAGATCTTTTCGGACAAGGTGGAGGCGTACCAGGCTCCGGATGTGCTGGTGGTGTTCCGGACGCACTATCCGGACGTCCAGCGGCTGATCGAGTGGTGCAAGGCGCAGCGCATCCGCATTGTTTTCGATACCGACGACGCGCTCGATTTAGTGCCGCGGGAAAACCTGAATTACCGCGGATTGAAGGAACGCGGCAAGTTGTACCAGTTCCTGTTGGAGACGGCCGATCTGGTAACGACTACGACCAATACGCTGGCGGAGAATCTGCGCAAGTGGAATCCGAACGTCACGATTCTGCCGAATAGCGTCGATCCAGAAGAGTGGAGTGTAGCGCCGCGCTCGGAGACGGTGCGGATTGGGTGGACCGGAAGCGCAACTCATTTTTACGATCTGGCCTTGGCGCTGGATGCAATTCGCGAGGCTCAAAAGAAGCATCCGTTCACGTTCGTGCTGCAAGGGATTTGTTCGGAAGACACGCTGACCGACTTTTACCAGTTCCATGCTACGTTGAGCGGCCGGGCGTTCGAGCAGTCGCCGTTCGGCAAATCGGTCAAGCGGCTCCTGAGCAAGCTGGCGGGGATGAAGTATGAATTTCATCCCATGGTCGATGTGGGCGAGCATTCGCGGAAGGTTTGCGACCTGGCTCTGGACATCGGGATCGCTCCGCTGGTGGACGATCCCTTCAATCGCAACAAGAGCTGCATCAAGTACTACGAATATGCGATGGCGGGGGCGATCACGCTCGCCTCGAACGTGCTCCCGTATTCGGAAGAGGTACCGATCACAGCCAAGAACAACCAATCCTCGTGGCGGGAGCGGATCGAATACCTGGTGCAGGCGGATCGCGCGGCGTTGTGGCGCGAGCAGCGGGAATGGGTGCTGACGAATCGAAATATCGAGCGCAATGTCGAGTTGTGGGAACAGGCGTATATGGGACAGCGTCAGTAGTTTTTCCCGATTCACGCAAAGACGCCAAGGCGCAAAGTATCGCAAAGACCTGCGACTATCTTCTCGCGAGCCGGTAGATATAGGCGAGAATTTCGGCGACGGCGCGATATAGATGAGGCGGAATCTCGCGGCCGACGTCGACGGACTTGTAAAGAGCTTGCGCCAGCGGCGGGTTTTCCACCAGCGGAATCTGATGATCGGTGGCGATCTGGCGGATGCGCAGCGCCAGCAGGTTTTTGCCCTTGGCGACGATGATTGGTGTCGCCATGGAATCGTGCTGATAACGAATGGCGACGGCATAGTGGGTTGGGTTCACGACCACGGCGGTTGCGGTGGCGACGTCCTTCAGCATGCGGCGGCGCGCAACTTCTCTTTGCAGACGGCGGATTTTCCCTTTGACCTGCGGGCTGCCTTCGGATTCCTTCGCCTCCTCCTTGACTTCGTGCTTGGTCATCTTCAGGTCTTTGTCGTAGCGGCGTTTCTGGCGGACCAGATCGATGAATCCGAAGACGAGGAATACGGCCGCCGCTTTCCATAACAGATCCTTGAGCGAGGACGCGACCATCGAGAGTCCGGTTTCCATGGAGCTAAACGGGATGGAGAGAAACACTTCCGCATTTTGCCGCGCGATGGAATACGCAGTGAAACCAAAGACCAGCAGCATGACCGCGGCTTGCAGGACTCCGACCGGTCCCTGCTGGGCCATCTGACGGAGCTTGCTGACCGGATTCATGCGCTTGAAATCAGGCATCAGCTTTTTCAGGCTAAAACCCATTTTGGTGATGTAGAGATGCACGCCGAAGGTAATGGCGGCGGCCACCGATGCGGCGATCGCGAGCGGAAGGAAGACGCGATTCAGCAAGCCGCTGGAGATCTGCACGATCGTTGCAATATCCAGTTGCGTGGTGAAAGCGGTTTCGAGCGACGTGCGCAGCGTTTGTTTGACGGATGTGAGCCAGCCTGAGATGGCGGTGCTCATGAAGACGACGAACACGAAGAACTGGGTGGCGGCGACGATTTCGCGGGAAGTTGCGAACTGGCCCTCGCTTCGCGCCTTGAGGAGTCGTTTTGCGGTCGGTTTCTCGGTCTTACTCTGCTTGTCCGACATGGCGCGTCATCCGAACAGCCGGCGGGCAAGATCGAACAGCGGCGCGGCGGTGGTGGTGAACAGCCGCGGGAAGATGGTCATGAGCCAAGCGAACAGGACCAGCGACGTGAGCATCTTGATGGGGAACGCGAGTGTGATGAGCTGCAATTGTGCGTTCAATCGCGCCAGCAGCGCCAGTGAAATATCGATCATCGCCAACAGGGCGACCAGGGGCAGTACCAGTCGGAATCCGCCGCTGAAGATGATCGAGCCGGCTTTTGCGACTTGCGTGACGATGGATTGCGACAGCGCGAATGTTCCTGGCGGATGCGATTGCAAGCTGTGGGAGAAGATCAGCAGAACTTGGCGGTCGAGGCCGGTGGCGAAGAACAGAATGCCGGAGGCGAGCTGCGCCATGGTGATCAGGACGCTGGAATCGGCTCCCGAACTCGGGTCGATGGTGGATGCGAAGCTATAGCCCGCTTGTATGGCGATGATCTGCGCGCCCATCTGAAAGACTTCGGCGACGAATCCGGCCAGCAGGCCGAGCGCGAGTCCCAAGCCGACTTCGGAGAGCATCCATCCGATCATGGTCGCGACGTTCACTTGCTCGGCGTGGACGACGGGCCAGCTCGCGAACAGGGCGAAGGTCATGAACAGCGAGAGTACGACGCGCGCCAGGTCAGGTCCGCTTTTGGTGCCGGGCAGCGGAATGAAGACGAAGGTTCCGCCGACGCGAGCGAGAACCAACAGGAACGCGTACAGCGTCCCCAGGTCCAGTCGTAACTCAGCGGGCATAGGTGCTGATGGAAGAAAAGACGGCGATGGTGTAGGCGCTGAGTTTTTTCAGCATCCACGGCATCATTAATATAAGTCCGGTCAGGAATGCCGCGAGGCGCGGGAAAGTACTGAAAGCCGCGTCCTGAAGCGAGGTAGCCACCTGGACCAGGTTGACCACGATGCCCACTGCGAATCCGAGCAGCAAGAGCGGAGCGGCCAGCCAGAATGCGGCCATGAACGCCTGACTGATGATGTGAATTGCGGATTCCGGTGTCATACGACTCCTCAGTAGAAAGATTTGACCAGTGAACCGATGACCAGCGTCCATCCGTCCACCAGCACGAATAAGAGAATTTTGAAGGGCGCTGAGATCATGACGGGAGGAAGCTGAATCATCCCGATGGAGAGGGTGACGGAGGCCACTACCAGATCGATCACCAGGAACGGCAGAAACAGGAGCACGCCGATCTGGAAGCCGGCTTTCAGCTCGGACAGAATGTAGGCGGGAACCAGGACCTGGAGACCCAGGTCGGTGGGTGTGCGCGGCGCGGGCGCTTTGGCGACTTCCACAAAAAGCTGGACGTCTTTCTCCCGAACAAATCGAGCCAGAAATGTTTTGAGCGGTTTGGAGCCTTCGTCGAACGCTTGCGAGGCGGTGAGCTTGCCCTGATCCATGGGCTCCCACGCCTTGTTGTAGATATCGGAGGCGACCGGCTGCATGATCAGAATCGAAAGGAACATGGCGAGCCCGATCAGCACCTGATTGGAGGGCGCGGTCTGAGTTCCGAGGGCCTGGCGGAGAAAGTGCAGCACGATGATGATGCGGAGGAACGGGGTGATGCACATCACGGCGGCGGGCAACAAGACCAGCAGCGTCAAGGAAACGACGATCTGCATGGGGAGGCTGAGAGTGCCTCCGGTGGCGCCGGTCACGCCGGGCAATGAAATGGACGCGGGCGCCGCGTTGGCAATCGCGGCGGCGCTGATTAAAGAAACGAGAACGCGGAGCACTTAGCCCTCCGCCTCCGCCGTGCTCGCAGTGCTTTTTGCCGTATCGAGCAGACTGCAGCCCTGCGGGGACAAGCCGACCAGCAGAACTCGATCGGCAAGGCGCACCAGGTGGAGCGAATGATGCGGAGTCAGTGTCAGGCCTTCGAGCACCTCCAGCTGATGGGGAAGGCCGGACCGCTTTCGCCGGGAAGGCGTCCGCAGGGCCCAGCCATTTCTGCGGAACAGCCACAGGCAGGCGCACAGAACGGCGAGAACGAAGAACACCGCGAAGAGTTGTTGAAAGATTTCCATACCTGCTTAGCGGATGATGTTCAGAACGTCCTGGCTGACCTGGTCGAGGGTGGTGATGACTTTGGCGTTCGCCTGGTAACCGCGCTGGAACACGATCAGATTGGTAAATTCGGTGGCTATATCGGCATTGGACGATTCGAGGGCCCCGCCGAGAAGTTTGCCGCGCCCGCCGGTGTTTGCGGCGCCGACGGATGGGGTGATGGTATCGACACTAAGGCGGTAATCGTTATTGCCCACCGAGACCAGCGAATCGGGGTTCCCGATTTTGGCGAGCGCAATCTGTCCGATGATGAGTTGTTTTCCGCTGGAGAATGACGCGACGATATTCCCACCATCCTGCAGCGTGACGCCGGTGATCTGCGCGGCTTGTACTCCGTCCTGCGTGGTTCCAGAGGCGGACGAGGGTTGCGCGAACTGGGTCAGCAACGGAGTTCCGCTGGAATCGTAAAAACTCCAGGCCATACTGAGATCGGCGGACCCATCGGCAAGACCGGTGGCCTTCACGGTGACCGGAGCGCCGGCGGCCGGGCTGGTGAGCTTGCCAGTGGCGTCGAAAGTGATGTTGCCGGTGGCGATCGAGGACAACGAACCGGCGGTGCCGCTCTTGAGGTCCTGACCGGGAATTCCGACGTCATACGACCATGCGTTGGCGCCGGTCTTCTTGAAGGTGGCGGTCAGGGTGTGGGTGGCTCCCAAAGAATCGACCACCTGAATGGGTGTAGAGAAGGTGTCGTTGGTGGCAGCCGCGGCGTTGAGATTGGCGGAAAGCGTGAAGGCGGTGGTTGCGGAGGGCGTCTGCAAGGCTTGCGGGGAGACGATGAGGTCGCCCGTCGCGCCACCGGTGTTGACCACGCCGTTGGCGGCCGTCCAGCCTTGAACGCGTTCACCGGTGCTGGTGACCAGCGTTCCGGAGCTATCCAGGTGGAAGCCTCCATCGCGCGTATAGAGCGAGTTTCCGGCGCTGTCCCGAACCAGAAAGAATCCGTCGCCTTGAATGGCCGCGTCGAAGAGGCCGCCGGTGGGCTGGACCGATCCCTGCGTGAAGATCCGGTTAGTGGTGGGGATGCCTACGCCGCCGCCGATCTGCGCACCGCCGCTGATCTGATCGAGCAGATCCTGGAAATGAACATCATTGGTCTTGTATCCGGTGGTGGTTAGATTCGCCAGGTTGTTTCCGACGACATCCAACGCGAGATTGTCGGCCGTAAGACCGGAAAGAGCAGTGGAAAAAGATGACATGAGAATCTCCTATTCGATCAGGCGTTCGCCTGTGGGGTGGAACCGGTTGAACCGCTGGCCGGTGTTTTGGTGGACGTGTCCAAGTCCTGCTTGATCCCGATCAACTGCTCCAACTGGCTGAATTGTGCGAGCTGACTGAGAAACTGAGTTCCGTCGGTCGGCTGAGTCGGATCCTGATTCTTGATCTGGGCGACCAGCAATTGCAGAAAGGTGGTTTCATTCGCGATCCCCGTGGGACTGCTGGATTGAGTTGGATTGGACGAGGACGGATCGGTAGCAGCGGCCGCCCGTTGAATACTGGCCGGTTGCAAAGTGGCTGGCTGCATAATGGCGCTGAGCGTTGCAGGCGTAACGTTCATAAAGTTGGTTCTCCATTGGGATCGGACTGTTTCTGGAACTCTTCCATCTCGTTCATCCAGTTCTGCTGATTTCCGTTGGGCTGGCGTTCTTTCTGATCGCGGCGGGAGCCGGAACTATTTTGCTGGTCGGATGAAGAACGCGAATCGTTCTTGAAGGAGGACGCATCCGAGCCGGGACGGGCCATTTCCGCGCGAATGCCGGCATGGTCGAGGCGGGTCATCAGGTCGTTCAATCCGCTGCGCAGGGTTCGAGCGAACTCGGCGTCGCCGGTGCGGACGGAGACATGCACCTGGCCGGCGCGTTCGACGAAACGGACATCGGTGGCGCGCTGCTGCAGGTCGGCCAAACGAACCGTAATTTCGCGCGGGGAACTGACGGGTGCGCGGGGTGCTTCGGCAGGCAGGATTTCGGAAGGCCGTTCGACACGAGCGGGCGGAGCAGTATGAGTTTCGGTCTGGCTTTGCGGCCGCGGCCCAGAGTCGCTGGTGCCGGCAGTGAAGAGAGCTTCGATTTTCGGAGCGGCTGCGGTGGACGCGTCCACTGCTGGCTTGGCTTGTACGATTACGGAGGAGAGCAGTGCGGGCGCGGCGTCGCGCTGGGGGGCCGGCGGCTCATTGGGTCCGGGCGAGGCGGGAGTGGCGGCGGCGACATTTGCTTGCTTGAGTATGGACGACGTCGCAAGCTGCAAGGCGAAGGCGGTCTGTCCTTTCGGCGCGGCCTGCTCTTGCGGTTGAGCCATTGCAGTCGCCGGCTTAATGGTAAGCTGCTGGGCGACGGCTCCAACCAGGGATACGACCTGCGAGGCGAACGGCGCCGTTGCGGGATCGGAAGCGGCAGGATTGGTGGTCGAACCATCCTGCGCGGTAGCTCCCTCATCGAGCTGCGCGGCTGCCTGAGGATCGCCGAACGCTAGAATCTCGAGGATTGGCTCGAACACGGGAACGGCTGCGGCGCGCGACGGGTCTGTCTCCGTCTTCGAGCCGGTCTTCTGGTCAGTTTTTTGAGCTGGCTTCTGAGAAGGCTTCTGAGTTGCGGATTTCGCTGGCGTAGCGGGCTGCTGTCCGGACTGCGCGCCGTTGAATTCCGCGTGGAAGCTGGTTTCGGAAGGCGCGGAAGTGTTTTGGTCGACGCCGGCAGCGGCGGGTAATTTCACCGGGGGAGCGGCGGGAGGCGCGATGGCTGAAGCGCTGACGGTCACAGAGCCTGATGTGATGCAGCTTTCGAGCCAAATCGCGGCGATCCGTTTTCAACGTGTTAGGAATACGCGAACGTCGGGGCTCCGCCGAGTTCGTCGGGAAACTGACGGGGCAGGCCGAGTGACGCCGTCCATCATTTCGCGAATCGCGATGAAAAGTTTAGAAAAAAGTTGTTCCAAACATTTGGCGACCAATTTGCACTAGCCACCCGCAAACTCTATGGACCCGATTGCAGTCACGGCAGCCAGCGGATTGCGGGCACGCATCCAGTCGCTGGATATGCTGGCCAATAATCTGGCCAATGCCACTACCGCGGGATACAAGCTGGATCGAGAATTCTACAGCGTGTTTGGAGAAGCAGACGCGTCGATGGGGGGAGGAACCAAGCTCCCTATGATCGATAAACACTGGACGGATTTCAGCCAAGGCACGCTGGACCCGACCGGAAGCCCGGTCGATTTCGCGCTTTCCGGCCGAGGATTTTTCACGGCGGAAGGGCCCTCGGGTCCGCTGTACACGCGCAATGGATCGTTTCGAGTGTCGGCCCAGGGAGTATTAACCACTGCCGAGGGTTACCCGGTGCGGGCGGTGGGCGGCGGCAACATCAAGTTAACGTCCAACGCGCCGATCGAGGTGAATGCTCAAGGAGCGGTGTCGCAAAGCGGGCAGTCGATTGGACGGATCGAGATTTCAGATTTCACGGATCCGAATGAGTTGAGCAAGGTCGGTCACAGCTACTATCGTGCGTCTCCGGCCGCCAATCCAGCGACGCCAACCGGGACGACTGTGGCGCAGGGAAAGCTGGAGAGCTCGAACGTAGTGGCCGCAGAATCCGCGGTTCGGCTGGTGGGGGTGATGCGTCATTCGGAAATGTTGCAAAAGGCGATCGCCATTTCGACGCAGATGGGGAAGAAGTCGATCGAGGAAGTCGCTCGGGTGAGTTCGTAAGAAGGAGATTGAAATGATTCGAGCATTATTCAGCGCGGCCAGCGGTATGACGGCGCAGCAGCTCAACGTGGACAACATCGCGAACAATCTCGCGAACGCGAACACGACTGGCTTCAAGGCGCGGCGCGCGCAGTTTCAAGATTTGCTGTACCAGACGATGATGCAACCGGGCGCCTCGGCCAGCCAGCAGTCGGCGGTTCCGGTGGGGTTGCAACTGGGGTTGGGAACGCGGGCATCGTCGAACGAAGTGATTTTCACGCAAGGTGATTTTTCGCAGACTTCCAATCCGCTGGACGTGGTGATTCAGGGGCGCGGGTTCTTTCAAGTGCTCCAGCCCACGGGCCAACTGGCGTATACGCGAGCGGGGAATTTTCAGTTGAATCGCGATGGAGCGCTGGTGACCTCGGATGGCAACCTGCTGAACCCGCAGATCACGATTCCGCAGAACGCGCAATCCGTCACCATCGCGACCGACGGCACGGTGAGCTTCACGCAGCCGGGCCAGACGGCGGCGCAGGTGGCCGGACAGATCCAGCTGGCGGATTTTCAGAATCCCGCTGGATTGAACGGCATCGGCCAGAATCTGTACACGCCGACGGACGCTTCGGGTGATGCGATTGTCGCTGCGCCGGGCGGCACGGAGGGCCTGGGAACGCTGCTGCAAGGCTACACCGAACAATCCAATGTCAGCGTGGTGCAGGAGTTCGTGAACCTGATCGTCAGCCAACGCGCTTATGAAGCCAACTCGAAAGTGGTCAAGGCGGCGGACGAAATGTATCAACAGATGAATAACGTGACGCAATGATGCAGATCCCTTTCATGCTGGCTTTGGCCACCCAGCCGGATGGCTGCCATGCAGTAACTCACGAGCAAATTCTCGCTTCCGATCTAGCCGCAGCGATTCCTGCGTTCTCTCCTCTCCCGCAGGATCTCCTCATCGGCTATGCTCCGCTGGCTGGCAGCCGGCGCATTTTTCATGCCGTGGAACTGGAGCGGATCGCGAAGGTCCACGGACTGGATGTGGCATCGTTGGCGGATGTATGTTTTTCGTGGAACATGTCTGCGCCGCGCCCGGAGGATTTGATCGCTGCGATGCAGGCATCGATGGGCGGAGTGGTCGCCAAGATTCAGATTCTGGCATCGAGTAGGGCTGCGGTTCCGGCCGGGGAAATCGTGTTTCCGCATTCCGGACTTCAGCTCCCGTCGCCGTCCGGACCTCGTGGCGAGGTACTGTGGCGGGGCTACGTCCTGTATGGCCAGAATCGCAGATTCGGGGTGTGGGCCAGAGCGCGCATCGTCGCTGATGTGACGCGAGTGATCGCGACCGCGGACATCACCGTGGGACAGCCGATCCAGCAGGAGCAGGTGCGCCTGGAAAGCTACGAAGATTTTCCGCTGGACGCGCTGATCGCGCGCAACCTGGATGAAGTGGTCGGATTTATTTCGCGGCAGAGCATCAAGAGCGGCGCGCCGATTCTGAAGAATCAGATCGAACCGGCGCCGGACGTCATTCGGGGCGACCTGGTCAAGGTGGAAGTGCAAAGCGGAGCAGCGCACCTGGTGCTGGACGGCCGCGCTCAGCAGAACGGGGCCAAGGGTTCCACGGTGCTGGTGCGGAATGTATCCAGCGGCCGGAGTTTTCGGGCCAAGGTCGTGGAAAAAGGCAGAGTGGTGGTGGTTCCCGGAGCAACTCAGTGAGACGCATCCTTTTTGCAATGGCCATGGTCGCGGCGATCGGGGCGGCCGACGACAAGAAATCGCGGCTGAAAAAAGCGCCGGAACCGTCGCCGCTGGACCGCTATGTTACCGAAGCGGAGAACGCGCAGGCGGCGGCGAGTGGCGAGCCGAACGGCTCATTGTGGACGCCGGCGGCGCGGCTTTCCGATCTGGCAATGGATTTGCGCGCGCATCGGGTGAACGACATCGTGACTATTTTGGTGAACGAGAAAGCGTCCGCCGTGAGCAGCGGAACGGTGAAGACCAGCCGGACGTCGAGCGTGAACAGCTCGATCGTAAATGCGGCGGGGGTCCTGAAAGCGACCGGTCCCCTGGCGAACCTGGCCAAGCTGTCGAGCGATACGCAGTTGAACGGAAACGGCACGACCACGCGCGATACTAGTCTGACCACGTCGCTGAGCGCGCGGGTGACGCGGGTCCTTCCGAACGGGTATCTGGTGATCGAGGGCACTAAGAACGTCGGGGTGAATACGGAAAGCCAGATGGTGAGCGTACGCGGCGTGATCCGGCCCATCGATCTGGACAACACTAATGTCATTGCGTCCGATCACATCGCGCAACTGGATGTGCGCGTCAACGGCAAAGGAATCGTGGGAGACGCGATTCGGCGTCCCAACATTCTGTATCGGATCTTACTCGGACTTCTGCCTTTCTAGGAGATGGCTAGATTGAAACATTTCTGGATTCTTGCGGTATTTTTTTCTGCAGTCGTGACCGCGCCGCTGGCGCATTCCGAGGCGGTTACGCGATTGAAAGAGCTCGCGTCGGTGCAGGGCGTCCGCGACAACCAGTTGATCGGATACGGGCTGGTGGTCGGCTTGGCGGGAACGGGCGACCGGCAGCAAACCGTTTTTTCCACGCAGAGCTTATCGAACCTGTTGCAGCAGATGGGGGTCTCCGTCCCGGCGGTCGCGATTCGAGTGAAGAACACGGCCAGCGTCATGGTGACGGGAACGCTTCCGGCGTTTACACAGCCTGGATCGAGAATCGATGTCAACGTCGCCGCGATGGGTGACGCGTCGAACTTGCAGGGAGGTTTGCTGTTGCTGACCAGCCTGAAGGGAATCGACGGGCAGGTTTACGCAGTGGCGCAAGGTCCGGTGGTCACCGGAGGATTCTCTTCCGGCAAAGCAGGGACCACGCAGACGGTGAATCATCCCACGGCGGGCCGGGCTCCGAATGGTGCGATTGTGGAACGCGCCCCGCCTTCGGTCGCGCCGGTGGGCCGCGTCAATCTGGAGCTGCATCACCCCGATTTCACGACTGCTTCGCGGATCAGCGCGGTGGTAAATCGCAAGTTTGGAAAAGAAGGAAGCGCCATCGCGAAAGCGGAGAACTCGGGGATGGTTGGCATCAAGATACCGGCAGAATTCAGCTCGCATGAAACCGACTTCCTGGCCGAGCTGGAACGGCTTCAAGTGGAAACCGACCGCGTGGCTCTGGTAGTCGTCAACGAGCGCACCGGGACTATCGTGATGGGCAAGGAAGTACGGGTGTCGCCGGTCGCCATCATGCATGGGAATCTGACAGTAGAAATTCAGACCACGTTCAACGTGTCCCAACCGGCTCCGTTATCGCAAGGCAAGACCGAAGTAGTTCCGCTGGTGGCGGAGAAGGCGACCGAGGAAAAATCCCGCAACATCGTCCTGAAGCAAGGAGCGACGGTGGAGGAACTGGTCCACGCGCTGGGAGCGATTGGATCGACGCCGCGAGACGTCATCGCGATTCTGCAGAGTCTCCGCGCGGCAGGCGCGCTCGAAGCGGAACTGGAAGTGATCTGACGCTTATGGTCGACAACGTTTCGCCACTGTCATCTTCCACGCCGGCCGCTGCGCCGGCCAAAGATACTCCTGAGCGAATCCACAAAGCGGCCACTCAGTTCGAGGGCTTGCTGATTGGGGAAATGCTGAAATCCGCACGGGAATCGAGCAGTGGTGGCTGGATGGGAACCGGCGACGGAGACGATGCTGCCGGCGATTCCGCGATGGGGTTGGCCGAACAATATTTCGCGCAGGCGATGGCTACCGGGGGCGGATTGGGTCTGGCGAGAATGATCGGGGCTGGGCTGGAAAAGCAGTCGTCGAAATAGATACGTCTTGCGGAAACGTCGGCATCCAACCGCTCCCTGTGGTCGCGGCTCATGGCTTTGCTATGTAGCGGTGGATGTGTCACGCAAGGCGGCTGCGAAAGAAGTTGGAACCGGTCGCTGCCGCTCGCGGCTCGGTGCCGACATTGTGAGCCCCGACTAGTCCTGACGCGGGCTAAAGGCGTCGCTGGAGGCTGAAGAGACTGCTGAAAACTCTCAATACGCAGGCTCCTGCCATCGATGGAGGCGGACCCCCTTGGTCCGCGGACGATCCCCCGATCCGCCGTACCGCGTGTCCGCCCACCTGATTTTATTGGAGAGAAAGCGCGATCAGGGGATCGCGCGCGGACCAGGGGGTCCGCCCCCCATCGCCGCGAAAGTCTATCTGATTTTGAAGTTTTCCACGGCTAACAGGTCCAGTCGCGGGATTCGAATCCAGATGCGGGATCCTGGCCGTAACCGAATCCAGCGGATTTAGGGGCGACGGATTCAGCATTCAATTCGCCGGCCGAGGCTGGGGATTGAATTTGCGACCAGCCCTCCAAGAGAGTTTTCAGGATCGCAATCGCGTTCAAGAAGGCAGTTTCAGACTGTTCCGTATGGCCCTTGACGATCTCGACGCCGACGTACGCGTACAGTTCGACTAATTTGGAGGTGAACGCGGCGCCGGTGGAATGGTCCACTGCGAGAGCCAGTTCGTTGACGGCTTCCTGGGCTTTGGTCACTGCCTTAGAGCGAGCCATGGCGTCCCCAGTGTGGAGATGTGCGATCGCCGAATTGAGTGACTCGATCGCCAGTTCGTACATCAGGACGACGGCTTCGATCGGGCTCGCGGCTAGTACTTTTGTCCGCAAGTACTCTTGGGAAGCATGGGTTGATGTCATATCCTCGGCTCTATCGCACGGAAAACGGAAAAGTAGAGGGCTCGGACGTAAATAAAGTATAAAGTCCGTCGAAGCTCACTAAGGATTCTTGTAACCTCTCTCGATCTATCCCTCAGATTTTCCAGTACTAAAGCTGTCGGAGGCTAGAAAAGGAATATTGTGCGTAAAGTGTTATGGGTCGGGACCGGTGCAGGGTCCGAGGAGATTGCACGCATAGAGCGCCTGGCGGAAGTCAACGTGACTCGAGCCGATGTGCAGGGCGACCTGGCGGCGTTGAAAGACATCGCGCGTTACCGGGCGGTGATGGTTCGTCTGCCTGGGGCGGCACGGGCGCTCGAGCCAGTATTTAAGGAAGTGCAGGACTCGAACTCCTACATCTCGGTGGTGGTGCATGACGAAAACGGGAGCCTGGATGAATCGCTGATCCGGCCTCCGATGAGCGGCCTGATGCATTACACCGGCGCGCTGGATGACAACGAAATGGCCGCAGTGCTGCGGCACGCGATCGACCGGAGCAATCAACGCAACGTGAGACTGGACGAGCCGTGGAGCGATTTACTGATCGGTGAAAGCCTGTGCATGCGCGAACTCCGCGCGCTGATCCGTCTGGTGGGGCCGCGTCAGGCCACGGTGCTGATCACGGGCGAGACCGGAACTGGCAAGGAAATGGTGGCACGCGCGATCCACATGGCGAGCAAGCGGTCCATGTCGAAAATGGTCGCGGTAAACTGCGCCGCTCTTCCAGAAAATCTGATCGAAGCCGAATTGTTCGGGCATTCGAAGGGCGCGTTTACGGGCGCAGTCGGCGCGCGAATCGGCCGCTTCGAGCAGGCGCACCACGGCACCATATTCCTGGATGAAGTAGGCGAGATCCCGCTCGAAGTGCAGGCGAAGCTCCTGCGGGTGCTGCAGCAACGCGAACTGCAGAGGCTGGGAAGCTCGGAAAACATTCAGGTGGATGTGCGGGTACTGGCCGCGTCGAATGCAGACCTGGAAACGGCGATGCAGCACAAGCGTTTTCGAGAGGATTTGTTTTATCGCCTGAACGTCATTCCGGTGCATGTGGCGCCGTTGCGCCAGCGGTCGAGCGACATTCCGCTGTTGGCCGATCACTTCATCGAAAAGATCTGTTCACGGGAAGGGCTGCCGGAGAAGCGGCTCTCGGCGGATGCGATCGACTGGCTATGCAACTACGGTTGGCCGGGCAACGTCCGCCAGTTGGAGCACGCGATCGAGAAGGCTGTATCTCTAAGCGGAGATCGCGAAACGTTGTACCTGGGCGATTTCCAATTGACGGCGAAAGCGTCGCCGGTGCCGATCGACACATCGGCGGCGTTTGCGGGCGCTGATTCACCTCTGAATTACGAACAAGTGATCGCGGGAATGGAAAAGCGGCTGTTGGAAGAAGCCCTCCGAAAGTGTGGCGGGAACAAAGCCAAGACTGCCGCGATGCTGGGCATGAAGAGAACCACGCTGTTGTACAAAGTGAAAGCGCTGGAGGAATACGCCGCTTCCTAGCGGAGTTGTACCGTGGCACACGCAAGCCTGGCAGTTCCGAAGCCGAACGGATCGACACTCCCGCAGACCCTCTCCCAGGTGTTCGGCGAAATGGGAGTGCCGATCGCGGTAGTGGGGATCGTGATCGCGTTGATCACGCCGATGCCGGGGGCGTTACTCGACTTCCTGCTGGTCGTGGACATCATGTTGTCGGTGATCGTAATGATGGTCGCCATCTATGTTCGCCGGGCGGTGGATTTCAGCGTCTTTCCAACAACGCTTCTGTTGCTCACGCTGTACCGTCTGGCGTTGAACATCTCCTCGGCGCGGCTGATCCTGCTCAACGGAAATACGGGGACGTCGGCGGCCGGTCATGTGATTGAGGCGTTCGGAAGTTTCGTGGTCGGGGGCAATTACGTCATCGGCGCGGTCATTTTCCTGGTGCTGATCGCGATTCAGTACGTGGTCATCAATCATGGCGCGGTTCGTATTTCGGAAGTAACGGCTCGCTTCACGTTGGATGCGATGCCGGGGAAACAAATGTCGATCGACGCGGACATGAATGCCGGCTTGATCGACGAGGCCGAAGCGCGTTCGCGGCGCAAGCAGTTAGTAGCGGAGGCGGAATTTTACGGCGCCATGGACGGAGCGTCCCGTTTTACGCAGCGCGATGCGATCGCGAGCATCCTCATCACGGGGATCAACATCATCGCGGGTTTCCTGATCGGTGTATTTCAGCACGGCATGGAGTTGAAGCGCGCGCTTGAAACCTACACGGTCCTGACCATCGGCGACGGCCTGGTGACTGTGATTCCGGCGCTGATGATTTCCATCTCGGGTGGCTTGATCATCACGCGCACCAGCTCGGATGACAGCCTGGGGGCCGAATTCAAGAAACAGGTACTAGGGAACGCCCAGCCGCTGATGCTGGCAAGCGGCGTTTTAGGAGCGCTGTCATTATTTCCCGGACTGCCGACGATTCCGTTCCTCGCACTGGGTGGAGGATTGGGCGTGATCGGATGGCGGATGCGTCAAAAATCCGTCGCTGCCGCCGCAGTTTCGACAGCCAAGGCGGCGAAGCCGAAGGAAAATAATGACGCGTTAGTGAAGATCGAGCCGCTGGCGATCGAAGTCGGCATGGGTCTGGTGAAGCTGGTGGAGGCTGGTCCGGAATCGCCGCTGCTTCAGCGGGTGGGAGGCATCCGGCGTCAGCTGGCAGGACAGCTCGGGTATTTGATGCCGCCGGTGAAGGTCAAAGACAATCTCAATCTGCGCACGCGCCAGTACACGGTGCAACTGCGCGGAGTCGAGATCGCGCAATTCGAACTATTGCAGGGTCATGAACTTGCGATCCCCGGTGGAGCTCCGGATCCGTCGCTACAGGGCAAGCCGGCGCAGGACCCGGCGTTCGGGCTTCCGGCGTTGTGGATCCGTCCCGACCAGGTGGACCGGGCGAGAGCCAGCGGATACACGGTGGTGGACGCGGTCAGCATTATTGGCACGCACCTGACGGAACTGGTCCGGAAATTTGCCAGCGAGCTCTTTACGCGCCAGGAGGCTAAAAACTTCTGCGATCGGGTCGCGCAGGACAATCCGAAAGTGGTTGAGGATTTGGTTCCGAAATTGCTTCCACTGGTTACGATTCAACGCGTTTTGCAGAACATGTTACGGGAGCGTATCCCGATCCGCGATGCCGTCGGGATTCTGGAAGCGCTGGGAGAAGCCGCCCAGACTACGAAGAATTCCGTTTTGCTCACGGAATTCGTGAGGCAGTCGATTCGAAGGAGCATCGTGAAGCCGCATCTGAATTCGCAAGGCGAGCTGCCCGCGTACTTCCTGGACCCGTCCATGGAACGGCCGATCGAGCAGGCAGTGGAGCACAGCGAACTGAACAGCATCCTCACGCTTTCTCCGGAAGCGATTCGCGACATTTGCGCGCGCATCGAGCGCCGGGTCGACAAACTTCAGGCGGGCGTGGTGGTGACCAGCTTCGCGGCCCGGCATTTTCTGCGGCAGATGGTGGAGGCCGCGCTGCCGAATCTTACCGTTCTTTCGCACAATGAGATCCCGCAGGAAGTGCGGGTGCGGTCGCTGGGAGTGATCGACTGATGCAGACTCAAACGTATTTCGCGAAATCGATCGAGGCTGCCATGGTCCAGGCGCGAACGGAACTTGGTGCGGACGCGCTGCTGCTGAAAACGCAGAAGGCTACTTCAGAGTCGGGCCAGCCGGGCTATCAAGTCAGCTTCGGATTAGGGCCGCTGGAGGATCCGACGCCGGCCGGCGTTTCGTCCAGCGAGTTCCGCCAGCTAACGGCGCAACTGGACCAGATCCGCGCGGCGCTCGCGCGCTCGGTCGAAGGCGGGCAGAAGAGCCTGCGTCCGATTCCGGAATTGTCGAACCTGCAGGCGCGTCTAATCGCGGCCGAGATCGATCCAGTGCTCAGTAAGGACATTATCGATCGCGTGGAAGCGGCATTGGCTGTGGAAGGCGTGTGCCAACGCGCCGATCTGCAATCCAGGTCCCGCACCCGCGTGCGCATGCTACTGAACTTCGATTTCGATTACATCGAGAGCCTGATGCGCGCGGAGCTGAAACGCCGGATTCGAATCGATACGCGGATCGAACGGAAGTTGACGGTTTTCGTGGGTCCCACCGGTTCGGGGAAGACGACCAGCCTGGTGAAGCTCGCCATGTCTGCGGGTGGGCGCGTGCGCGTTATGTCCCTCGATTCGACCCCGGGGGCGCGTGAAGAAATGAAGATGCACGCGACGAATCTTGGACTGGATTTCGTGCCGCTGCTTACTCCCGCAAAGCTCCCGAAGATGGTTCAAAGCTTGAAGGACGCGGATTTGATCCTGCTGGACACGCCCGGGTTCGGGACGCCGGATGCGGCGGAGGCAGATGAACTGGCGGCGGCTCTGGCCCAATGTCCGGAAGCAGATGTTTTTCTGGTGGTGGCCGGTTATATGAAAGCCAACGACCTGCAGCGCTCGATACAACGCTATGAAAAGTTCCGGTTCAGCAAGCTCCTGGTTACCAAGCTGGACGAGACCGGGACCTTGGGCTCGGTGGTTTCGGAGGCTGCGCGCGCTGGAAAGAGTATTTCGTATCTCACCGACGGGACCAGAATTCCGGAGGACATCCGGCCGGCGACGACGAGTGAAATTTTGAATCTGGTGTTGCGAAACGAATCCCAATTGGAGCAGAGCGCAGCATAGGATCTCCATGGCAAGTTTGAACGCAGTCTATTCCGGGTATCAACCGCAGAAGCCGAGCAGCCGCGAGGATCTGATCATGGAGCACCTGCCTCAGGTGCGCTGGATCGCCACGCGCATTCATGAAAAGCTGCCCGACGGCACGGGTCTGGAAGATCTGATCTCGGTGGGCATCATCGGGCTGATCAATGCGATCGACAATTTCGATCCGAGCTACGGCGTAAAGCTAAAGACCTACGCGGAACACAAGATCCGCGGGGCGATTCTGGACAGCTTGCGCGGGCTGGACGGCATTCCGGTCCATAAGCGAAAACAGGTGAAACGCGTGCAGGCGGCGATTGCGGCCGTCGAACAGCGGGTACAGCGCGCGCCGCAGGAAGAAGAAATCGCCGAGGAACTTGGAATCGGCTTGCGGGAATATCAGGACCTGCTGCTGGACTTGCGAGCGGTAAGCATCGGGAGTCTGGATGCGGTGCCGGAGAATCGCGAATCGGGGCGGAGCCTTTTGAACTACGTGGCGGATCGCGAAGAAAACTCGCCGACGCGGATCCTGGAGCGCTCCGAACTGGAGAAGCTGATCGACGAGGGGATGCATCACATGCCGCGCGTGGAGCGACTGGTGCTCGATTTGTACTACCGGCAGGGTCAGAATTTTCGCGAGATCGCGCCCATTTTGGATGTTCACATCACGCGGGTTTCGCAGATCCGGGCGCAAGCCATTGTGCGGCTCCGGGCGTACATCGAGAAGCGCTGGCCGAATCCGCGGGGGGTGTACTAGTGCTGGATACGAGGTGCCACTATGACCATTGATGATCGCGCTTCCTCGGTCGGCTCGAACTCCACGGCGGAGCGCCTGACTGGGACCACGCGCAATCAGAATATTTCGTCGAAGGCTTCGCTCGCGGCGGATTCCCCTGCCGGTGGCGCCGATGGCGCCGATATCCCACGCTTCGCGGCACTGGTTTCCGCCACTGTAAATGCAGGCGCGCAGGAGCGTGCCGATCGTGTGGAACAATTGCGGCAACTGGTCGCCACAGGCCGTTATCAAGTCGATTCGCAGGCGTTGAGCCGGTCGATTGTGGATTCCACTTTGAAGGGATATTGAGGCGAATCGTATGGCACCGGAACTAGAGCTTTGCAACCACGCCGAGGCGCACCTTCGCGATGCGCAACAGGCGCTGCTGGAAGCGGCTCCGGATATGCTGGAGCGCTGTGAAGCTGGTCTGAGCCAGGTGATCGACGCATTGCAACGGCTGGCAGCGGCGCCACGTGCAAATCGAAGCGTTGACTTCGTTGCCGGGCTGCGGCGAATACGGCGAACGGCCCGGAAACTGCGCTTACAAGCGCAGCATGGGACCAATCTGTATCGGGGCTGGATGCAATTTACCGTGGCCGAGGGCTATGCGGCTGACGGCTCGCCGCTCCCGGCAGCGGGCGGTACGCAGATGAGCTGGGAGGCGTAAGCCATGGGCGGACTGTTCGGTGCATTGAACAATAGCGTCAGCGCTCTTCAAGCGCTTCAGCGCGCTCTGGACGTCACTCAGAATAACGTCAGCAACGCGAGCACGCCGGGTTATGCACGGCAGGTTCAACCGCTGGAGGCGTCGTCATTCGATCCACAGAGGGGACTGTTAGGGGGCGTTCAAGCCGCTGCGGTCCAAAGCACGCGCAGCGAGTACACCGAACAAGCGGTCCGGAGTCAAACCTCGCTGCTGGGAAATTTTTCCGCGCAGGCGCAAGCGTTGTCCGCGGTGGAACCGCTGTTCGACGTATCGGGAAAAAGCGGAATCGACGGCGCTCTGAACAACCTGTTCCAGAGCTTTTCGGCCTGGAGCGCGGCGCCCTCCGATCCCTCCGCGCGGCAGGATGTGCTGGCGAAGGCGCAGGACGTCGCCACGGAATTTCAAGACGCCGCAGCGGGGCTCTCGCAAGCTACTCAATCCGTCAATCAGCAGCTCGGCGCGAGCGTGCAGCAGATCAATTCTTTAGCAGCGACCATTCGCGATTACAACGTCGCGATCGCGCAAGGCGGGCAACATGACGCGGGCCTGGATGCCAAACTTCACAGCGCGCTTGAGTCGCTTTCCCAGCAGGGCGATATCACGGCGAGATTTGAGCAAAACGGGACGGTCACGGTTTTGCTTGGCGGCCAGACGCCTTTAGTGATCGGCGACCAGCAAAATGCGATCCGATTGAGTGTGACTAGTGCGGCACACGTGCTGGATTCGAATGGCACCGACATCACGTCTCAGATTTCAGGGGGAACTCTGGGCGGGTTGCTGTCCGTGCGCAATACTGTGCTGCCTTCGCTACAGGGCGACGGAGTGCAGCAAGGCTCGCTGAACCAGCTGGCACAGAAGGTGGCCGACCGCGTAAATCAGATCCTCTCTTCGTCGCTGGTAAGCACCAATCCTTCGGTGTCGGGTCAGCCGCTGTTTGCGTATTCCGCGAATTCGGTGGCGGCAACTTTGAAGCTGGATCCGAACATCACGGCGGCAAAGCTGGCGGCGATCGACCCGGGTCCGCCGGTGGTAGCCAACGGCGCGGCGCTGACATTGTCCAATCTGGGAAATTCCACGGCCGCGGCCGATCAGATCAACGGCCAGACAATTTTGCAGTTCTACAGCTCCACTGCCGGGCAAGTAGGCCAGCAGGTTTCCAACGCCAACGACGGACAGGACCTGCACACGCAGCTTCTGGCGCAAGCGCAGGCATTCCGGACCCAGGTATCCGGCGTTTCTCTGGATCAGGAGGCGGCACAGGTGCTCCAATTGCAGCAGGGATTTCAGGCCGCGTCGAAAATGGTGGCGGTGGTCGAAACCCTGACCCTGAGCTTGATCGACATTCCGGTGGTGTAAAGGATACGCAGCATGATTCAAAGCCTAGATCCGGCCCGTGAGAATTTTCTGGCGAGCTTGCAATTGTTGCAGCGGCGAATCACCAACGATCAGACGCAGCTTTCGACCAGCCTGCGGATCAACAAAGCATCGGACGCGCCGGGGCAGATTGGCGACGTCGTGCAATTGAGTACCGACGCCGACCGCGCGGCTCAAATTCAGAAGAACATCCAACTGGTTCAGGGGGCGACCAATACCGCTGAATCGGCGCTGCAGAGCGCCACGCAGATTCTGGATCAGGTTCGCGCCGAGGGCGCACAAGGAGCCAGCAATACCCAATTCACCCTGGATCGGTCGACTCTGGCGCAGCAAGTGGGACAACAGCTCTCGCAACTGGTCAACCTCAGCCGGACCACTTTTGCGGGAAATTATGTGTTCAGCGGAGACTCGCCGACGCAGCCGCAGTATGACGTGAATCTGAGCAATCCGAATGGCGTCGACCGTCTGATGACTACTCAAGCGACTACGCAGGTCCAGGATGTCAATGGCATCGGCTTCCAGTCGAGCCTTACGGCGCAGGATATTTTCGATCATCGCAATCCTGACGATTCACTGGCGTCCAATAACGTGTTCGCGGCGGTAAACAGCTTGCGCATCGCGCTCCAGAACAACGATCAGCCTGGAATCACGGCGGCCCTGACCAGCGTCCAGAATGCGCAGGACTATTTGAACGGGCAGCTTGGGTTTTACGGAGCAGTTCAAAACCGGCTGGCGTCGTCTCTGACCGCGGCCCAGAATGTCCAGGTTCAATGGCAGACCTCGCTCGGCCAGGTCCGCGACGCGGATATTGCCGCTGTCTCGACCGACATGACCGCGGCGGAAACCAACCAGCAGGCGGCGCTGGCTGCGGAGGCGCACATGCCTCAGACCAGCCTGTTCGATTTCCTGAAGTAGGCTACTTTTTTTGCTCGGGCTCCGTGGTGCGCATCGCGTACTGGCTCAGGATCACGATGTCCACGCGGCGATTCTTGGCCCGGCCTTCCTCGGTGTCGTTGGTGGCGGCGGGCATGGTCTCGGCATATCCCACGATTGCCATGCGCTCGCGCACGATCTCGAAACGGGTGGCCAGGAGTTCCATCATGGCGATGCTGCGCGCCGCGGAAAGCTCCCAATTGCTCCGGAATCGTACGGTGTGGATGGGCCTCGAATCGGTGTGGCCCTCAATCCGCACTGGATTTTGGATGTCTTTCAGCGCGGCTGCGATCTTGGCGATGCTGGAATACGTCTCGGGGTCGATGCTATCGGCGCCGGAAGGAAAAAATGTGGCCTGACGAAGACTCACCACCAGGCCGCGGGGCTGAAGATTCAGCTCGATTTTCCCAGCAGTGATCTCAGCTTCGAGCTGTTTGGTCAGTTGTTGGAGCGAAGGCACCAGCTCCACTTGCTGCTGGATGACCTGGGGCTCATCCTTGGCGGCATGCTGCGCGCCGCCGGGGCCGTGCATCATGGCGTTTCCCTGTCCTTTATCGTCGACGGTACCGCCCAGGACTTTGGCGACGGCGGGTGGCACGGAAACGCTCTTGCCTTCCTTGAGGGCCTTGTCGACCGCTTCTGAAATCGCGCGGGCTTTGGCCTTGTCGGTTTGCGACGACGCGAACATCACCACGAAGAACGCGAACATCAACGTGATGAAGTCGGCATAGGACACCAGCCAGCGTTCGTGATTCTCGGGGGCTTCGGGCGCGCGGCGGCGGCTCATTTTAACTCTTTGCGGAAGCAGTTTGAGGCGGCGTCACACCGGCTTTGGCGGCATCCGGTTTTGCGGCTTTCTTTCCGTCTTTCGCTTCCTTCTTGGCTTCTTTTTGCACGAACGCGTCCAGCTTAAGGCGAATGAGTTTCGGATTGAGTCCTTCGACGATGCTGGCGACACCTTCGAGCATCAGCTCCTTGGCTTGCACATCGCGATGCATCCGGCCCTTCAGTTTATTCGCAGCCGGCAGAAAGAACAGGTTCGCCACAGCGACGCCGTAAATGGTGGCGACGAACGCTCCGGCGATTCCGCGCCCCACCTCCTCGATGTTTTCGAGGTGCTTCATCACCTGGATCAGTCCCATGACGGCTCCAATGATGCCGATGGTGGGCGAGTAGCCGCCGGCCGCTTCGTAGACTTTCGCGACGGCTTCCTCGCGTTTCTCGGTTTGCATGATTTCCAGGTCCATCATGCTTCGAATTTCCTGTAGGTCCGTGCCATCCACGGCCAGAGATAGAGCTTTCTGAAGGAACGGATCGTTGATTTTGTCCAGTTCTTCCTCGAGCGAAATGATGCTGCTTTTTCTGGCCTTGGTTGCGTAGGTGACGATCTCTTCAATTCCGGCGCTGGGGTCCATGCTCTCTTCGAAGAACACGTAGCGCAGACTGGCAGCCGCTCGAATCAGCACACTCAGGGGATTGGTCATCATGACCGCGCCGAGGGTACCGCCAAGGACGATCATCGCGGCGGTGATCTGCGCCAGGTCGCCAATCCTGCCGCCGTCCAGCACCAATCCGCCCAACAGACCGCCGGCTGCGAGGATCAGCCCGGCGATGGTGGCGAAATCGGGCCGGATGGTCCGCAGCTTGGGCTTCGGCTTATCCGGTCCAGGCTTCTTTTCGGGGGACTTGTCAGCCATCGGAATTCGATCCGTCCTCTTGGAATTGGTCCTGGGGGCCGGGTTCTAGACGAGGCAGGGAGACAGCCGGCACCGCATTGATCGACCGTCGAAACATCACGATCCGGTCCACTACCTCTTGCGCGGATTCCTGCACCATGAACTTCTGCCCGGACGAAAGCGTGATCACGGTATCGGGAGTGACTTCAATGTGCTCGATCAGGTCCGAGTTGACGATCAGCGGAATGTGGTTCAACCTGGTGAGCTGTATCATTGCTTAAATCGCTTAAATCGCTTAAATCGCTTAAATCGCTTAAATCGCTTAAATCGCTTAAATCGCTAAGTCCACGAACCTGTATCAAATGGGCCGACGCCGGGACATTGCTATATCGATGAAATTCTGGGGATGTTTATGTCATTTTTGGGGGGACGCACCCCCGCCTATGCGGGGACCCGGGCCAGGTGATGCAGGAGCTTGAGAGATACCTGCAGGTCTTCAGGATTCACGGGTTCAAGCGAATCGCGCATTCTGGTTCCGATTCCAATCACCAGCGCCAGGATGTCACTCTCCTCGCGGGAAAGCGGACCATGGTCATTGGATGTGCTTGCGCATTCGAGACTTGCGGCCAGACGGGCCAGATCTCCGGTGGACCATGCAGACAACAGAGCTTGCGCCAGGCGCTGATGGGCCGGGGTGTTGGTTGAGACTGGGGAGGAGATGGTCGCCATAGTTTTCAAGTGCAGGCATATCGATCCGCGCATCGCATCTTTATAGTCTTTTTTGGATAGTACCTTATGGCGTGGTTGGGGCCATCTCAAAAAAAACTGAAATCTCGGCGGGCATTTGCGACATGGGTATCACCGGCGAAGATGTAGTCGGGTTCGGCGCGATGCCGGAATTTCAAAGAAGAGGGTAAAACCACATGTCGTATTCCTTTCAGACGAACGTGACGTCGCTGGTCGCGCAGGAAAATCTTCGCGTTACTAGTGACTTCCAGAGCCGGACGATCACCCGCTTGACCTCCGGTTTCCGTATCAACTCCTCGGGTGACGATGCCGCAGGTCTGGCGGTCGCCAACAAGTTCCGCAGTGACGTGGCCGAGCTGAACCAGGGCGTCCGCAACGCCAATGACGGTGTGAGCACGCTGCACATTCTGGACGGCGGCCTGAACAACATCTCTCAGATTCTGGACAGCCTGAAGAGCCTGGCCACGCAGTCGGCTAGCGATACGTTTACGGGCGACCGGACCACGCTGAATAACCAGTTCACCACGCTACTGGGCGAAATCAACCGCCAGGCCGCCAACATCGGATTGGCCAGCGGCGGCGGCACCGGCGGACGTTTCAACGCCACCCTTTCCGTATATATCGGCGGTGGCGATACACAGGCCCACGCGCAGGTTACCATCGATCTCAGCGGCGCGACCAACATCGCCGACTCGAACGGTCTTGGAATCGCCAACGACACGGTCGACACGAAGGCCCACGCGCTGACGGCGATCACCGATCTCGAGGCGGCTGTGACAGCACTCGGCAAGACCCAGGGAGCGGTCGGTACGGGTCAGAACGATCTCCAATTCTCGATTCAGCTCGCGCAGTCGCAGATTTCGAACTTCTCGGGCGCCGAATCAGGGATTCGCGACGCGGACGTTGCTGCGGAAGCGGCGAACTTGACCAAGGCCCAGGTGCTGGAGCAGTCCTCTCTGGCTGCCCTATCCCAGGCCAACACAGCGCCTCAGGCGCTCCTGAAGCTGTTCCAATAAAGACTCGCTAGAAGTCGAAAAATGAAGAACACTGGGCCGATCCTTACCGGGAACGGCCCAGTTCTTGCTTGAGCAAAAGCCAATGAGCACCAGTTCCAGCCCGATTTTCAGTGGTACCAGCAAGTTCGCGAACGATTTCCAACAGGTGATCACGCGAGCGGTGGCGATTGCCTCGTTCCCCCTCAATGACCTTAACGCCGCCAAGACGGCGGCACAGAATGAGGTAAACGCCTTAAGCAGTCTTGGTTCGCAGTTCAGCGCATTGCAATCCGCGATCAAGAGCCTCGCTTCCGTGTCGGGAACGGGAGCGGTGTCGCCCACAGTTTCCGATACCTCGGTTTTGCAAGCGCAGGTCAGCTCGGGGGCGTTGGCCGGAACCTACCGCGTTCACGTTGTCAGCGTGGGCTCGCCGACGGATCTGATCAGCGCGGATACATTGCCGAAGGTCACGGATCCTGGCTCACAATCGATCAGCTCGTCGTCGAGCTACACATTAACGGTCGGCGGATCGACATTTACGATCAATCCCTCGAGTAATTCTTTGAACGCGCTGGCGCAATCCATCAACGCAGCCGGCGGCAATGTCAATGCCACCGTCATCAACATCGGAACCACGTCGACGCCGGATTACAGGCTCGCCATCGAAAGCACGGCGCTGGGCAATATCGCGATCCAGCTTAACGACGGCAGCACGAATTTGTTGAACACGATTTCCACCGGCGCGCCTGCCCAGTATCAGGTGAACGGCCAGCCGACGACGCCGATCTCGAGCGATACCGCGAATGTGACCATCGCTCCGGGACTGACGGTTCAGTTACTGAGCGCAGGCGATTCCACGATTACTCTAGGACAATCGAGTTCGGCGACCAGTTCGGCGATTTCGTCGTTTGTTTCGGCTTACAACGCCGTGGCTGACGAACTGAACCAAAGCCATGGGGCAGCGGGTGGCGCCCTGACCGGCCAGAGCGTTGTCTTTGGCCTCAGCCAGTCTCTGCGCAACCTGACTGGATTCACGGGGGGCACGGGGGCGGTGCAGAATCTGAGCGACCTGGGACTCACCTTCGACGATCAGGGTCACCTCAATTTCAACACCACCCAATTCGATAGCGTCGCCGCGGCGCACCCCAGCGATGTGGCCGCATTTTTTGGCTCGACTACTTCGGGCTTTCTTCAGGCTGCCACCAACATCCTGACCGGCATAGAAGATCCGAACACCGGAACGTTGCAGCAGACGCTGAATACCATCCAAGACCAGATCACACGGGACGACCGGTCCATCACGGACGAACAGAACCGGATCGACGCATTGCAACAGAGCCTTACCAATCAGATGGCGGTTGCCGATGCAGCCATCGCGTCGCTGGAATCGCAGGTGACGCTGTTCACGGGACTATTCGCAGGATTCACTAATGGAAATCCAACTGGCTGATCGTTTTCGCGCCGCTATCGCTTCGGGTTCCTACTGGACCGCCGAAGAGCTGCTATGCGCTTATCGCCGCGAAATAGAAGGCCGCTGGCATGCTGCCACGTCCGACTCGGAGCGTGGCGAAATTAAGAGCGAAGTGGATACTCTGCTCGGATGGGCCCGCACCATGACGCTTGCCCGGAGATCTCAGGTACAGGCCAAGCTGGTGCGGCTGAGCTCGCAGCGCGCTTATGCAGGTCTGCCCGCCCGGTCGAACAGTCTCCGGGAAATCCGCGGATAAGCGTCAAAGATCCGACGGAACCGTCTGATTTGCGACCGAAGGAATCCCGTCAGGTCCCTAAAATCAACAGGCTGCCGTTGGCACGGCGGTTGCATGCGACGACACTATCATGTTCGATCGTGTCGCCAGCAATGCCGAGCAGTATATGACGCTGCTCAGCGCGCGTCAGAAACTGGTCGCCTCTAACATCGCCAACGCCGATACGCCCGGCTACCGGACCAAGGACATCGACTTCAGGTCCGAGTTCCTGAGCCTTACCGAAGGCACGACGCCCGCCGTGATCGAGCCGGAGGGGCTGGCGGTGAAGGGCGACGGCAACAACGTCAATTTGGATCGGGAGGCGCGGCTGCTGGCCGAAAATGCGATGCGATTCAATATCGCGTCGAATTTTGCGCGCGGCGAGCTGCACCAGCTCCGCTCCGCCATTCAGGAAGGGAACGCAGGTTCATGAGCCTCTTTTCGGCACTCTCTGTCAGCTCCTCCGGCATGTCGGCCCAGCGCTCGCGCGCGGAACTGCTGGTCGAAAATCTCGCGAACGCGGAGACAACCCGCACCCCGGAAGGCGGGCCTTACCGGCGCAAGGACGCCGTCTTCGCGTCGGATTCCGCGACGCAGTTTGGGTCTTTCTTCGAATCCGAGATGAACGTGAACTCGGGAGTGCGCGTCGCCGGCGTAGTCACCGATACGCGCGATCCAGAAATGCGCTACATGCCGGGACACCCGGATGCGAATAAGGACGGCTACGTGGCTTATCCGAACATGAATCCGGCCGAGGACATGGTGGATCTGATGGGCTCCTCGCGCGGCTATGAAGCCAATGTCGCTGCAATTTCCGCGGTCAAGGACATGATCAATCGCTCGCTGGACCTATACAAGTAGATAAGCGCCTATGAACATCTCCTCGATTCGGCCTCCGGTTGTGCCAGACCTGACCCCGCCTTCCGTCAGTACGGAGAAGGGCGGAGGGTTCAAAGACGTCCTGTCCAGCGCGATTCAGGAGGTCGAATCCTCCAACAACACGGCGAAAACGAGTGTCGAACAATTCCTCTCAGGCGACGGCGGGGAACTGCATTCCACGATCCTCGCCACGCAACGCGCGGGGTTGGAGTTCGATTTGATGATTCAGGTTCGAAACAAGATCGTTTCCGCGTATCAGGAAGTCATGCGGATGCAGATGTAGGCTCTCACGAAAAATGGACCAAATGAAACGGCTGGTTGGAATGCTGTCCATGGGACAGCGGATCGCGATACTCCTGGTGGGCCTGATGGTTGGGGCCGGGAGCATGTATTTCACGCGCTGGGAGCGCGAGAGTAGTTTCCACCCCTTGTATGCGTCGCTGTCGCAGGAAGACGCATCGGCGGTGGTGCAGAAGCTCAAGGAAGGCAGCGTTCCGTACCGACTGAACGGCGGGGCGATTGAAGTTCCGGAAGAAAAAATCGCGGAGTTGCGCCTGGAGATGGCCGGCGCGGGTCTTCCCAAGACTGGCCGCATCGGATTCGAGATTTTCGACAAGACCAACTTCGGTATGACGGACTTCGCCGAAAAGGTCAATTACCGGCGCGCCGTGGAAGGCGAACTGGAGCGGTCGGTGATGTCGATGGCGGAAGTGGAGCAGGCGCGCGTTCATATCACCTTTCCGAAGGAGTCGGTTTTCATCGACTCGCGCGAGGCGGCCAAAGCCAGCGTCCTGATCAAGATTCGTCCGTCCATGGCTCTGCCGGAAACGGCAATTCCCTCCATCACGCATCTGGTCGCGAGCGCGGTAGAGGGGCTGGGTCCCGAGGCGGTCTCCGTGATGGATATGCGCGGGAATCTTCTCAATAAAGCCCGTCACTCCGCGGGCGGAGACGCTTCAGAAGCGACGCTGGAGTATCGCCGGACGGTGGAACAGGATCTCGCCGCGAAGCTTGAATCGACCTTGGAGCCTTTAGTTGGCGCCGGCCGTTTCAGGGCCGCTGTGTCGGCCGATTGCGACATGACCAGCGGCGAGCAGAACGAAGAGAATTACGATCCGACCCACTCGGTGATGGTTACGTCGCAAAAGACGGAAGATACTTCGTCGATGGGCGTGGCCGCGGGGATCCCAGGTACTGCGTCGAATCTTCCGCAACCCTCTCCGAAGCCAGCCGGCACATCCAACGGAACCTCACGGCGCACGGAAAGCATCAATTATCAGACCAGCCGAACCGTTCGTCGAACCGTTCTGCCGCTGGGCGCGATCAAGCGGCTTTCGGTTTCGATTCTGATCGATCATGAAGTGCACTTCGAAGGCAAGGATGCGAACGCCAAACGCGTTCTAGTTCCGCCGGCGCCGGAGCGTTTGAAATCGATTCACGACCTGGCGGCAGCCGCCATCGGATTCAACCCGCAGCGCGGCGATCAGTTAATTGTGGAAAGCCTGCCGTTCGAATCGACTCTCAACATGGAGCCCCCGGGCAGTGGCGCGCCGGCTCCAGTCAGGTCTTCGAAAAAGCAGACACCTCTCGAACAGCTTAAGGGTGACCCGAAACTGCTCATAGGAGTCGCTGTGGCCGTCGTGGTTGTGCTGGCCGGCTTGGGTTTCCTGGTGCGGATGATGCGTAAGCCAAAGGAAGCGGACATGCCTTCCGCAACGCAGACCGCGGCGCTGCCGCCTGCGTCCGATAAGCTTCCCGCCCTTGAGTCGCCGGGGCACGAGTACGCGGTTCCCGCGGGCGGCGGTACGACGCTGACCGCTCCTGCATTGTCCGGGCTCACCGCTGGAAAAGCCGAGGTTCTGGCGAACCGGCTCAGGGAAATCGGCCAGAAAGATGCCGAGTTAAGTGCGGGCGTGCTTCGGGGCTGGCTGAAAGAAGAGCGCATCTAGAATGGCCGCGGCTCGCAGAATTCTCAGACGTGGCGAGGAATCCGGAGTGACGCAGGTCCGCTGGATGCAAACCGGCGGTCCATCGGTGGGAATCGCACCGTTTGCTCCGCCGCCGCCCAGCGAAGCACTAAGCGCACATGATTCAGAACAAGGGAAACGCTCTGAGCGCGAATCCTACGACCGCGGGCTCGCCGAAGGCATGGCGGCGGGCAAGGAACAAGCCGCGGCGGAGCTTCAGCCCGTGCTCGAGAAGCTGGGGCGTAGCTTAGTCGAATTGTCTTCCTTGCGGCCGCGGATCCGCAAAAACGCGGAGCAGGATCTCATCAAGCTGTCGCTGGCGATCGCGCGGCGGGTGCTGCATCGCGAGTTGACACTCGATCCCGAATCGATTTCTGGACTGATCAAAGTAGCGCTCGAAAAGCTGCAATCGCGGGAAGTTTCGCGCGTCCGCATCCATCCCGAATACGAAACCGTAATCCGCGCATTACTGGATCGCTACGGCGCATCGCAAATGGAAGTAGCCCGCGACGCATCCCTGCAACGCGGCGACGTCCTGTTTGAAACCGCTCAAGGCACGCTGGACGCTTCCATCGAATCGCAGCTTCGCGAAATTGAACGCGGTTTTGCCGACCGCCTGAGCCGCTGATATGGACATAGTCTCCCTCGCACCTTATATTTCCGCGGTAGGCCAAGCCGATCCTCTGCCGTGGGTCGGTGAGGTCACGGCGATTGTCGGTCTACTGATCGAATCTGCCGGACCCGCCGTGGCTATCGGAGATTTCTGCGAAGTGGCCGCCTCAAATGGCCGGTCCATCCGCACCCAGGTGATCGGGTTCAGGAATGGTCACGTCCTGGCGATGCCGCTGGAGGATCCGGACGGAGTGCATCTGGGCGCCCGTGTGATCGCCCGCAGCGAAGATGCGCGATTAGCGGTAGGTCCCGGATTATTGGGGCGTGTTCTAGATGGTTTCGGATTGCCCATCGACGGTGGTCCACCGGTGGAAGCGGTCGATTCTTATCCTCTGTATTCGGCGCCGCCGAATCCGATGAAGCGGAGGAACATCACCGACCGCCTGGTCACCGGGTTGCGTCCGATCGACGGACTGCTCGCCTGCGGAAAAGGGCAGCGCATCGGTTTGTTCGGGGGCAGTGGCGTCGGAAAGAGCACACTGTTAGGTGCGATGTCGCGCCGCAATTCAGCGGATGTGAGTGTCATCGCGCTGATCGGCGAACGCAACCGCGAAGTGAAATCGTTTCTCGAACAGGAACTCGGAGCGGAAGGAATGAAGCGATCGGTGGTGGTGGTCGCGACTTCCGACCGGCCCGCACCTTTTCGGATTCGCGCGGCCTTTGTCGCTCTGGCAGCCGCCGAGTATTTTCGCGACCAGGGCGCCGACGTCCTGATGGTGATGGATTCGGTGACTCGCCTAGCCATGGCGCAGCGCGAGGTCGGTCTGGCTGCGGGCGAGCCGCCCAGCCAGAAAGGCTACACGCCGTCCGTTTTTACGCTGCTTCCCAAGGTTTTCGAACGCGCCGGCAGCTTTGAAAAAGGCTCCATCACCGGGTTCTTTACGGTCTTAGTGGAAGGCGACGATTTCAACGAACCGATTTGCGATGCCACGCGCGGTATTCTCGACGGCCACGTCATTCTCTCCCGCGAATTGGCTTCTTCAGGCCACTATCCCGCTATCGACGTGCTCAATTCCGTCAGCCGGCTCTCTTCCAAGGTGACCCCCAAGGAAGAAATCCTGGCGGCTCAAAAAGTTCGAGAGGCTTTGGCGCTGTATCAACACTCCGCCGACCTGATCCAGCTTGGGGCGCATGTGCAGGGCGCGAATCCAAGGCTCGATACCAGCATTCGTCTGCGGCCACAGATCGTTGACTTTCTTCGTCAGGACGCGGAAGCATACTGTCCCATCGATCAAACGCTGGACGGCCTGTTTACGCTCGCCAAACAACTCTCGTGAAGTCGTTTCGATTCTCGTTACAGCGCGTTCTGGAATGGCGGGCGATCCAGTTGCGCACGGAAGAGGAAAAGCTCACCGGTCTGCAACACCAACTCAGCGCCTTATTGATCCGCGACAAGGAACTTCTGGCGGCGATGCTGAAATCGGAGATGGAACTGCGAATCAGGCCGCTCATCCCGGGTGGCGAAGTGGCGGCACTGACGGGATTCCGCCACCGGATCGAGAATCAGCGCAAGCTCCTGCAACAGGCCTGCGCGCGGCTCGAACGCGATATCGCCGAGCAGCGCAAACAACTCCTCAAGGCGCGCCGCGATCACCGAGTGCTCGAAAAGCTGCGGGAGAAGCGCCGCGTGGAGTGGATGTACTTGAGCGATCGCGAAATCGAAAACACCGCCGCCGAGGCGTACCTGGCGCAATGGGTGCGGCCCGAGTGACGCGGTACGCTTGCGCGTTGTTCGTGTCACGGATCCGACGCGCCACTAGCGGAAAAACTGCAGCATCACATCGTATTCCGTCTTGAATTCCTCGAGTAACCGCGTGCGCCGATCTTCGTCGGGGAACAGAGATTCGATTAAGGTCGCGTCCGCCGAATCTGAGACGCCGGTGGCATAGATGGAGACGGATATCGAATTCACGTAGTTGTTGGCTGCTTGGACAATGCGGCTCAAGGCGATTTGTCTGGCATCGATCCGGGAGTCGTCGGTCTCAGGCGTGTGATGATAGCGAACCGCCGCCAGAATCGGTAGGGGAAGGTTCCAAGTTGCCAAAGCTTCGGCCGATAGCTCGGGATGGCCGAATCCCAGCACCTCGCGTTCGCACTCGACGCCGGTCCGATCCCCCACCAGCCGGAGCCGCAGGATCTCGTCATGTTGTTCTCGTAGGCGAAGGGCGACCAGCATTTGTCCCAGGTCGTGGAGCAACCCGGCCACGAACGCGCCCTCGGCATAGTGCACCGGGAGATGCTGCGCCATCATGTCGCTCAGCATTCCGGTCGCTGCGGAGTGCTTGTTGAACCGAGTCATGGACCAGGACCCGGGCATGGGAGCCTTACTCCACATCCGGGAGATTGACATGACCAGGACTGCGTTGCGCAACTTATTGATTCCAAGGATCGAAATCGCATGACGCACGGAGTTGATGGTGGCTCGCCGCGCGTACAGCGCTGAGTTGACGATATTCAGCAGATTGCCCGTCAGGACCGCGTCTTTTTCGATCAAGTCGGCAAGCTTTGCAAAGGGGACGTCCTCTCCGGTCAGGCTGGCCAGCAGACGCGTCAAGATGGGCGAGAAAGGCGGCAGGCTGGCCAGAGCATCCAGCGCTTTCGCTTTCAAATCCTGTGACCGGGCGGTGCCGGACTCTACGGGGGTTATCACATTCGATAAATCGGTCGTGAACGGTTGATTCTACAGTGCGAATCGCATTAAGCCGATACATTAAGTGATTCCCATTAGGATCGATCCATGAACACCCAAGAACGTGAACCTAACCCCACTGGCACCACCCCTCTCCTGGCACGCTCAGCGTCCTCCAAGCACATGTCGATGACGTTTCTGCTGGGTCCGACCGGAAGTGTTCGCACGGGCGGGGCGGCCTGTATTCTCGAATACGCGCGACGTCTTCAGGAGCGCGGGCACGACGTTTCGATCACCACGTGGCCGAAGTTTCTGTGGCCCGGGAAAGAACCCTTCCCGGGGCTTGGCTTCGAAATTCCCATCCATTACGATGCCAACGCGACCGCTGAATCGCTGCCCTTTCACCTGGTCAACCAGACGCCGCGCGACTATCTTGGCGAATTGCGCTTTTACCTGGCTTACATGAATTTGATATCTGCGTCGATCCCGCAATCGGATCTGATCATCGCCGCGAACTGGGACGGGATCATTCCAGCGTGGCAATCCGGCAAAGGCAAGCCGGTTCATTTTCCGCAGCACTATGACGAAGTATTTTTCACGCTGGACGGGAATCCGTCCGCCGGCCTTCAGGGAAATCCGCTGATCAAAATGCTGTGCCGGAACACCTACCAGATGCCGGTCTATCGCATCGCCAATTCAAAGTGGCTGGCAGGCGAGTTTCAGCGGCGCTTCGGCGAAACCATACCGGTGGTGACTCACGGCGTCGACGCGGCTCGATTCCAGCCGCGCCCAAAACGCAGCGCAGTGGATGGAATCATTCGCGTGGTGACGTATTCGCGTCCCGAAAAATGGAAAGGTTTCCAGGACGCGGTTCCTGCGATGCACGAACTGATGGGCCGCCATCCCGGGAAGATCGAATGGCATGTTTACGGGTTCCCCTATCCCGGCATCGGGCCCGACAATCCGCTGGCGCCATACCGCTTCCACGGCACTCTGGGACACGACGATTTGAGCCGGCTGTACGCGGAAAGCGACATCGTGTTGTGCCCTTCCTGGTATGAAAGCTTTCCGCTGCCTCCGATCGAGGCGATGGCGTGCGGCACAGCCGTTATCACCACTCCGTACGGGACTGAAGACTACGCCATCGATGGGCACTGCGCCATCGTGGTGCGTCCGCGCGTGGTCTCCGATTTCGTGATGGCGCTGGATGGACTGGTCCGGCTGCCCGCGATACGCGAGCGGCTCGCTCGCAACGGACGGGCGATGGCGGAGAGCTGCACCTGGGACGGCGCTGTGGCCGCGCGCGAGGAACTGCTGTGGCGCATCCATCGCAACGAAATGCCAAATAATCTTCTCAAAGGATTCGATACGGCGATCCTGGATGGCTATGGAAATTCCTTCGAAAGCCTGATGTCCGAGATCGCCGCCAAGGACGGAGAACTCTTGCAGGGGGCCGACGGAAAACAGTACGTGGTGGAGTCCGGCCGTCTGCGTCCCGTGTCGGACCCGTCCAGCATCGGCATCGATCCCGATCGCGCCCGTCCTCTCGATCTGCTGAGTTTGCTCCGGAACGAGCATGGCCCGGAGATCACTTCAGCCGCGAACTATTACGGTATTGTGGCCCATTAGCGCTCCACGTATTTCAACGCAAATAGGCGGGTGTGGAGCGGCCCGGCGATTTTCTTCGCGATCGCAGGAACCGGTTCACTTCTTCCAGCGATCCGAAAAATCCCGCAAAGGAGCTGTGGAGCCGCGCTGGCCGGACTTGCCCTTGCTGAAAATCGCGCAGGCGGAACTGTCCGGTGATCGCGATCACGGCGGCGCCCATAGGCCGGTATTCCTGCGTCCCTTGCGCCCACGCGAGCCGATCCTCAGCGTCTAGCCACAGCGCGAACCCCATTACTGTGCGGCAACCGGAGGCAATTTCGCGCCAGCAAGCGCGGTGTTGAACGCCGTGAGATCACGGCCGAGCAGATCGGCGAGGTCGGCAAATTCGCGATCGACGCTCGACGATAACTGTTTGAAAACCACGTACGACGAATCCGTCGGCGCTGCATCGGCGCTTTCGACCAACGTCAGCAGTGAGCCGAGCTTGTTGTTAAGTTGCGGCGGAAAATTCAGCGGGTCCTTGGTGGCACGATTACGGTACTGATACAGATGACCTTCAATCTCCGTCAGTGAAGCGCTCACCTTGTTGCCGGCCTCGGTGACCGCGGCGTTCCTGGCTCGCTCGACGCGATCCGCAACCTCGGATTTGATCCGGCGGATTCGCGTGACAGTATCGTTGGTGCGGCTGAATCTTTCTTGAATCTCACGCGCGAAGCGGTACTGCTCTTCCAGGTCGCGATCGCTCACGCCGCTAAGGCGCGGATCTTTTGCGACCGCAAACGATTGGGTCAGAGTCCTGCCGTTCGCGATCAGGCGGACTTGATAGCCCCCAGGCGGCACGACAGGACCGTGAATATTCGCCTGATACATGATCAACCCCGGAAAATCGCGCGATGGGGCAGAACGCATATCCCAAGTGAACCGATTGAGTCCCTTTCGCGCAGGCGCGGTTCGTGCGGGTGGCGGCGGACCTTCGTCGTCAGATGTCTCCGAACGCTGCTCCGCTTCGGTGCTGCCGCTAAAGGTACGAAGCACGCTACCCGCGGAATCGAGAATCTCAAGTTTCAAATCTGCGGGCGGTGCGGAGAGATAGTAATCGATGGCCGCTCGCGTCACGGAACGGATCGCGTCAGCGGGCTTGAACAGAAACACACTGGATTGGGTCACTTCGGGATTCAATTGGCGGATCGCACCAATATTGTCGAGAACGTAGAATCCGCGCCCATGCGTTGCGATGACCAGATCGTTCCGTTCCACGACGATATCGTGAACCGGCGTCACCGGAAGGTTCAGCCGAAACGGCTGCCAGCGCCCGCCGCCGTCGTAGGAAATGTAGAAACCGTGTTCGGTCCCGAGATAGAGAAGATCGCGGCGGGAAATATCTTCTCGAATCGCGCGCGGGAAATCGGCGGCGGCGATGCCGTTGACAATTTTCGCCCACGTCTTCCCGAAATCCACGGTTTTGAGGACGTACGGAGCACGATCCGCGAGCTGATATCGATTCGCCGCGACGTACGCGGTTCCGGGCGCGTGCGGAGACGCCTCGACCAGGCTGATGCGCGTAAGCGGCGCGAGATCCGGAGGCGTGACGTTCGTCCAGTTCTTGCCTCCGTCGCGCGTGACGAACACAAATCCGTCGTCAGAACCGGTCCAGATGAGGTTGACGTCCAGCCGCGATGGCGCGACCGTGAAGATGGTCCCGTAGGTTTCGACCCCGGTTTGATCGTGCGTGATCGGACCGCCGGATGGACCGAGCGTCGCGGGATCGTGGCGCGTCAGGTCGGGACTGATCTGCGCCCACGTCTGGCCGCCGTTGGTGGTTTTGAAAAGATGCTGCGAGCTGGTGTAAAGAATCTTGGGATCGACCGGAGAGAAGACGATTGGCGTGGTCCACTGGAAACGCTCTTTCAAATCCTCGGCGGATTGCCCCACGGGATATTCGGGCCAGACGTTGATCTCGCGACGCTGGTTGGTAGAGTGATCGAACCGCGTGATGTATCCGCCATAGCTGCCAGCGTAAAAAATGTTCGTGTTGGTGGGATCGGCCGCGACGTATCCGCTTTCGCCGCCGCCGACCGGATAAAAGGACGCACCGCGTCCATTGCTGGGAACGCATAACGTAGTGTTGTCTTGCTGCGCGCCGCACACCTCGTACGGAACATGTTTGGTGGTCACGACGTGGTACATCTGCGCGGTGGAGAACGCGTGACCGGTCCAGGTGCGGCCGCCGCTCACCGAAATGTTGGCGCCTTCGTCGTTCGAATCGATCATCCGGCTGGGATCGTTGGGCGCGATCCAAAGATCGTGATGATCGGAGTGCGGCGAAGGAATCACCCGGAACGTGCGGCCGCCATCGGTAGATCGTTGCAATTCGAAATTCGAAACGTAAACCGTATCGCGCGAGACGGGGTCCGCGTAAACGCGATGGAAATAGAACGCGCGCTGCCACAGGCTGCGGTTGTTGTTGATCAACGTCCATGTCGCCCCGGCGTCGTCGGATCGAAAGAGTCCGCCGTCGCGCGCTTCGATCAGCGCGTAGAGGCGGCTGGAGTCCGCCGAAATCGCAATCGTGATTTTTCCGATCACGCCGCCGGGGAATCCGGGATTGTGCGTGAGTTCGGTCCAATGGTCGCCGCCGTCGGTGGATTTGAAAATCCCGCTGCCATGCCCGCCGCTCGAAAGAGAGTAGGGTGTGCGGAAGGCCTCCCAGAGTGTTGAATACAGCGTACGCGAATTGTGCGGATCCACGGCTAGATCGATCGCGCCGGTTTTTTCGTCACGAAAGAGAATGCGTTCCCAGGTCGCGCCGCCGTCTTTGGACCGGAACACTCCGCGCTCGGGATTTCTTCCATGCGGATCGCCGAACGCAGCCGCGTAAACCAGGTTTGCGCTCGAGGGATCGATGCGGATGCGCGCGATCGCCATCGATTTTTCCAGCCCCACATGCGTCCATGTCTTGCCAGCGTCGGTCGATTTGTAAATTCCGTCGCCTTGAATGATGTTGCCGCGCAGTTCGGTTTCGCCCATGCCGGCATAGACGACGTCTGGATTCGACTGCGCCACTGCGACGGCACCGACGGATGACGTCTTGAAAAATGCGTCTGACACTGGATTCCAGGTGGTGCCGCCGTCGGTGGTTTTCCACAGGCCGCCGCCGGTGGCGCCGAAATAATATTCGAGCGGCCTTGCCGAACTGCCGGCGACGGCGAGCGATCGTCCGCCGCGCAGAGGTCCAAGGTTTCGCCAGCGTAAGGAATCCAGGACGGCAACGTCTTGCGCGGACGCAGCGGTGGCGAGGACCACAGCCCAGAGGAGCTTCATCACGCCTTCCTGAAAGTCTTGGCGATCTCTTCCGCGGAACGCAGGGTCAACGCGACGAATGTCAGCGTCCCATTGGTACAGCCCGCGTTTGGCAGCGTAGGAGCTCCGACAACGAATAAATTCTCGTGATCGTGCGTGCGGCCGAAGCTATCGGTGACGCTGGAGGCTGGATCGGTCCCCATACGGCAGCCGCCGGCGGGATGATCCAGATAGTTGCCTTCACTCGTCCGGAGGATCTTTCCATTATCGTTGCGCGCCATTCGCTCGAAGATACCTTGGACGTGTTGCCGCGTCGCTCCCAAACGGTCGGCGGTAGCAGCGTCGGGCCGATGCACGATTTTCGGCATGGGATCGCCGTACTGATTTTTCAATGATGCGTCCAGCGTCAGTTCGCTGTTCTCCGCCGGATGCACGTCGTAATAAGCACGAACACGCGCGACGCCCCGAGTGGCACGCGATCGCCAATCCTTCACGATCTCGTCTCCGAGAAGCACTCGTCCTCCCGCATCTTTTAATCGAGGGGACTCACGTGCAGCTTCCCAAATGCGCAGATCATGACGCACGAACGGATCCTTCGGCGAGCACCGGAAAAATTGCCGCGAAATGAGCCCGTACTGCGGATTCATGTTGGGATAGATCTCGCCATCGAGTTCGATGAACGCCTGAATGAACGAATGGCCGTTCATATACTTTCCGACGTGACCGCTGCGATTTGCCAACCCATTCGGAAATCGCGAGTTCGCCGAAAGCAGCAGCAGGTGCGAACTCCACGTGTATCCGGACGCGACCACGAACGTCTTTGCGCGATATAAGTCGCCGTTCGAGGCATGCGCGGCCGCCACCGTAATCTTCGCGTCATCCAGCACCAGCTTGCGAATCAGCGTATGGTCATGCAGTGTGATTTTCTTTTCCGCGATCAGACGCTTAAAGGTGAAGTCCGGCGAGTATCGCGCGCCGGTAGGACAAATATCGCAAGTGCCGCAGCGGATGCAGGCGGCGCGGCCGTCGTACGCAACGGTGTTCTTCGCCTGCGGAGTCGCCTGAAACGGAATGCCGCTGCGGTTGCCCCATTCGCGCAGGCGATCCAAGCTCCAGGTCAGCGGGATCGGCTTCATCGGATATGGCTCGCTGCGTTTGTCCTCGGAAAACGGGCTTGCTTCCCCGGAGACACCAAGGCGGCGCTCAGCATCGCAATAGAACTTCTCGAGCTCGGACCATTCCATGGGCCAGTCCACGTACAAACCGTACATTGATTTCAGACGCAGATCTTCTTGCGAAAATCGATTGCAGGTTCCGCCCCAGTGCAGCGCCTGGCCGCCGACAGCCATGGTGCGCGAAATCCCGCCGGCCGCGGCTTGTCCTTCGATGAAATCGCCGGGCCAAGGATTTTCACCGTACTTGATCATACGCTCGCGCTGGTGGAAGCGATTCTCCAAATCGAAAAACGAGCGACCCGCTTCGACGATGGTGATGGAGATCCCGGGGCGCAGCTCCGCCAATTTCTGGGCGAGCATCGCGGCGGAAATTCCGGCTCCGATGATGCAAACGTCGCTTTCGTGAGTGGGCATGGGTTACGTGAGCCTCGTTGGTCGCTGAGTCGAGGTGTTCAGCCCGCGGCAGTCGTCGCGCTTGATGGCGACGCCATAAAGAAAATCCTCGCCGTCGGCCGAGCCGTAAAAATGAGCGAGTAGATCCGCGGCGACATGCTTTCCATTCGGACGCTGCGGAATCCGATCGAATTGCGCCAGCGCGGCTTCGACAGCGGCTCTCGTGAGGGGAGAGCCGAGTGCACCCAACTGCTCGGCATAATGTGCCGACGGATTCGGGCCGACAACTTGCGTTCGCGGATTGCCGTAGCCGGAGCTGATTTCAGCCCCTGGCTTGTAGTCGCGAACCCACTGAACGAAGCTCGTCGCGACCTTGTCCGCGTCGACGCCACTCGGAAGAACGATCTTCGCGAGCTCGCGGATCGACGGTGCGATTTCCTGCGCTCTTGCCCAGCGCGGAGCGAAGAGCGCTGCCACTGCTAGAAATTTGCGTCGTTTCATTTTCACCTCACTACTTCGGCTAAAACCAAGGCTGCAAGCGGAACCTTGCTCCACATGTGATTCACAATCCGAATCCGACCAATGCTGCGTTCGCGCCTTGTCCCACCGCGATCACCACAAACTGACGGCCGGAGCGCGTCCGATACGTCATCGGCGTTCCATAGGATCGCGCGGGCAGTGCGCCTTGCCACAAATCTTTCCCATTGGTTTTGTCAATCGCATGAAGCGACATATCTTCGCCACCGACAAAAAACAGTCCGCCCTTGGTCACGATGCCGCCTTGTGGACCGCCCATGCCGAGCACCGCAGGCAGCTTGACGTCTTTCAGCGCGGGATTCGCGCGTAACTCAGGCCAATCCCCGAACGGCTCCTGCCACGCGATAGTTCCATGGTCCAGATCGATTGCTGTGACATGACCGTACGGCGGCTTGGTGAGCGGAAGCCGGCCGTGGAAGGTCGCTTGCGCACCCAGATCGCCCACCATCTCCGCGTCCACTTCTTCGGATCGCGTGCCCTTCTTGACGCGAAACAGCGCGGGTTGATTGGTGGTCTTGATGTACAGCATTCCGGTGTCCGGATCGAACGCGCCGCCACCCCAGTTCGCGCCGCCGATGATTCCAGGTCGCCCCAAAGTCCCTTCGAGCGATGGCGGCGTGAACACCGGTCCCAGGCGATATTTCTTCATTTCCGCCTGCGCTTCGGCTTTCAACTCCGGGGTCAGATCGAACGCGTCGTCGAGCGAAACACCCTGCGGGCTATAGGCAGGCGGCTTGGTGGGAAACGGCTGCGTAGGCGATGCGTGCTCGCCAGGAACGTCGCTCGTGGGAACCGGACGTTCCTCGAGCGGCCAGACTGGCTTCCCCGTGACGCGATCGAACACGAACGCGAATCCATGTTTGGTAAGCTGCACCACGGCATCGATCTTTTTTCCATCGACCGTGATCGTCACCAGCGTGGGCGGCGACGCGAGGTCGTAATCCCACAATCCGTGATGGATGATCTGGTAGTGCCATTTGCGCGCACCGGTAGCCGCGTCCAGGCACACCAATGTTTCGCCGAAAAGATTGTTGCCCAGTCGATTGCCGCCATAGAAATCGTTGCTCGGCGTGCTTATTGGTAGATACACCAGCCCGCGTTTTTCATCCAGCGTAAACGGAGCCCATACGTTTGTATGTCCCGTAAACTTCCACGAGTCGTTGTTCCACGTATCGTTGCCGAACTCCCCAGCTTGCGGGATGGTGTGGAAAGTCCACACACGCTTGCCAGTTCGCGCATCGAATGCGCGCACATCCCCGGGCGGATCGTTCTTATACATCAATCGATCGCCGACGCCGTTGCCGACGATCACCAGATTCTTGTACACCACCGGCGGCGAGGTTTCGGTGTAATGCATTTTGTTGATCTGCCAGACCAGTCCCTGACTCAGATCCACCACGCCGTTGTCGTCGAAAGAAGTATCAGGCTTGCCGGTCTTCGCGTCCAATGAAATCAGCCTGTAGCGCGTATTCAGGAAAATGCGCATGCTGCCGCCTTCGTGCCACAGTGCAACGCCGCGATGAATGTAGCCGGTCCCATTCGGCGGTTGGCCATCGACGTATGATTTGGGATCGTAGCTCCACAATTCGTTGCCGGATTCAGGATCGATCGCGACCACTTTGTTGTATGGCGACGTCGCGTAGAGAACGCCGTCGATCATCACCGGCGTGTTCTCGAACATGCCAGGACGCGTGCCGTACTCTTTGAGTTCAGTTTCGCCAGTCTTCCAGATCCAGGCCTGATGCAGGCGCGAAACGTTCGACGTATTGATGTCAGCCAGCGCTGAATAATGCGTTTGCGCCGGATCGCCGCCCCAGTACGGCCAATCGACTGGACCGCGATCCGCGCTAATGCAGAAAAGTACAGCGGTGGCAATCAGCAAACCTCGCCGCATTTAGTGCGTCCCTTTCGCGCCGTGGGCGAGATTCTCGTATACCTTCCCGCCTTTCATGACGAACACCGCGCGTCCCGCGGCGCTGACGTCCTTAAGCGGATTCCCATCGAACGCGACGATATCGGCTTGCATTCCCGGCGCGATGGATCCGATGACATCGCCCATCCCCATCGATTGGGCCGACAGCGATGTCGCTGAGATCAGCGCATCCATCGGGTCCTGTTCGCCGTCGCGGACGCGGACCATGAATTCGCGATAGTTCTGGCCGTGTGCGCCCGCGGTCGCATCCGTGCCGTATACGATTTTCAGATCCTTGTGTTTGATCGCTTTCTTGAAGGTGTCGCGAACGATCGTGACGCCTTTCTCCATGAACGCGAAACCTTCCTCATTGTAGTTGCCGATACCGAAATATTTGGGTTTGTTTTCGAGATAGTTCTGCAACACCAGCCCGATGTTCGGATCGTAGTACGTGCCGTTTTTCGCCATCAGATCGAAAACCTCGTCGGTTATGTAAGCGCCATGTTCGATGGAGGTGCAACCCGCCATGGTCGCGGCCTTGGCCGATTCGGCGGAGTGAGCGTGGACCATGGTCCGCAAGCCTAGCGATTTCGCTTCGCCGCACGCGGCGTCGAGTTGCTCCTGTGTCATGGTAATGGCACCGCCTTCCCGGATGCTTTTCGACGCGAAGATCTTGATGAAGTCTGCGCCCTGCTGTTTATGCTCGCGGACCAGTTCCCGCAGCTTCGCCGGATCGCCACTGGTTTCCGTCAGAGGCTGCAGCGATGTGAGCAGCCTCGGCCCGGGGAAAATCCCCTTGGCGATCGCGTCGCGAAGATCTTTGTCCTGCATCGCTCCGGGACTTTGAATCGTGGTGAACCCCGCGTTCAGCGTCACTACCGCGTTTTCGACGATGTGCCACGATGCTTGCGAAGCCGGCTCATCGCGCCCCGACGACCGGCTGTTGTTATCGAAGTGATAAACGATGTGCGAGTGCGTGTCGATCCAGCCGGGCGACACCGTGAATGGCGTAAGATCGTAAACCATCGCGCCGGCCGGCGCCGCACCGCCGATGCGCGTAATCTTCGATCCCTCTACTACCACGATCGTGTTCTGAAGTGTCTTGCCTCTTCCATCGAACAGGGTCGACGTCTTGAGCACCATCGGCTGCGCGCCCGCAAGAGCCGCTGTCAGGATCAGCAAAGCAGATTTCCGCATTTCATCTCCTCGAAAGATGTGGTTATTGTACAACCGCGCTCAGTTGCCGGGATACCTGACCGATTCCAGAAACAAGCCGGACCCCGGCGCGGTCCATGCTGGAATGTCGAGTTTGGGATTCTTGCGGCCCTTCAGGAGTTCCCGGAAATCCTCCGGACTCACTTCACCGAGTCCTACCTTCGCCAGAGCGCCGGTCAGCCGGCGGACCATTTTCCACAGGAAGTGCGACGCCTCGATTCGGAACACGATCAGATTTTCATCCACGGCAACTTCAGCCGCATCCACCACCACGATGGTCGATTCATCCGGCCGTGATGGATCGGCTGCGCGAAACGCGGCGAAATCGTGACGGCCCGCGATCATGCCAGCGGCTGCCTGCATAGCCGCCACATCCAACGGTTCTTTGATCCACCACACGTAGCGCTTGGAAAGCGCGGCCTTTCGTGTCGAGATCTGGTAGAAATACGCGCGAGAGATCGCGTCGTGACGGGCGTGAAAATTTGGCGCCGCTTCGGCCAGATCGACTACCGCGATCGACGACGGAAGCTCTTCGTTCAACTCGCGCAGGATTTGTGCGGGGACCAGCTTGCGCCGCGGATTCCGCACTTTGAGATGCGCCACTTGCCCCAAAGCATGCACGCCCGCATCGGTTCGTCCTGCGCCCTGAATATCCACGGCGACGCCGAACAACTGATCTGCGGCGCGTTGCAGTTCGCCTTGAACGGTTCTCGCGTTGATCTGGGTCTGCCAGCCGGAGAATCTGGAGCCGTCGTATTCGAGAGTCAGCTTGAACGTAGCCAACGCGTTCAGCCCAACTCAGCCTGCGAAAGCGCCGGGAACCCGGCCGGAACGCGCTCGCCGGGTTTGGAAACCATTACTCCCCACAGCACATAGAGACCGGCGGACGATCCAGCCAGCAGCGCGCCCACCAGCGGAGCGGAGCCGCGGTAGAAATTCATCACGAGGAACCCCGCCGCGATGCTCGCGAAGTAAGCCGTCAACAGGAACGCGTGCCGAAGAGCGTTTTTTGATACACCGCGCGGGAACATCAACGACAGGATCGCCAGGCTGGAGCAGATCACACACAGCGCCGAACTCGAATATCGCGAAGCGAGGGAAATACTGTAGTACGCCACACGGTGCGAGTCGATGCCGAAGAATTTCAAACTGTCCAGGCCGCTGGCGGCAGATACTGCAAGCGCCATCAGCAGAATGATCCAGGTGAAGGATCGCGAGATGGCCGCGACGCGAGGATTCGCGTTTAGCCGGTGCCATAGCTCGATCACGATGACGATGCGTAATCCGAGCAGGAACGCAGTGCTCGAGGCCCAAACGACAATATACAGATGATCCTTGGGTCCGCCTGCAAGCCACCCGAACGATTGCAACGCGGCCGCAGCTAGATAGGTTGCGAACCAGGGATAAGTCCGGTGAGCACCGGCGATGATTAGACGGCAGAGAGCAAATACTCCTGCCGCCGCCGAAGCGACGTTCAGGACGAGGCGCGGGTCCATCGCCCAGATTGTACTACTTACCGGCTCAACGCGGGGCAATCCGGCCAACAATCCGGCGGGGGCAGATCCGGTGCGGCGATGATGGGCTTAACCCCTTTATGGTCCGTCCGGATCTCGGCCGCAACCGCGAGAACGCCCAGGGCCAGGGCACACGTAAGAATTGCTTTTTTCATGTGATTATCCTCTTCTATATTTACCAGAATTAAATCCGGCTTTGAGGATGATACAACGAAAATGCAATCCGTGGGAACCTTAGATAATCTAGCGCTTAATGCTGCGGATCTTCGGCCAGCTCGCCGATGTACGCCGCCGTGTCCCCTTTTTTCATGGACGGTACGGCTCCGACGTAAACAATTACACCCGAAATTGTTGTAATGACATCGCGGATTTTCTCGCCGAAATAGTTGGTGATGTACCCGATACTCATTCCCTGGCGGACGTAAGCTTCGGGCACCACCAGCGGATAAAAGATCCCGTCCTGATCGGCGGAGATGGTGGTGATCCGCCCGATCCACAGTGGATGTTCCACTGGCTTTACCGTGCCCGCCACCATTTTCAGCTCCCGCATCACGCCAACGGTGCCGTTGACCAGCGCATCTACGTCTTCGGCGTAGGTCGTACCCGCGTGACCGGCCTCCACCGCGATCGCCGGCTTGCCGATATTCTGCATGTATCGAGTGAGCGTTACTGCTCCTCCTGGCGCGACGGGCGTCCGCGCATTCTGAATGATGATGTGATCCAATCCGAACGCGAGCACCATGGCCCGCGTCGCCGCCGCGATTTTGGGATTCCCCGTGTCCGGCCAGTACGAGTACTTGCGCAGGTTCTCGTCCAGGTCGCCTCCGTGATAGTCTAGAAGGTAGTCGCTTTTTTCGACCACCTGCTTGGTGATCGCCCATGACGCTCGCTCGGTCTGGGTACCGTCGGGCCTGCCGGGATAGAAACGATTCATATTTTTCCGATCCACCGGATTCAAGTGCGGCACCTTTTCCTGAAACGACGCTATATTCAGCAGCGGAACGATGATCAGCGTCCCCGACAGCGCCGCCGGGTCAGCCGATTGAGCCAGCTTCTCCAACGCGATGATCGACGCATATTCAGTCCCGTGCGCTCCCGCCACCAGCGCGAGTACCGGTCCAGGCTTGGCGCCATTGACCACAATGACGGCGATATTCGTCGCCACGTCGGAACCCGCTGGAATCTGAAGATATCCGTTCGCCTTCTGTCCCGGCGCCGCCGTTGCCGACCCCACTGTGAAATCGGCCGCTCCGGCGCTCGAGGCAATCGCAATCCATAAAAATGATTTGATCATCAGGTTCTCCATGTAGGGCAGGCTTGTAGCCTGCGCGCCGGTTTGTAACCGGCGCAATCGATCCGTCCCGCAATTTACTGGTTTCCGCCGCCCGACGCGCCCGCACTTTGCGCAGCAGCTACTCGATCGAAGAAATCCAGCGCCGGCTTGTTCACGTTGCGCTCGATTTTGACCGCATCGCCGAAAATGATCGCTTCATCGGCGGCTTCCATGTACGATGGCCACTTCGGCAATCCCTTACCGTTGGGATTCCCGGTCGCCGCGAAGTTCACCCAGTAGCTCGACATCGCATCCGACAACTTGCGATCCGCATCCTCCCACGGCCTTCGCGGATTCAGGTTGCCGAAAACATACTGGATTTCCGCCGCATGATACGCCCGATACTTCTCCGCAGTCGGCCCCGGCGGGACGCGCGTGAAGAAGTACAAGAACGCCGGCGCCTTGCCGGATTTGGTCTGCTGCCGCACCCACGTCCGCATCTGCCATCCCATGCCCTGATCGCGGAAACTGTCGTAGTGCGCCTGCATGGCTTCTGCATCGGACGCCGCCGGATACAGCTTGAAAAAATCGTCCGAGAATTTTGCATAGCGGTTGTGGATCTGCTCCGCGAAGCTCTTCGCGTTGCCGTTCTGGGGCCACGGCGAAAGCGTAGTGCCTTCGTCGTGATTGTACCCCGCGATCAGTGGAACGTCGTTCTGTTTGTGCTGCGCGAAAATCGCCGAAACGTCTTCAGGCAGGAAATAGCCGTCGACGTTGGCGCGGAACGCTCCGCCTGCTTTTTGCAACTCGTCCGCCGATTTGGCCCGTAACGCCGTCAGCGACTTCGCGCCGATTTTCTCCCCAAACTTGGCGCCGTTGTCCTCAGCCGCCGCGAGCGTCCCGTTTCGCGACGCTCCGAAATTCGCTCCGCTCTCGCCGATCACGCGATGGAACAATCCCTTCGCCAGAGGCGACGCCATAAGATAATTCACCGCCGAAGACCCCGCGGATTCGCCGAAAATCGTCACGCGCTTCGGATCGCCGCCGAATGCTGCGATATTCTTCTGGACCCATTTCAGCGCCGCCACCATATCCAGCAATCCGTAGTTCCCTGAAGCGTGATCCGGCGATTCCTTGGTCAATTCCGGATGCGCGATGAACCCGAAAATCCCCAACCGGTAGTTAACCGTGACCACCACCGCGCCCTTTTTCGCCAGCACGTCGCCGTCATATGTGGGCGTCGCGCCCGATCCGCGTGTGTATCCACCGCCGTGGATCCAGACCATCACCGGACGCTTGTCACTCGCCGCTTTGGCCGCCGTCCAAACGTTCAGGTATAGGCAATCCTCGCCCACCGATCCGAGCGGCGAATAGTAAATCGACGTCTGCGGATACGGTTCCTGCATGCACACCGGCCCAAACTCGGTGGCCTTCTTGGTCCCGCTCCAATCCGGCGCCGGCTGCGGTGCTTTCCATCGCAAATCGCCCACCGGAGGCTTCGCGTAAGGGATGCCCTTATAAACGCGCACCTCGGGATCATTTCCCGGAGCGCCAGTTACCAGCCCGCCATCCGTGCGGACTGGATCGTTGATCGCGGCCAACGCCGCCACCGAAAATGCGAAGCAGAGGTATCGAGTCATGGAGTTCCTCCCAATCAAAGCCAGGATACAGGAGCCTGACGTAATATATCTAGGTGACACGCACACTCGCTCTCTGCCTGCTCCTCTCTCCGGCCTTCGCCGCCGTGCCCACTCCCGAAAGCCACTTCGGTCACAAGATCGGAGTCGACAACGAACTCCTCGACTGGGACAAGGTCGTTACCTACTTCCAATCCCTCGAAAAATCGAGCGATCGAATCAAGTTCAGAGAACTTGGCAAGACTGTGGAAGGCCGGCCGCAAATCGCCGCGATCATTTCTTCGCCAGCCAATATCAAGAACCTGGAGCACTATCGCGACATTCAGCAGCGCCTCGCCGATCCGCGCAAAACTACGCCCGCCGAAGCTCTGCGCCTGGCGAACGAAGGCAAGACCGTGGTGATGATCACCTGCTCGATTCATGCGACCGAGGTTGCCTCGACGCACACCGCCGTCGAGTTCGCCTATCGCCTGCTCACCGAGGACAACCCGAAGTTCAAGACGATCCTTGATAACACCATTATTCTTTTGGAACCCTCTCAGAATCCCGACGGCGTCGATATTGTCACCAAGTGGTATCGCAAAACGCGCGGCACGCCCTGGGACGGCTCCAATCCGCCCGAGCTGTATCATCACTACGTCGGCCACGACGATAATCGCGACTGGTACATTTTCACGCAACCCGAAACGCGCAACACGGCGACGCTCGAAAATCAGTGGCATCCCGAAATCGTGTACGACGTCCACCAGATGGGTCCCAACACGGCGCGCATCTTCGTTCCACCGTGGATGGACCCGGTCGACCCGAATATCGATCCGATCCTGGCGCAGATCTGCAACATGATCGGCACCGGCATGGCCGTCGATATTGCGGCTGCGGGAAAAACGGGAATCGCCATGAACGCGATGTACGACTTCTGGTCGCCTGGCCGCCAGTATCAGGCGTATCACGGAGGCGCGCGCATTCTGACCGAATCCGCCAGCGTGAAGCTCGCCACGCCGATCACCATAAAGCCCGAAGATATCAGCGACAACGCGCTGGGCTACAACCCGCGCGAGCGTAGCTGGAATTATCTGACGCCGTGGATGTCCGGCGAATGGCATCTGCGCGACATCATCGACTATCAATCCATCGCTTGGGAATCGCTGCTGTATCAGGCCGCGACGCGTCGCAATGACATGTTGCGCTACTTCTACGAAATCAACAAGCACAACGTCGAGCGCGCGACTCCGTATGCTTTCGTCGTTCCCGCCGCGCAGCGCGATCCCGGCGCAGCGCGAAAGATGCTGGAGACCCTGGCGTTCGGAGAAACCGAAATCCTGCGTGCCTCCGAATCGTTCACTGCCGATGGCAAATCCTACGCTGCTGGAAGCTATGTCATCAGCATGCATCAGCCGTTTTCCGGTTGGGCGAAAACGCTACTCGAAAAGCAGGACTATCCCGATCTGCGCCTTTACCCCGGCGGGCCGCCCAAGCGTCCCTACGACGTCACGGCCCAAACCCTGCCGATGCTGATGGGCGTCGACGTCGCGACTGTCAAGGACAGTTTCCGCGCGAATCTGAAACCCGTCACCCAGTATTCCTTCGACCTCGATCACTCCAAGCCCAATGGTGGATTCGCCGCGTCTGACGTTTATTCGTGGAAGGAAGTCGCGAAAATCTGGAAATCCGGAAAGCCGGTGTATAGGGATGGGAGCGGCGACTTCTACGCCTCCGCCGGCGCTGGCCGTAAAGAGATCGCCGCCCCGCGCATCGGCATGTACCAGAGTTACAACGCCAGCATGGACGAAGGCTGGACCCGCTGGCTGCTCGACGATTTCGGCTTCGCGCAAACGCCTCTGCACAACGCCGACATTCAGGCTGGCAACCTAAAACAGCGTTTCGACACGATTGTGATTCCGGATCAACCTCGCCAGCAGATCGCGCAAGGCCATCGCGCGGGCTCGATGCCTCCGGAATACTGCGGCGGCATCGGCGACAAAGGCGCGGCCGCACTCAAGGAATTCGCGGAGCAAGGCGGGACCCTGATCTTCTTCAATCACGCCTCGGACTACGCCACGCAGGACCTCGGCATCAAAGCGAAAAATGTATTAACCGGCGTCCAGAATCGCGATTTCTATTCGCCCGGCTCGCTGCTCAAAGTTTCGCTCGACCCGAAGAGTCCCCTCGCCTACGGCATGCCGTCGGAAATCACTCTATGGAGCGAACAGAGCCCTGCATGGGAAGCTCCCGACAACGAAACCGTCGCGCGCTATCCTTCACAAGCGGTACTCGCCTCGGGTTGGCTGCTCGGTGAAAAATATCTCACCGGCAAAGCCGCTCTGCTAGACGTTCCAACAGGCAAAGGCCGGATGATCCTGTTTGGCATGCGCCCCCAATACCGCGGGCAGAGCTATCAGAATTTCAAGTTGTTTTTTAACGCACTTGTTTATCGCTAAGCCAGACTTGAGCCGTACGCGAACAGAACAATGAAGTATTTTACAAAGCCACTATGGCGCGAGGCGCAGGAGTTCGGAGAGGAGAACCGAAGGCGGTGGAATCTAGCGCTTGAAGAATATCGAGCTCAGTTGGCCACGCTTCAGCATCGTCTAACCGCGGACGCATACAAGTTCTACAACGAAGGCGATCTCCACGATGGCGAGTTACTCGAACTCCGGGTCATTGACGGAAGTCGTCCCGCTTCGCTCTCAGAAGCGCCTAGGCCCTGGCAGACTCGCCGCGACTATCCAATAACAGTCAGCCTAAGTGTACTGGACGCACGCGACCAGTTCGTGTGGCATGTTTCCTACCGGTCTTTGCGTCGAGTGGTCATTGATTTTCCAACGGACGAGCCTACCTTTTTTCAAGAAGGAGAGGGCTTTGGCGATTTGGGATATCACGAACTCACGGATGCAGGGAACGGCTTCCTGCGGCATGAAGTCCTATTCGCTAGCGGTGCAGTCCTGCTTTTTGAGTTCAAGGATATCGCGGTCACCTGTAACCTGTGGCGATTGGCGATCTGATCATCGAATTTCTATCGGTACGATCGCCACGCCCCTCTTTTGCAAGTCCTCGCGATTAGAGTTCAGATTCGCGGCCGCTACTCCTTTGGCGTGCTTTCGAATCTCCTCCTCCGTCGCCACCCGATGCGACTTACCATGCAGCAACTTCGCCGCGATGTATGCCGATACCTCGCTTAGGACCCCATCTGCGATGACCCACACGAACTGCGGCAGGCTGGCCTCCAGCGCCCGAATCTCCTGCCAGTACAACTGAAGATCACGCATCGCTTCCCTCGATATCCCGCAATACCCGAGCGATCTCCTGCGACACCGCCTCTTTTTTCGCCGCGCTCATCTGCGGGTGAATATCGCCGATCTGAATCGCCGGGCGCCGCGCGTTCATCTCGGTTACAATCGACCGTCGCAGTTCCTCCAGCGTGTCCTGGTCCATCTCGCTCACCAGCGCCTTAAACTTGCCGCTCATTGCTTTCTCCGTTCGCTATACGATCTTTCCATCTCGTCCGCATTCGCCGAAATCTGGATCGCCATCCGCCTCAATCCGGCGGCGTGCGCCAGCAGCGCTCCCGAAACGCCCTTCGACAAATCGATGGGCAGTACCATTTCTTCCGTAACCGCATCCCGCACTTGACCTAGAATTTTCTCCGCGCGTTCCTGGGCGATCCGCTCCGCCGCGCGAGCCCGCGTCATCAGCGCGTGCGATTCCTCGCGCAGGCTGGCGATCTTCGCCAGCGGAATCTGGTGCTCCACCAACCGCTCGATTGCGCGGACTGCAAACTGATTCTGGTTCTCCATGGCGAACAGGCCACCCACTTTCTTGAGATCTGGCTTTTCATTGAACATCGCCGATTCGATCACGCCGTCGAGCGCCGTCTGCGCGGCAGCCAGCGCCTGCTCGCGGGACGCCTTGGCGAACTGCGTTAAGGAGCGTTCCGCTTTTCGTAATTTAGTCAACTTGTCCTCCGCGGTGCGCTGCTCTTCGACCGCTTTCACGACGTCGTCCTGCGCCTCCGCGGCCAGGATCGATTGTTCCACTCGCTTCTGCAAATCATGCGCGAGCAATTGTTCATCCTGCGTCGCCACGGCTTCCAACGTCGGCGTCCTGGCAATATCGAAGCTCATGCGGGTCCCTCTGTGCGCATCTTAGGCGACGGCAGCCACAGTTTCGGTCCGCGAAACACACAAACGCATGAAAACGGGAGGGTACGTCTTCACCAGATACGTGGGACGGGAACTACTTCTTCGCCAGCACACCGTCGGACACCACGGCGCGAAGGGGAATCTGCCTCACTGTCGCCGAAAATGTCGAAGCTTCGTTCGACGTCCGAACCCACACTGTCTGCGGTGCGCCTTTGGCGAACTGAAGCTCCACCGGCGCCTCGATCGAAAAGTCGTCGTCGACTCCGGTCTGTGTAATCGTGCCCGAAATCTTGACCGCCGGGGCCACGCCTTTCACGGTGTACTTGATCTTCAGAGTGGGGATGCCGGTCGCGTACACCCAGTTTTCGAAAAAAGTGTCGATCGCCGCCGCTGGTGTGTGGGGAGGCAGAAACTCCTTCGCCAGCGCGCGCAAATCTTCCGTGGCGATGCTCTTGAATTCGTACCGATGCCGCATTTCCGCCAGCATCTTCATGAACCGCTCATCGCCCAGCCGGCGGCGCAGCATGTGAAAAATCCACGCCCCCTTCTCATAGGTGATCGAGCGCCAGGCGTCCGGGACCCCGCTCGAATCCAGGCGGCCGCCCCAAATGATCGGACCGGCGGATTCCGTGGTCCGGCCCTGTTCATCCTTAGCGAGCAGATGTTCGCGGTAGTCGTCCAGCACCGCGTTCGCCGCTTTCGCGCCTTTCTTCTTTTCCAGCCACAGCAGCGCCGAATAACTGGAGAGCGCCTCCAGCATCCACTCGTCCTGGTAGGCGTTGGTCGTGACCACGTTGCCCCACCACTGATGCGCCACTTCGTGCGCTTCGATCAGTTCGGAAAAGAAGACCTGGTGCGCCGGATCGCGGGCAGCCGCGGGTCGCTGACTAGGATCGAGGTACGACAACGTCGATAAATAAACCAGTCCTGGAAATCCTTGCCCGAAAGTTCCCGGGATGGGTGCGACGGTCAGGGTTTTCAAAGCCGGCGGGCCGAAGCTCGCCGTGAAAAAGTCCAGCGCCGACGATACGTCCGCGGCCACTGTCCGCAATCGCGCCAATGGATCTGCCGGGGGCGACGGCGCCGGCAGAATGGACGGAGGCGTGTCGATTCGCGATCGCGGCAGCCGCGGAGGCTCCACTGCGGGCGGCCGCGGCTTGGGCGCCAGCGACGCCTCTAGATGGCGATTGCCATACACGTCGATGGCGTAGCCCGGGACCACTCCCGAGATCTTTTCGTATTCGCCTAAGTTGAAACCCGCCATGCGGATCGCGACCGGCGTGCGCCAGCGGGTGATACGCGAGTCGCCGTCCGTGCGATCTTCGGCGATGTCGCCCGCGGAAACCAACGTCAATCGCTTGGGATAACGGAACGTCAAATCGTACGTCGCGAAGCCAGCCGAAGAGCGTGGATACCATGTCGCCCGCGCGCCGACGAAGTATACTCCGTTCCCTGCCGACGCGATCACTTCGCCTTCGTGCTCGAATTCGACTTCGTGCTCGGTCTCCGGCGCCAGCGCCTCGGGGTTCACCACCAGGAATACGTCGTTGTCGCTGCCACGCAGCGCGCGTCCTCGTACCGATTCCTGCATGAACAACTCGGCCGGCGCTCCGTCGATCTTCACCGACGTCACCTTCATTGCACGCGAAATATCGAACGGGAAAACTCGCAGCGGGCGGGATCCGACGCGCATGGTGACGCGCGTGGTCGCCTTCATGCGGAGATCCGCGTCCAGCGCGGCGTCGATGCGGAACTTCGAAAGCGAAAACCACGACGGCGCCTGGCTCGTCTTTCCCGTCCGCACGCTGCGCGCCGCGAAACTGGTCCATACGTTATACGTGAGGCGTCCGTTGCGTTCCGCCATCTGCCCCGCCACAATCTGCTCGCGCGACCGGGGGTCGTAGATCATGTCGAACGAGCCCACCTGCCGTCCGTTCAGCGCCAGGAACAGCATGCCGCCTTCCTGGGCCGGCGCCAGCAGATCCTGAATCATGCGAATCTGGAATCCGCTCTGCACGTTGGCCAGCACTGGTCCCCATTTTTCGGCGAGCGCGGGACCCATTTCAGGAGCTTTTTTCCCAGTGCCTTCCTTCACGATCCGGTCCACCAGCGCTTGCATCGATGCATCGGTGAAGATCATGAGCGCGGCTTGAAAATGTTCATCCAGGTTGGCCGACTGCGTGAATAGCGCGAGCGATTGCCGTTCCCCCCGGTACGGCGGAAGCAGCAGGACTTCGCCGTCGCCGCCTTCCACGTCAGCGGTGAACACGGCCGACCGCCGGCTCCCTGCCAGCGGCTTGGAGAAGATCAGGTACCCTTCGGTCAGATAAATCCGAATGTCTTCTTTTTGAAAACTGAGATCGCGGACGCGATAGCACTCATCGGGATCGAGCCCCGCCTCGCGAATTTGCCTGGCGAGCTCGGCTGCCGAAGGTCCGGCCGCAAAGGCGTAGGAACCGGCTAGAGCTGCTAGAAGCCAACGAGACACTGTTCTCAGTGTAGCTCCTGAATTCTGACTCCTAGATAAACATCTCTTCGTCGGCCGTGGCGTGCACCGGACCGTTTCTGCCACGCATCAGAAAGTTGAGAGCCGCGCGCACTCCGGCGCTGACGCCCTGGATTTCGCGCAACGGTTTCATGATCCCGTCGTGCACCAGCGCCACGGTCTCCTGCGCGCGGTTCATCGTATCGTCCAGGACCATCTCGGCGCGATCCATCTGCACCCGCGCGCGCCCCGCCGCGTCTTCCATCACCGCATCCACTCGCGCCAGCTGCTTCCGCGTCGTATCCAGGATTTCGTTGGTTTTGACGCTGATCTCCTGAATCTGCTTGCGGCCGTCTTCCACCGCGACCCGCGAGGTTTCCACCAGCGCGTCCACTTTCGGAAGCAGCGGCGTCGTTTTTTCCTCCAGGGAACGCGCCGAGCGGTAGATTCCAAACAGCAGCCCCGCCTGAATGCACAAGGCGACCGCCGCGACAAATACAAATACCGCGATGATGATCAGCAGATTCTGGTCCATGGCCGATGCTTTGATCCTTAGTCTGTGGGAGTGTTCACAGCCTCCCGGTAGGCTTGCTTCCCGGCTTCGACAGCCGCGCTCAGATTGTCCTTGTGCTGGCGGATGGTCTGTTTACCCCGATCGATTGTTTCCGACGCCTGATCGCGCAGCTCTGACGCGCGCCGCTTCGCGTAATCCGCGCCGTCATTGGCTTTGCTGCGCAACAGTTCCCGCGTTTCCGATCCGGACTTGGGCGCGAACAACACCCCGACAGCTACTCCGAGGCCCAATCCGAGAAAGAAATAAGACAACTTGTTATCGTCTTCCATGACCGTTTCACTCCTTGTGCTTCGCGTCTACTGCAAGCAATTCAAGCATACCAGCGCGGGAACCTCCACGCTTGGGATAATCGTGAATCGTTAACCGTGCCACGACCAACCGCAAAACCACTGGATCTGGAAGGATTGCTGGCGTATTCCGCGCGTGTGCTGGCCAGCCGCGCCCAAACCAGCTCCGAACTTCGCGAAAAACTAAAGCGCCGTGCCGCGCGCAAAGACGACGTCGACGAAGTGCTGCGGCGATTGAAGGATATGGGCTATCTCAATGACAAGCGCTTCGCCGAATCCTTCGCGACATGGAAACGGGAAAACGACGGTGTCGGCAAAACGCGCGTGATGCGCGACCTGATGGCTCGCCGCGTCGCGCCCGGGCTAGCGATACAGACCGCGGATGCGGCTTACCGTGGGATAGACGAAATCGCGATGATCGAAAAGTTCCTGGAACGGAAATATCGCGGCAAGGATTTAGGCGCGCTACTGCAAGAAGAAAAGCACCTCGCGTCAGCGTTTCGCAAACTGCGGGCGGCGGGCTTCAGCACCGGGAATTCGATTCGGGTGTTGAAGCGCTACGCGGCTGAAGCGGAGCGGCTGGAGGACATGGAGATTCCGGAAGAGACGGATTGAATTTCGATCAACGTGGCCGGATTGGTCAGCTCTCCGATCTGCTCCACTCGAATCGCGACGGAATCCCCCGCAGCCAGAGATTCTCCCACGACAATGCCGGTTCCCGTCAGCAACACGGATCCCGGCGGCACTGGATTCGCCCGCATGAGCGCTTCGACCAGTGCATCCAGGCTTCGTCCCAGCCGCGCGGTCGAGACTTCTTCGGCGAAGATCGTCTCACCGCCGCGCGTCACGGTACACCGGACCACCAGCGCCCGCGGATCGTCGATTTCATCCGCGGTCACCATGACCGGCCCGAGCGCGCAGCTCGCGTGAAACGTCTTGGACTGTGAGTGATAAAGCGGATTCTCGCCACCGATGTCCCGCGCCGAAACGTCGTTCGCCAGCGTGTAGCCCAACACACGGCCCTTCGCGCCCAACACCAGCGCCAACTCCGGTTCGGGAGCTGTGAACCTCGAATCCGGGCGAATGCCGATTGGTTGCCCTGGGCCGACGCACACTCGGGCCGTGCCTTTAAAAAAGATTTGCGGCCGCTCGCCACGATGAAACGATGGTGACGATTCATACGTGGAACTGCATCCCCACACCTCGCGAGGCTGCAACGGGATCATCGGCTCGGCTGGAACCGGCCGCGGGATGGATAGCTCTTCGGCCAACTCAGTGAGCCTTACGCCTTGCTTTTCAGCCGTACAGATCAGATCGCACACCGTGTAATCCGGAATCGGGCGAGCAGAGCTGTGATTGAAAATCGCGGCAGTCGTGTTGCCCTGCCATTTGATTTGTCCTAACCGCATTTTTTGAATCCTTCGGGGTCAAAGGGATATTGTCAGGGCACGCGCGCGAATTTGCAACTCCGCGAGTCCTAGGACTTGCTTCACGTATTTGCGTGAAACGGGTTTTTGCCGTTAGAACTTCACTTTAGGAGCTTCCTTCGCCGCCGTATCAGCCTTGAAGTAAGCGTCTTCGCGCTGGAATCCGAATATACCCGCGGCGATGTTCTTGGGGAACAGCGCGATATCGGTGTTGTACTTCTGCACCGTCTCGTTGTATCGCAGCCGCATGATGTTGATGCGGTTTTCGGTGCCCGCCAGCTCATCCTGCAACTTCAGGAAGTTCTCGTTGGCCTTGATGTTGGGATAGTTCTCCACCACCACCATCAGCCGCCCGAGCGCGCCGCTCAACTGATTGTTGGCTTCGATTTTCTCTCCCGGCGTCTTGGCGCCCATCATCGCAGCTCGGGCCGCAGTCACTTCACCGATGACTTTCTCTTCATGCCCGGCCGCGCCCTTGACCGTTTCCACCAGATTCGGAATCAGATCCAGCCGGCGCTGCAACGCGGAATCCACTTGTGCCCACGATCCATGAATCGCCTCGCGCTCCGCGACTAGTTCATTCCGCGAGCCCATCAGACTGCCGCCCAGAATCACAACCAGCAGCACCAGCACTCCCAAAATAATCAATGCACCTTTCATCTGTCGGTCTCCTCTAATCGATCCACAAACTCGATCATGCGTCGAATACACTCTAAATACTTCGCGAACAGCTCGCCCGGATCGCCAACCTCGGAACCGGACTTATCCTCGCGCACATCCAACAAAATGTCGAACGGCGACACGTCCATTTTCAAGGTTTCCGCAAGCTGCCGGACCACCGCGCGACGCTCCGTTTTCGCATCAATCGCCGCCACCACTAGCGCGTGCCGGCCCAGAACGCAGAACGTCGATACCGAATCCACGCACAGGTTCATCAGTGCGACCGGGTCCGATAAAACGCGCGCCCCCTGCTGTCTGATACGAAAAAGCTTTGCCCGAAGTTCATGCTCGACCTGGGCGCGATAGAATTTGCCGTCGACCTTGACCTCGGAAATCACGTCCGGGCCAAAAAGCACCTTGCGGCGATCTTTCATGTCCCGAAACTCGATAGGGAAGCAGTCGGAAGAATTGTGGACCTCTTCTTCGCTCATCATCGTGGGGGCCGGATGTTTATGCTCGCGCCACCAGCGCAGGATCGGCTCGCTTTCGGAAAGCTCGCGCGGGGTAATCTCCTTGAGAACCACCAGAACGTTGAGATCGGAGAATTTCGGGTGATGATTCTCACCCGCCCCGGAGCCATACAGCACCACCGATACCAGCCGGTCCTGGAACGCGTGCTCCAGCTTCGTGACTAATTCTTTCAGTTCGTCCATGGTGCTACCAATCTGAGGCCGCTTTTACCAATCTGAGGAAGCGCCGCCGCCGCCCGAATCGCCGCCGCCGAATCCGCCAAATCCTCCGCCGGAACCGCCTCCGCCAAATCCTCCGCCGCCGCCCCAGCCGCTGCCGCCGCGTCCCATCATGTTACCGAGAAACATTCCAGTCAGGAATCCGCCGACCCCGCCGCCTCCGCCTCCCCGGCCGATCCGGCCTAGCAGCCACAAGACGGCGAAGATCCCGACGATCAGGAACGGCCACGGAATCGACTGACGGCTCGCAGGACGTCCCACTCGAATCCGGCGCTGCGGCGATAGAGTGACGCCTTTCGATTGCGCGATCTGTTCGCCGAACTGCTCCGCCGCCGCCAGCAGCCCGCCGCCGTAATTCCCCTGCCGCAGGATCGGCCGGATGCCGCGCAGGATCTCGCCGGCCTGGCCGTCCGTAATCACCGGCTCCAGGCCCAGCCCGATTTCCGCGCGTTGCTTACGATCCTTGATCGCGAGCAGCACCAACACGCCTTCGTCTTTTCCTTTTTGTCCGATGCCCCATTGGTGATACAGACGGTTGGCGACATCTTCGACCGGTTCGCCGTCGAGCGTGTCGACAGTCACCACGGCGATCTGCGCTCCGGTGGCGCGCTCCACCTCGCCTAGATAATTTTCGAGCCGCTGTTTCGAACCGGCGTCGATCGCGTGCGCGAAATCGTTGACATAGCCCGACGGCTTGAGTTTCGATGTATCCAGTCCGAAAAGCGCCGAAACCGCGAGCGCTGCTACTGCGGCAGCCTTCGCAATCGTCCAGATTGTGCGCATTTTAACGAAGAGGCGGACCCGTCAAATCCTCGCGGCGGACGCGGAACCCTTCCAGCCGGCCGAGCATGGCCACCGCCATTTGTTTCGGATCGAAGAACTGCTGGGCCAGCTTCTGCACTTCATCGGCGGTGACGCGCTCGATGCGTTCCAGCATTTCATCCAGCGAGAAAAACCGCTTGAAGTATAGCTCCTGCCGCACCAGGTTGCCCATACGGCTCGAAGTCGATTCCAGGCCCAGGACGTACGATCCCTTCAGATGATCCTTAGCGCGGCGCAATTCGTCGTCGGTCACTTTGTGATCGGTCAGCGTCCGCAGCTCCTGCACCACGGATTCCACCACCTTGCCCGCCGAGCGTTGCGACGTGCCTGCATAGATCAGCATGCAGCCAGCGTCGCGATACATGGTCAACTCGGAATAGACGGTGTACGCCAATCCCTGCTTTTCGCGGATGTTCTGGAATAGCCGCGAGCTCATTCCTCCGCCCAGAATCGCATTCAGGATGTAGCAGGCGAAACGCGATTCATGCGACATCGCAATGGATGGCACCCCCAGATATACGTGAACCTGTTCCAGCGAATCCTTGTTGCGGAAAATCAGCGGAGCGTGCGGATGCGGCTTTTCATCCAGTTTCACCGGACGCCGCTTCTTCAGATCCTCAAAATGTTTTTCCGCCAGATCGACCAGGTTGCGATGCTTCAGGCTGCCTGCCGCCGTGATCAGGATGTTCGACGGCGTATAAAACTGCCGGTAGTAGCGCTCGATCTTGTCGCGATCGAAGGTGCGAATCGTTTTCTTGGTCCCCAGAATCGGGCGGCCCAGAGGATGACCTTTCCAGAAATTGCTCGCAAAGATTTCGTGGATCAGGTATTCCGGATTGTCCACTTCCATCTTCAGCTCTTCGAGGATGACGCCTTTTTCCTTTTCGATATCTTCTTTCTGGAACAGCGGATTCCGCACCAGATCGGCCACCACGTCGAACGCTTCGGGCAGATGCTCGTCCAGCACTTTCACGTTGTAGCTGACCAGTTCCTTGGAAGTGAACGCGTCCAAACCTCCGCCGATCGAATCGACCGATCGCGCGATCTGCTCAGCCGACCGGTTCTTGGTTCCCTTGAACACCATGTGTTCGATGAAGTGGGAAATCCCGGTCTCCTGAAGGGTTTCTTCCCGGGCGCCGGTTCCGATCCAAATCCCGACTGAAACGCTGCGAACGTGAGGCATCGCCTCAGTGATTACGCGGATTCCGTTGGGAAGCGTCGCGCGCTGGATCTCCCGCGGGGTATTGGTTCGGCGTCTCATCTAAATCCATTCTATCGCGCCGCCAACGGCGGAGCTAATGGTAACATGTCAGCAGTGGCGCAAGGTATTGTAGGGATGGAACTTGGGGATCTTGAAGCGGCCTTGAGCCCCAGCGAACCTGCGTTCCGCGCCAAGCAGATCTACGATGCGGTTTATCGCCGTAAAATCAGTGACTTAGAGCAGGTTTCCAACCTGCCGAAGGCGTTGCGGACGCGATTCCCTGTAGGACTTCCGGAAATCGAGCGCCGGTACGAATCGACGGACGGAACCCGCCGCTATCTGCTGCGCTTGGGTGACAAGCGTACCGTCGAAACCGTGTGGATGCCTGAAGGCGAGCGGTCCACGATTTGCATTTCGAGCCAGGTGGGCTGCCCGGTGAACTGCGGCTTCTGCCTGACTGCGCTGATGGGCCTCGAGCGGAATCTGACGGCCGGCGAAATCGTCGGCCAAGTGCTGCGAGTTGCCGGCGACAACGGCCTCCAAGCCAATACCGATCGGGTCAACATCGTGATGATGGGGCAGGGCGAGCCGTTGCTCAACCTTCCCAATGTTCTGAAAGCGACGCGTTTGTTGACCGATGCCGCTGGCATGGCGATTTCGCCGCGACGCATTACTTTATCGACCTCTGGGATCATTCCGAAGATCGTGGAAATGTCGCGCGAGGCGGTGCGTCCCAAACTGGCGATCTCATTGAATGCGTCGAGCGAAGAACAGCGCCGCGAGCTCATGCCGATAACGCGGAAATATCACCTGAAGGATCTCATGGATGTGTGTCGCTCCTATCCCTTGCGTCCGTGGGAAAAGCTGACCTTCGAGTACGTGCTGCTCAAAGGTGTCAACGACACTGATGCGGATGCTCGTCGAGTAGTGAAACTGCTGGCGCATTTGAATGCGAAGGTGAACCTGATCGCGCTGAATCCCGGCCCCGGGATCCCCTTCGAGACGCCGGATCCATCGCGAGTCGCGGCATTTCAGGAAATCGTGAAGCGGTCGATGCCGTGCTTTATTCGAAAGCCTCGCGGATTGGACGTGTTCGCGGCGTGCGGGCAGTTGAAGCGGATGGAGACGACCGGCCTGGTTCAGGTAGGTTGAAAAAACAATTTCACGCAAAGACGCAAAGATCGCCAAGAGAACTTTGCGGCCTTTGCGTTAGAAAGGGTGTTGCGGCCGCGGACGAGGCGTCGCATCGCCATCGATCAATCTAAGCGAGCATCAAAACGACAACAGTCTTCATCATTTCCAGTCTGACGTAAAAATGTTGAACTCGTACCGGCCGGTCGCATTGTGGTCGGTCGCGAAAACGAGTTTCTTGCCGTCCGGCGAAAATTCCGGGAACGATGTAAACCCGCCGAAAGTGGTCACCTGTTCCAGCCCGCTGCCGTCCAGATTGCACATGTACAGCTCGAATTCGCGGCTGTCGCATTTATGTTTGTTCGACGAAAACAGGATCTTCTTGCCGTCCGGTGTAAACGTCGGCGCAAAACTCGCACAGCCGAAACTGGTGATCTGCGTTTGATGCGACCCATCGCCGTCGGCGATGAACAGCTCCATCTTCATCGGCGTCGTCAGATTGTCTTTGAGCAGCGCGCGATACGCGGCGACCTTCTCCGGCGTATCCGGATGGCCCGCGCGCCATACGATTTTCTTTCCGTCTCGCGAAAAGACCGGACCGCCGTCGTAGCCTTCAGAAGTAGTGATGCGCTTCTTTCCGCTGCCGTCTTCGTTCATGGTCCAGAGATCGAGATCGCCTGACGCGAGCGAAGTGTAGATGATCTTTTTCAGCTTCCAGTTGATGGTGCCCTCGGCATCGTAGCCGGGCGAGTTGGTCAGCTTCTTGAGAATCTTTCCGTCGTCGGTGGCGTAGTAAATCTCGAATCCCGAATACACGGCCCACACATATCCACGCGAGCGATCGGCCGGCGGCGGACACGCATCGCCCGATTCGTGCGTCGACGCATAGATGATGTGCTTATTGTCGGCGCAAAAATATCCGCAGGTGGTCACGCCTTTGCCGGTCGACACGATGTGCTGATCGGAGCCGTCGGCATTCATGATGTACTGCTGATCGCACTCGTGGCCGTCGCGGGTGGATTGGAAGATCAACCGCTTTCCATCAGGCGACCAGTAAGCTTCCGCGTTCTGCCCGCCTTTGGTGAGTTGCTTTAGATTGTCCAAATGCTGCGCCGCACACAGCAGCGGAAACAGAACCAGGAGCTTTTTCATAAGATGACAATTGTAGTATGGCGCTGCCCAAAGACGGATTGTGCTAACCATTAAGAAATGAAACTGGGGATCGATTTCGGCACCACTCGCATCGTGGTGGCGGCCGTGGATCGCGGCAATTATCCGCTGGTTCCGTTCGAGGCCAACGAGGGCACCTTCGACTGGTTTCCACCGCTGGTCGCGCTGCGCGGTCCCCTGGAAAACCAGGAGCGTCATTACGGATGGGACGCCTGGGCTCTGCAAGCCGATCCCAGTTGGACCATTATCCGGTCTCTCAAACGCTGTCTGGAACATGCGGGACCGGAATCGATGCTGGCGGTTCCAGGCGGCGCGGTTCCTCTTTCCGAATTGATGGCGGGGTTGACCAAGACGCTGCGCAGTGCGTTGGCCGCGCGCTGCGGCGAATCCGAACCGCTCGAAGTGATGCTCGGAGTACCCGCCAATGCCAACAGCAATCAGCGATTCCTCACGGTGGAAGCGTTTCGCCAGGCCGGATTTTCCGTGCTCGGATTGCTGAACGAGCCCTCCGCGGCTTCTATCGAATTCGGCCATCGCCAACAAATTGCCGGACGCATTCTGGTCTACGATCTGGGCGGCGGGACGTTCGATGTCTCGCTGGTCGAGCTCGACTCGCGAACTCACACAGTGATTGCGTGCGAAGGAATTTCGACGCTGGGCGGCGACGATTTTGATTTGATCCTGGCCGAGATGGCCGTGGGTCCGGAAAAATTCGGCGCACTGGAACTGGCCGATCTGTTTCGACTGGATGAAGAGTGCCGGCGGCAGAAAGAAGCGCTGCATCCCAATTCCCGCCGCATCGTGGTGGATCTGGACGTCGTTCGTGAAGGGATGGGACAGGCCGCGATTCCTGTCGCTGATTTCTACGCGCGCTGCCGTCCGCTGCTCGAAGACACGCTGGAGCCCACGCGCCGCTTGGCCGAACAAGGCGAGGTGGAAGCGCTGTACGTCACCGGAGGCGGCAGCGAATTGCCGCTGGTTTCGCGTGTGCTGCGCGAGGAGTTTGGGCGGAAGGTAAAGCGCAGCGAATACACGCGGTCGGCGACGGCGATCGGGCTCGCCATCCAGGCGGATGCGGCGTCGGGATACGCGCTGCGCGAAATGTTCACCCGGAATTTCGGCGTGTGGCGCGAAAGCGATGAAGGCCGCCGCATGGTGTTCGATCCGATCTTCCCGCGCGCCACGCGACTGCCTGCCGCGGGAGATCCTCCACTTTCCGTGCGACGGCGGTATCGCCCGGTTCACAACGTCGGCGATTTCCGGTATTTGGAAGCCAGCCAGGTCGGCGACGACGGCCAACCCTCCGGCGACATCACGGTGTGGGACGAAATTCTGTTCCCATTCGATCCCGCGCTGGCCGACACCGGGCAGCTCGAAACACAACCCGTGGGCCGTTCCGATCGCGCGGCAATTCAACAGATCGAAGAGCAATACGCTTGCGACGCGGCGGGCGTGGTTACGGTGACGATTCGCAATCTCACGTCACACTACGGCCGCGAATACAAATTAGGGCGCTGGAGCGGCAAGACCGCTGTGGTTGCGCCCGCGGCGCGCAAGCGATCGCGAAAAGCTTCGTCATGATCAACCAATGAGTGAAAAAATTTACGATCTTGGGCAGCCGTACTACGTCGGCATGCCGCATCACCCCGCGCATCCGCCGTTTTTACGCACTTTGAATAAGCTGCACGGCGAATCCGTGCTGCCCACCGGAGCCAGTTCGTCTTCCGAGACGATCACGCTGGGCGGGCACGTCGGCACACATATCGACGCACTGTCGCATTTTTCCTGCGATGGCAAAATGCACGGCGGAGTTGTCCCCACGCAATCCTATGGCGGCGGCGTTTCCCCGTACGGTGTGGATGAAATCGCGCCGATCATGCGGAAAGGAGTCCTGTTCGATATTGCAGGACTTGCGGGAGTCGATGAGTTGCCTGCCGACTTCGAGATTACTCCCCAGCATTTGGCCGCATGCAAGATCGAGCCTCCGGCTGGAGGGATCGCGCTGATTCGCACCGGTTGGGCGCGATTCTGGAACGACGCCAAGCGCTTCATCAACGGTGTCGCCGGCCCCGGTCCAACCGAACCCGCGGCCCGATGGCTGAGCGAGCGCGGCATTTTCGCGGCGGGTTCGGATACGGTTGCGTTCGAAAAGGTTCCGTCCAAGATGGAAGTCCACGTTCATCTGCTGGTGGAGAAGGGGATTCACATCATCGAGTGCTTGAACCTGGAGGAATTGGCTCACGACGGCGTCAACGAATTTACGTTTGTGGCGTTGCCGCTGAAGATTCAGGGAGGAACAGGCTCGCCAATCCGACCGGTGGCGGTGGTGGATTAGTGCGGGTTGATCGAGGCGCGGACCTTTGAACAACGTTGAAGGATCGACCGCTTCCTTTGGTCGCGGCTCAGGGTCTAGGGCCTCTCGCCGCTCTGTGCCTGTGCCTTACGGAGATAAGCGTAGAACCCGAGATCCTCGCCCGTCAGGAGCTTCGTCGCGAAGATGATTTGCCCGGCGTGCCCCGAAAAATGCTCAACCACGTGATAGATCGCTTCAAGCACCGTGACGTCGTAATGTTTCTGAATCGTGCGCGTCTCGATCAAGTGTTCCGGGGGAAGTGCACGAATTAAAGCACTGGCTTCATCGACCGTGGTGCGAAGCCGGCGTTTCAATTCGTCCACCGAAATTTCGCCGCGCGCGTCGAACTCGGCGTCGCGAACGCGGTTGTCGGGCTGACCGCCGACGCCGTGGAGAATCCACTGGCGGACATTCCCCGCCAGGTGGAGCATTAGATTGCCGACGGCATTTTCGTTCTGCGTTCCGCGCGCCCAGATTTGCTCGGGTGTTAGTTTATCGGCGCAAGTCTCGATGCGTCCGCAAAGCTGGTCCAGCTTTTCGGCGGAGAATTTCAGAAAAACGGATTCAAGCGACATATTCGGCGTCCTCCACTTCGTTAGTCGATAGTCTCAGCGGCACTACAGTGATCAATCCTACGGCAATCGCGACGGCGGAGATCAGCAGCGATCCTCGCACATTCCAGCGTCCCGCCACGGCGCCCCACCCGGCGCTGCCGATCGCCAGCGCGCCCTGGAATACCAGAATGTAAACCGCCAACGCACGGGCGCGCATCGGCGCGGGCGGAGCTGTTTGGGCGCTGACGTTGAACGTCGTCATGACGGTCATCCA